>PPYF01349223.1_pt1 | contig 578350 bp, 501 predicted proteins | sample 1559871 | NCBI WGS metagenome assembly PPYF01 (sample SAMN08240021, study PRJNA423297) | Human gut metagenome, whole genome shotgun sequencing project. | reverse complement strand
CAGATCAAAAGCCGTCAACTCCTTGTCTGCCCGCGTAGCGGAACAATGAATCACGATTAAATGAATCTTCCTCATAAAGCCACTAATTCTAACTATCAACCCCTCGTACATTGATTACCAACTCTCCGCTCTCCACTTCTTACACTGTCGGGTCCGGAGCTTCCTCGTCGCCTCCGCCGCCTTCGTTTCCACCGCCACCGGGGTTGTTGTCCTCGCCTGATCCGTCGCCTTTCTTCTTTTTCGGGGCTTCGAGGTCGAGAAACTCGATCTTGTCGCCGGCACGGGTAGACGTCAGGTTGGGGCGGACGCTGCTGGAAGGGCGGAAGTTGATCTGTATAGATTTGATATTCTTCACCGTACACTCTTCTTTCGTGGTTGCTCCCAGCGTATGGGCGGATAGGCTGAATACACCGAAGTCTCTGATATTGACCGATTTTCCGTCGAAGAGCGCCGCTCGCATTGCCTCCACATAGTTGGTCAGTACGCTTTGGATGTCGCCCAGGGAGAGGGAACTCTTGTCTTTCATGATGTAGGCGATGCCGTCAAGGTCTACACTTTGGCCCATCGTCACCAGTTGGGGGTGGTACTTCAGCACCCCGTCAATTTTTCGCGGGTCTTTACGACCCATTCTTTTAAATGGTATTGCCATAATGATAAATTAAAGATTTAGAAAAATATAAATTAATAATTACTGATTGCTGTCACTCGATCAGTGTCGGGAGAGAGAATGAGCTCTGTTTCTTTCTTTCGATGTGTCAAAGATAGCCTGTTTCTAAGCCATGAGAATACGTACTTTATCGTACTTCGTCGTACTTTCGTTCAGAATGTATTTACTTTATTTCTGATTGATTTTATTTTACTTGTTTGCTTGTGTGCGCAAATATGTTTTAGTATATTTGAAGTACGAAAGAACTTAATAACAACGATATGAAAACAGAAAAAGAAGAAGCGGAAGAAGAACCGTTTGTCATCCGTCCGTATTTGAAGTCGGAGCTGGCTCACAAATACAATCCACATTTGCCATTGATTTATGCCATGCAGAAACTACGGGGATGGATCAGAAATAATAAAGAACTTTATGACGCTATGTATAGCGGTGGAGAAGGAAAAAACGATCATGCTTATAGCAGCAGACAGGTGAGGCTGATCGTGAAGTTTCTCGATGAGCCGTGAATCTGTTTTTCGATGAGTCGTGAATCTGTTTCTTGATAAGTCGTCCGTCTGTAAGGAAGAAACAAATTAGCTATTAGCATATTTCGATTAGCTATTAGCTAATTTGTTTTTGCTAATAGCTAATTTCGATATGCTAATAAGACTTATTGTTTTTTTCTTGTGACAATGAAGTAAAAGTCACGAATTTCCCCTTTCAAAGTCCAGTAAAGTCCAGAAAGTCCATATTAGATTTTCAGAATATACGAACCGTGACCTAACTTGCTGATTCTCCCTGCTTTAATGCCTTTATTCAATAAGTAGTAAACGGTGCTTCTTGAGAGGTTCAATTCCTCTCCCAAAGCACATGCTTCTTTGGCTGAAAAACTCTTTTTGAGTTTCATCAGAAGTCGCGAGAGATTATCGGGCGATTGTAATGGTTTCGTATCTTCGGCAGAGCTTTTTACCGAAGTACTGACCAGTTTGCTATGTTCGAAGCAACACAGCACGATGGCGAGCGCTGCTTTGAAATGTGCGTCCGAGCAGTATACTTCGGGTGTTTCCATTCTCATGGTTCCCTTGTCGATGGCGGAGAAAATGCAGCAGATGCGTGCCGTTATCACTCCATAACGTTTCACCACCCCCAGCAGGTCATCATTACCTAACTGGTCCGTATCTTTGAGCAGTTGCGTGAATACCCGGTTGAATTCTTTTTTCTGTGTATCTGTCAGCTTTACTTCCGTAGGAGAATCTTTCAGAAACAATGCCATCTGTGCGAAGCGCATGGACAACTCGTTGAAGAGATCGTCCGCCCGCACCTTTTCTTCCGCAAACACATCCTGCCATGCTGCCGGAAGTCTGAAGGTATTGATCAGAAAGCGGTTGTACAGCCCTGTCTCCATGGTCGGGATGAATAAAATGAGGCTGGATGGAGTGCCGGTGAGAAAAGCCGACAGGGAGGGATATTCCACTTTCAGCGGATGTCGTCCGTTGATCTTGTAGGACGAACTGATCAGTTCGTGTTCGAATGCCTTACAGAGGATATCGTCGAAGTGTCCGTAATCTTGGTTGCGGGCTGTGCTGACGCTGCTGGCTTCGGTACTGGTGAGCAAGGAAGAACAACTTTGGTTGTTGATGAGGTGAGTGATGAGCTGTGCACGGCTGATGTCGGCAGGGATCAGCGGAAATGCCAGCTTCGGCTCCTCCGGTTCGTCCGGCAGGTTGGTGGTGGCAGTATTCTTTTTGCGTATCGCCTGCAAGGAGAGGGTGTAGTCCCTGAGTGCTTTCTTGTATTCCTTTTCGATCTTCAGACTCTGCTTCTCCCAATACTCACAATAGTGCTTGTGCAGGCGTATGCCATAGCCGATGAGGTTCTTGTTGGCACCGGAGGAAGCTACGACGATGCAGTAGATGTTGGGCTGATAATTCCGTCGGTTGTAGCGGATGTTTACGCTGGGGAGCATGCTGCTTATCGTGGTAATACATGACAACAAGAGTCCGTCCCTTTCACGCTCATCTCTTGCGATGGAGACGCACTCCTTGAAGATGGCGGGAATGAGATCGTAAATTTCGTCAGGAAAGGTCGGAGTCTGCTCTCTGAGCTCTTCTCCGATGATTTCATCCTCCTTTTCTGCCGGATTTTCGTTTTCTGAAAATCCTATAACGGACTTTTGGACTTTACTGGAATTTGAAGGAGGATTTTCGAAGCTTTCCGTCTCTGCCGCAGTCATTACATTCTGGTAAGCTGATTTTACAGTACGTGCGATTTCGGGTTCACGGAAGTTGTCTTCTTCCAAGGTGCGAACCAATTCGGTGGTCAGTTCGGTACGGTCGATGCCGCGTTTGCAGGCAGCGCAGCTGAGCCGGAAAACGGTTCCGTTCCGGTCGCCCGTTGCGGCAGGGTAGAGGGTGAGGTAGGACTGTACGAAGGGAGCGGCGGAAATCCGGTTACCCGGCATCGCAGGCGGATGTCCGTTGGAGAAAGAGGTGGGAGTGCAGGTGGTGCGGGGAGCGGAAGTGACGGGAGCGTAGGTGACGCGCGGAGTGAGTGCACCGTTCGGCAGAAAGTCGTTGACGGCCTTTGCGTCACCGTTGTAGTATGCGTCCGGGTCGTATGATCCGAAGCAGGGATGGGTGATATCCTTGCATTTCCCGTCGTTCTCTACGCCGAGAACGGTGGAAACGAGCTTTGCCGTCGCTTCATAAATGGCAGGATAATCGTTTACTCCATCGATATCTATACGAATGAACAACTTAACACCACGTCCGGAGATGCTGATAAACGCTCCCAGTACGTATTCGAGCAGGCAGGCACGTACGAAAATATCCTTTGTCTGTTCGTCCGTATGGTCGATGTCGATGCAGAGTGCGAGTGACAGGGAGGTAAGGTTGTTTTTTGCGTGTCCATTCTTACATATGCCTGCGGGGATGACACATGCCATGCTGTCTTTGATGGTTTGCGCGTCGTGTTTGCGGTCTTTTGCCAGACAGCTGCGGTGGCCTTCCGTAGGCACTTTCCAATGTCCGTTGCGTACCATTGCGAAAAAATCTTCAAAAGTTATAGTCGTGGGAGTTTTACTCCAAGTGTTGATAAATAGTGACACTTGGTACATGTGCTTTCTCATTTGAAATATAATATATAAGTTGCCGGAAGCGGGTGGTGTAGTTATCACGGGCTTCCGGCTGCGAAGGTAGGAACTTCTCTTTTTTTACCAAATCGATTATTAGGACTGATTTCTGTTCCAATCGTCCCATTGGTCTTTCACCATCTCCTCCAGTTTTCCCAGACAGCTTTTATAGGCTATGGCATGCTTCGGAGAGCGTTCGTCGCGGATTTCGATGCAATGGAACAGCCCTTTCAGTACATCCGGACAGCGTGGCATCAGCGGTATCTGCTTGATGATCCGTTCTTCTTTGTTGCACTCTTTGATGTCTTTATCCTGTACGGATTTCCAAAGAAACTGTTGCTTGAAAATCTCTTTTGCAAGGATTTCAAGTAATTCATTTTGAGTGAATAAGATGGGGAATCCGGGTAGGTGACATTGAGATATATCATCTACTGTCAACGGATTGCCTGCTTTGTCTACCATTGTTACGTTTAACGTAAAGTTGCCGATTTTTTCGGCAAAAGCCAAAAGGTTTTTTTTACCATAATTTTTAGGATTAATAATGCAGCAAATTTCTTCTTTTTTTATCAGAAGAGTGTTTTTTGCTTCTTATTTTTTCTGCTGACATTTAACAAAGTGGCAAAATTAAGGAATTTATAATTTTCTTGCCGAAAACTTTTCCGCTTCAGGCAAATGGGGAGTGTTTAATAGGATGTACGTGCCCGGATATAAAACTAGTTGCATATGCTACTATTTTATCACTCGTTTAAGTGTTTGAATATTACCGTTGAATGGGAAAACTTGATGTTAAGTCATAGTTTTAATGATATTTTATAATTAACAGGCTTGTTTTACTATACAATCGTAATTGGAATGTTCCGATATTGGTCTGTTTGTAGTCTTTGTTGGCCTAACAAGTGTTATTGAACGACAAATAATGAAAAAGGAAGAACAACGATGCTAATTTGTTTCTACATTTGCGCGGTTGTTTATTTAACTATTTTGTTAAAAAGAAATCGGGCATGATTGAACAAAAGCTAAATTTAACTGTTTACTATAGTAGATTAAAGTAGATAAAACGCGAAACGTTCCTTGTCATGCTACTAAAATTCGATAGGTAAAGAAAGAATAATATAAATAAAGATTGCTTATGTCACAGATTATCGGACATATCTCACAGGTGATCGGCCCTGTGGTCGACGTGTACTTTGAAGGTACGGACGCAGAGTTAATGCTGCCAAGCATTCACGACGCACTGGAGATAAAGAGGCCAAACGGCAAAATACTGGTTGTAGAAGTTCAGCAACACATCGGCGAGAATACGGTTCGTACCGTGGCTATGGACAGCACTGACGGACTTCAGCGAGGCATGAAGGTGTATCCCACCGGAGGCCCGATCACAATGCCGATAGGCGAACAGATTAAAGGACGACTGATGAACGTAGTGGGCGACTCTATCGACGGTATGAAGAGTCTCGACCGTACAGGCGCATATTCCATCCACCGTGATCCCCCAAAGTTTGAAGATTTGACAACTGTGCAGGAGGTACTCTTCACGGGTATCAAAGTAATCGACCTGCTGGAGCCGTATGCCAAAGGTGGCAAGATCGGACTCTTTGGCGGTGCCGGTGTAGGAAAGACCGTACTTATTCAGGAACTGATCAATAATATTGCCAAGAAACATAACGGATTCTCCGTATTTGCCGGAGTCGGCGAGCGTACCCGTGAAGGTAACGACTTGCTGCGTGAAATGATCGAGTCGGGCGTTATCCGCTACGGCGAGGCTTTCAAGGAAAGTATGGAGAAGGGCGACTGGGACCTTTCGAAAGTAGACTATAATGAACTGGAAAAGTCGCAGGTATCCTTGATTTTCGGACAGATGAACGAGCCTCCGGGCGCACGTGCCTCTGTGGCATTGTCCGGACTGACGGTAGCGGAATCTTTCCGTGATGCCGGCAAGGAAGGTGAGAAACGCGATATCCTGTTTTTTATCGATAACATTTTCCGTTTCACGCAGGCGGGTTCGGAAGTCTCGGCTCTGCTGGGACGTATGCCTTCTGCCGTTGGTTATCAGCCGACACTTGCCACGGAAATGGGTGCGATGCAGGAACGTATCACTTCCACCCGGAAAGGTTCTATCACCTCCGTACAGGCAGTATATGTGCCTGCGGATGACTTGACGGACCCTGCTCCGGCAACAACCTTCAGCCATCTGGATGCAACGACCGTGCTCGACCGTAAGATTACGGAATTGGGTATCTATCCGGCTGTCGATCCACTGGCTTCTACGTCCCGTATCCTTGACCCGCACATCGTGGGACAGGAACATTATGACGTAGCACAGCGCGTGAAACAGATTTTGCAGCGCAACAAGGAATTGCAGGACATCATCTCCATCCTTGGTATGGAGGAACTTTCGGAAGAAGATAAACTGGTCGTGAACCGTGCGCGCCGTGTGCAGCGTTTCCTTTCGCAGCCGTTTGCCGTTGCCGAACAGTTTACAGGCGTTCCGGGCGTGATGGTAGGCATCGAGGATACAATCAAAGGGTTCAGAATGATTCTCGACGGTGAGGTAGACAACCTCCCCGAACAGGCTTTCCTGAACGTGGGCACGATTGAAGAAGCGATAGAGAAAGGCAAGAAATTGCTGGAACAAGCGAAAAAGTAATCGAAACAACATTCCATGATGAAAGAATTGCATTTAAGTATCGTATCGCCCGAAAAGAGCGTATTCGACGGAGAAGTGAAGATTGTCACACTGCCGGGAACGGTAGGATCGTTTTCTATCCTGCCGGGACACGCGCCGATCGTCTCGTCATTGAAAGCGGGAACGTTGGGTTATACCACGATGGACGGTGAGGAGCATACATTGGATATTCAGGGTGGTTTTGTTGAAATGAGTGACGGGACAGCTTCGGTGTGTGTCTCGTAAGGAAGACGAGATGGATAATATACAGCAGAAAAACACAACGACATGGTGAACATTAGTAAGACTAAACGGAATTTTATCGCACTGAATACGCTGTTTGCTATACTAAGCGGAGCAGCGGGAGCAGTGATTTTACACATAGCCTTGCCGGGGCATTATTTCGGAGGATATCCGTTTATACCGGTATATTTCTATATCTTCGGTTTGTTTAGTATTTATATGTTCGATGCGTGTCGGCGGCATGCTCCGCAGAAGTTGTCGCTGCTGTATCTGGCAATGAAGATGATAAAAATGATTCTCTCGCTGATTCTGCTGCTGATTTATTGTCTGGCAGTACGCGAAGAAGCCAAGGCTTTCTTGCTGACGTTTATCTCGTTCTATCTGTTGTATCTGATATATGAAACGTGGTTCTTCTTCTCCTTTGAAGTGAACCTGAAACGGAAAAAGAAAAATAAGAATGAAAATGAAACAGTTGCGTAACATAGTAGCTCCGATATTTTTGCTCTGCCTAATGTTGGTAGCCGGTCTGCCGGTCTCTGCGCAGACACAGGAAGATGTGACTCCGCAGGAGCAGAAAGAGAATACGGTCGATGTGAAGGAGATTGTGTTCGGGCATATCGGCGACTCATACGAATGGCATATTACGACGTGGGGTAAAACGCATATTACTATACCATTACCTATCATTGTTTATAGTTCTACTACAGGCTGGCATACGTTCCTTTCTTCCCGTCTCGCTGAGAATGGAGGCACTTATGAAGGGCTCTCCGTCGCCCCCGAAGGAAGTAAGTACGAAGGCAAACTGGTGGAGTATAATGCAGCCGGAGAGCAGGTTCGTCCGTGGGATATTTCCATCACGAAGGTGACATTCGCTTTGTTGTTCAACAGTGTGCTGCTCCTTGTGATCGTGCTGAGTGTGGCGCAATGGTACAGGAAGCGTCCGCAGGGAGCATTGGCACCGGGTGGTTTTATCGGATTCATGGAAATGTTTATCATGATGGTGAACGATGATATCATCAAGAGCTGTGTCGGACCCAACTACCGGAAGTTTGCACCGTATCTGCTGACTGCGTTTTTCTTCATTTTCATTAATAACGTCATGGGGCTGATTCCTTTCTTCCCCGGTGGTGCGAATGTGACGGGAAACATTGCCATCACTATGGTGCTTGCTATCTGTACGTTCCTTGCAGTCAACATCTTTGGAACGAAACATTACTGGAAAGATATCTTTTGGCCGGATGTACCCTGGTGGCTGAAAGTGCCTGTACCGATGATGCCTTTCATCGAGTTCTTCGGAATCTTTACGAAACCGTTTGCCTTGATGATCCGTCTTTTCGCCAATATGCTGGCGGGACACATGGCGATGCTGGTACTGACTTGCCTGATCTTTATCTCGGCAAGCATGGGACCTGCGCTCAACGGTACACTGACGGTAGCTTCCGTACTGTTCAACATTTTTATGAATGCGCTTGAACTGTTGGTAGCTTTCATCCAGGCATATGTATTCACCATGCTTTCGGCCGTATTTATCGGACTGGCGCAGGAAGGTGCAAAAGTAAAAGCAGAATAAACGCGAAGAGAGAGCAAATAAATAAACGAGAAAATAAACCATTTTAAAACTGAAAATTATGTTACTATCAGTATTGTTACAAGCCACTGCAGCAGCAGTAGGAGTAAGTAAATTAGGTGCAGCTATCGGTGCAGGTCTTGCAGTAATCGGAGCTGGTTTGGGTATTGGTAAGATTGGTGGTTCGGCTATGGAAGCTATTGCACGCCAGCCAGAAGCCTCGGGTGACATCCGTATGAATATGATTATCGCCGCCGCCTTGATCGAAGGTGTGGCTCTGTTGGCGGTAGTAGTATGTCTGCTGGTATTCTTCCTGTAATATTAAATAGATATGTCATTACTATTACCTGATAGTGGCCTGTTGTTCTGGATGTTTGTCGCATTCGGGGTTGTGTTCGTGATATTAGCGAAATACGGTTTCCCCATCATCATCAAGATGGTGGAAGGCCGTAAAACCTATATCGACCAGTCCTTGGAGGTGGCAAGAGAAGCCAACGCCCAGTTAGCTCATTTGAAGGAAGAGGGCGAGGCGCTTGTGGCTGCTGCCAACAAGGAACAAGGACGAATCTTGAAGGAGGCAATGGAAGAACGTGACAAGATTGTTCACGAGGCCCGTAAGCAAGCAGAGATAGCCGCACAGAAAGAACTGGATGCGGTGAAACAACAAATCCAGATAGAGAAGGATGAAGCGATCCGCGACATCCGTCGCCAGGTAGCTGTGCTTTCTGTCGATATCGCCGAGAAGGTGCTCCGCAAGAACCTTCAGGACAAAGAATCCCAGATGGGAATGATCGACCGTATGCTGGATGAAGTATTAACCCCTAATAAGAACTAAGGAAGATGGAAGTCGGAGTACTCTCAATGCGATATGCCAAAGCGATGATCGAATACGCTCAGGAGAAAGGTGTGGAGGATAGACTCTACAACGAATTCTTCACATTGTCTCACAGTTTTCGTGTCCAGCCGGGACTGCGCGAAGTGCTTGATAATCCTGTGGTGTCGGTAAAGGACAAGTTGGCGCTGATATGTACGGCTGCCGATGGTAACGGTGAATCCAGCAGAGAGTTTGTCCGTTTCATCACGCTGGTTCTGCGAAACAGGCGCGAAGGCTATTTGCAGTTCATCAGCCTGATGTATCTCGATCTTTACCGGAAACTGAAACACATCGGAGTAGGCAAACTGATTACGGCAGTCCCGGTGGACAAGGAGACAGAAAACCGGATCCGTTCCGCAGCAGCACATATTCTGCATGCCCAAATGGAACTGGATACTGTGATCGATCCCTCGATAGAGGGGGGCTTCATCTTCGATATCAATGATTATCGGCTCGATGCAAGCATTGCCACGCAGTTGAAACGAGTGAAACAACAGTTTATTGATAAGAATAGGAGAATTGTATAATGTCTGAAAATATAAGAGTAAGCGAAGTATCCGATATATTGCGCAAGCAGCTCGAAGGTATCAATACCAACGTGCAGCTCGACGAGATCGGTACGGTGCTCCAGGTAAGCGACGGAGTGGTACGTATCTACGGATTGCGGAACGCCGAAGCCAACGAATTGCTGGAGTTTGACAACGGCATCAAAGCCATTGTGATGAACCTCGAAGAGGACAACGTAGGTGCCGTTCTGCTGGGACCTACCGACAGAATCAAGGAAGGCTTTATAGTGAAACGTACCAAGCGTATCGCCTCAATCCGTGTAGGTGAAAGCATGCTGGGACGTGTCATCGACCCGCTGGGCGAACCGCTCGACGGAAAAGGGCTGATCGGCGGAGAACTGTATGAAATGCCGTTGGAACGCAAAGCGCCGGGAGTTATCTACCGTCAGCCGGTAAACCAACCGTTACAGACGGGCTTGAAAGCTGTAGACGCTATGATTCCTATCGGACGCGGACAGCGTGAGCTGATTATCGGCGACCGTCAGACTGGAAAAACTTCCATTGCGATTGATACGATTATCAATCAGCGCAATAACTTTCTGGCAGGTGACCCGGTGTACTGTATTTATGTGGCTATCGGTCAGAAAGGTTCTACCGTGGCTTCTATCGTAAATACGCTCCGTGAGTATGGAGCGATGGATTACACGATTGTCGTTGCCGCTACGGCAGGTGATCCGGCAGCGTTGCAGTATTATGCACCGTTTGCAGGAGCTGCCATCGGTGAATATTTCCGTGATACCGGCCGTCATGCGCTGGTGGTTTATGATGACCTTTCCAAGCAGGCAGTTGCTTATCGGGAAGTATCGTTGATTCTTCGTCGTCCGTCCGGACGTGAGGCATATCCGGGTGATATTTTCTACCTGCACTCCCGTCTGTTGGAACGTGCGGCAAAGATCATCAAGGAAGAAGATGTGGCACGCGAAATGAACGATCTTCCGGAGAGTCTGAAAGATATCGTGAAAGGTGGTGGCTCACTTACGGCTCTGCCTATCATTGAGACACAGGCAGGAGACGTTTCGGCATATATCCCTACGAACGTGATTTCTATTACCGACGGACAGATATTCCTCGAAACGGACTTGTTTAATCAAGGTGTCCGTCCGGCTATCAATGTCGGTATTTCTGTATCCCGTGTAGGTGGTAACGCTCAGATTAAGGCGATGAAGAAAGTGGCCGGAACCTTGAAGATGGACCAGGCACAGTATCGTGAACTGGAAGCCTTCTCCAAGTTTAGCAGTGATATGGACCCCATTACGGCGATGACTATCGACAAGGGACGTAAGAATGCACAATTGCTGATTCAGCCTCAGTATAGTCCGATGCCGGTAGAACAACAGATTGCTATTCTGTATTGCGGCACGCACGGTCTGCTCCACGATGTTCCCTTGGAAAACGTACAGGATTTTGAACGCAGCTTCATCGAATCTCTACAACTCAATCATCAGGAAGATGTGCTGGACGTTCTGAGAACCGGTGTGATAGACGATAACGTGACCAAGGCTATCGAAGAGACTGCCGCTATGGTTGCCAAACAATATTTATAAAATGAAGACGCTGTGTCAAAAGTCAATAGTAACTGAACTGGGACTGACTTTTGACACACACTCATTCTTAATTCTTAATTTAAATAGTTATGGCTTCACTGAAAGAAGTAAAAACCAGAATAAATTCGGTAAAGAGTACCCGAAAAATCACTTCAGCAATGAAGATGGTGGCTTCTGCCAAGTTACACAAGGCACAAGGAGCCATTGAAAATATGCTGCCTTACGAAAGGAAGCTTAACAAGATTCTGACCAACTTCCTGAGTGCCGACCTTCCTGTTGAATCTCCTTACATCAAGGCGAGGGAAGTGAAGCGTGTGGCAATCGTTGCCTTTTCTTCGAATACGTCGCTCTGTGGTGCTTTTAATGCAAATGTGATTAAGATGCTGCTGCAAACGGTCGGCGAGTTCCGTACACTGGGACAGGATAATATCCTGATATTCCCGGTAGGGAAGAAGGTGGATGAAGCAGTGAAACGCCTGGGATTCGAACCGCAGGAGACTTCACCGACGCTTTCCGACAAACCATCGTATCAGGAGGCTTCCGAACTGGCACATCGCCTGATGGAAATGTACGTATCCGGAGAAATAGACCGGGTAGAACTGATCTATCATCATTTTAAATCAATGGGCGTGCAGATTCTGCTTCGCGAAACTTATCTGCCTATTGACCTGACACGGGTCGTGGATGAGGAAGAGAAGCAAAAGGAAGAAGAAGTACAAGGAGGTGATATAGCGAATGATTACATTATCGAACCTTCTGCAGAGGAACTGATCGCCAATCTGATCCCAACGGTATTGAGCCAGAAGCTTTTTACGGCTGCCGTGGATTCGAACGCTTCGGAACATGCGGCACGCACATTGGCGATGCAGGTGGCTACGGACAATGCGAACGAATTGATCCAGGATTTGACGAAGCAATATAATAAGAGTCGCCAGCAGGCTATTACCAACGAATTATTGGATATCGTGGGTGGCTCTATGCAGTAAATAAAGATTGCACGATAACACTATTTTGTGAATCGGTATTCCGTTTTTAAGCTTTGTCCGGCTGGTAATTAAATAATCTATATATTTGAAAATTATTTGAGAGGTGAGATTGTTTTGATGGGAACAAAACAAGCCTTGATAACTAACAAAACAAATATATAGATTATGACACAAAAGCGATTATTTGGCATTTCTGGTGCTATTGCTACGGCAGCATTGATTGGTGGGCTGTTGGCTGGATGTATGGAAAAAGATCTGTACGATCCTAATTATGGAAAAGAACCTCTTCCGGACCCTAGCGAGTATTTCGGATTTGAAACACGTGGCGACGTGAAACTCTCAGTAAACTATGATGTCCCCGGACTTGTGGCTCTACTTGAAGTGTATGATGAAGACCCGATGGAAGTAGTGGACAATGTTCCGGTAAAGAAAGAAGGGGTTGAAGCTTTATTCAAAATTTTCACGGATGGAAATGGAAAATATGAAGGGAAAATGAATATTCCGACTTCTGTAGAGACTGTTTACTTGTATACATCAAGCTGGGGAGTGCCCCGATGCGTAAAACTAGATATCAAAGATGGGATGGCTAGTTTTGATATGAGTAAAAAGGATTCTTCTACTGCTAAGACTAAAGCAGTAACGCGTTCTTATAATTTTAATGGAAATGCACCATATCTTATTAATTCTACACTAAATTTATACTCATTATGTGCGTGGGATGAGAATGGCCTACCTCGTTCTCCATATATAACTAATGTAGGGAAAGTTGGCGATGAAAATATTGGTGATCTTGTTAGCCGTATGAAGCAATTTTTCAGTAAAAACAATTATGATAATTCTTATTTGTTTATAAGTCCTGATGTGGCAAATATCGCAGTAACACAAGAAGGGACTTCTTTAGATGTTGTATTTGTAAATAAAGATGCAACATATCATAATACTTTCGGATATTATTTTTATCGGACAGACGATATGGGTAATGCTAATGTACATTCGGGGGTGAAGAAATATATCATATTCCCCAATGTGGCATTGACAACAGGAGATGGTTGGGGAGCACCGGTCCTCCGATGTGGTGATAAAGTCCATTTGCTCTATTTTGATGATAAAGGTAACTCTAGTACTACTTTCCCTGCCGGGTATACTGTGGGATTTTTTATTCTTCCTAATGCTTATGACTTTAGTAATAACGAAATAAAGTTGGTTAATTACAATAGTAATTTCGTTACAGTAAAAGATGAAAAGAGTGGGAAAACTATCATTGGTGTAGAAGATGGAGCAAATGATAGTTATTGTGATTTGTTATTCTACGTAGACACTTCTCCGGAAAGTTCTATTGATAATCCGAACAGACCCAGTATCCCGGATGACAATAAACCAATTGAAGTACCGGATGCGGATGAAGGGGTAAAAGGTACGTTAGCTTTTGAAGACATTTGGCCTAACGGAGGCGATTATGATATGAATGACGTGATCGTGGAATATAAACGCACTGTATATTTCAATGCAGATAACATGATAAATAAGATTGTGGATACATTTACGCCCACACACGACGGAGCGATGTATGATAATGCATTTGCTTATCAGATAGATGGAGGACAGTTTGGTAAAGTGACTTCAGATAAGGATATAAAAGTGGAGAGCGAAACGTCTTCTATTATTGTATTCCCAAGTGTAAAACAAGCTGTTAAGGGGAAAGTGGGTACATGTACGATAACCAGAACCTTTGAAAAGGCCACTTTTAATAAGGAGAATCTGAAGATATATAATCCGTACATTATAGTAAAATATGCGGCAGGGCAACAGAACCGGACGGAAGTACATCTGCCTAAATATTCACCGACATCTTATGCTGACAAATCGCTGATAGGTTCTAGTAAGGATGTCTATTACATTGATCGTGACGGAGCTTATCCGTTTGCCATCGATATTCCGATGTTGAATTTCATTCCGGTGACGGAGACGCATAACATTGATACGGAATATCCTTATTTCAAGAATTGGGCTGATTCTTGGGGATCAAAATCTACAGATTGGTACAAGAGATATCAGTCTCCCAAGAATTAAGAAACAAAAACAATTTCGATATATAACTGTGACACGACTTTGTGTTCTGATTTGATCCGGTCCCGGTGTACTTCAAGCGAGAAGAAACCGGGACCTTTTTTGTTTATTTGTATACAAATATTTCGGGAGTAAAGAAATGATGATGAAAATACCGGCTTGATTATTGCTTTTCCTTACATTCAATTTCGGTGGTTGGAATCTATTCAGTACCTTTACCGAAAATTAGAGGAAACATGGAAAATAATCCTGAACTACAACTAGCTTGGCAGTTCATTGAAAATACAGGCACGCATCTGTTTCTTACCGGAAAAGCCGGAACCGGAAAAACTACATTTCTAAAACGATTGAGAGAACATACCCCCAAGCGCATGGTCGTATTGGCTCCAACAGGAATCGCAGCTATCAACGCCGGAGGGGTGACGATTCATTCATTCTTTCAGTTGTCTTTTGCTCCGTTTGTGCCGGAAACGACTTTCAATTCTGCCAAGATGCACTACCGTTTCAGCAAAGAGAAACGGAATATTATCCGCAGCATGGATCTGCTTGTTATCGACGAAATCAGTATGGTACGTGCAGATTTGCTGGACGCTGTGGACGCGGCTTTACGTCGTTATCGTGACCGTGAAAAACCTTTCGGAGGTGTGCAGTTGCTGATGATCGGCGACTTGCAACAGTTGGCTCCTGTGGTAAAAGACAATGAATGGGAGCTACTGAAGAATCATTACGAGACTCCATATTTTTTTGCCAGCCGTGCACTGAAGGAAACGGTGTATATGACCATTGAACTAAAGAAAGTCTACCGTCAGAGTGATACTTTCTTTCTTTCTCTTCTGAACAAGATACGCGAAAATAAAGCAGATGATGAAGTGTTGAACGAATTGAATCGTCGTTATCAGCCCGGTTTTCGTCCACGGAAAGAAGAAGGGTATATCCGACTGACAACGCATAACTATCAGGCCCAGCAGGTGAACGACCGTGAACTGGCATCACTGTCCGGACGGGCTTATAGTTTTCGGGCGGAGATAGAGGGAAATTTTCCTGAGTACTCGTACCCTGCGGATGAAGTGCTTACAGTCAAAGAAGGAGCACAGATCATGTTCCTTAAGAATGACGTTTCATCAGAAAAACGTTACTATAACGGCATGATAGGCGAAGTGATGAGTGTTGACGAAAAAGGAATGTCCGTACGTGGAAAAGACAGTAGTGATGTCTTTCAGTTGTTGCCCGAAGAATGGGGGAATTATAAGTATGTGCTGAACGAAGAAACGAAGGAGATCACGGAAGAAATAGAAGGTGTGTTCCGGCAATATCCCATCCGTCTGGCGTGGGCTATCACGATTCATAAGAGTCAGGGTCTGACGTTTGAGCGGGCGATTATCGATGCTCGTAACTCTTTTGCTCATGGGCAGACGTATGTAGCATTGAGCCGTTGCAAGACTCTGGAAGGAATGGTGTTGGAGACTCCTTTGCGTAGGGAGGCGATAATCAGCGATAGCATTGTAGATAATTTCACAAAAGATGTGGAACAGAATAAACCGGGGAGCAAGCAGTTGAACGACATGCAAAAGGCTTATTTCTATGATCTGTTGAATGATTTATTTAATTTCTATTCGCTTGAGCAGGCTTATAAGCGGTTGCTCCGGATGATGGATGAAGAGCTTTATAAACTTTATCCGAAGTTGCTTGCCGAGTATAAAGAACTGGCTCCGCATCTCAAAGAGAAGGTGGTGGAAGTTTCCAATCGCTTTCGTAATCAATATACGCGTCTGATTAACGAGAATGAAAATTATGCCGGAAATGAGGAGCTACAGCAAAGGATTCATTCTGGTGCTGCTTATTTCTGTGAAGCATTGCTTCCTGTCCGGGCGCTGTTTGACAAGACCAGTATGCCTCTTGATAATAAAGAGTTGCGGAAACAACTGAATGAACGTTTGCAGGCATTGGACGATGCTTTATGGATTAAAGAGTCTTTGCTGGATGCGATGCGGACGGAGAAATTTACGGTAACGGATTATCTGAAACGGAAGGCGAAAGTGATGTTGAGTCTCGAAGGGGAAACTGCTTCTTCCGGTTCTTCCACCAAGGCTCCGAAGGAGAAAAAAGAACGGAAAGAACGCACTCGCAGCAATTCAGGAAAGGTGAAAGTAGAAGTTCCGACGGATATTCTGCATCCGGAACTTTATCGTGCTCTGTCGGAATGGAGAACGGCAAAGACGCGCGAAGTGAATATGCCGGCTTATGTGATCATGCAGCAAAAGGCATTGATGGGTATTGTGAATCTGTTGCCGGATACACCGGTAGCTTTGGAAGCGATACCTTATTTCGGTGCGAAAGGAGTGGAGAAGTACGGACTTGAGATTTTGGGCATTGTGCGCAAATATATGAAGGAGAACAAGCTGGAACGACCGGAGATCTTTACTTCTGTTTCGGGCGGAGAGGATGTACGTGAACAAAAGCTGGACGCGCAGCATCATGAGGATAAGGAGAAGCAGAAAGAGAAGAAGAAAGATTCAAAGCTGGTGAGTTATGAAATGTTCTGCCAAGGGATGACTATAGAGGAGATAGCCAAAACCCGTGATTTGGTGACAGGAACGATTGCTGCTCATCTGGAACATTATCTCCGCGAAGATAAAATAAAATTGGAACAGGTAGTGACAGCGGACAAGATTAAGAAGGTCCGGACTTATATGGAAACCCATGAGTTTATGGGAGTGGTGGCTATTAAAGCTGCATTGGGAGATGAAGTTTCTTACGCTGATATTCGCTTTGTATTGGCGACGGCGGGGCATTAAAAAACTCATTTTAATAAAAAAATAATGTCCGAAAAGCTACTGACAGAATGATAGGTCAGATATGCTTTTCGGACATTATGGTATGATGGGGTACAGAGTTATAAGTTACAGAAGAAAGAAACGAATACAGGCACGCTGATATCGATCAGAATACCATGCAAAATAGCGATAGGAATCATTTCTTTTCCCGAATATCTGCTGATGGAAGGTAATAATACATCCATTGAGTTGACTCCTGCCGCTGAAATGGGAGCAAGTTTCCCGAAATACTTCTTGATAAGCGGTGTACCCAAAAGTGCCATCATTTCGCGAAAGATATTAGTCAGCAGGGCAATGGTACCCAGCTCTGTAGCCAACTGTATTCCGATGGTCGGTTCCTTGAACTGAGTGATCAGGATGGAAGACAGCGAATAATAGGCGAATCCGCTTCCTACTGCCATACAGTCGAATACACTCCATTGACTTAACAAAATGCTTGCCAAGGCAGAAAACAACAAAGTGCCGGTAATGGTACCCAATGGAATCAGCAGCATTTTCGGGTGCAAATGTGAGATGATTGCTTTCAGGTTTTTATTGGAACCGATACTGATTCCTACTTGCAGCATCAACGCATAAAGTATATACATGGAAACAGTATGTGTGTCGAACTGGAATTTATTAAAAACTCCCATGATACAGCCTACACAGAAAAATACGATAACGATGAGACTTCCTTTCATTGTTTACCTCCTTTCTTGAAAAATAGTTGTAACACAAGCCGGGCAGCCAACAAGCTCCCTAATACGCCGGATACGGCAAGAATGATCGCCTGCCATCCAAACTTGCCGAGATTATTCACAATCAGGCTATTAGAGCCAATGGATACTCCAAGGATAAAGAGTAACAGGAATATTGTAAGAGAAATTGTCTTTTCAGTCTTTTGTAAGATACTCCAGTTACGTAATCCGTATCCGATACCGATTCCCAAAAACATGGTAGATATAATAGAGAACATATTGTAATATATTTTAGTTGGTTAGGTTAAACAATTCATAAATAGCATGGATAATCCCCAAAAAGATATACATCTTATTGACAATCAGGTAAAAATACTGTCTGTTGAGTAACGAAATAAGTCAGCAGGCAGTTGGGGATAAGAATGGATAAGGGGAATTTAGATGAATCCGCTGAACCAATGTACATGCACGCAACATGACGTGCAGAAATTGGGAATTTCCGCATGAAATACAAGGGCGTTATGTAATTGTAATGTTTGATTCATCTTCTGGTTCCTTAATTCGGGTGCAAAGATAAGAACTTATTGCATATTTTCAAAATAAATATGCAATAATTAGAGTGGGTAGGGTAGCTGAAGCAAGGAATAGAATGTAGTAAAAACTTGGTTATGTAGACCTTAACCTTTATGTATTATGTGCTTATATCATTTTTATTTAGTTGCCAGTTCGATGCCTGAGTCAAATTTCTATGTTGTGTAGAGCACATACTTTCATTTGTGCAAACAATCTGATTAATAGGATATGCCGGTTAATGTTTCCACTCCATGAGAATATCTTTCAGCTTTCGTGGCTGGTAACCAAGTATAGTCCGGGCTTTTGCTATACTCATCCCACTGAAACGGGGACGGGGAGTAGCTTCTTGCATTTCTTCTGTTGTGGCAGGGTGAACGAGCGAACAGTCCAGCTTCATGTAGTCTGCTACCTGAAAAGCAATTTCTGCAATGGTCAGGCATTCGTCGCCACAGATATGAAAAATTCCGTTTGCGGCATTTTCTACCAGGTGTTGCACTCCGGCTGATACATCACCTACATAGGTGGGCGTGCGCCATTGATCTGATACGACACGGATTTCTTGTCCTGCATTCAAACGATTCATCACCAGTTGCACGATGTTTCCATGCTGTCCCGGTAGTGCTTTTCCGTAGACAATCTCTACGCGGGCAATGGCATAGTTACTACAGATTTCAGCCACTTTCTCTTCTCCTTTCCATTTGGTGAAACCGTAATAGTTGACGGGAGCAGGGAGACTTTTTTCTGTATAAAGCTGTCCGGACTTCTCGTCTATCTTTCCGTCAAAGACGAAGTCTGTAGATAAATGAATGAACCGGCTTTTGTAACTTTCGCAAAGATGTGCCAATTGTTCTACTGCCGTAACATTTGTTAGCCAGGCTTCTTCGTGATGCGTTTCGCAATAATCGGGGACGGATAAGGCGGAACAGTTGATGACTACATCGGGTTGTACGTCTTTAAAAAGTTGCTTTACGACTGCTTCATCCCGTATATCTGTGGTGATGAAATGATAGTTGCCTCCATTCTTCGGAAGGATATCCGGATGCAGGGAACATCCTGTTACCTTATATTGTGCCTTGCTCGACAGGTCATTCAGTATTTGGCGTCCGGTGAATCCATTGGCACCGATAATTATTATATTCTTCATGGGCTGTTTTATAGTCGTTCGTTTCAGTCATATGAGTTTTTCTCAGTCACATGAGTGAGTTTCGGTTCAGAAATGGCTTTTCTATATTTATTTTCACAAAAGTAGAAAATAATTTTAGTTACGCAAATAGATTTCGTAGTTCCCTTTTTCTTTTGCTCTTTTGCGAATTTAAGGGAGCAACGCCTTGCTCCAACCTTTGTTAACCTTAAATCTAATACTATGAAAAACACATTGCAAAGATACGGACTTCTGCGAACTTTGCAAATTATCCAAGAAAAATAGTATGTTTTATAACATTGATTAAGAATTTGAATTCTCGATTCTATTTTTATTAAGAGATTTCCTGATCTTATCTCTTGTTCCTAGTGAGTAGCTGCATACCATGCTGTTTCTTCTTTTTTTGAGGCCAGCGAGTGCGTACTTGGATCGGAGATTGTAATACCGGAGAAGGTATTGATTTTCACTTCTCCTCTGCTCATCGAATAGAAATATTCTGTATTTCTTTTGAATGGCACCGTACGATTGAGCTGTTCGTTGAATCGTGCCACTAGAGTTTCATCAGGGCATAATTTTGAAACATAGTCACCATAGTCAAAGAAGATAACCGGATAATATCCGTCCAGTCTCTGTAAAGAACTGGTTAGTGAAGGATCAAAAGTATATCGATGATTAATTTCTTTCATAATAGTTGCCAGGTTATCAAGTTCTGAGCAATCAGTGACAGCGATTGTTCCGCAGGGTGTGCTATAAGTGGAATAAAAAGAGTAAAAACCGTCACAGATACCGGCATAATCTACTTTCCCAATTAGATACTGACCTATCTCGGCGTATGGCATACCATACGCCATCACTTCACTTGTAGATCCTATCAGATAATCAGTCACATCTTTGAGAGCGTAGGCTACTTCAATGCTTGACATATAGCAGTCGTCAAAGAGTATATATTCCATTTTAAGTCCGGCATTGGATATTCCTTTGGCAAGTGTGGTTATATCAGTCTGATATTGGGCATTTAATCCTCCGAAGTAGCGTGTCATTGGTACATTTTCGTATTCCCAGTGCATTTTGGTACGAAGACCGCTACGTGATTTAGAATTTGATACGGGTATCCATCCCATGCCATGACAGCCGATAACCATCGAATAGCGTTTGGTGGGAGAGTAGCGTTGCACGTCATTTAGAATGGATGTGATACCTTCTGCTGTGGTATAAGCAGGATCTGTATAGTTCTTTAGAGTTTTACGCACACTCTTGCCGTTCTCATAAGCGAGTTCAAAAAGAGTGGCTTTCGTTGCTGTGGTACACATGAAAATGATTATCCGTTCATCCTTCAAGATATTCTTTTCAACTACACTTTCAAGGTCGCTGATGTTCTGATAGAAATTGGATGTGAGATTATCAGACCAGGGGAGATACATGAATACCGTTTGTTCTGTAGGTACCGGAACTGGCTCTTCCTTTTCGCACGAAGTCATGCCAAAAGAAAGGAATAGTACGATGATAACTGATTTAATCAAATGGTGATATTTCCGCTCTCGCCTTGCTCCAACCTTTGTTAACCTTAAATCTAATACTATGAAAAACACATTGCAAAGATACGGACTTCTGTGAACTTTGCAAATTATCCAAGAAAAATAGTATGTTTTATAACATTGATTAAGAATTTGAATTCTCAATTCTATTTTTATTAAGAGAAAAGTCAGTTAGGCATCTTGAAATCATTCGGCAAACAACCGGTGATCTTCTTAAACAGGCGGCTAAAATATTGCGGATTCCGGAAACCGAGTTCCTGTGCTATCTGACTGAGTGGTTTATCTGTATTTATCAACCACTCTTTAGCTGTCTCGAAACACTTGAATTGAAGGTATTCTTTGTACGACTTCCCCGTTTCATATTCCAGCAAATCATTGAAATATGCGGGAGAAAGACGAAGTACTCTGACGCACTCCTCAATAGTGGGAAGATCGGCGGACTGACTTTGTATAGTCTTGAAATGATCATCCAAAAGACGGTCAAACCGTTCGATAATCTTCTTGTTAGCTTCATTGCGTGTGATGAACTGGCGTTCGTAGAAGCGTTCGCAATAATCGAGCAGTAGTTCGATGTATTTGGAAATGATCTTCTGACTATAGCAGTCGATGCAGCGTTGCAATTCTTGATTTATTTTATCCAGAAGTTCCAGTATGACCTGCTTTTCACGTAATGAAACATGCAGTGCTTCTTCGGGACGATAAGAGAAGAAAGTATAGTCACGAATGTTCGCTCCGAGGGCGGTGCCGCAGATCAGGTCGGGATGAAACGCCAGTATCCATCCCTTGGAAGGACATGTGTTGTCACTATCCTTCATACTGATTGACTCGCCGGGAGTCAGACAGAGAAGTGTCCCGTCCGAGAAGTCGTAGTATTGATGTCCGTATCTGTAGGCTTCACATTTGCATTCGCTCAACAGAATCGTGTAAAATCCGAATTTGAAATCCGTATGGGAGGATAAATCGGCTTTTGAAAGGTCGATGACACTGACCAGAGGGTGCAGCGTCTTACTCCCCATGCAGCAATTACATTGATGCACACTTCCTATCTTAAGTACTTTATCTCCCATGACGTAACTAATATCCTGATTAATGGAGCTGTTTTAGTTCTGTTGCTTATATTCGTTTGGCGTACATCCGACATTCTTCTTGAACAACCGGCTGAAATGCTGCGGATACTGGAACCCCAGTTCATACGCAATCTGGCTGACCGTCTGGCTGCCTTCTAATATCCGTTCCTTGGCAAGTTCTATGATCCGGTGCTGGATATATTCCTGTGCCGTTTTTCCTGTTTCTTTCTTGATCAGGTCTCCGAAGTAATTGGAAGAAAGGCAGACCTTGTCCGCAAAGTATTTTACAGAAGGAAGTCCTTCGGTAAGTGCAGTCTGATTCTGAAAATATTCGTCCAATAACTGTTCGAACTTCACGATGATATCTTTATTCGCCTGATTACGGGTGATGAATTGCCGTTCATAGAAGCGCATGCAATAGTCGAGCAATAGTTCTATATTGCGGACAATGAGCTGCTTGCTGTGTTTGTCGATGGCATGTTCCAGTTCGATTTGTATTTTGTGGATACAGTCGGTCACGATTTCCCTTTCCTGTTCGGAGAGATGCAGTGCTTCATTCACTTCGTAAGAGAAGAAACTATAGTGTTTGATGTTCTGCCCTAAAGAAGTTCCCCGGATTAAATCGGGATGAAATAAAAGACCGATAGATTTTGTACGAATTGGTGTCTGCTTGCGGTTATCTATCCCGATAACCTGTCCCGGAGCCATGCAGACAACGGTTCCTTCCTGATAGTCATAATACTTCCGTCCATATCTGAGATCGCCACATTTTGCGTCTTTCAGAAACAGAGAGTAGAATCCGATATTCATACGATAGTAGTCTACCGTCTTTGTCGCTTTCGAGAAGTCGATCACGTTTACCAGCGGGTGCAAGGTCTCTAGTCCGAACAGTTGGTCATACTGATCAATGCTTTCAATTTTTGTTATTTCTTCCATACGGCTTACAGTTTTGATCTGTCACAAAGATAAAGCTTTTAAATGTATCTTTCTCATTCCGGATTTGCAAAACAGTAATTTGGGTATAAGATTCAGTAATTTGTATACAATGCCAGCGGGCAGTAGGAGGCAAACTCACTTTTTCCAGCTAAATATCAGCGTGTCGGAAACAAAAAAACGGGATAATCAAGGGATGTGAATAGTAGAATTAATATATTTGTTCCTGCGAATTTAAAAAGACTTGTTTTATGAAAGCATTATTCATTGGAGGAACCGGTACGATTAGTACCGATGTAGTAGAATTGGCTCAACAGAGAGGGTGGGAGATAACATTGCTTAACCGGGGCTCAAAAAAACTGCCGGAAGGTGTGGGCAGTATCATTGCCGACATTCACGATGAGGAAGCTGTGGCGAAAGCTATTGCAGATGAAAGTTATGATGTCGTAGCTCAGTTCATCGCTTACACGGCAGAAGATGTAGAACGTGATATCCGTCTGTTCCGTAATAAGACGAAACAATATATTTTTATCAGCAGTGCATCCGCCTACCAAAAACCGTTGGCTGATTACCGTATTACGGAAAGTACCCCTTTAGTGAATCCTTACTGGCAATATTCACGGCATAAGATTGCCGCCGAAGAAGTGTTGATGACAGCATACCGTACCACCGGTTTCCCGATTACGATTGTCCGTCCCAGCCATACGTATAATGGAACGAAACCTCCTGTAAGCCTGCATGGAAATAAGGGGAACTGGCAGATACTTAAACGTATCCTTGACGGGAAACCGGTTATTATCCCCGGTGACGGAAGTTCCTTGTGGACACTGACACATTCCAAAGATTTTGCCAAAGGATACGTAGGACTGATGGCTAACCCTCATGCCATCGGGAATGCCTTCCATATCACCACAGATGAGAGTATGACTTGGAATCAGATTTATCAAACCATTGCCGATGCGCTGGGGAAACCTTTGAACGCACTCCATGTGGCTTCCGATTTTCTTGCGAGACATGGCGGGAACTATGACTTTCGGGGCGAACTGCTGGGGGACAAAGCCGCAACGGTAGTCTTTGATAATTCGAAAATAAAACGCCTTGTGCCGGACCTTATCTGTACAACTTCGATGGCGGACGGTTTAAGACAGTCAGTGCAATATATGCTTTCGCACCCCGAAACACAGACTCCTGATCCGGAGTTCGATTCATGGTGCGACCGTGTAGCCGACGCGATGGCTGCGGCAGACAGAGCTTTTGAAGCAGAATAAACGTTAGTTGAATAAGTGGCTCATCTTGTTATTGATGATTGAAATATCCTATTAGCATATCCTGATTAGCTATTAGCTAATCGGATTATGCTAATAGCTAATCAGGATATGCTAATAGCCGAAACAAGTCGATCATAATGAGTAGCGTAGTTAATAAAGACCGTTCCGTCCCTGCTGAACCTCTATCCGGATACCGAAATTACCATTGGAGGACTTCAGTTCGAATGCTCCCCGGAAATTATTCTTCTCCCAAGGCATGGCACTACGGTTGGGCACTTTCCATCCGTCTTTGTCATAGTCTCCGTATGTATTGATTTTCCATCCGTTTTTCAGTTTGAAGGTACCCATCTGCATGAACTGCGGTGAAGACGACAATCCCCAGCCATACCCATATCCGAAACCGGAGAAAGGGGAAGAAAATGCGTCGGTGAATCCCTGCGTATAGGTCGCGTCTGTATTCAGACGGAATATCTGATTATAGTCTTTACTTACATCCGGTACATCGAGACTGAATTTCGGAAGTTTGGGAGGGGCCACATTCATTAATCCCATATCGAGCAGGAAGCCACCGAATTCCTTTATATTGCTCGACGGAGCACGACGAATACTATCGGAAGGAACTTCCGACTGTGCGGATGCAAAACCGACCGATAATATCAGCGAAAGAAATAGAATCAGTTTTCTCATCTTCGTAAAGGTTGATTGATGACAAAGATAGAGATTTTTAGTCTGACTGCCTGCTTCCGTTATGTTTTCTTAGAGAAAAATCCTTTAAAAAGGAGTGTGCCACTGTCTCGTCGGGATGGTGTCACTATCCCACTAAGATAGTGTAAGTATCCTGTGGGGATAGTGACACTATACCAGTAGGATAGTGACACTATTTTAGAGCTTAGTTTGCAATGAGTTTATAGCCGATTCCCCGCACATTGACGATACGTATTTGCTCATCCTGCGACAACTTATGCCGCAGTTTCGTGATGAACACATGCAGACTCCGGGAATTGAAGAAACTGTCATCTCCCCAAAGTTCCAGCAGAACGTCCTGCGTATTGACCACCTGATTCCGGTTCTCACAAAGCCGTTTCAGTATTTCCGACTCGCGGTGGGAGAGTTCCTGTCTCACTCCGGCATGCAGCAATGTCTGCGCGACCGGATCGAACAGATAACTTCCTATCTCAAAACGGCTGGATACTTTTGTCTCCGTGAAGCTGAACGCTTTTCCCATCAGCGCCTTGATACGTATGATCAGTTCCTGCATGCCGAAAGGCTTTTTCAGATAATCGTTTGCTCCGAGTTCGAATCCTTCTACCACATCGTTGATGGCCGAACGGGCAGTCAGAAACAGTACAGGTGTCTGCTTGTCCGTCTGCCGGATGCGGCGTACCATTTCGAAGCCGTCCATTTTGGGCATCATCACATCGGCCACCAGCACGTCCGGCCGAAGTTCAAAGAAAAGATGCAATCCTTCTTCGCCGTCGGAGGCGGTATGGATGGTAAAACCGTTTTCCTCGAGCGTATCTTTGATAATCATGGCGAGTGTCAGTTCGTCTTCCACCAACAATACTGTAATGTCGTTTTTGCTCATGTTTTTGATGTTTTAGATAGTAATGGTAAATGTACTTCCTTTGCCGGATTCACTTTTGACGGTGATGGTGCCTCCATGTTTTTCGACCATGCTTTTGACATAGAAAAGTCCTAAGCCGTATCCTTTCACGTTATGAAGATTTCCGGTCGGAACGCGATAGAATTTGTCGAATATATGTTTCTGCTTATCCAGGGGGATACCTATTCCATGATCGGAGACGGTGATAGTCACTGTTTCCCCCGTTTGGCGGCACTGAATCATAATCTCTGCTTCTTGTTTCGAATATTTCACGGCATTGTCTATCAGGTTACTGATGATATTGCTGAAATGAGTGCGGTCGGCTACTATCGTCAGTGCTTCCGGTTCTGTTTCCAGTGTTATGTGTACGGGGATATCCGCTTTTAGCTGGTGCTGCTCTATTAAAGAAGTAATCAGTTCTTTCAGACAAATCTCTTCGGGGTGCAGTCTGAACGTCTTGCGGCTTTCCATGCTCATGGAAAGAATCTGTTCGACGAGTCCGCTCAAGCGCTGTAGCTGTTCTTGGCTGATGCGCAGATATTGGTCACGTTTGCTCTTCTCTTCCGCCTGGTTGAAATTCAGCAGCGCATCGTTGGCGGCATACGCTACGGCAATCGGGGTCTTTAACTCATGCGTGATGTTGTTGGTGAAGTTGCTCTTCATTTCTTCCAGCGTTTTTTGTTTCAGCAGTGTCCGGATGAGAAACCAGAAGGAAAATCCGAGGATGAGGAAGATGACAAATGAAGTGACCAGGATGCCGGTCATTTGTTTCCATACCAGGGAGGTGATGGGTTCCATTATCAGTTGGTAGCGTTGACTGTGGTGCCTGTTGAATTCGTAATCGTAGCGGATGGCTTTCGGGCTGGGGATATAGGTGCTGTCTCCTGCGATGCCCAGTGTATCTATGAATGTCTGGGATGAATCCTGAGTGGCTCCGCTGTATATATATAAGGTACGGTGAGGCACATCTATGTTGTGTGCTTTCAGTACATCGGTCAGTAGACTGTCATATTTTTGCAGGTTGATGTCGATGTAGGTGTCCACGCCGGAGTGCATACCCTGTTGGACGCTGAGTATGAGTTCTTTCATCGAGTCCTGTCTCTTTAATAATACATCGAGTCCGCTTTCGCTGGAGGCAACGGCGCTGGCATCCGGATCATTGTCATTGACGGCCAGGGTATCTACTGCTGTTTCCGTGCGTGTATGCAGGGTGTCTTTGTAGGTACTGTCTGTATAAGAGACAGTCTGGCTTGTCACCAGCGACTTGCCGTCCGCACCATATCCGGCGGAAACCGTGACCGAACCATGTTCCACATTATCCTTTTGCAGTTCGTTGACGCGAAGCACGATTTCATTAAAGTCGCTCGTACGCATGGCGTCTTTGATATTATTGTTCATTTCCTGCTTCATCGTGCGGTAAAGCCCTGTCAGCCAATATGTCTGGTAAACAAAGATGCCTGTCAGCGAGCAGATGACAAGGATAATGATATGTTTCAACGGTAGTTTCATACGGACAAAGATAGTATGAAACTGTTATTTTTCTTCTCTTTGATAAGACTAAATAACACTAGATAAGCCGGCGATAACGTAAAGTTTCGTTTTTTCTCCCGTATTTTGCAGCATACTCAAAAATAAATGCGATATGAAACGAACTTATTTACTGCTTTTGTTACTTTTCATGTATTGGATGTACGCTTCTGCACAGCAGGTACAGACAGCGCAGGAACCTGCCGACAGCGTAAAAAACGTAGCCTATATAGACAGCCTGTATCGGGAACTTCCCGAAGTCATGATCACCGGCGAACGTCCGGTAGTAAAAGCCGAACAGGGGAAACTGGTATACGACGTTCCGAGACTGGTCGGCAGCCTGCCGGTAGACAATGCCTATGATGCGGTAAAGAACCTGCCGGGAGTTGTCTCCATGAATGATGCCCTGATGTTGGGAGGGCAACCGGTCACTGTGGTTATCAACGGAAAAGTGACCACTCTCTCTGTAGAGCAATTAAGCAACCTGCTGAAATCAATGCCCGTCAGTCGGATTGAAAAGGCGGAAGTGATGTATTCCGCTCCGGCACGTTATCAGGTGCGCGGACCGATGATCAATCTGATACTGACTTCGGGCATGGGAAAAGAACCTTCTCTTCAGGGAGAACTATATACTGCCTACAGCCAATTACACTACGAATCTCTGGCAGAGCGTGCGAGCCTTCTATACTCCGGACGCAAATTTTCTGCTGATCTTCTCTACTCTTACTCTTACAGCCGCGAACGGAGGGAGACAGACAAGGAAGCGCTTCACACGCTCGCCTACGGTTCGGTGCATCCGATGAATATGTATGATATCACTACTTCCCGCCACAACAATCACCAGATACGCCTTGGGATGGACTATGCCTTTACCGACAAGCATTTGCTGAGCTTGGTTTATACCACTGCTTTCACCGATGTCAAACCTTACGCCACAGTCACCGGTGCGCAGAACTCGGTCACCGATTCGCACTCGGAAGGACAGCTTCATAATGCCAAACTCGACTATCAGACTCCTTTCGGACTGAAAGCCGGAGCGGAATTTACCTATTATCATGCTCCCGGCAGTCAGCTGCTTTACAGCACACTGGGAGAAGAAACACTGAACTTCCTGAGCAAAGATAACCAACGGATCAACCAATGGCGTTTCTATGCCGGACAAGAACATACTTTGGGCGCAGACTGGGGATTGAATTATGGTATTGCTTATACGACCGCATTGGACAATAGTTATCAAATGTATTTCGATCCCGAAACGGAAACTTTACTGCCGGACAACAACATGCAATCCCGTCGTCGCGAGCAGACGCTGAACTTTTATGCCGGACTCAGCAAGAGCTTCGGTGAGAAACTTTCGGCGGACGTCTCTCTGGCTGCCGAGCAATATCATACGGATATGTGGAACGAATGGAGCCTGTATCCGGTTGCCAACCTGACTTATTTGCCTGCTCCGGGACATATCCTGCAATTTTCATTGAGCAGCGACAAAGAATATCCGGAATATTGGAGTATGCAGAACTCCACTTCCTATATGGGCGCTTATTCCGAAATTCAGGGAAATCCCTTCCTTAAACCGGCAACCAATTACGAAGCTAACATTAGCTATATATTAAAAGGTAAATATGTGCTGACCGCCTATTACAGCCGCACGAAAAACAAGGAAATGCAGACGCTTTACCAGTCTCCGGAACGTCTGGTCGAGATCTATAAATGCTTTAACTTCGACTTCTCGGAACAGGCGGGCTTGGTAATGGTAGTTCCCTTTAAAGTGAAGAAATGGCTGGACTCCCGCATCACGGCAATCGGCTTCCGTTACCGTCAGAAAGACAGTGATTTCTGGGATATCCCGTTCGACCGCAAACTATATACGTTTGTATTGACCATGAACAATACCTTCACTCTCTCCACCAAACCTGATTTGAAGTTTACCCTAAGCGGATTTTATCAGAACAAAGCGATACAAGGCATTTTCGACCTTCCCCGTTCGGGAAATCTGGATGCGGCCCTGCGTTATACTTTCGCAAAGGGAAAAGCACAACTGACCTTGAAATGCGACGACATATTTAATACTTCCACCATTTCGACTAATGTCCGTTTCGGACAACAGAATGTGAAGAATCACTATATGAAGACTACCCGTGCCTTCGGTATTTCCTTCAACTACAAATTTGGAGGATACAAGGAGAAAAAGCGGGAAGAGGTGGATACTTCCCGCTTTAAATAATAAGTGATAGGTGTAACTGGTTGATAATTAGCTGTGAATTGAGGTAGGTTCGATATAGAAGTTAGAATAATCTAAGTTTCCTGTCATTGACCAAGTTTAGATCAATGGCAGGTTTCTTTTAAGAAACAATATGCTGCGATAGCTGACAAGGCATTTGCGATAAAATGCTTGAATAACCTATGCTTTGAATGTTCTATCTGTACAATGTTTTTGAGTCTATTATTTACCTTCTCAATCAATGCCCTCTTTCTTAATAGAATCTTATCAGCTATACTCATTAGCATATTCTTCATATATGATGTAGTCCTCTTATCACAGAGTTTGACAGAGGAAGTTATGATACTTGAAGAGAATTACTTCAGAACCATTTTCCCGACTCAACAACAAGGCAGCCTCAAGTCAGTGACAAGATGTGCATCCAGATATGGCGAATAAAAAAACGATATGTCTGGAAAAAAATATAGGCTTTTATTTAGAGCAATTGCACTGAATTATCTGATCTGCGCATCTCTTCTAATGTGGATTATGGGAGTATGCTGTAGTTGTTTTCTTGTGTTTTGTAATGGAGAGGATTATTTTTCAGATCGTATGGTGTTGTATAGAAAATCCACATCCTTTGTGGATTAATTCTACATTCTTATGCCTTGACTGAAAGCTAAGTCGATGTAAATATGACCTTTATGATACTGGCATTTATTTTGCATGTAGATTAAAATATTAGATCTTAAATTATGACCATATGAAAATGAAACTTTTTTATTTCTTATGCATGTTTCCGGAGATCGTATGCATGCTTTGTGGTTGCTCTCAAGAAGAGAAACCGATGAAAGTTACCCCCAATATATCATTAAATAAAACAGATAGTATGATAATGCTAGATGTGTACGATAAGACTGGAGGAGGAGTTTATTGGGGAGAAAGCTGGGATCGAAGAGATTATCATACATGGACTGATGTTAAGACGGAAGAAATAGATGGAGAATATCGTATCGTAAATATTCAGATTTCCCCTTTTGCTATTGGCAGTCTGCCCGCTACTATTGGAGAGTTAGCAGAGCTACGAATTTTATATTTGAATGGGAATATTGTAGGAGGATTGCCATCTGCTATTGCAAATCTCACGAAATTAGAGGTACTAAGTGTTACTGCCACAGCATTAGGAGGTGAAATCCCCAAGGAAATAGGAGAACTTGAGAAACTGAAGCGTTTATATTTGATTAATAATGGCATGACAGGAGAAGTACCTGTGGAATTGGGGCAGCTTCCCTCTCTTTTATTAATAGATTTAAGTCATAACCACTTCTATGGCACTGTCCCACTAACTCTTTTAGAAAATAAAAATAGAGAAGTTACTTTGAATTATAATGATTTTACGGTGTTACCGTGGGATAGTTGGTTGGATGACAAATTTATTATCCCAAGCATACAGTACAATAGATTGTTGGGCAAAGTTCCTGAGAATGTTCGGAATACTGAAAAATGGAAACATAACAAATGGTTAGTTGATATGCAACAAGAAGGCTACGGATACATTGAATAAATAAGAAATTGTAGAACTTAAAATTAATATTTATGATAAAAAAACTAATTGGTATAGCATTATTAACTTTTGTGATTAGTGCATGTCGTAATGTGGAGGATTCTTTGTTAGAAACGCCTGTAAATCCGATACAAGAATCAAGATTAATTGCGTATCCGAAGAAAAGTGATTTGGGTAATATGACAAGAAGCGAAACTGTAGGCTTAGATTGGGAGAATTGGGAAACTGTCGCTTTAGCTTCCGGAGTGTTAGTAGCTCCTCCATGGGCGAATAACCCTGTCGCATCAGATATTCCAGAGGAAATTCGTAAAGACATTAAAGCCACAGATGGCTGGGATTTGATTGTTCATACAGTAAATGGCTATGGTGAACAGGGATTAAATTATCTTATTTTCCATAATAAATTTACGGGAATATTAAAGGTTTTTTATTATTTGGAACAAAGTGGTGCACAGCTTCAGAATACGGCAATCTGGAAAATACATTTCGAATCTCCTCAATCTTTATTGGCATTTGCTTCTGATTATGCGGGAGACGCAACAAAAGATAGTCCGTCTGATCTTTATCTCGGAAACATCACTAACAACTCTGCAAAAGGCTATTCCATCGGCTGGAATTGTTTTCAATTTGAGTTAGCTTATGATCCTGATTTTATCACAGGAAGTTTGCAGTTTATTCCGGAATCTATGACAACTGCGGATATAACTTTAGAAGGTAATTTCGAATCGGAAACGAATGGGTTGATTATATCTATCACAAATTCTAATTCATTGAGCGGGACGATAGAAGGTGTTGCCAAAATGGGAGGAAATGCAGCTGAAAAATGGGTGACGAAACAGGTTACCAGCGGAGCTTTTAAAAAAATAAGTTCACTTGTTGCAGGTGGAGTAAAAGGCATTGTAAAATCAGGAGTAAGTAAACTATTAGGCTCTTTTATAGGAGGTTTTAATTCTGCTAAAGAAACAACCCAGCAAGTTCAGTTAAAGACAAATGGAACTGTCAAATTGAAAGGTAATATAACCAGCATTCAATCGGGAATGATAGCTCCGATCTCTTTCTATATATCAAAAGAGAACGTAGGGACATTGGGTGTGTGGGGAGCAGTGAAAAAGCCTGTTATTTATCTGAGTCCATTAGCTATCTATGAAGAAGAAGATAAGCCATATGAGTTTTCATATATATACCAGTTGGAGGGTTTGGAAAGCTATGATATACAAACAATTGTCAATCCTGAACTATTGCCTTATGTGACAGACTATAAATTTCATTATGATATATATCAGGATAATGATGTATCAATAGGGCATGCATTAGGAAATGACTCAGGAGATAATTTTTGTTTTGAAATGAGTTCTCTATATAATTTATACGAGGATATTTATTCTATAACATCTTGCAGAGTACCTATAATGTATAAGAATCTTTTTGGAGACCTTTTGCCTCCGTATGGAACGCTAGCTCCTTATAAGATTTATCTTCCTGATGCTCCGCTGGGAGAAACAGTTGGTCCTAAAAGAACATTTGATTTGACCTCGCATTTTATAGTGGTTGTTACCTTAACTCTTGAAACAAATATAAACGGTGTACAAAATACTGTAGTAAGTAATCAAACCTTTATTCCCGATGTGAAATGGAATCCTATATCATTAGAATCATTAAAAGGGAAATATTACCCACATGTAGATAAATAACGTGAGTTCGATATAATATAAAATAATCTAAGTTTTCTGTCATTGATAAAGTTAAGATCAAGGGTGTTTTTTCTTTTAAAAGAAACAATATGCTACTATAGCTGATTAAGACAAATGCGATAAAATGATTGAATGACCTATGCTTCAAATGTTCTATCTATGCAATGTTTTTGAGTTCATTATTTACCGTCTCAATCAATGCCCTCTTTCTCTTAATAGAGCTTGTCAGCTATATTCACTAGCATAGTCCTTTTCGTAAAACTCACTATGTTAAGTGGAAAACTTATGGGATAGGAGTAAATAAAAATATCCGGAAGGTTGCCGTTACTGTGGAGCATTAACGTTGTTTCCGGATATTTTAATTTCTTGTTGATTGTTTATTTTAATGTATTGATACTTTCCACGTATTTGCATACTCATCCAGTACGCGCTTGATACTTTGTCCTATTTTTACGTAATCGGCTTCGTTCAGATTGGCGAGCGAAACACGGACACTCCATTTCGGTCCGGCAAATCCGCCGCCGTTCAGCAGGACGAGCGAAGTCTCGTTGGCAAGACGGAAAACAACGTCGAGCGGATTGTAGGTCTTTTGCAGATAGTCTACAAATTCGTCACCGTAGAATTTCTTCGCCCATACCAGCATGTCGATTTCCGAATAGTACCCGGCACGTAGAGGATCTTCTATCAGCGTGAAGCCGGTGTTGTCCCAGAGTGCATGCAGGCGACGGTGGATGATTTCCTGCATCTTTGCCTTGTACCGGTCTTCCTTGTCGAGAAGGGAGAAGGCGGCGAACAGGCTCATCTGCATTTGCTGGGGCAGCGAGAGTCCTGCGGTATGGTTCAGTGCAATCTGTCGGCTGTCGGCCACCATGCGGTCAATAAACTTCATCTTCTCGGGATGTAAACTGAGGCTTGCATAACGCTTGTTTAAGATTGCTGTTTGCTCCTCCGACAGGCGGGCAATCATTTTGTCGTAGATGTTGTCTTCGTGTAGGGCTATCACTGCATTTCTCCATCCTGTGGCTCCGAAATACTTGGAGAAGGAGTAGACGCAGAGTGTATTATGCGGCAACTCCGCCATCAACGAACGGAAGTGAGGTATGAATGTTCCGTACACATCGTCCGTAATGATCATCAGATTCGGATTGTCATTCTTTACGATGTTGACAATACGTGCGGCAGTCTCCGGACTCAGCGCGTAACTGGGCGGATTGCTCGGATTGGTGATGAACAACGCTTTTATCTGCGGATTTTTCAGTTTATCGATATCTTCATCTTTATATTGCCAGGTGTGCAGCCCGTCCGGTGTCATCTGATCGGCAGATATTTCGGTAACATCGAACTGATAGCGGCGTAATTCCGGGATCTCGATGTAAGGCGTGAAGACAGGAATCATCAGGGCGATGGAATCCCCTTGATTCAACAGGAAGTTTTCCTGCAATGAATCGAATACATAGCACATGGCAGCCGTTCCGCCTTCGGTAGCGAAAAGGTCGAATGTGCCTTTAGGGGGACGGCGGTCGCACATTTCCTGTGCCAGATAATCCTGTACGATCAGTTCGGTGAAGTGCAGGATACGGTCGGGGACAGGATACTGGTCGCCGATGACCGATTCCGCCCATTCATGAACCAGTCTGTCCGGATCGGCTGCGTGCTCCATCAGCATATAATTATAGGTTTCTTTCAGTAACCTGACTCCGGCTTCTTTCTCGTTCTCTTTGAGGAAAGCCTCAAAGCGGGCGGCTATTCCTTCCTGTTGTGGGATGCCTGCAATTCCTTCTTCCAGGGATTGGACACGGCGACATTCGCAAAGTCCGAATTTTCCTAACAGGAAGAATGCTTCACGCGGTTCGGTCGCAATCCAGTTCGGGTTGCCTCGTCCTGCGTTCAGCATGGTATGGGCCATTTTCTTGATACTCTCGTCAGCCATTTCGATGAGCTTGTTTTTAAGTTCGAAAGGGCTGATCGTTTCCATCTTTTTGGCAAAGTTCTTGGTGATAGCTGTGCCAGTTGTTTTCTTTTCCATAATGGTTCTTATTGTTTTGATACTTAATTTTGATTTCCTATACATTCATTATACTGACATTTACATGAGCAATACGATGGCTACTCCCCAGATAATCAGTAGTGTATTACCGACTGCATACGTCACGGTGTATCCTAACGCGGGAGTGTCGCTTCCCAATGCATCCTGAATAGCTCCCAGTGCGGCGGTTGTGGTACGTGCTCCGGCTGTACATCCCAGTGTGAGGGCAGGGTGGAACTTGAACAGATATCTTCCCATCAGCAGTCCGCTGAGAAGAGGGATGGCGGTTGCCAGTGCACCGACGATAAACAGGCTGAATCCTACTTCCTTGAAACCGGTCACGAAACTAGGTCCGGCAGCGATGCCGACAACAGCGATAAACATATTCAATCCCACATTATTCAATACCCACAACGAAGGTTCGGGGATACCGCCAAAGGTCGGATGTTTGCTGCGCAGCCAGCCGAATACGAGTCCTGCGATCAAGGCACCTCCACTGGTGGACAGGCTGATCGGGATACCTCCCAGGTGAATGGCAAGTGCGCCGACCAGACCACCGAGCAGGATACCCAGTCCCACGAAGATCATATCTGTCTGGTTGGTGGGGCGATCGATATAGCCCATCTGTTTGGCGGCAGTTTCTACTTCGAGTTTTGTTCCGGTCAGTTCGAGAATATCACCGGAGTCGATCACTGTCTGAGCAAGTACCGGAACATTGATGCCTGCTCGCTTGATACTGCGGATACTGACTCCGTGCATGAATTTCAGCGCACGGATCGTGGAGACCTTTTCGCCTGCGAATGTGCGGTGGGTGACCATTACCGGAAGCGTCTCTGCCGGAAAGTCGAGCAGTTGGGCGTCGATCACTTCCGGACCGATCCAGTCTTCTTCGCCGATTGCATATTCACGGCGGCCGCTTAATACGACTTCATCGCCCGGTTGTAGAAGCATATCCGGGGTGACTTCTTCTATGACGCCCTTTTGCCGTACGCGTTCTACAAACAGCCGTTTATCGTTTTCCACCAGATAGTTCTCCAGTTCGCTGACCGTTTTTCCTTTGCCGAACCATTCGTTATCTATTTTATAAGCACGGAATACGACGGGGCGGAGGGCGGTGTAAAATCCGGGTTCATCTGCTTCGGAAGTTCCCATTTTGGCTTCCAGCTCTTTGCAGTCCGCTTTCACCTTCTCCAGTCCGCCCAGCATTTTGGGACCGAGTGAAGCCAGAATCCATGCGGAACCTGCCGTACCGAAAATATAAGTCACAGCGTATGCTACGGGGATGGCATTGATAAATGTCGCTTTCTGCGCATCGCTGATGCTTAATTGATTGATCGTGTCGCTTGCCACACCGATTACTGCGGAAATGGTCTGTGAGCCTGCCAGCAATCCGGCAGCCTCGCCTACATGGTAGCCCATGATTTTGGCAAGTATCCATGGGGCGATGAGGCTGACAATGCACATCAGGACGGCAAATCCTACTTGCGGCAATCCGTCTTTCTTCAATCCGCGAAAGAATTGCGGACCTACCTTATAGCCCACAGCGAATAAAAACAGGAGGAAAAAGACAGCTTTCATCGGGCCGTCTACACTAATGTTTAATTGTCCTACCAGTACTCCGACCAGTAGCACGCTGGTTACTGTTCCCAACGAAAATTTTCCTATTTTGAATCTGCCCAGCCAGAAGCCGGCGAATAAAGTGAGGAAAATGGCAAGTTCGGGATGATCCCTGAGTTGATTAATAATCCATTCCATATATGTTGTTCTTGTTTAGGTTATGTTCATAACAACAGTTCTTGTGCAAAAAGAGTTTAGTGGGTTAAGTACGTTATCGTCATAGTTTCTAAAAATATAAATTAATTGTGCGGAAGTTCCGGGCAAACGAGAGAGCGTCTTAAATTTCTCAGTTTCGCTTTTTTGTTATACTTTTGTCACTTCAAATAAAACTAATCATATTCTGTATGAAATCAGACATAGAAATAGCTCGCAGTGTCGAGTTGAAAAAGATCAAGCAAGTTGCCGAAAGCATCGGAATCCCTCGTGAAGAAGTCGAAAATTATGGTCGCTACATCGCGAAGATTCCCGAACAACTGATCGACGAGGAGAAAGTGAAGAAAAGTAACCTTGTCCTGGTAACTGCCATCACAGCGACAAAGGCGGGTATCGGCAAAACTACAGTATCTATCGGTCTCGCCCTGGGACTGAACAAAATCGGAAAGAAGGCGATTGTCGCTTTGCGCGAGCCGTCTCTCGGTCCTTGCTTCGGTATGAAGGGAGGAGCAGCGGGTGGGGGATATGCACAGGTGCTTCCGATGGAGAAGATCAACCTTCATTTTACGGGAGACTTTCATGCGATTACTTCCGCGCATAACATGATTTCTGCTTTGCTCGATAATTATCTTTATCAGAATCAGGCGAAAGGTTTCGGATTGAAAGAAATTCTCTGGCGTCGGGTGCTCGACGTGAACGACCGTTCGTTGCGCAGCATCGTAGTCGGACTCGGACCCAAGTCGAACGGCATCACGCAGGAGTCAGGCTTCGATATTACTCCGGCTTCGGAAATTATGGCCATTCTCTGCCTTTCCAAAGATGTGGAAGACTTGCGCCGCCGCATTGAAAATATTCTGCTTGGTTTTACATATGATGACCAGCCTTTTACGGTGAAAGATCTCGGAGTGGCGGGAGCTATCACGGTATTGCTGAAAGACGCCATCCATCCGAATCTGGTGCAGACGACCGAAGGTACCGCCGCTTTCGTACACGGCGGACCGTTTGCCAATATCGCTCATGGCTGTAACTCTATTCTTGCCACCAAACTGGCAATGTCATTCGGTGACTATGTGATTACGGAAGCCGGATTCGGCGCAGACCTCGGCGCTGAAAAGTTTTATAACATCAAATGCCGCAAAAGCGGACTCCAGCCCAAACTGACTGTGATTGTCGCTACGGCGCAAGGACTGAAGATGCACGGTGGTGTCAGTCTCGACCGCATCAAGGAACCGAACATGGAAGGACTGAAAGAAGGATTGCGCAATCTGGATAAACATATTCGTAATCTTCGCTCCTTCGGGCAGACGGTAGTGGTTGCTTTCAATAAGTTTGCCACCGACACGGACGAGGAAATGGAAATGCTGCGCGAGCACTGCGAACAGTTGGGGGTAGGTTACGCCATCAATAATGCGTTCAGCGAAGGTGGTGATGGAGCGGTAGATATGGCCCGCCTCGTAGTCGATACGATAGAAAATAATCCGTCCGAACCTTTGCGTTATACGTATAAAGAAGAAGACAGCATACAGCAGAAGATTGAGAAAGTGGCTACCAACCTTTATGGAGCCAGCGTCATTACGTACAGCAGCATCGCCCGCAACCGTATCAAGCTGATTGAGAAAATGGGAATCACTCATTATCCAGTTTGTATTGCCAAGACACAATACTCTTTTTCTGCCGATCCGAAGATTTATGGCGCCGTGAATAATTTCGAGTTCCATATCAAGGATATAGTGATTAATAACGGTGCCGAAATGATTGTAGCGATTGCAGGAGAAATCCTTCGTATGCCGGGATTGCCCAAAGAACCGCAAGCGTTGCATATCGACATTGTAGATGGTGAAATTGAAGGACTGAGCTGATTTTTACTATTTCATTTAGTATATTTCTGTACTGTCAATCATCCAATATAAATCCCCGTCTTCCCAAACTATCAGAAGTGGAAAGACGGGGATGATTGTATATAGAGTCCAGTGTACCGGTATGTTGACCTTGTCTGATACACTGTACGATTGAAGTCGCTGCTTTCCGGAAGAGTATAGGCGTATTTCAATTTCTCTTTTTGTAGTAAGAAAACATCTTTTCGAGCAGATAGTTTGTCTGATTCTGTTAATAAATAAAAAAGAAAAGCCTGTTTTCTTCACAGAAAGCAGGCTTATAAAATTCAAAAGAAATTCTTTATGAAATGTTGAACACAAATGCTGCTAATTCACATTACCGGCATTTGGTTACTCAAAGAAAGAAATCTTAATCAGCAAAAAGAGGATATTTCTTCATTGTCTCATTGACACGTGCACGTACTTGTGCGATCACCTCTTCATTTTCCACGTTAGACAGAACAGTTTCGATCATTTCGGCAATTTCGATCATCAGGTCTTCTTTCGCACCACGGGTTGTGATGGCAGGAGTACCCAGACGGATACCGGAAGTTTGGAAAGCAGAACGGCTGTCAAACGGAACCATGTTCTTATTCACGGTAATGTCAGCAGAAACTAATGCTTTTTCTGCTACCTTACCTGTCAGATCAGGGTATTTGCTACGCAGGTCAACCAGCATGGAGTGATTGTCCGTACCACCGGAAACGATTGTAAAACCACGGTCTATCAAAGCCTGTGCCAGTACGGCAGCATTCTTCTGAACCTGTTTTGCATATTCCTTGTATTCCGGTTGCAGGATTTCGCCGAAAGCTACGGCTTTGGCAGCGATTACGTGTTCCAACGGTCCGCCCTGTACACCTGGGAATACAGCTGAATCCAGTAATTGAGACATCATTTTGATTTCACCCTTCGGAGTTTTCTTTCCCCAAGGATTAGGGAAATCTTTTCCCATCATGATGACCCCACCACGAGGTCCGCGAAGTGTTTTATGTGTAGTCGAAGTGACGATGTGTGCATATTTAACCGGGTTCTCCAACAGTCCGGCAGCGATCAGACCCGCAGGGTGAGCCATGTCGATCATCAGGATAGCGCCTACTTTATCTGCGATTTCACGCATACGTTTGTAGTCCCATTCGCGGGAATAAGCAGAGCCACCGCCGATAATCATTTTCGGCTTTTCGCGCAAAGCAACTTCTTCCATCTGGTCGTAGTCTACACGGCCGGTTTCCTGATTCAGATTGTATTCGCAAGGAGTGTAGATAATGCCGGAAGTGTTTACTAATGAACCGTGAGAAAGGTGTCCGCCGTGTGCGAGGTTTAATCCCATAAACTTGTCGCCTGGATTCAAAACAGCCAGAAATACGGCTGCATTGGCTTGTGCTCCTGAATGCGGTTGTACGTTTGCCCATTCGGCACCGAAGATTTCTTTCAGGCGGTCGATAGCGATTTGTTCGCTTTGGTCAACTACTTCACAACCTCCGTAGTAACGTTTGCCCGGATAACCTTCTGCGTACTTGTTAGTCAGGCAAGAACCCATTGCCTGCATTACCTGGTCACTTACAAAGTTTTCAGATGCAATCAGCTCGATACCTTTCAGCTGACGTTGGTGCTCTTTTTCGATGATGTCGAAAATTAAGTCGTCTCTTTTCATTCTTTTTATAAGTAAGATTAAATTTTTAATTCGAGATACCTATTTTAAGCGCACAAAGTTAGTGAAAATAAATAAAGAACGAAGGAACTATAAGAAAAATGTTAGTAAATGGAGGAAATTAATAGATAATGGATAATTTATCGTACGGAATGAATAGGAGGTGTCTGTTTTTGCCGGTTGCCGACTATCAAAAGTTCATCAGCCGGCTGTCGGATGTTCTTTAAAGAATGAATCCGAATGAGAAACTTAATGCGCTGTCGCGGCGGCGGAAAATGATAGGGCTGACTCCCGTGCTGCCGTCTGAATTGATATTGTCATAAACGATGGATTTGGAGATATTTCCTATCCCCTGTTCGTAGCGGAAGTCGAAAAAGATGCGGGAGATATTGACGCCGACACCGATCACGACGCTGACATTGAGCGGATACAGCTTTTCATGAATCCCTTTCTGGTCGAAGTTTGTGAAAGTGATTTCGTTCTGCTTTCCCCATAGATACCGGAGTTTGGGACCGGCAAAGATAGACATTCCGTAAGGTCCTTTTTTCACTACATTATATCCGTAGAGAACAGGGAAGTCGATACTGTGAAGTACGGATTGTACGGAAGCATAATCGGGTTCGATGGCAGGGTGCTGCGAACCAAGTTTGTCAAAGGTGATCTCGCCTTTGCTGACATTATAGGATGCTTCCGGCTGAATGAAGTGCTTCTTTATATTAAAGCGCATGAAGATCGCGCCGAAATAACCGATTTTATAATTATTTTGTACTTCGTCGATCGTTACGTCTTTGATTTTCAATTCGGATACCATAAACATGGAAGAATTAAATCCGGCTTTGATACCGAAGTTGATTTTCTTCGTGTTGGGACGTTCCACTTTATCTGCGTTACGATCTTGGGCGAAAGCTGTGCAAGCTATCGCCATCCAACCGAAAAGAATTATGTTGCGCAGTATATTCATGGCAGTACTTTTTTCTTTATTTCTTCTTTTCTACACTCCAGCCGAATTTCCCTATTTTTTCTCCCAGGTCGTAATATCCTCCGTGCACATATACCAGCGGGTTCGCTTCCGCCAGTTCGAACTTGCCGGTTTCGGGATTCAGGTTCCGGTCGTCTGCACGGACGTTTACCACATCGGCGATAAACATATCATGCGAACCGAGCGAAACAATTTCCTTCACGCGACATTCGATGCAGAGGGGAGACTCTTCGATCAGCGGTGCGCTGACTACGGTGCAGCGTCCCGGAGTGAGTTTCATCTCTTCGAATTTACGATAATTCCGTCCCGAACGTACTCCGCACCAGTCGGTGGGGAACGCCATATCTTTAGTTGTCAGATTGATGACGAACTCCATATTTTTCTTGATGATGTCGTAGGAGTGTCGTTCCGGTCGTACGGATATATAGCACATGGGCGGGTTTGTGCAAATCGTACCCGTCCATGCTACTGTTATAATATTATATTCACTTTCATCTTTTCCGCAACTCACCAATACGGCAGGCAGCGGATAGATCATCGTTCCCGGTTTCCAGTCTTGTTTCAATTTAATAAAAAATTAAGAATGAGGAATGGAGAAACTAGAGGATGGTGATTTCCTCGCGTTTCTGTTCTTTCTCGCAATAATGGCACTTCACGATGCAATTATCCTTGTCTATCACATGAAATAACGTAGGCATAGGTTCATTGTTCGTGATACATTTCGGATTGGCGCATTTTACGATGCCGTGCAGTTCGTCCGGCATTCTGACTTCTTTCTTTTCAACGACTTCATAGTCGCGGATAATGTTCAGTTTTACGTAAGGTGCTACTACCGATATGCGGTTGATTTCTTCGTCGCAGAAAAACTTGTCGGCGATTTTGATAATGCCTTTTTTCCCTAGCTTTTTGCTGTCGAGGTTGAAGCCGATGGTGATGTTACACTTCATTTGCTCCACGCCCAGTAGCTGTACGACAGTAAAGAGTTTTTCTGATGGGATATGGTCAATCACTGTCCCGTTTTTCAGGGCAGCTACTTGCAATGCTTGTTTATTTTCGCTCATAATAAAATATCGTTTTTAACGTCCTCTAATGTGATACCTAATACGTCGCAAAGGATGGCTTCACGGGCATACAGACCGTTTTGCGCCTGTTGGAAATAATATGCTTTCGGGTTGTTGTCCACGTCGTAAGCAATCTCGTTGACACGGGGCAGCGGGTGCAGAATGCGGAGGTTCGGACGGGTGTTCTCCAGCATCTTGTTGCGCAGGATATATACATTTTTCACTCGTTCGTATTCCATCAGGTCGGTGAAGCGTTCGCGTTGCACACGGGTCATGTACAGGATGTCGGCATCAGCGATAATTTCTTCGGTAAATTCGGTATGTTCAATGTATTTGATCTGATGCTCTTTGCAGTATAGCTTATATTCTTCCGGCATTTTCAGTTCATCGGGGGCGATGAAGTGGAATGTAGGATTGAAGTGACGCATAGCCATCAGTAGTGAGTGGACGGTGCGTCCGTATTTCAAGTCTCCCACCAGAAAGATGTTCAGGTTTTCCAGTGTTCCCTGAGTTTTGTAGATGGAGTAGAGGTCGAGCATCGTTTGTGACGGGTGCTGGTTGGCTCCGTCTCCTGCATTGACGATGGGTACGGGTGCTACTTCGCTGGCATATCGGGCAGCTCCTTCGAGATAGTGTCGCATGACGATAATATCCGCATAGCTGCTAACCATCATGATCGTGTCTTTGAGTGTTTCTCCTTTTGAGGAGCTGGTTGCTTTCGGATCAGTAAATCCGATGACGCGTGCGCCGAGGCGATTGGCTGCTGTTTCGAAACTCAAACGGGTACGGGTGGAAGGTTCGAAGAACAGGGTTGCTACTACCTTACCTTGCAATAACCGGCGGTTGGGGTTCATTTCAAACTGCTTCGCCATTTCGAGCATGTAGAGGATTTTTTCTTTAGAATGTTCGGCAATGGTTACTAAACTTCTGTTTTCCATTTTGTTATCTTTTATGTGGATAGAACTTGTTTTACCGGAGTGTAAAGGTACGAAGAAAATGTAAAATACAAACTTTTTTTCTCTTTTTATTCGTTTTTCGGTTGGTTTTAAAATATCAAATAAATCAAAAACTCGTTTGCTGTATGCTATATTTTATCTACCTTTGCGGCTTAATTATAAGCATCTTTTTTAAGCTAGAAGAAACATGATTCGAAAAATAATAAACGCTCTTTGGGTATTGTTGGCAGTTGCTTTAATAGCTATCGTAGTTGTTTTTGTGTCTATCTCTAAGGGCTGGATAGGCTATATGCCTCCTGTGGAAGAACTGGAAAATCCCAATTATAAATTTGCAACTGAGGTATTCTCGGAAGACGGGAAAGTACTGGGTACCTTCTCAATGGAAAAAAATAATCGTGTATACAGCAGCTATGCCGATCTTTCTCCCAACATCATTCATGCGCTGATTGCGACGGAGGATGTTCGCTTTGCCGAACATTCCGGTATTGATGCGAAGGCACTTTTCCGTGCCATCGTCAAGCGTGGATTATTGTTGCAGAAAAGTGCGGGTGGAGGTAGTACGATCTCACAACAGCTGGCAAAACAGTTGTTTACGGAAAAGGTGGCAAGCAATACTATGCAGCGTCTGTTGCAGAAACCGATCGAATGGGTGATTGCCGTAAAACTGGAACGTTACTATACGAAAGAAGAGATTCTGACAATGTATCTTAATAAGTTCGACTTCCTGAATAATGCTGTCGGTATAAAGACAGCCGCGTCTACTTATTTCGGCTGTGAACCCAAAGATTTGAAAATAGAGCAGGCAGCGATGTTGGTGGGAATGTGTCAGAATCCGTCCCGTTATAATCCGGTATCCCGAAATCCGAAAATCCGTGAGAATGCATTGGGACGTCGTAACGTCGTACTGCGTCAGATGGAAAAAGCCGGTTACATCTCGGATGCGGAATGTGATTCTTTGCAGGCACTTCCGCTGAAACTTGCATATACCCGTGTAGACCATAAAGAAGGTCTGGCAACCTATTTCCGCGAATATCTTCGTGGTGTGATGACTGCCAAGAAACCGGTTAAGAGCGAGTACCGCGGCTGGCAGATGCAGAAGTATTATGAAGATTCACTTTCATGGGAAACAAATCCGCTGTACGGCTGGTGCGCCAAAAATAAAAAGAAAGACGGCTCGAATTATAATATCTACACGGATGGTCTGAAGATTTATACCACCATCAATTCGCATATGCAGCAATACGCTGAGGATGCTATCAAAGAACATTTAGGCGACTTCTTGCAACCTCTGTTCTTTAAAGAAAAACAAGGAAGTAAGAACGCCCCGTATGCAAGGGCATTGCCGCAGGCGCGGGTGGAAGAATTGCTGACCAGAGCCATGAAACAAACCGAACGTTATAATGTAATGAAGTCAGCGGGTGCTTCTGAACAGGAGATTCGCAAAGCATTCGATACTCCTCAGGAAATGTCTGTTTTCACCTGGGCAGGTGAGAAGGATACGATTATGACTCCGATGGACTCTATTCGCTATTACAAACACTTCCTGCGTACAGGATTCATGTCGATGGACCCGATGACCGGATATGTGAAGGCGTATGTTGGAGGACCGAATTATACATATTTCCAATATGACATGGCAATGGTGGGACGCCGTCAGGTAGGTTCTACTATCAAGCCGTATCTGTATACACTGGCGATGGAGAACGGATTTTCACCTTGTGATCAGGTGCGTCATGTAGAACAAACGCTGATTACCGAAACAGGAGAGGCATGGACTCCCCGAAACGCCAATAATAAACGTTATGGTGAAATGGTGACTCTGAAATGGGGACTGGCCAATTCGGATAACTGGATTTCGGCTTACCTGATGGGTAAACTGAATCCTTATAACCTTGTAAGGCTGATTCATAGTTTTGGTGTACGAAACAAGGCGATCGACCCTGTTGTTTCACTTTGTTTGGGTCCCTGCGAAATTTCTGTCGGTGAAATGGTAAGCGCATATACAGCTTTTGCCAATAAGGGGATTCGGGTAGCTCCGTTATTCGTCACCCGCATTGAAGATAGTGACGGCAATGTGCTTTCTACGTTTGCACCGCAGATGGAAGAAGTTATCAGTGTTTCGAGCGCATACAAGATGTTGGTAATGCTTCGTTCCGTTATCAATGAAGGAACAGGCGGACGTGTTCGCCGTTACGGAATTACGGCCGATATGGGCGGTAAAACAGGTACGACCAATGATAACTCGGATAGCTGGTTTATGGGCTTTACTCCATCATTGGTGTCCGGTTGCTGGGTAGGAGGTGATGAACGTGACATCCACTTTGGTACAATGACTTATGGACAAGGGGCTGCCGCCGCATTGCCTATCTGGGCAACTTATATGAAGAAAGTCTACGATGACCCGACTTTGGGATACAGCCAGACGGAAACGTTTAAACTGCCCGAAGGTTTTGACCCTTGTGCCGGTTCGGAAACACCGGACGGAGAAGTCTTCGAAGAAACGGGACTGGACGATTTGTTTAATTAAACCTCTCATCGTGCATAAATGTATCATTTGTATCGGAAGTAACTACAACCGGAAAGAGAATCTTCTTCTGGCTCGCAGGAGACTGGTGGATTTGTTTCCTACCATCCGCTTTACGTCTGAACAGGAGACACGCCCTTTGTTTTTCAGAAGTCCGGCATTGTTCTCCAATCAGGTGGCGATGTTCTTCTCGGAAGCGGAGGAGGAAAGAGTGCGCAAGGAGCTGAAAGCTATCGAGCAGTCCGCCGGGCGTCGTCCGGAGGATAAGAAGGAAGAAAAAGTCAGTCTGGATATTGATTTGCTCTCTTTCGATGACCGGGTGTTGAAGCCGGAAGACCTGAAAAGAGAGTATGTTGTGAAAGGATTAGAAGAATTAAAATACAATCAGATATGAAATTTCTGGGAATAATACCTGCCCGCTACGCATCCACCCGTTTCCCTGCGAAACCATTGGCTATGCTGGGGGGGAAGACGGTGATACAGCGTGTATACGAACAAGTAGCGGGCATCTTGGATGATGCTTATGTGGCTACCGATGACGAACGTATTGAAGCTGCCGTAAAAGCATTCGGAGGAAAAGTTGTCATGACTTCCATTGATCATAAAAGTGGTACCGACCGCTGCTATGAGGCGTGCACAAAGATCGGGGGCGACTTTGATGTGGTAGTCAATATACAGGGGGACGAACCTTTCATCCAGCCTTCCCAGCTGAATGCTGTAAAGGCTTGTTTCGAAGACCCTACCACGCAGATTGCTACGTTGGTGAAGCCTTTCACAGCCGATGAACCGTTTGCCGTACTGGAGAATGTCAACTCCCCGAAAGTGGTGCTCAACAAGAATTGGAACGCACTTTATTTCAGCCGTTCCATCATACCTTTTCAGCGCAATGCCGATAAGGAAGACTGGCTGAAGGGACATACCTATTACAAACATATCGGTCTGTACGCTTATCGCACGGAAGTATTGAAGGAGATCACCGCTCTACCGCAATCCTCTCTGGAGTTGGCAGAATCACTCGAACAGTTGCGCTGGCTGGAGAATGGATATAAAATAAAGGTAGGCATCAGTGACGTGGAAACGATCGGTATCGACACACCGCAGGATCTGAAACATGCAGAAGAATTTTTGAAGAACAGAAGCTGATTTATGGATCGTACGATACAACCTGAAATACAAGCCCTGAAAAATTTCCATATCCTTTCTCCCGTCCGGACTACTTTGCCGAACGGTGTCCCGTTGACGGTTGTCAATGCCGGTGAACAGGAGGTGGTCCGTATGGATATTCTTTTTGCCGGAGGGCGCTGGCAACAGTCGCAGAAGTTGCAGGCGCTGTTTACAAACCGGATGCTACGCGAAGGCACGCAGAAGTATACGGCGGCAACCATTGCAGAGAAACTGGATTATTATGGTTCATGGCTCGAACTGTCCAGTTCGTCGGAGTATGCTTATATCACTGTCTACTCGTTGAACAAGTATCTGGCAAAAACGCTGGAAGTCGTGGAATCCATGATTAAGGAACCTGTGTTTCCGGAGAAAGAACTGCATACCATCCTGGATACGAATATCCAGCAATATCTGGTCAATACTTCTAAAGTAGACTTCCTTGCACACCGTGGCCTGTTACAGGCGCTTTACGGGACACAGCATCCATGCGGGCAAATTGTAGTGGAGGAGGATTATCATGCCATTACACCGGAAGTACTCCGTGATTTCTACGGACGGCATTATCATTCGGGCAACTGTTCCATTTTCCTGTCGGGTAAGGTGACGGAAGATATCATTCGCCGGGTGACCGGTGCTTTCGGGACTCCTTTCGGACAATATCAGCTGAAAGCATCAAAACCGATATTTTCATTCGTTGCCGTTCCCGAAAAACGAATATTCATAGAGCGTGAAGACGCTTTGCAAAGTGCGGTGAAGATGGGATGTACCACCATTACCCGTCAGAATCCTGACTATCTGAAATTACGCGTACTGATGACGCTGTTCGGAGGATACTTTGGCAGCCGTCTGATGTCTAATATCCGTGAAGAGAAAGGATATACTTATGGGATTTCTGCCGGAATTATGTTCTATCCGGATAGCGGTTTGCTGGGAATCTCGACCGAAACGGATAATGAATACGTGGAACCGCTGATACAGGAAGTATATAATGAGATAGACAAACTACACCGGGAGCCTGTTCCTATGGAAGAACTGACGATGGTGCGCAACTATATGCTGGGCGAAATGTGCCGGAGCTATGAATCGCCTTTCTCGCTGGCGGATGCGTGGATTTTTATTGCTACTTCGGGGCTGGATGACCAGTATTTCTCCCGTTCTTTGCAGGCTGTAAATGAGGTGACACCTCAGGAAATACAGGAATTGGCACAGCGCTATTTGTGCAAAGAGACATTAAAAGAGGTCATTGCTGGTAAAAAGTTGTCATAATTTGCTTTCCGGTATGGCACTTTTTGGGAGAGAAGTTGTATCTTTGTCCAAACTGTAATTTTAATGAGTAACGAGTAAAACTAATGAGGAAATATCTATATACTACACTTTTTTTGACTCTTCTTGCACAGGGAGGAGTGATGGCACAAGATAACAATACCAGCAAAGGTGGGTTCTTCGGAAAGTTGAAAGACACATTCTCTACAGAAATAAAAATCGGAAATTATACTTTCAAAGATGGTAGCGTCTATACAGGAGAGATGAAAGGACGCAAACCGAACGGAAAAGGGAAAACGGTCTTTAAAAATGGGGATGTCTACGAAGGGGAATATATCAAAGGAAAACGTGAAGGCTACGGAATCTATTCTTTTCCGGATGGAGAGAAGTACGAAGGTCAGTGGTTCCAGGATCAGCAACACGGAAAAGGAATCTATTATTTTATGAATAATAACCGTTATGACGGAATGTGGTTCCAGGATTATCAGCATGGTGCCGGAACGATGTATTATCATAATGGCGACTTATACGTGGGCAACTGGGCGAACGACAAGCGTGAAGGCGAAGGTACTTATACGTGGGCGAACGGTGCTAAATACAGCGGTCACTGGAAGAATGACAAGAAGAACGGCAAAGGTACCATGAACTGGGACGATGGCTGCAAGTACGACGGTGACTGGAAAGATGATGTACGTCACGGAAAAGGCGTATTCGAATATACCAACGGAGACAAGTATGACGGTGACTGGGCAGATGATATCCAGCATGGAAAAGGTACTTATTTTTTCCATACGGGAGATCGCTACGAAGGTTCTTATCTTTTGGGAGAACGTACCGGAGAAGGCGTTTACTATCATGCCAATGGAGATAAATATGTAGGAAATTTCAAAGACGGTATGCAGGATGGAAAAGGTACCTTCACGTGGGCAAACGGTGCTGTGTATGAAGGTGACTGGAAAAACAATAAACGCGAAGGCAAAGGTATCTATAAATGGAGTAACGGGGATGTTTACGAAGGAGACTGGAAAAATAATCGTCCTCACGGTCAGGGCTCTCTGAAAACCGTTGCCGGTATGCAATATAAAGGTGGTTTCGTAGACGGACTGGAAGACGGACAAGGCGTTCAGATCGACAAAGACGGTAACCGCTTCGAAGGCTTCTTCAAACAAGGAAAGAAAGATGGCCCTTTTGTGGAAACAGATAAAGACGGAAAGGTGATCAAAAAAGGAACCTATAAAATGGGAAGACTTCTTTAAAAGAAAGAATTATAGATAAATAAGAAAGCCGGCTAAATTCAAGTTTAGCCGGCTTTCTTTATCTTATCCTTTACTCATCATTCTTCATTTAGATGATATATTGTGAACTGATGGACTCGTTATTCATTACCCGCTTGATTGTTTCTGCAAACATATCAGCGATGCTCAGTTGTTTCACTTTCGCGCATTTCTTAGCGTAAGGGATACTGTCTGTAAATACCATTTCAGTCAATCCGGATTCCTGCACACGGAAAGAAGCAGGGTCAGACATTACACAGTGGCTGGCAATAGCGCGTACGGATTTGGCTCCGGCTTCCATCATGATATTGGCAGCTTTGGTGATGGTGCCTGCTGTATCTACGATGTCATCGATCAATACTACGTTTTTGTCTTTCACATCACCGATGATTTGCATGGAAGCTACTTCATTGGCTTTTTCACGTGACTTGTTGCAGAGTACCAAAGGTACACCAAGGTATTTGGAGAAAGTGCTGGCGCGTTTTGAACCACCTACGTCCGGTGTAGCAATCACCAGGTCTTCCAGTTTCAATGACTGGATATAGGGGAGGAATACGGCTGATGCATACAGGTGATCTACGGGGATATTGAAGAATCCCTGAATCTGGTCTGCATGCAAATCCATGGTAATCAGTCGGTCGATACCTGCTACTGAAAGCAGGTCGGCTACCAATTTAGCTCCGATAGATACACGAGGTTTGTCTTTTCTGTCCTGACGTGCCCATCCGAAATAGGGGATAACAGCTACGACGCTCTTTGCAGATGCACGTTTGGCGGCGTCGATCATCAGGAGAAGTTCCATTAAGTTGTCTGAGTTAGGGAAAGTAGACTGCACAAGGAATACATGTGCGCCACGAATTGATTCTTCGTAAGAAACGGCAAACTCACCATCTGCAAAGTGGGTGATGTTCATGTTTCCCAGAGGACAATTGAGACTTGCGCAGATTTTCTCTGCAAGATATCTCGAGTTAGTTCCCGAGAATACCATAAAGGGTGCTTTTTCGCTCATTTTGTAATAGATGTTACCTATTTGTTAATTTGCCTGCAAAGGTAGGAATTTCTCTTATTATTTAGAAAGACTTATTGTAGAAAAAATAATTTTCTCTCCAACTTATCGGAAATATTTGTAGATTTGCAAGTAAGAACGAAGAACTGAGAATGAAGAATGAAGAATTATGGACGAAAAACAGAAAATGAAGAGCGAAGAATGAAAGATAATTATCGCCTGTCTTTTTATTCTCCATTTTCCATTTTCCATTCTCCATTATATATAATAGGAGTATTGTTGCTTTCCTCCCTTTTTTCGTGTACCGACATGGTGCCCACAAAAGAAGTGAGGCTTATCGACTCGCTGAATGGAAAAGCGTATGCTTATCGTTACCGTAATCTGGACTCTTCCTACAAATACGCCTATAAAGCATATCGGCAAGTAAACCTATATAAGTCGGGGAAAGCGGAAGCTTCCAATAATCTGGGGTTCTGTGCTTTCATGAATATGGATTTCGACCGTGCCGAGGCGTATCATAAAGAGGTATACAAGCTGACTAAAAATGAGCTTGAACTGTTGATAGCAGACATCGGACTGATGAAAATCTGCCAGCGGACAGCGCTCAACAAAGAATTTTATGATTACCGGAACAGTGCCCTCCGACGGATGAAGCGTATCCGTGAAGAGAGCGACCTCTTTGCCGACCGTCACGAAGCGCTTCGGCTGGATTACGCATTTACCGAATTTTTTCTCGTTTCCTCCATTTACTATTACTATCTCCAGCAACGGCAGGAAGCGATAACCTCTATCGATAATATTCAGGAAGACGAAGCGTTGAGCGATACCAATCAGCTTCTTTATTATCATTATCTCAAAGGATCGGCTTCTTTGGTCGCAGCGAATACTCCGGAAGAACGGAAACTCCGCGAGTTTGACGAACTTTATTTCACTTGGCGGACAGCCGTGAAGAGCAAGCATCCGTATTTTGAGGGGAATGGAATGCAGGGACTTGCCAATCTGATGGCATCCCCGTCTAATTTTGAGTTTTTCAAGACAAGGCGTACACATGCGTTGGATCAGTTTGATTTTCCGGTAGATTCTTTGTTCCCTTTGCGTTTGGCCCAACTGGCACTGGAGAAATTTCGCGAATATAATGACTTGTATCAGATTGCCGGAGCTTATGTATCTATCGGCAAATACCTGAATGCGCATGGACGTTATCAGGAAGCTTTGGATACATTATCAAAAGCATTGAACTGCGTAAACCATCATCACATGCTTTATTATCATAATGAAGTGGATACGCTTGATAAATTATATACGTTTGCCGAGGGAGATACTACTTATACCGGAGTTCCATGGATTGGACAGGAGAAGGTGAAGACCGTTCCCGAATGGATCTCACGGATAAGGGAGCAGTTAAGCGTTTCATATGCCGGGCTGGGGATGAAGGATGCTTCTGATTATAACCGGAATATCTATCTGGATATTTTGAACTTTACCCGTCAGGATAAGGAGTTGGAAAGCCGTTATTTGTCTTTGGAAGCAGGTTCGCGACAGATGACGGTCGTTCTTTTTCTGGTTATTGTCGGCTTGGTACTGGTGATTATCCTTTGGTGGTTCTTCAACAAACGTTCCAAAATCAGGAATCAGGTGGATGTGGAGCGTCTGCAACGGATTCTCTCTCTTTGTCGGGATATCACTTCTTCCATACCGATGAACGTACCTCTGATTCAGCAAGGCATTGACCAGTTGTTCGGGAAAGGACGTCTGACGCTGGAAATTCCGGAAGAAGGAAAAGCTGCACTGGTACCTTCTTCCCATCGACTGAACCGGGACGAGAAGGCATTGGTGCATGTAGTGGAACCTTATATCGTATGGGCTGCTGAAAATGAACAAATGGTGGCTACGTTGAGCGACGAGCGAAATCAGCTGGAGAAACAGCGGTATATCTACGAGCAGCATATTGCAGGAAACAAACGTCAGAATCTGATAAAGAAGGCTTGTATGGCCATCGTCAACGGGATTAATCCTTATATCGACCGGATTCTGAACGAAGTACATAAGTTGACGGAAAAAGGATATATTGATGACACCAAGATAAAGAAAGAGAAGTACCAGTACATTGATGAACTGGTGACTACCATCAACGAATACAATGATATTCTGGCACTTTGGATCAAGATGAAGCAAGGTACGCTTAGTCTGAACATTGAGACATTCAGTCTGAATGAATTGTTTGATTTGCTGGGAAAAGGACGGCGTGCTTTTGAAATGAAAAAGCAAAAGCTGGAAATCGAACCGACCACCCTGATGGTAAAGGCCGATCGTGCATTGACCTTGTTTATGATTAATACACTGGCTGAAAATGCCCGTAAGTATACGCCTGAGGGGGGAACGGTTAAAGTATATGCGCATGCTACCGATGCGTATGTGGAAATCTCCGTAGAAGATAATGGGAGAGGACTTTCAGCAGAAGATATCGCGCATATCATTGGTGAAAAGGTATATGATTCGCGTGCTATCGGCATGAAAGACGCGGCAGATCCGGAAGAACTGAAAGAGAATAAGGGAAGCGGTTTTGGCTTGATGAACTGCAAGGGAATCATAGAGAAATATAAGAAAACGAATGAACTGTTCCGGGTATGCGTATTCGATATAGAAAGCGAACCGGGAAAGGGAAGCCGTTTTTATTTCCGCTTGCCTTCAGGAGTACGTAAAGTGATTGGCGTGTTGCTCTGCCTGTTGCTTCCGTTGGGAATGGCTTCTTGTCTGCATGAACCCCTTCCGTCGATATTGCAGGATAGTGACTCCATTGCGATTACTACAGATTCTACTTATGAAGATCTGCTTGATGCAGCCTCTGATTATGCCAATGCCGCTTATTTTGCCAATGTGGATGAGAACTACGAAATAGCATTGCAGTATATAGATTCGGCAATGATGTCGCTGAATGAGCATTATAAGAAATATACGCGTACCCCGAAGCCGCATCGATACATGAAACTGGTGGGAAAAGGAACCCCTGCCGAACTGTTTTGGTGGAATGAACTTTTTGATTCAGACTATCATGTGATTTTGGATATCAGAAATGAAGCGGCGGTAGCATTCCTTGCTTTGAAACAAATTGATGCCTACAGTTATAATAATTCTGCTTTTACAGATTTATATAAGGTACAGGGAGAAGACCAGACTTTGGAAGGGTATTGCAGGCAGTTGGAACGATCCAACACGAATAAGACGGTTGGTATCATCCTCTGTTTCGTCTTGCTGATCGTTTCTCTGATCGGCTATTATCTCTTGTATATGAGGAAGATGTTGCAGAACCGTCTGAACCTGGAACAGGTGCTTGAGATAAATCAGAAAGTTTTTGCCGCCTCTTTGGTCAGACCTCAGACTCAGGAGAACGAGGAAGCGCTTCAGAGAGAGGAAAATACACTTAAAGAGATTCCGCAGCGCATCGTGAATGAGGCTTTTGGCTCAGTAAATGAGTTGTTGACAATCAGCCTGATGGGCATTGCTGTTTATAACGAAACCACGCATCGGCTGGAATATGCTTCCTGTCCCGGGCAGGAAATGCCGGAAATGGTGCAGCAATGTTTTGAAACAGGGGAATATCTCTCAGAACAGAATTTGCAGGCGATTCCGTTGATGGTGGAAGCCGGAGGTGAGCATCAATGTGTAGGTGTGCTTTATCTGGAACGGAGGGAAGGAACGCAACAGGAAACGGATCATCTTCTTTTTGAGCTGGTAGCACGTTATGTATCGATTGTGGTGTTCAATGCAGTGGTAAAGCTTGCCACGCAATACCGGGATATCGAGTCGGCACACGAGGAAACACGCCGTGCTTCGTGGGAAGACAGTATGCTTCATGTGCAGAACATGGTGCTTGATAACTGCCTTTCAACGATTAAACATGAGACAATTTATTATCCGAACAAGATTAAACAGATTATTGGTCGGTTGAATACGCAGAACCTTCCGGAAAAGGATGAACGGGAAGCTGTGGAAACGATTACAGAACTGATAGAATATTATAAAGGGATCTTTACGATTCTGAGTTCATGCGCTGCCCGACAGCTGGAGGAGGTTACTTTCCGCCGGAATACGATTCCGGTACAGGAGCTTTTTGATGCTGCTGGAAAATACTTCAGGAAGGTCACGAAAAATCGGACGGAAAAGGTAGAACTAATCATAGAACCGATGGACGCCAAAGTGATCGGTGACGTGAATCAGTTGCGTTTCCTGTTTGAGAATCTGATTGATGAAGCATTGGCGGTTCGTGAAGAAGGAGTGATACGCTTGCAGGCTCGTAAGGATAACGAATATATCCGTTTCCTTTTTACGGATACCAGACGCGAGAAGAGTGTGACGGAGCTGAACCAGTTGTTCTATCCGAATTTGGCTCGTATGACTTCCGGTGAAAAAGGAGAATTGCGTGGAACGGAATATCTGATATGCAAGCAGATAATCCGTGACCATGATGAATTTGCGGGGCGCAGGGGATGCCGTATCAATGCCGAACCGGCAGAAGGGGGAGGATTTACGGTTTACTTCACCATCCCACGCAGATAAAGAAGAAGACACATAAAAGTTATTAGATAAATAAAATGGAAGAACAGAAGTTTAAAGTTATTATTGTAGAGGACGTAAAACTGGAATTGAAAGGCACAGAAGAAATTTTCCGTCATGAGATACCCAACGCAGAAGTGATCGGCACGGCAATGACAGAAAGCGAGTTCTGGCCGTTGATGGAAGCACAGCTTCCCGATCTGGTTTTGCTGGATTTGGGACTGGGAGGTTCTACGACGATTGGCGTTGATATCTGCCGGAATATTTTCAAACGTTATAAGGGGGTTCGTGTATTGATCTTTACGGGGGAAATACTGAATGAAAAACTGTGGGTGGATGTGCTGAATGCAGGAGCGGATGGCATTATTCTCAAAACAGGAGAATTGCTGACCAAGACAGACGTACAAGCTGTGATGGACGGCAAGAAGCTGGTATTCAACTATCCGATTCTGGAGAAGATCGTAGATCGTTTCAAAAAGTCGGTAGCGAATGATGCCAAGCGTCAGGAAGCGGTAATCAACTATGATATTGATGAATATGACGAGCGTTTTCTTCGCCATCTGGCATTAGGCTACACCAAAGATATGATTGCCAACCTGAAAGGGATGCCATTTGGCGTGAAATCACTGGAGAAACGACAGAATGACCTGATCGGACGTCTCTTCCCGAATGGAGAACGGGTGGGAGTGAACGCGACCCGTCTGGCTGTCCGTGCATTGGAATTGCGCATTATCGATCTGGATAATCTGGAAGCTGATGAAGAGTAAATGGCGTATGCCGCATCCCGCTACGATGTTCCTGCTGCTGACAATGGCGGTGGTCTTTCTTTCGTGGATATGTGATATCTACGGACTGAAAGTAACGCTGCCGCAATCAGGGGAGGATATTCGGGTGCAAAGCCTGCTGAGTCCTGAGGGAATTCGCTGGTGGTTGCGGAATGCTATCAAGAATTTTACCGGTTTTGCTCCGCTTGGCATGGTGATTATCGCCATGTTCGGACTGGGTGTGGCCCAACATTCCGGATTTATCGATGCGTGCATCCGTCTGGGAGTGGGAAACCGGAAAGAGAAAAGAAAAGTTATCCTGTGGGTGATTGTCCTCGGATTGCTGTCGAACGTCATTGGTGACGGCGGTTATATTATTCTGCTTCCCATTGCCGCCATGCTGTTTCAGTGGGTGGGACTTCATCCGATAGCGGGGATTGTGACGGCTTACGTTTCCGTGGCCTGCGGATATAGTGCCAATATCGTACTGAGTACGATGGACCCGCTCTTGGCGCATACCACTCAGGAAGCCGCGCTCACACTGATGGGATATCAGGGAAACACGGAGCCGCTGTGCAACTACTTCTTTATGAGCGCTTCGACAGTGGTAATTACAGGGATCGTTTATTGGGTGACTCAGAAATGGCTTCTCCCGAACTTAGGAAAATATGAGGGAAGTGTGAAAGTCGAAGCCTACCGCCCTTTGTCACGGAAAGAACGTCGTGCGCTGATGGTGGCTGTCGTAGTGGCAGGGATATACGTTGCCCTTATTTTGTGGCTTACTTTCTCTTCCTATGGTATCCTGCGTGGCGTTAACGGAGGTTTGATGCATTCGCCCTTCATTGCCGGTATCCTGTTTCTGCTATCTCTGGGCGCAGGCTTTACGGGGATGGCTTATGGGTTCAGTTCCGGTCGTTATCGCAGCGATAATGATGTGATCGAAGGACTTACCCAGCCGATCAAACTGCTGGGTGTGTATTTCGTTATTGCTTTTTTTGCTGCCCAGATGTTTGCCTGTTTCGAGTATTCTCATTTGGACAAGTGTCTTGCGATTATGGGAGCGGACCTGCTTTCTTCTTTTGAGCCGGCTCCTTTGTCCGCACTCATCTTGTTTATCCTGTTTACGGCATTTATCAATCTGATTATGGTATCCGCCACTTCCAAATGGGCATTTATGTCTTTCATCTTCATCCCGATGTTTGCGCAGATGGGGATTTCGCCGGACGTCACGCAGTGTGCTTTTCGTATCGGAGACAGTTCGACGAATGCCATTACTCCTTTCTTATTCTATATGCCGCTGGTGTTGACGTATATGCGGCAATATGACAAACAGATCACATACGGATCGTTGCTGAAATATACATGGAGGTACTCCTTGTGCATTCTGGCAGCATGGACATTGCTGTTTATCGTATGGTATCTGTTGAAGATACCGATGGGGTTATAATTCACGATTCAAAGTTCCGGTTTTAATAACCGGAATTTTGAGTTTCTGAATTAATCGCTATATTTGCACCCGTCCCTTAAAGAAAAAGAACGAATGAATTTACCAGAAGTCTCTGAAAAACTAATCGAACAACTGAATCACGGTAGCACCAAAGCATTTGATAAAATTTATCATACGTACTATTTATACCTGTGTGCGATAGCTGTTTACTATGTACATGACAAGAGAGTCGCCGGTGAAATAGTCAATGATGTCTTCGTCTCTTTCTGGCAGAATCGCCACCATATCACTTATCCTGCCCTTCCGTATCTTCGTCGGGCTATACAGAATGCAAGTATCAGTTATTTGCGGTCTTCCGCTTTTAATGAGCGCATAATGACCGAACAGATGGAGGAAATATGGGCTTTTCTAGAAAATCATATTCTTTCTTCCGACAATCCATTGCAGGCATTGGAAAGCAGTGAAATGAACGAGATCATTCTGCGGAAAGTAGAGGAACTCCCTGCCAAATGCCGTGCTGTTTTTAAGGCGAGCCTGTATGAAGGCAAATCGTACAGCGAAATTGCGGAAGAGCAGAATATTAATGTCGCCACCGTCAGGGTGCAGATGAAAATTGCGCTGACTAAATTGCGCGAATCCCTTGGTACTCCCTATATGATAGCTATTTTGATGTTTCTTTAAAAAAAACGGTTTTCTTTTAAACGTTTCTTTTTTTATTGCGTATCTAGTTATATACACCATAGAAAAAGAACGGTTTATGATAGAATATTACGATAAAGAAGAACTGGAATTACAGATTAGTAATTATTTGTCGGGCAATAGTACCGATGAAGAAAAAGAAACGTTGCTTGCCTTTCTGGCTTCCAATGAAGCAGCTGCCCGGACTTTCCGGGAAATGTCTGCCGTATGGGCACTTTCTTCCGTACCGTCGTTTGCAGAAATAGAAAACTCCAATTTAGTGCGGATAAAGGAGAGAATGACTGCTCCTGCCTCTTCGAAGCCTGTCCGGAAACTGATACCTGTCTGGCTGAAAGTGGCTGCCGCCGTTATTCTGCTGATCGGCTGCAACTATTTCTGGTATACGTATACGGAAAATCTGACGGAAGTATATACCAACGCCGATTCTCCTTACGAAATCAAGGTTCCTGCCGGATCAAGAACGAATATCGTTCTTCCTGACGGGACGGAGGTTTCTCTGAATGCAGGTTCTGTATTGCGCTATCACCGTGGGTTTGGTATCCGCGAACGTAATGTGACGTTGGATGGCGAAGGATACTTTAAAGTTGCGAAAAATGCAGAGGTTCCCTTCTTCGTGAAGACGAACGATGTGCAGGTGCAGGTAGTCGGCACGGTATTCAATGTCCGTGCTTATGATGACGATAATTATGTGATGGTGTCTCTGCTGGAAGGCAGGGTGAATTTATCGGCGTCTGCTAATTCTGTGATGAAATTATTCCCGAATGAGCAGGCACTGTATAACAAGAACACCGGACGAATGGAAAAGCTGAAGACCAATGCAAGTAAAGCCTGCGATTGGCTGGATGGCGGGTTGACCTTCGAGAATGCTTCATTCGCTGATATTGCCCATCGTCTGGAACGTAAATTCCAGGTGAAGATCAGCATAGAAAGCGAACGTCTGAAGGCCGAACACTTCTCCGGTTCTTTCGACAGCAATCAGAATATTTATGATATATTACACGAAATCAACGTTGAGAAACAATACACGTGGAAAGTCAGTGGTGACACCATCTTTATTACCGATAAAAGAAAGGGGGTAAGATAAAAGGAAGGAGAAAGAAAATGGACACAGCCGATAGATATACCGGCAGTCCGCAGCTACGATAAATAACTATATGTTAACCTTTAATAGTGATAAAAATGAGATTGATAATAAGAAAAACATTATTGATGTTTCTGCTTTTGTCCCTAAGTAATGTCCTGACAGGTTTTCAACTTTCAGCACAGGAACAAAACAAGAAGTTCAGTGTCAAAGCAGATAACGTTACTTTGAAAGAAGCCATTGAAGTAGTCAGGAAGCAGGGAAATTATTCTTTTCTGATTCGCAATAACGACATTGACCTGAATAAGAAAGTCTCTGTGAACGTGGACAAGGGTACAATTAATGACGTGATGGCCCAACTGCTGACTGGTACGGGGATCAGTTATGAAGTGAACGGAAACCGGGTGGTCATATTCCATGCCGCAGTGCCTGAAAAGGAACAGGGAAAAGCGTTTGTCCTGAAAGGCAAAGTGACCGATCCTTCGGGTGAAGGAGTGATTGGTGCCAATGTGAAAGTGCTGAATTCTACGGAAGGTACGATTACGGATATGGATGGAAACTTTTCTCTGTCGGTGACTCCGAATGCACGATTATCCGTGTCTTATATCGGATATGCTACGCAGGAAGTCGTTGTCAAAAATCAGACTCCTTTGCACATTGCTCTGAAAGAAGACAGCCGTCTGATTGACGAAGTGGTGGTAGTAGGCTACGGTGTACAGAAGAAAGCGAATCTGACCGGTGCGGTAAGCAGTGTGAAGATGGATGAAGTATTGGGAGACCGTCCGGTAGTGTCGGTCAGCGATGCCTTGAAAGGTGCGATGCCCGGTTTGCAGATTACGGGTAACTCCGGTAGGCCGGGAGAGGAAATGAGTTTCAATATCCGTGGTGTCAACAGTCTGGATAAGAATGGCAAACCGTTGGTTCTGGTGGATAACGTAGAAATGGATATCAATATGCTCGATCCGAATGATATTGAATCAGTAACGGTCTTGAAAGATGCTGCTTCTTCGGCTATCTACGGGGCACGTGCCGCATTTGGCGTCATTCTGATTACGACAAAGAAAGGATCGGATTCAACCAGGCTTTCTATTAATTATTCTAACAATTTCTCATTTAGCAGACCTGCCAATATGCCTCGTAAGGCAACACCGCTTCAGACGGTGCAGGCTTATAAAGACATGGGAACCATCAACTATCAGAGTGGACAGAATGTGGATACGTGGCTGGATTTATTGAAAGAATACAATGCCAATCCTTCGGCTTATCCCGATGGGTATGCAATGGTGGACGGATTGCGCTATAGTCTGGCAGAAACCAATCTGTTTGATGATATGATGGAGACCGGTTTCCAGCAGACGCACAATCTTTCTGTAGGTGGCGGCACGAAAGATATATCTTATCGTTTCTCTTTCGGTATGGTCGATGAGAATGGAGTGCTGGCCTCGGACAAGGATGCGTATAAACGTTACAATGTGTCTTCTTATATCCGTTCGGACGTATTCTCATGGATTACTCCGGAACTGGATATCAAATACACGAACTCGAAATCAGAATTGCCGGAGACTTCGGGAGGATATGGAATCTGGGGAGCAGCCGTTGCCTTCCCGTCTTATTTCCCTATCGGAACAATGAATATCGACGGAGAAGAACTACCGATCAATACTCCCCGGAATCTGATTAATCTTGCTTATCCGACGACTATCCAGAAAAACAATATCCGTATCTTCGGAAAGGTGACGATTACTCCTTTGAAGAACGTCAAACTGGTGGGTGAATATACATACAACCATCTGAGTAATGAAAAGACCAAGTTTGAAAAGAAGTTCTATTATGCCCACGGAGGTAACTTTGTGAAAGAGACTTCGACGGCAAACTCTAAGTATGAAAACTCCAACGGCATTACCGATTATAATGCCTTGAACTTCTACGGAAACTACAATAACACATGGGGCAAGCATGAAGTCACCGTGATGGGAGGTTTCAATCAGGAGAGCAGTGACTATCGCTATGCGGAAATGTCGCGTATGAACATGATTAACGAAGACCTTCCTTCTATATCGCAGGCTACAGGAGATTATTTCGCTAAAGATAAATTCGAACGCTATACAGTAAGAGGATTATTCTATCGTATCAACTACTCCTTTGCCGGCAAATATCTGATTGAAACGAACGGACGCTATGACGGCTCTTCCAAATTTCCGAAAGACAGTCGCTTCGGTTTCTTTCCTTCTGTCTCTGCCGGATGGCGTGTGAGCGAAGAAGCGTTTATGAAACCGTTGACATCCGTATTGTCTAACTTAAAATTGCGTGCTTCGTGGGGTAATATCGGCAATCAGAGTATCACTCCATACGCTTATATTCCGGGTATGGATGCCGAGCAGGCTTACTGGACCGTTTCGGGTATCAAGGTAACTACCCTTAAACCAGCTGCATTGGTCAGTAACAGTTTTACCTGGGAAAAAGTGACGACTGTCGATGTCGGTTTTGATCTGGGTTTATTGAACAACAGGCTGAATCTTGTATTCGACTGGTATCGTCGTGATACGAAAGGTATGCTCGCTCCGGGAGCGGAATTACCGGCTGTGCTGGGTGCAAGTGCTCCTTTGCAGAATACTGCCGATCTTCGTTCCAAAGGATGGGAGATCACTGTAGACTGGAATGATCAGATCGGAAAAGTGAAATACAATCTGGGCTTCAACCTTTATGATGCTAAAACCAAGATTACCAAGTATAATAACGAGACAGGTCTCTTCGGCAAGGATAAGAACGATAAAGATACTTACCGTGTAGGTATGGAACTGGGTGAAATCTGGGGGTATGTTACCGACCGCCTGTATACTGTTGATGATTTTGATGCCGATGGCAAGCTGAAAGCAGGCATTCCAAAAGTGGAAGGCTACAATCCGAATCCGGGTGATATCCTGTATAAAGATCTGGATGACAACGATATTATCAACGGAGGTACAAGTACGACGAAAGATCCGGGCGACCGTAAGATCATCGGTAATAGTACCCGTCGTTATCAGTATGGCATCCACGGTGGTGCAAACTGGAAGGGGGTCTCTTTATCTTTCCTGTTGCAGGGAGTAGGCAAACGTGATTTGTGGATTATGAATGACTTGTTCTATCCGCACTATGACGCATGGACGACGGTATATGACACACAACTGAATTACTGGACGCCGGAGCGCACAGACAGCTATTTCCCCCGTCTGTATGAGAAAGCTGCCGGAAATACAGCTGCCAATACACGTATTCAGACCCGTTATCTGCAGGATGGTTCCTACCTGAGTATCCGGAACATCACCTTATCTTATAATTTCCCGTCCAAGTGGATGACTAAGATCGGTGTCAATAATCTGGCTGTCTTCTTTAGCGGTGAGAATCTTTATACATTCGATCATTTGCCGAAAGGACTCGATCCGGAACGTTCGGTAACGGATGACTTGGGACAACGCGGTTTTACCTATCCGTATATGCGGCAGTATTCGTTTGGTATCAACCTTTCATTCTGATTGTTTCACTATTTAAAAGAGTAATTGTTATGAAGAAATATATACTGGGTACGGGCATTAGTCTCTGTTTGCTGATGTCGTCTTGTTTGAATGACTCTTTTCTGGAAGTTTATCCGAAAGGACAACAGACGGAAGCGACAGTCTTTACTACCTATGATAACTTCAAAACGTATGCATGGGGATTATATAATGTATTCTTCGGATATACGTATGATACGGGGCAGACGGACGAAATATTCCGCGGAGATTTTGAGTCGGACAATATGATCAAAGGTTTGTCCGGATATGAAGGGCAGTGGGCATACCAGAAGGCGAAGGCAACAGATGAAGTCAAGGAATGGGATTACGACTATATCCGCCGGGTAAATCTGATGCTGGACAATATCGATGGTTCGCAGATGAATGATACGGAGAAGGAGCACTGGCGCAGTGTCGGCTATTTCTTCCGTTCATATAAATACTTTCAGATGCTTTCCCGCTTTGGAGATATCCCTTGGGTGGAGAATGCGTTGAAAGAAGACAGTCCGGAACTGTACGGCAAACGGGATAGTCGCGATCTGGTGGCTTCGAATATCCTGTCCAACCTGAAATATGCGGAGACACATATCGGTGCGGACGATGGCAAAAACACCATTGGTATATCTGTGGTGCAGGCACTTATTTCCCGTTTTGCTTTGTTCGAGGGTACTTGGCGGAAATATCATGGATTGTCTGATGCCGAGACTTACTTGAAAGAATGTGTACGTGCGTCGGAAGAAGTCTTGAAGGTTTATCCGAATGTGCATCCACGGTATGACGAGCTTTTCAATTCGGAATCTTTGGATGGGGTAACGGGCATTATCTTGTATAAAGCCTATGAAACCGGTCAGTTGATGCATGGTCTGACACGTATGGTGCGTACCGGTGAATCTTATATTGAGGCGACAAAGGATGCGGTAGACAGTTATCTGTGTACGGATGGTCGTCCGGTAAGTACTACCACCAGTCGGTATGGCGGTGATAAGGAGATTTATGGACAGTTCCGCGACCGTGATTACCGGTTGTATCTGACGATATGTCCTCCCTATATGGTAAAGAAAGAAAATGGTCCGAGCACGGCCGACTGGAAATATACGGATCATGCGCAGGACAGAGAGTTTATAGATCTTCTTGCTACAATCTCCGGTGAGACTTATCATCGTTTGCCGTCTTCCAACTTCAAAGGATTCACGGTGCAGGGGCAGCCGCACTTCAAGAATCAGAACTGGGGACAGGGCTGGAATGCTTCTCAAATGGGATTCTGGGTATGGAAGTACTATAATACGCATACCGTAGCTACCAATGCCAATGGAGTGAATACGACAGATGCGCCTTTGTTCCGTGTAGGAGAGGTAATGGTGAATTATGCCGAAGCCATGTGCGAATTAGGTAAGTTTGATCAGACGGCTGCCGATAAATCCATTAATAAACTTCGTGCACGCGGACATGTAGCGAAAATGACGGTCGAAGACATTACAGATGATTTTGATACGACCCGTGATCCTTCCGTTCCTGCTCTTCTGTGGGAGGTACGCAGGGAGAGACGTGTGGAACTGATGGGGGAAGGATTCCGTCTGGATGACCTTCGCAGATGGAAAAAAGGAGACTATGTCAATAAACGCCCGTTGGGAGTATATGTGACGGGAGCTTCGGCTAAAAATCTGAAAGTAACCGGCGGACCGAGTAATGACGAAGGGTATGTTTACTTCTTTGACGCTCCGCTCGGATGGCAGGAACATTATTACCTGTATCCGCTGCCTCTGAAGCAACTGGCACTGAATACGAATCTGGAACAGAATCCGGTATGGACTAAATAATTTTTTGAGTAAAAACAGAGGCAAGACCTGTAATATTTTGTATATTGCAGGTCTTGAAAATTTAAACTATAAAATGAAGAACGCTATTTCGGTAAAATATACCCTTCTTTGCGGGACAGCTTGCTGTATGGCCTCTGCTGTGCAGGCGCAGCACAATGTCTCCGATGTTTCCAGAATGAATGTTCTTTTTCTGATGGCTGACGATATGCGTCCCGAACTGGGTTGTTACGGAGTGGAGGCGGTCAAGACTCCGAATATGGATCGTCTGGCATCGAGCGGAGTCTTGTTTCAGAACGCTTATTGCAATGTTCCGGTGAGTGGCGCTTCCCGTGCCAGCCTTCTGACAGGCGTATATCCTCACTATCCCGATCGTTTTGTGAATTTCTCGGCTTATGCCAGCAAGGATTGTCCGGAGGCTATACCTCTTTCCGGATGGTTCACAAAGAATGGTTATCATACAGTTTCGGATGGCAAAGTTTTTCACCACATGAGCGATCATGCCGCATCGTGGAGCGAACCTCCCTACCGGAATCATCCGGATGGATACGATGTCTATTGGGCGGAATATAATAAATGGGAACTTTGGATGAACTCAGAATCGGGCAAGACGATCAATCCCAAGACTATGCGCGGACCGTTTTGCGAGTCAGCGGATGTTCCGGATACGGCATACGATGACGGAAAATTGGCGGAACGTGCCATTCGTGACCTGCGGCGTATGAAAGAAATGAACAAGCCGTTTTTCCTGGCTTGCGGATTTTGGAAACCTCATTTGCCGTTTAATGCTCCGAAGAAATATTGGGATTTGTATAAGCGGGAAGAGATACCTTTGGCTTCCAACCGTTTCAGACCGGAAGGCTTGCCGGAACAAGTCCGTAATTCGAGTGAGATATATGCTTATGCACGGGTGACTGATACGGGGGATGCCGATTTTCAGCGGGAAGTGAAGCATGGATATTATGCTTGCCTGAGCTACGTGGATGCACAAATCGGAAAAGTGCTGGATGCTCTGGATGAGTTAGGTCTGGCGGAGAATACGATTGTGGTACTGCTAGGAGATCATGGCTGGAATCTGGGCGAACATGATTTTGTGGGTAAACATAATCTGATGGACCGTTCTACTCATGTGCCGTTGATTATCCGTGTGCCCGGAATGAAAAAAGGAAAGACCCGGTCGATGGTTGAGTTTGTAGATTTGTATCCTACTTTGTGCGAGTTATGCCAGATACCACAACCAGCAGAACAGTTGGATGGACAGAGCTTTGCAAAAGTTTTCAGCAATCTGAAGGCTAAGACGAAGGATGAAGTCTATATTCAGTGGGAAGGGGGAGACAATGCGGTTGATCAACGTTTTAGTTATGCCGAATGGATGAAAGGTGACGTGAAGAAAGCAAGTATGCTGTTCGATCATCGGATAGATAAAGAAGAAAACAAAAATAGAGTCAATGAGAAAAAATATAAGAGTAAAGTTGAATCACTCTCTTCTTTTATCAAAGTGAAGAAATCATCATTAAAAAAATAATATGAGAACACCAATTATGTCATGCTGCCGTTTGATGGCAGTTGCTTTATTTCTGTTTTGCAGTATGCCGCTATTTGCTCAGCGGCAGGATATTTTATTAAACGACAACTGGAAGTTCCGATTCTCGCATCAGGTGCAGAAAGGGTCGGAAATAAGAGTAGATCTGCCCCATACCTGGAATACACAGGATGCTTTGTCCGGAAAGATCGACTATAAACGGGGAATCGGTAATTATGAAAAGAAACTGTTCATTCGTCCCGAATGGCAAGGCAAGCGTCTTTTCCTTCGTTTCGAAGGGGCGAACAGTATAGCAGATGTATTTATCAATCGCCGTCATATCGGTGAACATCGTGGAGGATACGGAGCTTTTGTCTTTGAAATAACCGGAGAGGTGAATTATGGAAAAGAGAACTCTATATTAGTGCGGGTGAATAATGGAGAACAACTGGACGTGATGCCTTTGGTGGGTGACTTTAATTTTTATGGCGGTATTTACAGGGATGTGCATCTGCTGATCACTGATGAGGCATGTATTTCTCCTTTGAATTATGCTTCTCCGGGAGTTCGTCTGATACAGGATAGTGTCAGTCATCAATATGCGAAAATAAGGGCGGTCGTTGATTTGGCAAATGGCAATAATGCCGGTCAGGAAGTAGAACTGGGTATCCGTTTGCTGGATGGTCAGAAAGTGGTGGCGCAACAGAAACAGACACTTACTCTTGCCGGGAATGCAGCTTTGCAGCAGGAACTTACATTTGAGATAAATAATCCTCATCTGTGGAATGGCCGTCAGGACCCGTTTCTTTATCAGGCGGAGGTTTCTCTGTCGAGAGGAGGGCAGCTGGTAGATTGTGTGACGCAGCCTTTAGGATTTCGTTATTATCGGATTGATCCGGATAAGGGATTCTTTTTGAATGGTAAGCATCTGCCTCTTCACGGTGTTTGCCGGCATCAGGACAGGAGTGAGGTGGGTAATGCTTTACGTCCTCAGCATCATGAAGAAGATGCAGCCCTGATGCTGGAAATGGGAGTGAATGCGGTTCGGCTGGCACATTATCCGCAAGCTACCTATTTCTATGATCTGATGGATAAGAATGGGATTATTGTCTGGGCAGAAATACCTTTTATCGGTCCCGGAGGATATGATGATAAAGGATTTGTTAATCTGCCTTCTTTCCGTGCTAATGGGAAAGAACAGCTGAAGGAGCTGATCCGCCAACATTTTAATCATCCTTCCATCTGTGTATGGGGGCTGTTCAATGAACTGCTTGAATCCGGTGATAATCCGGTGGAATATATCAAGGAATTAAATGAGCTGGCGCATCAGGAAGATACTACGCGTCCTACCACTTCGGCAAGTAATCAAATGGGTGACTTGAATTTCATAACGGATGCCATCGCATGGAATCGGTACGACGGATGGTATGGAGGCACCCCGGCCGATTTAGGACGCTGGCTGGACGGTATGCATAGAGATTATCCGGAAATCCGTATTGCCATCAGTGAGTATGGTGCCGGTGCCAGCATTTATCATCAGCAGGATTCGTTGGTAAAATCCGTGCCAAACAGTTGGTGGCATCCGGAGAATTGGCAGACCTATTATCATATCGAGAACTGGAAAGCGATTTCTGCCCGTCCTTATATATGGGGTAGCTTTGTATGGAATATGTTTGATTTCGGTGCGGCTCACCGTACGGAAGGCGATCGTCCGGGAATTAATGATAAGGGGCTGGTTACCTTTGACCGGAAAGTACGTAAAGACGCGTTCTACTTTTATAAGGCTAACTGGAACAAGGAAGAACCTGTGCTTTATCTGGCCGGAAAACGTAACACCGTACGTTCCCGACGTCTGCAAACGATTACTGCATTCACTAATCAGCCCGGGGCGGAACTGTTTGTCAATGGAAAAAGCTATGGTAAGGCAATGCCGGATCAGTATGCTATTTTAGAATGGAAAAATGTGGAGTTGCAGCCGGGAGAGAATGAAATAAAAGTAGTTTCTAGCAATAAAAAAGTAAAATTGATGGATAGTTTTCGCTGCAAACTATAGCATAATGCAATAGAAAGCATTACCTTTGCGGTCTATGTGTAAAGCTAAGAAGGAGTCCGTGAAGTAAATAACCTTTGGCAGTCTGTCAAGGTTATCCCTTAATTCATACTCTGGCATATTCTTGTCAGAGTTATTTTCATATTCTATATAATAAGTATAATCGCATGTCTATAAGGCGGATAATAACTATCTGCAAGATATACATGCTCAAAAAAACAATGAAATGATAAATTCAATTAATATACAAATCAGAGAGACCAATACAGATGATTTCGACAGCATAATGACTGTTGAAAAACAAGCGTTTGGCTATGACAAAGAAGCACAGTTGGTAGCCGATCTGCTGGCTGACAAAACCGCAGAACCAATGGTTTCGTTGCTCGCTTTCTACAAAGGTGAGGCTGTCGGACACATTCTCTTCACCAGAGCCTATTTTGATGGTCAGGGAGCACAACAGATGATGCACATTCTTGCACCTTTAGCTGTCAAGCCGGAATATCAACGGCAGGGTATAGGCGGAATGCTGATACGGGCAGGTATAGAGAGGTTGCAGGAAAAAGGTTCGTGCCTTGTGTTTGTATTGGGGCATAAAGAATATTATCCAAAATATGGTTTTATACCGGATGCAGCCAGGCTGGGTTATCCTGCTCCTTACCCGATACTGGAACAGTTCTCGGATTATTGGATGGTTCAGGCAATCAGTCCGAAGGGATTTGATGTGGATAAAGGAAAGATCAGGTGTTCGGATGAGTTGAACAAACCTGAACATTGGAGAGATGATGAATCGGACAGATAGTTCCCTGATAGTCGTTTGTTAAAATAGAGGAAATATATAAAGATTTAGGTAGCTTTATTAGTGCAGCCTAAATATAAGACTTATTTTTGTGTGGGGCTGTCCAAAATCGGACAGCCCCTTTTTTAGATGTATTAGTATTTTCTATTATCTTTCATCGCCTTCCTCCACCTCTTAAAAGCCCTCATCAGGCTATCTTCCTCCACTGTACCTTCCATATTATAATGTTCCACAAAAAGCTCCATCGAGCGTTTGAACATGATTCCGTTTTTGAATTTATTCTCTAGCAGAAATTCATAGAGTTCCGCCCTCATTTCCACTTCGATTTCCTTTTCTATGGTTAATGCGCTTTCCTGCCCGATATAATTATATACTTCCGGATTCTTTCCGTAGGCTGGATTAGGCAGAACAAACGTGATATTTCCTGTTTCTTTCCAGGATACTTTGGATGGATGCGGGACGGATAACTGATAGAGAAAATGATAGATGGGAGTGATGTGAGAGAGATGGATAGGAATCGGTTTTCGGAGAGAGGCTGACGAAGAAGGTGAGGGGCGACTTTCGGATTCGGGTTCTAAACTTTGTGCGTAACGTACGTACATATACCTTGCCAGATACGGCTTGATGGTAATCGTAACTGTAACCATGGGATTTTAATTCTTAATTGTAAATAAATATTATATGCATCAGACCGCTTCGGGTCATGAATTCCGTTTTGTTTGTTGAGAAAAATCCCATGGGTTACGGGGACGGAATTATGCTTTTATAAGAAATTGAAAATCAAATAGTTACAAATATCTCTTTTTGGTTTAAAACCAAAGGGCCGTTCCTTTAAAACCAACGCCCCGTTTCTTTAAAACCAAGAGGGTGTTTCTCGGTGAGAAACGGAGGTATTGGTTAAAACCGAAGTGCAAAGCTAGGACGAATATTCGTATTTTTCAAAATAAGGAAAATGCCGGTTGATATTACTGTGTAATGATATGAGAATTATCCGCTACCAATTAAAATTGCGCGTATATACGCGGGGATTGATGTTGATAAATAGTACGTTTTTTGCGGTTGAGCGTTTAACAAAGTTTATTACAAACAGGCGTTTTTCCTTTGCCTCTCTTTTTTTACGTGCCTCCCTTGCTCTCCGGAACATCTGTCCGGCCGTTACCACTCTTCCTGAATTAAATAAAATTAAGAATCTCTGCCGGACGAAGATGGAATTTTCATATTTTCGCCCTATACTTGTATATAAAATAACTAGTGATATAAGATGAAAAGTAAGAATGGATTTAGCCGGTGTGGGGAACTATACATCGGTCGTTTACAAAAAGAGGGGCGCTTTTCTACAGCGCATGTCTATAAGAATGCCCTTTTTTCTTTCAGTAACTTTTGTGGTACGCAGAACGTGTCGTTCCGTCAGGTTACCCGTGAGTGTCTGCGCCGTTACGGTCAGCATCTGAGTGATTGTGGTTTGAAACCGAATACGGTTTCTACCTATATGCGTATGTTGCGTAGTGTTTATAATCGTGGAGTGGAGTCGGGGAGAGCTCCGTATGTCCCCCGACTGTTTCATGATGTATATACCGGAGTGGACATTCGGCAGAAACGCGCGTTGCCGGTTCCGGAATTGCATAAGCTTCTGTATGAGGATCCCAAGACGGACCGTTTGCGACGTACACAGGCCATTGCCGGATTGATGTTCCAGTTCTGCGGGATGTCCTTTGCCGATCTGGCACATCTTGAGAAGTCTGCCCTGGATCAGAATATTCTCCGTTACAGCCGTATCAAGACGAAGACTCCGATGAGTGTGGAAATCCTTGATACGGCGCAGGAGATGATCAGCCAGCTCCTGAATCATCAGCCTTCACGTCCGGATTGTCCCGACTATCTGTTCGATATCCTTTCGGGTGACAAGAAGCGTAAGGATGAACGTGCTTACCGTGAATACCAGTCCGCCCTTCGCCGGTTCAATAACCATTTGAAGGGATTGGCAAAAGCTTTGCGTCTGACTTCTCCGGTGACTTCCTATACGCTCCGCCATTCATGGGCGACTACCGCCAAATATCGTGGCGTCCCTCTTGAAATGATCAGCGAGTCGCTGGGACATAAGTCCATCAAGACAACCCAGATCTATTTGAAGGGATTCGGACTAAAGGAACGTACGGAAGTAAATAAGATGAATTTATCTTACGTGAAGAACTACTCAATGGAGGCGTTGTAAATATATAAAATATTAATAGTCAGTATTAAACTATGTGCATTACTTCTTAGGTAACGGATTTAAATATGACGCAAAGATAGACAAAAACACAAATAGGAAACAAATAAAATTCCATTTTTTTTCGTTTTATCCGCAAATAAGGCAAAAAAGTCTTTGAACATGAAAAAACATTATCTTCATGTCCCACTGCCGTTATACCATATTTCCACAGGAATATACCCCTTCTCGCAGGCTGCAAACTCCTTCTATCACGTATTTGTCGATGTTTTTCACTGTTCCCATTCTGTTTGTCTTTGAATGTATAGGTTTCCGTTACCTAAGAAGTAACGGACAAAAATGGGGTAAAAAAAGATGATTCTAACAAACAAGAAATCTATTAATGCTGGGCCTAGCTATGGGACAGGGGAAGGCGTAGCACACTCAAAACGCTGGTATGTCGCCTTGGTTCGTATGCATCACGAGAAGAAAGTTTCGGAGTATTTAGACAAGATGGGCATTGAAAATTTCATCCCTCTTCAACAGGAGATGCATCAATGGAGTGACCGTCGTAAACTGATCGAATCCGTCCTTCTTCCAATGATGGTCTTTGTACATGCCGACCCGAAAGAACGGGTGGAAGTTCTGAGCCTTTCTACAGTGAGCCGTTATATGGTGATGCGTGGTGAAAGCAATCCTGCCGTTATTCCTGATGAGCAGATGGCCCGTTTCCGTTTCATGCTCGACTATTCCAAGGAAGCCGTATGCATGAGCAGTTCTCCTTTAGCCCGTGGCGAGCAGGTCCGTGTGATAAAGGGACCTTTGTCGGGGCTTGTCGGCGAACTCGTCAGTGTTGACGGTAAGAGTAAGATTGCTGTCCGTCTGAATATGCTGGGATGCGCCTGTGTGGATATGCCTGCCGGGTATGTGGAATCAATAAAAGCCGTAGTTTGACAAGATAATTAGATCTGTATAATGGAGTTACAGGATAAAATCTTTCATCTTCATAATCAGGCCCATCGCCTTCTTCATATCGAATGCTCCGGCAGTTATTTGTATGCTGACGACCTGGCTCAGCTGAATAAGGATATTCATAATGAAATGAATGAGTTATATCCTCTGCATGGCAGTACTCCGGAACAGGACGCTTCCTTGTGTCTTGCTCTTCTGTTGGGCTATAGTGTGAGTCTGTATGCCAGTCTGGAGGATGACTTGAAAAGGGAACATATTCTTTCCCGTTCTCTGGAACTTCTTGAAACTCTTCCTCCCTCACCTTTGAAAGATGATTTATATACTGTTTGCAAAGAGTATATGAGTGTATAAAGTTTAAAATTAAGATATTGGGGAATAATATTTATGAAACAGACATTAGAAGGTGTTTTAAAATACCTCCGGAAGAATTATTGTAGTTATTGGATTATATTGGGAATTGATACAGCTATAGCTGTTCTTTGTACATGGATAGCCTACATCGGTATCTATAGTATGACGGGAATTTCTGTACGAACAGATGTTTTTGCGAAAATTATAGGAATTTCTTTTATTTCCAGTATACTCGGTTCATACATATTTCGTACTTATCGCAATACCATACGTTTTTCACAATTAAAGGAATTGTGGCGTCTGATGGGAAGTGCATGTTTAAAAGCCATTTGTATGGTTATTGCTATTTGGATTTTCATACCTCAGATGGGCTTGTCCAACAGTCAGAGAATGATCTTTGTATTATTCGATGGTATGCTGACCTTTATTGCAATGGCTGGATTTCGTATTCAGCTGATACTGATCTACGAGTTTCTTCTTAATCAGATGAATAAGAAAAACGAGCGTATTCTGATATATGGTAAAGATGATAAAAGTGTGGCATTGCAGGTACGTCTGATGAATAGCAGACATTTCAAAGTTGTTGGTTTTTATGTTTATGATACAAGTGCTTCGATCCTTCGTGTAGCAGGCTTTCCGGTTTATTCTTTTAAGAATGAAGGAGATTTCAAAAGACAGATGCACAAGCATTGCATCCAAAGTATTTTATTTGCACGTTATGAAGATACCCGAGAAGAGGAAGACCGTTTACTTCAATTTTGCAAAAAAAATAAAATCAGAACACTGATAGCCCCTTCTATTAGTGAGGCTGATGAACATGGAAACTTTCATCAATGGGTACGTCCTATTAAGATAGAAGATTTGCTGGGGCGTCCGGAAATCAGTATCAATATACAGGAAGTTGCAGCAGAATTTCGGGATAAAATAATTATGGTAACGGGGGCTGCCGGGAGTATTGGTAGTGAGCTGTGCCGTCAGTTGGCGCAAATGGGCATTCGCAAATTAATAATGTTCGATTCAGCCGAAACTCCTTTGCATAATGTACGTCTTGAATTTGAAAAGAAATATTCAAATCTAGACTTTGTTCCCATCATTGGAGATGTCCGTGTGAAAGAACGTCTCCGTATGGTGTTCGAAACTTATCAGCCTCAGATAATCTTTCATGCCGCTGCCTATAAGCATGTTCCATTAATGGAGGAAAACCCTTGTGAAGCTGTACTGGTCAATGTTGTCGGCTCTCGCCAGGTTGCTGATATGGCAGTGGAATACGGAGCAGAAAAGATGATCATGGTCTCTACCGATAAGGCTGTAAATCCTACTAATGTAATGGGATGCTCGAAACGTCTGGCAGAAATCTATGTACAAAGTCTGGGCTGTGCCATCCGTGAGGGAAAAGTAAAAGGTCGTACCAAATTTATCACTACCCGCTTTGGTAACGTTTTGGGTAGTAACGGTTCTGTAATTCCCCGTTTTAAAGAACAGATTGAGAATGGTGGTCCTGTCACAGTGACTCACCCTGATATCATTCGTTTCTTTATGACTATTCCCGAAGCTTGTCGTCTGGTAATGGAAGCTGCTACGATGAGTGAAGGTAATGAGATTTTTGTTTTTGAGATGGGGACGGCTGTGAAGATTGTTGACCTGGCTACCCGTATGATCGAACTTGCCGGTTATCGTCCTGGTGAAGATATTGAGATTGAGTTTACGGGATTGCGTCCGGGTGAGAAGCTTTATGAAGAAGTATTGAGTGATAAGGAGAATACAATCCCTACAGAAAATAAGAAGATAATGATAGCGAAGGTACGTCATTATGAATATACTGATATCCTTGATACTTATGGAGAGTTCGAGAATTTATCCCGTACGGTAAAGATCATGGATACAGTGAAGCTAATGAAGAAAGTGGTACCTGAGTTTAAATCCAAGAACTCACCGAAGTTTGAGGTATTGGATAATAACTGAAAGATTGTCTAAAAGGGAAGAATAAGTTTTCGAGCGTGAGGAACAATCTATTCCCGCATAAAAAGAATCTGAAATGTTAATTTGTAAAATATAAGTAATGTTTGGTCACTGATATTTATAATAATGGAAAAGCAATTGAGTACTAACAAAGTGCAAAGAAAATAAGGAATTCAAAGTCATTTAAGATAGTTGTTTCATAAAGATTAATATAATCGTATATAGTCACATTTATGGCAAAAAAAGTAATGCTCGTTTTTGGCACTCGTCCAGAGGCTATTAAGATGTGCCCACTCGTTAATGAGCTCCAAAAGCATATGAAGGAGTTCGAAACTATCGTTTGTGTTACAGGTCAGCATAGAGAAATGCTTGATCAGGTGCTCAAGCTATTTGAAGTTACTCCTGATTACGACCTGAACATCATGAAGCAAGGTCAGGATTTAACTGATGTGACCGCTCGCGTCCTTACTGGTATGCGTGACGTGTTCAAGGAGTGTCGTCCTGATGTAGTGCTTGTCCATGGTGATACTACCACTTCTACAGCAGCTGCCCTTGCAGCATTCTATGCACAGATTCCTGTTGGCCACGTAGAGGCTGGCCTTCGTACCCACAACATCTATAGTCCTTGGCCAGAGGAAATGAATCGCCAGATCACCGGTCGTATTGCTACCTATAACTTCTCACCAACCTCAGTTTCAGAGATAAACCTTCTTGCAGAGAAAGTCCTTGGTCAAATCTTCGTAACTGGTAATACTGTTATTGATGCCCTCCACATGGTGGTTAGCAAACTGAAGAACGACAAAGTACTTGCAAAGGAACAGGACAATGTACTTGCAGTAGCAGGTTATGATGTAAGTCGTCTCTCAGATGGTAAGAAGCTCGTCCTTATTACCGGTCATCGTCGTGAGAATTTTGGTGATGGTTTCATCCATATGTGTACAGCTATAAAAGACCTTACTCAGAAGTATCCTGATGTAGATTTCGTTTACCCAATGCACCTCAATCCTAACGTGCGTAAGCCAATTCATGAAGTCTTTGGCGAGAATTTGGATAACTTTGAAAATTTGTTCTTCATTGAGCCACTTCAGTATTTGGAGTTCGTTTACCTCATGGAAAAGTCAACTATTGTTCTTACTGATTCAGGCGGAATTCAGGAAGAGGCTCCAGGACTTGGCAAACCGGTACTTGTAATGCGTAACACTACAGAGCGTCCAGAAGCGCTCGGCTCTGGAACCGTCCATTTGGTAGGTACTGATTATAAAAAGATTGTGAATGAAGTAAGTGCGCTTCTTGATGATGAAGCTACTTATGAGAAGATGAGTCATGCAGTTAACCCTTATGGTGATGGTAAGGCTTGTAAACGCATTATTGCTGCTCTCAATGGTGAGAATCCTACTCCTTATGGAAAGTAAAAAGAATAATAAGTAAAATGTCAAAATAAGTCATGGTTAACGTAATTGGCCTCGGCTACATTGGACTTCCTACAGCTCTGATGATGGCCTCGCATGGTGTTGAAGTTGTCGGCACTGATTATAACAAAGAACTCGTTGCAACTCTTAATGCAGGTAAGACGACCTTTAAGGAGGATGGTCTTGATGAACTTTTCAATGATGCAGTAAAAGCTGGCATTAAGTTTACCACTGAATATCAGAAGACTGACATGTACATCGTCAGTGTACCTACCCCTTATGACAAGTTCTCAAAGAAGGTTGACGCATGCTATGTTGTAGCAGCTATCAAGGAAGTGATGAAGATATGTCCTAAGGGAGCAACCGTTGTTGTTGAGTCAACAGTTAGCCCTGGTACTATGGACAACTTCGTACGTCCAGTAGTCGAGGAGAATGGCTTTAAGATTGGTGAAGACCTCCACCTTGTTCACGCACCTGAGCGCATTATTCCAGGTAATATGGTTTATGAGCTTCTCCACAATAATCGTACTATTGGTGCTGATTCCAAGGAAATTGGCGAGAAGGTAAAGCAGTACTATGTATCGTTCTGTCAGGGGGAAATCGTTGTTACTGACATCCGCTCTGCAGAGATGACCAAGGTTGTTGAGAATACCTTCCGTGCAGTCAACATTGCCTTTGCTAACGAGCTTGCACGCATCTGTCGTCATGATAATATGGACATTTACGAGATTATTAAGATTTGTAATATGCACCCACGTGTTAATATCCTTCAGCCAGGCCCAGGTGTAGGTGGTCACTGTATTTCTGTTGACCCATGGTTCCTTGTAGGTGATTACCCACGTCTTGCTAAGGTTATAGATGAGTCAATGAAGACAAACGACTCACAGCCTGAGTTTATCCTTAACCGTATCCATGAAATTATGAAGGAGAACAACATCGAGAATAACCGTAAGGTAGGTCTTTACGGCCTCACTTACAAGGAGAATGTCGATGACTATCGAGAGTCACCAACTCTCCAAATGCTTGAATTACAAGAGCATCATCTTGCACGTCCACTTAAGTGTTATGACCCATTCCTCGTAGGAAACAAGATTGCAGAAAATCAGTACGATGACTTCGATGAGTTTCTTGTTGATATAGATATGGTTGTTATTATGGTTAAGCATGATCACATTAAGGGAAATTGGAATAAGCTGAAGGGCAAGGTTATTCTTGACTGCTTCAATATCTGTCCTCTTGAAGGCGTTTATCATATTTAATATTATAAGGATAACTGGCAACGCAGGTGGAACCAATGTTCGAAGTTCGATACTTCTTGCCAGTCTGATTTTCTTTACTTAAGAGTTCAAAAAACTATCAGTGAACTATCAATGAAAGAAAGATATAATTACATAGATTACTCTAAAGCCTTTGCAATTTTACTCGTGATTACAGGTCACATCTGTTTATTTTGTATAAATAGAGGTAATGTGAATAATGCTGACAACATGAGAATATATAGTTGGCTTACAGTTTTCCAAATGCCATTGTTCTTCTTTTTAAGTGGAATTGTTATCAAACATAAAGACTACTCAATAAAAGAAACAATTAAACATCTATATAAAAAGACAAGACAACTTTTAGTTCCATTTTTCTTGTTCGGTACAATTTTTACGTTATTTATTCATCAAGGTTTTTGTGAATTCATTACTCCAGTTATGAAACAAGGCTATTGGTATCTTCTGGTATTATTTGAGCTCTATCTTATTTATTATTTTTTAATCCCATAAGTTTATTGTGTAAAAGCAAAATGTTTTCATTTGTTGTGGATTTGATATTCATTGTTCTTCTATACTCCATGCTCCAATTGTTAAACAAAGGAGTTGATTTAAATAGTTCATGTTGGCAGAACTATCTAAGTTTAATCCAAGTAAAAAGATATGCACCATTCTTTTTTGTAGCAATATTTTTAAGAAAATACGATGCGGTTAATACGCTTTTCAATAATAAATATATTATGTTAGCATCCCTTCTAATTGCTGTCATAACGGAGCTCTTGAAATGTTTTAATTTTAACATACATGCAATTGGTTATTGGTTACCATGGATTTATATAGTTCTCAGTATATCTATTATTATGAAACTTGAAGTTTTAGATAATAAGATGACACAACTGCTGTCGTTTATTGGTGCACATACACTTGATGTATACGTACTTCATTTCTTTATTGTAAGGAGTATAAGCATGGCATTTTTGTGTTCTTATTTCGATAATTATAATTATCTGATCTTAGAATTGTTAATTATTAGTCCTATTTCTATTCTCATCGCCGTCATATCGGTATATATTGGCAGGGTAATCAGAGCTAATAAAAGAATTGAGTCCTTCATCTTTTTTAGATAATAATTTGTGCCTAATAAAGAATCTATCTCAGTAGGAAAATCTGACATTATTTGGAGCTATATTGCCAAATTTTTAGGAATAGCATCTGGTTTATTAGTCCTGCCTTTTATTTTGAATCGATTGACGGCAGAGGAAATGGGGCTTAATTATTTGATGCTTACTATAGGATCCATGGTGTCATTGTTGGACTTTGGCTTTTCACCTCAATTCGGACGAAACATTACATATGTATTTAGTGGGGCTAAGGAGCTTGCAAAGGAGGGATTTTCAAAGAAGGAAGTTGATAGCAAACCTAGTTACAGGCTGGTTGCTACTGTTATCATCACGGCAAAGATGGTATACAAGCGGCTATCATTATTGGTACTCCTAATCATGTTAACTGCTGGTACATGGTATATCCATTATGTTACCGATGGGTTTAGTCAAGTGCCTAACACTCTCTTGATATGGATTATCTATTCCTTATCTGTATATTTCAATATATATTTCAATTACTATAGCAGTCTGCTCACAGGTCGAGGGTTAATTAAGGAGAATTCCATTTCAATAATCCTATCAAAGTTATCATATATTATGATTACGCTTGGTATGATATTTATGAATTGTGGTCTTCTTTCCATTGTTGTTGCTAACTTTATTTCTCCGTTCATTCAAAGATTCTATGCATACAAGATGTTTTATGGCAGAGGATTAAAAAAGTTACTACCTGTTGATATTAAAAAGGATGAAATACAGAAAACATTCTCTACTATTGGGTATAGCGCAAAGAAACTTGGTCTTACGTTTGTTGGTGCATACGTTGTCAATAAAATGAATATGTTTATTGTTGGCATCTATCTATCCTTGGAAGTAACTGCGTCGTATGGATTGATGGTTCAGCTTGGCACCACAATGGTAACAATGGCGTCTGTTTTCTTTGTTTCGTATCTTCCAGTGTTCTCAAACTACCAAGTGACCCGAGAATATCAGAAGTTGACTGAACTTCTCTCATTCACTATGATCATATTTTGGGCGTTAATGATTTGTGGTTGTATAGGAATGTTCTTTTTCGGAAACTGGTTGCTTGATTTAATAGGTTCTCAAACGACTCTACCATCAAGATGGATTTGCCTACTATATTTTCTATTCTCAACCCTTGAATTGAATCAGTCTAATTTTGCAACAATTATAGTTACTTCCAATCGAGTTCCTTTATTAAGTCTCGCTTGCAACCTATTGTGCCTTCTTCTATTCCAGTGGATGTTTGTCACAATGGTATAGACTTGCAACGGTTTGAGTTGCCTATAGAAACACAGAAGAAGCAAGAACTACAGAAAAGGTATGGTATCAGTTCTACTGATAGAGTAATTACATTCACTGGGCGATTAGTAAATAACAAGGGTGTTAAAGAGCTTATGCTTGCTTTTGAGAAGGTTGCAGCAAAATATAATGATGCGAAATTACTAATCGTTGGGGGGCAGTCATTCTCTAATAATGTTAAGGATGATTACGTCATTGACCTTGAATTTATAGCTTCTAGAATAGGAAATGGTGTCATTTTTACTGGATATGTAGATTACTCAGAGATTACTTCTTACCTACAACTCTCTACCATTGTTGTCGTACCATCTACAAGTTTTGAGGCTTTCCCCCTTTCTATACTCGAAGCAATGGCTGCTGGAATCCCAGTTGTCGTGTCCGATGCTGGTGGAACGCTTGAGGTGATTGACGAAAGATCAGGGATAGTTGTGAATCGTGGAGAAGGTTTAATTGATGGTCTATCAACGGCTATTGAAGACCTGTGCTTTGATGACGAAAAACTCCACAAAATGTCTGTTGCTGCAAAGCGAAGATCAAAAGTCTTCTCCGACAAGACTATGTATAATAGATTTGTGGATTTATTGAAATGAACCTACTTTATATTTACAGTTCAAATATCAATCCTACGCATGGGGGGGTACAGAGAGTGACAAAAGTTCTATGTGACTACTTCCGCACTCTAGGACATAATTGTTACTATCTTTCCTCTCAACCTACTAATGGTGGTATTAAGAACCAATATGTACTTCCCAATACAGAACTGCTGAATGAGCAGAATATTTACTATATCCAATTATTGTTGAAGGAACAAAAAATAGATGTGGTTGTGAATCAGGATGGATTGTACAAGAATCTGACTAAACTTGTGCATACTAGCTGCTACGGTCATGCCAAGATATTTACGGTAGCTCATAATTCTCTCCTTGCTCCCGTTACTAGTTTTACTATTGTTCGTTATTCTCTATTTAAGAAATTTCATCTCGCATGGCTACTCCCTTTGCTTAGAACGTCAGTTGTCAAGGGAGTGATGAATGCTATGTATAAAAAGAAATACAAACAGCATTATCAAGATATTCTTAAGTATTCCAATCAATTTGTATTACTTTCTAATGCATACAAGAAAGAACTTGCATTTTTCCTACCCGATTTCCCTCAAGACAAGGTATGTGCTATCTATAATCCTTGTACCATTGTATGCAAAGATGATGAGATAATAGAAAAAAAGAAGATTGTACTTTATGTTGGGCGCATCTCATTTGCTCAAAAACGTAATGATCTCCTACTGCATGTGTGGAAGAATATCGAGCTACAACATGCAGATTGGCAACTTAAGGTAGTTGGCGAAGGTGAAGATCTTCCAAGACTCAAAATTATGGCAAAAGAAATGAGTCTTACAAATATATCGTTCGAGGGTTTCAAATCTCCAGAGCCATATTACAAGGAAGCCTCTATCTTCTGCTTGACTTCTGCATATGAGGGTTTTCCCCTTGTACTGGTAGAGGCTATGAGTTATGGTGTGGTACCTGTTGTTTTCAATAGCTACGGAGCAGCAGAAAATGTGATTGATAATTGTGTGAACGGATATCTTGTAAAGCCATTCGATAAAAAGGGTTATACAAAGATAGTTGAATACTTAATTGGAGATAATTTACGTTTGCTTGAGGGGGCAACCCAATCGGTACTGAAAGCTAAAACTTTTAGTGTTGATAATATTGGGAACCAGTGGGTAAAACTGTATCAGGAGAAATAAAAATGGATAGATTATATAAGTTAAAATGTTGGATATATCCCCTTTCCTTTTTAGGTGCAGAAATGTTCTCGGCCTTCTGCGGAATTACAGGTTATAAACAGGAAGAAGGTAGTACGTTGTACCTTTATTATATGATATCATTGTTTGCATTTTCAATGCTATTAATTGTACATGATATTTTCATATTGGGTAAACCTTTTAGCAAGATGGTTTTATTAATCCCAATTATATTTACTGCATGTTATTTTTCTGATATTAGTTCTGAATCGCCTCCTTTAGAATGGACAAAAAAGGCTTATCAGTTTTTTTTATTCTTTTCGCTGTCACCAATGTTAATTGCTAGCTTAATTGCAAAAAACAATAGTATTGAAGGTATGTATAAATACTTAGATGTTATCTTGATTATTCTTGGTATAGGAATGATAGCAAGATTGCCTAAGATGATGATGCTAGGAGAATTAATAGAAGGTTATAATGGCATTTCTTACCAGTCAGCACTTGCCTTTGGAGCTATATATTATGGTTTATTGTCGAAACGAGAAGATAGATTTAAATTTCTAAAAAACAAAGTCTTTAAGTTAGTAAGTATCGTAATGTGTGTGCTGCTTCCTTTAACATGTCTTTCTTCTGGAGGAAGAGGTGGCGTAGTCTTTCTATTTGCATTAGCGGGGCTGATTAGTTTAATCTTTGTCAAGAAAAGAAATATATTTAAGGTCCTGTTTTTTGTCCTTCCGTTGGGTTTACTAGGAGTTGTCATTATATTTGATCTTGTTCAAAATTCAGTTCTTGAAAATACTTTTAATAGAGGTATGGATCGTGCCTTTTCCTATATTTCTTCAAGCGGTATTGATATGGCACAAACATCTAATCGTGATATTGTATTTGAATTAGCACAAAAGAATATTGAGGCAAATCGATATACTGGTTATGGAATCTTTCATACTATTGGTGCATTTGGATATCCTCATAATATCTTTTTAGAAATTCTGGAAGGCGGTGGAATTTTCTATTTTGCATTTTGGATAATAATACTAATTATAAGTATAAAAAGAGCATATTTTATAATAAAAATAGAACGAAATCTTTTGTTCCTAGTACCCTTGTTTATATATCCGTTTGTAAATCTTTTATTCTCAGGATCATATCTTATGACTGGTATGTTTTGGTTTGTTCTTGTATTCGTTTTAATCTATAAACCGCAACAATATTGAATAATGGCAAAAGTATTAATCCTTCAAAACGAAATATCTGCGTATAATGTATCAACCTACAATTGTATTTCAGAACTTCACGAACTGACGGTTGCATATTACTCAAAAGATAAATCGTCAATTCCATGTAGTTTTCAAAAACATAAACTAAATTACATAAAGATCAAGTCTATAATTTTAGTTAGTGACTTAAAATCTCTTTGTAAACAATTTGATGTTGTCATATTTGTACCAGATTTCCATGTACCAGCTTATTGTTTATTGCCATTTGGTAATAGACGATATAAAGTAATCTCATGGAGTATTGGTTTCCGAGTGTCTTATGTCCATCCGTACATTACCTACAGAAAACACAATTTGTTGGATAGGTTTTTCCAAAAAGTGTTATCAGTATGTGATGCTAATATCTTCTATATAAATAAGTCACGAGAATTTTGGAAGAACACTAATTTACGGATGGACAATATATTTGAAGCAATCAATACTACCGATGTAGAGAAAATAGAATTCAAACCTGAGCTAAAGAAAGACTTTCTTTTTATAGGGACGCTTTATAAAGGAAAAGGGCTCGATTTGCTGCTTGAGGCTTACAATAAGTTCTACAAACAGAGTTCATGCAATACAAAATTGCGAATTGTTGGTGCAGGTTCTGAACGAGAAGTGTTGGAACAATATGTTAAAGATAATGGACTTCAAGACAATGTTGCTTTTCATGGAGCAATCTATGATGAGAAGGAAATTTTGAAGATCTTCCAACAGTCATTGCTGTGCTTTTCTCCGACACAAGCCGGTTTGTCTGTTCCAAAAAGTATGGGTTATGGCGTTCCGTTCGTCTCACGCAAGGATGCTATTACTGGTGGAGAAATCTATCATATACAGAATGGCGTAAATGGTATAATGTATGAGAAGGACGAAGATCTCTCGGCAATTATGTTAGATGCTTTTGAAAATCGTATTAAATATATCGATATGGGACGCAGGGCAATGGATTATTATTATAGTAAAGCGACTAATGAGATTAAAGCTGAAGGAGTGATAGATGCAATTAACTATGTAATTAGCTAATCACAATGATGAAGAATATAGCGATTATTAATAATGTAGATTTTGGTAGCACTGGACAGATATCACTAAATCTCCATCGGAATTTATTAGCTAAGGGATATCGATCATATTTTTGCTATGGTCGTGGTGCATCTCCAACTAATTCGTCTATGAAAAAAATAGGTAGTTTCTTATCTGTTAATATTCATGCTTTGATGGTTCGCATGACAGGACGACAGGGATTTTATTCTAGTTCTTCAACAACCAAACTTTTACGATTCTTCTCAAAAGCCAATATTGACACAATATACATAGTTTGTATTCATGGATACTATTTGAATGAGTATAAATTGTATAAATATGTGGCAGATAATAATATTGCTTTAGTTCACATAATGATAGACGAATATGCTTATGGTGGCAAGTGTGCATATAATAATGGTTGCAATCGTTATTTTTTGGGGTGCGGTAACTGCCCAAATAAGGCTTCATATCCAACTAGTCTCATTTTGGATGGATCAAAAGCAGTGTTTAAAATGAAACAAAAAGCGTACCAAATGTTATCAAAAGCTGCTTTTGTCGGTCCACGTTTTGTTGTCGAAAAAGCGAAAGAGTCTCCCTTGCTGCAAAATGCTAAAATTGTGGAATTAGATGAATCTATTGATATGGATATATACTATCCTAGAAATACAGATAATCTGTATAGTGAACTTGGAATAAGTGATAATAAAATCGTTATCACCTGTATTGCGCCATTTAATAATACAGTGAATGACCGTAAAGGATGTCGATTCTTTATCGAACTAGCAAGAAGATTTGAAAGCAATAATAACTACATATTTATTCATGTAGGATATATGTGTGAGGATAAATCATTTTTGCCAAAGAATTATATTCCAATTGGATTTATTCGTGACCAAAATAAACTGGCAGAGTATTTTTCTATCGGAGATTTATTTGTTTTCCCAAGTTTATTAGATACAATGCCAAATGCTTGTTTAGACTCATTGGCATGTGGTGTTCCCTTATTATGTTTTGATATATCTGGAATGCCTTATGTTTCAGATAATACTGTCGGCACCTTTGTGGAGGCACGTAATGTGACGGAATTACAAAAGGTTGTACAGAAAACTGTAAAGAAGAATAGCGACATTATTCAAAGGTGCAGAAGTTATGCATTGTCGAGATATGATTCAAAAAAATACAATGAGAGATTGATGCAAATTGGTGAATATTTAAATAAAATATAATTATGATTCCATTTAATAAACCCTATTGTTCTGGTCGTGAACTGAAATATATGGAGGAAGTTTGTCATTCTACAACAATGTCAGGTAATGGTGATTTTACAAAGAAGTGTCATACTTTTTTTGAGGAGAAGTATGGCTTCAAGAAGTGTCTGTTGACTACATCAGGTACCGATGCACTTGAAATGTGCGCAATGCTTTGTAATCTCCAGCCAGGTGATGAGGTAATTATCCCTTCATACACTTTCGTATCTACCGCTCTTGCATTTCTTCGTGAGGATACGAAGGTGATCTTTGCAGATTCAAGTAAAGAGACTCCTAATATGGAGGTCGCACAGATTGAACCATTGATTACAGAAAAAACTAAGGTCATTGCAGTGGTACATTATGCAGGTGTTGCATGCGATATGGATGTTATTATGGCATTGGCTGAGAAGTATAACCTTCTTGTAGTTGAGGATGCAGCACATTGTGTAGATAGCTTCTACAAGGATAAGCCCCTTGGTGGTATCGGTCATCTTGGGGCATTCTCTTTTCACGAGACAAAAAATATCAGTAGTGGAGAAGGTGGTATGCTTGTAGTGAATGATGATCGTTTCATTCGTCGTGCAGAAATTCTTTGGGAGAAGGGAACCAATCGTGCAGAGTTCTATCGTGGTATGGTCAACAAATACGGATGGGTGGACATGGGTTCCAGTTTTCTTCCTTCTGAGTTCAATGCTGCATTTCTATGGGCACAGTTGGAGCAATTGGATGACATTCAGGATAAGCGCAAGCATATTTGGGAAATGTACTACAATGGCTTGAACGGTAAGGTTGGTGATATGGTTCGTCTTCCATTTATTCCTGAGTATGCTACAAACAACGGACACATGTTCTATCTCCTTTGCCCATCACTGGAGTATCGTATAGCTCTGATGACATACCTTAAGGAGAATGATGTACAGACAACATTCCATTATTTGCCTCTTCATAGCAGTAAGTACTATGCAGACAAGTATTATGGTGCTGAATTGCCAAATTGTGACTATTATAGCGATTGCCTTGTTCGTCTGCCTCTGTATTATGAGTTGACAGACTTGGAGGTTAAGAAGATAATTAAACACATTATTGAGTTCTGCTCAAAGAACTAAAAAGCACATCCTTACCTGAAGACAATAAGTATAGCGAGATTCGAATTCTCGGTGAGGAACCAATAATCGTAACAATATTATGAAAGGTATAGTTTTAGCGGGAGGCTCAGGAACGCGCCTTTACCCAATTACTAAAGGCATCTCTAAGCAACTCATGCCTATTTACGATAAGCCGATGGTATATTACCCAATTTCGGTATTGATGCTGGCAGGTATTCGTGACATACTGATAGTATCAACACCATTTGACCTTCCGGGATTCAAACGACTCTTGGGAGATGGCTCTGATTACGGTGTTCATTTTGAGTATGCTGAACAACCATCGCCTGATGGCCTTGCACAGGCTTTTACCATTGGTAAGGACTTTATAGGTGATGATTCTGTTTGTCTTGTTTTAGGCGACAACGTATTCTTTGGTAGTGGTTTTACGGATATGCTGAAAGATGCAGTTCGTACTGCTGACGAAGAACACAAAGCTACTGTCTTTGGCTATTGGGTAAACGATCCAAAACGTTATGGAGTAGCTGAATTCGATCGTAATGGTAATTGTCTATCAATCGAAGAGAAGCCAGTAAAGCCCAAGAGCAACTATGCAGTTGTGGGATTGTATTTCTATCCAAACAAAATTGTTGATGTAGCATCAAAGATACAGCCGTCAGCACGAGGAGAATATGAGATAACTACAGTTAACCAGTGGTTCTTGAATGACAGGGAATTGAAAGTTCAGATTCTTGGTCGTGGATTTGCATGGCTGGATACAGGTACACATGATTCTCTTTCTGAAGCATCGACCTACATTGAGGTTGTTGAGAAACGTCAAGGATTGAAAATCGCATGTCTCGAAGCAATCGCCTACCGTAAAGGTTGGATTAGTGAAGAGCGCATGCGTGAACTTGCACAACCAATGATTAAGAATCAATACGGTCAGTATCTTTTCAAGGTTATTGACGAAATGAAGCAAGACATTAATTCAACTAATATACTTGATAAAGTGGGGAAATAAGATGAAAAAATATAGTAATCACTGGTAGTGTCGGTTTCATAAGCTCACTCGTTGTACATTTGTTTGTGAACAAATCCCTAAAGTTATAACATCATCAATTAGGATAAATTTACGCATGTAGGTAGCTGGGCTAATCTGAAAGAAATAGAAGACAAGCCTAACTATAAGTTTGTGAAGATGGATATTTGCGACTTCAATGCATTCCTAAATAATGAGGCTTGGATGGATAGCATTACAAGTGGTGAATATGAGAGATATTATAATGTAATATGTGGTGAAAGATCGTAATGGAAATGCTTTTAAGGACAATATTCTTATTTTTAAACTACTTGAAATATCGTTTAAAATATAAGGATAATATTTGGTTTCGTGGATTTGCTGTGATTTATGCAGAGAAGGGTTCATCAATAACATTTAGTAAGGTAGGTCGCTCTAACATATTCTCACACCCATTTAGCAATATGATTGGTCTTTCGCAAAGATGTATCATTGTTGCAAGAATGGGTGGTAAGATAAATATAGGATCTCATGTCTGTATGAGTGGATGCACACTCTACTCCATAGATTCAATAACTGTAGGTGACCATACTGATATTGGTAGTGGGTGTAAGATTATCGATAATGATTTCCATCCTCTATCATATAGTCAGCGTTCTCCAGTTGAACGTTTAGATTTAGTCAAACATCGTCCTATTACCATCGGTGAGGGGTGCTTCATTGGGGCAAACTCAATCATTCTGAAAGGTACTACTCTCGGTAAGAATGTGGTGGTAGGAGCTGGCCGTGTGGTGTGTGGATCATTTCCTAATAACGTAATAATTGCTGGTAATCCTGCAAGAATAATAAAGGAGAATGAGCAATAAGTAATGATTTTTACTTAGTGAAATGATAGCATTGCTTTGGCTTCATTTAATAAAATCTAAGATTTAATGGGCGTTAATTATCTCAAGTGTGCATACATCCAAGAATAAAGGAGATTTAAATAACTAGCGTAGAAATTGGACGTTTACCGAAGTATGCTACAACATTCTTGAGGATATTATTGCTATATGGTGAGCACTTATTTTATCATTATGAAAAAACTTTTAATGCTTGGAGGTGGTTTCCTTCAAAATTTTGTTATTAAAAAAGCACGTGAAATGGGCTATTATGTTTTTTGCTTAGATGCGGACCCAAATGCATTGGGCTTTTTGTCAGCAAATGAACATGCAGTTATTAATATTGTGGATGAAGAAGCATGTCTTGCATATGCTCGTGGAAAAAATGTAGATGGCGTGCTTACAGCGGCGACTGATTATGGTGTACTTACTATGAGCTATATTGCTCAAGAACTAGAACTGCCAGGAATTAATTATGAAGCAGCTAAAAGAATAAGGAATAAAGCAGCTGTTAGAAAATGCCTTTTTGATGCAAAAGCTGATGATACAGGATATTCTTATGAGATACATAATGTAGAGGAAGCTGAAAAGTATAAGAATGGTATTAAATATCCTGTTATGGTCAAACCGTGTGATGGTTCTGGTAGTAGAGGGGCGTCAAGAGTTGATAGGGGTGAGGATTTGATTGAGGCTTGTGAACTTGCTATAAATAGTTCTATAACCCATAGAGCAGTGGCTGAACCATTTATTGTAGGTCGTGAATATGGTGTAGAGTCATTTGTAGATAATGGGAAAATTTATGTATTGGCAGTAATGCAGAAAGATATGACATTACCTCCATATAATGCAGAGCTGGGACACGCTATACCTTCTGGTCTTTCCTTATCCTTAGAGAATAAGGTAAAAGGATGCGTAAAGAATGCTCTTATAGCTCTTGGAGTTAATCATGGCTCTGTAAATATGGATTTGTTGATAAACAGTAAAGGTCAAGTACATATTGTGGATATTGGTGCTCGCATGGGAGGAAATCTGATTGGTTCTCATATAATACCGACAGGTACAGGTATTGATTACATGGGCAATATGATTAAAGCTGCTGTTGGTGATGAAACTAACTGGACTCCAGCCACATCTCCGCAGCCAGTCGCTACGAAACTTCTTGCTCTAAAACCAGGGATAGTTAAAGTTCTCCCTGATTTTGTTAAAATCGAGACTGAATTTAATGTAATAGTGGAACATCATCTTCATGTTGGAGACTCTATCACACCATATAGAACTAATCTTGATGGTTGTGGTTATGTTGTAGCGAAAGCATCCACAATAGAACATTCTATAGAACTTGCAGCAAAAGTAAGACAAATGCTCGATATAACTATATTAAGAAAATAATTATGTATAAGCACTTTTTAAAAAGATTATTAGATATTGTATTTTCATTATTGGTCTTTCCGCTTTTTGGCTTAATATTAATTCCTGTTGCAATCGCAATTAAGTTGGATGATGGTGGTCCGGTATTTTATAAATCAGCAAGAGTTGGCAAGGGGTTTCAAAAATTTAATATGCTCAAATTCCGTTCAATGAAAGTAAATGCTCCTGATTTACGTAATGTTGATGGTGGCACATATAACTCTGCTAATGATTCGCGAGTTACTAAAATAGGAAAGTTTTTAAGAGAAACTAGTCTTGATGAGATTCCTCAAATATTGAATATCATAAAAGGTGATATGAGTATTATTGGACCTCGTGCGGGCGATTGGGAGAGTGTTGACACTTATGAAGATGATGAGAAAGACAAGGCAAAAGTTGTACCTGGGTTGACTGGTTATTGTCAAGCATATTTTAGGAATAATGCATCTGTAAGAGAAAAACGATTAAAAGATGCTTGGTATGCGAATAATGTAAGTTTCGTATTGGATGTGAAGATTTTTTTTAAAACCATTGAAACTGTATTGAAACACGAGAACCTTTATACTAACTGATAAAATGGATAGATTTATCATAGTAGACAGTCACAATTCTGAATATATAGGTATAATATTTCACATTTTACGTAAATGTGGCTACAACATGGCTTTAACAAAAAGATTATTTCATTGGATTCCTTCTTATTCAAAACGGAATATCAGAAGAGACTGCCAAACTAAGACTGTAGTCTTAGTTTGGAATGAGGAATTAAATGATTATACAAGTACATTTCAAATGTACAAAAATAGTGATAGTAGTCTTTATATAAGAAAGATTGCCACCTTACCTCAATATGAAGGAAAAGGAATTGGGAAAAGGAATCTTTTGTATATAGAACAATTTGCAATAAAAAATGGATGTTCCAGAATATGTTTGGATGTTTATATTAAAAGTAAGGGAGCAATATCTTTCTATTCACATTTGGGCTTTAAAGAGGTAGGAACCAAACGTTCAATTAGGTTTAAGGAACTTATAATGAAAAAACAATTAGATTAATGTCATTATGAAAATCTTGGTGTTACCTGCATATTATTATCCGGAGCAAGCTGCAAGTCCTTATTTAGGAGACAATATTCGTGAAGCTATGTGTAATGCTGGCTTCATATTAGATCTGTATGCTCCAATGCCAACGCGAGGAGTATCTGAAGAAATACGTGTTGAGTATAAAGAGCGTAAAATAGAGTACAAATACGATAATAAATTAGTGATTCATCGTTTTCCTATGTATAGTGAAGGAAAAAATCCCATTAATCGTGCTTTGCGATATGGGATTTGCTGGTGTGTACAATTTGGGAAAGGATTGTGTGCCAAGGATATTGATTTAATTTATCTAGCAAGTACACCTCCTATTCAAGGTGCATTGGGCTGTTTGCTGAAAAAAATCAAAAGAGTTCCTTTTGTGTATAATCTTCAGGATATCTTTCCTGATTCTCTTGCAGGTACCGGCTTGGTACGTAAGGATGGATTGATATGGAGGATAGGGCGTGTGGTAGAGAACTTTACTTATAAGCATGCGGACAAGATAATTGTTATTTCGGAAGGTTTCAAGAGAAATATCATGGCTAAAGGTGTACCTGAAGAGAAAATTGTAGTTGTCTACAATTGGGTGGATCAGAATGCAGTGAAGAATGTTGCCCGAAAGGATAATAAGTTGTTTGATAAGTATCATTTGGATAGAAATAAGTTTTATATCACTTATAGTGGAAATATAGGTCTGACCCAGAATATGGATTTGCTGCTCGATGTGGCTAGAAGTTTGGAAGACAATGAGGAAATCCAGTTTGTATTGATTGGAGAGGGGGCTTATAAGGAGCAAGTCAAGGAAGTTATTACTCGTAATAATATCAAGAATGTTACTCTTTTACCTTTTCAACCATATGAAGATATTAGCCATGTGTTTAGCCTTGGAGATGTGGGTATTATTATCTCTAAACCGGGTGTGGGTGAAAACTCAGTGCCAAGCAAGACTTGGAGCATAATGTCAGCATCGAGACCGGTACTGGCGAACTTTGATGAGAATGAGATTAAGACTATTCTTAGTGAGAACGAATGTGGTGTGTTTACGAAAGCCGGTGACAAGCAGGCATTTACAGATGCAATTCTTGAGCTTTGCCGGAATAGGGAGATGTGCCGGAAATATGGTGAGAATGGTCGAAAGTTTGTAATGGAAAATCTGACAAGGGAGATTGGCACGCAAAAATATATAGACGTTATAAAGAGTGTGGCGAAAGGTTAGTTTGGCTAAGCAGAAATGCTGATAAATAAAAGTGAATAGTTTTATAAAAGTATAATTCAACTATGAATATGAAGTTAAGGAATATTCCGTTTTCTCCCCCTGATATGAGCGATGCGGAAATCGAGATGGTAGCGGAAGCACTGCGTTCCGGTTGGATTACTACAGGTCCGAAGACAAAGGAATTTGAACAGCTGATTGCTATGTGTTGTGGTACGGAGAAGGCGGTATGTTTGAACTCGGCTACGGCTTGTATGGAATCAATCTTGAGAGCCTTGGGTGTAGGACCGGGTGATGAGGTGATTACCAGTGCATATACATATACCGCAACGGCAAGTATTACTTGCCACGTTGGTGCAAAGGTGGTGATGGTGGATACGAAGCCTGGGTCGTTTGAAATGGATTACGACAAGATGGCTGATGCTATCACTGAGCGTACAAAAGTGGTTATTCCCGTTGATCTGGCCGGTATCGTGTGTGACTATGATAAGATATTTGAGGTGGTGGAGAGTAAGAAATATCTCTTTAAGCCAGCTAATGATATTCAGAATGCATATGGCAGAGTGATTGTGATGGCTGATGCCGCTCATGCATTTGGAGCAAGACGTAATGGAAAGATGTGTGGCGCGATTGCTGACTTTACATCATTCTCATTCCATGCGGTGAAAAACCTGACTACGGCTGAAGGTGGTGCGTTGACTTGGGTGAACCGTGAGGGGTTGGACAACAATACACTGTATAAGCAGTTTCAACTGTTAAGTCTGCATGGACAGAACAAAGATGCACTGGCTAAGACGCAGCTGGGTGCATGGGAATATGATATCATTGCTCCTTTTTATAAATGTAACATGACGGATGTGATGTCAGGTATCGGACTGGCGCAACTAAAGTGTTATCCGGAGATGTTACGTCGCAGACGTGAGATAATAGGTCTGTATAATGAGGGAGTGAAGGGTACTTGTATTATTCCGTTGAATCATTATCCTGATAATGATGAGGGAACGTCTTCGAGTGGTCACCTGTATATCTGCCGATTGGAGGGTAAAACTATTGAGGAACGTAATGCGATTATCATCAAAATGGCAGAGCGGGGCATTGCTTGCAATGTACACTATAAGCCGTTGCCGATGATGACAGCGTATAAAGCACTGGGATTTGATATTAAAGATTATCCTAATGCATATGAGATGTATCATAATGAGATAACGTTACCGCTACATACTAGACTTACAGATAATGATGTGGCGTATGTAATTGAAAATTTTGTAGATATTGTAAAGAGTCACTAATAAGAGTCTGTTCGAAAGGAAGATTATATATTGTAAATAAGATAAAAGTTTTGATTAATGAGTAAAATAAAAAAGGTAGCCTTAATATCAGGAATCACCGGTCAGGATGGTTCATTTTTAGCCGAGTTTCTAATAGAAAAAGGATATGAAGTCCATGGTATCCTTCGTCGTTCTTCTTCTTTCAACACCGCACGCATCGAACACCTTTACTTGGATGAGTGGGTACGTGACATGAAAAAGGATCGTCTGGTCAATCTTCATTATGGGGATATGACAGATTCCAGTTCTTTGATCCGTATTATCCAGCAGGTACAACCGGATGAAATTTATAACCTGGCTGCACAAAGTCATGTGAAAGTATCTTTTGACGTACCTGAATATACAGCCGAAGCGGATGCCATCGGTACACTTCGTATGCTGGAGGCTGTCCGTATTCTTGGAATGGAAAAGAAGACAAGGATATATCAGGCTTCGACTTCCGAACTATTCGGTTTGGTACAGGAAGTTCCACAGAAGGAAACTACTCCATTCTATCCCCGTTCCCCGTATGGAGTGGCCAAACAATACGGTTTCTGGATTACCAAGAACTATCGTGAGAGCTACGGTATGTATGCTGTAAACGGAATCCTGTTTAATCATGAAAGTGAGCGGAGAGGAGAGACTTTTGTGACCCGTAAGATTACGTTAGCCGCTGCCCGTATTGCACAAGGGCTTCAGGACAAACTTTATTTGGGAAACCTGAACTCACTTCGTGACTGGGGATACGCCAAGGACTATGTTGAGTGTATGTGGCTGATTCTTCAGCATGATACTCCTGAAGATTTTGTAATTGCCACAGGCGAATACCATACTGTACGTGAATTTACGATACTGGCTTTCAAAGAAGTCGGTATTGAACTTCGTTGGGACGGTGAAGGCGTGGATGAGAAAGGCATTGATGTATCGACCGGAAAAGTCTTGGTTGAAGTCGATCCTAAATATTTCCGTCCTGCCGAAGTCGAGCAGTTACTGGGTGATCCTACCAAGGCCCGTACGTTACTTGGCTGGAATCCTACCAAGACTTCTTTCCCTGAATTGGTGAAAATTATGGTATCGCATGATATGAAGTTTGTGAAGAAGCTTCACATGAAAGAACTGATGAATAGAGAAGAATAAGAATGGATAAAGATACGAAAATCTATGTAGCGGGACACCATGGTTTGGTGGGATCTGCTATCTGGAGTAATTTGCAGAGTCGTGGTTACACGAATCTTGTAGGACGTTCCCATAAAGAGCTGGATCTTCTTGATGGTGCAGCCGTAAAACAATTCTTTGATGAAGAACAGCCTGATGCAGTTGTCCTTGCTGCTGCGCATGTTGGTGGTATCCTTGCAAACTTGCAGTATCGTGCCGATTTTATCTATCAGAATCTCCAGATTCAGCAGAATGTAATCGGTGAGAGTTTTCGTCATAACGTAAAGAAACTACTTTTTCTGGGTAGTACCTGTATCTATCCCCGTGATGCCGCACAACCGATGAAGGAGGACGCTTTGCTGACTTCTCCTTTGGAATATACGAACGAACCTTATGCCATTGCCAAGATTGCGGGTTTAAAGATGTGTGAAAGCTTCAATCTTCAGTATGGCACGAATTATATTGCCGTGATGCCTACCAACCTTTATGGTCCGAATGATAATTTCCATTTGGAAAACAGTCATGTTCTACCTGCCATGATTCGCAAGATTCATTTGGCTAAATGTCTGAATGAAGGAAATTGGAAGTCAGTTCGTAAAGATATTGACTTGCGTCCTGTGGAAGGTGTGACTGGTAGTAATTCTGATGCTGAAATATTGGATAAATTGGCAAAATTTGGTATTACTCCTGAATCGGTAACTCTTTGGGGTACCGGTACACCTATGCGTGAGTTTTTGTGGAGCGAAGAGATGGCTGATGCGAGTGTTCATGTATTATTGAACGTTGATTTCAAGAATACCTATACGGAAGGTAGTAGAGACATTCGTAACTGTCATATCAATGTTGGTACAGGTAAGGAAGTCAGTATCCGTGAAGTTGCCGGAATGATCATGAAAGAAGTTCAATTTAAGGGTGATTTGCGTTGGGATAGTTCTAAGCCTGATGGTACGATGCGCAAGTTGACAGATGTGTCGAAGTTACACAGTTTAGGCTGGCATCATAAGGTTGAGATTGATGAAGGAATTGAGCGTCTTTATGAATGGTATTTGAAAGGTGTCTAAATTTTATAATTTATATATTATGGAAAAATTGAATGGAAAGAATATCTTAATATTGTTGTTGACTTTGCTTTTTACAGCTTGCCAGTCTTATAAAAAAGTACCTTACTTACAGGATGCAGAAGTGGTACTGTATAGTACTCAGGATGCACAATTGTATGATGCAAAGATCATGCCCAAAGATTTGTTGACTATTGTAGTGTCATGTACCAGTCCCGAGTTAGCTGCTCCTTTTAACCTGACGGTAGCTACACAAGGTAATATGGCTTTGAACTATACCACCACTCAGCCCGCTCTACAGCAATACTTAGTGGATAATGAGGGAAATATTAACTTTCCGGTATTGGGTGAACTTCATGTAGGCGGATTGACGAAGAAGGCGACCGAACAAATGATTGTGGAAAAGTTGAAGCCTTATATTACGGAAACTCCTATTGTAACGGTACGAATGGTAAATTATAAGATTTCCGTGATTGGTGAAGTTGCCCGTCCCGGTACATTCACGATCTCCAATGAAAAGGTGAACATCCTGGAAGCTCTGGCTATGGCAGGTGATATGACCGTATATGGTCTGCGTGATGATGTTAAGCTGATACGGGAGAATGCCAATGGTAAGCAGGAAATTATTCCTTTAGATCTGAATAAGGCGGAGACTATTCTTTCTCCTTATTATTATTTACAACAGAATGATATTATTTACGTAACTCCGAATAAGGCGAAAGCTCGAAATTCGGATATCGGAACTAGTACAAGCTTATGGTTCTCTGCTACTTCGATCCTTGTTTCTATTGCCAGTTTGTTGTTTAATATCTTGAAATAAAAAGAAAGAGTTATGAAGGAAGAAAATCAAAACGTGAAGGAACGTGAAATGGCTGAGGATCACTTCTTCTAAGAATATTGATAATGAGTTGGAAGTTTTGCGTTCGAAAACGCTCGTTAAAGAGGTGGTTAATCAATTGGGACTGTATATAACTTATGCAGATGAGGATGAATTTCCCGCTAAAGGTTTATATAAGACATCTCCTGTCCAAGTGAGTTTGACTCCTCAAGAAGCTGAGAAACTAAGTTCTCCGATGGTAGTAGAGATGACTTTGCAACCTGAAGGTAGTATGGATGTGAACGTGACTGTAGGTGAGAAAGGGTATCAGAAGCATTTTGAAAAGTTACCTGCCATTTTTCCAACTGATGAAGGTACATTGGCTTTCTTTCAGGAAGTTGATTCGGTAACTTTACAGGATGGAACGAAGGTTCCTCGGATAGAGCAGAGTGTACGCCATATAACTGCGACAATAAACAAACCGATGAGAGTGGCAAAAGGCTATTGTAACAGTTTGTCTATTGCTCCTACTTCTAAGACTACTTCTGTTGCCGTGATTTCCTTGAAGAACTCTAGTTTGCAGCGTGGACAGGATTTCATCAATCAGTTGCTTGAAATGTATAATCGCAATACGAACAATGATAAAAACGAGATTGCTCAGAAAACGGCTGAGTTTATCGATGAACGTATTGGTATTATTTCAAAAGAATTGGGTAGTACGGAAGCGGATTTAGAGTCTTTTAAGCGTGACGCAGGTATCACGGATTTGACGAGTGAAGCTCAAATCGCCTTGGCCGGTAATGCTGAGTATGAAAAGAAGAGTGTGGAGAACCGTACTCAAATCAGCCTGGTAAATGACTTGCGTAAGTATTTGAGAAGCAATGAATATGAAGTATTGCCGAGCAATGTAGGTTTACAAGATGCTGCTTTGATCGGTGCGATTGAACGCTATAATGAAATGCTTGTGGAACGTAAACGTCTGTTACGTACATCAACTGAGAATAATCCTGCTATTGTGAATCTGGATACAAGCATACGTGCTATGAAAGCCAATGTGCAAGCTACTCTTGAAGGAACTTTGCAGGGGTTGATGATCACTAAATCAAACCTTGACCGTGAAGCGAGTCGCTATTCCCGTCGTATCAGTAATGCTCCGGGACAGGAACGTGCTTATGTAAGTATTGCCCGTCAGCAAGAAATCAAAGCCGGATTGTATCTGATGCTGTTACAGAAACGTGAAGAGAATGCTATTGCACTTGCTGCTACTGCCAATAATGCGAAGATTATTGATGAAGCGATAGCTGACGATATTCCGGTATCTCCTAAACGCTCTATGATCTATTTGATTGCATTGGTACTTGGTGTTGGAATTCCGGTTGGTATCATCTACTTAATTGAACTGACAAAATTCAAGATCGAAGGTCGTGCCGATGTAGAGAAACTAACGAGTGTTCCTGTTGTCGGTGATATTCCATTAACTGATGAGAAGAATGATAAGAATGGTTCTATCGCTGTCTTCGAGAACAAGAATAATCTGATGAGTGAAACCTTCCGTAATATCCGGACCAACCTTCAGTTTATGCTCGATAATGATCAGAAGGTTATCCTTGTGACCTCGACTGTCAGTGGTGAAGGAAAATCATTCGTTTCGTCGAATTTGGCTATCAGTCTTTCTCTTCTGGGAAAGAAGGTGGTGATTGTAGGTCTTGATATTCGTAAGCCGGGTTTGAACAAAATATTCCAACTATCAAGTAAGGAGAAAGGTATTACTCAATATCTGTCAAATCAGGATATTAACTTGATGAGTCTAGTTCAGTCCTCGGATATTAATAAGAATCTGTATATCCTTCCGGGCGGAACAGTTCCTCCTAATCCGACAGAACTATTGGCACGTGATGGGTTGGATAAGGCAATTGAGATTCTGAAGAAGAATTTTGATTATGTCATCCTTGATACAGCTCCTATCGGCATGGTTACGGATACCTTGTTAATAGGTCGTGTAGCAGACTTGTCAGTTTACGTATGTCGTGCTGACTATACGCATAAGGCGGAATACGCATTGATCAATGAACTGTATCATGAGCAGAAGTTGCCTAACCTTTGCACTGTTATTAATGGTGTAGACTTGAAGAAAAGGAAATATGGCTATTATTATGGCTACGGCAAGTATGGTAAGCATTACGGTTATGGTAAACGTTATGGGTACGGCTATGGGTATGGTCAAGAAAAGAAGAAGTAGATATTTGGCAATCTATACTATCAAGGACTATGATAAGGAGTTTCAACTTTATCGTCTGGCTTTCCCAAATGATGAGGTTCGTTATGGTTTCCTTAAAGGAATATAGACCGATGGTTAAGGAATGTTATGTCTGACTAGCTATGTGTCGTTATCGTAAATATAAACCTGAGTCCGATAGAAAGAAGTTTGGTTGATTGCGTCAACAGTTCTTCTATCGGTCTCAGGTTGTTTTATTTAAACCCGTTTTTCAATGTAAATATCTCAAACGTTTTTAATGGTATGAGCAGGTGTTTTTCCGAAATGCTTCTTATAATTATCGCGGAAGTGATCCATATCCTTCATTCCGATATTCTCTGGTATTTCGTTTACGCGATATTTCCCACTCTCTAACATTTCATGTGCTTTTTCCATGCGGATTTTGAGAATGAATTTGTTAAGTGCTTCACCTGTTAATTGCGTCCACTTGTTGTAAAGACTGGTCCTGCTAATTCCAAGCTCTTTGGCAATGGAGCCTATGGTTAGTTTTTCATTATCCAGATTCTCCAGAATGATTTTAGTAACTTTACTTATCAAAGGGTGTTCACCATCCTGCAATATTTCTGACGCTTTTATCTCCAAAAACTCTTCTCCAAACAATCGTTGTAGAAATGATTTTCGAAGAAAACGATTGTTCTTGATAAGGATTGACATTTCAATCTTTAAATCTGCTATACTAAAGGGCTGTTGCAAGAATGTATCAGCTAAAGAAGTCTTTCTTCTATTGTATTGGTCAATATCTATATGCGAACTATAAAGAATGATAGGTATGATTGATGTTTCGCAGGATGTTTTCAATCTTGACGAGAGTTCGACACCATCTATGTTCTGAAGTTCTGTATCACAAATCACTAAATCAGGATATTCATTTTTTATGCAGGTCATAGCTTCGACGCCATCTCTGAAACTTTTAATAGTAAATTCTTCCGTTAAACAACTTGTCAGATAGGATCGGAAATCATCATTACTATCGGCAAGTACGACTGTCGGTTTGTGGGAATTTCTTTTGCAGGGAGCCTTTACGAGCAAACGGTCTATCTTTTCAATTTCAGTATGATTGGTGAAACACAGCGGCGAATGATTTGATTGGTCTTTACAAGAGCATTTCACAGGAAATCTTAATGTGACAGTATGATTTATATTGCTTACTAAGATCTTGCCATTACACAAATCTGCTAGTTTCTTCAATAACATGCTTTTGGAAAAATGGCATTCAAATTCTGCTTTCTGTCTTATCATCCGGTGTTTATTCTGATTATAAAGCTTTGTTAGTTTACCATTTCCTGAATCGGGCACACTTATTTCCCAATGTTCCTGACTGATAGAAATTAGCAATGTTATGTTTGATTCCGGCTCAGAACAGTCGATCGCGTTCGTTATGAATTTATCGATAATAGGTGAGATTTTGTTTTTGTCCAACCATACACTGGCATAAGTGAATTCTGTCTTGATTATTATTTTTATGTGTTTGTTCGTTGCATAACCTTGTAGGGAGCAAATTCTGTTTCTTAAATAGTTTCCTAATTCATGTTCGGTAATGTTTAGGACTTCGGGATGATTATGCAAATATTTTAATCCGGACAATTTGTCCAGATTCTCATTTAAACATTCTATATTTCGAATAGCCAGTGACAAATCATTCTTTATGTTCTCGGGACAGTTATCATTACAGATCGTTCGTAAAGGAACATGAACTAATGTAATTGGATTTCGAATACTTTGGAAAGAATCTATAAAATACTGGTTCTCTTCTTTGAGGAAATTTCTTTCTTTTTGTATGGAAAGATAATGAAATAAATGCCAGTAGAGAAAGAAACCTGCTACTATCAGCAATAAAACTAAATATGATTGATTTTCAAATATTGTTGCTATTAAGAAAGATGCAGCAATAGATATTGTCATTAAATACATCATGTTATTATATTTTAAATGACGTCACTCGATGGAGTTTGCTTTTTCTTTCTGATTCAAGAGACATGAAAGATTATGTGCCAACTATGATTCCATAATTGTGCACATCCATGAACTCAAATAATATGATCTCTAATTTGTTTGTTTTGGGGGAGGTCAATATTTGGTTATGAGTTATGCTTATTGAGAATTCAGATTCTAAATGTCTTGAACTATCAATAAAAAAGCAATGTCCCCCAAGTAACAATAATTATTTTCATTTATTTGTATTAGGCGTAGTAAACTAGCCTCAGGTGAATAATCAGGGGAGGAGGTGGTCTAATATTAAGTATGCTATCGGACCATGATGTCTCAATAGCTGTTTGTTTGTGCTCAATCATGAATTAATATCAAATAAAATACATTTGTCCCCTTCTGATAAAGTAGGAAATTGTATTTACGATGTAAATGTAACTTGTAATAACATAAAAACAATAGTTTTGTTTGTGTGATTTGACGAATTGTTGTAGAATTATTTATTTAATTGATTAATCGAAGCAGAAAGTTGTATAATAGATTTAGATTAATACTAAATGTATTGTATATGAAATGTTGGAAATTCTATATGTAAGATGGAATGACTGATTTTTGTTTTAAAATATGAATATAAATATTTGATATTATATTGTACTTATATGTATTAAAAGGTGATAAATATGCACCTTCGTTCGGTAAATATCGAAGGATTGGGGTGTTTTTTCCTGTCTGCCCAAAGTAAAGGTGAAACCCCGAATCCAGGTGGTGGATCGGATGACGATGATGAAGCATCGGACTCGACAGTATAATGGGAAAGTAAGGTAGCTCATTACAACAGAGTGATTATAAGGATGGGGCTTCGGCCTCATTCTTTCTTATAAGCTTTTCGAAAGCTAATTAAAGTTTCAACTTATTTACAAGTAAATAAGAGTATGCAAATAACAACAATCCTTGCTTTTATTACTGCTATGGGAGGTCTGGAAGCGGTGAATGGATAGTACGATATATCTTCTGTCGTAAGACGGATGTCAGAAAAGAGAAAGCTTCGGTCTGTAATCTGGAAAAAGAAAACCGACGTAAGAAGGTGGACTGGCTGGAAGATCGCTTAACTCAGCGGGATGAAAAAATAGATGGCCTCTATATCGAACTTCGTAAGGAACAGGAGGAGAAAATAAACTGGATACATAAGTGTCATGAAGTGGAGCTGATTAAAAAGGAATCTGAAGTGAAAAAGTGTGAGATTAGAGGATGCACCCAAAGAATGCCACCTTCGGATTATTAAATAATGACTAATATAAATGAAATATCATGATAAAAGTCTTGTTTGTATGGTTGATGGCTTTAATGATTTCTTTTTTATGTTCGGGATGCAGAGGTAAGAAAGAGATTGTCTGCAGGAGTCGGGAGATTAAAGTTGATTCGAGTTCTACGGTCGGGCGCAGGAACAGTTTGCTTCAGCAGGTGGTTGCCGGTAGCGGATATAGGTGGATGAAGAGATATATAATAAGCATTGATTAATGAACGATATTAAAAATCGAAAGTTATAGTAATGGAATATAGAAATAATGATTATCTTTGAATCACAAAAAATGAAGAATAATGATGGATGGCATAATGCGTAAACTTCCAATTGGGATACAGACTTTTGAGAAACTCCGCGAAGGGGGATATCTTTATGTAGATAAAACGGCTTTTGTATGGAAAATAGCTTCTACAGAGACTCCTTATTTCCTAAGTCGCCCCCGTCGTTTTGGAAAAAGTCTTCTTCTTTCCACTTTCGAAGCATACTTTGAAGGCAGGAAGGAATTGTTTGAAGGACTTGCTGTTGCCGAACTTGAGAAGGAATGGAAGAAGTATCCGGTGTTTCATTTGGATTTGAATGCAGAAAAATATGATTCATCCCAAGCTTTGGTTGAGATTCTTAGCCGGCATTTGACGCAATGGGAGTTGAAATATGGAAAAGGAGAGGATGAGGAAACTCTTTCCGGACGTTTTGCAGGAGTGATCCGTCGCGCCAGTGAACAGGCAGGCTGTGGAGTAGTGGTATTGGTAGATGAATACGATAAACCTCTGTTGCAGGCTTTGGGTAATGGTTCTCTATTGGATGATTACCGTAGGACTCTGAAGGCTTTTTATGGAGTATTGAAGAGTTCTGACCGTTATCTCCGTTTTGTATTTCTGACAGGTGTGACCAAGTTTGCACAAGTCAGTGTGTTCAGTGATTTGAATCAGTTGAATGATATTAGCCTGGATTTTGCTTATGCTACATTGTGTGGGATTACAAAGGAAGAACTTGGCTCAACTTTTGTTCCTGAACTGGAGCGACAGGCGGCAGTCAATGATATGACTTCAGAAGCGGTTATGGAAATGATGACACGACGATATGATGGTTATCATTTTCATCCGAAAGGTGCGGGTGTGTTTAATCCGTTCAGTGTGCTCAACTCATTTTCAAAACAGGAGTTTGGTAGTTACTGGTTTCAGACCGGAACACCTACTTTCCTTGTCGAGTTGCTCAAAGAGAGTGATTATGACCTGCGCACTTTAATTGATGGGATAGAAGCCAGTGCATCTTCATTTATGGAATATCGGGTGGATGCCAACAATCCGATTCCGTTGATTTATCAGAGTGGTTATCTGACTATCAAGGACTATGACAAAGAGTTTCAACTTTATCGTCTGGCTTTCCCCAATGATGAAGTGCGTTATGGCTTTCTCAATTTTCTGGTTCCTTATTATACACCGGTCAATGAAGATGAACAGAATTTCTATATAGGCAAATTCGTTCAGGAATTACGTGCCGGAGAGGTAGATGCCTTCCTTACCCGTCTTCAGGCTTTCTTCGCAGATTTTCCTTATGAGTTGAGCGATTCGACCGAACGTCATTATCAGGTCGTGTTTTATTTAGTGTTCAAGTTAATGGGGCAATTCACCGAAGTTGAGGTCCGTAGTGCTCGTGGACGTGCCGATGCAGTGGTGAAAACGCCTAAATATATTTATGTGTTCGAATTTAAACTGAATGGAACCGCTGAACAAGCTTTGCAGCAGATTGATGAGAAAGGTTATTTAATTCCCTATCAGGCAGACGACCGTGAAGTGGTGAAAGTGGGAGTGGAGTTCAGTGCGGAGAAAAGGAATATAGATCGATGGCTGTTGTAGTGCGGAGATATGCCAGGCATGTTTTCGCAAATTTTATATATATATGGAGAAAAAACTTGTCCAAGGTTGATTATTTTAGCTTCCCGTTTCCTCTTCCTGTCCCTTTTTTCGTCTTAACTAGCTTTTCTTTCTTATAAATCTCTTCCCAGTACTCTTTAATCATGATTTAATCTTGTCCTTTCATTCCTAATGAAGATGGCGCATCTTTGCATCGTTAACGTTAGCGAAGTAATAATCATTAGTATTTATCTTAAAAAGAAAGGACCAAAATTATGGCAATTAGATTTAGAAGAGTGTCTCGTTTGTGTGACCCTACCAACAAAGAATTAGGAAAGAAAGTATATCCGGTAATCTCTTATCAATACGATACGAGTGCAACTCTGACAGAAATAGCAAAAGAAATTTCCTCCAATTCGGGAGTAAGTGAGGGTGAAACAATTAGTGTTTTAAAGGACTTTCGTACTTTATTGAGAAAAACATTACTGGCGGGGCGTTCAGTAAATATCGAAGGACTGGGTTACTTTTTCTTGTCTGCCCAAAGCAAAGGGACAGAGAAAGCGGAAGATTTTACCTCAGCTGATATTCAAGGATTACGCATCTGTTTTCGTGCCAACTCGGATATTCGTCTGTCTACCGGAACATCAACTCGTTCGGATGGATTGAAATTCAAGGATCTGGATCATATTAATAAATCGGATGCCACTGGAGGAAATCCGGATGATGGGAATGATGGAGAAAACCCGAATCCGGGTGGTGGATCGGGTGACGATGATGAAGCACCGGACCCGACAGTATAATGTGAAAAGTAAGGTAGCTCATTACAACAGAGCGATTATAAGGATGGGGCTTCGGCCTCATTCTTTCTTATAAGCTTTTCGAAAGCTAATTAAAGTCTCAACTTATCTATAAGTAAATAAGAGTATGCAAATAACAACAATCCTTGCTTTTATTACTGCTATGGGCGGCCTGGAAGCAGTGAAATGGATAGTACGATACATCTCCTGTCGCAAGACGGATGCCAGAAAAGAGGAAGCTTCGGTCTGTAATCTGGAAGAAGAAAACCGACGTAAGAAGGTGGACTGGCTGGAAGATCGCCTGACTCAGCGGGATGAAAAAATAGATGGCCTCTATATCGAACTGCGTAAGGAACAGGAGGAGAAAATAAACTGGATACATAAGTGTCATGAAGTGGAGCTGATTCAAAAGGAATCTGAAGTGAAAAAGTGTGAGATCAGAGGATGTACTCAAAGAATGCCACCTTCGGATTATTAAATAATGACTAATATATGAATATCATGAGAAAAATAGATTCTATTATTATACATTGTTCGGCTACAAAAGTCGGGCAGGATTTTACAGCAGCAGATATTGACCGTTGGCATCGTGAACGTGGATTTAATGGTATAGGATATCACTACGTTGTCTGTCTGGACGGAAGATTGGAGAGAGGGCGGGATATTTCTTTGGCGGGGGCTCATTGCAAAGGCTGGAATGAGCATAGCATCGGAATATGCTATATTGGTGGGCTGGATGTAAACGGGCATCCTGCGGATACTCGGACGAATGCTCAGAAAAGGGTGCTTTATCAATTGATCATGGATTTGCAGAAAGAGTATGGTATCCTTCAGGTTTTGGGACATCGGGACACTTCGCCGGATTTGAATGGAGATGGGGTGATTGAGGCTGATGAATACGTAAAGGTTTGTCCTTGTTTTGATGTGAAGGAGTTTCTGAAAAGTGGGAGGGAAACCTTGTTTGTATGGTTGGTGGCTTTAATGATTCCTTTTTTGTGCTTGGGGTGCAGAGGTAAGAAGGAGATTGTCTGTAAGAGCCGGGAGATTAAAGTTGATTCGAGTTCTACGATCGGGCGCAGGAACAGCTTGCTTCAGCAGGCTTTCATTTCGAGAAGTGATTCGGAAGTAGTGGAAGAGCATTTGGAACAGGTCGTTTTTATATATCCTGTGGATACGGCTTCGCAGGTTTCTGTGAAGATCGTGAAGAATTCTCTTGACCGAAGGACAGGGAAGCTGCAGCAGGTGGTTGCCGGTAGTATGTCAGCGGAAGAAGATTCTCTGTCTTTGGAGTCCGGGGTAGAGTTCAGAACGAGTGAAGAGGTGAAGAAAACTGTTTCTGTGAAACGTGTCAATAGGTGGAAAAGAGGGATATTTATATTGGGGGGAATAGCTCTGATTTATGGTGGATGTAGATGGATGAGAAGATTTAAAGTATAAACCGACCTGTGAATTTCAACTTCCATCTTTTTTTAGTAATTTTGCCTGATCAACTCAATAACAAATAAATAATGGATGAATTAAACAATGGGGAACAAGGGCAATATGTTGAACCCGGGAAAAATGAGAAGAAAAATAATACACGAAAAATTGTAAAAAGGACTTTGCTTACGGCAGGACTAGCTTTGGCTGTATACATGGTATACTCCATCGTTTATCTGTTTATTTCGCCCGACCGTAATATTCAGCAGATCTATCTGGTGCCGGAGGATGCGGCATTTATTATTCAGTCATCTGCTCCGATTGAAGATTGGGAAAAGTTTAGTGGAAGCGAAACCTGGCAATGTCTGAGAAAAGCGAAATCATTTGAAGAAGTTGCGAAGAGTGTAGAAAAGCTTGACTCGGTTGTCAAAAGCAATAAAGTGCTGTTATCACTGGTCGGTCAGCGGGATCTGCTTATCTCACTTCATAAGACCCGCGCTACCGATTGGGATTTTTTGCTTATAGTAGATATGCAGAAAGCTTCTAAAATGGATTTATTGAAAGATCAGGTCGAAACAGTGCTGGCAATGTCCGGCTTTACCGTCACTAATCGAATGCATAATGGAATTAACATTCTTGAAATGCGTGATCCGGATACCCGTGATGTCTTTTATACTGCTTTTGTGGATAATCACCTGGTAGGCTCTTATACTTCCGGACTTGTTGAATCTGCCATCAACTCCCGTAATAAGCCTAAAATCGGACTTGACCAGTCTTTTATTGAAACGGAAAAATTAGTTTCCGGTAAAGGGCTTGTCAGGGTATTTATCAACTACGCCCGTATTCCTCAGTTTATGTCCATTTATCTGGGAGCGAGAAATGAATATGTCGATCTGTTCAGTAATTCTATGAATTTCGCGGGTCTTTACCTGAATATGGATAAAGACCGGATGGAAGTGAAAGGTTATACGTTGAAGAAAGATTCAGTGGATCCTTATATCACTGCCTTGCTGAATTCGGGAAAGCATAAAATGAAAGCTCACGAGATTTTGTCCGGGCGAACGGCTCTTTATACAAATATCGGCTTTGATAGTCCGGTAACTTTCGTGAAGGAACTGGAGAATGCTCTGTCTGTTCATGATAAACTGTTGTATGACTCTTATCAGAGTTCACGGAAAAAGATAGAAAGCCTGTTTGGTATTTCTCTGGAAGAGAACTTCCTGAGCTGGATGTCCGGAGAGTTTGCCATAACGCAATCCGAACCGGGGTTATTAGGACATGATCCTGAAGTGATTCTGGCTATTCGGGCAAAAAGCATCAAAGACGCCCGTAAAAATATGGAGTTTATTGAAAAGAAGATCAAACGCCGGTCTCCGGTTAAGATAAAGTCTGTTAATTATAAGGACTTTGAAATCAATTATGTTGAAATGAAAGGTTTCTTCCGTCTGTTCTTCGGAAAGCTGTTTGATAAATTTGAGAAGCCATATTATACTTATGTGGATGATTACGTCGTTTTCAGTAATAAAGCTGCTTCCTTGCTTTCTTTTGTAGAAGACTATGAGCAGAAGAATTTACTGAAGAATAATGCAGGATTTAAGGATGCTTATTCGTATATGAAATCAAGTTCCACAATCTTCTTGTATACAGATATGCACAAGTTCTACTCACAATTGAAACCTATGATGAATCCTGCTACATGGAATGAAATACAATCGAATAAAGATGTCTTGTATTCATTCCCTTACTGGACGATGCAGGTGATCGGAGATAACAATCTGGCTTCTCTGCAGTATGTGATGGATTACCGTCCATACGAGCCGGAAGAGGTAGTTGCCGTTGTCAGCGATGAGGAAGATCAGGATATGGACGAAGAGGCTGTGACCGAAAAGGAGCAGATGAGCGAGTTAAAGCGTTTCTATATTGAGAAGTTTGAAGGAAATGTTCTGCGTGAGTTCTATCCGGAAGGAGCACTGAAAAGCGAAGCGGAAGTGAAAGAAGGAAAACGTCACGGACGTTATCGTGAATATCACGAAAATGGAAAGCTCAAGCTTCGTGGGAAATATTCAAATAATCAGCCTAAAGGCACATGGAAGTATTACACCGAGGAAGGTGAATTTGAACGTAAGGAGAAGTTTTAAATGAACTTCTCCTGATAGGTATATATCTTATTTAATATTTTCTTCTGTGCTGGGACAAGAAGTTATCTATAAAGCGGACGATATAAACGACAGCAACTCCGGCTATGACCAATACGATAATACGACTCAACATAGTTTTTGATTTTATATTTAACGGTGTACAAAGATAAATAAGATATATGATATATGGGATATCGGGATAAGAAAAAATAATTCAACCCTAGAACAGGGTTCTGAGGATGGTTCCGTAGCTCAGCTGGATAGAGCAACGCCCTTCTAAGGCGTGGGTCAAGCGTTCGAATCGCTTCGGAATCACTGATGTAAACGTTGATTATTTAATAATAGTCAACGTTTTTCTTTTGTTTGGGGTACATCAATTTTATTGAATTCTGAGTGGTTTCATATTGCGATTATCCCCTATAAAACAGTAAATGTCCCCCTATGTCCCCCTTTACTGTATACTATATTGATTTGATAAACAGGCAAATATTTGATTTAATTAAGAATATATTTATACCCCCTATTTTATAAAGCAACTCTCATTATTATTCCTACATTTGCATTCAGAGATTCGTCTCTTTAGTTGGGAAACATAAACCTTTTGTTCATGAAGCATTTACGACAAACTTTACTTTTTATATTATTAGGGTTCTTATTGAGTGCTTGTCGTCATACTGCCGACCGATTGTTATCTATCGAACAATTAATCAGGCTGAAACCGGACAGCGCCCTTTCTTTACTTCGCCAAATTCAGTATCCGGAGAGGCTGTCGGATTCAAATGGCGCTTTATATGCGCTGCTAATGACGCAAGTGATTAATCAGTCATCTGATGAGGGGCATAAAAGTGATTCACTTATATCTGTTGCAATCGATTATTATAAAGGTACGAAGGACTCTGCTCATGCGGCACTGGCTTATTATAATGCCGGTCTGGTAGCAATGGATAATGAAGATTCGGAAGCTTCCCTGCATAATTTCCTAAAGACAATCGATTGGTTGGGAGAGAGTGATAACGATGAACTTCAGTTCATGGTCAGGTATAAAATGAGTCGTCTTTTCAACTTGCGACTGATTCCTGACGAGGAACTACGGTTGGGGAAGGCAGCGTTACCTTATGCCGAACGGATTGGTAATCCTTTGTATATCTGTGCACTGTTGCCATATATCACTCACGGATTTATGCAGACAAATCAACTGGATAGCGCCTATAAATATTCTGTGCAAGCGATACAGCTGGCTGAGAAAGAGAATCTGGTCCGGACATTATCACATATTTATTCACAGCATGCCCATCTTTGCATGGCAATGAAGGACTATAAACAGGCGTTGATGTATCGCGATAAAGATTTGGCTATTCTATTTGAACTTTTCGGAGAGGAAAATGAATATATCTATGATCATTATATAAATAAGGCAAACACACTGACTGAACTGCATCAGTATGATTCTGCTTTCTACTACATTAATAAAGCGGTGGAAGATACAACAGATATACAATATACAACTCGAAAGTCTTTGGCTAAGGCTGAAATTTATGCTGCTACCGGGCAGATGGATTCGGCATATTATTATATGAACCGACATGCTGACTTGCGGGATAGGCTCATAGAGGAGAGAGATAAGGAAGGTTTACTGACTTTGCACCGGAATTATCACAATGATGAATTGAAAAAAGCCAATACCCGTCTTTGGCAACAGGCGGTGGAAAGGAAGCTGCAACTGTACGTTGTGACTATTGTTTGTTGCCTGGCGATTTTGTTAGGGGTATGCATCTACTTCTTTTTATATAAAAGGAAACAACAGGAAGTATTGCGTCAGAAAGGACAGATTGCCCATCAGCAGGAGTTGTTGAAGTACCGTGAAATAGAAAAACTACAGGCAGAAAAAGACTTGTCGGAAGCTAAGGAAAGGGAAGCGCAGATTCGGGAGAAAGAGGCTTTACTAAAGGTTGAGTTTTTTAAGCGCCTGAATGAAACTTGTATTCCTGTGATTGAAAATCCGAAAACCCAGCAGAATATAATGCTCAAGGATGAGGACTGGAAAGTAATATTCAAGAATGCCAACAGTATCTTCCTGAATTTTACAGAACGTCTGAAGAATCAGTATCCTGCACTGAATGAGGAGGATTTGCGGTATTGCTGTATGGTGAAAATGCAGTTTTCGCAGACTGATATTGCTAAGATCATGCATCTGGAGAAAGATTCGGTGAAGAAAAGACTGAAACGAATTCGTACCGAAAAGATGGGGATAGCGCAGGAAACAACATTGGAGGCTGTGCTTCGGGACTTTTAAATGATTAAGAATGAGAATGAAATAATTTGTTAAACCAAACATTAGAATTATGAAACAAACACTGAGTTTTCATAGTCCGATCATTGCTTCTACACAGAGCAAGGTGGATGTAGAAGCTTTTGAGAAGAGTACAGATGCTTTTGAAAAGGGAGAGCACTTACAGTCTTTTTATCTGTTGCTGGATTATATTGATCCGGAGTTACGCAGCAAATTTGGTAATGCAGAAGGGACAGAGTTTGCCGTACCTCATGGTTCCATTATGGTCTATCTGAGGCTGGAGGGTGACCAGCTGAATATTACAGCTCCATTTCTGTTGTTGCCGGAAAAGGGGAGGATTCCTTTGCTGCGCCAGGTGGCAGCTTTGAATCTGACAGAACTGACGTTAGCATGTATCTCTTTGCAGAATGATAAGTTGTTCTTTGACTTTCATTGTCCGGTGGCTTTATGCAATCCTTACAAGATATACTATGTGCTTGAGGAAATCTGCCGGATAGGAGATAAGTATGATGACGAATTTGTGACTAAGTTCAAGGCCGAGCGCATTTATGAGCCCAAAATTACTCCATACGACAATGAAACGGTGGATAAGGTATACGAAGCCCTCCAGCAGAGCTGTAAGGAATGTATGGACGCTGTAAAATACTTCGAGACAGAACGAAAATATGGTTATGCCTGGAATATATTATCCAGTACGCTTCTTAAAATATGCTATTTTGTCTGTCCGCAAGGGCAACTGCTGAATGATCTTGATAAAGCGATTACAGATCATGGGCGGGAGGATATGCCGTTGCCGGAGATCGTATCCCGTACCAAATCTGTTGTCACACGCCTTCAGGAAATGACGAAGGAGCAACTGGCTGCCGATCTTTACTTTGTTGAAACTTTCATTTCGGACAGACGCCGTTCCGTACTGAAAAACATTCAGGATAACTTTGAAGATGCATACGAGAAAGCCGGCTCGGCATTGGAATCAGGTGACTTCATCGTTTGCTGCCTGCTTATTATTAATAAATTCTATGAATTGTACTATTATAATAATGTGCAGAATGATGTGAATGCGGTAGTTGTGAAAGCAATGAAGGCTACCTCTGCCATGTCATGGGAAGAAGCTGCTCCGATATTATATGAAGCGATGGATAATATCATGGAAGGAGAACTGGATGTAGATGATGACGAAGAAGGTGGTGACGAAGACGGAGAAACAATGGGCTTCGATATGTCACAGCTTCAACAGATGCAACAGGAAATGATGCAGCAGGCGATGCAGAATATTGATATGGAGCAAATACAGAAGATGCAGCAACTTGCTATGGAGAATATGCAAAAGATGATGGCCGGTATGTATGGCAACAATAACAATACGGAAGAGGACACTAACAAATAAAGAACAAGACTATGGAACAGAATATATACAATGCCATTTATAAAGTGAATCATGCCGGTGGCTGCGGCAGTTGTTTTTATCTGAAACAATATGATCTGTTTGTTACCAATTATCATGTAGTAGAGGGATTCCGTCAGGTAGCGATCCAGGATAATGATAAGAATTCGTTTCTGGCCAGGGTCGTTATGGTAAATTCCGTATTGGATATTGCTTTGCTGTCGGTGGAAGGGGATTTTTCTGCTCTTCCGGATATCCGGTTATCGGAGTTGAAAGAAGTCGCGATCGGACAGAAGATAAACGTGGCCGGCTATCCGTTTGGTATGCCGTTCACCGTGACTGAAGGTACGGTTTCTTCTCCCAGACAGCTGATTAACAACAGTTATTATATTCAGACAGATGCTGCGGTCAATCCGGGAAATAGCGGAGGTCCCATGTTCAATGAACGTGGTGAATTGATCGCCATTACCGCCAGTAAGATCACCGATGCGGATAATATGGGATTTGGTATCCCTGTGGATACACTGAAAAAGGTGCTGGAGAATATAGAAAGTCTGGATCGCTCTGTTTTCAATGTGCAGTGTAATAGTTGCGATGAATTCATTTCCGAAGAAGATGAATATTGCCCTTGTTGCGGTGACAAGTTGCCGGAAGAAATCTTTAAAGAGAGGGGACTGACCGATCTGGCTGTATTCTGCGAAGAAGCCATTGAAGCGATGGGAATCAATCCGGTATTGGCACGTGTGGGATACGAAGGCTGGAAATTCTATAAGGGAAGTTCGGAGATACGTATGTTTGTGTACGACCGTTCTTATCTGTTTGCCACCTCTCCGCTGAATATTCTGCCAAAAAAGAATCTGGAACCTGTGCTGACCTATTTACTTCAGACAGAGATTGCTCCTTATCGTTTCGGACTGGATGGAAATCAGATTTATCTTTCTTATCGTGTGCATATATCTGATATATTCTCCGATTATTCGGAAAATGTCAAGACGAATCTGACCCATCTGGCTTTCAAGGCAGATGATCTGGATAATTATCTGGTGGATACTTTTGGCTGTGAGTTTTCCGAATATGCTAATAAAAACGCTATCTGACCAATAACTAAACTATTTGAATATCACTCCTTTCGCTGAATTATTGAGGCGGAAGGAGTGTCTTTTTTCCTCCCTGCCGGACACTCGCAAATCTATTTTTACGAAGAATAACGAACGTTATATAGGTTTCAAAAAGCTCAAAAAAGGTAAAATGATGTTGCGATTCTCTGTTATTACTTATACTTTTGGACGATTAACAACTAAAAAACACAATAAAGTTATGAAGAAATTGATTTTTTTATTTGCATTTTGCCTTACTGTGACTAACATTTTCGCTCAAACTGACCCTAGCCAATTGAAAAAAGAAGGAAGCGACGCTTTTAATGCCAAGAACTATCCCGTAGCTTATGCTAAATTCAGTGAGTATCTGAAACAAACGAATAACCAGGATTCTGCAATCGCTTATTACTGTGGTATGGCTGCAGATGAAGTGAAAAAGTATGCAGAAGCTGTGACTTTCTTTGATATTGCTATTCAAAAGAAATTCAATATAGGTAATGCTTATGCCCGTAAAGCGCTGGCACTGGATGCTATGAAGAAGACTGACGAGTATGTTGCTACCTTGGAAGAAGGTCTGAAAGTAGACCCGGACAATAAAACAATGATTAAGAACTATGGTCTCCACTACCTGAAAGCAGGTATCGCTGCGCAGAAAGCCGGAAAAGTGGAAGAAGCAGAAGAATGCTTTAAGAAAGTGATTCCTTTGGATCATAAAACATATAAAACCAATGCTTTGTATAGCCTGGGCGTTTTATGCTATAACGACGGTGCGAATATCCTGAAAAAGGCTGCTCCTCTGGCAAACTCTGATGCAGACAAATATGCTGCAGAAAAGGAAAAGGCAGATGGCAGATTTAAAGAAGCTATAGGTTACTTGGAAGAAGCTACCAAAGTTTCTCCGGAAGATACAAAGTCTAAAACTATGCTTTCTCAAGTGCAGGCAGCTATGAAGTAAACTACCAATTCCAGATAGAAAGGGTTGCCGGGGAACATTTTGGCAACCCTTTTTTATTGCTTCTTTTTTTGAATGATCTACTTTTTGCGTACTTTTGCTTTCCCAAAAAGAAAGACTTTATGCAATTATATACAAGAGAAGAAACGATTCGGAAAATAAACCATTTAGGGCAATCCTGTCGGCCTTTTATTTTTATTATTAATTATTTGCAGGATGCATCTTATATTGAAGAAGTTGCCTCTGTTGACCCTTCTGAAGTAGTATATAACCTGAATGGGTTTACCAACCAATCTTCATCGAAGGATGTGCTTTCTTGTTTTGAAGAACCTGTCCACTGGAATTCTTATCCCGAATCTTTCGATAGTTACCGTCGGTCATTTGATATCGTTCAACGGAATATATTTGCCGGAAACAGCTTTCTGACCAATCTGACATGCCGCACGCCGATAGAGACGAACCTTAGTCTGAAAGATATTTTCTTCCGTTCAAAAGCAATGTATAAATTGTGGGTCAGGGATCAGTTCACAGTTTTCTCTCCCGAGATATTTGTCAGAATCCAACAGGGAAAAATCAGTTCTTATCCGATGAAAGGTACTCTTGATGCATCATTGCCTTCGGCTGTCCGGCAGCTGATGGATGATCCGAAAGAGGCTGCCGAACATGCTACTATCGTAGATTTGATCCGCAATGATTTAAGCATAGTGGCCGATCGGGTATCTGTGTCCCGATACAGGTATATTGATAAGTTGCAGACGAATCGCGGAACTATTCTTCAGACGAGTTCTGAAATACAGGGAACCTTGCCGGATAATTATCGGGAAAATCTGGGACACATTCTTTTCAAACTCTTGCCTGCCGGTTCTATCACCGGTGCTCCCAAGAAAAAGACGATGCAGATTATCAGTGAAGCCGAGACGTATGAGAGAGGATTCTATACGGGTGTGATGGGGTATTTCGACGGAAGTAGCCTTGATAGTGCCGTTATGATACGTTTTGTGGAGCAGGAAGGCGACAGAATGTATTTTAAGAGCGGAGGCGGAATAACCTGCCGTAGTGAAGTGGAAAGTGAATATCATGAAATGAAACAAAAAGTATATGTGCCAATTTATTGAAACGATTCGCATAGAAGACGGACAGGTTTATAATCTGTCGTATCACACAGCGCGCATGAACCGGACTCGTGCCGCCTTTTGGAAAGAAGCGGCTCCCATTGATTTGTCCGGCTTTATATCTCCTCCGTCTCTGTCCGGTATCTGGAAGTGCCGGATTGTGTACGATAAGGAAATCGAAGAGGTCGGATACACTCCTTATCAAATGAGAATGGTTTCTTCCTTGCGTCCGGTTGCTTCGGACACTATTGATTATAGTTACAAGAGTACCAATCGGGAAGAATTGAATGATCTGTTTGCCCGGAGAGGGAAGGCAGACGATATTCTGATAGTGAAAGACGGATATCTGACTGATACCTCCATTGCCAACATAGCGCTGTATGACGGACATACATGGTATACTCCGGCTCATCCCTTGCTTCAGGGGACGAAGCGTGCGGAACTGTTGGATAATCGGTTCATAGTGGAGAAAGATATCCGGCAGGCGCAATTGGGCGATTACTCCCATATCATGTTGTTCAATGCGATGATAGACTGGAAACGGCTCATCATACCTGTCAATGAAAAATATTTTATTCTATAACTAAAATTAACGGAAATATATACAGAACCGTTGAACAAAGCCTCTTTTTAATCTGTTATATTTATGTGTTTTTCATAGTATTAGATAAAGATTAATTAAAAGAGATTGTACTTCACTTGTGAAAGCTTAGAGTACATCAGAAGCAGAAGAGTCTGTTTTTTTGATAAATGTGTTAGAGCATCGGTTTTACCAGGCCGATGCTTTTTTTATGTCCTTTTGTTGCGTTTTGTAGTTTATATGAAATAAAATTTGTACGTTTGTAGGGTAATAATAGAAAATGATGAAGATGAACATACCCGTTATCTTTCAGTTTTTAAAAGATCTTTCTGCGAATAATAATCGTGAGTGGTTTAATGAGCACCGGTCAGAATATGAAGTAGCCCGTGCCGAGTTTGATAACTTTCTGGCAACAGTAATCGCCCGCATTTCTTTGTTCGATGAAACAATCCGGGGAATCCAGCCCAAAGATTGTACCTATCGTATTTATCGGGATACCCGCTTCTCTGCGGATAAGACACCCTATAAGATACATTTTGGCGGTTATATCAATGCCAAAGGCAAGAAGTCCGATCATTGCGGATACTATGTGCATCTGCAGCCTGACGGAAGTATGCTTGCCGGAGGAAGCTTGTGTTTGCCTCCCAATGTACTGAAAGCTGTCCGCCAAGCCATTTATGACAATGTGGAAGAGTATATCTCCATTGTAGAAGACCCCGAATTCAAAAAATATTTTCCTGTAGTGGGAGAGGACTTCATGAAAACAGCTCCCAAGGGATTCCCGAAAGATTTTAAATATATTGATTATCTGAAGTGCAGACAGTTTGTCTGTTCTTATCTTGTTCCCGATGATTTTTTCACTCGGGCAGACATGATGGAGCAGATAGAGAAAGCATTCCGACAGTTCAAGAGATTTGCCGATTTCATCAATTACACAATTGATGATTTTGAATAAAATAATACCTAAAAATATAAACTTAAAAATTAAACTCATATGGTAGTAGATACTTTAGAAAATCTGGAAAAATACGCGTCTTTGAATCCTTTGTTTGCACAAGCTATTGAGTTCTTGAAATCTCATGACCTCCAAGCCATGGAAATAGGCAAGACTGAACTGAAAGGAAAAGATCTGCTAGTGAATATCGCACAGACAAAGCCTAAGACTAAGGAAGAGGCGAAATTGGAAACGCATAATGAATTTATTGATATTCAGATCCCATTGTCGGGAACAGAAGTGATGGGGTATACTGCTGCCAAAGATTGTGTGCCTGCCGACGCTCCTTATAATGTCGAAAAAGATATTACTTTCTTCGAAGGACTGGCAGAGACATATGTAGCTGTGAAACCGGGAATGTTTGCCATCTTCTTCCCGCAAGACGGACATGCTCCCGGCATTACTCCTGATGGAGTGAAGAAAGTGATCGTAAAAGTAAAAGCATAAACCTAATTCAATTCTGATATGAAAGAGACACTCAACATTATCAAAAACGATCCCTGGCTGGAACCTTTCGCAGATGCCATTACCGGTCGTCACCAGTATGCACTGAACAAGGAAGCCGAGTTGACCAATAAAGGAAAACAAACTCTTTCGGACTTTGCATCAGGCTATCTTTATTTTGGTCTGCACCGTACTCCCAAAGGATGGACGTTCCGCGAATGGGCACCGAATGCTACTCATATTTATATGGTAGGTACATTCAACAACTGGGAAGAGAAAGCTGCTTATAAGCTGAAAAAACTGAAAAACGGTAATTGGGAAATCAATCTTCCGGCAGATGCCATTCATCACGGAGACTTATATAAGTTGAATGTGTATTGGGATGGCGGACAAGGTGAACGCATTCCTGCATGGGCTACACGTGTGGTGCAGGACGAGCAGACCAAGATATTCAGCGCACAAGTCTGGGCACCGGAAAAGCCATATAAATTCAAGAAAAAGACATTTAAGCCTACTACGAATCCTTTGTTGATCTATGAATGTCATATTGGAATGGCACAACAGGAGGAAAAAGTAGGCACATACAATGAATTCCGCGAAAAAACACTTCCACGCATAGCACAGGAAGGCTATAACTGTATTCAGATTATGGCCATTCAGGAGCATCCTTATTATGGTAGTTTTGGCTATCATGTATCCAGTTTCTTTGCTGCTTCCTCCCGCTTTGGTACGCCTGACGAACTGAAAGCGCTGATTGATGCTGCTCATGAGATGGGGATTGCCGTTATTATGGATATTGTCCATTCTCATGCGGTGAAAAACGAAGTGGAAGGTTTGGGCAACTTTGCCGGTGATCCGAACCAGTATTTCTATCCGGCTCCTCGTCGTGAGCATCCGGCATGGGATTCACTATGCTTTGATTATGGTAAAAATGAAGTGATCCATTTCTTATTGTCCAACTGTAAATACTGGCTGGAAGAATATAAGTTTGACGGATTCCGTTTTGACGGTGTGACGTCTATGTTGTATTATAGCCACGGGTTGGGAGAAGCATTCTGTAATTATGGAGATTACTTCAATGGTCATCAGGACGGCAATGCCATTTGCTACCTGACATTGGCGAATGAGTTGATTCATCAGGTCAATCCGAAGGCTATCTCTATTGCTGAAGAAGTTTCCGGTATGCCGGGACTTGCCGCCAAAGTAGAAGATGGCGGTTACGGATTTGATTACCGTATGGCTATGAACATCCCTGATTACTGGATCAAGACTATCAAGGAAAAGATTGATGAGGACTGGAAACCTTCCAGTATGTTCTGGGAAGTAACCAACCGTCGTCAGGATGAAAAGACGATCTCTTATGCGGAAAGTCATGATCAGGCATTGGTAGGAGACAAGACTATTATTTTCCGTCTGATTGATGCCGATATGTATTGGCATATGCAGAAAGGCGATGAGAATTATGTAGTCAATCGCGGAATCGCTTTACATAAGATGATCCGCTTGCTGACATCTTCGACGATCAATGGCGGTTATCTGAACTTTATGGGTAATGAGTTCGGGCATCCCGAATGGATCGATTTTCCGCGTGAAGGTAATGGATGGTCTTGTAAGTATGCCCGTCGTCAGTGGGATCTGGTAGATAACAAGAATCTGGCTTATCACTACATGGGGGACTTTGATGCTGAGATGCTGAAAGTGATCAAGAGTGTGAAAGATTTCCAGGCGACTCCGGTTCAGGAGATCTGGCATAATGATGGTGATCAGGTATTGGCTTATGGACGTAAGGATCTGATATTTGTATTTAACTTCAATCCGAAACAGTCTTTTGTAGATTATGGTTTCCTCGTTAGTCCGGGAGCTTATGAAGTAATCTTGAATACGGATAATGTTGCATTTGGCGGAAATGGTCTTGCAGATGATTCAGTAGTTCATTTCACGATTGCCGATCCGTTGTATAAGAAGGAAAAGAAAGAGTGGCTGAAACTCTATATTCCTGCACGTACAGCTGTTGTTTTGAGAAAGAAGAAATAACTCAAGGAATAAAAAATAAGAAAGCCCTTGCCGAGCATTTAATGTTTGGCAAGGGCTTTTTTCTATAAGAATGTTCCCGGACCGAGAATGTCGTACATATAACTGACATTGCGGGTTTTTAGCAACATTCCTTGCGGGGAATAAAAGAGCTGGTATTTGATATCTACATTATCTTGTCCTACCTTAATGACGATGATTGCCTGCCATTTAGGAAATTCCACCATGGTTACATCATTTACTACCCAACTGGCATAAGGACCGGATACAAAGGCGTTGTATACGGTAGGTGTCACCCGGTCGAGACTGACAAGGTCCGTCTGTGTCATTTGCCATTGAGCCTGCGTATTGAACCAGACGTTTTTAGTGAATCCATTCATGACAAAGTTAGCGCAATAATAGCCATCATCCTGCGACCATGCTATACCGTTGGCTTTGGGGTACATCTTTTTGAAGGCAGCCTGTATATTGCCGGGAGGTAAGATTGCGAAGGCAGATACAGACAATAATAATATGACTGCCAAAAAACTAATTTTCTTCATAAGGTTCTGGTTTAGGAAATTATTTATCTAACTAAACAGCCTTTGAGAATTTTTGTTTTCAGTTGGGGGGGAATAAATCAGTAGTATCTCCATTGGGGCTGCCTAAAAAGTCAATAGTATCATCAATTCCCCTCCCTTCGGGAAGGAGGAGAGTTAAGATACTATTGATTTATCATTTGCCTTCAATCGGAGCAGATCAGAATGTAATCTTCAGAATCTTCCCATTATAGGCCCCAACGGAAACCTCAGTGGCTTTATAAGGCAATAAACAGATTTCCTCTTTGGCACCGGTCAATAAGTCTGTAGCCTGATATTTTTCCATTTGTGGTATCTGTAAGAAATCAAACGCGTGAGAAGGTACGTTGATTGCTACATCAACCAGTTGGCTATCGAAATTGACGATGATGAACAGCAATTCATTCTTATACTTTCGCATAAAAGTATATTGCTTATGTTCGTCGAAACGCCATCCGTTTTTATTGGCGTACATCAGGTCGAAGAATATTCCTTTGGCGATGGATGTCTCTTCATTACATAGCGTAAGTACTCTTTGGTAAATGCTGTACAGGCGTTTATGCTCTTCGGTCAGCATTTTGCCGTCAAACTTACCGCCATTGCGCCAGCGACGAATAGTATCCACGCTCCAGTAATCGAATATCGTAGTCCGTCCGTCTCTTCCGCTGAAACCTTCGCTGTCCATTCCCAGTTCTCCAAACTCCTGACCAAAATAAATCATCATAGGATTGGTGTTCATACAAGCAGAAACGATCAGAGCAGGGATTCCTTTACGTGGATCTCCTGCAAAGAAATCGGAAGCGATGCGCTGTTCGTCATGGTTTTCCAGGAAGTTCAGCATTTGTTTTTCTATTCCGTTCAGACTTTGCCAACAGTGGGTGATGGATGCCGCGGATTCGTAGCCGCAAGCTACATTGCGGAGTGTATCGTATAAACCGACCTTATCATATAGATAGTCAAATTTCCCACGGAAGAGGTAATTGCGGTATTCGTTGGGATTATAGACCTCGGCAATGAAAAGGATTTCCGGATGTGCTTCCTTTACTTGTGGAATAGCCCATTCCCAAAATTCTACAGGAACCATTTCCGCCATATCGCAGCGGAAACCGTCGATACCTTTTGAGGCCCAGAATAAAAGAATGTCCAGCATCTTTATCCAGGTATCCGGAGTCGGGGAGAAATGGCAAGTGCCTCCATTCAGATAATCTACTCCATAGTTCAGCTTGATGGTTTCGTACCAGTCGTTGATGTTCGGTGTAGCGTCAAAACGGTTGTTACCTGTCGCTTTGGCCGGATATTCATGGTAAGGCTCTGCTGCACCTTCTTTCATATCGAACTGGGCACGCAATTCGGACTGCGGTATATAGTAGAAATTATTGTACGGGCTGAAAGCGTAGTTCGGGTCATCGTTTGCTCCCAGTTCGGTAGTGCCGTCCGGTTGTGCATCCGAGTGATACTGGCGTGCTACATGGTTGGGGACAAAATCTATAATAACTTTCAGTCCGGAACGGTGAGTGCGATGTACCAGATTCTCGAACTCCTTCATTCGTTCCGGCACATCGGTTGCCAAGTCCGGATCTACATCATAATAATCCTTGATGGCGTAGGGAGAGCCCGCTTTGCCTTTCACGATGGCGGGGTGGTCGGGCCGTATGTTGAAGCGACGGTAATCCGTCTCCGTTGCATGCTCGATAATGCCTGTATACCAGATATGGGTAGCACCCAGTTTCCTGACTTCTCCAAGTGCCTTGAGGGTGAAGTCGGCCATTTTACCACATCCGTTGGCGGTAATGTCTCCATTATAGACACAATGGTTGTTATTGTTTCCGAACAGGCGTGTAAACACCTGATAGATAATCATTTTATTTTCGTTGTTCATATAGAGTAGATTTTATTTCATATCATAAATATTTTCGGGAAAAGTAAGGAGTTACTTCCATATTTTCCCTTTTTCCGCCAGTGTCTGGTCAAGTAAGTCATTGGCTATCTTATAGCCTTGCTCGAAGATTTCTTCTGCTTTTTCCAGTTCGGTGTTGCTGTATCCATAGAGGTTGTATGGCTCGATCAGCAAGTCACATTTTTCTCTTTCGGGGAAAGTATTGGCACGGAACATAAAGTGGAAGGAGCGCATGGCAATGCTTACGATATTCATTTTATAGTCTTGCGCCATGATGGGACTTACATTGACGGCTACCACCTTGTCGCATATTCTGCGGAGGGTGGAGACCGGAAGGTTCATCATTAATCCGCCATCTACGTAATTGGTTCCGTCGATATTGACCGGAGCAAACATGACAGGCATACAGCAGGAAGCAGCCACACGTTCGGCTATGGAACCACGGTGGAAATGAACCATACGTCCGTGGTCCAGATCGGTAGCCGTGATGATTAAGGGGATTTGCAACTCTTCCAGATTCTTGGCTTTCAGATTGGTATGGAGAAAGTCAATAAATTCACAGAGGTCAAATAGTCCTTTCTTGGGGATGACTAACTTTGTCAGGTCCTGAAACTTATGGCCGGAGAAGTATTCAATCACTTGGTGAGGTTCATTTCCGTCGGCATAAAAAACTCCGGCAAGCGCACCGGCACTTACTCCGGAGATAATGTCCGGTTTGATGTCATGCTCCAGCAGAGCCTGCATCACCCCCAAATGCGCAAATCCTTTAATAAATCCTCCGCTTAAAGCATAGCCTATCTGATATTTACGGCTATTCCAGTTATTTGTGAATACCTCCATGAGTTACTTTCTTTTTTAGTTCGCCACGAATTTAGTGAATTTATTGAAAGTAGGAGGAATATAATGGATAGTTTTTTTGAATTGTATACAATCCTCTGAAAGCTATCCATATTTAGGCTGATGCGGCTAGAATCCGAAATCGTCTATCTCAACTTTATGTTCTTCTGATTCTTTGAAAGGTTTCGCTTCTTTCTGCACAGGGTTTCCTTCGATATATACGGCACGGAACGGGCGGGCAGGGCAGACGTATTCGCAGCCGCCACATCCGACGCAGATCTCTGTATTGACGTGGGGAAGAGTCAGTCCGTCTTTGTAGGGTACCATAGCAATGGCTTGCGTAGGGCAATGCTCTGAACAGGCTCCGCAACTGGTTCCGTCAGTGAGGACAATGCAATTTTCTTCTATAAAGACGACATAGCCCATCTGAGTGAGATGTTTCTGTTCTACCGTCAACGGAGGGATGGCACCGTTGGGACAGACATCGCTGCATACGGTACAGTCGAAATTACAGAATCCTTTTTCGAAACTGACCGTTGGCTGCATCACACCCCCCAGACCGTATTCCATGAAAGCGGGCTTCAGTACATGTGACGGGCATTTGCTGACACAAAGGTGGCATGATGTACAATGTTGCTGGAAACGTTTCTGGCTGACAGATCCCGGCGGAGTAATAGGATTTTCTTTTTTGTATGCCTTTTTGCCTTCCATCGTCGCAATGGACTCTTGCGCTTTCGTAAGAAGCGTGGGAGCTGCTCCGGCAGTAGCCAGTCCGGCAAGCAGAAAACGACGTTTGGAAGAATCTGCAGCAACGGAATATGATTCTGTTGCCACCGGTTGTTTTTCTGTAGCGGAAGAACGTTGTTGTCCCTTTGAAGCAGGGGCGTAAACCAGCGCTTTCTGTTTGCAGGCACCGAGACAGTCGAAACAGTCTACACAGCGGCTATAGTCAATAGCGTGTTCTTTGCTGTGGATACAGGCAGCTTTGCATTTGGTAGCGCAAAGTCCGCAACCATTACATTTTGCGGTATCGATACGGACTTTGAACAAAGAGTAACGGCTCAAAAATCCTAATACCGTACCTACCGGACAAATGGTATTACACCACGTGCGTCCGTGTTTCCATGCCAATATAAGAATGGCGGCAAAGGTCAGTATCGCTATAAGAAGGGAAGAAAGGCTTAATACCGAGGTGTCTACCTGATAAAACGTGTAGTTGTCGAATCTGGAAAATACGGATTCCAGCAGGTTGTTTCCCAGCATATACACCGGTTTGAAGATGTGTACTACAATGCGTCCGTATGCGCTATACGGGTCCAGCAATCCCAATACCACTGAGAAGCCGCATACGGAGGCAATTACAGTCACTCCGAGCACGGTCCATCTCAGTATATTCTTTGCAGGACTGTACCGATATCTTTTTTTCTTCTTTCCCACAGACTTTGAAATGCGTGCTATAACATCCTGCCATATTCCCATCGGACAGATGGTAGAGCAATAGATACGTCCGAACAACAGGGTTAACGCAATCAGCACAATCAGTATGCCTATGCTGAGAGATAGCACGGCAGGGACAAACTGTATATGTGCCAACCGATGAAAACTGTTCGGCAGAATATTAGCAAAATCGAGAAAATAAAAAGTAATCAGTGCAAAAAGGACAACTGATATTCCGATACGTATCTTTCTTAGCATGGTGGTTTACATCTTAATTCGCTTGACATTCAGTTTGTCGATGTCCATCGTTCCTACTTTCAGTGCTTCTCCTTTGGCAAGGTGACCTACAGTGTCCAGCGGCATTTCGCGTACTTGATTGAAGAATTTGGCTGCGGCTGTATCTACGGCTACGATATCCGGTGAGATAAAGAGACCTTTCGCCAGCACCACGTCCGAAGCGGAACGCCCTCGCGGTCCGTTGGTCTTCATGATACGGTAGGCGTCTACGACATTAAGCACAGCTTTCTTTTCCAGTGTACAGATGTCCGCAATGCATTGCTGCAGGTCGTTCTGGTGGAAGAAGCCGCGGTCCCAGACGATACCCATATGGTTTTTCATGGAGATAGTCAGGTTGGCGCCTCCGTGATTCTTCAGGATAGGGACGTTAATCCATACATCACAATTCAGGATGGCTTCATGTATTTTCGCCTTCTTCATCTTTTGTCCTTTTGGCAGGTCAACGGGTTTGTAGTAAGACTCCAGGTGGGCCGGCATAACTTTGGCTCCGGCTTCTTTTGCTGCCGCTTCGATACCGCTGTTTTTGTAGCACTTCTGCCAATCGTCGCAGGTATGGTCGAATACGGTGACCTCTTTGGCTCCGGCGGCAAAACATTGTTTGATGATTTCCGTGATCAGTTTCGGATTCGTGTTTCCTGCCAGTTCGGGCACTTTATCCCATCCGATATTGGGCTTTACCACCACTTTCTGTCCGGGTTTGATGAATTGCTTCATACCGCCCAGCTCGCTGATAGCACGACGGAACATGGCTTCCGGTTCGCCGCCCATGACGGCTACCAGGTCCGGTTTATCACCATTTGCCTTATTGATTGTCTGAGTCAGTATCTCCATCGCCTCTGAACGCTGTATAGTCATGGCGGCACCAGTAATAGCTACTGTCTTTAAAAAATCCCTTCTGTCCATCTTTCTTTTTTAGTTTAGAGTTTTGCAATTGCCTTTAGCAGGGCGTATCCGCCAAACCATTGAATGAGCATCCCCGGAATGCCGATACGGAAATCTTGTACTGCGATATAGAAATCTCCCTCGATCATCCATTCAAAAGCGGTTCCTATGAGTTGATAGGAGAGAATTACTCCAAGGACGGCTAACAAAGAAACGGTTTTCACGGTACGCGCAGCAAGGGCGGAAGCACCGGCAAGCAAGGTTGATTTTATCAGTATAATCGGGAGAACGGCTTCGGATGGCATGGCAAACAAGACATGATTGATGACAGGAGAAAGAACAGCTGTCAGCAATCCTACCCGAAAGCCGTATTTATAAGCGGCAATTAAGGTAAAAAAGTAAATTGGTAATAAAGTCGGTCCACCGTAAGGAACGAGGTGGCACAGTTGTGGAAGTGCGATGTTGCCTGCTACGAATAACAGGGCGAACAGGTAAGTTTTCACATTGCTGTAATTCAGCGAATAGAGTTTGGCGGATGTTTCCATTTTCATTGATGACTTTAATGTTTAGATTGATGATATCTTAAAGATTAGACTATTCTCGTTTGAAAAAGTTTAATCGGTCTCATAATTTCTTGGCCGGTCAAATCATGATTGGGCTTTGATGTTTACAAAAGTAGTACAAATTTTCAATGAAACGTATTATTTTATCGCTTTTTGTTTATTCATTGAAGTGCGTGAACCGGAACAGTGGATTTCTCCTTCCGGTGACAATGAAAAAAATGTATGATTTATGAATCATCGGTGTTTGTGTTTATAATAAACTTTGTGATAGTTTTAGTAAAACGGTATCTGAGTTTATTATAAACGATGTAATCCCGTTTATGGCTTTCTGTGCTGAAATTTGGCAACAAAAAAGGCTGCGATTTCCATTGGAAGTCGCAGCCTTCAGCTTGTATACCGATGACTCATATCTTATTCGTTATAGGGAAATAGATATGTCTTGTTGTAATATTGTACTTTCCTTACGGACTGATCAATCTTGACTGTATGTTGCCGTTCATGTGATACATTACAGCAGGTGTGTTGAAAGACAGACTTCTTTTCATTGGTTACGGTTTTATAGGTTTATTATTGTTCTGCTTACAAATATACAACATTAAAAAGGCTTTGTCAAGTCCTGACAGTAATAACCCGTTAAACTCTGAAAAAGTATCCTGTTTAGAAATTAATATCGGATACGTTCTTCTTGCATTCTTCAAGTCTTTCCAGCGCCTCCTTGGATAACTGCGGATAATGTAAGTCCAGTTTTTCCATGCGTTCACAGATAATTTGCCCGACGGCATATCGCATGAACCACTTGTTGTCTGCCGGAATCACATACCACGGGGCAATCTCTGTTGAAGTTTCTGTCAGTACATCCGAGTAGGCTTTCATGTAGTCGTCCCAGTATTGGCGTTCCTTGACGTCGGCAGAAGAGAATTTCCAGTTCTTTGATTCATCGTTCAGTCTCTCCATGAATCGTTTCTTTTGTTCGGCTTTCGAAACGTTCAGAAAGAATTTGATGATGACCGTCCCGTTTTCAGTCAGATAACGTTCGAAATCATTAATCTGCCGGTAGCGGCGTTTCCAGAAGCCGTTGTCTATATCTTCCGTTTTTAGTATTCCGGGTAGCTTGCTGGATAACAGGATTTCGGGATGCACTTTGGCTATCAGTACATCTTCATATTGGGAACGGTTGAAGATTCCGATTCGTCCCCGTTCGGGGAGCGAACGATTGATTCTCCATAAGTAGTCATGATCCAGTTCTTCGGCAGAAGGTTGCTTAAAGGAGTACACCTGACACCCTTGCGGATTGATACCGGACATTACGTGCTTGATCGTTCCGTCTTTTCCGGCAGCGTCCATCGCCTGAAAAATAACCAGAACTGAGTAGCGGTCTTGTGCATAAAGCATACTTTGCAGTTCTGATAGCTTTTCTATATTTTGGACTAATTGTTCTTTGGCATCCTGTTTGGACATATCAGCAGTAAATGAGGGATTGAAATCGGATACATGATGTTCTTTGCCCGGTTTGGCTGTAAGCTCTTTTAAGACTTCTTTTTTCATTGTTGTATAATTAGGTTGTTATAGGTATATAACAGTTGAATAAAGAAATCAGTTCTTGCCAAATTAAGAGTGTTGAATAGTAATTCCCCAATTATGTATCAACAGATTCTACATAATTCCACACTAATTCCACAGTTATATTTATATCGTCTGCTGTTTATGTGTTTGATTATCAGTTGTGTATATCAGAGTGAAACGTTTGGCATCTGCTTTGCCATATATTAAGTACAAGAAACAATAAAAACAATAGTTCTATTATTTACACTTAAAAAATTACGATTATGAAAAAGTTATTAGTAGCAGTAGCATTGGTATTGGGATTAGGCAGTTCTGTAGCATTCGCACAGGAAGTAAGTAACACTCCGGCAGTGGAAACTCAGACACAAGCTCCACAGGATGAGTATACAAAGATTGAAGTGAAAGATTTGCCGGAAGCAGTGACACAGGCAATAGCGAAAAGCTATGAAGATGCTACCATCAAGGAAGCGTATGTTGCCGAAAAAGAAACCGGTAAGGTTTATAAAGTAATTCTTACTACAAAAGACGCTCAGGAAGTAACCGTACTTCTGAATGAAAAAGGAGAAGAAGTTAAAGAGATAAAGTAAAACTTCGAAAGTAATAACTCATAGAGAGGTTCCGGTTCGTGATGAATCGGGACCTTTCGTTCGATGTATTAGGTTCTGTAAAATATAGTCGGTAGTAATATATATAGTAACAAAGCAAGGAGGCTTACGACTTATTTTTAAGTAATTCATAATAATGTGCATCAATGAACTGGCCATTCTTGAAGCAAGCTTTATGATGTATTCCTGTTTTCTGAAATCCTGCTTTCTCCAACACACGCATTGATGCGGCATTGTGTTCATAGACCGTAGCATATAGGCGTATTACGTCTGTACGCTGAAAATAATGTTCTATGGCTCTTTTCAAAGCAGCTGTTGCAAGGCCCTTGTTCCAGTATGTTTCCGAAATCCAGTAACCGACTTCTGCATTGAAGCGTTCGACATCCGTTCCGCGGACGAATCCGATATTGCCGATTGCCTCATGATTCGCCTCGATGCAATATTCATTCTGTTCCACTTGTTCCGAAGCGTATTTAATGAAGGTATCAGCATCTGTTTCTGTATATGGAAAAGGCAGCCCATCACGGCAGTTATCCCATATCTTCTTATTATTCAGATGCCTTGCTAAGGTTTTGGCATCCGATTCTTTCCAGGGACGAAGTATAAAATCCATATTCTTATTCTTTGTAGCTATTATGGTTTCTTTCCCGAATCTTTCCCCATGCGTGTGTGTCAAACAGGCAACTGCTGCGCATAGTCTCATACATCACCTTAAATCTCGACATCGGAATGGTATAACTCAGTATATCAGCCTCAAAATAAGGGCGTACAGAAGGATCAAAGAATCCGATGAATGTTCTGTATCCGCCTTTACGATTCTCCAGAATCGTCTGTGTGACCACAGAACTGCATCCCGACCCGAAAGTGGAAATCACTGTATCCTCCTTATTATTATCGAAGAAAGCCCAGGTGGTCAGTCCGGATAATATATCGGGATTGACCAGAAAAAGGATTCCTTCCAAATGATCGAACGTTTCCACTTTATCTATACGGGCAAAATGCAGATATTCCTTTTCTGCCCTTGGTACTCCCAGTTGCTCAATAAAGCTTTTTACCATCTCCGGTGTCTGCTTATATCGTTCCTTTAGAGATACGAACGTCGGCACGTGCTCGGGCATATCGGTGAATCCGGTATAAAACTTACCGCCGCCGCAACCAATTGTTTCCGCATTCAGGCTGATGGTATTACCTTCTCTGACTTTACTCATGCTTTTAAAGAAGCATCCGTTCACTTTCACCGTTTCATTTTCAAGAATGTCCGAGTACCAGAATACGATAGGCAATTCAGCATATTCGCCAAAAGCTTCCCGATAGTTTTCGATGAATTTTTTTATTTCCATAATTGGTTATTTTATCTACGTACAAAGTTAAACTAAAAAAGCAAGGAGCAAAGAATAAAGTCCGAAAATATACGTTTGGTATACGGAGCAATGGAGCACTGAGGGACGCTATCAGATCAAAGTTTCTATGATGAATGCGATGGAACTATCGGCAAGAATGAATCTGAATAAATGTCTGAAACTAAGTTTGGTAGCAGAGATGAATGGCGCATTAGCACTGGTGGAAAGGGAAAGATGCCATGTTCTCTCAGCAATACATCATTGTAGGATTACAGTTGGAACTGAATCTTAGTTCTTCTTTCGCCATAACCGCTACCGGAGGATTATCGTGCAACCAGATTGTTTATTACACAACACGTACACTGAAGACCTTTTTCGAAGATATGTCCAGAGATACGGACCCTTATTTCAAACTGGCTGTATATGTTTCGATGGGAATGAAGTATAAGTTTTGAAAAAGTAGTAACTTTATCGCCATGTCAGTGAAACGAACATTATATTCAGCATTAAAAGTCATAGGGGTATTTCTGATCATATCCTTGATATTCAGGTGCCCGGTATCACCGGGATAGAGTTTGCGCAAAGCATTCAATATGGCTTCTGACTTTATTACAGACTCTCACTGGAACACCCATACGTTAAGTTTTGGTCTTATTTCATAAAAAAGGGTATTTTGCAAAAGAAAAAGGAGAGAACATAGTGCATTATTCCCGCGAAATGCCGTTATTTGCACTCACTAAACAATAAAAGGTTTATTTCGATTTGATTATTTCACATGAATCTTCTCATTTATTGAGCATATCCATCTCTGATTAAGAACTTCCAAAGAACTTTGTTATTGAAATTATTAATTTTTTATATTTGTATTTTATGAATTTGTACATTGGAAATCTTAACTATAACGTTAAGGAATCAGACTTGAGAAACGTAATGGAAGAGTATGGAGCAGTTGCTTCAGTTAAATTAATCACAGATCGTGAAACAAGAAGATCAAAAGGCTTTGCTTTTATTGAAATGCCGGATGATACAGAAGCAGCTAACGCTATCAAAGAATTGAATGGTGCTGAATATGTAGGCCGTCCGATGGTAGTTAAAGAGGCTTTGCCGAAGAACTAATTGACTGAATAACAATCAGTATATAAAAAGAAGGTGTGTTGGTGATCCTAACACACCTTCTTTCGTTTCTGCAGAATCCTGTCGGACTATTTCTTAAAGTCCAAAGAATTTATCTCTCTTTTTATTGTCTGCGGTTATTTTTTTCTTACCTTTGGTTCACTAACAACAAACCGATAGAAGATGAATCAAGAACTTTTAATGAATCCTAACTGTCTGGTGGCTGCTTTGGAAAAGCCTGCCGCCGAGTTTACTAAGGCAGATATTATTTCTTTTATTCAGAAGAATAATATCCGTATGGTCAATTTCATGTATCCTGCCGCTGACGGGCGACTGAAAACATTGAATTTTGTAATTAATAATGCGGCTTATCTGGATGCGATCCTTACTTGTGGAGAGCGGGTGGACGGTTCCAGCCTGTTTCCTTTTATAGAGGCGGGGAGTAGCGACCTGTATGTAGTGCCTCGTTTCCGTACCGCTTTTGTCGATCCGTTTGCAGAAATACCGACACTTTCGATGCTTTGTTCTTTCTTCAATAAAGACGGTGAGCCATTGGAAAGTTCTCCGGAACATACTTTGCATAAAGCGTGTAAAGCATTTACTGATGTCACAGGTATGGAGTTTCAGGCGATGGGTGAGCTGGAATACTATGTTATTTCACCGGATACAGGAATGTTTCAGGCTACAGATCAACGTGGTTATCATGAATCTGCTCCGTATGCTAAGTTTAACGATTTCCGTACGCAGTGTATGTCGTATATAGCTCAGACGGGTGGGCAGATAAAATATGGTCATTCCGAGGTTGGTAATTTTACATTGGATGGCATGATTTATGAACAGAACGAAATAGAGTTCCTGCCTGTTCGTGCCGAAGATGCGGCAGATCAATTGATGATTGCCAAATGGGTGAATCGTAACTTGGGATACAGATATGGGTATAATGTGACATTTGCGCCTAAGATTACGGCTGGAAAAGCCGGATCGGGTTTACATATTCATATGCGTATTGTAAAGGACGGACAAAATCAGATGCTGAAAGACGGTGTATTGTCGGAAACAGCCCGTAAGGCAATCGCCGGAATGATGGAACTTGCTCCTTCTATTACAGCCTTTGGAAATACCAATCCTACTTCTTACTTCCGTTTGGTTCCTCATCAGGAAGCACCGACCAATGTTTGCTGGGGAGATCGCAACCGTTCTGTATTAGTGCGTGTACCGTTGGGCTGGGCTGCCAAGACCGATATGTGTACTTTGGCAAATCCATTGGAAAGCGAAAGTCATTTTGATACCAGCCAGAAACAAACGGTAGAAATGCGTTCTCCGGATGGTTCGGCAGATTTGTATCAGCTGCTTGCGGGACTGGCTGTTGCCTGCCGTCATGGTTTTGAGATAGAACAGGCTTTGGACATTGCAAAGAGAACGTATGTAAATGTAAATATCCATCAGAAAGAGAATGAGGACAAGCTGAAAGCATTGGCTCAATTGCCGGATAGTTGTGCGGCATCTGCCGAATGTTTGCAAAAACAACGTGCTGTCTTCGAGCAATATAATGTATTTAGTCCGGCTATGATTGACGGTATTATACGCAAACTCCGTAGTTATGAGGACAAAACATTACGTGCCGATCTGGAAGGCAAACCGGAAGAAATGCTGGAACTGGTACATAAGTATTTCCACTGTGGATAAGCAATAAAAGCATTCTGCTTATAAAAATACTACAAATAAAGGAGGGTGCACTTCACAATCGCGGTGGCACCCTCTTTTATTTAATCTTCATTGTTATCTTCTTCGTCATCTACCAGGTTATTGAGTTCAAGTTCCAAGTCTACCAAGTCTTGTTTCCATAACTTTATGATATCTTTCGGTGTATCTTTGGCTGCCTTCTTGATTCTTTCCTGAGCAACAGATACTTCATGCTCTAATTGACTACGTCTGCTCATACAATTCAATATTTAATTAATAAAATTATAAACAAACAGTAAGGAGAATAGTTCGATGGGATGAATTTAAAAATGGACGGGATGAACTATTTATAAATAAGGGCTGTTGTAGTCTAAAATCTTTTTAAATATACAATTATGCTCAATTTATTAGCCGTGTTTTTAGTCTGTTCAGGTATCGGAATTGCAGTTCACATAGCAATCGATCTGACACATCGTCCACAATCAATGAAGATAATGAATGCAGTATGGATATTGACTGCATTGTGGGGAAGTTACTTAGCTTTATGGGCTTATAATAAGTTCGGACAAGGTGCTCCTATGAAGATGGGAGGTGGTGAAATGAAAATGGATATGTCGGACATGAAGGGGATGGAGATGTCTGATATGAAAGGGATGAGCATGTCCGGTATGAAAGACATGAATATGGATATGTCAATGGGAGATATGTCCATGAACCGTCCTCATTGGCAGTCTGTGGCTTTATCGGCTTTACATTGTGGAGCAGGCTGCACATTGGCTGATATAATAGGAGAGTGGTTCACTAATTATATTCCGGTAACCGTTGCAGGAAGTCAGCTTATAGGAAACTGGGTACTTGATTTTATATTGGCGCTGATCATCGGAGTTTATTTTCAATTCTATGCTATTCGGGAGATGGAAAGGATATCGGCGGGAAAGGCACTGTCCCGTGCTTTTAAAGCAGATTTCTTTTCTCTGTTGTCTTGGCAAATCGGAATGTATGGCTGGATGGCAATCGTTTATTTTGTTTTATTTGTCAATGAGCCTTTACCTAAAGATACATGGATATTTTGGTTTATGATGCAGCTGGCTATGCTTTTTGGCTTTTTCTGTGCTTATCCGATGAATGCTTTGTTAATAAAGTTAGGCGTGAAAAAGGGAATGTAAATTTCAGATATTACTTTATCATCGCGGGGATATATTGGTACATAAAATAGAACCACACGGAGAAACAAAAGCCCAAAGCTCTATTTCTCCGTGTGGTTCTATTTATCTTTTCAGTAACTTAGGAATATCCGAAGGTTCTTGTGCAACTCGTATGCCGGCAGCTTCTAAAGCCTCTATTTTGTCTTTTGCCGAGCCGGAACCTCCCGAGATAATGGCTCCTGCGTGGCCCATCTGTTTTCCCGGAGGAGCAGACTGTCCGGCAATAAATGCTACTACAGGCTTATTTACATGACTGTGAATATATTCAGCAGCCTGTTCTTCCGCGTTTCCTCCGATTTCTCCGATTAACACAATTGCTTTCGTTTCAGGATCATTCTGGAACATTTCCAGTAGTTTAAGGAAATGCAGACCTACCACAGGATCTCCTCCGATGCCGATTGCAGTAGACTGTCCCATACCATTGATCGTTAAATGATATACTATTTCATAAGTGAGTGTTCCGCTACGGCTGATGACACCGACATTTCCTTTCTGAAAGACTTGTCCCGGAAGGATTCCTACCATACTTTCTCCGGGAGAAATAAGTCCCGGACAGTTGGGGCCAACCAACATTGCCCCTCTTTGTTCGGCAAACCGATGTGCTTTAATGACATCCAGAGTCGGAATACCTTCTGCAATACAGACTATTAGCCGGATGCCTGCATCCGCAGCTTCCATAATGGCATCTGCTGCAAAACGGGCCGGCACAAAGATGATGGAAGTATTAGCCTGTGTCTGTTTTACAGCTTCATACATCGTATTGAATACCGGAATACCGTCTACTTCCGTACCTCCCTTGCCCGGAGAAGTGCCGCCAACGACATTCGTTCCGTATTCTTTCATCTTCTTGGCATGAAAAAGCCCGTCTCTACCGGTGATACCTTGTACAATCAAACGGGTGGATTTATCTATTAATATACTCATCGTTCCTTCATTTTTTATGTGATTTCATCTTAAGATTTGATAGCCATTAAAGCGGCTTCCTGCATAGTTGTAGCTATTTGAAAACGGCTATGGCTGCGTAAAAGATCACGTCCGATATGCTCATTGGTTCCTGTGAGCCGGACAATGACAGGTATATCACTCTTAATCTGATCGAATGCCTGAATAAGACCGATAGCTACATCGTCACAACGGGTGATTCCTCCGAAAATGTTTATCAGGACGACCTTTACTTTCTCGTCCTGTAATAGAAGTTTCATAGCTTCAACCACCTTGACAGGGTTCGAGCTACCGCCAATATCAAGGAAGTTGGCAGGATTTCCCCCATGAAGTTTTATCATATCCATTGTTGCCATAGCAAGTCCGGCGCCATTTACCATACAGCCTATATTTCCATCCATGTGAACGTAGCTGAATCCTTTGTTTTTAGCATCTGCTTCTACTTTTTCTTCTTCTGTAGGATCAAACAAACTCAGTACATCCGGATGGCGGTAAAGAGCATTATCGTCAAAAACAATTTTGGCGTCAATAGCCATCAATATGCCTTTGGCGGTAAGAGCCAATGGATTTACTTCAACCAGTGATGCGTCATTCTCCATGAAAATTTTGTAGAGTGCTTGCAGAATAGCGGCCATTCTGCCGGCTTGTTCTATGTGAGGGAAGAGCGAGAATGCGAAACGGCGTGCCAGATAATCAGGCAGACCGATGAATGGGTCAATAGCATAGCGAATGATTTTTTCCGGTGATTGCCGGGCTACTTCTTCGATATCCATACCACCGGACGCACTCATCATAAGGATGACCGAGCGTGTGTTTCTGTCAATGGTGAAGCTGACATAGTATTCTGCGGCAATATCAACCGCCTCGCTGACCAGTATCTGATTGACAGGAAGCCCTTTAATACTCATACCCAGAATGTTTTTAGCTTCCTGATAGGCATCTTCTGTATTATCTACCAGTTTAACACCTCCGGCTTTTCCCCGTCCGCCGGTCAGCACTTGTGCTTTAATAACCACTCTGTCCGAGCCCATTCTCCTGTATGCGGCAACTGCACCGGCGGCCGTTCGACATAGGGTATGCCTTTCAACGGGGATCCCATACTTGGAGAAAATTTCTTTTGCTTGATATTCATGTATTTTCATGGTCCGCGAATTTGAATAAATGATTCCTATAATGAAAACAAGTGAAAGATTCGGAATGTTTGCTGACAGAGAGAACTAATGATGTGTTTTACAGCATATTAATTATTTTATATTTTACTAATAAGCATAAAAAAAGCGTGTCAGCAAACTAGCCGACACGCTCTATCATTGAGAAAAGGTAAAGTATATCTACGGATGCTTATGCAATGCCGTGAGCGCTTACTGTACCATCTATTTTCTTGATCAAACCCTGCAATACTGCACCCGGTCCGCATTCTGTAAAATCAGTAGCACCATCGGCAACCATATTCTTAACAGACTGAGTCCAACGTACGGAAGCAGTCAGCTGGGCAACCAGATTCTTTTTGATTTCTGCAGGATCAGTATGAGGAAGTGCATCCACATTCTGATATACCGGACATTTGGGAGTATGGATTTCTGTTGCGTTGATAGCAGCTTCCAGCTCAACTTTAGCCGGGTCCATCAACGGAGAGTGGAAAGCACCACCTACTTTTAATGGGAGAGCACGTTTTGCACCGGCAGCTTTCATCAGTTCGCAGGCTTTTTCGATGCCTGGTACAGAACCGGAGATTACGATTTGTCCCGGGCAGTTATAGTTGGCAGGTACGCAAACTTCACCTTCTGCATTAACAGATGCACAGATTTCTTCTACTTTTTCATCCGGCAATGCAATGATAGCGGCCATCGTAGAAGGAGTTGCTTCGCAAGCTTTCTGCATAGCCATCGCACGGGCATAAACCAGTTTCAATCCGTCTTCAAAGCTCAAGGCACCGGCAGCTACCAATGCAGAGAACTCACCGAGTGAGTGTCCGGCTGTCATTTCCGGTTTGAAATCATCGCCCATACAAAGAGCAGAGATAACAGAGTGAAGGAATACGGCAGGTTGAGTAACCTTTGTCTGACGAAGATCTTCGTCTGTACCATTGAACATGATATCTGTAATGCGATATCCGAGGATATCATTTGCTTTTTCAAACAATTCTTTTGCTAAAGCTGAGTTTTCATACAGGTCTTTACCCATTCCTACGAACTGAGCACCTTGACCGGGAAATACAAATGCTTTCATATCTTTATTATTTAATTGATTTTTAAATGCGGGTGCAAAGTTACAGATTTTTATGATACGACCGCACAAAATGTACACATTTGTGCAATGGAGTCGGGAAAATGCCACAGAGGTCCGTTGCCATGGCCTATATTCAAGTTCTTGCCTGCAATGATGGCATGAGTAATGTATTCTTTAGCGTGACGGATGGATTCTTTCATCGAATATCCCTTTGCCAGATAGCTTGCAATAGCGGAGGAGAGGGTACACCCGGTCCCATGCAGGTTTTTACTTTCTATCTTTTTCTCTTCATATATATAATAGGTGTGCCCCGGAGAATATAAGAGGTCGCACATTTGATCGCCTTCCAGATGTCCGCCTTTAATCAGGATATGGGTCTGATAACTGTCGGAGAGTTGTTTGGCAGCTTCCAGCATATCCTGTGTATTTTGGATGCTCTTGCCTGTCAGCACCTTTGCTTCATCGATATTGGGGGTGACTAATGTAACAAGCGGCAAAAGTTCTTTCTTAATCTCTTCGATGGCTTCATCTGTCATCAGCTTCCGGCCGCTGGTAGATACCATCACCGGGTCGTAAATGATGTGCTCCGGTGAATATTTCCGTATACAGTCGGCGATGACATGAACGATCTGAATATCGTTAACCATACCTATTTTTACAGCGACAGGCTGCAAGTCCTCCATCACCGCTTCGATTTGTCCGCAAACAATTTCGGGTGGTATTGCATGGACGGCGCGTACCCCTAAAGTATTTTGCACGGTGACAGCGGTGATGGCAGATGCCGCATAGCCTCCTAATGCCGAGATTGTTTTGATATCTGCCTGAATGCCCGCTCCTCCCGAACAATCGGAACCGGCAATGGATAAAATGACGGGATGACGTTCCATTTTAGATTTTTTAATATTTATCCGGCAAAGATAGAATAAAAACGGCAAGATACAAAATGGGATATCGTTTAAAATACAATAAGTCCGTTGTCAGAGAAGACAAAGGGTGAATATGAAAAGTACTGATAATAAAGAGCCATTCCACTTTTTGTACTTTATACAATTACTCGTTGCCGGAACGGGTAAAATACATATTGTAATTCAGAAGATAACACTAAGTACTCATATTGTAGATTGTATGATATGTATATCTATGAAAAACAATGTTTTATAGCATATCATTTGTTATTGTTCGAATCATAAAGCGCCCCTATATTTGCATCGTATTAAAGAAAAGGATATGCAAAGTATACAGAAAAAAGCACCCTTGGCAAACAATCACATATCAGTAGACTGTGTAGTGATTGGTTTTGACGGAGAACAACTCAAAGTGTTACTTGTAAAACGTGCGGGCGAAGATAATGGTGAAGTATATCACGATATGAAACTTCCCGGTAGCCTTATCTATATGGATGAAGATTTGGATGAAGCAGCACAACGTGTACTGTATGAATTGACGGGGCTCAGAAATGTAAACCTGATGCAATTCAAGGCATTCGGCTCTAAAAACAGAACCAGCAATCCAAAGGATGTACGCTGGCTGGAACGGGCTATGCAGTCAAAAGTTGAACGTATCGTGACAATTGCTTATCTGTCGATGGTGAAAATAGACCGGGCACTGGACAAGAATCTGGATGATCATCAGGCCTGTTGGATTGCCTTGAAAGATGTGATGACATTGGCTTTCGACCATAATCTGATTATTAAAGAGGCAATGACCTATATCCGTCAGTTTGTGGAGTTCAATCCTTCCATGCTGTTTGAGTTGCTTCCACGTAAATTTACCGCTGCCCAGTTGAGGACTCTTTTTGAGTTGGTATATGACAAGCCTGTGGATGTACGCAACTTCCATAAGAAAATAGCGATGATGGAATATGTAGTTCCTTTGGAAGAAAAACAGCAGGGGGTAGCCCATCGTGCAGCACGTTATTATAAATTTGATAAGAAGATATATAATAAGGTGAGACGGTAGTAGGTAATAAGTGAACAGGCTGTCTGTTCAAATATATAATTCAAAATTTTAAAAATCATCATGTTTCTATTAGGTTATGATATAGGTAGCTCGTCCGTTAAAGCGAGTCTGGTCAATGCTGAAACAGGTAAATGTGTATCGTCAGCGTTTTTCCCGAAAACAGAAGCGAAGATTATCGCAGTTAATCCCGGATGGGCAGAACAAGATCCTGAGAGTTGGTGGGAAAACCTGAAGTTGTCCACTCAAGCTATTATGGCGGAGTCAGGAGTGAGTGCTGCTGAGATTAAAGCTATCGGTATTTCCTATCAAATGCACGGACTGGTATGTGTAGATAAGAATCAGCAAGTATTACGTCCTGCTATTATCTGGTGTGATTCTCGTGCGGTACCTTTTGGGCAGCAAGCATTTGAAACAATCGGAGAGGAGAGATGCCTTTCTCATTTGCTGAACTCGCCCGGTAACTTTACAGCGTCTAAACTGGCTTGGATCAAACAAAATGAACCGGCTGCCTATGAGCAGATATATAAGATCATGCTTCCAGGGGATTATATTGCCATGAAGTTAAGCGGAGATATCTGCACAACTGTTTCCGGTCTTTCGGAAGGAATGTTCTGGGACTTCAAAAATAATCGTATAGCCGATTTCCTGATGGATTACTATGGTTTCGACTCTTCACTTATTGCGGATATCAAACCGACTTTTGCAGAACAAGGGCATGTGAATGCAGTTGCTGCGAAAGAACTGGGATTGAAGGAAGGAACACCGATTACTTACCGTGCCGGTGACCAGCCGAACAATGCGCTTTCTTTGAATGTGTTCAATCCGGGTGAAATCGCTTCTACGGCAGGAACATCGGGAGTTGTCTATGGGGTGAATGGTGAAGTGAATTATGATCCTCAATCCCGTGTCAACACCTTTGCGCATGTGAATCATACGATGGAACAGACGCGTCTGGGAGTGTTACTTTGCATCAACGGAACAGGTATTCTCAATTCATGGGTAAAAAGAAATATAGCTCCCGAAGGTATCTCGTACAATGAAATGAATGTGTTGGCTTCCAAGGCGCCGATCGGGAGCGCAGGTATCAGCATCCTGCCTTTTGGTAATGGTGCGGAACGTATGCTGAATAATAAGGAGATAGGTTGCAGTATTCGGGGGGTAGACTTCAATGCACATGGCAAACATCATATTATTCGTGCTGCACAGGAAGGAATTGTATTTTCTTTTAAATACGGTATTGACATCATGGAACAAATGGGAATTCCGGTCAAAAAGATTCATGCCGGACATGCAAATATGTTCCTTAGCTCCATCTTCCGTGATACATTGGCAGGAGTGACCGGAGCCACTATCGAACTTTATGATACGGACGGTTCTGTAGGAGCAGCGAAGGGCGCGGGTATCGGTGCAGGCATTTATAAAGATAATAATGAGGCATTTGCAACTCTTGATAAACTGGATGTTATCGAACCGAATATAGCTAAACGTCAGGAATACGCCGACGCATACGCCAGATGGAAATATAATATAAATAACGATATAATAACTTTTTAAATAACAAGAATTATGGCAACAAAAGAATTTTTTCCGGGAATTGAAAAGATTAAATTTGAAGGTAAAGATAGTAAGAACCCGATGGCATTCCGTTATTACGATGCAGAGAAGGTGATTAATGGTAAAAAGATGAAGGATTGGCTGAGATTCGCTATGGCATGGTGGCATACATTGTGCGCTGAAGGTGGTGATCAGTTCGGTGGCGGAACAAAGCAATTCCCATGGAATGGTAATGCAGATGCTATACAGGCAGCAAAAGATAAGATGGATGCAGGATTTGAATTCATGCAGAAGATGGGTATCGAATACTATTGCTTCCATGACGTAGACTTGGTTTCGGAAGGTGCTAGTGTAGAAGAGTACGAAGCTAACCTGAAAGAAATCGTAGCTTATGCAAAACAGAAACAGGCAGAAACCGGTATCAAACTACTGTGGGGTACTGCTAATGTATTCGGTCACGCCCGTTATATGAACGGTGCAGCTACCAATCCTGACTTCGATGTAGTAGCTCGTGCCGCTGTTCAGATTAAGAATGCGATTGATGCAACGATTGAGCTTGGCGGAGAGAATTATGTATTCTGGGGTGGTCGTGAAGGCTATATGTCTCTTCTGAACACAGATCAGAAACGTGAAAAAGAACACCTTGCACAGATGTTGACGATTGCTCGTGACTATGCCCGTGCCCGTGGTTTCAAAGGTACTTTCCTGATCGAACCGAAACCGATGGAACCGACTAAACATCAATATGACGTAGATACGGAAACTGTAATCGGCTTCCTCAAAGCTCATGGTCTGGATAAGGATTTCAAAGTAAATATCGAAGTGAATCACGCAACTTTGGCAGGTCACACTTTCGAACACGAATTGGCTGTTGCTGTAGACAATGGTATGTTGGGCTCAATTGACGCCAATCGTGGTGACTATCAGAATGGCTGGGATACAGACCAATTCCCGATCGACAATTATGAACTGACTCAGGCTATGATGCAGATTATCCGTAATGGTGGTCTTGGTACCGGTGGTACGAACTTTGATGCTAAAACCCGTCGTAATTCTACTGATTTGGAAGATATCTTTATTGCTCACATTGCAGGTATGGACGCTATGGCCCGTGCACTTGAAAGTGCAGCGGCTCTGCTTAACGAATCTCCCTATAAGAAGATGCTGGCTGACCGTTATGCTTCATTCGATGGCGGCAAAGGTAAAGAATTTGAAGACGGCAAGCTGACTCTGGAGGATGTGGTTGCTTATGCAAAAACAAAAGGCGAACCGAAACAGACTAGCGGCAAGCAAGAACTTTATGAAGCAATTCTGAATATGTATTGCTAATTAATATTTAAAACAGGCGGTAAAGCAGCGGTAGGGCTGCTGCTTTATCGCCTGATTTTTTCTAATCCAACTACTACACTACTTTATCCACTTTTTAAAACTATGAATAATACAACGAACGAAGGAAGTAAACTCTACTTGTATTCGATTACTTCTGTTGCTATTTTGGGCGGTTTGCTCTTCGGTTATGATACGGCGGTTATATCCGGCGCGGAAAAAGGGCTCGAAGCCTTCTTCCTGTCCGCTTCCGATTTTCAGTATAATAAGGTAATGCATGGCATTACTTCTTCCAGCGCATTGATAGGCTGCGTGCTGGGTGGTGCTTTATCCGGTGTCTTTGCTTCCCGTTTGGGACGTCGTAACTCATTGCGGCTTGCTGCTGTATTATTTTTCCTCTCGGCTCTCGGTTCTTATTATCCGGAAGTTCTATTCTTCGAATACGGAAAACCGAATATGGATTTGTTGATAGCATTCAATCTGTATCGTGTTCTGGGAGGTATCGGAGTAGGACTGGCTTCAGCGGTATGTCCGATGTATATTGCTGAAATTGCTCCTTCCAATATTCGTGGAACCCTTGTTTCGTGCAACCAGTTTGCCATTATCTTTGGTATGTTGGTTGTGTACTTTGTGAATTATCTGATTATGGGTGACCATCAGAATCCGATTATTCTGAAAGATGCTGCCGGTGTGTTGTCAGTAAGTGCTGAGTCGGATATGTGGACAGTTCAGGAAGGATGGCGTTATATGTTTGGTTCGGAAGCTTTCCCGGCTGCTTTCTTCGGTCTGTTGCTGTTCTTTGTTCCAAAGACTCCTCGTTATTTGGTTCTTGTACAGCAGGAAGAAAAGGCTTACACTATTCTGGAGAAAATTAACGGTAAGAATAAAGCTCAGGAAATTCTTAATGATATTAAGGCTACTGCTCAGGAAAAAACAGAGAAACTCTTTACTTATGGAGTAACAGTGATTGTGATCGGTATTCTATTGTCCGTATTCCAGCAGGCGATCGGTATTAATGCAGTACTTTACTATGCTCCGCGTATTTTCGAAAATGCAGGTGCCGAAGGTGGTGGCATGATGCAGACAGTGATTATGGGTATTGTGAACATTATCTTTACGCTGGTTGCTATCTTTACGGTAGACCGCTTTGGTCGTAAACCATTGCTGATTATCGGATCTATTGGTATGGCTGTAGGAGCATTTGCAGTGGCAATGTGTGATAGTATGGCAATCAAAGGTGTTCTTCCGGTACTTTCCATCATCGTATACGCTGCTTTCTTCATGATGTCATGGGGACCGATTTGCTGGGTCTTGATTTCAGAAATCTTCCCGAATACGATTCGTGGTAAAGCGGTTGCTATTGCAGTGGCTTTCCAATGGATATTCAACTACATCGTATCTTCTACTTTCCCGGCATTGTATGACTTCAGTCCGATGTTTGCGTATAGCTTATACGGAATCATCTGTGTCGCTGCCGCTATCTTTGTCTGGCGTTGGGTACCCGAGACTAAAGGGAAGACGCTGGAAGATATGAGTAAGCTCTGGAAGAAAAACAAATAAATTAGGTTAGTGTTTTTTATCATGTCATTGTGACGTGAGATTATTAAGATTATGACATCATGCAAATTGTATGATGTCATAATCATATATGGATATTATAATCTGTGAATCAGTGGTTTATTTTGCATTATCTATTTCTGGATACTCCGAACCATCCCGGCACAGGAAAATAAAAAGGAGAACGGATATAGCCCGGATGAGTCAGCTTTCCTTCATCCACCCGCTTTTGTAATCTGCGGAGTGCAGTGGCTTTTCGAAGTCCACATAATGAACAAAGCTGCTGTGTGGTAATACAAGGGTTATCTTTGAAGAATTCAGCTAATCTCCCGTCTATTTCTATATCGCTCAATTCCTGTGACCTGCGGGTCTCACTAACCTTTTCAAAAGTCGTAGCCTTTAATTCGCGAAGCAAATCTTTTTCCGGAGTAAAAACGATTCCGCTGCAATGGATATTTTCGGCACGGATTTCTTTGGGAGAACGTACTTCGGGTGATTCCGCTTTGATACGGAATGAACCGATTCCCGGAATGTGAATACTATTCCCGTTGGATAATTCTTGTTTGAAAACATTGGCAAACTCTATAAAAGACCCTATTACGTCGCTTTGTCTTAAACTACTTCTGGATTCAATCGTTTCGGCTATATCTTCCAGTGTGATGGTGTCCCGTACAACCAGTCGGGCGTGATATCTGGTTTTATTGGAATCTTTAGGTTGGGGAGTCAGGAAGAAATCATAAAGTGCATTCATTGCTTTAGTTGTTTTGTGCGTATCAATTAGCAGACTTACGCAGTCATTTTATTTATTTTGTGCCTTTCTATTGATTGGCTCACATTATGTGCAACAGCTAACTCACATATTGTGTAATAACTGTCGCTCATTATGTGCGACAGCTATCGCACGAATGGTGCTACGCCTAATATGATGCGTCAAAATTACTAATAATTCTAATCAAAAACAACACTCCAAAGGCTTATTTCTGTTAGATCATTTTTCAAAAAAGAATGAGTCGGCTTATTTGCAAATCCGGTATTCGGTAGTCTATTTTTGTGTCTCAAACCTCATAATAATTAAAAAAACAGCAAGTATGAAAACAATAATTAGAGAAATGGTAGAGACAATAAAACAATTGTTTGCACAGAAACAACAAATGCAGGAGCCGGTAGTTGCCAATTACGAGGTATCCGGAATCGTGGAACAAAAGACACTGAAGAAGAAGGAGGAGCTTGAGAAGGCAGGTGAAAAAACGGGTAAATCTAATAAATGGAGTCAATCGTTGACTTTGCAATTAAAAGAGTATTTGAATGACAATTTTGATTTCCGTTATAACAATCTGACAGGAGCTACGGAATATAGGGAGAAGAGTGGAAAGAACTGTTTCCGACCTATTGATGAACGCGAAATGAATGGAATGATTGTGGATGCCCGCCTGGAAGGAATACCTTGCTGGAGAGGGGATGTACCCACCATGATTCTTTCAAATAAAGTGGAGTCTTATAATCCTTTCCATCTTTATGTAAAGGAATTGCCGGGTTGGGATGGAGTAGATCGTGTGACTCCTTTATTGTTACGTGTTTCAGATAATAAGATATGGCTCAGAGGAGGACGTTGCTGGTTACGGGCAATGCTTTCACAGTGGAGTGGGGAAGAACGTCTGCACGCCAATGTACTTACTCCTGTATTGATAAGCGGGAAGCAGGGATTGAGTAAAAGTACTTTTTGCCGATTGCTGATGCCCGACTCATTACGGCATTATTTTATTGATAATCTGAATCTGACAGCAGGTAGTTCGCCGGAGAAGAAACTCGTGAAAAACGGATTGATTAATTTAGACGAATTTGATAAGATTAAAGAGAGTCAACAGGCTACATTAAAGAATCTTCTTCAAATGGTGAATGTTCCCGTTTTTCGCGGCAAGCGACTGGGATGGGTGAATGAGTCCCGTCTTGCTTCTTTTATAGCCACAACAAATGTCTATCAGGTATTGATTGACTCCACAGGAAGTCGTCGTTTTCTGTGTGTGGAGGTGTTAAAACCTATTTCGGAAGAACCTTTGGAGCATAAGCAAATATATGCGCAACTGAAAGAAGAGCTGAAATCCGGCGCACCGGATTATTTAAACAAAGAAGAAGAAAAGGCTTTGCAGAAACATAACAAGGCATATTATCGCCAATCCTTACTAGAAGATGTGTTTCATTGTTGTTTCCGTCATCCTTTGGAAACGGAAAAAGGTATCTGGCTGACAACAGCTGAAATATTTCAAGTGATGCGTAAATTCAACTCTGCAGCTTTGAAAGAAGTCTCTGCACGTCAATTGGGTCTGAAACTTTCAGCCATGGGATATATGGCAAAGCATACGTCTTTTGGAAATCGGTATTATGTGTTTAATCTTTCGGCTGAGAAAAAAGAAGTGTCATTGTAATGCGTTATTATACAGGTGGTTATTGTGAAAAGTGATTTGCTGGTATATACATTTTATGCTTACTCCTTGAAAAAATACCGAATTAATTTTGCGGATTAAAATATTGTTCGTTGTTTTGCGAACAATAAATATAGAGGAGATATTGAAGTGAAAGAAAAGCAGTATACAGTAGAGCAGGAGCAGATAGCTCGTTTTGCTAAAGCTATGGGACACCCGGCACGAATGGCTATTCTTAGTTTCTTGGCTAAACAGGAAAGTTGTTTCTTTGGAGATATTCACGAAGAATTGCCTATTGCTAAAGCAACCGTTTCACAGCACTTGAAAGAGCTGAAAGATGCAGGATTAATTCAGGGAGAAATAGAAACGCCCAAGGTGCGATATTGTATTAACAAGGAAAATTGGGAACTTGCCCGCAAATTATTTGCAGCATTTTGGGGAGATTGTAAATGTACAGGAACATCGTGCTGTGGATAACAGCACTTTTTTTTGAGAATATTGTTCGTAGTTCTACGAATTACGATTAAGAGAAAAACTTTAATATAGAATAGAAAATGGAAATCAAAGTATTGGGAACCGGGTGTGCAGGCTGTAAGGCATTGTATGAAACAACTAAACAAGCAATTTTTGAATTGGGTTACGATGTCGTATTAATCAAAGAGGAAGATTTATTAAAAATCATGGAATATAATGTTTTAAGTCTTCCGGCTTTAGTCATTGACGGAAAAATCGTATCCGCTGGGAAAAGATTATCACTTGCAGAAGTAAAAGAATTGATAACCCAATAATACTATAGTTATGAAGAAATTCTTTTATTTACTATTCTCAACCATTATCTTAATATCCTGTGGTAATGGTGCAAAAGCAAAAACAGAGGCACAGAGTATGGAAGAAAAGCAGCCTGACCATATTGAGGTGCTTTATTTCCACGGAGCGCAGCGTTGTATCACCTGTCGGGCAATAGAAACTAATATAGTAGCCCTTTTGGATAGCCTTTATTCCAAAGAGCAGGCAGACGATAGGATTATCTATAAGGTTATAGATATTTCAAAAAAAGAAAATGGGCAAATTGCAGACAAGTACGAAGTTACTTGGTCGTCCCTGTTTGTGAATGGTTGGAAAGATGGAAAAGAAAATGTAAACAACATGACAGAGTTCAGTTTTTCCAATGCAAGAAAATCACCGGACAAATTTAAAGAGGGAATTAAAAATAAAGTTGATGAATTGCTAAAACAGTTGTAGGATGGATTTTCTTCAATCACTATTAGACAATAGTTCTGTCCCTGTTATAACAGCCTTTATCTTAGGAATTTTAACGGCAATCAGTCCGTGCCCTTTAGCTACTAATATAACGGCAATAGGTTTTATAGGTAAGGATATAGAAAACCGTCACCGTATATTCATAAATGGGTTACTTTATACATTTGGCAGGATAGTGACTTATACAGTACTTGGGTTTATTCTTATTCCGGTTCTTCGTGAGGGGGCAAGTATGTATATGGTTCAAAAGGTGGTAAGCAAATACGGTGAGATGTTGATTGCTCCGGTATTAATTATCATAGGGATATTCATGCTCGATATTATAAAGCTAAATATACCCAAAATCAATATTGGCGGAGAGGGGCTAAAGAAGAATATAAAAGGTAGTTGGGGAGCTTTGTTATTGGGTATTTTGTTTGCTCTAGCCTTTTGCCCCACCAGTGGAATTTTCTATTTCGGTATACTTATGCCTTTGGCGGCAGCAGAAACGGGCGGGTATTTTTTACCCGTAATATATGCTATCGCTACAGGGGTGCCTGTAATCCTTGTTGCTTGGATATTGGCGTATAGTGTAGCCGGATTAGGTCGGTTTTATAACAGCGTACAAATTTTTGAAAAATGGTTTCGCAAAATTGTTGCTATACTCTTTATAGTCATAGGAATCTATTATGCGGTCGTTTTTTATTTCTGAACAATTTGATAAATTAAAATAAAAGACAGTATGAAAAAGATAGAAATTTTTGACCCGGCAATGTGTTGCCCTACAGGTTTGTGTGGAACAAATATCAATCCTGAATTAATGAGGATTGCAGTTGTTGTCGAAACATTGAAAAGACAGGGTGTTATTGTTATCCGTCACAACTTACGGGATGAACCACAGGTGTATGTGAGTAATAAAACAGTAAATGAATATCTTCAAAAGAATGGTGCAGAAGCTTTACCTATTACTTTGGTAGATGGTGAAATTGCAGTTTCTAAAGTTTATCCTACCACTAAACAAATGAGTGAATGGACGGGAGTAAATTTAGATTTAATGCCCGCTAAATAAATGTATAACAGATTTATATTAAAAAAGAAATGAAAGCATTCAATTTATCCGATATAGAACTGACTAAATACCTGTTTTTTACAGGTAAAGGTGGAGTAGGAAAGACTTCCATTGCTTGTGCCACAGCAGTTGGCTTGGCTGATATGGGAAAGAAAATACTTCTTATCAGTACAGATCCGGCTTCTAACTTACAAGATGTTTTCGATCAATCCTTAAACGGACACGGTACAGCTATTTCAGAAGTGCCGGGACTGACTGTTGTAAACCTCGACCCTGAGCAGGCAGCAGCAGAATACAGAGAAAGCGTTATCGCACCTTTCAGGGGAAAATTACCTGAAAGTGTTATTCAGAATATGGAAGAACAGCTTTCAGGTTCCTGCACGGTGGAAATCGCTGCTTTTAATGAGTTCTCAGATTTTATTACCGATGCTGTTAAAGCAAAGGAGTATGACCATATTATTTTTGATACAGCACCTACCGGACATACATTGCGAATGTTGCAGCTTCCATCTGCGTGGAGTACATTTATTAGTGAAAGTACCCATGGTGCATCCTGTTTAGGGCAGTTATCAGGCTTGGAAGAACGGAAAGGAATTTATAAACAGGCGGTAGAAACCCTATCTGATACAAGCGCAACTCGGTTAGTATTGGTCAGTCGTCCAGAAATTGCTCCATTGAAAGAAGCTGCCCGCTCTTCACATGAATTACAGCTATTGGGAATTAAAAATCAGTTATTGGTGATAAATGGTATTTTACAGCAACTGAATGAAGCGGATGATGTGTCACGACAACTGCATAACAGGCAGCAAAAAGCATTACAGGATATGCCTGCTGAACTATCTGAATATCCTATGTACAGCGTTCCTCTACGTTCTTATAATTTATCTGATATAGCTAATATACGCCGTATGTTATACAGCGACAGTCTAACGGATGATATTTGTTATCAGCCGATAAGTGATGCCAAAAGTATAGACGATTTGGTTAATGACCTCTATACTTCCGGTAAGAGGGTAGTGTTCACAATGGGAAAAGGCGGTGTAGGTAAAACCACCTTAGCAACTGAAATAGCTCTGAAATTAATAAAACTTGGTGCAAAGGTACATCTTACTACCACTGACCCGGCAAATCATCTGAACTATGACATCGCTATAAAATCGGGTATCACAGTCAGTCATATTGATGAAGCGGAAGTATTGGAAAACTACAAGAATGAAGTTCGTAGCAAAGCGGCAGAGACCATGACTGCCGAAGATATGGAATATATTGAAGAAGATTTACGTTCGCCATGCACACAAGAAATAGCAGTTTTCAAGGCATTTGCCGAAATTGTAGATAAGGCGGACAATGAAATTGTAGTGATTGATACAGCACCGACAGGTCATACATTGTTGCTTTTGGATGCTACCCAAAGCTACCATAAAGAAGTAGAACGTACACAAGGAGCAGTTACGGGAGCAGTAGCCAATTTATTGCCTCGCTTGCGTAATCCAAAGGAAACGGAAGTTGTAATTGTTACTTTACCTGAAGCGACACCTGTGTTTGAAGCTGAACGCCTGCAAATGGATTTGCAACGTGCCGGAATTAATAACAAATGGTGGGTAGTAAATGCCTGCCTGTCAATGACAAATACGGAAAATACATTCTTGCAGGCGAAAGCGCAAAATGAAGTGAATTGGATTGAGAAAGTAGAACAATTGTCAAAAGGTAATGCTGCCTTGATCGGATGGAAAAATATATAGGAATTGGATTTTTTGAAAGATACCTGACTGTTTGGGTAACTTTGTGTATTGTTGCTGGTATTGCTATCGGACAATGGTTTCCGGCAATATCGCAAACATTGAGTAAATTAGAATACGCCAATGTGTCTATACCTGTGGCTATCCTGATTTGGTTAATGATTTATCCCATGATGCTGAAAGTGGATTTTCAGAGTATTAAAAACGTTGGTAAGCGTCCGAAAGGAATTATCATCACTTGTATTACAAATTGGCTTATAAAGCCTTTTACAATGTTTGGAATAGCTTATCTATTCTTTTACGTTATTTTTAAGTCTCTAATATCTGCCGAATTGGCCGAGGAATATTTAGCCGGGGCAGTCTTATTGGGTGCTGCACCTTGTACGGCAATGGTATTTGTATGGAGTTATCTGACCAAAGGGGATGCTGCCTATACATTGGTACAGGTTGCAGTGAATGATTTAATCATATTGGTTGCTTTCGCTCCTATTGTTGCTTTTTTATTGGGTATAGGTGGCGTTACGATTCCGTGGGATACATTATTGCTTTCAGTTGTATTGTTTGTTGTCATTCCTCTTTCTGCCGGAATAATAACCCGTATACTGGTCATCCGGCGAAAAGGGATAGAATATTTTAATACTGTATTTATCCGTAAGTTTGATAATTATACGATTGGCGGATTACTATTAACGCTTATCATTTTATTTTCATTTCAAGGAGAAACCATATTGAACAATCCATTGCACATCGTATTGATTGCTGTTCCGCTTGTGTTGCAAACAGTTCTGATATTCTTTGTGGCCTATAGTTGGGCGAAATGGTGGAAATTGCCTCACAATATAGCTGCACCTGCCGGAATGATTGGTGCAAGCAATTTCTTTGAATTGTCGGTGGCTGTGGCCATATCGCTTTTTGGTTTGCAATCCGGTGCTGCATTGGCTACAGTGGTAGGGGTATTGGTAGAAGTTCCGGTCATGCTGATGTTAGTGAGAGTTGCAAATAATACATGCAGTTGGTTTACAATAAAATCAAGTATGAGTAAATAGAATACTCCGGACTGTGCGTACAGGAAATCAAGACATCGAATAGGAGACTTTGAAGTAAGAATGATAAATATTCATTGGTTTAAAAACACTATTAAAGTATAAGCTGTACCTTTGCACTGTCTTTTTATAAAACATGTATTGTTATGGAACAACATCCTATTAAAATCAATAAAGTACAGATACGTAATCTTCAAATTGAAGACTATGCACAGTTATCCCAATCGTTTACCCGTGTTTATTCTGATGGTAGCGATGTCTTCTGGACTCATGCCCAGATAAAGAAATTAATAAGTATTTTTCCGGAAGGGCAGATTGTTACAGTCGTTGACGACAAGATTGTAGGTTGTGCTCTTTCTATTATAGTTGACTATGACAAGGTAAAGAACGATCATACGTATGCACAAGTTACGGGTAAGGAAACATTCAATACTCATAATCCGGAAGGAAACATCCTGTACGGTATTGAGGTATTTATTCATCCGGGATACCGCGGTTTGCGCCTGGCTCGTCGTATGTATGAATATCGCAAGGAACTTTGCGAAACATTGAATTTGAAAGCTATCATGTTCGGTGGTCGTATTCCGAATTATCATAAATATGCCGATAAGATGCGCCCGAAAGAATATATCGCACGGGTACGCCAGCGTGATATTTATGATCCGGTTCTTACCTTCCAATTATCGAATGATTTCCATGTTCGCAAGGTAATGACCAATTATTTGCCGAATGATGAGGAATCCAAGCATTATGCCTGTTTGTTGCAGTGGGATAATATTTATTATCAGCCGCCTACACAGGAATATATCAACCCAAAGACGACTGTCCGTGTGGGACTGGTACAGTGGCAGATGCGTAGTTACAAGACATTGGACGACCTCTTCGAACAAGTGGAGTTCTTTGTAGATGCCGTATCAGATTATAAAAGTGATTTTGTTCTTTTTCCGGAATATTTCAACGCTCCTTTGATGTCGAAGTTTAATGATAAAGGAGAATCACAGGCTATTCGTGGATTGGCAAAGTATACCGATGAGATCAGAGACCGTTTTATAAACCTGGCTATCAGTTACAATATCAATATTATCACAGGAAGTATGCCGTATGTAAAGGAAGATGGTTTGTTATATAATATAGGCTTCCTTTGCAGGCGTGACGGAACTTATGAGATGTATGAAAAAATGCACGTTACTCCGGATGAAATCAAGAGTTGGGGATTGAGTGGTGGTAAACTGCTGCAAACTTTCGATACAGATTGTGCGAAGGTCGGAGTGCTGATCTGTTATGATGTGGAATTTCCTGAACTTTCCCGTTTGATGGCAGATCAGGGAATGCAAATCTTATTTGTACCTTTCCTGACTGATACACAGAATGCTTACTCCCGTGTTCGTGTTTGTGCCCAGGCACGTGCGATTGAAAATGAATGCTTTGTAGTCATAGCAGGTTGTGTAGGAAATCTTCCCCGCGTTCATAATATGGATATTCAATATGCACAGTCGGGAGTATTCACTCCATGTGATTTTGCTTTTCCGACTGATGGAAAACGGGCGGAAGCCACTCCGAATACGGAAATGATTCTGGTTTCGGATGTCGATCTGGATTTATTGAATGCACTCCATACTTACGGTAGTGTGCGCAATCTGAAGGATCGTAGAAATGATGTATATGAAGTGCGGCTGAAGAAGTAAAAGGAGACTGTTTAGTTGGTTTCAAACCAAGACCCCGTTGGTTTAAAACCAACGAGGCTTTCCTTTTAAACCAATAAAAGGAATGTTTTTTAACCCTTTCCGGAAGTACCGCTTTCGAGGATGCTGACGATAGAAAACAGTGTGAAGCAAATAGCTCCCAGTCCTACTAAAACCCGTGCCGGAATAAAATAATCAGTGTTTACGGTAGCAAGCTCGAATACAAAGGCAGCCAGAAACAGGCATGTTAATGCTGTCAGTACCGGAATCATAGGGATTCGGTTGGCCAGCTTGAACTCTCGTCTCCATATCTTAGCGAGCAGAATCACCTTGCTGGAAATACTGTAACATACCAGACCAAGGCCAAGCATGATGTATCCGGTAGTGCCGTTTGCACTTCCCGAGTCGGCAAGGATGACGAATATGCCCCATACAAAAGAGATCGATCCCATGAGTAAAACCAGTTTCGGCCATTTGTTACGTTCTCTTTCCGAATAGTCGTTCCGGACCTGACGGGCTATGGTTGCTACTAATGCAATCAGACTGGTACAAATACATGCGAGCCCTACCATCACATGCCCTGCTACAAAATAAGCAGGATGGGAATGACTGTTACTTAACAGGATGAACGCCCATATCCATGCGATACAGGAAATGACGATTGCGAGAAAGATCATTGCCCGTCTTTGGCCAATAGAGAACGCTCCCTCCGGCACTTCATTTCCGGTAGCTTTGGCATTGGCCGGAATCAAAGAAAATCGGGTGGAAGAGGTAGCGGCGGTAGCTACACAAGCTGTGATAAATCCTACACCGGTTATGACATGCCCTGCGACGAAGGCTGAAGTAGTGGTAGCACTATTGAAAATGCATATACCTCCGATAATTGTTATGATAGCTGCCAGATAGCCCACAACAGGTAAAACGTATTTTGTCGCTTCATTATAGGTATGTATGATTTGCCGGATTATTGTGGCTGCCGTACAGAACAGCGCAATGCATATCATACCTAGTGAAAATACAACAGGACCTGCCACCAGACGGTTTCCCGCATCACCATAACCGTAAATGAATGCTCCGTATCCGAAGCAAAAGACCGCCATCGCCAAAGGGATTGCTCTGAATAAAATACTAATACCGTAATTCATAACTTAAGTGCTTTTTATTTTCCCACTAAAACAAGGAGATATCGGTTTTGTTTAATGCAACATCCATTTATAAACGATAACTTCACATGATTCCAATTAAAAGTCCTTGCTTTTTGCTCAACTAAACAAATGTTTTTGTAAATTTGCACCCTTAAAAATGGGGATACCCCTCAAATTGTAAATTGTAAATTGTAAATAGTAAAATCGTAGATATAGCTATGGGTAAGAGATTTACTGAATATTCGCAGTTTGACCTTTCACAGGTGAACAAAGATGTGTTGAAGAAGTGGGACGAAAACCAGGTTTTCGCCAAGAGTATGACAGAACGTGATGGCTGCCCTTCGTTTGTGTTTTTCGAAGGACCTCCCTCGGCTAATGGTATGCCGGGCATTCACCATGTAATGGCTCGTACCATTAAGGACATTTTCTGTCGTTACAAAACAATGAAAGGTTACCAGGTAAAGCGTAAAGCCGGATGGGATACCCACGGACTGCCTGTGGAACTAAGTGTAGAAAAAGCATTAGGTATCACAAAAGAGGATATTGGTAAGAAAATCTCTGTAGCAGATTATAACGCTGCTTGCCGTAAGGACGTGATGAAATATACCAAGGAATGGGAAGACCTGACTCATCAGATGGGATATTGGGTGGATATGAAGCATCCTTATATCACGTATGACAATCGTTATATCGAAACATTGTGGTGGCTGCTGAAGCAACTGCATAAGAAAGGTTTGCTGTATAAAGGATACACAATCCAGCCATATTCTCCGGCTGCCGGAACAGGACTGAGTTCTCATGAACTGAACCAGCCGGGCTGTTATCGTGACGTAAAGGATACGACAGCTGTTGCCCAGTTTAAGATGAAGAATCCGAAACCGGAAATGGCGGAGTGGGGAACTCCTTACTTCCTTGCTTGGACAACAACTCCCTGGACATTGCCTTCAAACACAGCGCTTTGTGTAGGACCAAAGATTGATTATGTTGCAGTTCAGACATATAATGCTTATACAGGAGAACCTATTACAGTTGTTCTGGCTAAAGCTTTATTAAATACACATTTCAATCCGAAAGCTGCTGATCTGAAACTGGAAGATTATAAGGCAGGAGATAAGCTCGTACCATTCAAAGTAATCGCCGAATACAAAGGTGCTGACCTTATTGGTATGGAATATGAGCAACTGATTCCCTGGGTGAAACCGGTTGAAGTATCGGAAGACGGTAGCTGGAAAGTAAGTGATAAAGGCTTCCGTGTTATCCCGGGTGATTATGTAACGACAGAAGACGGTACAGGTATCGTTCATATTGCACCGACATTTGGTGCGGATGATGCGAACGTGGCTCGTGTGGCAGGTATACCATCACTTTTCATGATTAACAAGAAGGGCGAAACCCGTCCGATGGTAGACCTTACCGGTAAGTTCTATATACTGGACGAACTGGATGAAAACTTCGTGAAAGAATGTGTGGAGGTAGACAAATACAAAGAATATCAGGGTGCATGGGTAAAGAATGCCTATGATCCGCAGTTTATGGTAGACGGCAAATATGATGAGAAAGCAGCACAGGCTGCCGAATCTTTGGACGTCGCTCTTTGTATGATGATGAAAGCAAACAATCAGGCTTTCAAAATCGAAAAGCATGTACACAACTACCCTCATTGCTGGCGTACAGACAAGCCGGTGCTTTATTATCCGTTGGATAGCTGGTTTATCCGCTCTACAGCCTGCAAGGAACGTATGATGGAGCTGAACAAGACGATCAACTGGAAACCGGAGTCTACCGGAACGGGTCGTTTCGGCAAATGGCTGGAAAATCTGAATGACTGGAACTTAAGCCGTTCCCGTTATTGGGGTACTCCACTGCCTATCTGGCGTACAGAAGATGGAACGAGCGAAATATGTATCGAATCTGTAGAAGAACTTTATAATGAAATCGAGAAATCGGTAGCTGCCGGATTTATGAAATCCAATCCGTACAAGGATAAAGGTTTTGTACCTGGTGAATATACCGAAGAAAATTATGATAAGATAGACCTTCATCGTCCGTATGTAGACGATGTCATTCTGGTATCGGAAGACGGCCAGCCGATGAAGCGTGAATCTGACCTGATTGATGTCTGGTTTGATTCCGGCGCTATGCCTTATGCGCAGATTCATTATCCGTTCGAGAATAAAGACATTCTGGATAACCGTGAAGTATATCCGGCTGACTTTATCGCGGAAGGTGTGGATCAGACACGCGGATGGTTCTTTACACTGCATGCTATCGCTACTATGGTATTTGATAGTGTGTCGTATAAAGCCGTGATCTCTAATGGACTGGTACTTGACAAGAACGGTAATAAGATGTCCAAGCGTCTTAACAATGCTGTCGATCCGTTTACTACGATTGAGAAGTATGGTTCTGATCCGTTGCGTTGGTACATGATTACTAACTCATCTCCATGGGATAATTTGAAATTCGACGTTGAAGGAATCGAAGAAGTTCGCCGTAAGTTCTTCGGTACCTTATATAATACATATTCGTTCTTTGCGCTGTATGCCAATGTAGACGGATTCGAATATAAAGAAGCAGATGTTCCGATGGCAGAGCGTCCGGAAATTGACCGTTGGATTTTGTCAGTATTGAACACCTTAATCAAGGAAGTAGATACTTGCTATAATGAATATGAACCGACTAAGGCAGGACGTTTGATCTCCGACTTTGTCAATGACAATCTGTCTAACTGGTATGTTCGTCTGAACCGTAAACGTTTCTGGGGCGGTGAATTTACTCAGGATAAACTGTCTGCTTATCAGACATTGTATACTTGCCTTGAAACAGTTGCGAAGCTGATGGCGCCTATTTCTCCGTTCTATGCCGATCGTCTGTATACGGATTTGATCACTGCTACAGGACGTGATAATGTGGTTTCCATTCATTTGGCTGAATTCCCGAAGTATCAGGAAGAAATGATAGACAAGGAACTGGAAGCCCGTATGCAAATGGCACAGGACGTAACTTCTATGGTATTGGCATTGCGTCGTAAAGTGAACATCAAAGTTCGCCAGCCGCTTCAGTGTATCATGATTCCTGTAGTGGATGAAGAACAGAAAGCTCACATCGAAGCAGTGAAAGCATTGATCATGAACGAGGTGAATGTAAAAGATATCAAGTTTGTGGATGGTGATGCCGGTGTATTGGTGAAGAAGGTGAAATGTGACTTTAAGAAGTTAGGCCCGAAATTCGGCAAACAGATGAAGGCAGTGGCTGCTGCTGTAGCGGAAATGTCTCAGGAAGCGATAGCTGAACTCGAAAAGAACGGAAAGTATACATTGAATCTGGATGGCGCGGAAGCTGTGATCGAAGCTGCGGATGTCGAAATCTTCAGCGAAGACATTCCGGGATGGCTGGTTGCCAATGAAGGTAAACTGACTGTTGCTCTTGAAGTTACTGTTACCGAAGAACTGCGTCGTGAGGGTATAGCCCGCGAATTGGTGAATCGTATTCAAAATATACGTAAGTCCAGCGGTTTCGAGATTACGGACAAAATAAAGATCACAATCTCCAAAAATACGCAAACAGATGATGCGGTGAACGAATATAATACTTATATTTGTAACCAGGTTTTAGGAACATCCCTTGATTTGGCAGATGAAGTGAAAGACGGCACAGAACTTAATTTTGACGATTTCTCATTGTTTGTCAATGTGATAAAAGACTAATACTAATATTGATTAACCTTTTAAACTAGTAAAGTTATGGCAGAAAAGACTAGATATTCGGATGCGGAACTCGAGGAATTCCGTGCCATTATTATGGAGAAGTTGGAGTTGGCTCAACGTGATTACGATCAGTTGAAGATGAGCTTGATGGGATTGGATGGTAATGATACCGACGATACATCTCCTACTTATAAAGTGTTGGAAGAAGGAGCTAATACGCTTTCAAAGGAAGAAACGACACGTCTGGCACAGCGTCAGCTGAAGTTTATCCAAGGATTGCAGGCAGCTTTGGTACGTATTGAGAATAAAACGTATGGCATTTGCCGCGAGACTGGAAAGTTGATTCCGGCAGAACGCTTGCGTGCTGTTCCTCATGCTACACTCAGCATCGAGGCTAAGAACAGTGGTAAAAAATAATAGATAGCTACAAGCTACGGATGACGAGCTACAAGTAGCTGCGCAATGTTTACGCACGGCAACTTGTAGCTCGTTATGTTTAATTTATGATGAACAAATGAAGAAACTATTCACGAAGGGTAGAATTGCCCTGCTTGTTATCTTTTCCGTACTGATTATTGACCAGATCATTAAAATCTGGATTAAGACTCACATGTATTGGCATGAAAGCATACGTGTGACGGACTGGTTTTATATCTATTTCACCGAAAACAACGGTATGGCTTTCGGTATGGAAATATTTGGAAAGTTGTTTCTGACCACTTTTCGTATTGTAGCAGTAGGGCTGATAGGCTACTATCTCTATAAGATTATAAAAAAAGGCTTCAAGACCGGATATATCGTCTGTGTGGCCCTCATCCTGACCGGAGCTTTGGGAAATATTATAGACAGTGTATTCTATGGCGTCTTTTTCAATGAAAGTACTCATTCACAGATTGCCAGCTTCATGCCCGAAGGCGGTGGATATTCTACCTGGTTCTATGGCAAAGTAGTGGATATGTTCTATTTCCCGATTATCGATACAAACTGGCCCACATGGATGCCTTTCGTAGGTGGAGAACATTTTATATTCTTCAGCCCGATCTTTAACTTTGCAGATGCTGCTATCAGTTGTGGTATCATTGCTTTGCTACTTTTCTATAGCAAGTACTTGAATGAATCTTACCATTCACTGGATAAAAATAAAAAGGAAAGCTTAGGTCATGAAGAGTAGGTTTCGGTTTCATCTGTGTTGTGTTTGCATGTTGGCGCTTGGGATAGCAGGCTGTAAAGTCAAAAGACCTGACGATGTAATCTCAGAATCGAAGATGGAGAATTTGCTGTATGATTATCATCTGGCAAAGTCTATGGGAGATAATCTGCCTTATAGTGAGAATTATAAGAAAGCTTTGTATCTCGATGCCGTTTTCAAGAAATATGGTACGACAGAAGCCACATTCGATTCGTCTTTGGTGTGGTACACACGCAACACGGAGGTATTATCGAAAATTTATGAAAAGGTGAGCAAACGCCTGAAAGCTCAGCAGAATGAAATTAATCATCTGATAGCTTTGCGTGACAATAAACCGAAGATGTCGGAACCGGGTGATAGTATTGATGTCTGGCCCTGGAAACGTCTGATACGTCTGACGGGTGAGATGATGAATGACCAGTATGCCTTTGTATTACCTGCCGATACTAATTATAAAGATCGTGATACATTAGTTTGGGAAGTACGTTATCGTTTCCTCGAACCAATGCTAGCCGATTCTTTGAGAGCTGTTACGATGGCCATGCAGGTTATATATGAAAAGGATACATTAAATCGCCTGGAAACAATCACTGATCCGGGTGTGTACCAGTTACGTTTGTCTGCAGATACATTGGGTGTGATGAAGGAAATAAAAGGTTTTATCTATTACCCGGGAGTACGGGGAGAGAAAGCCGGCGCATTACTGGCTGATCGTTTTTCTTTAACCCGTTATCATTGTTCAGACTCGCTTTCTGTAGCCGAACGTGATTCGATTAATCAGTTGGAAGCTCAGAAGACAGATTCTTTAAAGAAAGTATCTGATCAAAAGGATACTAAGATTTCGAAAGACTCTTTGCAAAAAGTTGATGAACTGAAGGATAATCAACGTATATCACCGGAAGAAATGAACCGCCGTCGTACGGTGACTCCTGAAAAGAAGCCGGAACAGATTGAAGTAGAGCAACATATCCAGCAGGAGAAGATTGAGCAAAGAAGGGAACGGCAATTGAATCAGCGTAGAAATCAGCAAAGACGTCAGTCACCTTCCCGTTAATATTATGAAACGCTTTGCCGCTCATTATTTGCTTCTGCCTGATGTTGGCTTTATCAGACAACAAGTAGTAGAGATTGCTGATGAAGGATATGTACGGGATGTTTTTCCGTTGACGGAAGAAATAGAGTCTGTTGAATGGATGCCCGGGCTGATAGCATTACTTCCCGAGAATAAAATAAAAAACACTGAGATGTTCAGCAAAAACATCTCAGTGTTTCAATTTAATCTTCCAATAGTTTCGGGACAAACTTTCCCATGTTTTAAAGAGGCTCTTACAGCGTCTGCAAAGAGGGGAGAAGTACTGTTTCCTTATTTATTTTATCCTTTTGATTTTACTTCCATGCAGCCTGTCGCCGGAACTCGGCACAGATTACTGCGGTAGCGATAGCTACGTTGAGAGATTCCGAGGTTTCTTTTCCTTGTGGATAATTGGGGATATAAAGTTTCCGATTGATGAGTGCTTCCACTTCTTTTCCTATTCCGTTACCTTCATTTCCCATTACGATCAGTCCGTTGGTGGATAATGGTTGTTCGTACATGTTTTCTCCATCCAAAAATGTTCCGAATACAGGAGCATCACCGAGTGAATGAATAAATTCGGGAAGAGAGGTGTAATGAACCTTAACACGGGCGATTCCTCCCATAGTGGCTTGTATGGTCTTGGGATTGTATACGTCTACCGTGTTCTGAGAGCAGATAATATGTTCGATACCAAACCAGTCCGCCAGCCGGATAATCGTACCCAGGTTCCCCGGGTCCTGAATATCATCCAGTGCCAGGCAAAGAGACTGGCGTGCGAAATCCGGACTTAACGTATATTGCGGTTGCTCGAAAACAGCAAGTACTTGCTGTGGTGTTTTCAGCAGGCTAGCACGTGATAGTTCTTCTTGAGAGACTTCTGCAATTTCATTTGCTTGAATGTCGGGATGCGCTTGTAACCATGAAGAAGTTGCAGCCAGAAAACGGCAAGGGAAATGTCCTAGCAAATCACCTGTTAATTTAGGACCTTCGGCTAGGAATACCTGTTCCTCTTTACGGGTTTTCTTTAGTTCCAGTGAATGGATATACTTTATTTTATTTTTGCTTAGCATTATTCTTTTACTTCTTTATTTACCGCAAAGCTATAAATATATTTTTAATAAATCGGCTGTTGAACAAGTTTTTTGAAAATAATTCTTTCTCATATTAACAATATTTGTATGAATAAAAATTGATTATCTACTTAATTTTAGTAGATTTGCTTAAAATTAGTAGTTTGATATTCAGTATAAAAGATGACAATATGGAAAGATTGACACAACAAGAGGAAGAAGTGATGATTTACTTTTGGAAAATGGGTCCTAGTTTTATCCGGGAGATTGTGAATGAAATGCCGGAACCAAAACCTCCATATACAAGTGTTGCCTCTGTAGTCCGTAATCTGGAGAAAAAGAAATTCTTGTCTCCTTTCAAGTTAGGGAATTCTATTCAGTATCATGTGCTGGTGAAAGAAAGCGACTATAAGCGTAGCTTTATGAATGGAGTAGTAAGTAACTATTTTACAGGTTCGTACAAAGAAATGGTTTCCTTTTTTGTCCGCGATCGTAAAATCAGCAAGAAAGAACTCGAGGATTTAATCAATATTATTGAGGATGAAGAATCATAAATCAAGATAGGCATGGAATCTTTTGCAATCTATTTGATTAAAGTAAATATAGCTTTGATTGTATTATATGCATTCTATAAGCTCTCTTTCAGCAAGGATACATTTTTCAGGCTGAGACGGATCATGTTGCTGCTGATATGTGTGACTTCGCTGATTTATCCATTGATTGATTTTTCAGGCTGGACGGACGAGTATGCAATAGGAGAAACGTTTACTACCGTTTACAATAAACTGTTACCGGAAGTGCTGGTTACTACGGCTTTACCCGTTGCTACAACAGAAGTTGAAGTGACAACCTGGCAGACCGGTATCTGGGTCTGGATTATTTATGGATTGGGAATAGGTATGTTGTTACTGCGTAATCTTTTGGAAGTTAGTAAAATACATCGCTCTTTAGCCTGCTCTCGGCGCTATTCTCTGAAAGGTGTACCTGTTTATCAGTTGGAAGATGTAGGGGAGCCCTGTTCCTTTTTTCATTGGATATTCATAAATCCGATGCAATATTCGGATAAGGAAATTGATGAGATATTGATACATGAACAAACTCATGTCCGTGAGTTGCATTCATTGGATATAATACTGGTTCAACTGGTTATATTGTTATGTTGGTTTAATCCGTTCTCCTGGTTGATACGCAGTGAAATACGTATGAATCATGAGTATCTGGCGGACAAGCAAGTAGTGACGTCCGGCTATGACAAGAAATCGTATCAATATCATTTGTTGGGAATTAAACATACCTCATTGGCTGCAGCAAACTTCTATAACAACTTTAGTGTATTACCCTTAAAAAAACGAATTAAAATGCTAAACAGAAAAAGAACTCATAACATCATGGTAGGTAAGTATCTGATGTTTATACCAGTAGCCGCATTATTGCTGTTATTCAGTAATTGTGCTAATAAGAAAACAGATAAAGTCCAGTCTGATACAGAAAAAGCAGATACTGTAGTAGCTGCTGAGCCGGATAAGACAGCAGAGCCTCAGGTTGAGGTTGCAATCACTGAGACGAAGGGTGATTCTATTTATTCAGTAGTGGAAACGATGCCGGATTTCCCAGGGGGACAGAAAGAACTACTGAGCTTTTTGAGTCGCAATATCAAGTATCCGACAAAGGCGATAGAAAGTAAAATTCAAGGTCGTGTTATTGTACAGTTTGTAGTTAACAAAGATGGCAGTATTTCTAATGCGAAAATAGTACGTAGTGTTGATCCGGATTTGGATAAAGAAGCTCTTCGAGTCATAAATTCGATGCCCCAATGGAAGCCGGGAATGCAAAAAGGGGAGCCTGTATCTGTGAAGTATACAGTTCCTATTGTATTTAGAAATCAACAAAATTAGGAGTCTTATTCGCCACGATTTATAGAAATAATTGCAAGGATACATAGTCAGTAATATATAGGTATTAGCAAAGCATACTTTGCAAATTTCTATAATTCGTGGTGAAAAGAACTTTTGTCGCATTAATTATTGTTTTGATAATTTCCCCGAACGAAAAATATGCTCTATCTTTGTCCCTATATATTTCTTCCGCTTTTATAGAGATACTGTATGAGGAAAGGATTTCTTTACTTATTTACTTTTGCCGTTATCATTCTGTCGCTCGCTTCGTGCACTGCCACTAAGTATGTGCCGGATGGCTCTTATCTGCTGGATGAAGTCAAGATTCATACAGATCAGAAAAATGTCCGTCCTTCTTCCTTACGAATGTATGTGCGACAGAACCCTAATGCCAAATGGTTCAGTTTAATCAAAACGCAGCTTTATGTTTACAACCTTTCAGGACGAGACTCTACTAAATGGGGAAATAAGTTCCTGAGAAGAATCGGGGATGCTCCTGTAATCTACAGTGAGACTGAAGCGCAGCGCTCGCAGGATGAAATTACAAAGGCAATGCGCAATATGGGCTATATGGCGGCCACAGTGAAGCGTTCGACTAAAATAAAGAAGAAAAAGATCAAGTTGTATTATGAGGTGACAGCCGGCGATCCTTATATTGTCAATTCATTAAAGTATGATATTCGTGATCCTAAGATTGCAGATTTTCTGAAGCAGGATTCTGCCAAAAGTCTGCTGAAAGAAGGGATGATATTTGATGTGAACGTGCTGGATGCCGAGCGTCAGCGAATTACTGACAAGTTGCTTCGGAATGGTTATTATAAGTTCAATAAGGATTATGTCGGCTATACGGCAGATACGGTTCGGGGTACTTATCAGGTAGACTTGACCTTGCATTTGCACGCCTACAGAGCGCATGTGAGTGATTCGGTGAAGGCACATCAACAATATTGGATAAATAAGATTAACTTTATTACGGATTATGATGTCCTGCAATCTTCTGCGCTGAACAGTATGGATATCAATGATTCTCTTCATTTTAAAGGGTACCCTATTTATTATAAAGATAAACTCTATTTACGCCCGAAGATGCTTACTGATAATCTTCGCTTTGCTCCGGGCAATTTGTATAACGAGCAGGATGTTCAGCAGACTTATTCCAATTTCGGGCGTCTGTCCGCCTTGAAGTATACCAATATCCGTTTTCTTGAAAATCAGGTAGGAGATACGGCGAAGCTTGACTGCTACGTGATGTTGACTAAGAGTAAGCACAAGTCGGTAGCTTTTGAGGTGGAAGGAACTAACTCGGCCGGTGACTTGGGAGCAGCAGCTTCCGTCTCTTTTCAAAACAGGAATCTGTTTCGTGGTTCGGAGACTTTTATGATCAAGTTTCGTGGTGCTTATGAAGTGATTTCCGGACTTCAGGCAGGCTATTCTAACAATAATTATACGGAGTATGGGGTGGAGACAAGTATCAACTTTCCTAATTTTTTGTTTCCTTTTCTCTCTTCGGACTATAAGCGTAAAATCAGAGCTACTACGGAATTCGGATTGCAGTATAATTATCAGATGCGTCCTGAATTTCTACGCACGATGGCATCGGCTTCATGGAGTTATAAGTGGACTCAGCGTCAGAAAATACAACATCGTATTGATTTGATTAATATTGGTTTCCTTTATTTGCCGAGAATATCGGAGAAATTTAAGAACGATTTTATCAATAAAGGTCAGAGTCATATTCTTCAGTATAATTATCAGGACCGTTTGATTATTAATATGGGATATAGCTATCACTATAACAGTATAGGTGGTGCCATCATCAATAATACGATTGCTTCCAATTCATATTCCATCCGTTTTAATTTCGAATCGGCGGGAAATATCATGTATGCTTTATCCAAGGCGACCAATATCCGTAAGAATAGTGATGGGGAATATGCTATTTTAGGAATTCCGTATGCGCAGTATGTGAAAGGGGAATTTGACTTTTCTAAGAATATAAGAATAGACCGTCGTAACTCATTTGCATTTCATATAGGTCTGGGAATTGCTGTACCCTACGGGAATGCGAAGACTATTCCGTTTGAGAAACAATACTTTTCCGGTGGGGCCAACAGTGTTCGCGGGTGGACGGTACGTGACTTGGGGCCGGGTTCTTTTGTGGGAAATAAAAATACCAATTTACTGGATCAGTCCGGTGATATCAAGCTGGATGCCAGCATTGAATATCGAAGCAAATTATTCTGGAAGTTTCAGGGAGCCATCTTTGTAGATGCCGGTAATATATGGACCATTCGTGATTATGACAATCAGCCGGGAGGAGTCTTTAAATTCGATAAGTTCTATAAGCAAATAGCAGTAGCGTACGGATTAGGGCTTCGCCTGGATCTGGATTTCTTCATTCTTCGTTTTGACGGAGGTATGAAGGCGCTCAATCCTGTTTATGAAAAGGGGAAAGATCGTTATCCGATTATCCATCCTAAGTTTAGTCGTGATTTTGCTTTCCATTTTGCAGTAGGATATCCTTTCTGACCAATCATTGCCAATAAAAAAGGAGATGAAACTGATTCTACGGTTTCATCTCCTTTTTGTTTATTGTATATGCTTTTAACGAGCGGCAAACATCAGGTTGCTCATAGTAGCCTGACGGGCAGCCATCATACCTTGAGCGTCCAATGTAACGTTCATTTTTTCGCCGTTTGGTAAGAACAGATCAGCAGTGCCGTCGTTGTTCATCTTTAGCAACTCAGAGCTTTCGCCATTTGCAACTACATTCCAGGTATTAGCTTCTTTGTTGTAGATCAAATCCATAGAAGCTGTTTCGCCTTCCTTCGTGATTGAATAACCGTTTTCAAGCGTTTTAACCATATAGTTACCGTTTTCTCCTTTTACCTTCTTCACGTCGCCTACATTAGCCATCGGGTTGGAACCACTCCAGAATTCGATAGAGTTGATTACTAAAGCATCAGCAAGGTATGCTACGCCATAAACCGGAACAATGTTGAAAGCTAAAAATACGAGCTCATTTACAAATTTGTTTCCGACTCCTTGATTCCAGGAACTTAAACGGTTGAATAAGCCGAATGATCCAACACAAGAACTGAATAATAAGCTACCACTAAGTACAACCGCTACTAATGTCAGTTTGCTTCTTTTCATGTTTACTTTACTTTTTGATTAATAAAATATTGATAAATTCTCTTTTTAATAGATGCAAATATAACATTTTTAAATTAATCAAGGTTATTATTTCTTGTTTTTATATCATTTACGTTTGTTGTGTGCCAACTTGCTTCCAATGAAATAATCGATGGAAAATTTACCGGGTCCGGCAATGTACATTAATACAAATACTACTAAGTAGATGAATGCCAATTCTTTTACTGCAAATACGTCATTAGCATGGATGACAAAAAAGGCAACTATCATAGTAAAAATCATCGGGATCATTGCCAAGCGGTACAGAAAGCCGAAGATGAAGCCCATTGAACATACCAACTCACCAAAGATCGCTAAACCGAGGGATATGGAACTGCCCAGCCCTATCGGATCAGGAAAAGCCGTGGATAACTCCTGGAAATTACTCCATTTCTGTATACCGTGGTTCATTAATAATATTCCGAAAATGATGCGGACTGCCAATAAAAACAAGGATACTTTTGTTGTATTCGGCTTTGTGGGGAATAAAAAATTATAAATCATAAGTCGTTCTTTTTATAAGTTTGCTTTTTATTTATATAAACATAAAAAATATTGAATTTGTTCTCTGAAAACGATGAAACATAGAAACAAAAAAAGATACCGGAAATAAAATGACTGGCCAGTCGCTTTATTTCCGGTATCTTTTAGTACAAATAAAATTTCCTTGCCTATTCTTTATTTAGAATATAATTTTCGGCAAGTGCTCCCGTTATTTCTTGTTTGTCAGCATTTAGTAGACGAACTTTATTTTCCTCAACTTTATAATATGCTGTTTCTCCGCCTTCTTCTTTTAAAGTCAAGATATTACCTTCCAGCGTATAAGTTCCTTTTTCATCAAATGAACTATCCCGGTCGATGTATACAGAGTGAAGAGTAAACGTCTTGTCAGGATTTAATATCAATGTTGTTTCAATGCCCGGACAGTCGGCTGCAGGTAATACACCTTTGTAAGTTCCTTCATAATCAAGCGATGTTTCGGCATTATGTATATCGACTACTCCGGTTGCTGTACTGTCTGTGCCTGTACTATTGTTTGTTTTCGCACTGTTTCCGCATGCTGCCAGAAGAAAGCAGGAACATGCCAGAATAATAATTTTTTTCATGATCGTTATTTTAATAGTTTATCTAATTAAGTTTATAGTCCGTAAAGATATAAATAATAAGTTGAATTCGGGCAATAAAAAGAACGGAACAACTTAATTTATGAATTTATAAACGGTTATTACTATCAGACAATGAAGGCGAATATTACAATCTTATATTAACATATAACTTACCATTTCTTTGAGAATAGTTCAAGCAACTGACTTTTCTTCAATGGTTTGGCAAGAAATTCATTGCATCCTGCGTCAAGGGCGCTGATTCTGTCAGCATCAAAAGCATTGGCTGTAAGTGCAATAATAGGTATCCTATTATTAAACTCACGGATTTTGCGGGTTGCTTCCAGTCCTCCCATGACAGGCATTTTCATATCCATGAGAACAAGATCGAACTCTTCCTCACGTACTTTATTTACTGCTTCCGCTCCATTTTGAACATGGGTTAGATGGTAGCTTTTGAGAATATGTTGCACTAACGAATAGTTACTTTCATTATCTTCGGCAATTAATATCTTCAGTTCCTTCTTGTCGATTTCGTTCAAAGAAAGCTGGTGTTGCAATGGCAGTGAAATAGTTGGGTTATGTTCCTTCTGAGTGCTGATTTCACAAGGAATCCATGCCCAGAAAGTCGATCCAATACCGGGAGTGGAAGTAAATCCGACTTCTCCTCCGGCTCCTTCAATGATAGCTCTTGAGATAGCCAGTCCGAGTCCGGTGCCCTGAGCAAACTCATTGAGCTTCTGGAAACGTCCAAACACTCGTTCCTGTAATTCTTCCGGGATACCGACTCCGGAATCTTCCACATAGATCCGGATTCCTTCTCTTTCGATGCTGTATCCCATTTTTATATATCCGGATTTGGTGCATTTGACAGCGTTTGTAAGATAGTTCATCCATACTTGCTTGAGCCGGCTTCTATCCAGGAAAATCCAACAGTCCGGGCTGGAATTGTCCATTTGAAACTCAACATCCGGATTGGTAATCTTTGGCTGGATCATGGTATAAAGCTCGTTGCATACTTTGGCTAAATTGAATGTTTCTCTTTTGCGATCAAGAATTCCTGATTCAATCTTGGAAAGGTCGAGGATATCATTGATCAATCGCAATAACAACTCATTATTGGATTGGATGATGCTCATGTATTCTTCTTTTTCTGCCGGATCTTCAGAATATACCATCAGTTCGGAGAAGCCGACGATCGCGTTCAGGGGTGTACGTATTTCGTGACTCATATTGGCAAGGAAAGCCGATTTCAGGCGGTCGGAAAGTTCAGCTTTGTCTTTCAGCTCCTTTAGTTGCTGTGCCATTTTCTCCCATTTCGTATTGTTGACTTTAATACCGGTGTAGCGAATTACATTGCCTTTCTTGTCCCTTTCCACTGGTATGCCAGTAACAATGAGAGTCTGCCATTCTTTGTCCCATTTAGTTTTGGATCGGAATTTGAAGTTGAGATCTTTAGTTGTTCCTCCAATCATATAATTAATATGGTTGCGGACCTGCTCAATGTCTTCCGGGTGGGTGACATGCAGATAGTCTTCGGGTGTGATTGCATTTTCAGAATGGAAGTCATTCACGGGGTCATTAAATGCTTTGAATTGTTTGCTTTTTACTTCAAAATCCCAGTAAGACATGCCTACAGTCTTGAAGGTGAGCTGCATTTTGTAGTTTCTTTCTTCAAGTTCTTCATTCAGTTGATGAAGTTTGGAGATATTTTGTCTGAATCCGGTATATCGTACGTTGTTACCATATTCGTCTTTCTCGAATGGAACACCTATGATATTACAATATTGCCAGGATTCATCATACTTCGTTTGCATACGGCAAGTGAAGTTAATGGTGAGTTCCTTGCCTGATAGCATAGACTGTATGGCGTCATAGGATGAAGAACGGTCTTCAGGATGAATAACATCCATGTATCGTTGGATGGTCACCAGTTTATCACTGGCATAATCATTGATCGGGTCATTATAGGCTTCGAACTCTTGAGTCCGTACATCGAAATCCCAATGAATGATATTGCTGACTTTCATGGCCAGTTCACGCTTGGCGATTAATTCCTGCGTCTTCTTTACCATTTGCATTCTTTCCGTTATATCCAGTTGGGTTCCTATAATCTGCAATTTCCCAAAATGTTCGAAAGATAACCGCATCATGCTTTCATAATAGCGGTATTGCTTTTCTTCTTCATTATAGAAACGTAAGGTGATGTTTCCTTGCTGAATTTCTTTGTTGGTCAGTTGTGATAAAAGTTGTATTAAAGGTTCATGATCTTGTGGATGCAATATATTTAGAATCTGATCTAATGTCGTGTTATTTTTAGCTACAGGATCTCCATGTAATGGATTGAATGTTTTCTTATACACGTCATATACCCAAGATGACATAGAGGCTGCTTCCATTGCCATTTCCAGATTCTTTTTGCTTTCATCCGTACGAAATTCAGCTTCTTTTATGGCAGTCACATCGTTGGAAAGCAATATATGCCCGATGATTTCTCCCTCCTTGCTTCGCAGGGGAACAACCTTTGCTTCATAAATGATCGTGTTCTTATTTTGGGTAGAGAAGTATGCGTTGTCTTTTATCCGGTCAAAGTCGTATTCGAATTCCAGAACAATATCTTCGCCTCTCTGAATGCGATTTTTGAGAGTTTCGTCCATATAAGGACTATTAAAAAGATTGACGATATTAACCACAGTCGTTTTATCAGTGACTCCATACATCTGCAATGCATGTTCATTGATACTGCGCAAGATACCATTTGTGTCATAGATCTCAATACTCATTGGCAGACAAGCATAAATACTTTCTGCAAACAGAAGTTGATCTTTTGTTAAAGGGAATGTTTCTGGTTCTGAAGATGACATTACATTTTGGGTAGTAGGTTCTGTTTCACTTGGGTTCATTTGTCCTTTGTTTTTGTCTATGTATGATGCTCTGATTTGTTTGCTATTGATTAATTTATACAACTTCTTGATTGCTGCAAGAAGCTATATGTTCACAAACATACAATAAAAATATGGAATAAAGAAATTAACACTAATAAAAGTGAATGACAACTTTGCATTTGATTAATGTCAGGAAAGCATGAAAGGCATCTTTTCACTCTCAAGAAATCTATATTATATAAGGTGAAATACTAAAAGTGCTTGTCCGGGTCTGCATATTCTCGTTTTTATCTTTATCTTTGTAGGAAAATATAAAAATATGGCACAACATACTTATGATGAAGAATCGGTCCAGGAGCTGTTGGGCTGGGCGAAGAAGATGCTTGAAACGAAGAGTTACCCGACAGAAAAGTATCAGGTTAATGCATGTACTTCAATCATTGATGGTAAACTTTATCTGGAGTCTTTAATTTCGATGATTTCCAAAAATTGGGAAAATCCGACTTTTCATCCTACTATTGAACAACTGTGGGAATATAGAGAAAAGTGGGAAGGTCAAAAGGAGTAATGTAAGTTTCAGATCTCCTCAGAAAATACATAATGCACTCTGAAGCGATGTGCCCGGAGTGCATTATGCATTTTTATTAATGGATGTAAGTCTGATCTTTCGCGTCGGAGATTAAAACGGCAACCATTTTCTTTTTTTCTTCTGACTGGTATTTTCTTCTCTTTGCTGGCTGTATATATCGGCAAATGTCTTTTTCTCTTTTATCATTTCATAGATAATTCCCCAGTCGGGAATACCGCCGACATTCCGGTCGTCTATAAACAGATCGGCTTTCAGTTTTCGGGAAAAGCCCTGATGATCTCTTTCTTCTTCCGGATAGTCTTTATTGGCTGCATAAAACTCCAGTCCTCTGGCTCTGCACCATTCTATGGCTTCGTCCAAAAGTTCTCCCTCGCGTACACTCCACAAGATTAAACGGTGCTTTTCTTGTTGTAACAATTTCAGCGTTTCAACTGCAAATGGAATTTCTTCACCAATACGTGGATAACGATGCTCTACAATCGTTCCGTCAAAATCAACAGCTATAGTCATTATGATATATTTAGAATACGTAATTTAGGACAAAGATACGGACTGTAAGCTAAAAAAACGTATATTTGCGCTGAATTAACATTTTAATAAAAAAACAGAGATTACATGAACAATTCCCCTCAGCGTGCCGCCAAAGGTTTTACAAGAGCCTTTTGGGTGAGTAACACAGTCGAACTGTTTGAACGTATGGCATATTATGCTGTTTTTATCGTTCTCACTATTTATTTATCCAGTATTTTAGGTTTTAATGATTTCGAAGCAAGTATGATTTCCGGCCTTTTCTCCGGAGGATTATATCTGCTTCCTATATTTTCGGGTGCTTATGCAGATAAGATAGGTTTCCGGAAGTCGATGATTATTGCCTTTTCTTTATTATCTATCGGTTATTTGGGGCTGGGCGTATTCCCTACATTGCTCGAAGCGGCAGGGTTGGTGAGTTACGGTGCGACTACCCGGTTTAATGGTTTGCCGGACAGTTCTTCCCGGTGGATTATCGTTCCTATCCTGTTTATCCTTATGATAGGAGGTTCTTTTATCAAGTCTATTATTTCCGCATCTGTGGCTAAGGAGACAACGGAAGCGACCCGCGCCCGTGGTTATTCTATTTTTTATATGATGGTCAATGTCGGTGCTTTTACGGGTAAGACAATTATCGACCCTTTGAGAAATGTGATCGGCGAACAAGCTTATATTTACATTAACTATTTCTCCGGGGCGATGACGGTGATTGCCTTGCTGGCAGTGATCCTGCTATATAAATCGACTCATACGGCAGGTGAAGGAAAAAGTCTGCGTGAGATAGGGCAGGGCTTTATGCGGATTATGACTAACTGGCGTTTATTGATTCTCATTTTAATCGTAACAGGCTTCTGGATGGTACAACAGCAACTTTATGCCACTATGCCTAAGTACGTCATCCGTCTCGCAGGCGAAACAGCTAAACCGGGATGGATCGCGAACGTTAATCCTTTTGTGGTGGTATGTTGTGTCAGCTTTATCACTCGTTTGATGGCAAAGCGCAGTGCGATTACTTCGATGAATGTGGGTATGTTCCTAATTCCTGTTTCTGCATTGCTGATGGCTTGTGGAAACATATTGGGAAATGATATTATCTCAGGAATGAGCAATATTACTCTGATGATGGTGGCTGGTATTGTTGTACAGGCGCTTGCCGAATGTTTCATTTCGCCGCGGTATCTGGAGTATTTCTCTCTGCAGGCTCCTAAGGGAGAGGAAGGTATGTATTTAGGATTCAGTCATCTGCACTCATTCCTTTCTTCTATATTCGGTTTCGGGCTGGCTGGTATTCTGTTGACAAAATATTGTCCGGACCCTGCCTTGTTTGAAACTCGTGCGGCATGGGAGGCCGCCAGTGCGAATGCGCATTATATCTGGTATTATTTCGCTGCTATCGGGCTGATTGCCGCTATAGCTTTGCTATTATTCGCAAAAATCACCGAATCCATCGACAAAAAGAAGAAATCTTCTCGGTAATTATCTTCTTTTTTATGTATATTTGCCGTCACTTTGCTGTAAAAGTTGACGGCATTTTGCATTTTAATAAAGAAAGATAAAACATGAAAGTAAGATTTATAAGCCTGGCGAGTGGCAGCAGTGGGAACTGCTATTATCTGGGTACTGATACCTATGGAATACTGATAGATGCCGGTATCGGCATCCGTACCATCAAGAAAACACTGAAAGATTTCAATATTCTGATGGAAAGTATACGTGCCGTATTTGTAACGCACGATCATGCGGATCACATCAAGGCTGTAGGGCATTTGGGGGAAAAGATGAATATACCTGTTTACACCACGGCTCGTATTCATGAGGGGATTAATCGTAGTTATTGTATGACGGAAAAGCTCAGCACATCGGTTCGTTATCTTGAAAAGCAAGTGCCTATGATGCTCGAAGATTTCCGTATCGAATCTTTTGAAGTTCCTCATGACGGGACGGATAATGTAGGATATTGTATAGAAATAGACGGCAAAGTCTTTTCTTTCTTAACCGACTTAGGGGAAATCACTCCGACGGCGGCAGATTATATCAGCAAGGCAAACTATCTGATTCTGGAAGCGAACTATGACGAAGAAATGCTTAAAATGGGACCTTATCCCCAATATCTGAAGGAACGGATCATGAGCAGGACCGGACACATGAGCAATTCTGCTACTGCTGAATTCCTGGCAGAAAATATCACCGAGCACCTGCGTTATATCTGGTTGTGTCATCTGAGCAAAGACAATAATCATCCGGAGCTGGCATATAAAACGGTAGAATGGAAATTAAAGAACAAAGGTGTAATTGTAGGTAAAGATGTGCAACTACTTGCTTTAAAGCGAAATACGCCTTCTGAGCTTTATGTGTTCGAATAATAACGAAAAAAAGATAGTAAAAAAGCTGCATTATTGTTTGGTCAAATGAAATAAAAGACCTACTTTTGCAACCGCAAACGAGGAAATAAGCACTCTTAGCTCAGTTGGTAGAGCAACTGACTCTTAATCAGTGGGTCCAGGGTTCGAATCCCTGAGGGTGTACAAATCCAAAGTTGCAATATAAAAAAATGTTGCACTCTTAGCTCAGTTGGTAGAGCAACTGACTCTTAATCAGTGGGTCCAGGGTTCGAATCCCTGAGGGTGTACTAGGAAAAAGGAGGTTTTTACCTCCTTATTTTGTTGGTTTACAGCAGATTAATTGAATAGATGTTATATGAATTGACATCTAAAGGAGTATCAAAAGATAGTACTAATTACGTCAAACTATGACAAGGTATAGTAAATAGTGACATATTTGTGATACCAATGCGATACTAGGGGATGATACCGGTGTGATACCAATGTGATACCCGGTGTGATACCAGACGTAAATCTTCCCAATTTCTCCTTATCTACATTTATCAATCATACTTAAAGTAAAAGTATGAACAATGTATCTGTACGGCTCGTCTTTGATAGAAAGCACGTAGCCACCAAAAAACGTCAATCCTCCGTACAAATGGAGGTTACTTATCAGCGGAAACGCAAGTATGTCGGAACTGGCATAAAACTCTATTCCGACCAGTGGGGCAAAGACCTGAAAGTTAAAAATCACCCCCAGTCATTAGTGTTCAACCAAAAGTTGAATGATATGGTATCTGGGATATATGATTTTGTCTATCAGCTCTCTTCTCAAAACATTCCTTTCACCTTTGAAAGATTGGAACGGTATTTGAACAATTCGGAATCCGGAACCACAAATTCATTTCTGTCCTTTATGGAGAAACGGATATACGAACGGCAAGTTACTGATTCAACGAAGCAAAGGCAGAAGTGTGTACTAAAAGCACTGAAAGAATTTGGCAGGATTAAAGATTTTACTGATATTTGTGATGAAAATATCAGAGCATACGATGAATTCGCCAAAAAACGATGCAAATGCCAGTCTTCGGTATATAATTATCACAAGATACTGAAAGTGTTTGTAAGAGAAGCATACGCGGCTCATTTGATTTCAGAGAATCCATATCAGAATTTCAAATTAGATCGCGGCAAACGTGTAGCAAGGAAGTTCTTGACTAAAGAAGAACTGACTAAACTTGAAACTAAACAGATTGATGATATGTGCCTGAATCGTGTGAGAGATCTTTTCCTGTTTTGTTGTTATACTGGTTTGGCGTATGCGGATTTGGCAATTTTTAACTTCAAAGATGCTATAATGACAGACGGAATGTATAGAATACGAGATGAGAGAATAAAAACCGGAACTCCTTATAATATATCACTCATGGATAAAGTTATGAATATATTAAAGAAGTATGAGTTTAAGTTGCCTGTTATATCTAACCAGAAGTACAATTCATATTTAAAAATTCTGGGGGCGTTCTGTGAAATAAAAAAGAAGTTGACGAGTCACGTTGCCCGGCATACCTTTGCCACTACTATTGCATTAGCCAATGGTGTGAGGATTGAGGTTATCAGCAAAATGCTTGGACATACGAATATCCAGACTACGCAGCTATATGCGCATATATACCAGGCTGAAGTAGACAAAGAGTTTGAACGACTTAACAATATTGTATGAAGGTGAAACTTGTCACTGTAAGAGAAGCAGCTGATTTTCTTCGTATATCTTACAGAACGGCTCAACGATACTTGGCTGAAGGAAGAATACCGTACACCAAGCCAGCCGGTAGAGTATTGATAAAGGAGCAAGACTTGATGAACTTCGTCAATATGACGAATAGATAAAAATATATGCCTCGGTTACTTTGCACTGTGTGTCATTTATGACTTACCAAAATAGGTAAAAGCCCAGATTACTGTTTTGACACATGGTATTCACCCTAAGTGACCGGGGTATTTTTCTTTGTTAGAAGAAAACAAATTATGATTTTAGGATAATCAAATCAAAATACATTAAACGAGTACGTTTATACTCTGGTTCTAGGTCTAGTTTCATGTATTCTATTTCATCTGCAATATTTTCAAATATAAATTTGAATCCATTACGCTGATAAAAATCTATCACTTTTTGATGATTAGAGGCATCAACAATAATATAACGGCATCCAGTCTTATTTAATGGATCAATAAACCAACCTTTTATAAAAGACAAAATTTCATCACCAATATGTTTTCCGGCAAAGGAATCAAATACAGCTAATTGTCCAACTAATACAGCTGGATATTGAGAGTTGCGTTTAATATTGGGTATTGGGCGATTTATTTTGTTTTTTATATTTTTAGGTAAGGACGAAACGGGCAACATTGAATTGGATACGGTAAATGCTGCAACTAATTCTAAAGAAGTGTTAGCCTTGACGAAACCGTATGATTTACCAAGTAATTGATTGTTGTAATTTTCAAAATCATTTTTGAAGAAATTTTCAATATCCTTATCGTGAGTGCATGAAAAGTCAGAACAGTTCTCTATTAGAGGTCTGCTCCATTCAACAAATTCGCAATTATCTTCGATAAATGTACCCACTATTTGAATTTACGAAGGTTTGATTTTTCCAAAATTCTTTTGGTCATTTCTACTTCACGCGAAAAATCAACGGTCCCTCGTTTTTTCTCATTCTCACGGGCAATCTTTTCAAATTTTTCTGCGACTTTGCCGGTTAATGTTGGTATTGGTTTGATATAAATTGCCATAAATCAATTGTTTTACGAGACAAAGATACAACATTAGTTTTACTTTTTATTTCAGCACCATTAAAATCATCTTTATCAGCACTACTTTTAACACAAAGTTCAGTATCTACAGCATCATTAACAAGAATACGGTGAGCAACATCACTATTACCCACCGTATCATTTACTCTAAGAGTAGTACTTACAGCACTCCTAACAGAAGTCCTATGACTCCCCAGATTATATCATGCCAATCAGCTACTCCTTTCTTTATCCATTTATCTAAAACAACTTCTTTGGCGACAAGTATAATCAGAGTGATTAGTATGGCACTCCAAACAGGTATAAGGTATTTGAGTACATCATAAATCAAGATGCCAGCAATCAGATGCTGGGCACCGTCCATTCTCATGTGGTTAAAGCAGAATTCATCTATTTTCTGCCTAATTTTTTTTAGAAAATCCATGTAATTTTTGAGGTTAATTTTTAATTTTGAGATGATGCTATCATATTAAAACCATTTCATACATGCCAAGGGTTTTGATATGGGTCATAAGATGTTTGAAAGGTTGCCATCTGCCAGTCTGTAAGAGGCTCTTTCTTGTTATCAATTTTTCTCGGAATTTGAGGATTTAATTTTAGCCTGGAAGCGTCTTTTAGCCATTGCATAGAATGGTCGTAGTCATCTATTCGTACAGTACTGATATTGTTAGGAGAAATCAGTTTGTGCAACTCGTATAATGACAGTTGAACCATGTGACGTTTCAAGTTATAGTTTCTTGGGTCATGGTATCTGATATTCCTTTCCAGTTCCGGTACATCAGCATTGGGATTGATTATAGGGTAATAAATTTTTCCTTTATATTCTACATATTCGTGTTCTGACAACTCATAAGAATTGAGTGAAGGATCATATTCTCCAATCATCCCCCAGCAGTCAGACTCCATTGGATTGACCAGACAGTCATAATTATCCATTGTTAGCAAGGTGAAGAATTTGCCTTCATATTCTACAACTTCCCATTCATTGTATGGAACAGTGTCCCACTTGTATGTATCAACCATTTCCCAGGCATTAACTTCCGGAATACGAATATCGTTGAAGTCTATGCCATTGGCGATGTCACATATATATGTCCGTCCTAAGAACTTTGTCACATCTCCGGGACGATAGTTTTTCATCTGGCTGTATTGTTCTATTTTTTTCAGGTCAAGTATCTCTTCTGTTTCGTGCCAATAAGATATAGGACAAGGAGCTTTGTAGCCATTGATAGCTTGAATTACCTCGCATATTTTCCCGTCAAGGTAAAAATGACATCCTATAGGATAACTGATTCTTCGATCATATTCAAAGATGAATTTACCTCGATTTAGTTCGCGTTCAATTTCATAATTTTCAGTAAGGTAATCCATAATAGATGCTTCAGCGGCTTGTTCTGCCTGCACAAAACAAATATTTTTCCCACGGGTAAGCTGCGATAAAGCATCCTCCGTAATGATACCCAGATAATCATTTTTGTTTAAAAACCTTCTATACATAATTAATATTCAAAAGTGTTATAGACTGGTGCTGTATATGTTTCAATTGTTGTCTTTTGATTTTGGAACCGTCTCCATGAGTCACAGAGAAACAATACTAATACATAATCCAAGATGTCCGATAAGTGCCCATATTTTTCTTCTTTTCCACCGGTTTTGGGGTTTAATACTTTTTTCTTGGATTTGGTGCCGTCAGAGTTCTTCTGCTGATATATCATATCTTCAGTAAATTTACGACACCGTAGGTCTGCCATGAATTTCCAACCGTCAAACCCGTTTAATATAGCGTTGACAAACTCCAACCGGGTACTTTGTGGCGGCTGCTTCTGAAGCAATTTTATACGTGGCCTTAGTACATTGTTTTTCATATTGTCCACTATAATAGTATAGTTGTTGACACCTTCTTCTGTTTGCGTGCTACGTGCTAATCCTGCTGGGTCTCCTGTTATAATTATTCCGCCTATATGCTGATTCTGGAGGTGTTTGTCTCTTATTTTTTGAGATAATTTGGGGGTATTGTTTTCTTTGTTCTCTGGTTTACCTAAGTTTTCTTCCAGCAGATATATTTCTTTCTTTTCATAATTAATCTGCAACTCCATCTCACTCATATATGGAGCGACATTAAAGTCCCATCCTGATATGATTGGCTTCATCGGATCATAAACTTTTTCCCGTAACCGTTCAATAAGATGTTTTTCGCCATCAAAATTCCAATATGCAGCCATAAGGTTTGAATCAACAAAATCCCAGTTCCCATATAAAAGCCTTTCTCGTGTTGCTCGATCTGTAATTTTGTTTAATGCTGCAACATAGGTCTGTACAAACTGAATATCCGGATTATCAAAAACAGAGAATGGTACGTATGCTTCGCCTTCTTTGCATAATACAGGATTTCCTTCATCGTCTTGAACAAAACGCGAACGTACCCAATTAATACAAGGGTTGGTTGACATCATCATTCTGGCAGTCTTAAATGTTTCTGCTGTGCGCCAACGAAGACGAGAAAATAATACTTCAATAGCTCTTTCTGAAATTTCTGATACCTCATCTATGAATGCAATAGTATATTCTGAAGACCCGAAACGTTCAAAGTTAGGGTCTGAAGGTAAGTCAACCATTTCTTGCATGATGATGACTGAATCATTCCAAAATGTCAATATCCCATCAAGGTTGTTTATTTTGTAATTCACCCCTTCTTTTAGCCCCCATTCCTTACATACTTTCTTTATGGTATTCCAAGTAGAACCTTTCAAACTCTTTAAGGTTTTACGAGCTACAACGGCACGTATATCTGGAAATCTCATACAGCTACTAACAAGCCAGCAGCTTCCTAAATAAGATTTTCCACCTCCGGCTGCACCACCTCCTAAAATAAGTTGTGGTAAATTTTCAGAGCCGCATGATGTGCAATATGGTTTATATTGTGGATTTCCTTTAATATCATGTCCGACCATTTTTTGTGATATATGCCCTCCACAATGAGGGCAATAGTCGGGTTGAAGTAATTTCCATAATTCATATTGTTTGGGAGATGGCTTGAAATCAATTTTTATGTTTGGTGCTTTTAATCCTACAGCCATATTGTTAATTTAAAACAATAAATGGGAATCCGTACAGTAAGACAGATTCCCATTCGTATGGAAGATATGATTGTGAGTAAAGAAGTAAGAAATCAATTTTGTGCTTCGTTATAGATGCGTTCAACTACAGCCCACATTTCATCTGGCATTTGTTGTTCTGCAATAGCTTCACAAGACCTACGCATATAATCCAGTTCTTCTTTAGAAAATTCTACCACTAATGGGGTTTCTGCGTCTTTTTGAACGTTCCATTCAATTCGCTTTTCTTCCTTTTTTTCGACTATTTCATAGTCCTTTCTGTCTTGCTCTGAAATAGCAATTTTCCGGGCGATAGACTTTTTCAAATTAAAATCCATAAAATTTCCTCGTTCTGGAAAAATAGAAGGAATAAGCAATCTATCTTTAATATGTAAATCCATAACTTCTTAATGTTTTATCAAGAATAGTCTTTTGCTATAGAGGTGGTTGTTATAAATGATATGATTTTTTGATTTTAACAAGAAATATTGTTATTAGCATTGTAATTATTGCCGATAGATAAATTTTATCTTTATGTAAATCCCACCAACTTAATTCTATAGTCTTTCCTGATGATTTGCAAAGTTCATTAACCCTTTGGTATAGAGAGTCTAGCTTGGATGATATTTGTGAAATGGATATTGATAATGTTTCAGCTGATTCTGTATGCTCGGTATCTTGTTTGTTTATATTAGTTGTACTTTGCTTTATTGGATATTGTTTTCCAGTAGAGTCTGGCATCGACAGATACACTGTTTTATTTTCTAACTTTAAATTACTCAATTTGTCTGCTGTTACTTTAGATTGTTTATCAATATCTATGTGAAGAGAGTCCAGTGAATTACGAAGTTGTTGCAATTCACTGGAGTAATCTATCTGTTGTTGCTTCTCCATATTTTTAGAAGCAGCGCATGAACCAAGCAACAGAATACAAAGAATACAACTTATGATAGTAATTGGTTTCATACAATGCTGATAATAATGGGTTCCCCTCTTTTTTGCGCCTCTTCAATCTTTTTATTAAGGCAATCGGAAGTGTATCTTGATTCAGATAATCGGCCTACAGCTGAATTTTTCCCTACTAAAATGCAACCGGCACTGTCTGCGGCGGTGTTGCCACTATGTATGAGAATACCTTCAAAATGGGGAACATTTAATAATCTTGGAAGATTACGACCGAATTTGGGAGACCAGTTATAGATTATATTATAGGTACCATACGGAATTGCTGACTCTCCATAAACCTTTTTCTCTCCATTATCGAATATTCCATTTTTATTTTTATCAACTATCTTGTCTTCTAGGGTATTACAGAAGAATTCATTATTGATATATAGTCTGCCAATAGTATAAGTCTCTTTTGGCCATAGACGTTCTAATCTTAATTCCATAGTCTTAATCTTTTATTTGTGATAGTAATGTGGCTACTTTTATACCACTGCTTCTGATATGTTTTCCAACCAGTTGTTTGTCCATCTTTTTGCCATTACAAAACGATAATCCAATAATTCCGGCAGGCTTTTCCCCATCATACAATGTCAATAAGGCTATTTCGCTAATATCGTTAGCTTGAAATTTGTAATATAAGCGTTGGTCTATTTTTTGAATGTCGTCCAACCCACCATAAAAATATCCATCGTCCAATACTTTTGCCACAAGTTTGTATTTTGATAAGCTAAAATCCGCATAGTCTTCGTCAACGTTTGATATACTATCCCTAACTTCTTCAATTCGCATCGAACCGAAAAGGAATGGCAATCCTGTTGTCAGATTTTTACTTCCATTATGAAATTCTATTAACCATGCCCGGTCAGCATTAGTGGTAAATATCATTTTAGATAAAATATGGCGAATATTGGAATCCGCCGATAACCTTGTATTTACTAGATGGTCGTGTTGGGCAGTTGTTATTTCGGACATGCGATCCAAAAGATACTTTGGATTTAATGCGAAAAATATGATGTAACCGCTTAAAAACAACAGAAATAGTCCTTTTATAATGCTGAAAAAGCCATATCTCTTTTGTAGGTTAAGCAATTTTTGAAGCCATCCGATGCCTTTATCCAACTGTTCCATATTAATGTGAAGTAATTTGTACTGATTGGATTGGGATAAACCATTCTAGTTCATTTGCAAATGGTTCATTTAAGCGTACCCATACACCTTTTGTTTTTTGAGTTTGATTCTCTTTAATAATAACCCCGTCCCTTCCAATTAACTTTTTCAATTTCCATTCTTTCAATAAAGGGGAGGCAATGATTGTAATTTTTCGTCCTACCATTTGTTCTTTTATTCAACATTATTATCATTATTAGATTGAGGAACAATGACATTGAAAACAATACCAGAGTCACCGTTACCTTTCAATTCAACTTTACTTTCTTGTGCTACCTTTACTGGATACATTTCCATTAAAGCTTTTGATGCTTGCACAGCTACAGAACGTAATGGAGCTGGTGATAGCTCTGTGCCTCTTCGATCTGTATATTTTGCTGTAGAAGTTTCGTCTATAATATGCAATAGTTTTTCTGTTAGACGAGCTTTTAGATCGGCTGTTTCATAATTTGCGATAGCTCGCAACTGATTGATATACTCTTGTACATCATCCCGCGCCATTAATTGTTTTGCCTTTCTTAAAGAGGTATGACTGGAATCATAGAATATATCTTCGTAGCATTTGCGAGCATTTCCAGCATAAGGGTCACAGCCGAAAATGAACAGCTCACAAAAATCAATTTCTTGTTTATTCAACGATTCTGGTTTCTTTAGTTCCATTCTTTAATTGTATTAAAGCCCAGCCGATATGTTCAACTGGGCTTGGTTTACTAAGAATAGCTAGGAAAGGCTTTATGAGTTTGTTTTTTCAACATTACTTTCTAATAAATCTTGCATAACAACCCGTCTGAATAGGTCTTTGAGTCCATCTAGCATACTTTCTATATCTGCAATATTCTGTAACTTATCCCGATTAAAATTTATTTGTAAATCATATCCGGAAATTTCCATAATAGTTTCATGGGTATCTTCGGTTTGTACAGCCAGGATTCTTCGGTCTGAAAGAGTGTTGAACACTACTTCTGGCTCCAGTCCAATTGATTGCGCTTGTTGCTTTTCTTCTTCTGTTACCATATTTTATATTTTGAAATGAACACGTGATTTTTCTGTTTTGGTCATAACCATACTACCATCATCTATGCCGGAAGCATTACGCATCCTTTGGGAACATACCATAGCCACATTGGTCGTTGCTGTTACATCAGCATCTGCATCATGGGCATCATCTAGTTCGATACCAAATTTTTCTGCCATGATTTCCAATTTATAACTGCTCATGCCATCTAAATGAGATAAAGCCAATTGTCCTAAAACGATTGTGTCTATATATAAAGGCTGGAAGTGCCCATAGAAATCTGTTTCTCCTCTCATTAATTTGGCAAATTCTTTCATTTGTCCTCCATATTCCATTAACTGTTGCATGAATCCTATATCAAATCCAATGTTTTGGCCAATTAAGAAGGGTTTTATGTTGCGACCTTTTGATAATATGTTTTTGCGGATAAAATCAATAACCTCTGCCGCAACTTGCTTGATGTCCATACCAAGAGATTCTAACATATCCATTGTTATGGCGGAATAAGTCAGAGCTTTTTCTTCATATTTCATGGGCTGTTCATCGTCTTTATCAAATTTACTCTTCAATACTTTACGTTTAGCCACACCTTTATCCGGCTGTTTATTATATGGGGATATGTATTTTACATATCTGTCAATTGTTTCAAAAGTATCTATACGTACTGCATGGATTGCAATCTGGGTACATGCGCAATCTTGGCAGTCCAAACCGCCAGTCTCAAAGTCTAAGGTAAAAGCCACGATAATTGGCTTTTCGTTATTAGGAGTTGCCATATTATTTTAATAAACTTAGTGTGAGTTGTTTAACTTTTTGTTTAAATTCTTCGAGTGAATAATTATTATGAATAACATAATCATATTCATTTAAAGGTATCTCTATACGATTCAAATCGCGTTCACATCGCTGTTGGTCGATTCCACAATTTATTCGATCATCTATACTTCTGTTGATATATACAGAAAATATAATAAATGAGTTTGGAAATTTTTCTTTTAAATATTTCAGACCTTTTTCATCAATTACGTATGTACATATCTTCTGCTTTGCCTGTTGCAATGTAGCCCAATATTCATGTTCGCCGAATTGTGTATAAGCTATCATTTCAGACATTTGGGGCTTGTCTTCCGGAGTTACAAACCAATGTTCTTTTCCATTTGTTTCTTCTTCCCTCATGGGACGTGTTGTATATGATACTATTGTTGGAATGCCGTTTTCAGACATGATGTTTGCCATTGTTGTCTTACCGCTTCCAGATGGTCCGACAATAGTTATAATAACTGGTATATTTGCTTTTATTTTCATAATATGTCTATAATTGAAGATTTATATAACTGAAGATTGTTTCCACCTGTATAGTCACTGTATTTAACTTGGGCGGAACATATAAGCATTTTGTTCTTTGCACTGCTAAGAGAACCACCCTTACAAAGTGTTGCCCGGACATTCATCCATTCATCATTCCAGATGACCATTTCTACCAGGTCATTGTTTTGTTGAAGTAAAAGTTTGCAGAAAACTCGATTCTCACCTGTTTTCTTGTCTTTAAACTTTTTCTCCTCAATATCTACAATGTTAGCACAAATAGCAACGCGTTTTCCATCATAATCGGGGTCTTGTATGTTTTTTAAAAGTGCCCAAGATGCTTTTCCTTTTATTTGGGGCTTTGCTTCTGAATTGTCATAAATACGTTTATAGTCGATAGCTCCAATGCCACTAATTGCGATTTGCTGTTGACTCCAGAAATAATGTTTGTTTCTCAAATCTTCCGGTATATCTTTTTCGGATATTTCAAAACCTAAACATTTTGCGGCTTTTTCTAAAATGGCATATCGTTCTATGACTGATTGGGCATTTTCTACTTTGTCAAAACATCCGGATAATATTAAATGACGGACATGTCTTGCATTAACTGGGCATTTAGTAGCTTCATTCGGGTTGTCTGGATCATCCCAATATTTGTACAGCTTTAATTTATACCGGAATATTCGTTCTATAAAGTTTTCAATAGAACTAAATTCTCCGCGTACATTTCGTTCGTTTATAATCCATTCTGTAGCTTTAGCTCCCAACATTTTAATACGAGAAAGAGACCAAAAAATTTTATTGGTTTCATAGTCTGTAATAAAGGTTCCGCCACTTACATTTATATCTGGTGGAACTATTTTTGCTTCACTGCATAGTTCCATCTCACTCATTAATGTAGGAATTTCATCATCTTTAGCCCATTGAAGAGCTATGGTATAAAAAGCTGTAGGGTAATTGGCTTTAAGGTAGGCTCCGGCATAGGCGGTAACAGCGTAAGCGGTTGCATGACTTTTGTTAAAAAGATAACCACCAGCTACCTCAAACATGTGCCATATTGCTTCTGCATCTTCTTTTGGGCAACCATTTTCATTAGCTCCGGCCATAAACTTGTCTCGTAAGGCAAGAATCTTATCTACTTTTTTCTTGGATATAAGTTTTACCAATTTGACACCTTCACCTAAACTGAATTTTCCAACTTCGCGTGCAATCTGTGCTAGCTGTTCCTGGTAACACAGCACACCATAAGTATTCTTCATGGCATTGTATGTTCCCCATAGATATACAGGATCTGCATCTCCCAATTTGCAGTCTACATATTTATCTGTAGATCCGGAATCTAGTGTTGCTGGACGAAATAAGGCATTGGCTGCGATTAAATCTTCAATTTTATCTGGTTGCATACTTACCAAAAATTTAGTCATCCCTTTAGATGAAAACTGGAAGATATTTTGGGTGTATCCCTTTTGCAGTAGTTGATATACTTTAGGATCATCTAGTCCGCTTTGCACGATATTTTGAAAAGTAATATCGGTATGATATTTATCATTACATATATTGATGACAGCTTGTAGTTTTGACAATTCCTTAATACCAAGACAGTCATTTTTTAGTAATCCCTGTTCGTCTAATGAATAACCGTCAAATTCGGAAATCAACACACCGTCTATTTTCTTTATAGGAGTAAAGTCAAAGCATTCCAAATCTTTTCCATCTTTTGAATCTGGGGTCACTAGTAGGGCAGAGGCATGAACTGATGAAGAACGAGGTTGTCCCATCAAAGTACGAATATCTTCAATTACTTGTGGGTACTCCATTATGAAGCTATGTATTTTTTTATTGGTAGCAGCCATTGTAAACAGGTCTGTCCAGCTCATATTGTCATCTTCAAATATAGCTGTGATATAATTTACAATATTTACCGGTACTCGATGTACACGCGCTACATCTTTAAGAACTGCTTTCAACTTTAAAGTCGTAAAGGTTCCGGCAGAAAACACACGTTGTTTACCATCATGGTTATAACGGCGTTCAATATACTCTTTTACCTCTTGTCTACGGTCTGATTGGAAGTCTACATCCACATCTGGAAGGGAACCTCCAGGACCTTGCAAATAACCACTGTCCACAAAACAATCTATGGCTTTCACCTCTGTTGAAGATGTTTTATATTTAACTGATATGACTTTCATTTTTAATTAATCTAACCGTTTACCATAATAGTTACCTTCTGATTTGTATGCCCTTTCAAAATCAATTAGAGCATATTCAGGAATAATCATTTGTTTGGTGATAAAAGCATCTGAAACGATGCCTTCCAGCGTTCTACATCGGCTAAGGGCTACGTATAGTTGTCCAGGACAAAAAGTATGTGATACATGAATGATAATTTTATCGAATGTAAGTCCTTGGCTTTTATGAATGGTAATGGCCCATGCCAATGTTAATGGGAATTGAGTACATGAACCAATTTCTTCTTTTACAATCTCATTATCTTTTAAAGTATATTGCGTATTACTCCATGTATAACGTTCAAATTTGATAGTCCGGCCATTATCCATACGTACTGTAATTACGTTATCTTCTAATGCGGTCACAATTCCAAGCATACCATTATAATAACCCTTTAATGAGTCGTTAACCAATGACATAACTCTTGCCCCAACTCGAAGTTTTAAATGTAAATCACATGGTATAGATGATTCTGGGAACTTATCCTTGATAACTATATCATAGTTTCGTATCTCTTGTTCCCCTAATTTGTCGGCATTAATTCTCTCAACATCAGCTTTGTGTGTACAAATATGGATGTATTCGTTATCATAACTGCTACTGATTTTGCGGTCTTTCAATTCGCTTAATAAATCCAGTTCATCGGATGTTACCTGGTAATTACGAATATTGTTGAGTACATTAATAAATTCAGGTTCTGTTTGCCTGAATATTTTTGTTAGCTCTACAATGTGGAAACCTGTGCGTTTGAAAACTAAGGCGTTGAAAAAGAAAAAGCCATCATAAAAGTCAGACAATATTTCTCTTTCTTGTTTCTTTGTTACTGGAGGCAATTGAAAAAGATCGCCAAACATTACTACTTGTACACCGCCAAATGGTTCATCACTTTCGTAAACCCACCGTAGTTTGCGATCAATGGTGTCCAGAATATCTGGGCGTACCATGCTTATTTCATCAATAATCAGCAATTCCATTTTGAGCAATAGTTCTACCTTGTATTCTGAAAATTTGTTTTCCAGTCGGTCGTAAGGTGTAATAGGTCCAAAAGGAATGCCAAATAGACTATGCAATGTAACGCCCCCTGCATTAATGGCTGCTATGCCTGTTGGGGCAGCTACAATGCAATTCTTCCCGGATTTTTCAATTAGATATTTTAGAAATGTAGTCTTTCCAGAACCGGCTTTACCTGTTACGAATACATTATTCTCATCATCTTGAATGAGATTCATTATTTTTTGCATCTCTTCTGTCAAAATCATATCTTCCATACCTTTTTATTTTTCGATTTTTACATATAAATTGCAATGACAAACATCATGTTCTCTATACGAGCTGCACGGACATCGTTTGTCTTTGGAGTCATTGTGGCATGGACACTCGCCATTATTGGCTTCACATCTTTTGAGGATGGCATTAACTACCTTGTCATTGGGATTTAAATCCCATCCCACTTTTCTTAAAATTGGAATCATAATCAAATTTCGTTTAGAGTAAATAAAAGATCTCGATTATCAAATTGAATATCATCGTCAGTTTGCAGTTCATCTGCATATACTACAATAGGATCATCCATTCCGGCACGTTTCACAAGTAACTGTGCGTCTTTGTCTATTTTATAAGTTTTATGATTTTCTAATGTAACTTCGATATATTGATTGGAATCTACGTCATCTCCAATAATGGTCACATCTGAAGGGTATAGTCCTGCACGTTCTGGAAGAAGGAAGCGTTCAAATAACAAATCGTATTTTATTGGATCTATAAGTGTTATTCCCAATAGGTATAAAACTAGACACCCTCCAGCAGAACCACGTCCGCATCCCACTAATATTCCATTTTTGCGTGCCCAATTAACAGTATCATATTGTACGAGCATGTAATCTACATTATTGGTTGATTCTAATACGTAAATCTCATGATCCAATTGTTTGCGATATATGTCTTCTTTATCTTTTGGAACCAATTTATTAAACCCGTCTTCCAGCAAGTCCAAAAACATTTCATGCCGGTTGGCGTATTTTGATTTTTCATTGTCGGCCATGTCATATTGAGGCATAAAGTTGCGTTCAATCTCATATCTTGCTTCTGCTCCTTTAGCAATCTTGACAGTATTTTCACATGCCCAATTGAATATATCCTCTATGTCCCATTTGTGTTCATCAAACAAGCCAGACATAGTGTTCCAATGTTCATCCAGATCTTTAAAATATTGGTCATCACTTTGTTCATGCGCCGCTCCTTCAGCAATTTTGTTAAGGATGATTTTGTTTTTTGCATCATCTTTGTCCAAATAATAGCAGTCACAAATTAATACTGGAGGAAGATCGCCTGTATCATATATGTAGTCAAAGTAACATTTTGTAGCATCTAGTACTTTAATATCAATACGTTCAGCTTTGAATTCCGATAAATCTAATTGATAAAAGCAATCGTCAAAACTATCGAAAAAACGGTCAAGATTATTACCTATTTCTTTCAACCAAAATGACGCATATTTGCTAAATACAATTATATTACCGGCTCCATGTTTTAGAAGATCTTGTAAATCAATGATTTTATTTTCGGAATCTACATTTATACATTTTTGAATTCTAAGCAAATTTTGAAGTCCTTCTTGTGACTGACAGTATATTTTAGCATCTATCTTTTCGATACCATCAGTGAATGTAAGTGAATATCCAAACACCCATTGAATGCCAGCAGCTTCACACTCTTTTTGAAGAATAAGGGTTGCTGCCATTGTATTGTAATCACAAATACCTAATGTGGATTGTCCTAAGTATTTGGCTTTTTTTATCCAATCTGTTAGCGAAAAACTTCCATTGAGCAATTCAAAAGGGGTATGTATGCCTAAGTTTACAAATTCTTGGGCATGGTTTAATGGCTTCCTATTGCCTACATACTTTAAAATTTGAAATTCAAAGTCTTTTCTTGTGTCATAATAATACCAGTTGTCTCCAAATTGAAATACTATATAATTAATGTCTTCTTCTTGTAATGTTTGAATGTTTTCCATTGTATTGAACTTGATATTGTTGTCAGTATCAGTACGGAAGATGGACTTAATCATACTAGTATCTTCATAGTACATTTTACCAAAGCCCGTGATTTCAATAACATCTTCATCTATGATATTGAAACACATCTTATTATTATCTAGCCAATTTAATAAATCAGGATTCATATTTAAATTTTGTTTAATTTATATTCGGTTAAAGTTTTCAGTCTGAAAGCGAATGTGTCATATATCTCCCAAAAGTCCATGCTGTCGAAATCTTGGCTGGAATCTTCTATATCGGCAACATAGCAATCAAAATATTCATTTAGTTGATCACCTGTCTTTTTTATAGCTTCTGTAGCGTCTCCATCATATCCAATGACTATTGTATGAACCCCTTTTGCCTGTAACTTATAAATTTGTGTATCAGAGATTTTCTTCCCGAACGTAGCAACAACAGCCACAGATGGGTTATTGTACAGGTTTAATTTTCGCGTAAGTGCAATGACATCAAACACTCCTTCTACAAGAATTACGGTATCTGTTTCGTCTTCAATTATACTATCATAGTTGTATAATAATTTGACAAAATCGTTTTCAGTGCTATTCCTATAACGCATAATTTGGAATTTTCCATTATGACTTGCTTTACGGTTATATTCATCAATATCAGCTTTATCCCAAATATGCCGGGAAATATACCCAACAATATCTCCATTGTCTATAATCGGAAATATTACATAATCATCAAACTTAAAGTTCATGTTACGTGTAGTGCCAACAGGAAAGAAATCGTAATCTTCTTCAGTAAATCCACGTTTTCTTAAATACCGATTAAAATGAGTGCGCTTATAATATTCAGGCATTTCCACAACACACAGAGAGTCATCTATTTCCCTGTCATCGTTTTCCAGAAAAGAGAAATCATTAATTTTTTTATCTCCATCCAGATCAAAAGTATCTGTTATAATTAAGTCCTGACGGCCTATATCTGTTAGCAATTGTTCTAATGTCTGGGTTGAACGTCCACACGAAAAGCAGTGTGCCATAAAAAGCTTTTTCCTTTCGGTTGCTTTACCTATATATATACCGTATTTCCCTCCTTCATGCCCACAATAGGGGCACTGGGGGACAATCAAGTTCTTTCCGCTACCATCCGGTTTTGCATGTAGTTCAATAGAAAGTTCTTGGATTATATACTCTTTTTCTTCTTTACTCAATTCCATATTACGCAACTTTGCTGATATTTAATGTTCTTGCTCTGTCATAAAAACATTCGTTATCATAATCAGTAGCAATTTTAAATGGGTCTCCTTTTTTGAAAAATCGTGATTTTGCAACATTTAGGCGCATGACATTTTCGCGCATTTCATTGATGCTTTGATTAAGAGTAATAAGATGAGTCATTGGTCTGCTCAAACCTTTGGCTTCTGAACAATTATATTCAGTCAATACATTTTGTTCATCGTTAAGCCACTCTCTATTTTCTATAGTTGCCTGATAAGTCACAACCATCCAGACATTTTCGTCACCTGCCAAGTCCTTTAAATCATTAGCTACAGCAACTCGTTTGTGGCGTTCTCCATTTTCTGACCATCTACGTCCGCTGGAATCTGTTAGCAAATCCATAGAATCTATGATAACAACATCTGGAGATATGCCATAGATTTTTTTGTATTCAGCAATACCATTTTTTATATCAATGGTAGACACTTGATTAGCGAACTTTGGAAAGGATTTGACCTTTAGGGTGCCAGACATTGCTTTGATTTCTTGTATCATTCGTTCTAATTCCCGGTCTTTTAGTGTACCAGTACTATAACGATAAGAATTACAGGAAACTAGTGACGCGGCATAAGCATCCACAACTTCATCTTCAGAACCTTCTAACTGGAAATGAAGTACGTTTAATCCGTCTATTTGAGAGGCGCATTTTCCAATCCAACGTGCGGCATGACTTTTCCCAACACCAGTAGGGGCTAAGAGGCATGTTAATTGAGTACGTAAATCTCGTCCACCGTTCATTTCATCCAGACCATCAATATAAAATCTGGTGATTGGTTTAAATCTTGACTCTTGATTGTGTTTTTCTCTATTACGCCTAAAACGGGATTCAAAGGTTTCGACTACATCAACAAAAGAGTTTTGACGCAAGCTGAAATCATTTTGCCATTCTGCAAATGATTGGAGCAGCTTCATTGCTTTGTCACGATCCTGTTTTGCATAAAGTTCACCTATCTCTTTGTAAGTCTTTTGAAATTTTACTTGTCTTAGATAATTTTCAAACTGTTCCAATATAATTTCCGGCTCAACTCCTTCGGCGCAGTCTTTTATATCTTCTAACAGTGCTGAAACCTCTCTGTTGACAGAAACTATCTGGCTGATAATATTAAGGGTAGGGGATGATTTGTGTTCTGCGAAGTATTTGCACAGATACCCCTGCAATGCTTGAAAATCTCTACCAGGCAGGTACGATTTCTGCATATATTCACACACTAAGTTACATACATAGTCGTATGTAAAACAAGCGTAATATAATTCAAATAAGAAATCTTCTGTTAATACGTTATCTTCTTTCGCCATATTCTTCGAGTCTTATTCGGTATAACTCTGGATATTTTATCGCGGTTTCTTGCTTGCATTTCTCAACATTTGTGCATATTTGACATGCTGGAGAGAATGGACTCCACATCAATGTGGATGTAGAGCATATTAGAAACCCAATATCTGTGTTGATACTCCGTTTCTTAGTGCATTCTTCAGATGGCATATAAATATACTTAGACTGAGGATGCTCTTTTTTACAGATTAGTGAATTTAGATAGGCTCTGGTTAGATTGGCTTCAGATAACCATTGGTCTTCCAGATATTGCTTGGATTTGGAAGACATTGATAGATATTTTTGAAGAGCGGTAGTCCCAAATGTTTTTGGAGCTAATGTACGTTGATATTGGGCATTCCTGTTTTTATGAAGCTGGAATACACAATAGTCTACAAGTCGTGAAGTATTAAATTCTCCACCACAAATTTGAGTAAAGTTGACAATAAATTTGGATAGTTGGCGTTTGGCTTGCCCTCCCTCTGGGAATGAGAAGGAGGGGTCTACCAAACGCTTGGCTATTTCTGTATATACTGTCTTAATCTGTTTCGTCAGTCGTTCTTCTTTTTCCATCACGAGTCAATAGTTGTTGAAGTTGTTGACGCGCCAAGAATAATCGACTTTTGACAGTTTCGATATTGCGAGATTCTAAGGCACCATTCCGATATTCGATTTCGGCAATTTCTTTGAGTTTATATCCTGCCTGTTGATACAAAAGTGCGCTTCTGTATTGTGGTTTCAACTGTTTTAATGCAGCTAAAACATCATCGCTGTATAACTCTTGATAATTGTCAATACCCATTACGTTAGAGCTTACTTCGTCAAAATCTACAATAGATTCACTGGAAGAAAATGTTTCCACATCGTTATCATCACTCAACATGTCTTGATGCTTTTTTTTACGTTGATCCAAATCAAAAACACATCGTTTGGTTACAATATGGAGCCAGGTTTGTACAGAACGCTCTGGATTATATGTCTCGATATATTTATACATGTTGGTAAGCACTTCTATGTAATTGTCTTCTATGTCAGAAGGATTAAAAGTATAGCGCATACATAACTTGTATATCATTCGGTTGTACGGTGTTACGTATTTATCAAATAGGGCTTTTCGCCGTGCAGCTACTTCATCACTTATTATTATGGGTTCTGTGGTAACTGCTGAGTATGTCTCTTCCACGCCTCTTGAACATTGAGCACAAACAAGTGATCCGAGTTCATCAATTTGTGGACTTCACAATACTTCTTCCACTTATTATTACTAGAGATAAAATTACTTCTTACCTCGTTGTCTGTTGGCTGGGGTTGTTTACTAAGGAATTCGTAAAAATCTCCTAGCAAGCTTCCTAGCATCATTAAATGGGGCTGGCCTTCTCTTTGTTGCCTACGCCTTATGTTTCTTGCGTAACTCATTTTCTGTCTAAAGTTTGTATATTCTTACATAATATTTGAAGATGTGGGTTGCATCAGCCATGTTGTCATCGACTGGTGTAATATTCCATCGTTTGATGCAATATTCAATCATCTTCTTTTTGTCAGCTTTTCCGTCACCGGTTGCCCATTTTTTTACTGTGCTAACGTTTATGAATTTTGGTTCCGGGAGTCCAAGCTGGGCGCATATCAGATATAATATGCCTCTAAATTCGGATAGTTTTCGCGCTGCAATGAAATGCTTTGAAACGCATACATCTTCGGCGATAATCAATTTGATGTTGTATTTTTGGATAAATTCAACCAGTGTGTCATAAAACATTTTATGTTGCTCGATCGCATTTTTGCCTTTTCTTTGGGTAAAATTCCATGTTCCTGATTCATGGGTTGAGTAATATCCACAGTGCTCTGCTATATCTAATGCAAGCACATTATCACGTGTAATTTGATTTATTGACTCATTTTTAATGTTTTTTGATTCGTTAATCATTCTATGTATGAAACGCCATTAAGTTTATTGACTACAGTCTTGTATGGGTAGCCTTCAGCTATATTTCCATGACTGACTACCAAAGATGTAATCTGTAATTGATTGAGGGCATCAAAAATGTTGGAAAGCCCTTGTTCGTCAGTGGCTTCTAATATCTCATCAAGTATCAGGAGATCTAGTCCTTTATCGTCATCGCAATTTACATTGGTAAGTTTGTGCATTGCCAAAATATTAGCCAGATTAACTCTTGCTTTTTCACCTTCTGAAAATTTATCAAAAGAGCCACAATCTACACCATCGCGAATAAGAGAAATGGAAATCTTATCTCTGATTTTTCCGCTTTTTAAGACTGTAAAACCGGAAAATGCAATACGAATGTCACTACCAATGGCCTCCAGAAACTCGTTAGTTATGTGACTAAGAGCATCAATTTTAGTATTAGCCAGATGGGTTTTAAATTCAGTAAAGGTTGCTTCTTGCTCTTTATATGAATTTAATTTCCGTTCAATAGTTTCTTTTTCAGAAATGGCTAATACCAATTCTTTCTCATATTTTTTCTTGTTGGCTTTGAGAGATTCTATCATGTCAGTTTCGGAAGAGTTTTCGATGTCACGAATAGATTCTTCGTATGACTGAATAGCTCCATTAGCATTGTTAATATTCAACTCGGCCTGCTTTGCTTCGTATTCTTGCTTTCTAATAGCTTCATCTAATATTGCATAAGAATCATCAAATAAATTAGTACGCGCATCATCAATGGATTTCTGAAGGGTATTCATTTGATGCTGGAGGTTTTGCATTTTATTGGTTAAATAAGACGTATTACGTGATAATTCATCCAATGCCGTACAAGTCTCGGTAATCTTATTCGACCATTCTATTTTACTGCGATTCAATTCATCCTGTTCTTTACGAGCTTCGCGTCCTTTTGTTGTAATATCTGAAATGCGTTTTTCATTAGCCTCAATATTTTGGAGAATGTCTTGTGTCTCTCCATTTCGGTCTTGCAATCTTAGTTTAACCTCGTTTATATCTATATCATTAGCCAATGTGAATTCATGTTGACATTTAGGACAAACGATAATTCCGGCAAGTTGTTTTTGGAGGCTGGCTATATCTGCTTCCAACTTAGTCCTTTGTGATCTAAGATTACTATTCTCGGCATCCAACTTTTTAATAGAATCCAATAATTCATTTATTTGATTCTCAATTTTGGTGGATTTCTTTTTGAAGTTTTCTTGAAACTTCTCATGTTGTTTTAACAGCTTCTCATAAGAGGATTTGGCTGTTGCAATCTTTTTCTCATGCTGAATCAGCTGTTGTTGTACATTGGAATATTCTGTTGTAACAACCTCCAATTCTTTCTGATTTTTAATTGATATAGCTGCAAAATCCTTAGGTAATGGCAAAGCGCATGAAGTAAAACGTTCTGAAATAATTTCAAAACATGCACCGGTATCTTTTTTACTGTTTTCCAGTTTTTGCAATACTTCATCTGTTTTATCATATTGCTCCAGTAACTCGTCACTTTTATTTATGAGAACATTTTGCTCACGGATATAAGCTCTTTTCCCGGCAATAGCTTCATTCCAGTTTGCTATACGTTCAGCTTTCTTTTGTGAACGCTCTGTTGATTCTGTAATAGCTGTGTTGATTTGCTCTTGTAATGTTTCAACACGTCCGGTATGATTCGCTACATTCAATTCTGCTTGTTTTAATGATTCTTGAATCGGTATCATATCCTCTTGTAATGCAGCGATAGATTCATCCACCATTACACCATTACTGAAACGATTAATGATTTCTTTTTTCTCGCGATCAGAACTGGAGAGAAATGACGAATATTTGTGCTTAGAAAGAATGAAGTTTGAGAAAACATCATCTTTAGTCAGCCCCAGTGTTTCAAGTATAAATTTATTGTAATCTGCAACTCCGGCTTGTTCTATATGTTTTATGTTACAATCAGTTTCATCATCATATATAGAAACTTTGATTATCTGTGCTGTTTTACGGGAGATAACACGTTTAATAGATAAGTACTCTCCTGTAGTATTATTCTGGAGCAAAAGGGAAACGGTCGCTTCATCTTCTGCATCATTGATTATCTCATCCATTTTTATTCTACGAAGAGTTTCTCCGGTTATCCCAATGGCGATTGCTTCTAACATAGCAGATTTTCCGGAACCATTTGAACCTTGCGAATCATTATCCATATTGTTGCCAAAAATCAGCGTTGTATGTTTTTGCAACAATGTATAATCCAATTGCTTAAAGGCGCATAGGTTTTTTGCGTAAACTTGTCTTAATGTCCACATACTAACTGATTTTATCGAGGTATTGCAACCCCATTTCTATATTTATGATTCCTTTGTTAGCACAAAAACTAGTATATTCTTGTTTAATACCAGATTTGTCGAATTTTTTATCTAAAGAGTGGGCTGTTGTTTCTGTAATTTCTACGTCTTCAGTAACAATTTCCACTTTTGAAGATCCCGCTTCCAGAAGTTTTTGTTTATCAATATTTGGAGCTTCTTGGCTTGTACAACTGATTCTTGTTTTAATCTTGTATCTTCCATCCGCTTTCATATCATCCAGCTTATCAATTAGTTTTGAATTGATTTGACTAGCTTTTATGTCCAAAACTTTGTAGCGAATATTAACTTGGTTCTTTATGAATTCATGGCTACCATCATCATATATAATGGTATAGCCCTTTTCTTCATCTTCGCCAAAATTATGTTGCCTAGAAGAACCTATGTATTCAATGTTGGTACCTTTGATAATACAACGATTGTGATAATGTCCTACAAGAACTGTATCAAAATCACTGAAAATGTTCGTGGGCAGTTCTTTTTCATTAGGCGTGCTAAGTGCCCCGTTTATTCCTTCGTGAATATATAGGATATTATGTACAGACGCGTTCAATTCCGCCTTTACCATTTTTTTCAGCCGTTCTACGAAACTTCCGTTTTCTGGAAAATAGCTCATTATATATAGTTCTACATCGTTGCTAATATTAATAATCGAATAGTCATCAACAACATAGACATGGGGGTATTCACTAAACAAATGACTATACCCTAGAACTGATTCCTGGTCAACTTTACAATGATTTCCTTCGGCAACGGTAATGCTTATTCCGGCTTTAGTGGCTTTTATGATAGCTTGGCGAACAGCCATGAGTGTGCTAAGTGTTTGAGAAGAGCGTGATAACCACAAATCTCCACCAATTATCATATCTTCAATCCCATATTGATCGCATATATATAAAGCCTCGTCCCAGTTTTTTTGAAATTCTGGAATATTGTCTTTTGATACATGTATATCATTCAACAATAAGGCACTTGGTATTTTCTTGCTCATTGTGATTCAATTTAAATAGGGACATATTAATATTAGTTAGATATGCCCCTATAATGCTAATACAAAAATGAATTATCTTCTTCTACGTTCAGGACGTGCGGCTCTGCGTTCACGGACTGGGTTTGCAGCCGGTTCATTGGTGTCGTCATTATGTTCACCACGTCTACGAACAGTATGAGTAGGAGCGGGGGTTGGTTCTGGTTCCTCTTCCGGTTCTGGCTCTAAAGGCGTGTCTTCCGGTTTGGTGTCGTTTTGTGTATTGTCATCTTCGTTGTTGCTGCCATCTTTAGCAACTTCCAACGCGTCTTCAATGTCATTCAGCAAATCTTCATTTGTTTTTCCACGAGTGACACGGACATTTAGCTCATTGGCATCAATATATTCGCGAATTGCATCACGTAAGTCTTGCCCTTCTTCGCTCTTATCACCAATACCGCGTTCATTTAGTTTTTCCCAGAGGTTCCACAATGAATCCAATTCGTTGTCTGATGGTTCCTCATTATCACCGCTGTTACGTTCTTTTTTGTCAAAAGAGAAATGGGATTTATCATCAGGATGAAGCTCCATTTTAATCTTTTCAATAGCTTCTGTGATCTCTTTGCTGCTCATCACATCCATTTCCATTTTAGCATCGTATTGCTTCAAGAACTCAATGGTAGCCTCCATGTGGAAACGTGAGTAACGGTAAATAGCTGCCGGGATACGCTGTGTTTCCAACAACGAACTGACTTCCTCTTCAGATAGAGGTTCGGCACCGGAAATTGTATCAATGTTGAATGTGTAAGTGGTTTTCTTGTTTTCCTCTTTACGAGTAATTTCTACCGGGAAAGCATCTTCCAAAGAAGAGATAGGGCACAAACATTTAGGATTCTTTTCCAGAAGCTTCTTCCATATAGCCAGTTTGCGATCCTCCAAATCTTTGTATTGTGAATAAGACAGGATAAGTAAATGAATACCTTCTTCACGGTTGTCCAAATCTAAAATATACATGGCACGTTGAGAGTTCCATTTTAGACCACCATCAAAGCCTGAACCTTTAATCTTTTTCATCAATTTTTCATCACTGCCATACTTATTTTCAGCAACTTGAAGATAAGTGTCAATTAGGTCTACAGATAATCCGGCATAGCTGGAATGACAGATATTTACAAAGAACTGTTTGTCTTTTTTTCCTGTTGGACGTGGGTTGTCCAGTTTCAACACCTGTGTTTTGACCGGATATTCGTACCCCTTACGTTCTAATTTGTAAGAACCGTCTGGTTGCTCGGCTGGTGCCAAGGGAAGGATACGCACAGTATAAGTTCCTGCGGAATCCATACGGAAATGTTTGGTACGTTGAAATGATTGGCTCTCATCGGTACTTTTTTTTACCGCCTCTTCATAAGTTTCTTGATTCTCCGCAAAGAGGGCATACGGATTTTTAATCATCTCTTCCATAAAATGAAAATTATTTGTTTAATTTAGAGAGGGGAAGATTCCACTGTTCGGTATAAGCTCCAGCCCAAAGTTCTTTTGCTTCTGGCATTTTGGTTTTATCTTTCAACATAACCTTAATACCCCATTCAGTGTTTACATGATGAATGATTCTCTCAATAACTTCATTCATCTCACTTGCTTTTTCATTTTTGAGGTTAAAGTATTCATACTTTTCACCTCCGGGAAGATCACAGACATGAATCGGAGCATAAATTTCCTCAAAATATCTGTATAGGGCATCTACTGGCGGGTGTGTAGGCAATTGTTCTGAAATTGTCTTCAGTACTACACCAAATAGATACTTCAATTGTGGTAGAGATTTGTTTTTGGTATCGTCCATAATAAGAATGGTGTAATCACCATCTTTCAAATTTCCAATAGCCAATTCGATCTCTTGTTTTGCTGCCTTATTGTCTTGCACAATAAGACGTGCTTGACCATGCAACATACTATCATTTTTCAAAGAACACTGCAAAGATAATTGTATCAATTTAACTATCAAAATAAAACCAAAAATATTTTTTGAATAAAAATATATATTACTGTGTTACAGATGTATAATATATATTTAATTATTATATTGATTATTTGTAAAATAAGAAGTAATATCAAATAGGTTAATATCATTCTCCCTTTTAACAACTTGATATAATCTTTGGTTAGTGTTCGGATTATTAAGAGGTCCCTTGCTGGATATATACGGGCCTAATTTAATATAATGAAAGAAATCAAGTTTGATCTCTTCGGATAATTTATCTCGTCCAGAATACCAGCCAATTTTTAAATTAGGATAGTTATGATAAAGGTATTCGGCTAATTTATTTATATATGCCGGATTTGCATCACCGCCCATAAATAATATAGCTGTTATTCCTTTATTTTTGCGTATCAATTGTTGAAGTGCTTCTTTTGTTAATGATTCTCCTATATCCTGTGACAGATAAGAAGAGTGGCACCCGATGCAGGCGCATGGGCAACCACTTATATTTATTGCCAAAGTAATTTCATTAGGCAATTCTTGAAACACTATTTTTGTATCTACATATTTCATACCTGGGATTTACCATCACTATATATACGGTTTCTAGCCTCTTGTTGTCGATCACTTCCAAATGCTTTTGTTGGGCGTAAATATCCGATAACTCGTGTATATTGAGTAATATTATGGCTACCACAACAAGGGCAAGTATCAATGGGTCTTTTTATGATTTTGCCACAATCTTCACATTTACTGTTTGGTATATTAAAGGTAAAGTAATTGGTTCCATTGGCTATGGCAAAATCAATTAATTTCAGATACTGCTCTTTTGATAAATGATCTTCCAAATTAATGTGAGCTGCCGAGCCTCCATCAGTGTACTGATAGGTTTGGTGCCCATGTAATATAAATTTATCTAGTATAGAAGTGTCATCATGGGCATTATAAAAATATGAGTTATATAAATTCTCATCCTCTGGAACAACATATCCACCTTCTTTATCCCATTTATAATTCTTTCCTCCCAGTCCTTCTGCTGGCACAACTTCTGAATTAAACAAGAAAGGTCGTTTTCTGTCATGGATAGAATGCAGTTTATTTTGTTCTTTAATAGTGCCCAAAATGAGTTGAAGGAACTCAATATATTCCGGGTTATTACTTACCTTCATTCCCAAGAATCTAGCGGCTTCATTCAACCCATTGATGCCTATGGTGCTATATAATTTACTGATATGAATATAACCGCCATTTGAAGCGGCAAACATTCCCTTGTCTTCAAGGTCGTATAGCATTGTCTTGAAAGCAATATGATACTTATAGACTCTTTCCAAAATCCTAGTTACATAGTTCTTTAAATCATTTTCAATTACTGTTACACGTAAGGGATTACCTATAAGTTTCTTACCCTTAATTAAAGGTGTTCCATTTAATGTGTGGGTCAATGCCCAATCTTGAACGATTCTATTGATATTCAAAGTAATCACATTACAACTACCTGTCATAACACCGGTCAAGCCAGAAGTGGGGCTAAAGGTATTTTCTGCCAATTCATTTCTAAGCCTACAGCATGATGCAAGGCTGTCTGCACTATCGGAAATATAAGTAAAGAACGAGTGCCCTTCCGCATACATTTCGGCACAAAGTTGTTTGTAATTTAGGTCGATTATATCATCGCCATTATGAACCATCGCAAAAGTTTCTACCGGAAAGGTTAATACTTGCTTTAAACGTATTTGATTAAACCATTTCATAAACATACGTTGCAATGTATCAATAGCTATCCATTCAGGCTTACTTCCATCCGGATAACAAAATTCTCCAAAGAGCGATGTGAAATATGTATGGTCATAATAAGAAATATTTGTAAATGGGCTTTGATAGCTACGATTTCCGGCTGGTTGGTTAACGCCCCACACAAACTGTTTGAACGCTTTCAGGATATTATCACGTACTGTTCTTTTAATTAAGCAATGTGGCGAGGAAGCCTCGCAGTCAAGTTTTTCATACCATTTATCTCCAAACTCTTTAACTACATAGTAATTTAGTGCAATGAAATATTCACCTACGGCTACCGCTCCTTTACATTGGGAAGAAAGTAAGAATATCAAGTTGGTTATTTGCCCACTAAACGACTGTAAATCGTTAGGCTCTGAAGGGGTAACACCATCAATATTGCCTACGCCTTCTGTTAGTAATGGATACAAACTAACCGCCATACAATATTGTTTTAATACTGGCGTAGATGCTTCATCATGTGTATAAATAATATGATTATCAAGATCTGTTTCGTATTGCTTTGCTACTTCTGGAAAGAGAATGTTCAACTCATCTTTCATACGTTGGCGTTGGATTATCCGATTAGTAGTTTTATAGACTTCACCTTCCAAGTTAGCTACATTTTTCATAGTTACATTAGCATTCCCATCGGTTTCTGATGAAGAAGCTGCATTGTCTGTTGATTGACTATATTGATTCATATAATCAATACGTTCTTTGACAAAACGCGTACTTTTACGTTGTTCACGATATAGGATAAAAGTCTTGGCTATATCATAATATCCAAATTGCATTAATACGCGTTCTACGTAATCTTGGATGGTTTCTACAGATACGGGAACATTAGTGTAGGTAAGGCTAATTAATTTATCAACCGATTTTACAATTGCTGGGTCGTATTCAACTTGTTTGCTATCAAAGGCTTTTTTTATCGCATTTCCTATTTTTTCTAGGTCAAAATCTACAATTTGACCTGTTCTTTTTTGTACTTTCATAATTATTCAGTCTTTCTATATTTTTCAACAGCTTCATGGAATTGATGAGTATTGGCATATCCGCAACATTTTAGCTCTGGACAAAAACCGCGATAAACACATGTTGGCACACACTTACTAACAAGAACCGGATCTATCTTTTTTAGTTCTTGCAACATTGCTGTCCATGCTTCTCTAGTTTCTTTTGAAGCACAATTACATAAACGTACTCGTGAAATAGCCATTATTTCTTGTGCATTTGCAGTCATATCCATTTCATTTAATTCTCCTTGCAAATGTTCTCCTCTAGGAATTTGTGAACCGGTACGATCCGGTCGTTGAGTATGAACAAACTTTTCACATCCTATATGATGACGAACGAAATGCACTGTTACCCATTGAGGTATTTGTTCCCATGTCCATTCATATTCTACCAAACGAATGGGAGAATGTTCTGCTAATAACATTTTTGCTTTCCATGAGTCTGAAGGTTCTTTTTTTAATGCTGACTTTCCTACGGTTCTGCGTGCTGCATTTAAAGCACGGCTCCAAGAAGTAACCGCATTTAGTCTAGTTACTTTAATCATATTTTCCTCTATGTTAAACTTGAAATAATAGATTCTACAGTCCGTATTAGACTGGATTCATCACTTGTGAATTTAAACCATTCTGTATGTCCGTTTTTGTAGAAAGGATGAGAAACCTTTAACTTAGCAAAACTGTTGAGTATATAATACTCACAATAGCCACACTTCTCCCAAACTTTTATAATTTTAATTGTTCGTTGATCAGTGTGGCTATTATAATACAGCTTACTAATACGATTTTTTACATCCTCGCTTGTTGCTCCAATTTTATATAATCCAGTTGCTTCGCATTTTAATAGGTACAGTTTTTTAGGAGCTGGGGTAGGACATGGTAAAGGCTTGAAAAAGCGCGATACCTTGTGCATGAATTTACTGTGTTAAAAGTCAATATAAAAGATCGTGTGTATCAATTGTGATGCGAAATTACTAATTATTTTCTTATTTACAAGATTATAGATATAAAAAAGTATCTAAATTGATTTATATAAATTATCAAATTAGATACTTTTTAAATCTTATATGTATATAATATAATTCCTTATTTGCGTTTGTATGAATACTATATGGAGGTCTTAAACCATACTTTTTATAATCCATTAAGCATCTCCAGAACTTAGCCTTTTTGAAGAATATGTCATCTGAAGCATAACTTATTGCTTCAATCAGTTCCGGAGATGGTGCATGAATTTTTAGGAAGTCAGATACTTCCATTAATAGTTTATATTCTATAGGAACTTCATGTTTCATCAGAAATCCGATCCGTGTCTGGTCGAAGTTTTTCAGACTGTGCCCCTTTGGTCTTCCGGGCTTTTTTTTGCGGCGTTTTGGTTTCTTTCTGCTGTTCGGAAACGTTTTCATTAGGTTTATTTTTTTGAGACGATGTTGACCGAGAATTTAAAAGTTGACTCTCAATATCAACGCTAATATTAATAATCTTCATAATTTAAATAATATATGTCATTAAAAATCCGATGTATTCTGAACATCCATTATTACAATAATCAACTACACAATTACGTTGTCCGCCTTGTATTGTACAATGCCAATTTCCACGTCCTTTATTATGGGAATAACCTATTTTATATTTAGGAGGATCAATGGTGTTTGGTAATGTAAATATGGTACCACTGTGATGGGTATGTAATTCTCCTTGAATGGACACTACTTTTCCAACTTGACGGACATACAGTTTTGTTGTAATACCACAGTTCTGAACATTGATTGCAATCCATCCACTATCTTTGGGATATTCTATAGTTCTAGCTATAACATCAATTCCACCAACGAATAGTTTTCCTGTTACATATACGTCATTGTTGAGAACCAAGTTTCCAATGTTATTTTTGATATATAAATCTTTGTTAGAGATATTGGAATACCCCATATAACCGATTTGTTCTGAATTTTTGTCTTCCCAATTTAAACAGGTTATCAATTGATTGTCTGTCTTAGGAAGAGAGGCATTCTTTAAACTTAGGAGCGAAGAATCCGCATGGGATATTTTTACTGGTCCATAAAAAATACTAGCTTTAGATTTTCCTGTGATTTCTAGTATAACAGTATTTTTTCCATCGCCAATTTTGGTGTCCCGATAATAGGAATCTCCTTCATTGTACCCTAACATATTGATATTTATACTACCAGTATCAGCTGCAACGCCTGTATTATATATATGATTACTAGCTACAACAATATTTCCTGCCTTAATAGAATTTAAAGACATTGTGACTTTTAGCGTCATACCATTGGAGTCAAGCGAAGCCAATAAAGTATCTCCAATATAAAATTGAATAGCTCCGTCCTCTGTTATAGTTACTTTGTAAACAGGCTTTCCATTTAATTGGGATTGAATACTTAATGCTCCAGAGGCATTATAGGTGATGCTAGCTTTAGCTGTTCCTGATGTTAAATTAATCCCCTTTTGGGCTGTAAGGTCTTTATTTGCCGTTACTGTTCCATCAATAACAACATCCTTCTGTACAGTCTGAACTGAATTAGGGGAATCTATCATTAAAGCATATTTACCAAATAACGCTTCTTTAAGTCGAAGTGCTGTACCATCTGATGTAATACTGATAAATTGGGGTGGTGCTTCAGTTAGTACATCATTGGCTATTGGTACACTGGATGATACAGCACATCCGTATATATTCCGTCCATTTTTATCTCCGGAATCAGCATAAGACACACGTTCAACCGAGTTGTTCTCATACAAATACATAGGCCATTTAGAGACTCCAGATGTTCCTGCGCAATAACGTATTTTACCATTGATATAGACATATCCAGCACTAATACTTGTACCTGATACTTGACATCCGCTGATAATAAAGTTATCACACTCATCAAATATACTTGTAAAAGCTAATGCAAGATTCTGTAAATTCATAATATCATCAATGTAGGTGTAACGCCCACCTGTTTGTGAAGTAAACTCTTTCATTTAAGCGTATGTAACTTTAAATTTTTTTCCTGCAATACGATAACGATCTACATAATAAGTAATCATAGCTGTAAGTTCCTCTTGTGAGATTGTCTTGGTATTAATAGCAGGACAACTTACTACAAAACTTACATCACTTGTTGGCATCTTTTCATCTTTCCAACGCAATGGAGTGGTTGGGTGTCCGCTAACTTCGATTTCGCCTTCGTTATACAAAGGAAATTCGCATATATTTTTATTAGCATCTTCCCAATATATTGGTACTCCATTTATAGCACCATCTGAAATGACAATATGTTCAGAGGTGTCTAAAAAATACTTCCTAAATTTATGATTTAAAAAATATTCCATCATAATAACCTGGGAGGTCATTGCTGCTTCTATTCGTTTTTCGTCAGCCCATTCTTTCCATTTTATATTCAAAGAGTTTAACGGTTGTAAAATGGCTTGAAGAAATAATATCAGTTTTCGTCCTCCAAGATAATGAGGAACTAACTGATTTACTATACGGTCAGTATTAATACGATAACTTCTCATTCTGTTTCTAGTTTTATAACAATTGCCTCACGAAAGGTGGGAAGTTCACTTTCTGCATCTTGCTGTGTACTTTGTTTTGCATAACCGCTTGCTAAATAACACTTCCGCTCAATTTTGGTTAATGGTCCGAGTTCATTATTGTCATTGTATTGAGCGATAAATATTCCTTGTTCTACACTAGCTTCATGATCAATATGAACATCTGTAACATGCTCTACTTTTTGAATGGCATCTATAATTTTTTGTGAGTAGACAAGAGAATCAAATTTCATATTTACAATAAAATCAATAAGTGCTGTATCAATATTATCATAAAGTTCCTCTTTCGTAATGGCTCCATCATAATACACGGTGAGTCTGGGAACAAGCACATCGCCTCTGCGACTAACTACATTACACTTAACACCTGCAAATTTAATCTGATTAAGATATGCACGTGCTGCAATTAGTTCCTCATCAGACAATTGGGACAAAGAACGACCTTCTCCGGAAGCAACTTTTAATATCAAAATATTATCTTTGAACTCTTCATTATAATACTCTTGATAAGATACATGTGTAATCAATCTTTTTGTTGTATCTTCAGTTGCATAATGAAATGCTGTACCTTCATCATTGATAATTAGATCATCTCCATATTGCCATTTCAACATGGCATTTGCGTAATATGCTGAAGTCCCATTAATTCGTTGGGTAAAGGTTTTAGCAATATCTGTGGTAAAAACGTCTAACAATGTTTCAAATGAGTAAATTGCAGCAGCTGTTACCCATGTGAAAGCATTGATTATTGACATCTTTGAGTCATTTGTTAGCTCTGTAAGTTCCAGATATTTGTTTCTGGTCTCCACGGCTTCATTGTATATTTCTGTTAATGTACGGCTCATGCTATGTCTGAATTTTCATATTGATAAATCGTTCCATTTATATCAAAGCTCCATGAACCCGCTTCATTCCATGCAGTTTCATGGGTAATCACGTATATCGCTTCCATACCAGTTGTAATAACATAATTGCCATTACTATCTTTAAGCGGCTCCTTATATGTTCCAGAGGGTTGTGTATCTAATATAACTTTACAATTCCTCCGTTGATTATTATGCTTTGCAATATAGATTAAATAGTCATTGATAACTGTGTCTTCTGTATAATCAATATTTCTTAACTCTAAATTAGATAAACTCATATCCTGAATGGGAGCAAGGCTGGATAAACTCATGTCAGCCAGTTTCACCAAATATGTACCTTTACATAAAAATAGTCCTTGTAGAGAGAGATTGTTCTTCTCCGAAATTATCTCGTCTACCACCAAGGGCATAGTTGGCATGATTAAGCCATTAATAGAAGACAATTCCCAGGTTTTTAAATTGAAATCACCATACAATTTAATTGATCTTTCATCGGTATAATTATCGAAAAAATGCACATATTTCTGTAGAGTGGGAGATAGCGTTATAGTTTCCAGATCGCTATTATCTCCCCAATCAACAATAAGATTTCCGTCTCCGGCCATTTGTAATGCAATGGATGCTTCTTTGGGGGATATGTACACAACACATCGTAATGAGGCTGTTGTACTTTTGTGATATACATGTCGTTCCCCGTTTGCCGGTACAATATGTTCTGATTGTAATGTATTTACAATGCTGTCATATATAATAAATTCTTCATCCCAATATATTTCTTCATCTTCTTTTAATTGTGAGTGGAAGGATAAATCAGGATTGTTGATTAACAAATCGAATATACCTTCTATAGAACCATGTGTGCTTACTGCAACATCAAATATGTTCTGATTTCGTTTTACTTTATACACCTGCATCTGCTTCTGAAAAATCTAAGTCTAATTCCAGATCTCCTGAATAGGAATTAAAAGCGGCATTAATAATCTCCACTTTATCATCTTTGAATTCAGTTTGTAACTTTTCTGCTAATCCTGAATGACTAAGGTTGGCATGAAGATATTTAATTAAACCCACACCTGAAGTTGGATACCTATAGTTGTTGGACGGAACACATTGTAACAATAAGTTTCGGTTCTGAATATTTGCATTTATATTTACCATATCAGATATTGCATTGGACCATAAATATGCCACCCCTTTATTTATTTGTATAAGATAATAATCTTGACTAACCATTATTAATTGTGAAGCATACAAAATCTTATCTTGTAGGCCAAATAGCCTTGTATGCACTTCAAACCATTCAGAGTTATCAGTTGGGTTTATAACTATACGAATATTACCACCACCAAAGTCTCTACTAAAACGTATTTTTATTGGTTTATAGATTGGTGTATATGGTATCTTTATTTGCACACCAATCGTGTAAAGTTGCTTTATATCAAAGTTGGAAGGGAGTATTATTTGAGCGGTAAGTTGTAAATCAGTTTCTTCGATCCATTCAAACAAATATTCTTCTAAAGAGTTTTGATTTTTTAAAACTATATCACCCGTAATTGTATTTACATAAATATCTGTGCGCATTTACATCAATTTATTATTGACTTACTGTGGATTAAAATCATCATTTGTAAAGTCACAGAAATTTTGTATATACCAAAAAACAAAATCCCCCAGTGAAATACATCTTAAAATAATTTCTTTATTTGATACACGCACTTTTGAGATTTGTATTGGAGAACCTAGTACTGGAATATATCCTGGATAGAAAAATATACCATTTCCTTTTATTATTATATCAAAGTCACTTCTGGAAGCTCTTGTTGTCATAAATCCGGAATATATTCTAATTTCTGAACCATTATATTCTTTAATAGGGGTAGGAAGTTCTATAATTTGATCACCATATATATTTCCATATCTCGCTATAAAATATCTTCCTTGTGATAAATCCATAGGAGTTGGGGTTGAATCTGTGTTAATGTAAAATTCTTTATATGGTAATGATAATGAAGCTAATACATTTATATTACCAAATTCATCCCAAGTTAAATTTTTTGAAGCTAAATAACCAGAACCATCTTTTAATAATGCCCAGGCATCTCCATTTGATAATATTGCATCTGTGTTAATAAGAGACGTATCAATTTTTCCAGATATAATTTGAGAAGCATCAATTTTACCTTTAAAATTCATATTTCCGTCTTTATCCCATGTGATATTATCTCCTGCTAATGCTCCTGAACCATCTTTTTCTAAACGCCATTTAAATCCTCTAATACCATTAGAACTAATTGTTATGTCTCCAGATTTTGTTGTAAATCCAGAATTTGTTTGTATTCCACTAAAAATAGCTTTCTCATTAAAGTTCCAACCTGCAATAAAATTATCAGAACCTGCTGAAAACACTTTCTCGTTATTTTTATATCCTATCAGACCATAATTAGTGTTACTGATGCAATACATTGCAACACCGCCATATTCTTTTACCCAGTCTAATTGATTACCAATATCTTGGACAGAAGCAACATTAGCGATGGCTATGAATTTTTTTAATGAATTGATTCCTATAGTTCCATTGTAAATGCTATCGGCTCCTATGATCCACCCTGCAATACTACCACCAGATGTTTCTATTGTTCCTTTGAATGAGGCATTTCCCTCAACATCCATTGTAACATTACCATTGGCAAAAGAGGCTGAACCGTCTTTGTTTAATGACCAATGAATGATGCCTTCACTTTGAGCAGAAATGGTTCCTTCTGATTTTATGGATAATGTGCCATCTTCACATTGAATACCACCAGATGTAATATCCCAACCGCCTATTTTACCTCCGGTTTGGTCTATATGAAAAATTTCTTTGTTATCTTTATATCCATATATACCGGCTCCGTTATTTTCTGAAGGACCAATATATACCCCCGTTAATCCTGGAACATCTTCAAGACTGTCGTGACTACCAATTATTTTTTTTCCAACAAATATTTTGGGAGTAATCACATAAGAAGAGCCAATAGTTGTTTTATTGTTTTCCCAATCTTGAATCCAATCCAGCATGGTACTTTCGCGTACAATAGAAAATGTGAAACGCCCAGTTAACCCTGCACTTACTCCAGAAAGAACTGGAATTTCAATATATCCTTGTAATATATCAACTGGGAGTGATATAATGGATAATCGGTATCTATAGCTATCAACTTTTATTAGTTGACATTCTATATTATCGTTACTTTTTATAATAGTGCTGGAATCAATTTCTATTGGGGGTTTCTCATCTCCACAATATGCTGAAATAATAGTATAAGCATGTTCTAATTTAGGGTTAGAACCATCGAAATCTGCTTTAATCACACACGAGTTTGGGGTTAGCGACAACGAATAAGCATCGCTAATAGATACAAGTGTGATAGAAGATTTTGCTACTGTTCCCATAAATTACTTTTTCAAAAGAATAGCCTTTGAACAAAGTATTTGTTGATGCGAGAAGAGATAAACTATTTCTTAATCTCTTCTAATATTTCCTTGGCCATACGCTTTGCTTCCACTCTCCACATTTGCATGTCATTCCATTCTTTTTGATGCTCACTATCTTCATCTTCTAGGAGGTAATTATTAATAATGGCTTGCATTGCATCATCGGAGTAACGTCCATGAATAATAGCTGAAACCAATTGGCTATATGTGGGTGTTCCAACTGGAAGGGTTATCTCACACCATTTGTATTGTTCGTTTTCACCTTCTTTTACTATATGAACATCAAATGCAATTGTGTATTGACGCAACCCTAATTTTATATTGTGTCGTATGCGTTGAGGTTGCTCATTACCTTGATTATAAGTTATAAACATTGTACTGTGTTTTTTATTTTTACAACTTGAAATTTTCCTTGAATATAGCAAGTCTTCCAAAAATAATGTAGTTCTGAAAATGCTTTGCGCCTGATTCCGTATGACTGATAATGAATTAAGAAACCTAAATAAGAGTTTATAGACCTCACATTGGCATATATAGCTTCCTTGTCACAGTTTTTACATGCTTCTTCTAAATAACTTACAGCATTAATAAAGTTTCCAACAGTTCGATTCGATAAGTAAGCTCTACCCGGCTTAATTACTCCTCCTACCATTTTTATTCCTTTTTTAACTTCTTGAATATAGATTTTATTAGGGTGCATTTGAATATTTAAAATATATCGTAGTTGATTCCTAGAAGCTCTTTTGAAATAAATTGCATCTTCCTTAGTTTTGCACACAAAGCTAAAATCATCTACAAAACGTACATATTTGGCTCCTCTTTCTTCTGCTGCTTTAATAGCCCATTCATCAAAAAATGACATATAAAAATTGGCGAATAATTGACTGGTTAGGTTGCCTATTGGTTCACCTCTCATCCATTCAATGTAAAACAAGCTTTTGTTTTTAGGTAGTATTCTCCATAATTTTAAATTCCCTTGGCGTATGCAATCATCTTGTGGACGATGTCGTACAATTACTTCTGTAAGCCAAAGCACTAAATCTAAATCCTGTTCATATATAGTTCCTTTCCAATAGTTCCATTTTTCTTTGATAAATGGCAATAAGTACTTTAATAAGCATTCACAATCAATTGACATGAAAAATCCTTTAATATCAAATTGAGCATACCAAGCCTCATGGGAATAATTATCAGAGACTTCAATAGTATTTTTTGTCAACTGATCGATACATGCAAATGTTCCAAAACCCTTTCGACAGTTAAATGATACATTTCCGTGCTCAACAAAACGTGCCTCAAACAGTGGCTCTAAGCGTAGGCACAACCAATGTTGTACAATACGGTCACGGAAATTTGCAGCAAACACTTCCCGTAATTTAGGACGGGTAACTATAAAACAAGTACTTGTTGTTGGTCTATATGTTCGTTCATAAACTTCTCTCGCTAAATCTAATAGATCTTCATGCCAAATAAGTCTATACATAACACATTGTGAACTTGTCTTTTTTTTGGCACAGCAATCATCTAACGCATCAAACCATCCCTCAACATATTTATCGTTAAGTGCTGCAACCGCCCTCACCATGTTACTGTTGTACTTGTTGTTGTTGTTGAAGTTGCCATTACTAAAGTTCACGTTCCAGCTGTTGTTCTGACTGTTCTCACTGCTACTCCAGTACCGGCTTGCGGTTATTGCGTGTACTATCTTATTCTTAACTAGGTCTTTAACGCTTGGTAAAGGCCCAGTGACACGCCCATTTTTCAATAAAGATGTCCCTGTTATCATAGTCGTAACCGTTCAACAGGTCTGCTGCTCCAACACTTTGCTTCTCCAGCTTTTAATATGCTTTGAAATTTCCTTTAAAGATTCAGCAAAATGTGGCATTTGCTTGTTGCTAATTATGCGTGTATGAGGACTCCGATTTGACCACTCTTTTAAGGTGTCAATGCAAGTTTTCACTGTACGCATTTGCAAATAAAATGAATTAATAAGTTCAAGTTTGGAATCAGGATCTTCTTCATTTAAAGCCAATCCTATCACTGTTAATCCATCAAGCAGAGTGTCTATGAGACGTTTGCTTAATTGACGAATTCCTACACTATTAGGGGTTCGTTCTACCATTTCTATACAGAGTAACATTAAATTTTCTGTTTCTCTGTAAATAGGTGCACTTCCTGCATTACGAATTGTTCTTGCCATAATTAAAAGATTTTATTCACAATGTGTCTTATTACATATAGTTTATTTACGAATACTTTATTTTTTCTGTAGAGGTTTACAATTATGGCATATTTATTTTTGTGGAGCGTCAAAAGACGCTCCACTATACTAAAATGCTGCAACCGCCCTCACCATGTTACTGTAGTACTTGTTGCTGATGACGAAGTTGCCATTACTAAAGTTCACGCCCCAGCTGTTGATCTGACTGCTCTCACTGCTACTCCAGTACCAAGAATTAGAAAAATCGTTCAAAATACCGGCATCTATTGCTTTTTGAAAAATTGCACCTATTTTATCATCATCATAATTCACTCCTTGCCTAGCGTGCCAATACATACGCATAAGTTCACCAACAGATGGTAGGTACCAATTATGATATTTAAATTTATTTGCCAATTCTTCGCCTGCTTTTACTGTAGGTTGATAAGCATAGCATTTGCTGGCAGCAGGATAATAAAATTGTTGATATTTACTAAGATTTTCATTGTTAGCAATTATGTTATTTATATACTGGGTTAACATCGCTTGTTCAGTATATAAATCAGTTGCTTCAGGTATCGGCAAATTAACTCCAGAATCTTCTAAGATTTTATTTCTATGTTGAATAATTTTTAAAGTTTTTGCTAAACCGATAGGAACTTCGTCACCTTTTTTATAGGCACCTGATAAAATGGCTAAATCCGCAGCCAATTCCTCTTTTCCTGTATTAGTCGTACCTGGAGCAGCGATACCATCTCCAACAGCAGCTGTTTTAACATCTGAATTTACAAATCCGTCAATTGTATTTTCATCTACATAATTATCATACCTTATATAGTTAGGAGAGGTATGACCTTGGTCGTCATATTCTGTAGGTTGTAAGCCGGTCTGTGTAATGTTAGCAATTGAACTTATATCATATACACTATAATTAACATCATCTTGTAATTCAATAGGATAAATTGCATATTGTTTATTCCACTCTTCTGTTTGTCCTGTATTTTGAGGATAAAGCCCCCATACTATACCTGAATTTTCAAGATTTGATAATGCTACCATACGTCTATCATTGGCATCTGCTGGATTTATGTAAAAACAAATTCCAACTACGGTTTTTCCAGCAGTTGTAGGACCATAAGTTCCATCATAAAATACATAATCTCCGAGATGAGCACGTCTGGGGTATAAACCAATATCCCATGATGCTTCAAGCACTTCACCATTCGTTTTTGTTAGATAACATCTTAAAGTTGTATGTGGAGCCAATGTATCTTCATCTCCTAATTGAGATACATTGATAACGCAATAATCTTTTGACGTATTGACTATTTTTGCATACAAATTGGTATCTAATGACCAACGAATACTAACTACATCATTCCCATTAGTGGTATTCGGCTTACAGTAAAAAGTGTGTTCACCTGTAGAATAAATGTATTGGCTTCCTTTGATTTCTATAGCTGCAATAGGAGTTGAGTAGTAAGTAATATGAAGATTGTTGTTTTCATCGTCTACATTTCCCCAATGATACAACCAGTCAATTTTATTGTTAAAATTAGGCCGGTTGGTAGTATTGTTTATTACTGCTATTTTTCCAGATACACTACTATCTGTAATAGAAGCCAAATAGTTAATCATATAAAGAGAAACCTCGGTCCAGTTTATACTTGCTAACTTTAAATAATTCAACGGTGCGTTACCTGTAAAGCATAAATTGAATATGGTACGCGAATCTACAATTCCTGCGCCAATTGACAGACTTTGCATTCGGTCAGCCCCTTCCAAAGTGATAGTTCTCAAATTGGGTTGTTGATCTAAAAACAAAGATGTCAGAGTCCCAGGAAGATGAACTTCTTCTAAATATTCGGTAGCTGGAAGAACAACGGAAGACAACATTGTTCCTACTAAATTCAACATTCTAAGTTTAAGCAAAATAGATAAATCTAACCCACCTACTAAACTAGCGACACGTTTTAATACTAGTTCTTGCAACAAAGGGGCAGTAATAGTCATACTGGTAGGACGGAATTCAACAACATCTTTTCCATCCACATGAAAGGCTGTTAGGCGAGCACCGCTTAAATTAAATGTTTCCCCTAAACTTTTGTCTGTAAAGTCACCAATGGAACGCATATAATCAATACCATTTAAGAAAATATTAGTATTGCCATCTGAAGTTCCAACATTGACATCGTATGTTTCTCCGGCTTTAATACGTGGAGACAGTGCGTTACCAACCCCATAAGATAGTGTCGAACCTATGGCAAATGAGGGGTACATCCAAATATGTGGTACAATAGAAAATTTAAATTGTGGACGTGTACCATCTGTTTTTATTACAGACCGGAAGTTTAATGAGCCTGCTGATCCTTCACCGTCACGCCTTCCAAAGTCTCCAAAGGCTGCATAAGAAGATATGTAGGTAAGTCTGCGTGCAACCCATTGCATTTCTGCTTGTAATCCATCTCCTAAACTTTGTGTTATGGGATCTGTACCATTTGTGTATTTATTTTCCGGGTCTGAACTCACATAGGCGGTTCTGGCACGTTCATATACAAGACGGGCCACTTCATTGTAAGCAACGGCTGGGAAATAACGTTGTACGTAAAAATAATATTTTTCCATACAGCCCATTAAAGTTCCATCATCGCTTAATTTAAGCATTGCTTGTAATATAGAGCGCATATTGGTACGCAATTCATCTGGAAAGGCATTTTCCATTTGGTTAAATAGTGCATTTCCTTCGCTATTCCAATAAAAACCTCCATCATTGTTTTTATCATGTTCTTCTACATAGTAAGGTTTTTCTCTTTGCCCTACATTATTTACAGGAAATATTGTGTCCAAATCATCTTGATGCCAACCAATTAAATGAGTTTTTGGGTCAACATAAAAATATATATTCTTTCCTCTGTTATCACTGGCTGCAATTAACTTACAAAAATTCATAGCAAAATGAGTTTCTGTAAGATTAAAATATTTTCCTGCATCAGCCTTGAACAATGCTATTCTAGCCGTTTTGAACGATGAGTTAATTGCATCCCAATCTGTACCGCTGGCAATATTCCCGCATTGTTCGTTGATATTTACAGTCGAATATCTTCCATTTTCAATCTTTTCAGTGCCTGCACCCACCCAAGTAGAAGTTATGAAATCATATCTGAATAAATCGAACTGTGCATTGTTACGCCCTGCTTTGGTCAGCCAATAATGCTTGGAGGTATCAAGATTTTCTGCTGCATTTAAATCTTCAATGGTACCGTTGAAATAATCTATATTATCATAATGCTTAAAGACAAAGTTAAATCCACTTTTGATAGGGGCGATCTTATTGGTATCCCCAAAAACCAGACTCATTTGCTTTTCGCCGTTATACATCCAATCTTCTTCACCTTCTAAAGTGACATCTTCATCAATCCAAGGTACGCGGCACATCACCAAAGCACGGTCATTATCAGCTCCTTCCAGGCATACATAATCTGGAAATTTTGTTTTGTCGTATCCGAATGTCGGTTTGTCTCCCTTACCTGGTCCAAAAGTCATAAAAGATTTAAATTGTGGTTCGGAATTCTCATCTTCTTGTACAAAGAACAAAAACGGTTTTTGAAGTACAGCTACACGACAATTTTCAAAACCTTCTGTATTAGTAATGGAATTACCTCCACATACAGCTTTAAATAAATCATTAAATAGAGCTGTAGAACCTATTTTATGACTTTGTGCTGAACTTGCAAAATTTACTTTCCCTACCAATTTGAGTGCTCCGGGTACATCGTTGGTTAACTGATAACATTTACCACGATTTACTCCATTCTCATCAACCCAATATCCATCTTCATTGAAGCCCCATTGTCCATTCCACCAAAAATACAACATAGACGATGTTCCTTGTCCTTTCTCATTCATGTCATATAGCGTACCACTATTCTCTGGTTTTCCAGGAATATGGATAATTAAGGTACCATTAAATTTATCCTTTTTGGTATTTCCATAAGTGGCATATTTCCCTTTCCAAAGGATAACGTTGTATTTTTCATAAACAAGATCGTAGCTGATAGTATTACCATTAAGAATACTATTAGAATCGCGAAATGCTATTTTTTCTTCACTATTATCTAAGGATGCCATATAGTTTTGGCGCACATCATTAGCTGTGAGTGCTTTCTTATACACCTTAATACTGTAAATGTCAATGTCGGCTCCAGAACTACCAATACGGATGCCTTGTGATGTTTGCTTTCCGTCTACATATTGTACGAAAGTGTCGTCTGTTGCATAGTTGATTTCACGGTTAATAATTCCATTTAAGAAAATGCGGCAATAGTTTTGTCCGGTGCTAGATAAGTTATACAATAAATTAACCGCGATTTTAGTACGTACACCTTCATTGTAGCCGACATCTTGATTTTTACGGGTTACTTTAGATTGGGTCATGAAACAGGCATCAATAGGTTTCATTTCCCAACCTAGCGGATTATTATCTTTTGTGTAAGAACACATGCGTAATATCGGTTCATCTTCGTTGGTTACATTGCGAATAGCATAGTCTATTTCAAATGTAAGAGAACCTGTTTTTTGAGCTTGGATAAAGTCGGAGAACGTCTCATAATCAATTGCTATGTTTCTTCCACTAGGAACACGCAAACATTTGATCCCATTATCGTCTTCAACCCAACCATCACTAATAAAACCAAAATTTTCAAAGGTCGCGGGAACATTCTCGCCTGAAACTGTATTAATAATAGTATCTGGGTGGGTTTCTGTATTACTACGTAGTTTTGGATTGATAATTAAATCGGCACCATCAGTCGGGGCAAAATTTTGGGAGTTATCTACATTAAAACTAATACGATCACGCAAATATTTTTCTCCAGTGCTAAATAACATATAAGCACTGAAATTCGTTTCTTTACTTTCGATTTCTATCATATTGCCAAATGTGTAAACCACACCATTTTGGGCTTGCTGTTCAGTGTAAGACAGATAATTCTCAACCTCTTGAATGTCTGTTAATTTAAAAGTAACAGGTAATACATCTGAACCTGGGTTATATATTGCCCATTGGAAAAATTGAACGGATGTCCAGTTTACAAGAGACTCGACTATCTTGTTCAACATGATATATGGAGTTTTATTGTCAGGATCTGAAACTACCATAACCTGTGAAACAATGTGTTCACTTTCCACATCTGTGCCGTCTACAGATAACCAAGCCTCAATTTCATGTACTCCATGAGACATAACTTTAACAGAATCCCCTTCAGTGTCAGTTACGTCAAACTGGTTTGGAGTTTCTGTGTACTCAACTTTACCAACAGCATATTGAACAGAACGTACACCGCCTTCACCACTGATTTTTAAATTTAGTGTTTTGGCTACAGCACCGGTATATGTATATAACAAAGACATAGCAGCACCAGTAATAGGCTGCTGCCACTCATTTCGGAACGTAAGTTTCAATTCTGTTTTTGTAACACTTTGGAACACTACATAAGTTGTGGTGCTTTGTGTTTGGTCTCCGGTTACAATGATACGTAATTGACAGGTTCCGCTGTTAAGTAATCCACTAATATCTACATCTGTATAAGTATCACTGTCAGCTTCTACACTCTTAATTGCCATTGTGCCAATTGTACGCCATGAATCAGAAGCGGAAGAACGCCTTTGAATAGTCATCGTACCGTCTTCATAGGTATTTGCATATTTCCCAGTAACAGGATTGTATGTTTGGGAAGTAAAACGCATTTTTAGAACTACGCTACCATCAATGCTTACATAATTTGTTTGATTACTGGCCGTAGTTAATTCTACAATATTCATTACCCCCTGTTCGTCACTAATAGGGATAGTAACATCAAGCAATTTTAGTGCTTGATTCTCATCAGGGTCAGCAAGCCATTCATTGTATGTGTTTTTATTAGCAAATGCTCGAATATGATAAAACCCATCCGGATCTTTTGTCATAGGAGGAATATGACCAATCTTATTGTTTTCATGGTCTTGTAAATAGCTCTTTATAAACTTTTGCACAGCCTCCCCAGAGTAGGGGAGAAGATTCGTTTCATCAGGTGCTGCGGGGATGGTATTGTTTTTATTGCCACCCCAATCCTCTGTAAACTTGCCAACAGGAATTTCGTCAGTTCTGAATTTCTTAGCCATAATTAATTATTTTTTGTAAAGCGTAATTTAAAAAAAATGTTAGTTTTTCCAGCCTTCATCATTTTTCCAAGGAGATGAGTTAATCCAGAAACCAGATCCAAAGCAGGAGCGTATAGATTGCCAAACTAATTTTGCCCCTATGTAAACTGCGGTAACTATTTTGTTACCAACTCTTATTTGACTGACATCTTTGCCATTTATCTGTATCATTCTTCAAGTATGAAATAAACGGTATTTTCTTCTTTGGATTCGATTTGTTCAAAAGCCTCTTCATTTTCAATTACATCAAATGAAAGATTACCTACTTGTTTTTTGAAAGAAAAGGTGTCATTTGAGTTATTGTTTACGGCATTTATCAATTGATTAAATTCGTGAGCTGTTAAACGTCCACGGTTATTAGTTCCATTGTTTTCTTGCTTATTATTAAAATCAAGCAGGTTAGGGGATTGCTCTTGTTCTGCCGCCATACTTAAAATATTAAAGGGAATTCATACGGGAACATGTTACCGTTTAGAAGTTCACACATAAAACAGTCTTGTCCTGATATTCCATAATTTAATGTGATACTTGGTTTTGATCTATCAATTTCTTGTTGTACTATATTGCCTTCATTATCTCTTTGTTCTTTCCACCAATCAATCACTTCATTTTCCATATCAGGAAGATGATACCTAGTCCACTTGAATATGTAGTTTTTAGCTACATAATCCGGATCAACTAGTTTACCTTGATAATAGACGTTAGCGGTTAAAACAGTTTGACAACTATTGTTTTTATATGATACTCCTTGACTGGAAGTAATTTCAAGTGAATAGCCCACTATATATTGTTTCCGTATTGTGAATGTAGCGGAATACTCTTCATCACTAAATTTCACGATACAACGAACTGTTAGCGAGTTACCATTATCCCAATAAGGTTCAAAAGGCCATATTGTTAATGTCTTTCCATTTTCTCCTTCAAACGGTATATAATCATATCCTTGTAAATAATACCATTGTCGTTGACTGGAAGTAGACTGTAGGTTCTCTTCTTCCAGCGTTAAGGTAATGTCTGCCGGATTAGTAACAGGGTCGGCTCCTGTTAAGTCTCCTAAAAGAGTAAAGGTATCAGTTCCAACAATACGAATAGACTTACTGACTAATTCGTCTTTTACAGACTGGTCAAGGTTATCCCAAGTCATTGTCACATTTTTGCCAAATGTTACATCGCCATTTTTATTCCATTTAATATTTTTATTGGCAAAATGACCAGAACCATCTGTTTTGATTAATACAGAATTACTACGAGTACCAATACTGCCTTCTCCGTCAAAATTTAATTGAAGCAATGGGTTCTGGATGGTCCCACCAATGCCACCACGATTAAACCAAGCTCCATAATCCTCTGTGTAATTAAGTATAGTGTCAGTAGGTTGGTATTGTGTGACTAGTTCTCCTGCCTCTAATTGTGGTGAAGAAAAATAAAATATTGATTCTCCTGCATTATCAGAGGTATCAAAAGTTGGGACAATGGATAGAACCAATGCTTCTTCTGCCTGTTTCGGAGCTTGTAATTCAAATGTTACCTTTTTACGAGACCATATATTCGTGTTAGCAATAGGTATTTGAACGGTTCCTATTGCTTTATCATTTTGTAAAATAGATAATTGACATGCTTGCCCCGCATATATCCAAAAAGAGAATGTATATTTTTTCCCGATATGTTGCGCGAACCACTCTTCAGATTGGGCTATCATGCTTATGATTTTAGAGGCACTATATACATTGCCGATTCCAGTAGGGTTTTCTATTTGAGTGTCAATAGTAATTGCAGATGTAAAATTAACATCTAAAGAATTAACGAATACATTCCTATGAATTTTTCCGGCATAAAAAGTTGCAGCAAAACCATTCTCATCACCAGCAGTTAATGTTCCAGAAATATGAGCAGATTTTGAAGTAAAAAGTTTCTGTAAGTAACCTCCATATCCTTCTAATTGACCAAATACCGGATCTGTTATTCCATTCAATTTGCCAACACGTATTTTACTGGCATCGCCAAAGTTAGCAACACTAGACAGTAAGATGATATTGAAATCCGACACCCAAACTTCATCTGAAGGAGACATCTCACTTAAATCCAGTTTTACTGTTCGCAAATAACGTCCAGAATAATCGACAGTTATTGTGTGCAACTTATATTGCCAATCTGTTGTAATAGAAGTGGTTTCTTCTCCATCTGTTCTTGTTCCATCTTGGTATTCTAATGAAACTTTACAATTGACAGCTTTATTGGCTTTGATCTTATATGAAATAAGAACGCGGTTGGGGTTTTGAACATATTTGTAGAAATCTTGTTGTAGACCAATGAAACCGTAATATATAGCGTCATTTCTTTTAAAATGACAAATGCGATTATTGTCCGCTTCTGATAGTATGTAATCAGTGGTTACTGCTTCTGTTCCTCGTACTATATATTGTGATTCGGAATCTTCATAATCAGGAGTTGCAATATTTGAAGGCCAACATAAACTCTCATTGCGTCCAATACCGTCAATCACATCCATATATGGGGCATTATCGTCAGACCCAGTTAAATATATGGCTCCAGATCTATTTATATCAAACAGATTGGTAATTCTGGCAAAGTCTAAGATTTCTTCTGTTTTAGGCACATCGCCTTCTAACAGTGCTCCAATGAAATACTGTTTTTCGACAATATCATTTGTATTAGAATCTACAGTCTTATCTATTCCATAATCCAATACACACATTAACGAATAAATAAGATTCTTTCCATCAAAATATTGTCTTCTAACTATATCCCCAGTCCGTAATCCTTGTGTCTTTTTAGAATCGGACTGGAGAGAAATTTTATATTTCTTGTATTTATATACAGACATTATGATATTTCTTCTACTAAGTCTCCGGAACAGGCATCGCTGACCCACCAAGACCCGTTAGTCACTGATTGTTTCTGCACTTCCAATTCGTATATTCTCATTTTTTTACGAATTGTCAGATCATCAAATGTTGCACTGGTGTTGCCGGTCAATTTGTTTTGAATGATACCCCAGCCATTTCCGGCAAAACCACTGGAAAAAGTGACAGAACCTATGTCGTTGACAAAATAGGCATTACCATAGTGCTTAACTCCATTATCTAAAGCCAACCAATAGATTGAATCATCAAAGAATAGCTCGTTGGGGAGGAGGCGGGTTTTAGAATCTGCTATTCCAATTGATTTTTTTCCTTCAATCGGTTTGTCAAAAACAAAAAAATCAGCATCTGTAGAAAACATTAAGCTGGATGATTTTCGATTTAATGGGGCATATAAACTTAACGATTCTACATAGCCAAATGATGATTTTATTATTTCAGAGATTTGTACTGTATCGTCATCAGCTACTTTATTATATTTAAATGGAGCTTCAACAAATACGCTATCACCATCACTGTAAAATCCTGGTCCATCTTCTGATTTTAATCTAATATAACGTCTGAATATAACACCAGAATCTTCAGACGATTTTTTATATGTTTCAATCAATATATTCCCTAAATTGTGCCCTGCCTTAAATGATTCTGGAAAATATGCAGAACCAAATTTTGAAATCATTTCATATTCACCATCATCATCATAAATACTGGTTTGCAGGTTAATTTGTTTGGTATTATCGTCTCCCCAATTTAATATTTTGTTAGATGCAGAAAATGAGATAACATTGTTATTCTTGACATGAATAATGTAATTATCATCAAATTTTATGCCTCCTGTTACAATATTTAAATCCCCTGTTAATTGAGCTAACCGTTTGGCCGAAATAACCAATACACTTGTATTATCAAATCCCAAATCTACACCATACAAAGCGGTAATGCCGGATTGGAATGTGCTTGTACCTTTTACAGACAAGTTTCCGGCAACCGTTCCATCTTTCATGGTCCAGCTTACATCTTCTTTATTTGAATTCCCAGAATGATAAAACTCGTTTCCTTGATAGCTAATGCCATCCTTGGATATTTCTAAATCTCCAAGTCTAATATATCCACTACAAATAACATCGCCGTTTAATGCGATTATATCATTATCATAACTTATAACATTACAACCGTTAATGTATAATCCATGTGTGGGGAGATGCAATTCACCGTTAATAGAAACTATATTTTTTCGCTCTTGTGGATTACTTTCGGACGTTTGGTAAACATCCAATATTTTTATTCCATTGTCTCCGGCTGTAAAACCATACAATGCCTTTAATAAACCGGCCATAGAGTCACCATTTATGGAAACAAACCCACCGGTGCCACTTCCGCCGCCTTCTTCACTGCTTAAACTACTTATAATAGTATTTGCTAATAGATATGCAGAGTTCTTTCTGGTTATATTTTCATATTCATGTATTTCAAGATTGATTTTTTCTTCATTCACGACATAACCATCCACATAATCCGAACCTGTAAAATCTGGAAGTGTTTCGTGTGAAGCTTGTTCCATCCCTGTTAAGAGTCGATTGTACATTGTTTCCAATGCACTACCTTTCTTAATTTGTGATATACCTTCATTTAACTTTGCCATTATTCTGCCACTTTTACGGTTTTTGATAAAAATCCTGATATAGATGCTTTATAGGAGTTAACTTTTGCTTGAAGGGATACAAACTTTGCCAAATTAGCTGGAGGTTGAGGTCCCATCATAGTTGGGGTCATCATTTGAGATAATGCTCCTAGCCAGTCAACCAATAAAGTTGCTAATTGATTTCCAAGTACTGCTGGTTCATTGGCACTACCGCTACCCAAATACACTCCATCTTCTTTGATTATAATTTCTTTTGCATTATATTTTGCCAAAATTTGTTGGGCATCAAGAAGTATTTGACTTTTATCATGTTGGGATAAAATATCATCAGCGGTTATTTTGAATATACTTTTATCACTTTCTCCTTCTCCTTTAGCAACTTCCGACAATATCGAAACAGGGGTATAAGTCGTGTGAGCATGAACACCTGTCTTTTCCAATTCATCTACATCTGGAGTATCCTCTGAATCTTCCCATTCTTTTGTTTCTGTTGCTCCAATAATTACTTTGTTATGCGCGTCTACTTGTATTGTGTCTGCATGAGAGTATTGAATAACATATTCGCGTAATGTTTCAGGGTCTGTTGTTATTACGACATCCGAATAAAGATAGGGGATAACCACTAAACCATTTTCATTATTTTGAATGGCTGAAAGATATACGCCTTCATGTAAACCAACTGGAAGCCCGTCATCAATAGCCTGTTTGTCTGTAAGTGTATGAGTATATTCCTGTACATCAACAGTTCCGCACAGTTCTCCATCTGTATGTATTTTAACAACAAAACCAGATATTTTGGCTGTGTTTTTTATAACGTTATTTCGTGGGTTTACCAATTTATGAAATGCAATTTGTCGTATAGCATCATAAATAGCACTGTTTGCGCTTAAATCGCTTGTAATTTTATCTGCCATAGTTTTGTTCTTTTTCTGGTTTGGCAATACAGTAGGGGAGTTTTAAAGTCTGCCTAAAACCGTTAACACCAAATTTTGTGTTGATTTCTTCAATAAGATACCAACCTTGTTTTTCAGGTTCGCGTTTATCAAGTAAAACGACTTTCATTCCAGATTCCAAATGCCTCATGCCTAAATTAGTTCTGTGTAAATCTCCGAAGATAGTAATACTACCCTCAACGCCATTTCTATTATATCCTTCAAAAAATGCCTCGGCTTCTTTTATTAATTCGTCCTCGCTAATGCCAATTTTGGATGATACATAAGGGATAACGTTGTACGCACTTAGGTTTACTCTATCCTTAGTCTTTGATTTGGGGATAGCTCCAAGTTTTAGGGATTTCTTGCTAAGTTTTGTTTCATTCAGAATTTGGAATTTCTTATGTTCTGTATCATTTTGTCCGGTCCATTCTGGATTTAAACGAACTGTTACATTATACTTGATTTGTTTGTTACCCTCAAACTTGAATCCTTCAGCGGAGACCGCTAAATATCGGGGATCACAATTCATCAAAGTTAAATTGTCTTGGGCTACATGATAATCAAACTGTATTTGAGGAGTATCAGAACTTCCATCTGTATTTAAAATAGAGCTGGCAACATTTCCTGATAAATAAGTATGCCCTACCATAACATAAGGAGTTCCATCTGTATCTTTCCTAATAAAACTATATAGCCCGTATTTATTCCATTCTGTTAATACATCCGCAACTGTCAAATCTTCCGTTAACTGAATCTTGCCAATATTAATGTCCCTTTCTGCTGTTTTGGGATGCAATTTTAACCCTGTTCCTTTTAATAAATCGTATTTTCCTCCCTCTTTCAACAAATCGTTTACTGTAACAGTCATTGGGCCTAATTTAACGACATTTTTTCGTTTTAGCCCACTTGCCAGATTCTCACATTTGATTTCAATAGGTGTGCTTACACTGCATTTTACGATATAACCGTCAAAATCGGGAACGTTCTTGACAAATGCCTCTTTCTCCATTGCCTGAAGTCTCTCGGTCGCATTTTTGAAGACCTTTCCTCTATCTTTATAATAGCCTAAATATATCCGGATACGTTGTCCTACCTTAAAATCAGTCGGCTGGGCTGTAGAATATCCTTTTCGCTTTTCTACAACTGTACCGTCTATTAAACGCTCTGTATAAACAGTAGTTGCACCTTCTTTTTCTATGTTCTCGGAAGTTATAGTGCGTTTAATTACGGTTCCTCTTGGGAATCTGACGGAAGCTGAATTAATAAGCTTCTTATAAGTATCATTTATCTCAATGCTTTCACATTCCCGGATAACAAGGCATTTATTTTCATCTGGATCGTTAATCTCTATAACGTCACTATTAGCTTCCCATATTAGGATTTTACAGCACAATATATCAAGGCATTCTTTACCATCTATAATTATTGCTTCTGGAAGTTTCATACTTAAATGGTGTTAGAAGTTAATGATTCAATCATTTGAGCGGCTTGATTAGCAGCAGATGCTTTAACCTTATCAAGAAGAACTTTGGCCCAACCTTGTTTTTTCATTTGAGAGATTTCAAGGTTTGTTCCATTTATGGTATCTTGCACTACATTAACCGCGTCATCCGGTTCAACGGCAACACATGTAAAACTATATGGTTGAACATTCTTAAAGCCTTCATTTTGCCCCATATTGAAGTCTTTTATCAGAATTTGTGTCACATTGAACTGTTGAAACATGAGATTAAATACCTGGATAACTCCTTTATGTTGCATCAATGTTATAAATTTGGAAACTTCTGCATACGGATATACATCCGGATAATTGCTAACAATCTTTCCTGTTACAGTAAAATTTATATCGCCTCCTGAAATCAATTCTTTACGTGAATAATCTCTTCCTTGTACCTTGGTTAATACAAGATTGTTAGAACTTTGTGCTTGCACTATAGCACCTAAGTCTAAGAAAACAGGATCGCCTGGCACCTTTACTTCCGTAGCAGTGTTAAGTGATGAACTGGCAGCAGCTTCATTACTTAATCCTTTTATTTTATCCCAATAAGTATTGAATTGAACCGTTTGAACTTGGCCGCTTTCATTTTTAATCCAAAGAAGTAAACCTTCATTGGCAGGTTTGCCCTGATACTTTAATACAACCCCTTGTTTATTAAAGGTATCTTCATCTGCCTTCTGACCGTTCGTTATGATTTTCTGAAGCTCTTGACCTTGGTTCTTCTGATAGGCTGCGGTGGCATTCTTTCTGTCCAACTGGCGTATATATTTGGGATAAAGATCGTTGATGGTAGCAAAAGTCATTTGCATCATCGTTCTTTTGGCTGCATAAACAAATACATTACTATATCCTCTATTGGATATAAATTTCAATTGTCCATCTCTTTTTCTATAATTAGCTGCATAAAAGGCGGCATTCACACCGGTGTTTGCCAGCCCTTTACCAACATTAATCGTTAAATTAGAAAATGTAGAGCTTATAAAACTCATATTACATCATATTTGCATTAAAATCTTGAACTACATCTAACAAGGCGGTTGCTAATTCTTGTTTTACGTTTGCTATTGCCGCAACTTGTCTATCATCTGTCATATCAATTGTTTGATGCTCCACGTGCATTAGATTTTCTATTCGTACTATTAATTGCTTAGGAGCTGCATTATAATTATTATGACTCCTATATTGAGACTGGTCGGCTCCGTTATGAAGGCTGGAAGCTAAATCTTGCTCTTTGTTACCAGTCGTAGGGTCCCACTTAAATGTATCTTTAGCATTTTTAGGGGTATATATTTTCCCACTTTTATCTACCCACTGTGGAGTAGCGTATGGAGCTATTGTTTTAGCTATATATTGTGCCCCGTCAAAAATCGCTTTATCACCTTCTTTCTGTGGACCATAAAAACCGCCCGTAGGAAGAACATCTCCTTCAGAAAGAAGATTTTGAATCGGTATTCTATTTATGAACGGAGCGAACAAAGATTTATGTCCGGAATACAAATCGTTATACCAAGAAACTAACTTATCAAAGGTTTCAGTAATATAATCTATTGCTTCTTGTTGACTTTCTAGTTTATATTTCCCCGGATTGTTAACAATATCTTGTACATGCTTTGACCATCCTTCTGTTCCAAATAGCCCTTTAGTTGGATCAAACAACGGCCCAAATAACCCTTGTAATACTTTCTGGGTTCTTGTTGGATCTATTGTTTCTCCAGACTCAAAATCTTTAAGAATTGAAGCGTAATCATCCCATGCACTTATTGTTCCTTTCATAATTTGAGCTAGATGACGTATATATGCTTGTGAGCGATGTACATCACCTTCGGTCATCTTATCATGGAATGTTTCTGTGCTAATCCAGTCCCATCGAGAATCCCAACTACCCATCTTAGGTATAAATCTATCTGCTGCATTCTTTAGTATATTCGATAGATCTTCCGAACTACGAGCAGAAGTGGCATTGTGCAAAAGATATTTGCTCAAAGCCATATTCTCTTTAGAATTATGGTCTGCTAATTGAGCCAGCATCATTTGGACAGCCACTTGTTCGCTTATATCTCCGTTTCTTGCAAAAACATTTGTATTCGTTCCACTTAAAGTACGGCCATGTAACTCATACGCATAATAATTTTCGCCGTTCAGACCTTTTTTGACAGTCTGTTTCATACCTAGTGCACTGGACAATGACTGGAAGGCTTTATCTACACCTGTCCATTGGTCTGCGGCTTCTAATCGTTTTAGTAATTCCGGGTCTCTACCTGCGGCTGTGTCAAAGAATTTGGTTTGATCGTCTACATTTTGTTTTTGACCATTCTTTTCTATCCAGTAACGATGCCATAATTCGGTAGACTGTGCAATACGCTCGTTTTGGGTTAACAATTCATTATTGAAAATACGCATATTTCCAATCATTAAGGCATCTGGATCGGATAGATTTAACTTGTCAATATTCAAATTACGATAGCTTTGTGCCCATGCTTCATTGGCTTGACGAGCTGCTTCTGTTATTCTTTGTGTTTGATATATATATGAACCAAGTTTATAGATTGTATAAGCTGCGCTTAATCCCCAACCAATTGGATTAGTTAAGAAAAAACGTGCAAGCCCTTTTATTGCTCCCCATAATGTTGTATTGCCTATTTCTGTGAGAGTATTTATAGTCTTATTATTACTATTTGCTACAACATTACCGACTGTGCCTCCTCCAACAAACCATTGTTTAATTTTACTTCCACCATGTAGTAAACCTCCACCTAACGCATTGAAAATAGCCTGTCCTTTACTTAAATTATGGCGGCTTTTTTCTATATTATATATACGTACCATATAGGTAAGTGCGGTAAATAGCGGTTTTAAAAAGAATTTAGATAGCCAATCCCCCATGAATACTCCGCGAATCATTAATGCCGTACTTAATATACTTTGTCCAATGCCAGCAATAATCCCTAATTCCATTTGAACTTTTACAAACCATACAATTCCATTTTTTAGCCAATTGGGTAGGAAATTCCAAATAGACATGATCTTTTTAAATACATCAACGATAACATCTAATACTTTAATGAACATGTCCATTGCATTTCTCAATGCAGTTGCAAATTCTGTGGATTTCATTAACTCAATCATGCGTTGTAGAAAGTCTCGGATTACCCCTTGCATTTGTTCAAACCCTTGCATTCCTGTTTCTGTAAATGCCGAGGTCATCTGATACCAAAGACCTTGTATGGTGTTTTTCTTTTCGTCAGCAAGGTCGAATGCTAGGTTCATTGAATGCCGATTAAGCTCTGTGGTTTTTTGCACATCTTCTACATTATTTATCAAAGCTAATGCACCTGGAGCCGCAGTAACTCGAAACATCTTATTAATTAATGTTGTGAAGTCACCGGAACTCATGCTTTGTTGTTTTTTGTGCAAATCACTCAAAATATCAGTGAGATTCCGAAGATTACCATTTTTGTCTTTGGGACTAATACCTAGTATATCCCATGCTTCTTGTCCTTTTTTGGTTGGATTCATCATGTTTAGTAACATCATGCGTAATGTTGTACCTGCATGAGAACCTTTTAAACCGGCATTACCTAATACGCCCAAAGCTGCCGAAGCTGTTTCAAAATCTAATCCGGATTGATGAGCTACCGTACCTGCATACTTAAATGATTCAGCTAATTCTAACAATGTTGTATTCGTTTTTGTGAACGTCATCGTAAGAATGTCAGCTGTGTTATCCATTTGTTTTGCTGGGATTTTATAAGCGGTCATAATGTTTGTTACAACATCTGCTGTTTCTCCCAAGTCTGTATCACCTACAAGTGCAATATCAGATATAGGCCGGATGGCATGTTTTATTTGATCGACATCATATCCTGCCATAGCTAAGAATTTTCCAGCTGATGCAACTTGTGGAGCTGTATATTTAGTTTCAACTCCAACTTGACGCATTAATTGGTTCATTTCATTAAATCTAGCTTCAAATCCCACTTTTTTATCGTGAGTCTGGAGGATATTCTTTGTCGTTTTGGCTATATTATCATAGGTCGAAGCATCTCTAAATACAGAAGTTACCCCAGACATTAAAGAGCTAAGTCCATAGGCAATTCCCATACCCTTAATCATTTCGCCCGCAACATTCGTTCCGGTATTTGCGTATGTAGGTCCCAATACTTGCCGGGTAGAAGGGTATAGATAGGTACTATGTCCCGCTCCAACTTGTCGTGCTGTTGAAGCAGGAATATTACTCTTAGTTATGCCACCAGCAACTGCTTTGGATGCTCCGGCTGCACTTGCGGTTATAGTTATTTTGCTATTTGACTTTATCTGCTCAATCTTCTGTAATAGTAAGTCAAGGCTATTTATCGCTTTTTTTGTACTTGCTCTTGGTTCTATAGTTTTGCCGTTTATAGAATTAATAGCCTGCTCCAGTTTCTTTATATCCGAAGTAGAATATAAAGGTTTACCCATTACTCCATTTAATGCAGTCTTTGCCTGTGATTTAATATTGCTTAGTTGCTTTAAAACACGTTCTAAACTAGCTTCTGCCGCGCTTGTGTTAATCTGTATATTGATAGGCTTAGTTTTAATAGAAGCCAATGCTGAATTAACCTTACCGATGCTTTTTGCAACAACATCAAATCGCTTTGTTAATGCTTCCATTTCAGCTGTGGCCTGCTGAAATTTGCGTATAGACTCTAAAGCTGGGTTAGAGTTAACGTTTATCTGATAATTAACAATATAATTTTCTGCCATCTTTTTGTATTTTGATTTTCTAAAGAATAGCGGTTTGGTACCCTGAAAGATTGAAAAAGCCCCTTATCCGACAAAGGATAAAGGGCTACGTAGAAAAAACGAGTAATAAGACACTTTACGCAAGCATTCCAAGTGCACTTGCTTGTTGAGTTATGAGCATTTTGCTGTGGAGCCATACGGCATCTTCAGAAAGCATTGCAAATTCTTCATCGTTTAACTCATCAAGGTTTACGCTGGGAAAATAATGACGGATAAATATCAGTCTATGACGAATAAGTTGATCGTCTTTTACTTCCCAGCTTTTGATAAATTTACGAGTTTTCCTTTGCGCAACTCGATGATTTGAGCCAGGTGTGGCATCAAGCCATAGATGAACAAGGAATCATCTTTAATCAGTTCTTTATCGCCATCGACAAAGCAATCTTTTGCCAATTCTCGCATGGCACCGGCCTGGTCCTTTTGGGAGAGGGACAAATATTTACTGAATGTCGGGAAAGGCGGCTGTTTAAAATAACCGATATAATATGGCTTTTCGCCTTCGTCTTCATCTCCTTCCACAAAAATCGGGAATACACGTTTTAGTTTGGGATCTGAATCTTTCAGCTCTTTTACTTTCTTTTCAATCTCGGTCTGAATATCTTCAGGCAAGAAAAGGTCTTCGTTTACATTTTCCATTATAATTATGATTATTGATGTTTATCCAAGAATAGAAGTTATAATGCTGGTAGGTTGTGTGTGAATGCAAATAAAATGTTAAATGTATATTCTCTATATAAATTTATTTGGTATATAAAATAAATCTATTACCTTTGCAACATATAAAAAAGCAACGCCTTACTTTCTTGTAAGGAAATGAGCCACTCATAAGTGGCTTTTATTATTTTTATGAGAGATTTTGTAGATTGGAAATAAAACATTATTTTTGCAACGTAAAAAGTGCATATTTGAGCTTAGTCGTCAATTCTGCACTATAAAACGGATAATAAAGGGATGTGTTAACGCATCCCTTTTTATTTTATAGATAAAATGAAAAGCGAGCCGTTTTCAACTCGCCTTTTCAAAAACGTATTATACTAGAAGTTATAGCCAAGAACTAGTTCCTTCTCCTGTGATAATGTCGAAAGGATTCAAATTGAATTCTTTTGTAATGTTTGTATCATCTTGTTTACTTTCCATTCCGTCTTCGTTAAAGAGGCATCCCTTTAGCGTTACAGTTTCGGCGGTCCAGTCTTCACCGGCATAAGCATTAGTAAATGAGATGATCAAGTCAAATTCTCCCAAATCCATTAAAGAACCAGCCAATGCTCGGAGTTGGGAAACGGTATTATAATCCATTGTAATGGAGGCTGTACAGGTTTTATTGCCAAAACCACGATTGATAGCATTTCCTCCAATACCGTAGTTGTTTTCAACTTTACGAGTCTTGTTCCACTTGATTTCAGAAACTCCTTGCATAATAGTAGAATCTTCTGAAATGTCCAATGCTGGTATGGAAATGCGGATCATAGACCAGCTGTATGCTACATTGTTAATTATTGCCATCTTGTTAATTATTTATTGGTTAATGCCAAGCCCTCGACTACTTCAATACGGGACGCTACACCCACCGGAACAAGTGAATATTTAATGATTAGTGTATCATTCTTTAATACATTTTGATTCTTGTCAATTGTTACAGAAAAACCTGAAATTTCTTCATTATTCTGCATAGTTGTGAGGATGTCAGAGACAATGTTTTGAAACATCGTAATCTTGGCAGAAGATAGGTATCCAGTGCTGGGATCTACTTTCAACGGAGAATTGACATAAGGTAATAATGCGTTACGTACAGCACGTCTTGACTTATGAATTGTACGGTTTCTAGCAACTGTTCGGTAATCTCCATTTGAACACGTTTGGTCTTTAGAGAAAAAGACTCCGCTTTCCAAACCAGAATATTTGCACAAGAAGACATATCCCTTATCGTCCAGATCATCCAATTGGATTTTATTCAAAGATGAGTACTTTAATGTACTTGTTAACTTATCCTCGCTATTTAAAGTGACATCTCCGAATCCCATTTCAATATCTGGGAAATAACCAATCAAATTGAACTTATTTACCCATGCGAATGATTCTTGTACGCTTGCTGAAGCGATACATCCGAGTGCGGCTCCAATATTTCCTACAGGAGTGAGGTTCGGGTTAGCAAGCTGCATAGCTGATACATCAGCGTCTAATCCCTGGCCAAGCAATACACTGACAAACCGAGCATTAATGACACACGTAGGTATTTTGCCCAGTTCTACTTTCTTCACAGATTCTTCAGCTGTTGCAATTACTGCGGAATTTGCACATAACAAGATTGATAAAGGAGCATTTTCATCAGCTAAAGACGCAGCTTTGGATTGCAGATCTGTAACTAGGTCAATGCTATATGTTTCTGCTTCCGGATCTGTTTGTTTCCACAACGATTGTTCAGTCCAAACACCGAGTTGGTTAATCATACCATGTGCTGCACGTTGCATTTGTTCTATAGCATTCCAATCTACACCACAGTCTGCAAACATGATAAACAAACGTCCTGTGCTTCCTTGTATTCCAAAGAAATGATTGATATGATAATAAGGAATTCCAAACAGTAAATCCTTTTCAGTGTCACCGGAGTATGCGGTAATGCCAAGTTCTTTCAAATCATCCATAGAATTGATTTCAATAACATTACCTTGTAATTTGTCTTTTACGGCCAAACCAGCACCTTCTTCGAAGAATTTAGCTTGTTTGGAAATATCAAACAGCAAACCTGTGACTTTTTCAGTTGAGGTTGTAGAGCTTGTTCCAATGTTTCCATCGGTATCACTCATAAAAACGCCACCTAATGCCATATTTGTAAATTTTATTGTTTGTAATACGGATTTTGATAAAGAATAGCATCCTTCACCCAATTAGGTTGTGCATCTGCGGTGAATACACCACCTTTGGAATCAATATACAATGCCGGATAGCCAGGATATTTTTGTAACAGTTCTTTTACGAATTCTGGTATTTCATCTTTTTCTTTTGTTTTGTCTTTTTTTTCAGGTTTTTGAGAAGACTCTTTGATAGAGGAGGTATCTGGAGTTTCAACAGTGTCTTGCTCTTGTTTTTCAGATTCTTCATTTGAAATAACCGGTGTTTCTGAAGTAACTGTAGGATCTTGTGTTTTAACCTCTTCTGTAACCGGAGCTTCTGTATTCTTTTTTCTAGCCATAACTTAAATTAAAAAAGGGAATGGAGTACCGACTCCACTCCCTTGTGATAAACTATGATGAGATATTTAATTCAATTTGTTATTCTGCATTTTTGTAAGCGGTCCATGCTACGATTTCTGCCGGACGAACGATGTTTACATCCATTTTCATTCGCATCTGGAAGAAATACAATTCGCTGTTAGCTTGTAGCCGTTCAACCTTTACTACTTCAGCGTCATTTGCATAGTCAACCCCCATCCACAGGTTAGATTCCATGCCGGTAGTAAATTCTCCGAGTACGATAGTATGTTCTGGAATGCCGACAATAGGTACAATACGCTTACCTTTAAAACGATACTCGTTAACCTTAGTATTGTCGGAGTATTTCACTGTTTTGTCGCTTAGATATTGATCATATAAATCCCAAATATCCCAGCCACATACAAATACCAGTCCTGCTTTTTTACGGATTTGTTTCGGGCATTTCTTCCACATAGCATTGAGAGCGGCTTCTACATTGGCACCTGTGCTCAATTCTGTAGTACCGGCAATAATGACTTGTCCACCAGCTTTCTCTACCTCTGTTGCATTTGTTGCAGTATTTGCCAGAATACGTTTGATTGCACCGTCAAAGTATTTCATTGGGCCACCGGCATTTTCACCTCCAATCGTTGTGCAACCTTCAGGAGCGGTAATTTTTGCGGCAGCTGAACCACCTTTTGCGGAGCACCAAATAGACTCACCGATATACTCATTCTTTCGATCCATCAAGAGGCGCAGCATTTTAGCTTGTACTTTTGGGTCTAAGTCACGGAATACCAAATTACCTTCCGGCTGGGCAAATTTGTAATACTTTTCATAGTCACGGGGGTTAAATTCAAGGTACACCATGAATTCTTGCGGTTCCAGGTAACGTTCTGTTAATGTGTATTGGTTCAATCCACCAGTAGTTCCTGCTCCTGCGCCATGAGTTGAGTTTGGAGTGGGGACGTTATCTTGAATTACTTTTCCCAATTGGATAGTGGGGATGGTGTATTTGAACTGGATTCCAGATTTGATATGAATCAAACCTTCTTTGTATGTATCATTCCCTTGCGCGGTATATGTCAGGAGGTCATTAAGGACCTCACCAGAATATGTGTTTTGCGCAAAATTTACTGAACTTGCCATGTTGTTTATGTTATTTTGTTTTAGTCAAGTGTTTTAAATTGGAAATCTGTTCCTACGACAGCTTCAACAGCCTTAGCCATTTTCTTTTCTGCCTCGGTCATCTGATTTTCTGCATTTTCAATGTTGGCAGGGTCATTTGCAATTTTAGCAGAAATTTTATCACGTTTTGGAATGGAATTCAGCGTTGCCTGTACCATCTCAAAATCGTTTTGAGCCATTTCCACCCATTTAGTTTTTGCATCAGAATTGATTTTACCTTCAGCAATTGCATTGTCAACGAACTGTTCGATAGTTTCTTTACGTTTTGCTTCTTCAGCATCTTTGTAACTTTTCAATTCGTTCTTGACAGTTGTCAATTCGTTTTGAACATTGGTAAGTTGCGCATCCAATCCTTCTTTCTGAATTTTCAAAGCATTGTATGAAGCCTGAATTTCTGCTGCCTTGTTTTCCGCATTTTTCAATGCGTCAATTCGGGTAATAACAGCTGAAACTTCAGAGGTTTTCTCCAAACCAAGCTGGGCGCATACAGAACCAAATGCAAATTCTTGTTCTTTGTCCATTGTTTTTTGTGAATTTGAATTTTCTATTTGATTTTGATTAGGAATAGAACTGGAATCATCAAGTGGTTTAAAATTGCCCAGTTCTGTATTGATAGAAGCCATGATTTTTTGAAGGGCGTTCGCTTCCACTACTCCTTCAATTTGATCTTTTACTTTATTACAAACCTGTTTAGAGGTTTTTAAAACACATTCTGCTGATAATATACCGGCGTTTACGGCAGATTTTGCATCAAAGTAAGTTCCATCACAACCTTCTTTTCCATCCATGATTTCTCGAACCTTAGCTTTCGTCAGACCAAATCTTTTATGATATATGGTTTCAATCTGTTTCTGAAAAGCATTTACAATTTGTTCATTGTCTGGGTTGCATGACTTTTCGTCACGTATGAAGGGGTTGTGGATCATTAAAATAGAATAGTCACGCATGTAAGAACGAGTTCCTGCCGCCCACAGTACTGAAGCCATTGATGCTGCCAATCCTTCCACAATTGTTTCAACTTCAATGGGACATTGCTGTATAATGGAGAATGTTCCCATTCCGTACAGAACGCTTCCACCTTCACTATTAATGCTGATTATAATTTTCGAGGGTTTAACGTAATCTTGTATCCATAAAAATTCATCATTAAAATTACGTGTGCTCTCTTCATCAATTTTGCCATAGAAGCGCATATATACCGGTTTTGCTTCTTGCGCTTCTCCAACTACATATTTTAATTCATCTACTTTCATTTGAGCTTTTTCACAAGAATAGGTATCAGCTTCTTTAATGGTTGTAAGTTTGTTATTCGACTTGACCGGTTGGAGGATCAGTTGAAGGCATTTCTACAGAAGGTTCATACTTAGCTACATCTTCGATTTTAGGTTCCTTGTGATTACCATGTGCTTCTGAATCATGTTCTGGTGCATCAGAATGGTTCGTGAATGGTGGCATAACTAAATACCTGTCTACCCATTTGCGATACTGGAAAGAGGATGATGTTCTAAACCATATCTCGTAGTCAATCCAGTATGGCTGTAGCCCATGATCTAAAGATTCCGGCATATCAAAATAGGTAAGATTGCAACGTTCATTTAATGCTTCTTCGTAATCTTTCGCATCTTGAATTGCATCATTGATCTGTTGAAAAACGCGAAATCCATGTGTCTCAACAATATCGTCACTATTGTTTAAATCATTAAGCACAAATCTGATACGCATAGTGGCACGCCCTTCTCCAATTCTTTGTTGGGCAACTAAATAACGTACATTCACAAACCGAATAAATGCCGCAGGAAAAGGTATAGCATATTCTGTATTACCACGAGTACGAACAATACGTTCAAACTGTCCGTTATCTATTTTTACAGTTTGGAATAGTTTAGGCGAATTATTATCGTTAGGGTCTGTATGTAAGGACTCTAATACACGTTTTACAGCTAAATACACATCCTCTAAAGGGTTGTTGTCTACTTCCTCCAAAGTAGTATCGTCATCATCGGGAAGGGGAGAGGTGTCTTTTGCAAACGTGTCTTTTAAACTGTCCGGTAAATCTGTTTTATATTTATCTACTATCATTTTGGAAAGCCATCAAAAATACGAATACTGTAAGATGAAATTTTATCAGCTACGGTTGTAGAATATCCTATAAATTGCCTTTGTCTAATATAGGATGCTGGAGAACCTGGTTTGGCAATTTTCCCTCCTTCATTATGTATTGCTGCATAACAAAAGTTTCTTCCATATTGCCTATTACTAAATTTGAACATGTCTGGATCTGTGAATAATTTAACACCACGATTCTTATTAGAATGAAAGCGTTCCCATATTATTGAATGTTTTAATGCTCCTGTTTCTTCCAATATAGGGTGTGGCTTATGATTACGTCTGGATTGCCAAGAAAAAGTTCCGGCTGAATTGAACCGCCGGAGATAAAAAGAGTCTCTAAATATTTTTTTTGCGGCATTACCTACCAATGTTTCAAAATTGAATACATTAACTTCAAATTTATTAGGCAATCTCAACCATTGTTGAGCTAATTGTCTTGGAGTTATTACTTTTCCAGCCATTTGTCCTTAATTTTATTAGCAATGGTGCGCAGCCTCTTTTTATGCTTTTTAGGAATAATAAAGTATGAATGTGCATCACTAAATATTCGCCCACCCTTTGCTACACTTTCTTTAAATACTGGATTAACAAAATCGGGCATCTCAATAATTTGTCCCATCACCTGTGATAATTTGGATTGGTTGAGAACGTCAGCACTTTCTTCTACTAGAAAACAACGGCATCCATGTTCAATTGGGGGGATTAACCATGCTGGGAAAGATGCTTTGCGGTAGCTAGTCCCTTCTAATGCAAGGTGCCAAGGGCGCACCCTATTATCTCCCTGTGTCATATATGTTAACACTGTATTATTGCTATACAAAATCCAACCAGCAGCAATTCCCATCGCATATTCAATATCTTCGTTTTCAATATTCGCGTATATGCTATTGTATCTGTGAAAAATATTTTCAGCTTCTGCCAGATCTACTTCATTGGTAATATTAAAATTGTCTGGAAGGTTCTCCGACATCTGAAATTCTTCAGCTACTGCAAAATCAACAAGATTATCTAATGCAGCTACTAATATATTACGTTGCTCTTTTTCTAATTTGGTTAATCCATCATTGTGATTACGAAGTAATTCCAGTGCTTTTTCAAAGTCCATACCAAAACCTTTGATTGCATGATTCAATGCAAATTCCGCACGTAACGTCATCATTTCTTCTAATAAATCCCAACGATCCTCTATATTGCCATAGTCCTGTAAAAACTTCTGGAAAACAGCGTAGATAGCAAGGTATTCAGCATTCTCTTCATCTTTGTTCGATTTAGATTCTGCAAGGACGGAAGGAGAAGTGCTATCTTTTATTCTCCTTCCATTAGAAAATTTTCAACGTTGCTTGAATTCTTTCGTTCACCACGCCTATGCCCATATCTTTTGTAATATTCTTCATCGGACATAATGCGTCTATCATTGGAACTTCCATTTATGCTCCCGCTATTACTTGCCATTTCCGATATAGCGTTAAATTGTTTCCCTACGACAATACCAAATTCTTTTTCGATTTCATCTGCTGATACTTCATACTTATCTGTAATAAAAGAATATAAGCTAATCTTGTCTTTGTTACTCATTTCTACACGGTTGGCATATTTGAATTCTAATCCCGGCTTGATATATCCCATAGATACTAATCTAGGAACGATCTCTTCATTCATTACATTTTCAATGAAACCGCGATACATTTCTATGCGCTCCCGAAAAATGTCTTGGTGAGCATTTGTTGATCCAACATAAGATTGGGTTGCTCCAGCCATAGATTCAGAGCCAACTATTAGATTAGAAACTTCTGTATTGGCAAAATTTATTAAACTAGTATATATGTGTTCGGAATTTGACATTGTAAATGTCTTAATGTCAATATCATCGTTCAATCCTGTGACTATTATTTTATTCTGAGCCGCATTTGCAATGTTTTGTGCTAATCGTTGTCGATCTTGGATGCTTTCTGATTCAGTCTTACCATGTATGATAGGTTGACCATAAGTATGACTAAAATTAACATAATTAGCAAGAGTGAATTTTTTTGCAAGGATAGTTGGGGTAGTTGCAGAGAATAGCCCCAAGTCACCATTATCAATAAGTATATAATTCTTGGAGTATTGCGATGAAGCAATATCCCATCCAGGATTCCACTGCCCTTGTCTTTGCACAACTCGTAATTGACTTGCCAATACATTTCTTCGCTCAATAATATTTACTTCAGCTAGCTTTCCTGTTAAAGGATTAATATCAGGCATTATTTCTAATAAGGTGTAACCGTACCATTTGGCTTCAACAATACCTTTTATGATTTTAGTGAATTGAGAACCTTGTATCTTTTTGGTTTCTTCTACATCCTTAATATATTTTCCTCGTTCATTTTGTCTTGCCAACATGTATCGTTCGCCTATAATCTGTGATTCTACAGTTTCTAATACTGCACGTAAATGAGCATCCTGCTCTACACATGCTTCGTATAAATCTATCAGTGGACCACGATCATCTAAAACAACCCCGCGTGTTACTTGGGATTGAATGGATTTGTATCTACAATGACGGTCAATCTCCCTAACATATTCTTGAATAGTTTTTTTGCTAGTTTTAAATATGCTTTCTAAAGGAGTGCCGTGAAATGTTGTTTCTGCACTAATTACATTCATATTAAGAGTTTTTGAAAGAATAGATAGCGAGTCTAAAGTTGGTTTCTATATATATGATGGGGTAGAAGTATATGTATTATAATTTGAAATTTATAAGTATCAGTATTATAGATATATAGCTATAAAATATGTGTTAAATATATGATTTTGTATTGTCAATATGATAAAATAAAATATCTTTGCGTCGATAATTTAATGTTTAACAAATAATACGTCATTAAAATGAGTAAAGATTTTAATTATTTTCGCATTAAGATGGCATACAAGGGCACAAATGATCTAGGTGCTATTGTTCCCATCAAATCAGAAGATCTGGTAATGGCTACATGCTATACCGAAGCAGAACAAATCGCATATAAGTTGACTGAAGGAAAAGATGAGTTTGGTGATGTGGATGTAGAAATTGTCCGCACCAAAATTTCAGAAGTTGCTTATAACGATACATTTGCTACTGATACTGAACTAATTTGTGGATTAATATCCTATTTTTTTGAAGAAAGTGAAGATACAGAAGTTGGGTTGTATCAAGTATCTCTTGTTTATTATGATGTGGACGAAAAGACTGGTAAAACCAAAAGTTCCAACAGTACAATTTACGTACCGGCTTATTCTTCATCTGAAGCGATAGAAAATATTCGCACTTACTTAAAACGGGCTGGGGAAACACGTGAATATACTATTCGCAATGTCAAATATGACAAAGCACAATCGGTCATGGTTACACCTGAAACTCATCAAAACAACATTAGGGTATAATGACTTCTCCTAAGGGAACCGGGAAAATTATCAATATCAAATGTACAGAAGTCTCACTCCCGGAATTTCCTAATCTCCTTTTTGGAACTCATTTTGATGGTAGCAGAATTTTTGATGCTACATATTATCTCCAATCTAAAGACCCCGACAATAAATTAAGCATAGAAGACTTCTTTCATAAGTTTGATTTCCAAATCAAGGCTATTGCAGAAACTTACAAGTTGCCTTTAGAGAAACTGGTATCAATCAACACGGAGGGGCATCAATTGATTGACGGATGTTTATGCTATCCGTTTTTATCTTATGTTGATCCGCAATTCTGCGCATATATCAATGAAATAATAGACGAAATGTTTGTTACTGGAGTTGTTGTGTCAGATACACATTTAATTTCGTTGGTAAAGAAAAGGCTTCCTCCAGAATTGCTCAAACAAATTTGGGATGGCAGAGAAGATTTTTCGTAAACCCAAAGCTGTCTTAATATTTAATCGCAGAAAAACATTGGCTCTTATGGCTGCTTCAGTAAATGAGGCAGCTAAAATCAGCGGTTTAAAGCCTGGAAATATTTCTAAGGCTTGTGTCGGTACATTGATTTCCAATGGTATGTATTATTTTAGATATATAGGCAGTGATGTTGAAATAGAGTTATCAGATATAGGTTCATTAAAGTTAGAGGAATATGACAAATTATGTGGTATCGAACGTCAGACATATCCTACGATGGCGATGAATCGTAAAAAATGGAAATATAATAAAAACAATAGAACGTATGAAAGTAAAAGTTTATAGTACATCAAAACATCCGTTGCCTCAATACGCAACTAAGCAATCAGCAGGACTGGACCTAAGAGCAAATATTGATGCTCCAATTACTATTAATCCTAGAGAACGTGTATTGGTTCCAACAGGATTACATATACAACTTCCAGAAGGTTTTGAAGCAAGAATTCAGCCTAGAAGTGGACTAGCCCTTAAAAAAGGAATCACTTGTCTTAATTCTCCAGGATGCGTGGATGCCGACTATCGAGGTGATGTAGGTGTAATTCTTATTAATCATGGAACAGAGCCGTTTACTGTTAATGACGGGGAACGGATTGCTCAAATGATTATCTCTAAATATGAACAAGCAGAATGGGAGCCTGTTTCTTCAATCGAAGATTTAGAGATCACAGAACGCGGTGAACAAGGATTTGGGCATTCAGGAATAAAATAAGAAATATGGGGTACGTTTTATGTGCCCCATTATTTAATTTATAAATATTATAGGATATGGAGCTTAATTTTACAGTTGAAACAAAAGATGTGTTGCTTGATATGATTAAGCGACACAATAAAATGTATCGTATGGGTACGCCAGAAATTTCAGATGCGGAGTATGATGCAGAAATAGAACTATTAAAAACACTTGATCCAGACAATGAATGGTTCAAACATACCGAACCCGCTTTTGTACCTGAAACCCGAAAACGGGCTTTGCCAATCCCAATGAAATCTTTAAATAAAGTAAAGGATATATCAGAACTTAAAAAATGGTATATGTCTTTAGGCTTGAAAGGAAATGCAGGTGTAATATGTATGCCTAAGCTGGATGGTCTTTCTCTACTATATAATGAATTAACTGGTGAGGCATATTCTCGTGGAGGGATAGAAAATGAAGGGCAAGATTGTACTAGCCATTATCGAGCATCCATTCAATGTTATAACCCTGCCAGCAGTTTTCATTATACTTTTGGAGAATTTGTTATCAACAGAAGTGATTGGGAGCAGCATTTTCATGGGAAACGTTCTAAATTCACAGGAGATATTTTTAAATCACCGCGTAACACAGCTGCCGGTCTTTTAAATAGAGATGAGCCATGTGATTATCTTGAACACGCTTCTTTCTTCAGATATGGGGTGGATGAGAGTTCCCTACATGATTATAACAACTTCCATAGTCTGATAGAAACTATTTGTAATATCTATCAACAAGAGCATCTTTACCATTTTGCTTTTATAGATGAACTGAACGAAGAGCTACTGATGAATTTATTCAAAGAGTGGAGTAAGGTATATCCAATTGACGGTATTGTGATTTATATTGATGATTTGCACTTATGGGAAGTTATTGGCAGACATCAAACATCTGGAAATCCATTATATGCTATTGCCTACAAACATCCAGATTTTACAGAATCTTTTGAAACAACAGTTAAGGGTATTGTATGGAAAGTCAGTAAGTCAGGTGCCCTTAAACCTGTGGTCAATATTGAAATGGTTGATACTGGAGATTGTAACATGGAAAATCCTACTGGATATAATGCCGGTTGGATTAATGATCACGAAATAGCGAAGGGGGCTGAAATATTAGTTACCCGTTCTGGAGGGGTAATTCCTAAGATTCTATCAACTCTTAGCCCAGCAACACAAGAAGAACAAGAAAAATTATGGGATGAAATGTCAGAGTGTCCTCATTGTGGTTCATCGACTATGTGGAATGAGAATCACATAGAACTGTGTTGCACTAATCCTAGTTGTCCAGGTGTTCAATTAGCTAAAATTATATTTTTCTATTTGACATGTGGGGCTGAAAATATGGGAGAAGAAACATTATCCAAAATATTCAATGCAGGCTTTACTTCTATACCGGCGATTCTTAACGTTACTTTTAACGATCTGATAAAAATTGAAGGATTCGGAGACAGTATTTCAAATATAATATTGGAGAATAACAGAAAAATCATGCAAGGAGTTGATTTGGCGACTTTAATGCAAGCCAGCGATTGCTTTAAAGGAATAGGAAAAATAAAGGCCCAAAAAATATTGGATGAAATGGATGATGAGGATTTATGCTCGTTCTGTCAAGGGTGGTATATCAATCACGAACCGGATGTTCAAAGCGAAGACTTTAAAAATTGTCCTATAACTGTACAAAACTTATTGTTGGGGTATTTTCCATTTATGGTCTTTTTAGAGGAAACTAAAATACCTTACAAATTGTCTCCAAAGACCGCTGTGCTGGAAGGTAAATGTAAAGGTTTGTCCATCTGTGTATCAGGATTTCGAGATAGTAATCTTGAAGAAGTAATCACCAACGAAGGAGGAAAAATTGTTAGTGGGGTGTCTAAAAAAACAACACATTTGGTGGTGAAGGACAAATCTGCCAACTCATCAAAAATGTCCAAGGCCAAATTATTGGGGATACCAATTTTATCAATTGAAGAATTCTATGAAATTTTGAATAATTAAATTATTGTATTACAATATATTAGCGATTAATATTGATTTAAATTGATATTAATCGCTTCTAAATTTGCATAATTGAATGTAATATCATACTTTTGCATAGAGTAAATGAATTGATATAATTATGGCAAAGAAAAATCAGTTAACTAAAAGTGATTATCTTCCTATGGAAGAATATAAGAAATTACTACGCCTTCTTCATAAGGATCGACAATATTTATGGGAACTATATGCTCGACTGGCATTCTGCACTGCACTACGAGTATCAGATATATTGTCTTTAGCATGGGCTGATATTCTCCATAAAGGTTCATTGACTAAAATTGAGAAGAAAACTGGAAAAGTACGAAAAATCCCATTTAATTTAAGTATTCAAACGAGAATAGAGGAACTTTATATATTGCTTAAACGCCCTAATCCGAATGAATTAATATTTAAAAGCAAATTTACAGGAGTATCTGTCTCTTCCCAATATCTTAATCGGATAATGAAAGAGTGGAAGGCTAAATATAAATTGGATATAGAGAATTTTTCTACGCATACTTTTAGAAAAACATTTGGACGATATGTTTATGATACAAGCGAAAACAAGTCAGAAGCATTGTTACTATTGAACAGGATATTCAATCACTCTAACATTGAAATAACTAAAATATACATCTGCATTAGAGAAGATGAAATAAATTCTATATTCGATTCTATCCGTCTTTAACTTCTTCGCTACATTTTACATTTTGATTTGCACGACATGTGCCCCTATCCTTATTCCATAATCGGATAAATAAAATTGACCATGTTTATACAACAAAAGAGGGGACTGTCTGTATCCCCACCCATCATCATTACTTGTGAATTATGTAATACGCTGGAGAACCTGGATGAATGTAATCCTCCGGGAGATATTTTGCGTATTATGAGTAAACGAAATGTCTGTTCTAAATGTGCTTTCTGGATGGATAAAATAGCTCATCCGGATATAGGTAATGAAGTTATTGGTTCTCATTATTATATTGTATATCCATTTGTAAAACGACCCAATAACGTTATTAAAGGCTCTGAAGGCAAAGAGTTTTATATTCGGCGATTTGATGGAACATTAATCAAATCCAATAATATATGGCATCAAGGTGAAATCCCAGAACATTTTAGAAAACAATTGCCAGATACTGCCAATTTCCTATCATTGATAACTTATACCAAATTATCTAACGACCCTCATAAGTGTCATGCTAAAGGATGCTGGGATCGCTATAATTGCCTTAGATATAATTTATCTTGCGAACGAGATGGACCTTTCAATAAGATTCCGGCCAATCATACTATTGGCGATGAAAACTGTCCTTCATTTATAAATATAAACGAATTAAAAATATGATATATGCAATTTTTATACTATGCTTAATATTGTTTGCCATTGCCATTTATGCACTTCGTAAACTATCTAAGCAATACAAAACTCTTCAAGAGATATATTATCTTCAGAAGCTAATGTTATCTCACTCTCAATTTACGAATGATGCCAATGAAATGATTTTATGGAAAATCAGATATGATATATGGTGCTGGAATGAAAACTTAGTAAAAGCGGAAAATTATGAAATGGCACAACAAGCCAAAGTAGCAACTAATATTATAGCTGATATGATAACTTTTTATCGTAACAATTTAAAAGCAGATAATAATGATACATACATTAAAAAATGAGATGGAACGAATGTGGAATCAGTTTGACCATAAAGCGTTTATCTCAAATGATCCTATTCAAATAGTACACCAAATACGGAATCTTTCTGGGAGAACTACAGCGGATATTGAGGTTTGTGCAATATTAACGGCTATGGTTTCATGGGGACAACGTAGTCATATAATATATTGTGCAGAGAAGTTGATGAACGTATGTGGATGGGAGCCAGGTAAATATATTAAATTGGGTGATTTTTATGATATTCCGGACGAATGTAGTATTTACCGTACTCTTACAGGAAAAATATTTAAAGAGGTGTGTCATCAATTAAGATGCTTCTACAGTAAACACGATTCTATTCAGGAATATTTAAAAAAACATCCCATTTCACTTGATGATTTATTACTCACGCTATGCAATTGGTGTGAACCGGCCCGTCTTGGAAGTCCATATCGTAACTCTGCTTGTAAACGTATTAATATGCTATTGCGTTGGATGGTTCGTAAAGATGAAATAGATTTAGGAGTATGGCAGACTGACTTAATCAAACCTAAAAAACTATACGCTGTTATGGATACCCATGTTGCGCAGCAAGCACAACGTATGGGGCTTATATCTTATCCTAAAGAGAGCTGGAAGGCTGTTATGGAACTCACTCATGTTTATCGCCAATGGGATGCAGAGGATCCATTAAAATATGACTTTATATTAATGACAAAAAACTTGAAATAAAATGATTGTTATTCTTTTAATTGTATTGTCGCTTGTCTCAATCGCGGCTATAACCATTGTGGTTGCACAGAATACAGCTTGTAAAGATTGTCCTTTTAAACGGACATGCGATGAATTGTTGAGCCAAAATCAACTTAACTTGTGCCAACAAAATAATATGCCAAGTCAAAACGAAGAGAAATAATAAATAGATGTATAACGAACTAATTTAATAAAAGTATGGATATAGAAAATAAAAACAGGGTTTCTGTAGAAGATATGAGAGCATGTTATGCTGAAAGATTTCCGTATGCACCCAATAATCAACGCATAGGACGATTTGCAAAACAAATAGGTTTCCGTCTTACCAAACAGATGGTTAAAGGGCAGATTATTAGTTTTTATATAAAAGATGATATAAGCAAATGAGTACGTTTTCCGACAAATTCGATAACCACTGGAAGTGCATTCCATACGCAATGGCAACGTTAACATCCAGTGATGGCTTTATGATTTTATTTCATCTGTTACGAAGAGGCTATACAGATGGGGATAAGACAACATGCGCCATATCCAACAAAGAACTAGCTGACGTCATGGGAACTTCTATTAGTTCAGTACGCCGGGCAATAGATACCTTGAAGCAACTTAATCTTATCAGCTGTTCTCAAAATAAAGGGGCACTTTGCACATTCTATGTAAATTGATGAACACACCCTCGCTCAATATGAACACACCCTCGCTCAATATGAACACACCCTCGCTCAATATGAACACACCCTCGCAAATAGACGAAGAAAAAGGTGAAGACATAGAAAAACTATCAGAAAATATAGTCAAAGAGCAATCTAACCTCGTTCAATATGAACAGGGGTCCGCTCAATATGAACGAGGGTGCGCTCAATATGAGCAGGGGTGTGTTCATATTGAACGAGGGTCCGCTCATATTGAACAACAGAATAAGATATATATAGATAATATAGAGAATAAAGAGAATCATAACGAACGAAGTGAGTTTAATAAAGAAACTGATATGAAGATTTTGGAATGGTTCAATTCTCGTGACTTATCTTTTCCAGATCTTTCTTCTTCTGATTTTGAAACTATCATTAACCTTCCAGATTTTGCCGATAATGATTTTGATATGGCAATAAGAGAAGTTTGGGGATACTTGCAATATGATGAAGACTCTCCAGGTAATTACATTCCAGCTGAATATTTCAAAGATATTCTTTACCGTGCTTGGAATGATTTAAAAACTATCAATCCGGATTTCTCTCTTTCGGAACAAGACATGAAGAATATTTTTGGATTCGATGTTGAGATGCAGAATGGAGAACCTGTATGTTATGTGACTCCCAGTAAAATTAAAAACATCAATCAATCTCCTTCATCTTCCAGAAAAATTAAACGGAAGGGAGTAGGGGACCGAACCTCCAGATTAATATTTCTTGAATCTATCCGACAAGTCGCTGAAAGAGATACGAACATGTTGACAGATGCCGAATATGCAATATGGCTTATGATTGAGTTCGTGAAAGAACGGGAGAGTAATCAGCAACCTCGTCCATCGGAAGTGACAAAAGCAGTTTATGAAGATTTGCTTAAACGTTTCTCAAACGAATCGAAGGTACCTGTGGAAGATTTGAGAACCCTCTGGAAAGAACTTCCTCAAAAAAATACAGTTAAACTTCATCCTCAACAGTTATCAGTCGATAAGATTATAAACTATAACGTGCAAGTAAATCAGGCAAGTGATGTGGAAGAGCTTTATAACAAAAAGATGGCAGAACAACCATGAAGTCTTTTGCCACCTTCCAGAATCCTTTTCCTTAGCCGGACTTGATTATCTTATTTCGGGTTCGGCTAAAAAGTTTCTTCTAATTTCTATTTCTTCAGACAGTATTCTAATCGCATCTTTCTCTCTTCGAAAATAATTGCCTGCCAGATAACGTTTATTGCTTGTTACAGTTCCTTTTTCCACATCTGAAGTAACTTGCATCTTATCTGTAATATACCAGTAGCGTTCTCCTGTAGCTACTTTCATGTTCAAAGGCTCAATTCGTTTTAGAAAATGATTCCATGTCTTACCAACCTTAGCTAATTCTACATCCAGAGCCTTTCTTTGATAATCCGCTGGCTTGAAAGTTGTGAACGAGAAATCATCTATTTTTCCCAAATACTCGTTCATGCTGTATTTAACCGGTTCCCCTTTGATAACATAGCAATACATAACGATGTCTCCAGAGGATTTATCTGCAAGTCTTACGACTCCATATCCTTCTTGACCAGTTTTATGATTATGGAAGCATACTAAATCACATGATTTGGGAATATATTTAGTGGAAATTACGAAAAATGGGTTGCCAAATTCCTGGCCATTTTCATCTAAAACTAAATAGAGGCGATTTAAAGCATTTTCTCCGGCTGGGGTTATAATGTCTACAGGAATTGTTATTTTGTCGAAATTAGGCGTGTTTCCGTCAATTCTAAGGCATATTAAAACAGTATTCACATTCCCTTCTTGTACCAAACCTATAGAATCGTTCCATTTTACTGCATCTCCAGCTCCAAATCCTTTGTCAAACCAGTTGGCAAATGTAGCGTAATCGAGAGCTTCAGGATCGTCTGAATAACTGGAAGGTACATGCAGCTTAATATTATATTCTGTTTTGCAATAAGAACTGATTCCTTTAAAGTCTATCTCAGACTTATATTTTCTTTTTCTTAGAAAATGCTCTACTTGTTTTTTAGTTTTCATATTTGGATAAAATAATCAATTGTTAGGCAAATGTAATATGATTTTTTGATAAACATCAATTTGGATATAAAAATTTAGCTTAATTACCATAAAACGAGACTGAAAAAATAGGTGGCTGGAAAAAATCAGAAAACTTATATATTGAATTTTTATATCATTGTCAATTTGAATATATTGGGAAATAATTATTTCTCTGTATTATAAAAATAAAGTTAATAAATTGATGCTGGGATAATTACAGAATCTCTACTTCCAGATTCGATATATTATAAAATTAATGTTAGAAATTGGAGATAATTTTATTGTATTGAATAACGTGGTCTGGAAGAGAATTGGCTTTTTGTACTATGATCGACTTTTGAAAAAACGAGATTGAAAAATCAGGTCGGATTATATATACGGTATTCGCTCCATAATTGACCGGCTCTGCCTTCTTTTTTTATATTTTTTATTGCCATATTGCTGTAAATCAGTTAATTATATTGTTTTACTAATATACAAAAGTGAAACAAATGTGCTTTTGCTCTTTGTTTTGCCTATTCTTTTGTTTTTGATACTCTTTTGAAATAATTACAAATTTATCCTTTTGTGTATGTGATTTGTTCCCGTTCCTTTTTGCATCCAGGTAACAACATCTCGCGCGCGTATATGTGTGCACATGTGTGTACATGTGTCACGATTTGCCCTAATAAGTAATCACGCATACACGCGCGTGTGTTGGGAATGCTTATTTCATTGATTATCAATTGCTTATAGATGGCGTTCTTTGTTTCGTATTTATATATTACTGAAAATCAATTGTTTATAAATTATTTTAGTCTTAAAATGAAAGTTTTTGCAGTTTTATTTGTGTATATCAAATAAGCGTTATATCTTTGCATCGTCAAGTTAAGATAACGGCTACTTGATAAAGTGTTTACTTTCCGTTTTGGTTTTTATCTGTAAACCTACAAAAAGCGAAAACCGCAAACAGATACGAGATAATAAACGTAATTAATAACCGTAAAAACAAGAAGTAAGAAACGGACAAAAGAAAGTAGTACATAAAAGCAAAAGGAGTGCGAAAGCGAAAGCAAAAGCGCACGCCCAGACATAAAACGGGATGTTTTGTGAACGGGGAAAGAATACCCATAACTGTAATGGTCAGTTATTAAAGATTGTCATGCAAACCGTCGCTGGCACTATGGGGGAGCTATATACATAAGTCTGCTACAAAAGCGTGCCATAGGTGCGTAGCTCCATGCAGCAAAAGGGAAAAGCGTGGGCTTAGTGCCATAAGTGTGCCTGTCACACTTGCATACCGAAAAACGGATGTCTGCGCAAAGGTGTGAAAATCTGCCCCTAATGCGAACTGAGAAAAGGTGAGCCAAAAGTGCGTGAAAACGTAAAACTGACTCTGTCGAAAGTGTGCCCAAGTTGCACCACCGTAATCACCAACGCAACGCAGCCCTAACAGTGAAGAAGTGTATGCCAAAAGTGTGCTTTAACGGTAACGATGGAAATTACCTACCACATAGGCGAAAGCGTATGTAAAAAGCTGCAATTCAATCGGTTTGGTTGCAGTTGGTGAGCACTCATACACAGGGCGCACGGCTCCGTTGCGCTGTTAGTGACGGGCAAAAAGTTGTACATAGAGTGTGCTGGATAGGTGAATGTCCAGTATGCTCTGATTGGGCTTTAACGCAATCGAAAGCGTGTAAACGTTTTCGGTGGTGCGTTCCTATTTTGGTAGGTCGGGGTTCGATTCCCCGATTGCCTACAATGCGCTATTGCAGAAAATTCCTAAAAAACAGTAATCATGGGAACAATTAGTAGGTATAACAGTGTACAATTTGAGAACTTAAACGCAAATGAGTTGGTAGGCGTAACTTTGGTGTATAAGAGTGTAAATCGTGACGGAGAAACGCATTATTCAGGACTGAATTTTGCCGGTGATGAATACACGCCAAAGGATAAGACACAGGACGAGATTTTCCGCGTGTGGAAGAATGTGGTAGCTACGTTCTGGACTGTGAAAGCGGTGGAAGCTGGGCTGCGTGAAGATAATGGTGGTATTGCATCCAAATTGCGTAGCGGTACACCGGCTGAAATCATAGTGCGTACAAGTGATTGCAAAGTGTCAAAGAAGTGGGATGTTGAGGGAAGTGTATGGAGCCGTATTGGTTTGGTGCCTACAAAGAAAGACCTGGATTGTGCAGCGCGTGATTTTAAGAAGAAAATTCATGCTGCTACAAAAGCATCTTTCGATGCTCTGAAATTCCGTTTGAACTTTGAAGAAGTAGCCGCAAAAGCCGCTGACTATTATGAAATCTTGGGTGTGAAGCATGATGCTACGGAAGCGGAAATTAAAGCTGCATACAAACAAGCTGCTAAATCTGCTCATCCTGATGCCGGTGGTTCCAATGAAAAGATGCAAGAGGTAAATGCAGCATGGGAAGTGCTGGGAAACGCTCAAAAGCGTGCGGAATATGATGCGCGAATGGCTGCATAAATAAAGAACTGGTAAGTCATAACATACATAGCACGTCTGGAGGTGAATACAGGCGTGCTATTTCTATGGGTAAAACGAACGTGGAAGCGTAGCGTGCAAGAAGTGCGAGTCTTTGTTACCCACTTTAATTGTGGCATGTACTTTTGAGTGCGTGCTATTTTTGTGTCTGATTGTAAACCTTTAAAAAATAAAGCATGAAACGAGCAAGAATCCAAAGAACGAGCGTGAAAATCATTTCTACCTCTTGTGCAAGTATGACATTTTATTTGCCTAAATCTCAAAATGTTACCGTGAAGCGGAAAACTGTGTATGATTTATTTAAAGCGTAAATCTATGAAGAAGTATGTTGTGGTATATAAGCGGAAAAAGTATATCAAAGTAGCTACTGCAATTGGTAGTAAATTCTATAGAATCTTGGTAGTTATATGTCTGTTGTTTTCCTGTATTACGATAAATGCCAAAACTATAAGGGTATTTACAGGAAACATACAGCGCGTGGAGAAGACTGTGAGAATAGATGGAAACACTTACTTCCTAACATTGAAAGATGGTACCATGTACCAACTAGAGAATGAGAAGCAATATAGTATTGTATTGGAGAGTTGGAAATATTTCAAGTTTATAATGATTGATGTGAAAGATAATGGCAAGAAAGAATGATATAGCCAGTTTCTTCTACTATATGTGGAATTGCTGGGATGAGCACGAATGTGCTGTTGCTTTTGAAAAAGCCGAATGTGGATGGAGGCATTTATGGAATAAGTATCGTGAATATAATAGTCAAAATGGTCATTATGGAGCGGTAGAAGAATTTTTTGCCAATTTGGATGACAGGAATCAGAACTTACTTGTAGAGCGTGCACTGGAAATGTACAGCGGTAAAAAACGTATCAAATGAAAAAGATATTCAAAGTAATCGTGGGATGTGTTATTGTTATACTAACATTAAAAGCTTGCCGCTTGAATTATGTGTGCGATGTAGTCGATAGCATCCCAAAAGAAATCCGAGAGCGCATAATTACAGAGCATCCAGAATGTGCCAATATTGATTTGTTAGTGAAATTCTGGGAGACTAAAGGAGATTCCCTTGTTTCTGAAATTGTTCAGGAACAAATATATGACTGTGAACTTACCGAGTATTTGAAACTCCATCCCGAAGAGAACAATTAATATCAAGATAATAATGGAAACAAAAGTGTGTAAAGAATGTGGTCAGAGCTTACCTATATCAAATTTTTCTAAGAATAAGGCAACCAAAGATGGGTTGGCAAACTATTGTAAGAAGTGTGACAAGGAAAGAAGACGCAAATCTAGTGGCGGCATAACTCAACAAGGAGTAAAAGCGACTCTGAAAATGTCTGACTTTGATGACAACATGTTGTTTGCTGAATTGCGTAGACGTGGATACACTGGAGAATTACGTTATTCCAAAGTAGTAAATATATAGGTATGTACACAAGTTATGGCTGGGAGTTGACTAATCTTTTGCAGGGACAAGATGAAGAATATCTGCTTGAAGTGTTAACGGAAAATTACAGACGTTTGAGAGATGTGCCAGATCATCTTATTGTGACATTGCTTGAATACCGTGGTTATACTGGGAGATTGATAAAAAGTGAAAATTAAAATAAAGAAGTATGATACCAGAAATTATCGAACAAATGCGCAAAGAGTTATACGATACTAAATTGTGCATCTCTGATTTCGAGAAGTATGATTTGAAAACTCTTGAAAAGACTAATGAGCCATTTTTTTGGTTAGTGCGCACACACGGAACACATCTGTGTTTTATTGGCCCCAGTGTAGAAAGTCTTTTTTCGTCAGAAAGTAACCGGTTTGCAATTATGAAAGATTCTCTTGCGATAATAGCAAGTATTGTTTATTGGGACGATTTGGACTATAATAAGTATTTTTATTGGGATGGAGCACAACTTCAAAAAGTATCTAAAGATAAGATTGTTTCAATATTCAATAATATCTGGGGAAGCCGGATACATCAACTTTCCATTCAATACCCTGAAGAGTATGCAGCCATAAACAAACCATTGGAATTTAAAATGTCCCCAGAAATATCAGAGCGTGTAAAAGAGGTCAAGAATATTGCTTCGGAATTGCAAGATTCAAGTTTTGAAGATTGCTTGAAAAGTCTACAAAAATGGGTGAGATTTGCCGTTAACCAACATATTGAAATATACGGTGATTTTGCGAAAAATAGCTTTGGATTCTCTGAGGTGGTAAATGGCGAACGCAAAATTTGCGGCGGGATAATTATGTCCCCAAATGCGACTGAAAGACGTTGGAGCATTCATACATAAAACTATTGTAATATGAAGTATTCAGTAAATCCTAATCTCAATGCTGTTATGAATAGTATTGAGAAACAATTGTTATCCAAAGGAAAGGATAAGCAAGAGAGTATTCAAATTATTAAGAGGTATATAAAATCATTTCCTAAAGAACCGGATTATAACTTGGCACAACATGGAGGTATGCTTGTTTCCCCTTATGATGTGAGAGAATTGAATATTAAATGCGGTTATAGTGCTGTTGTTCAGAACAAAATTTCTGACGGGAGAGTCTGGAGTATATACTTGTTGCAAGTAGGAAGAGTTGCAAGGGAACTTTTAAAAGCAAACGAACTATGAAAGTTATATCAGAAATTTCACTTCGAGATTTCAAATTTTGGAGTGGGGGTGAGGATCGGGCAAAGAACTGTACCGATGAACAACTGGATAAAATTGAATCCATAATGGAAAGTGATGCTCCTGAAAGTGGTTGGACCGATGATGACATAAATAATTTCTTTTGGTTTGACTTTGATACAATCGCAGACTGGCTTGGATATAAAGACGAAAAACATTTTGATGCAGGCGTTAGAGAAGATGATGTGAAAGAAGCGCAAGATTGGTTTGATGGTATTACAGACACCGAAGATATGATTGGTATTGCGGGTTTTGATAGGGAAGACTATATTTCTACAGATGAAGATGGGAAAGAAGAATTTGATGAAGATCTTGTTTGCTATGACTTTTCAAATTGGTGGGATAATATGGATGATATTGAACAAGTGAAAGAGTATCGTAAGCACGAGTAAAGTGTTATGGTAGAAATCCGGGTTCGATTCCCGGAACACTACATATATTAGTTGTTTCCATGTGTGTTGTTCGACATGTTTTTGTTTGAAGGGTGGCGCGATCAGAATGTTATTGTTCTGGTTGCGCCTTTTCTTTTAAAGTTAAAGCGAGTTAATATTCAAAAAGTGGACAACTATGGACACCATCAAAAAACTATTCGATAATAAAAACAAAAGGAAATATGCAAAAGGAGTTGTTAGAAATAGAGTTTCGTTATAATGACAGACCGATAGGTAGCCGCCCAGCTACTTCTTGTAGTAAGACAATTGCCATAGGTATATTTGATACTTTGGAAGAAGCAGTCAAGGCAGGTAATGAAACATTGAAGGTGTTGTCAGAACATTTCCAAGTAAGAGCAGATGACCGCTTTAAAGTTCGTGGTTTGTTTGGCACTCCAGATAGACTTGTTACAAATTGTTGCTATACAACTAAAGGGATTGCATATTTTGCAAGGATTACTCCTCTGAAATTTAATGATCTCTCTGAAACTATAGCAGAGACATTTAAAGCATACGATAGATACAGACAATATAGACGTGAACAAGAAAACGATGAATAATATGGATGTAATAGTCTTAAATCACAAAAACAAAGTGTCCTTGCAGGTACAGCATGTAGATATTGGTAGTTCTATTGATTTGCATTTTCCAAACGAAAATCAATCATTTGATGCTTTTCAGAAACTTCGTGAAATAGGTGTGAGATGTTTCCATGCTGGTAAAAATGCTCCTTGTGGAGCTTCTGTAATGATGTATTCTTATGGTAATGATAGTCTTCAACTTCAAATAAAGTAGTAAAATGGAAGAAAAGAAGTATATAAATATTGATAATATGGCGACACGCCTTTGTCAAATTCTCAAAGATGCACGTGAAAGCATGGTTGATGATGAAAATAAAGATTTTATCATGGAGAACTTTTCGGATGAATATCTGGAAGATTACAGCAATGTAATGGCTTGGAAATTTAATTCTGATATGAAGAAATACTTGCATAATCCGGACCACAGGATTTGTGGTAATTTCAATAACATTGATTATGACTACCCTTATCATATTTATGGAGAGGTTACATACGACACACCTCTTGTAAATGCTATGGTTGCTAGATTAGATGCCGGTGAAGACAGCGAACAAGCTAACGAGGACCGGGACTTTCTTGTTGACTGGTTCTTTGAAACTTTTGGAACATGGGGAATATCCTATAATTTCCAGTCAAATATATCAGAGTTCCTTTATATGGAGTTTAAAAACCAACAATCTTAAATCAATGAAAACAATAACATTGCAACTGTACACTTTTGATGAATTGTCGGAAGAGGTACAAAAAGAAATTATTGAGCGTGAACGCTGGAATATAATGGATCAGTGTATGGAGGCTTACGGTTCAGATTATGTAACGTCTCTAAGAACTTTCGAGAAATTGACAAATACCCAATCATGTAGTTGGAGTGTTAATTATAGCGGATACAATTTTAATTTTAAATATAATAATAATCCCATTTTTGAGTGTCCAATAGATTGCAGTAATGATATTTATGCAGAGGAATTATGTGGTAAACTATTATTTCGATATATCAATAATAATATTATGCCATACATTACACAAGGTAGATATTATTCATCTTCAGGCAAATATATAAATGAAAAATACACTTACAAATACAGACGAAGCCGTATTATCAAATCTGTAGGTGATGATTGTCCACTAACAGGTATGTGTTATGATTTCTACTTGCTTGAACCTATCATCAAATATTATAAAACTTGGTGCAGTTATCCGGACAACTTTTCGCTCACAGACTTAATAGAACAATGCTACGACAGTTTTTTCAAATGCTGGCATGAAGAATATGAGTATTGGGCCAATGATGAAAATGCAATCCGGGAGGAATTACATAACAACCAGTATGAGGACAGGTTGTATTATATGGATGGAAGAGTCTATAGTGGACCGTTAGATGATGTTGCATAATTAAAATTCAAAAAACAATGATACTCAATATAGTAAAAAATGGTACAGATTCTTCAAGTATTTTAGAATGCGTGAAAAAAACTTTCAATAGTTCTAAGGTAAATATTAAAACAGACTATGAAATATCTGTTGATATTGAAGTAATTGGCGAGGGTGGACTGCACAGTTTGGAAGGGATAAAAGAACTGGAATATTATTTTAGAGACTATGACATCAGGGTTTGGTAATTTTTAAAGTAATTGGCAATGAATCTCAACGAATTAAGGGATAAAACATATAAAATCGCTTGTGAACATGGATTCCATGATACGGAATTGAGTAATAAACATTTTCTCTGTCTCATAATATCCGAACTAATGGAAGCTGTGGAAGCTGATAGAAGGGGAAAGCGTGCTAATGTTGATTGGTTTGAGAAGAAAATCTCAACCAGTCGTATTTGTCAAGGGTTAGACCTAGACATTCCCAAAGAGCGCGGTTACGAAGTTGCATACAATGAAACAATCAAAGGGTCAATAGAGGAAGAGTTAGCTGATGCCGTTATTCACCTACTTGATTTGGCTGGGCTTCGAGGGATAAGCCTTGAACCTGCAATGAAGGATATTAATTCAGATGTTATAGATGATTCTGCTGACTCTTGTGTCAGTGAGACATTTACAGAGACTATATATGCTATTTCCACGCTTCCTGTTAGATATGATGGACTATTTGATTTTCCTACAACTGTAAATGATATGATAGTATCAATTTTTGGACTTGCAAAGCATCTTGAAATAGATCTGTTTTGGCACATCGAACAAAAAATGAGATATAACGAACTCCGTGAGAAGATGCATGGGAAGAAATATTAACCCTCAAAACGGTGCAAAAATGAATATGATATTATTTGAAAATCCACCTACGGTCTATTTTGAAAGAATAGAAGACTATGAAGAGAAATCGACTCCGTGGAGACGGGTTCCTCCTACATATAAAGGTTCGTCCACTAAAAGTGGGCGCAACAAGAAACAAATAAGAAGAGATCGTAAACGCAATAAGAAAAGATAGTTATGCCGCATTTAAGTTCAATGGGAAATCAAAAGCTTTATAGAATTGTCATTGATGTCCAGTACGGAGACATGCTGGACGAATGTGATAAACTATACGATGGTAAAGGGTATGGAACTGTTTTTACCGATGCGAATGGAGAAGCTGTTATTGATTATCTGAAGCAATGGGATAGCGATGAATGGACTGACGATGATATTCGCAGCGAAGAACCAAGGTGGGTGAATAATGGCACTGATTCCGTACATCAAAAGGATGGATACACCCTTATTTACAACTCAACTATTGGTGGTGTATATATGCTGTATCGTGAAGCAAATGATGCTGAAATAGAATGGTATAACAATAATTGATATGTATGAAAAATGAAATAAAAATAACTTTCGTAAAATCTCCAGAAGAAGGAGAAATATGTGCTGTATTTGTGAATGAATTTTGGGATAGGTCCAAAACTAAATTGACAAGTTATATGCACATCGGACAACACGCCGGCTGCTCTCCTGACATTCTGAAAAATTGGCCTTTAGCTACTGAACAAGAATATCGGTCATTGTTAGAAGAACTTAATACAATAGGATATGAAAACATCAAAATCATTCAATCAAGAATACATTGAGAAAGCGAAAACGCTAATCCATGAAATCCTCGAAGATAAAAAAGAGTACGATGACTGGACTCAAATCTGTTTTTCCATGCAAAATGCAGTACAAGCTGCGGCTAATATATGGGGAATATCATCAGATGAACAGATTAATAAGATGAGAGCCTTTATTACAGAAATGGTTCTCATCGAACTTTCAAATCTCAAACAGTTTGACATAGTGTTTAAAAAGAAGGGGATAAGGTCATTAGACACATTGTATTGCCCCAAATGTGGAAGTAATAATGTTGAAGAAAGAGCATGGGTAAATCCAAACACAGATGAAATCAGCTATAATGATTCAGTTGAGGAAGAAGATTGCTGGTGTGGCATTTGTGAAGAGCATGTAGAATTATGCACCCTTTCAGAATTATGGGAAATGTTTGGAGACATCCCGGTCAATAACGATGATGAGATTGAAGAAGACTTTCTCAACTTCCCGGTCGGAACCTCAAAGATTGATGTTTGGCATTGGTTTGATGAACGATGTCCTAACAATTTACACGATGATTTAATGTATCCTAAAAACGATGCCGTATAAATCAGAAAAGATTCGTATCGCTGGAACCCAATATGATAGACGAATAAAGCTCACTCCAGACCAAAAAGAATATATAAAATGGTTGAGAGAAAAGCAATTAATCAGTTACTCTAAACTTGCTAAAATATTTGGAGTGAGCAAGCGTCTTATTCAATTTATTTGTTGCCCAGACAAATATTTGAAAAACAAAGAGAGTTTAAAACAACGTAAAGCAGAGGGGAGATACAAACCTACAAAAGCAGAATGGGCAGCAACAATTCGTGAGCACAGGAGATATAAGGAACAACTCAAAAAGAAAGGAGATATAAAATGAAAGATAAGATTCTTACAATGTTCTTCGACATTAATAGATGGACAAAAGCAATTGAGAAAGGCGTTCTGAAGGATATTCGGAAGAGCGAACTTATCAAACTGACAGAAGAACCAACCAGAATTCGTATGGCAGAAGCTATGTTGAATGGTAAATATCAAATAACACCACCACATATTGCACAAATTCCGAAGGATAACGGAGAGTTTCGTACTGTATATGTCAACGAACCTATTGATCGTATAATCCTAAGCATCGCGAATGATTTGCTATTTGATTTAATGCCAGAGATGATTCATCCTGCTTGTAAATCTTATCAGGTCGGTATTGGTTGTGGTAAAGTGGTTTTGGAAGTAAGTCACACAATTGTTAACATGAAAAGTGATGGTTATGTGGGCTGGAAGTCTGATTTAAGTAAATATTTCGACTCTGTTCCTATCCAGTTTATTGACGCAGCCTTTGATAAAGTGGAAGCTAAGTGTGGTCATTCTGTGTTAATTGATGTATTAAGAAAATACTATCATTGCGGATTGTATTTCGATGAGAACAACGAACTGCATGAGAAATATCAATCACTTAAACAAGGATGCGCAGTAGCAAGCTGGTTAGCCAACGTGTTGCTATATAGCCTAGATGATGAACTGTCCCAATTGAATGGGTTTTACGTAAGGTATTCGGATGATATGTTGTTCGTTGGTCCGGACTATGAAAAGGCTATGACCATTTTACAAAAGAGATTGGCCGAAAAATCAATGAATTTGAATCCCAAGAAAGTAGAGTACCTGACTATGGACAAGTGGTTCAAATTTCTAGGTTTCAGCATTAAGGGAAGTATGATTTCTTTCTCTCCCAATCGTCTTAAAACCTTCCAGAAAGAAATAGAATCAAGAACCATCAGAAAACGTGGTATTACGTTGAAGAAGGCTGTGGATTCGGTTAACCGATATTTATATAAAGGCAATGGAGAATATAGTTGGGCGACTCAGACCCTTCCAGTATGTAATGTTCGGGTTGATATTAATGAATTGAATAAATTCGTAATGGATTGCCTTAGAGCCGTTGAAACTGGGAAACATAAAGTTGGTGGCCTTGGCTATGTTAAGGATAAGCCGGATGGTTGTGTTGTTAGAGGCATTGGTCGGAACGTAAAGGCTAATCGAAATAAATCTAAAAGTAAAGAAATTGAAGGTTATTTGACAATAGGTTGTATGCAGAATGCTATTTTGACCAGAAGAGCAGCGTACAATACTTTAGTGTCAATATTGTAACTACAATCTGAACACACAGTAAATGAATCCGAGGAACAAGTGTTTAATATCCAGATTATATATTAGGTACCCCGATTCTATCCTTGAAGGATTACATCCTTCAGTATCTACTCCGGGTACCATATAATCATCTGGATTATATCAATGAAGATAAATAAATGTGTCGATTGTTATGAGGGTTTATAAAGCAGCACAGCAGGCAAGTTCAAGAAGAAAATTTCATATTCTAAAGTATGAACTATTGATCGTTCACCGGAGGTTACAAGGCTGCATAGCCTCTCACCTCAGGTTCTCGATCAGGTCATATTTATAATTATCATGAGAGTAAAGTGATGTGCCATTCATTTGAGGACTTGTAAAATAAGCGAAATACATTCGAAGTTATTCAAGGAATACATTTGTTTACTGTTCCGGTGAGCAGCTTCCTGGATCTATGAGTCGATAACTCATCTGCTCCAGGAATATCCAACCGGAATACATCTATTGGGTAAAGTAATGTATCAGTATTATGAGGATAACTATTTAGCACAGATATGTAATTCAAGAAATATCATTTATATAGCTGGTTATATATCAGGAAGGACCGAGTACTAATTGTCCTGGTCCGTTCCTGATCACACCAGCTCTAAATCGAATAAGTATAGAAATGTGCCAATATTTTGAGAATTACAACTTATTACTTAACACAAAGTTTACAGTCTGGGATTTAGTAATTTAACATACTGGACAAGATATGATGTCCGCGTGATGACGGTCATCCTATGTATGACCTAGGATTACGCGGGTATCTTACTTGATACAGTATATATCATAAACATATAGACATGTGTCACGCTAAATGGGGGCTGTTTTATAAGTAACACAACTTTCATTTATACAAGAACCTTGCGTTTAACAACTATCCGACAATTACGCCGGCATCTACGGTTTTATAAACCTTTATTCCGGCGTATTCTGGATGTTAATATCAGGCTTTTAAAGAAATGTGTCAAAGGTTTGAGTATAAAATCAAAAGTAAACATTATGAAAAATATTTATCAAGAATCAATACAGACTGTAGAGAACGGAACCAAGTTTAAAGTAGATTTTAAAACACGAAGTTTCAAACTTAATGGCCAATATATTATACAGAATTCGCAGTATGAGGGAAACTTAGGTGTGGAATTATGCGCTTCTCTTGATGAGTTTCTGTCTAATGTAGAGCATTTATATACTCGATATAAACATTCTATTCCATCAACAATGAGTGAATGTAAAAACCGAAAATACTTTAAAGCTTTGTCTGATAAAGATTTGGAGGATGAAGACATGTTGTTTGGAGTTGGTCGAGATATAGCACAAGTCGAATTGGAATTATACATTCTCTGTCAAATAATATTGGGTATAGGTTGGGATGCTAATAAAATGGGTAAATGGTTTTGGCAAAGCAACAAAGATAGAGATTTAGTAATTCTCAAAAACTGGGTTACAGTAGAGAAATAAATAATCAGACTAAAAATTAAATTATTAATAAGTTATGAAACAGTTAAAATTTGAATGTCCTGAGTGTGGTACCGAGTTTACGCTTACAGCTAATCAAACCAAAGCTAAGGAGCGTATTGAAGCTCTAAAGAAAGCCGGTGTTGATGTTAGTGAGCTTTTTGCAATGCAAAGTGCAGATGGTTTGGAGTTTATAGCCTCAAAAAGAGATGGTGTCATTAGTATCTTGGAAGAAGATGATCCAATCTTCCAGGCCATTATAATTCAAGGCACAATTCCTAATCGCCAATTATTCAGACGTTGGGTAATGGCACAGATGTTCCGCATAATTTATATAGCCACCAATACCCACGGTGCTTATAAGCCGATTGGAGTTTCAGAGGTGATTCATAGTATGGGATATGAATATCAGTGGAAGATGTTAAATAACGAGTTGTACGCCCAGCACAAAATGATGCAGAATGGTGATGTTGATAATTTCAGAGATCGAAATCGCTGGTTCAACAAAAGAGTGGTATTAGATATGGCAAAGGACTATATCGAGAAACTCAAAAAGAGATTTGATGAGTTGAAATTAAGAAAATGTAAAGGGATACCGTATAAACGCATAAATGGTCAAAATATTTTCGTGGATGATTTTGATAAAAAAGTAATCAAGCCATTGTTATTTGCAGTACATAAAATACAACATTCCGAAAACACTTATGAACTTTGGCATTCGGTGCAGGAGTTCAATAAAAGGCGTATCAAAATGCATTGGGATACTCCTCAAAATGCAGCATGGCTAGATGCTTACAAAGGATCTGGAGCGTTCTTTACGATGCAGAACATGATTCGTTTTCATAATTGTGTTATCATAGATGACAATGGAAAAACATTAGGTAAAAACGCGTCCCTTGCCTTTTTGAATAAGAAGGCAAAGTTGTATGAGAATAGAGAAGGTTGGCGTTTGATTGGTATGTTGAAGAAAATGCTAGATGACAACAACATTGATGTGGTTGCTAAAATGAAGGAATGGCGTAAATAACTTAATCAAGGCAGTTTTCATAAACCAGTTTAGGTGCATTGCCTCTGGTTTATGAAAATAAAATTAGAAAGATTGATTATGAGAAACGATATAATATTCAAACGTTCCGTCCAATTTCGGGACGAAAATAAAAACAGTTGGACTGTAGATTTTGAGGTTTATAAGGAAGAATCTACTCGTATAAACCGTGAAACATTGCAAAAATTTAAACAAAGTTTCAGTGTTTCGGTATGTGGAGCTGGAGGTATGGGTGCCGGGCAATGCTACGATCATATAATTCCTCGTACAGAAGGACAAAAGAAACTTCTGGAATTTTGGAACAAATATCATCTAGGTGGTATGTCTGGCGGTACGATTCGTCAAGATGAATATTTAAACGGCGAGCAATATGTTAACGACTACAATTACTTTGTGGAGTTGTTTAAAACATATAATGAGCATTACCGTGAACAGTTTGATGATATTTCTTTTCAGATTATTGTTAAGAATTTTAATATTAGTGACGCGGCTATAATACAGGTGAGAAATGTGCTTTATGAGAAAATGAGGAATAATCCCATTCAATATATCCTTGGATTGTCAAACAAATACTTCCATACATCTTCAGATTACAACGTAAAATGTTTCTTTCTTGCTATAAAAGGCTTATATGTAGATAATGGATATAAATATGGTAATGGCTGGTTATCCAGTCCGCTTCCAGATAATATTGAAGAGATTATAAATAATATTTGTGATCTTGTTGAAGAAGAAGAGACTGCGTTAACAGAAGAACTGGAAGCAGTTTTTGACATGGGTGAAAAAGGGTTTGTTGCCACAGAAGAAATTATCCAGCAAGTAATGGATTTACGTGAATGTGACGAAGATGAAGCAAAACGCTTCGTAGCTTTGGGAGTACATTTAGGATGTACATTCGGTGATTTGAATGATACATTTGAAGAATGTTCCTATGGTGAACAACTATACTGTGCAAATGGTATTGATTATTATATTGGCACAGAAGATGAACTGACCAATATAGCTAGTGATAGAGTACATAATGATGATGAATACGCGTATTTATGGCGTGAAGCTGTGGCGGCTCAAAGAACTACCGATTCGTTGAGTGATTGGTTGAATTCAATCATAAGTGAGGATGGTTGGTGCTCGGTACTTAATTCTTGGGATGGACGGTATGAAGAATATAAGATTGCTGAGGAATATATTTGTGTTTGTAGGTCATAAATTGTCATGGAATACATGCTTGTTACGGACAAGGTGAAATCAGTGGCAATAAACGATGATTAATATGGGACATAAAAAGACGATTGATTATTGGAGACACCCAACCAAAAGGGAAATCAAGTTCGGTGAGGGAGCTATTCATTGGTTAACAGTGGATATTGAAAAAGTTCAGAAGCCAGACGGAAGTTTGAAGAAATGGTTTATTCATACAGACGGACTAAGGTACAATCGACCATAGTTAAAGTGATGTCTGTAAAGCAAAGGCTGTTCTAACAAAATAGAGCAGCCTTTTGTGTTAAACAATGGTTAAAGTGGACAACTATTCACACCATATAAAACAATAAAATCTATTCACATTAAAACAGTAATAAATATGCCATTGAAAATTGAGAATATCAAGTTGGCAGGAACCAAGTTTGATGGTCGCGCTAAGTTGTCCCCAGAACAACGTCAGGCTATTCAAATTTTGGCCCGTGAAGGATATAGCCAAAGAAGGTTGGCTGCTATGTTCAATGTTAGCAAGCGGCTTATACAATCTATACTATCTCCTCCTGTTCGCAAGCACTCTAAACAATATCCAACAGAATATTGGACAGAGTTAAAACGGAAGTGTCGAAAAAAGAAAATTGATTTATATAAAAATGGAAAGATCAAGTTTAATAACAAGCTGAAAAATAAATGAAACGCAAGCGTATCAAGTATGTAGCTAACATTGATTTTGGCTATCGTTCAATTACTGATGCAAAGCAATATATAAAAATATTCTTGAAATCGCTTCTTTCGCAAATAGGGTTACAACTAGGAATAGACTATATCGTAACAGCTAATCATTTGCGAATTAGACATGTGAAAAATATTACAGGAAAAATAACTACCACACTTAAAGAGATATTCCCAGTATTCAATTTTTATTGGAAGACTCCAAGACTATTGGTGTGGTTCTAGAATCAATATTAATAATAATTTACAAGTATGGAAAAGCATTCTATTTCGGTTTTAGGAGCCGACAAGAAACAGTATGAAATCGCAGATTTCAGAGCAAGAGGTATGAATTATACTAATGCTATTGGCATTATCGTAACAACAGAATTTATGAGCCGTATTTTGGCGTTTGACACCTGGCAAGAACGATGGGGAAACACCGATAGGGTCTTGACTGAAGAACAGAATGAATCCGTTGCCATGCAAACTTTCTCCGGTTTGGACCTAACCAAACGTATTGTAGAAGGACAGGCTGGTATTGACGGAATGACTGCTGCCAAACGTTGTTGGAACTATCAAAAAGGTGGCTTCCAGTGGTATTTGCCTTGTTTGATGGAGCTAGGAGTTCTTTGCGCATATCGTGATGAGATAAACAAAGCAATGAAAGAAATTGGATGTCCCGATGAATGTTTACTTCCTACAGAAGATTCTGATGAAACTTGGGTTTGGAGTAGCAGTGAGGGCAGTCAGGGCTACAGCTGGCTCGTGAACTTTAGTAATGGCTACTTCAGCGGCAGCTACAAGTACTACAGTAACATGGTGAGGGCGGTTGCAGCATTTCAGCCTTCGCCGAGCCTGTTGACAGGCGAGGCAAAAAGTAACGATTGTCTGCATAGTGACGAAGCTCTTATAAACATGTTACGTGAACGTGGTTATAAAGGCGAATTGACTAAGACCTTGACTATTTAATATTATCGCCACCCATATTTGATATGGTATGGGTGGCAAAATATTCTTTAACAGCATGGAAACATTTGAAAAGATTATAGAACAATACACACAAAGCGAAGTGTGTATGGGAGAATTGTTAGCTAATATTTCGGCAGATGGCATGTCTATTGAAGACGCTTTTGAATTGTATATAAAAGCTATGAATTATGCTGAAAAAGATGAATTTTATCAATTAGCTGACAGAGAAGTGAAATTATTAACAGCTAAGAATGAAGATGACAAACAGCCATTAAAACAACTGTTAGATTCGCTAAGCATATCTTGATATAATTGAATATGAATAAATACTATTTTGTAAATATAGGTGCGGAGGTAATATGGCATCCTGTAAATAGTGACGAGAAGAAAGTTATGCAAGTGTGCACCTCTGCTCCTCATCCGGTTGAAAATGACACATTAGTTTCTCTAATTTTTTCTGATAAAAAGGGGAACGTAAAAGTAAAGGCCGTCGAATTAACTCCAAAATTGACTGACTTCAATCAAGGGTACTGGTGTGCACTTCAAGATGCAGTAAGTAATGGTGCCTCTGATACGGTTATTCAGGAAATGCTACGCAGTGCCGGATTTACATACTGGGAATGTTACTGGCATATACAAAATTCTGATTTTCAGTCAGAAAAAATATGGTCGATTATTCGTGGAATGTTTTGCCAAAATCCAGATTATATTGATTGGAATGGTGCTGATTATCCAATAAAAACGGTAGTAATCTTTGAAAATACTCCTGATGAAGAAAAGGTGACTGTATCTATCGAGCGATTAGCGCGACAATTATTAGATGATATGGGTAATTGGAGTACACGAGAAGCAGAATCTGTAGATGAACAGATTTATTTCTATCTGGATGAAGAGACCTTTAACATGCCTGATGAAGATATTGTAGAATACTTGAAAAAACAATGAAATTACTTTATATAGATTTATTTTGTGGTGCCGGTGGAACCAGCACAGGGGTAGAAAAAGCCCGTTTAGAGAACGAACAATGCGCTAAGGTAATAGCATGTGTAAATCATGATAAAAATGCGATTGCAAGTCATGCTGCTAATCATCCGGACGCTCTTCATTTTACAGAAGATATTCGTACACTAAATTTATCTCCTTTAGTTTCCCACCTACAAAAATGCAGAGCTGAATATCCTGAAGCATTGATAGTTTTATGGGCTTCGTTGGAATGTACTAACTTCTCGAAGGCTAAAGGTGGTCAACCACGAGATGCAGATAGTAGAACACTTGCAGAGCACTTGTTTCGGTATATTGAGGCTATTAACCCAGACTATATTCAAATTGAGAATGTAGAAGAGTTTATGTCATGGGGAGATTTGGATGAGTATGGTAAACCCATTAGTCGTGATAAAGGTAAATCTTATTTGAGATGGTTGGATAACGTAAGGTCTTATGGCTACAAATTTGAATATAAAATATTAAATTCAGCAGACTATGGAGCTTACACTTCCAGGAAGAGATTTTTCGGAATATTTGCGAAAGGGAGTTTACCTATTGTTTTTCCGGAGCAAACCCATTCTAAAAAGCCAGACCAAAAATTAAAGAACTGGAAGGCAGTACGAGATGTGTTAGACTTTGATGATGAAGGAAAAAGTATTTTTGGTCGCAAAACACCTTTAGTAGATTCTTCTTTATTAAGAATTTATGCAGGACTTATTAAGTTTGTAGCAGGTGGAAAAGATGCCTTCATGGTTAAGTATAACTCAATGAGTAAAGCTGGAAAGTACAATGCTCCGGGAGTTGATGATCCATGTCCAGTAATATCTACTCAAAATCGACTTGGGGTTGCTTGCATAAATCGTTTAAATATCCTAACCGGAAAAGCATTTATTTCTGTTCATTATGGAAATGGATTTTGTAAATCTGTAGATGAACCAGCACCAACCGTAACAACAAAAGACCGATTTTCATTAATTTCTTCTGTATTTATTGACCAACAATACGGGAACAGTAAGCCTTCTTCGCTGGATAAACCACTAGGCTGTATCACTGTTAATCCCAAATATAGTCTTGTAAGCTGTAAACCTTGGATTTTAGATACAAATTTTAAAAATGTCGGCACAAGTATAAATCAACCGGCACCAGTAATTACTGCAAACCGTAAATGGCATTACTTGATGAATCCTCAATTCAATTCTGCTGGCGGATCAGTAGATAAACCTTGTTTTACGTTAATTGCTAGAATGGATAAGATGCCACCATATTTAATTGAAGCATCTAGAGAGGGAGATCTACCTAGCTTTATTAAGATGTTTTCAGGAGGACTGGTATATGAGATATACGACACAGATACCGATGTAATGAAAAAAATAAAGGAATTCATGGCCATGTACGGAATTTCCGATATAAAAATGAGAATGCTAACGATTCCAGAGTTGAAACGTATTATGGGATTCCCGGAAGATTATATGCTAATAGGAACAAAAGCAGAACAGAAAAAGTATATAGGCAATGCTGTAGAAGTTAATATGGCACGAGTTCTTTGTGAGGCATTATGTAAAATATTAGTAACAACGCAACGTAAGGTTGCATAATTTAACAACAATAATATGGAAAATTTAAAATTTAATGTTGGGGATAATGTGAAAATTGTCTCTAATGATTTGCAACCGGCAATGGTTGGTAAAATTGGTCGAGTAAAGAAAGTGTATCCGTCATTTTCTGAAGATTCAGATAACAATATTCAGCCTTCTTACTTTTATCGCGTTGAAGTTGGAGGAGCTGTTTTAAAAGGAATTGCAGCAAGCAGTGATCTGGAAAAAGTATAGAAAAATGATATGAAAAAATACCGAGTGACGATTGACCTGGATGCTTTTGAAATAGTGGTTTCGGCTAATAATAAAGCCGAAGCCAAAAGAAAAGCTATCGAGAGACTTCAAAGAAAGAAGATCACTTCCCTGATTCGTAAATCTTGGCCTGACAATAAGAAAGAGGTGTATGTTGATGAGGAATAATTTGAGAATCAAAAGGAGATATGAGCAAAGATAATATTACAGAGCCTGTGAATACATGGGATAATTTCTATCAAAGTCGTGTCTGTAACGACAGTTATGTGAATGTCTTTTGTAAAAAATATAACCGGTTTATAGAAGAAATAATTATCAATATACAACAAATATCCTACGACCTGAAAGCACCCCTTATCTTAAAGGAGGAAGGATGTGGAATAGGTACTGTAAGCCTTGCTATTTCGCAAATAGGAGAGAGGTTGTTTAATTATTTTGGATTAACAGGTGCTTCTGATGCAAAGAAAATTTCAAAAGTTATCTTCTCTGACATCAATATTCCTATGTTGGAGCTATGTTGCAAGAACACACTCTCAATATCCACGGATAATTACTTAGGAAAAGTCCCATTGTTTTATGTTAAAGAGAATATTTGTGAACCTAAGTTTTTTGAATCATCTACAGTAGTGGTAACACATGGGGTCTTGGAACATTTTTCTGATGTAGATATAACAAGAATCATGTCAACATATAACAATGATAAGGTTTTGTTTCAAGCTCATTATGTTCCAACTAGCCAATACACGTCCCCTTCTTTTGGAGACGAACGTTTGCTGCCTACAGATTACTGGATCACATTAGTAAAACCGGATTATTATCTTCTTGATAATAATGGTAAAGATTTGTATATGTTTAAAACTAAACCGGCACCGACAAGAAGATAAGAGAGTCTATAAATGATAAATTTTGAGAACATGGCAACTAATGTTAATAATGCGGAAAGATTAAGAAGTTATTTTCTTTCTCACAAACAAAGGGAAAATATTATCAATGTATGTAGAGCACGCCCAAATTGGGACGGTTGTGACTATTGTGACTTATATTCAGGTTCAGGGCTTCCATGTTGGAAGCAAGATGATAAACATAATTGTTGCAAATTAGAGGAAGTCAAAACAAAAAACAAGAATGTATGAAAGAAAAATCAGAAACAAAAGATTTAGCAATGACACCTAAAGAACAGGAAATGGATTTGCGTAGATGGTGTGTGGAAGTATCGGTGAAAATCTGTGATAAAGAATCCATCATTGAAGTTGCCGAAAAACTGTACAAATGGATTACACAATAGAAAATGACGTAAAGTCAGGTAGCAATAGTTGTGCACGCCCTGACTTTAAACATTAGTCTAATTCAAAAACAACATGTCCTTTACCAGCAGCAGCTATGTTAATTAGCTCTGATGTTAATTTGCATCCTGCATTGGTACAAATGAGAGTTACGTTATTCTTTGACGCAGCCATAGCAATGTTGATTAGTTCTGAAGTTAGTTTTGATTTACAGTTAATCTTTACACTTCCACCTGCGTTGAGGATGTTGATAATTTCACTAGTTAATTTCATAAACAATAATTTTTTAAATTCGACAGTTGTAAAAGTAGTAATAAAAAACAAAGGGCGCATCCATTTCAGCAATAATTTTAAAATTCGACACTTTATTTTTATTAGGGTGTGCTCTTTAACTAATAAATGTATAGAAATGAAGATAAGAATAGGAAAATCTTTTGATAAAGAAACAAATGAAGTCTTTTATCAGCTACAATTTAAATTGGATGGAGAACGGACCTATAACGCATATTCTTATGATGTTTTTAAAGAGGAATCTGACGCAAAAGAAGCTCTTAACAAACATCTAAATGGTGAACGTGAATACACTTATTTTGTGAGTGCTGAAAAAGTTAAAAGAACAATCAAAGGGAACCGCGTAGATGTGAAAAAAGTATTAGCATTTCATGTTATGTCAGCTAAATCAGATTTACCAGGTTCTCGTATCTGGGTGAAAATTAACTAATAAAAAGATAGTAATAAATATGGGAACATTTATTTTTAGACTATGCATTGATAATACACTTTGCTTAGTTACCGCTTTTGATAAAATAGAAGCAGAACACATGTTGGAGAAAAACAAAGGCATCATCTCAAAGGCCGAGTATTATTTTGTTGGGGTAACGAGCGGGGTGATTACTATTAGTAAAGATGGAAATTTAACTTATTAAATATCGGAAATGAGTAAAAAGAGATTTACAGATGACCGTAAACAGCTTTTAATACGGTATAAGATAGATGAAAAAGGATGTGTTTCTTTTATAGACCCCTGCTGCGATGAAATTCCAATTTGCCTTTTCGGTAAAATAATGGAAGCTATATCAAATGTAGAACAAGAATGGAACTGTAGAATTGCTAATAAGGTCGACTCTCTTCTGCCTAATATTACATTCGAGAAACCAACACTCAGATAAGAATAAATATGAAATTCTGTGATTTACCGATTGAAACCCAACAACGATTAAATTGCGAACGATTGAATTTACATAATCGTTCAATTAATAGTGCATACGAAGTGCTATTGTATAATCAACCTGGTACTCGTTATTTTCATGCAAGACGTCATCAAAATTCGTGGTCTGATGATAAAGGTAACTATATGCCGTTTGGAGGTGGTTCTGAATGGACGCTGCAATATGGATGTATAGGTTTCTCTCGTAAGAAACAAGTAATGGGTTACGATTATGAATTATGTCGTGGCAAGACCTATTCTAAGTCTGCAAATGGGACAATTATTCCAGCTTCCGTAAAAACAAAGAAGGAAGTTTTGAGTATAGCAAAAGCGATTGGAATATTGAAAACATTGGTTTAATTAAAGTTGATATACAATATGGGTAAAACAATAGTTAATGAAATCGAGAAATGTACACAATGTCCGCATTGTACAATTCTTCCAGACCCAGAACCGTATGATTGGTTTTGTGACGATGACGTAAAACTCTTCTGTGAAAAATTAAAAAGGACAGTAGCCGCTGCACTTCGACCCTACGAAAGTGACGAAGTTGATATTCCCAGTGATTGTCCTCTGGAATAAAATATAATAATAAGAAATATGAACGAAACATTGGAACAACAAATTAAACGTCTGGAATTCTGTCGTGATTGCATTGACCAGTCTTATAAAGCTGGGAGAGATGAATACAATCGCCTTGAACGGATGATTGAAGAATTGAAAGAAAAACAAAAATAAGAAAACACATAGAAGAAAGAAATGATTATGGAAGTAAATAATGGAATAATAATTAATGGAGTTTTGCATGAGTTTGTCATACCGAGCGAATCCCCTTGTTTAGAGTGTTCTTTAAAGAATGAGTGTGGTACTTATTTAGGTGATAGGTTGTATTCAGATCCATGCGATGTTTTTAATTCATGTAGTGGAATATTTGTAATACGTGCCAAAGTAAAGATAGAAACGGAGGATTAACTATGGGATTTACAACACCTGTGTTTATACTCAAAAACACACCGGAGCTTCGAGATAAGTTAGTTCGTTTAGGGTATAAAATAGGATATGAAAGGTATATAAACGATGATTTTTTAGCGACAGACAATGATGAGATGTTTGGAATTGATGTTCCATATCCTCCTGAACAATGTAATGGGTATATTCATTGCGGAACTAATGAGGCTTTGTTCCTTGCCATAGCCGCATTGAGAGACGATACTGACGATTCACAATGGTTTGTATATCCTCCTGAAAATATTTGGTTTATATGCGATGACGATGACATCAATTATGCACGAGAAAATATTAAAGATAGTGTACAGGCGGCATGGTTCCATTGTAGTCATAAGGCAACGGTGAAAGAGCTTATAGAACATTTTAAATCTGTTTAGAGAAATGAGTTATGATTTTTTAGGAGACATAGATCGAATAGGCATGGATGCCTACAAGCAAGGTGAAGAAGATGCCAAGAAAAGAGCTATAGAAATTCTGGCTTCTGTTTTAGAGAATTGGGTACATGGTGGTGATGCAGACTGTATCATTGCCGAATTTGAAGAAGAACTAATGAAAAAATGATAACGATATGGCACAGTTTACAACACAAGTTGCAACAAGCATAGAGCAGTCGCAACAATTAATAGAGCTAGGTGTAAAACCTGAAACAGCAGATTTGGTATATCGCTGTACAAAATCAAGCACTGATTCATTGGAATGGGAACTACAATTGTGTCCACCATCACTGGAAAACATAGACAACAATGACATTCCAGCATGGAGCTTGGTCCGGTTACTTGAACTGCTTCCTTATGAGATTCCTTGCGACCGACCAAATGTTCTTCACCATCCAGAATTGATTAAGTATGAGGATGGGTATAACTTCTCCGTATGTAGATATACCGTAGATTGTTTTGCTGGTACTCCTATCGAGAACAGCCCTTTTGACAGTTGTGTGTCTATGATTAAGTGGCTTATTGCAAAAGGGTATTTTAGCAAAGAATTTTTGCTATGAGAAGAATGCCTTTTACTCTTATGGATGATCCATGCTATCATCCATTCTGCAAGTTCCCGGAAGAATATTACTGGAGGATGCCTTTATGGAAAGACAGGGACAAGGTTAATTCACGTACATTTTTAGGATGGTGTATGCGAGTAATAGAAAAGGTGTACTTAGCAATGCAAACAGAGCCAACCATTCTACAAACTCCTCCTTCTTTGATAAACCGGTATGTACCTCCGACACCAGAGCATCTTTATTCAATGCAGATAATAATTCCTTCTCGACCTCTTGCCTATGACGTTCAAGAAGAATTGCGTAGTTGTATAGAGTTACGCCAGCTGTACTCACACCAATGGTCAACACGACTGTCAGACAAAGAAATACCACGCGGGTACATAGCGGTTCTTGAAAATTATCATGGAGGGAAACTAATATCCCGTATAGGCTTGCGCTGGCTACGAGTACACCCTGCCAAAATTCTGATCTTTTCTGAAAAGCTTTAAAAGACAGTTTACTGTTTTCTTTGTGGTTGTCTTCGTAATATTTATTAGGTGTTTTGTACATGATAAAAATATTTATTTCAAATAATAGTAGCCAACATGATATTCATTATCATAGTTGGCTACAAATTTAATAATAATGTGTATAATCGAATATAATCGTATTTAAATAAATGAACAAAGAAAGGAAAGGTAGATTCAACGATGTTATTAGTTCCCTGGAAGAAGCGAAGGGAGAACTGGAGGACATCTTAAATGAAGAACAAGACTCCTACGATTCTCTCCCAGATGGATTACAAATGTCTTCCAGAGGAGAAAAGATGCAGGACTACATCTGCTTGATGGAGGACTGTATAAGCAAGATAGATGAGGTCGTTGGGTTTGTGGAGGAGAAAATAATAAGGAAAAAATAAGTATTATTTGTGTATATCAAATGCATTGCTTATTTTTGTTGTAGTATTAAATTATAAGAACATGAATAGACAAGAATTTTGCCAAATAATTGCAGATATACGAAAGCAATCTACCATTAAAATGAAAGATGTTTGTTTTCAAATGGGGGTTATGCCTACTGCTATATATCGTTTAGAAAAAGGAAGTAGCAATTTTGAGATGGGGAATATGATGTCGTATATTAAAGCACTACAGCATATTCTTGTAATTGAGAACGGCCAACATTCATATCGTATAAATGATGCACAAGAATTAGGAAGTATATTAGCATTAATTCGTAAAGAAAAAGCAATTTCACAGAGAGCTTTGGCTGAAAAAACTGGTTTTGTGTATTCTACAATAGTTAAAATTGAATCTAAAAAATCAATTATTAGTATAGACACAATGCTTAAAATAGTAGATGTTTTGGGCTATACAGTTAAAATAGAAAAAAAATAATTGCTATGGTTGCGTTCATTTGTGTTATTATTTGGATTATTATAATGTTGGTACTAATGTTTCCATTTGGGTTATTAGAGAATCCCCAAAAACGGTTGTCAAAAGGAAATAGTGCGATAGTTATTATAGTAGGAGCAGGCAGTGCCATTTTATTGGACTATATGTATAACGAACATTATGAATTACTGTATAAGTTTTTCTTAGCTATTGGGGTAATTGGTGTCGTTATTTATGCTTTGGGTATATCGTTTTTTAGAACTAAAAGATGATTGTCTGGTAATAAGAGCTGGCATATTATTTATGATTTCAATACCTTTTTCATAACCGTATTTCTTCTTTTTTTTCTATTCTATAGAAAACAATTTTAAGAAGATAGTATGGAAAAAGAGTTGCATACAAACGAAAGTAACAATATAGATATACATTCAACTTCTTTAGAAAGAAAACTTTCATTGGCGTTGCATAAAAGATACCCCGTTATATGGGCAGCAGATAATATTCAGGAATTGGTATTAGATGATAAAGCAACAGTTGAGAATGTATATGACGTACTGGCAGAAATCGAGGATAAGTGCGTGCATTTATCAAAACTCATAAATATAGAATTTAATCCTTCCAATGTTCAGAAATTGGAAGAGGAATATGGGGTACAAATTTCTGAACATTGGAAAAATTACGCTCTAAATGTAATAAATAATTTTGCAGGAGAGGTGCTTGCTTTTGCGATGCAGGCTTCTTCTGTGCGTTAGTCTTCTGGATAGAAAGCAGGTTTATGTCGGTCGTTGATATACATTATTACAACTTTTATAGCTTCTTCTACATGATATTCGGGAATACCGTTCTTGAAAGTTGAAAAAAGTTGTCTATTGGCAGAAAGATAGGTGCAACACCCATCCCAAATACGTGTTGCGATATAAGAGTCGTTTTCATGGTTGATTCGTCTTCCAATAACTTTACTTAACAATTCAATTTGCTCTTTTTCTTTTATGTTCATAGTATCAATTGTTTTTAATCACAAATATATAAAATCATTGATAATTGAGCACAATTGTGGTTAATAAATTTTTCAAAATAAATCCAATAACATAACCATTCCCCTTTTTTCATTCTATTCTATAGAAAATAATAAAGAATATGGAAGAATATGGAAGAACCTAAAAATGCAAAATTATTTTTGGCATTAAAAAGTAGATATGCCTTACACAATACCGACCGTTTGGTAGAGTTCATATTGGATGATCAGAAGACATCTTTTGACTTTATTACTGAAATTATTCCCCAAATAGAAGAAGAGAATAAAAAAGCTCCTAAACTTTTCAAGGTAACTGTTGATACAGACATTCTGGAAAGGTTACGTGCAAAACAAACATGTAAGGGGAAATACCCCCTTAATGATGCGAATATAGCAAATGAAGTAAGGCTGATAGAAGTATATCTAGCAGATAAGGTTTGGGACCTTGTTGGACTAGCCTATATGGACCAACGCTAAAATTCTATTATATTTCCAGCTATTTTAGGGTTATCAATCATTTTCTGAGATAATTCTAACGCTTTATCAATATGATATTGAGGAATTCCATGTCGGCAAGATTCAAAAAAAACTTGCGGACATGTGGAAACGTATGTTTGGCACCCAACCCAAATTCTCTCTTTTTCATAAGGGGTTACTTCAGGGCCAAAAGCTCTTGTTACAAATTTTACTAATAACTCAATGAGGTCTTGCTTTTCTTTTGTATTCATTGTATCATCAATTGGTTTGATTGCAAAAATACACCAATATCATAACTATTTTTCTGTTTTTCTTATCTAAGCTAATCCTATTAGAATAAATGCTGCAACAAATTTGTAATTAAAAAATAAATTATTACCTTTACCAGACAAATTGGAAATGATTTTGTACATTGAACAATCCTGTTAATTATGTCAGTCTGTGTAATTAATTCATAATAAAAATAAAATAAGCTATGTACCCACACGATAATATTTTTAGTATTTATTACAATATAGGGAAACGAACTCCATTCTTGGTTAAACGATGTGAGTTAGGATTAGCACGTTCATCCAGCGAGGAAAGACGTATTGATCCAAATCAAGATAGAACCTTCTTAGTCGAAACTGTAAAGCCGCGTGGCAAATATGGTAAGGCTTATGGCAAGTGTTTTGTAAATGGTAAGCCTGATGATACATATAGGCAGGAATGTTATCCAAATATCAAAGACGAAGAAATCCCTTGCGCTGGATGTGGAGAATGGGTTTTGATTGATGTTCCCGGTGTATCGCTTAATGAAATATTTCCCATTCATAAAGCGGATGAAATACTTATGTTTGGTAAATATAAGGGGAAAACTTTTGGTGACATTTATAAGATAGATTATCAATATCTTCATTGGCTAGAAAAAACAGACAGGCTTTTCAAAGTTGATTTTGAGGAACTTAAACAATTATATCCAGATGTCGAAAAACAGGAAGATATATCTATTGCAGACCAAGTAATTGATTTTGGGAAATATAAGGGACAAAAGTTTCGTGACATTAAAGATGATATTTCTTATCTTGAATGGCTTGTCTCAATAGACAAAATATCTATTGAAGATTTTGAGTTGTTGTCCACGATATAATACCATACAGTTTTGGCTATAAACACTTTTAACACACATATTTATATGAATAAATTTTTATGCTCTCTTGTATTTGTGCTTTCTTTTTCTTCAGTCCATGCACAATCTAATGATTCACAAAAGGAAATACAAACACTTGTCCAGAGAGTCGATTCTCTTGAACATGAATTGTCATACCTTAAATTGACTTATGAATTAAATACACTTAATTCCGACATAACAATGTTTGCAAACGAGGTGTACACCAAATCTATCGCAATTCAATTAGACCTCTATAATCGAAATTTTAATTCCAAATTAGGTGATGCGTATCAACAATATTATGAAACATGCCAACGCAAGAAACAATCAATTTCTGAACTCATTGAAGCTAAGAAAACATTATACTTAATTAAAGTTATAACATATCCTTATTCCGAGAGTGAACTAAAGACGTTAAAGGCAAGTTATAACGTAATTAATGATGCGTATGACTCGTTAGGGAAATCAATGGAGTTACTGGAAATTGTTATTGATACATATAATAAGTTTTTGTAACTATTTAATTTCGGCTTATTCGATAAGTTGTGGAATTCCGAAATTGGTGTTAAAAAAGAATTTTGTCATTCTGGTGTAATAACTAAAAATAACAACCATTCTTTTTCCATCTTTCCTATTCTATAGAAAACTGTAGTTGTCAATATCAGTACTTTGGTATCTGGTATTGTATCTATTTAATATGATATTGTTATAGACTAAAATTTTGTTATATGAAAGCTATTATTGAAGCAAAAAAATATAGGGACACTGATTCTTCGTATATTGTTGTCGAGATACGTTTTTTGTGTGTTCCTATGTTTTATTATAAAAAGCAATGGGCTTGTTAGTCGATTTTTACGAAAGCATTTATATTTCCTGTTATTGTAAGATATGCTCCTTGGGTATGACTCCAGTACACTGCGGTTAAATGTTCATTGTCTATTTTATCTATAACAACCATCTTTATAGGATCAATAGCATTGACAATTTTTACACTGTCTCCAATTTCTATACTCATAATGATAAATATTTATTAATCGTTTCAGCAAAGATACTGCTATTTATTGATAATTGAATACAATTGTAGCCAATTAATTTTCCAAAAATGCACTTGGTTTTCTAAACTAACTCCATCCAGTTCCAACTATTACTTAAAAAAGGCCGGAGATATATTCTCCAGCCATACAGATAAAATTCATCAATTTGCAGAGTCTTTTTGACTCCTTTTGGTTAGTCCTGCAAACCTTGCGATGGCGGCTGAGAAAATATCATAAATCAGGGTGGTATAATTGATCCATGATATTCCAGGTGCATCGACAAGGTTTGCTACTAAAAGGGCAACCAGCATGACTAATCTTACCATGTTGGTTGCAAAATTACATAAATTGTTGATAATCGTATATAATCATTTATAAATATGACAAAAAACAAATTATCTATTGCGCCTCCAGATAAGAAGAAGACTTTGGAGGCGTTTTTTCGTTATTATGAGTTAAGCCGTTTATTGTTCGGTCAAAAGCAAAACGAAATATATGATGTCACAGACATTCCGAAAACAAATAAGTTTTATGAGTTAGCGAAAGAAATAGCTAAACAATTAGAAATTGACTGGGAAAGTATGACACACGAAGAAAGTAATCGTGTTATGTTGGCCCTATTGGAAGATTCATTTAATCTTATACGCGATATTGAAGATTCCAAATCTATAATCCTTCAAACTAAAATAGTGATAAAGAAATGAGTGATGCACAGATTTATGACTTGTATGCTCAAAAGATTTCGGATATAACCAATATTCCATATCCTTATATTATTGTATTGAGAGACAATGGCTTGTTGAATCAGAAAGAAGCAAGAGATAAGTTAATCCGATATGATTATTGGAAATTGATGAAAACAAACAAATTCACACACAACCAGATACTTGAAAAACTTTCTGGTATATATGATGTCAATAAACGTAAAATTTTATATGCGATAAAAGTTAAACCCAAGCGCGTATATTATTGTAGGCAATGTGGACTCCAGTTATCGAAAGTCAAATACATGCGAAACGATGGTATATGCGATAAGTGTATTTCTAAACAAATAAAATTATAAATTATGGACAATCTGTACATTGAAGCGTATAAGTTCTATAAGAATGACTACGCACATGGTTTAGTATTATTTCATATTCAATCTCATTTTGAGGCTTATGAAGATGATGCTATTCAACTGGGGGCAGCACTGAATCTCCCAGTACATCTGCAAGAAGGCGTGAAATTCTGTAGTTTCCCGGATTATGAACTTGAAAACACCTTGTTGTTCCTTGTACAGATTGGTATCTCGGTTAATACTATAGAATATCGAGATGAAAATGGGGTATTCGCAATACCAAAAGTGAAACAAATTTTGGATGATATTGAAGCTGATTATTGACATTTTCGATATACTAATAGTGATTTTTGTAAATATCTGTAATATAGTCAATTATATTAAGTATTATATTTAGTTTTATATATAGCTAATCTATTGTATAACAGTTGATTAAATATAAAATAATTAATAAATTGATGTCATAATTTAAAACAAAGTCGTACCTTTGCCTCACCATCTTAACAAAATAGTTGGTGAGGCTTTTATATGTAAACAAAAATCATAGGAATATGGATAAGATAAAAACAAAATTGAAATTTATTAAGTCAGACCGTACAGAGTCATGGGTAGGATTTGTTTCTATCAATACTAAAACCGGTTACATTAAGGGCGTTAGAGAAGACGCAAAGGGTCCTAAAAAAGTATGTATTGTAACACATGAGCTAGAGCCAATTATTGAGCCGAATGTGCTTTATGATGTACAAATGGTTCCTATGAAAAATGAAAAGGCTGGATACATCGTTGTAGCAGCGGAACCACATGCTTTTGATGCAAAGATTACTTCTACAGTTGTAAAGAATGCTGTGTATTTAGTGGAAGTAAAGTTCGGAAACAAGACAATCAAATACGATCCGCTGGATGGTGTCAAAGATTCTGTTCGTACTATTGATGGGGTTGTAGAGGAACTGTCAAAACGTAAAGACATCAAGAATCTACTGCTGGTAATTGATGATTTCTGTAAGTCAGCAAACATTGTATTAACCGCATTCCAGAACGATGGTCATTATGTCGCAGCAAAAAAAGTTCTCAAAAAGTAGAAAACCTAAGCTGCCGAGAAAAAGAAAAAAGGCTTGTATAAAAGCACAAGGACGCGCTTCGTATTATAGCACTGTTAATCTTGCTAAAGTAGAAGGAGAGTGGCCTTGTAAATTTTGGGTTAATTCGACAGTAGAAATGAAACCGGTAATGATAAATGGTACTGTGGCTCTTATTCCCACACCCGCTCAATATTGGTAGAATATGATAGAAATTCCAGTAGAGGGAATAGCTACAGACGCAGCTCATTCCACGAAAAATAAAATAACAGAGTTTCAGGGGATAGATTTACGGACCGGTAAGCGGATATTTTATCAGAACCTGGGTAATAAAACGGTGAATATTGGTGAGTTCTTAGGCGTTGTTGAAGCGGCAAAATATATCATAGAAAATGATTATTCTCCCAGAATTATCTATACAGATAGTATAACAGCAATAGCTTGGTTTCAAAACAAAAAAACAGCATCCAAGAAGAAATGCAAAGAACTTCAGAAAGCCGAGATATTTCTTAAAACTCTTGCATGGGATGTTGATACAATTGAAGTCCGACACTGGAACAACAAAGAATGGGGTGAGACCCCTGCTGATTTTGGAAACAAATAAAATCCTCCAGCAAGAGAACTGGAGGATTGAGATATACAAATCATCATTTGTTGGAAGTCTTTCTTCCTCTGAAAGCCCAGATAATGTCAGCGATAGATTTTAACGATGCGGCTACATCGAAATCCACTCTTATTCGTAGGCATTTTCTCATTGTAAAGGCAATCAGCACCCATGCGATTGGCATATATTCGCAAAGGTAAGAAGAATCTTTCAAAGTAGGACAGTTTTTCAAAATTCTGTCAACTAACGGCTGTTGAGATACTTAGTCATAAATAGCCGTTACATAGCGGGATGGAGCAGTTGGTAGCTCGCTTGGCTCATAACCAAGAGGTCGCCGGTTCGAGTCCGGCTCTCCGCCACTAACTAATTAAATTAATTATAGTATGAAAGAGCAAATCATATCTGAAAGGGCAAATATTATTGCCAATTTGAGACAATTGGTTCAGTCCTTAGTGGAGTTGAATACGAGAGCTAAAACACACGTGTCTTCCAATAAGGCAGACATTAAGAAATTGAGAAAAGACAATAAAGAGTTGGAGAAGATGAAAACCCGAAACTCATTCTTTATCCGGATTTTTTCTTTGTTCTTTAAGTCTTGATAAGATGATGCCGCAATGGTGGAATTGGTAGACACGATGGACTTAAAATCCATTCGTCCGAAAGGACGGTGCAGGTTCGGCTCCTGTTTGCGGCACAATGACATTAGTCAATAAGAGTTCTTTGAAATATACCAAACTTAATATGCGATGAAAAAGTATATAGAACAATTCTTTTTTATGATAGCGGTCTTATTCATTGGCAATAGAGTATTCAATCATGTTGACGCTTGGTTGGGAATTGCTATATGTTTTGGGGTTTGCTATCCATTTATTAACATCATTAAATTAATTATCAAAAAACATGAAAACGAAGATTAAGTTTATGTTGGTTGCTCTTATGGCAACAGTGATTTTTTCATCTTGTGAGCGTGTTGCTCCTAACTACGCCGGTGTCCTTATGGAGAATTACGGTAAAAAAGGTAAAAATGATTTTAAGATTGTGTCCGGAAAGGTTTCTACATGGGAATGGGGGACAGAGTTGTTCCAGGTACCGTTGTTTGAACAGCGAGGAGGTTTCCAGAGAGCAGTTACTCTGAAAGCTGCTGACAATACGGAATTTGAGGCTACTCCTTTATACTCATATAGAGTAATTAAAGACAAAGCGATTGATGTTGTTTTCGATAATAAGCATATAGGTAATGGCGATGGCTTTATGAGGTCCTTGGAGGATAACATTTTGGAACCGCGTATTTACGACCTAATTAAAGAAGAAAGCCGGAAGTATAAAACAGATACGCTTATGGCCGATGGTGGCTCTTTAGCTTTTGAAAAGCAGCTAGAGGATATTGTTAGGGCGGAGTTTAAAGAACGAGGGTTAGATTTAAAATCGTTTTCTGCTCAATTAGAGTTTAGTAAGAGAGTCCGGGAAAAGATTGATAATAGAAACGAGGTCAACACTAATATTTCCGTTATTGATCAGAAAATCGAGGAACAGAAAAAGCAAAACGAACTGGAAAGATTAAAAACCGAACAGGCTCTTATCACATCGAAAGGGTTAACTAAAGAAATTCTATACAAACAGTTTATAGACAAATGGGACGGAAAAACGCCGCTGTATGGGGTAACTCCAGAATTTCTGAAGATGACGAATTAAAGCCCGTAAGTAAATTGGAAAGAGGAGGGGTACGATCCATGCAGTTTCCAACTTTGGTGTCGCTGGGATGGCTGCATGGGTTGTTAAGAAACATCTTGGAAAAATGTTTTGCACCCCCTTTATTCCTCTGGATGGAAATTATGTAAAATGCTTGAATGCCTGTGAACCGATCGTATTTCACATTCCAAATGGCAAGAAAGCTCAATTGTTGTTTTTACGTCCTACGGACGGCTTATCGTCTTTTGATTTCCTTTACGAGAGCGCGAATTTCTCGTACAAGGAGGACAAGCAACAGCAAATAAATTTCCATTACGGCTGCAAAGTTAAAACTTTTTAGCCAAAAGCCGGTGAAAAATCCGGCTGTTTGCTCGGTTCGTCTATCGGAAAGGACATCTGCCTTTCGAGCAGAAAAGAATGGTTCGACTCCATTACCGAGTACAACAAGCCCGAAGTACAAGGGAACGAACATGCAGGTTATGCTGAGACAAGTCAATATGCAAGTAAACTAAGCCCTGTTCGGAATCGTTGGTCCGGGAGTGTGATACCGAGCTGTTGGTAGAATCGGTATGTTAGATGTCTTTACGGGAGTGTTCGATTCCTCCACCATCGCCGAAAGGGGATGGGTCGGTTAGGGAGATAAAGACATCATTTGCTCTTATAGCTTAGTGGTAGAGCAGATGACTGTTAATCATCAGGTCGGTGGTTCAAATCCATCTAAGAGCGCATTTAAGGTTAAAAAGATTGTTATTGGATTAGCTTATTTTTCTTTCCGCAAAGCTGTGAAGTTGTGAAACTTCCAGCTCTCTGGTTCATTAGCCAAGTGGTAAGGCAATGGTCTGCAAAACCATGATCGCAGGTTCGATTCCTGCATGGGCCTCAAATGGGATGCAATTAATTTTCCACGATTTTAAATTGATTTATATGACAGTATCCAATAAATTGAAAGAATACTATAGAGCATATTATCAGAAGCATAAAGAAAGGCTAAAAGAATATGCCAGACAATACTATCAAAAGCATAAAGAAGAAATAAAAAGAAAAAACAATGCTTTTTATCATAGTCACAAATACCGAAATGCGATGTATTACCGTAATAAAGTAAATAGTGGTCAAGTAGCACAATATGTCAAAAAGCGGAACCAACGTATTGTGAATACAAAGATTAGTATATTGCTTTATTCTTTATCTCACCAGAAAGAAATCTTAGATGAGAAGAGAAAAAGAGACGAGTTACGTAAAAAAAAGAATAGAGAAGGTGCTAAAAAACGTTATTACAAACAAAAAGAAGAGGGCACTCTAAGAACTTACCAAGATAGGCGTGACTATCTAAGAGCTTATAATAAAGAATATTATTATCGAAAACGTAAACAAAGTAATGGGGAGTTGCAATTACTCCCCAAAGATAACAACCATAGGGCTAATATGGTTGTGAAATCAAAATGACAGCGGCTATTCGTAAAGTTGAATCAAAAGAGATATGACATTATAGTGCATTAGTTCAGTGGTTAGAACACTACACTGTCACTGTAGAGATCACGAGTTCGATTCTCGTATGCACTGCAAAAATACAACCATGCAGCCAACTACTGCATGGAGGAAGATAAAAATAAATCAATTGTTAAATCTACGGACAATCCATTTGCCTATAAAGTAGCTTGCAATACAAACCGCGAAACTGGCAGTAATTGACACTGCTAATGTCAAGTCCAGATTGATGTCGTAGTTAACATTAACATTTACGTTGGTTGTAAAGTTGGCGTTAATGTTTGTATTACAACTATTTATAGTAAACATCTGAAGGAAAGCCGTTATCAACGGATTCATTTCAATCAGTTTTAACCGCAAAGATACGGCTTTTCTTCTTATTGTCCGTCTAAAAGCATTATTATGAGTAGTCAAACAAAAACATCCGGTAATGGAATCGGATTCTTAGGATTGCTGGCAATTGTGTTTATCACATTAAAGTTGTGCAATGTAATCAATTGGTCATGGTGGTGGGTAACTTCACCTCTTTGGGGAGGAGTTGCTGTTCATTTTGCCATTATTGCAATTTCATTGCTTGTACATGCAATTGCAATCATAGTGAGAAGTATGATTAATAAGAAATAACCATCAGCTTATTTGAGTAGTTATGAAAACAGGAGTAATATTGGCTCGATTCCAGCCTATACATAATGGACACCTACAGCTGATAAAGAAGGCTTGTGACGAGAATGAGCAAGTTTTAGTTATTATTGGATCAATAGATAAACTCTCAAAACGGAATCCGATACCTTGGACTATCCGAAAACAGCTTGTTGAAAAGGCGATTAAAGACCATTCTCTTCACGAAAAAACGAAGATTGTTGAGCTTGCTGACCTTTCTGATGAATCTGACAACAGTCACGATTGGGGTTTTTATCTTTATTCGTTTATTGTTAGCAAAATCAACCAGTCTGATTTCACCATCTATTACTCTGATGGATTTGAGACCATCACATCTTGGTTTCCAGGATTTCTTTTAAGGAATAACGTGTCTCTATCTTTACTTGCCAGAAACACTTGTGAAGATGGTGTGTCAGCAACTATGGTGCGTGATATGATACTTGCTGATAGCCTTCCAGAAAATAATGTGGTCCCACAGTGCGTGTATGATATGCGCCAGACAATTAAGGCATTTTTAAACGTTTTCAAATAAAAATATGAAAAAGTACATTGAAACAAAACAGATTGAAGCCGAGCCTATGACATTGGGCGACTTCGTTCAAGAAACGGGTAGAAACCCCTATGGTAAGGACATTGAAAACCATAAAGAAACCGAGAAAGGTTATCGTGTTAAATACGAAGATGGTTACGAAAGTTGGTCGCCTGCCAAAGCGTTTGAGAAATCATACAAGTGTGCAGACACCTTTCTTGACCGTTTGCATATTGAAATGAAAGACTTGTATGACAGGTTGGATAAACTTGTTGCTTTCATTGATTCTGGAAAGATGGATGAAGTGGTAACAGACAACTACCAAAAATTTTTGTTACGCTTACAGCAAGTAGTGATGGGTAATTACGTGAAAACACTTGAATGTCGTATTGGATGTCTTGATGGTGCTCCTAATGCTCCGTTTAACCAGATGTCTTTCGGAGTTGCAATCGAAGCGTTGAAATTTGGTCTTGCTATTCGTAGAAAAGGTTGGAATGGAAAGGGATTGTGGGTCATCAAGCAAGTCCCGGCACACATCGAAAGCGATATTGTTCCGAAGATGCAGTCACTTCCTCAATCGGCAAAGGACCTTATTCTGAAAGGCAAGGGTTTCATTAACTATACAAGCCAATGCCTTATCTACAACGAGAATACTGGTCGTGCTGATTCATGGATTCCGTCTATCAGTGACGTGTTTGCAGAAGATTGGGAGATTGTTCAACAATGAAGTTTCAATCATATAGAAACAGCAATTTTTTCTGCAAAAAGCTCTTTTGTTTGTCAATGATTATAAGTTGGATATAAAGACGTTAATTATGATTATATTAAAAACAACAAAAAGTAGCATTGAAATAGTAAAACAAATGGTCAAAGAAATGAACGATTTTGAGTTCAGAGCGTATACACCTGAATGTCATTTCTACTATAATTTATTATGTGATGAGCTATCACAGTTTGTAAATGAACATCTCGTTTGTGATGCAACAGTTCGTCAAGAAGCAAAACAATATATCTATAATAATTTAAAGCGTTTATATGTACCTGGAATTGGGATATTACCATTTCCTGAGATGGAGTTGTAGTATGTTAGAAGTTTCTCGAAACACATATTCTGAGATTCATAGTCCATATAAAAATTGAGCTGAAAGGAGAGCTATGAATAAAAAGAAATAAAATCCAATAAAGACATAGATTTATTCTCATAATGAATTATCTTTGTACTATAAACAAGTGAGTCTATCCTACATTTATTAACCTATGGTTGGTAATGTAGATGAATTGAAATATTGGGATGTGATACTAAAATGATACCAAATGTGTAATTATCTGACTATCAACATCAATTTTACCCCCTGAGGGTGTACAAAGAATGAAGAAGTAACTTAGTTACTTCTTTTTTTGTTTATATGAACTGCCTTGTAAGGGATCAGTTGTAAATCTTGTGAGGACTACTCTTCAACTCAATTTGAGCCTACTCTTCGGGACTTGTTGCTCCTTAGCCCGAAAGATGCTTGCCGATTTAATCAGACCTGCCTGGTTTAATAGTCTATGCTTCGTTGATTAATCCCTTTTGTATGCTAAGTTAATGTCTTTTGAAAGCAATAAGAACAAGTTTCAGGTACGTGATCCCATCGGTTCATGTACGTGGGCTGATGGGATCACGTGCGTAGTCTGAATGTTTCACGTACGTAAAACGAGAGCATATATCCTGCAAAATGTATTAATCAAGGCTTGTTGATGTATTAAGTATACTGGCTTTAACTATTATACATGCCATCTAAAATGTCTTAGGAGGCCAAAGAAGCATCGTTTAATGCTTTAGCAAATAAAATTTTGTTGTGACTGGGGGGAGAAATAATTGATTAATAGGAATTATAGAAGGTAAAAAGGGGGTAAAATACAATTTTCGGGTCGAAAATCCAGTTCTCTGTGATAAAAAGAAAAAGAAGTTAGTTCCTGTTTAAATGTTGGTAATCAGTGTAGTAGGAGATATGGGTGATAATAGAAGGTGATAAATGAATTCATATAAATTCTATTATCACCTTATTATCACCGCTTATTGTCACCACTATTTTATTGATTACTAACTATTTAACTATAAAAGGTGACAAGTGACAATAGAATCGTATATGAAACTACAGGGAGAGGAGCGTTATTTTAAAAAAATACCGCTGTGGAGCATCGTGCCCCGACAGCGGTATTACTATTTAGTAATTCTTGTTTTAGAATTTGAAGAAGTTCTTGGCATTGTTGTAGCTGATGTCTTCGATCATCTGATTTACTCGATCCATTTCAGATACCGGAATTTCTCCGTTCTCCACATCACGTCCTACCAAATTACATAATGTACGGCGGAAGTATTCATGGCGTGGATAGGAAAGGAATGAACGGGAGTCTGTCAGCATACCTACGAAACGGCTCAAAAGTCCAAGTACTGACAACGCGTTCATTTGTTTTTCCATACCATCTTTCTGGTCGAGGAACCACCATCCGGAACCGAACTGAATCTTGCCGGCTATCGAGCCATCCTGGAAGTTGCCCAGCATAGTGGCAATCACTTCATTGGCGCAAGGATTCAGGTTATAAAGGATTGTCTTGGTCAACTTGCCGTTAACGTTCAGGCGGTCGAGGAATTTAGACATTGCCTTGGCTGTTGTAAATTCGCCGATAGAGTCGAAGCCTGTATCGGGTCCTAACAATTTGAACATCTTCGTATTGTTGTTACGGATAGCACCGTAGTGGAACTGCTGGGTCCATCCTTTTTCCCAGTCCATTTCTCCGAAGATTACCAACATAGCAGACTTGAATTTCAGAATTTCTTCTTTAGTCAATTCAGCTCCGCCATATACCTTATTAAATATAGCTTTGATTTCTGCGTCGGTGTAATCTTCTGCATAGAACTCTTCGATACCGTGGTCGGACAAGCGGCAACCCTGTTCGGCGAAGAAGTCATGACGTTTGCGGAGAGCCGCAATCATATCGTCGAAATTGGAGATTGTCACGCCGCTTACTACAGACAGTTTTTCTACATAAGCGCGGAAGTCGGCAGGAACTTCTACTGCCATTGCCTTGTCTGGGCGCCAGGTAGGCAACATTTTGATTTCAAAACCGCTTTCGCGTGTCTGGATATGATATTCCAGAGAATCAATCGGATCGTCCGTAGTACATACTACTTCCACGTGGTAACGACGCATCATTCCGCGAGCTGAGTATTCCGGCTGAGCCAGCTTCTCGTTACACTCGTCGTAAATCTCGCGTGCAGTCTTCGGGCTTAAAATCTTGTCGATGCCGAAAGCAGTCTTCAATTCCAGGTGTGTCCAATGATACAACGGATTGCGGAAGGTATAAGGAACGGTTTCAGCCCATTTTTCGAACTTTTCCCAGTCTGTGGTATCTTTTCCTGTACAATAGCGTTCGTCTACGCCATTTGTACGCATTGCACGCCATTTGTAATGGTCGCCACCCAACCAGATTTCAGTCAGTGATTTAAACTTGTAGTCGTCAGCTACCATTTGGGGGATTAAATGACAGTGGTAGTCAATAATCGGCATTTTAGCCGCATGCTCGTGATACAACTTTTGTGCAGTTTCTGTCTGCAGCAAGAAGTTTTCATCCATGAAGTTCTTCATTGTTACTGTGTTTTTAGTATATAAAATTATTACTTTCTGCATTTATACCTATATAGTATTGATTTTAAAGCTAATAGGTGTAAATCTTTGTTTTAGTTTTATTAACCGTTATCGAACACAAAAATAGAAAATTTACTTGGAGTAACAAAATAATTCGTATATTTGCAGCGATTATTTATAATATTTAAGTTTTAGCACTATGGAGGACCAGAACTATACCATCAAAGACATTGCCCGTATGGCGGGTGTTTCCGCCGGAACGGTTGACAGAGTGCTGCACAATCGCGGCGACGTATCTCCTCAAAGCAAGGCTAAAGTACAAAAGGTATTGGATGAAATTCACTACCAGCCTAATGTATTTGCTATCGGACTGGCTGCCAAGAAGAAATATTCTTTCGTTTGTCTGATACCTTATTATATAGAGCACGACTACTGGCATTCGGTAGTGGGAGGCATCGAGCGGGCACGTCAGGAATTGCGTCCTTTCAATGTGAGTGTGGATTATCTTTGCTATCATCAGGGGAACAAGGAAAGTTATCTGGAAGTGTGTCGCAGAGTTGAAGAAAGCAATGTCGACGCTGTACTGATCGCTCCGAACTTCAGAAATGAGACATTGGCTTTGACAGACTATCTGCAAGCTAAAAAAATAGCTTATGCATTCATTGACTTCAATATGGAGGAAGCGAACGCACTGACCTATATCGGACAGGACTCTTATAAAAGCGGATACATTGCCGCCAAAATATTAATACGCAACTATCAGGCCGGAGAGGGGCAGGAGCTGGTTTTGTTCTTGAGCAATAATAAGAACAGTCCGGCAGAAATACAGATGCAACGGCGTTTGGCAGGATTTATGAGCTTTATCACCGAAGAGTATGAAGAGTTGGTGATTCATGAAGTGGTACTGAACAAGTCTAATCAGGAAAATAATCAAAAGACATTGGATGAATTTTTCCGGCTGCATCCGAAAGCTACGTTGGGTGTCGTATTCAATTCCAGAGTTTATCAGCTGGGCGAATATCTCCGTAGTGCGGGACGTAGCATGAAGGGGCTGATAGGATATGACCTTCTGAAAGCAAACGTGGAATTGCTGAAATCCGGTGATGTGCATTATCTGATCGGACAACGCCCGGGGCTGCAGGGATATTGTGGCGTAAAAGCTCTTTGCGACCACGTCGTTTTCAAGAAATCCGTTGAACCGGTAAAGTACATGCCCATCGACATTATGATAAAGGAAAATATTGATTTTTATTTCGAATTTGTATAATATCAACTTTATAAATTACAACTAACATGAAAGCATTAAACAAAGAAACAGCTCCTAAAGTACAACGTCCGGAGCGCATTATCCAATTTGGCGAAGGTAACTTTTTACGTGCATTTGTAGATTGGATTATTTACAACATGAACCAGAAGACTGACTTCAACAGCAGTGTGGTAGTGGTTCAACCGATTGATAAAGGTATGGTCGATATGCTGAATGCACAAGATGATTTGTACCATGTTAACCTTCAAGGATTGGATAAAGGAGAAGTGGTTAACAGCTTGACAATGATTGATGTAATCAGTCGCGCATTGAATCCTTATACGCAGAATGACGAGTTTATGAAGCTGGCTGAACAACCGGAAATGCGCTTTGTTATCTCGAACACTACAGAAGCCGGAATCGCCTTTGATCCGACTTGCAAACTGGAAGATGCTCCCGCTTCATCTTATCCGGGCAAGCTGACTCAATTGCTGTATCATCGTTTTAAAACATTCAACGGTGACAAGACGAAAGGTCTGATCATTTTCCCTTGCGAACTGATCTTCCTGAATGGCCACAAGCTGAAAGAAACGATTTATCAGTATATCGACCTGTGGAATCTTGGCAATGAATTCAAGACTTGGTTTGAGGAAGCTTGCGGAGTATATGCGACATTGGTAGACCGTATCGTTCCGGGATTCCCTCGCAAGGATATTGCTGCTATCAAGGAAAAGATACAGTACGATGATAACCTTGTTGTGCAGGCTGAAATCTTTCACCTGTGGGTAATTGAAGCTCCGCAGGAAGTGGCAAAAGAATTCCCGGCTGATAAGGCAGGGCTGAATGTATTGTTTGTTCCGTCGGAAGCTCCTTATCACGAACGCAAAGTAACTTTGCTCAATGGTCCTCACACGGTTCTTTCTCCGGTAGCATACTTGTCGGGTGTGAATATCGTGCGTGATGCTTGCCAACATGAGGTAATCGGCAAGTATATTCATAAAGTGATGTTTGATGAATTGATGGAGACATTGAATCTTCCGAAAGAGGAACTGAAGAAGTTTGCAGAGGATGTATTGGAACGTTTCAACAATCCATTCGTCGATCATGCGGTAACAAGCATTATGCTTAACTCATTCCCGAAATATGAAACTCGTGATCTTCCGGGATTGAAGACTTATCTGGAACGTAAAGGGGAACTGCCGAAAGGACTGGTACTCGGATTGGCTGCTATTATCACTTATTATAAAGGTGGTGTACGTGCAGACGGGGCTGAAATTGTACCGAACGATGCTCCTGAAATCATGAACTTGCTGAAAGAGCTTTGGGCTACCGGTTGCACGAAGAAGGTTACCGAAGGTGTACTGGCAGCAGAGTTTATCTGGGGCGAAGATTTGAATAAGATTCCGGGACTGGCAGCAGCTGTAAAGGCTGATCTGGATTCTATTCAGGAGAAAGGTATGCTTGAAACGGTAAAGGGTATCCTTTAAGTAAGTAATATCATATAAAAACAGCGTCACTGTTCGTTGTGAATGGTGACGCTGTTTTTATGTGTATATATGATATCAAAGATAGTTCTGATAGAAAGGAGAAAAACAGTTTTCTTTCTATTCAGCTTCAGCTGTATGAAGAATGAATGTGGTAGCTCCGATAGTTACGATTGCTCCGTCTTCCATGCGGACGCGGTCTTTATCTCCCAGAATCTCATTCATGAGAAAGGTACCTGTGAGGCTGGGGGCGTCCCGTAATGTGTAGACAAGCTTTCCCTGTTTGTTACGCTTCACATTAATGATGCAGTGGCGTCTGTCCATACTCATGTCACCGCTTTCGATCGGAGTATTGATAACGGTACCCACGCAACGACGGCCTATCACATTATCACCTTCTTGCAACGGAAGTACTTGTTTGAAACCAAACACGTTTTCAATAACCGTAATATAACCGAATTCTTCTTTATGAGCCTCCGCTTCTTCTTCCAGGTTCTCTTCCTTTCTAAGGGCTTTTACTTTGCTTTTTCCGAGACGGATGCTGAATTGTTTGCCACAATGTTCGCATTCAAATACAAGCGATTGACCTTCGCTGTATTTGGTTTCATCAAAAAAAAGGTAATTCTCACATTTAGGACAAAGAACTCGTTTCATGTTTCAAAAGGGGATTTATTTTGCCAGTAACCAGGCATTCTTATAAGTTTCGTTTTTTCTAAGCTCCAGTAGTTGTTTGGTAGCTTCTTCGCGATTTCCGAATGAACGGATGCTGACACGTACTTTGCCATCGCTGTTCAAGGCTTTCGCTTCGGCAAATCCTTTTGCCTTTAATTGTTCTGCCATTGCTTCAGCATCTTTCAGACCGATTCCTCCTGCTACGATAATGTGAAAGGGATGATTGGCCTGTGGCTGAACTGCGGGTGCAACCGGAGTTGTCACTGCGGTCGTAGTCGGTATTGTTGCTGTCGGTGCGGCCGGTGTTGTTTCCTGCTTGGCAACCTTGACTTCTTTGACAGCGATAGGTCTTGAAGTTCTGGCTTTATCAGCGGTAACTTTCTTCGTCTGACCAGTCGCATTCTTTTGATTATGCTTTGTTTCTACAGAAACAGGAGTGACTGCAACCGATTGTTTTTCTATTTGCTCAAAAAGCTCGGCAGGCAGCAACTGGGCATAATTGTTCTTCTCGACATACGTATTTTCTACAGGAGTAGAGAATGCGAAGAACATAACGATAACGGCAATCATTGCCGCAGCATTACGAAGAAGGGTACGACTGATGCTGATTTCATACGTTTTCTTTTCTTTCGTCAGACTGGCAGGTACCAGTATTCTTTCTTTTCGCTGCAACGCAGAGAGCTCACGCATCTCAAAAGAATCCAGTCCATATAATGAAGGAGTCGTTATCTTATGATCATAAGGAGTGAATTCGTAGTTCCCGTAAATGTTATAACGGATTTCACCCACGTTTTCCAGATCGGCTTTACCTTCTTCATGAAGAATCTCGACGAAGGCGTTCACTTCTTTCTCCACCATACGGGTAGCATCGGCAAAACTGGTGTCATGCGCAGACATATAGGACTGTACCAACACGCCGTCATTCAGTTTAAGCTGAGAATTGAAACCGATGATACGGGTAGGAGGTAAAAAAAGATTTTCTTCTTTTACATAGGTTGCGGGAGCGTAGTGTGCTACGAATCCGCCAAAATTAGGAACGATTACGCAATCGTTCTCTAACAACAGAGCCTCTATGTGTTGTGCTAATTCAATCATAGTGCAAAATTAAGAGATTAATTGAATATATCCCAGAAAACTTCGAAAAAATCACTACTTTTGCATCGTTTTACTTATTACTACTAACGATGAACTATATACAGACAGAAATAGATGGGGTGTGGCTGATAGAACCCAATGTTTATTCTGATGAACGGGGCTACTTTATGGAAGCCTTTAAGAAAGAGGAGTTTGAAGCGAAGATCGGTCCGGTAGACTTTGTGCAGGATAATGAATCGAAATCGTCCTTTGGCGTATTGCGGGGACTGCACTATCAGAAGGGTGAATACAGCCAGGCAAAGTTAGTTCGCGTTCTGAAAGGAAAGGTGCTGGATGTTGCTGTCGATTTGCGCCGGTCGTCACCGACTTTTGGAAAACATGTCAGCGCATTGCTCAGTGAAGAAAATAAAAGGCAGTTTTTTATTCCCCGTGGTTTTGCTCATGGCTTTGTGGTGTTGAGCGAAGAAGCTGTGTTCATGTATAAGGTAGACAATAAATATGCTCCGCAAGCGGAAGCGTCTATAGTATATAATGATGAAACGTTAGGCATCGACTGGATGCTTGGGGAGTCGCAGATGCTTTTGTCGCCCAAGGATAAAGAGGGCATGGCTTTCAGAGATGCTGTATATTTTGAATAAACTCTAACAAACGATAGATATGAAAATAGCGATTGTCGGAACCGGTTATGTTGGTTTGGTAACTGGAACATGTTTTGCTGAAATTGGCGTAAATGTAACTTGTGTAGATACGAATAGCGAGAAAATAGAATCTTTGCAGAAAGGAGTGATTCCGATCTATGAGAATGGATTGGAAGAAATGGTACTTCGCAATGTCAAGGCAAAAAGACTGAAATTCACGACTTCGCTTGAGAGTTGCCTGGACGATGTTGAGGTTATATTTAGTGCTGTCGGTACGCCTCCGGACGAAGATGGCAGTGCTGATTTGAGTTATGTGCTGGAAGTTGCCCGCACCATCGGTCGTAATATGAATCAATATAAATTGGTAGTGACGAAGAGCACGGTTCCTGTAGGTACTGCGCGCAGAGTTCGTGCCGCTATACAGGAAGAACTGGATAAAAGAGGAGTGAACATTGAGTTTGATGTGGCTTCCAATCCGGAATTTCTGAAAGAGGGCAATGCTATCAGTGACTTTATGAGTCCGGACCGTGTAGTGGTAGGAGTGGAGTCTGTTCGTGCGGAGAAACTGATGTCGAAACTCTATAAGCCGTTTTTATTGAATAACTTCCGTGTTATTTTCATGGATATCCCATCGGCTGAAATGACGAAATATGCGGCTAACTCTATGTTGGCAACCCGTATCAGCTTTATGAATGACATCGCGAACTTGTGTGAACTGGTAGGTGCCGACGTAAATATGGTACGTAGCGGTATCGGTTCTGATACTCGTATCGGACGCAAGTTCCTATACCCAGGTATCGGATATGGTGGCTCTTGTTTTCCTAAAGATGTGAAAGCATTGATCAAGACTGCCGAGCAAAACGGGTATACTATGCGTGTACTTCGTGCGGTGGAAGATGTGAATGAGGCGCAGAAAGGAGTCTTGTTTGAAAAACTGATGAAGCAGTTTAATGGTGATTTGAAAGGTAAGACCATCGCCTTGTGGGGATTGGCTTTTAAACCGGAAACGGATGATATGCGTGAGGCTCCGGGATTGGTATTGATCGATAAACTTCTGAAAGCAGGTTGTCAGATACGCGCATATGATCCGGCTGCAATGAATGAGTGTAAACGTCGTATCGGTGATGTTATTTATTACGCCCGCGATATGTATGATGCGGTACTTGATGCTGATGTCCTGATGTTAATTACCGAATGGAAAGAATTCCGTCTGCCTTCATGGGCTGTCATCAAAAAAACTATGAATCAGCAAATTGTGCTGGATGGACGCAATATCTATGATAAAAAAGAAATGGAAGAGCTCGGATTTATTTATTCATGCATTGGTAAATAAGATAATTAGAGTATCTTTATACACAAAATTTAGACAAATGACGAAATATGTAGCGATATCGTTAGTAGCGATCTTGCTCGCAGCATGTAACAGCAGTAAGAATCCGCACTCTTCCTCCGGACAAGAGGAGGATTTGAGTGCGAAAGAACTGCTGCAAGGAATCTGGCTGGATGATGAGACTGAGAGCCCGTTGATGCGTATAGAAGGGGATACCATCTATTATGCAGATTCGCAGAGCGCTCCTATTACATTCAAAATCATACGGGATACTCTTTATACTTATGGCAATGATACTACCTATTATAAGATAGATAAGCAGGGGGAGCATATTTTCTGGTTTCATTCGATTGCAGATAATATGATCAGATTGCATAAATCTGAAGATCCTAATGATTCGTTATCTTTTGTCGGTCAGGAAATGATTATTCCCACCTATACGGAAGTAACGAAGCGCGATAGTATTGTGAACTATAATGGTAGCCGCTATCGTGCTTATGTGTATATCAATCCATCCAAAATGAGGGTGATCAAGACTATATATACTGAAGACGGTATTAGTATGGATAATGTGTACTACGATAATGTGATGCACATTTGTGTGTATGAAGGCAAGAAGAGCCTGTTTGCCAGTGATATTACCAAGCAGATGTTTGAAAGTGTGGTTCCTGCGGATTTCCTGGTGCAGGCAATCTTATCTGATACTAAATTTGTAAAGGTAGACCGGAATGGTTTCCATTATCAGGCTGTTTTATCCATTCCGGAAAGTTCTATTTACAGTATAGCAAATTTGACTGTCAGCTTTAGCGGCAAGTTGACTATTACTCCGACGAAATAGCCTAATGTTTTTTAGTTTCTTGCAGGAGAAGAGGGGCGGTTATTGCCTTTTTTTCCATTGTTGTTATTCCTTTTTCCTCCGAAGCTTCTTCTTTTAGAACTGTCACCTCTCTTATTGTTGTAAGAGCGGGGCTTGTATTCCGGTGCTTCTCCTAATTCGGCGGGAACGGGAATTTTATATATTTCTTTTTCAAGAAAGTTCTCGATGGATTTGAAGTTGCTCTGTTCTTTCTCGCTGATAAAGGTGAGTGCTACTCCGTCATTGTTGGCACGTGCTGTACGTCCGATACGGTGCACATAATCCTCGCTGTCATGGGGGACATCAAAGTTGATAACCAATCGGATGTCGTCAATATCGATACCACGGGCAACGATATCCGTAGCAACCAGAATATTGATTCTTCCGGCTTTAAATTCGTGCATGACCACTTCACGTTGTGCCTGTTCAAGATCCGAATGCATTTCTCCTACATTCAGTTTCATCATTTTCAGAGCCTTTGTTACTTCTTTAACCTTGATTTTGGAGGAAGCGAAAATAATCACACGTTCGGGTACTTCGTCAGTAAAAAGGCTGCGTATGATACCTAGCTTCTGATTCTCGTAACATACATAAGCTGCCTGGATGATTTTATCTGCCGGTCTTGAAACGGCAAGTTTGATTTCCGCCGGATTATTCAGAATTGTTTTTGCCAGTTGCTGTATTTTGGCAGGCATAGTTGCCGAGAACATGATTGTCTGTCGTTCTTTCGGCAAATATTTCACGATTTGCATGATATCTTCGTAGAATCCCATATCAAGCATACGGTCTGCTTCGTCCAGTATAAAATAAGAAACCTTGGAAAGATCTACGTATCCAAGGCTTAAATGGGCTATCAGCCGTCCGGGAGTAGCTATTACTACATCTGCACCTAACGTAAGTCCCTTCTTCTGTTGTTCGAAAAGGATTCCGTCATTTCCACCGTATACGGCAACACTCGATGCGGGCATAAAATAGGAGAAGCCTTCCATTTGCTGGTCGATTTGCTGTGCCAATTCCCGGGTAGGGGACATAATGACACAGTTAATGGCATCTTCGGGATGTCCTCCTTCGGATAACTTATTCAGGATAGGCAGCAGGAATGCTGCTGTTTTACCAGTGCCCGTTTGTGCAACTGCTATCAAATCTTTACCTTCTAGTATGATTGGAATTGCTTGTTCCTGTATAGGCGTGCACTCGTCAAATCGCATGGCGTCAAGCGCATCAAGCACATTTGCATTTAGTTTTAGTTCGGAAAACTTCATTACTTCTTTTTATTTGCCGACAAAGATAAAATAATTTTTGGTCTCAATTACATATTCAAATAAGAATCTTTGAATCCCAGGAAATAGAGCACTCCGTCAAGCCCGATGGTATTGATGGATTGTTTGGCATTTGCCACTACTTTGGGCTTTGCGTGGAAGGCGATTCCCAGTCCGGCGATTCCCAGCATAGGAAGGTCGTTGGCACCGTCTCCAACGGCTATTGTCTGAGCAATATCAACCTTCTCTACCTGAGCGATCAGACGGAGGAGTTCGGCTTTTCGTTTGCCGTCTACTACGTCTCCCAGATAGCGTCCGGTTAATTTGCCGTCTACAATTTCCAATTCGTTCGCATATACGTAATCTATGCCATATTTCTTTTGCAGATACTGACCGAAATAGGTGAATCCTCCGGAAAGAATAGCAATTTTGTATCCATATTTTTTCAGTACATACATCAGGCGGTCTACTCCTTCTGTAATAGGAAGGCTTTCTGCTATTTCCTGCATGACTGATTCATCCAGTCCTTTTAACAAGGCTACACGACGTGTGAAGCTTTCTGTAAAGTCTATTTCTCCACGCATGGCGCTTTCTGTAATTGCCTTTACTTCATCGCCTACACCTGCACGGATAGCCAGCTCGTCGATTACCTCAGTTTCGATCAAGGTAGAATCCATATCGAAACAGATCAGACGACGCATACGGCGGTACATATTATCTTGCTGGAAAGAAAAGTCCATCTCCTGTTCGCTAGCCAGCTGCATCAGTCGCTCCTGCATGGCGATACGGTCTTTCGGGGTACCGCGTACGGAGAACTCGATACAGGCACGGGTACGGGTATCCGTTTTGTCCTCATCCAAAGGGATACGCCCCGTCAGACGTTTGATGGCATCAATGTTTAAGTCTTGTTCTGCTAGTACGCGGGTAGCGGCAGATATCTGGCGGGCGGACAGTTTGCGGCCCAATACCGTCAGTATATAGCGGTTTTTCCCCTGCATACCTACCCAGTTCTCATACTGGTCAGTTCCTATCGGTTCGAAACGAATGGTTACTCCCAATGAAGATGCCTTAAACAGCAGCTCCTTCATAATGAATCCGGAATGCCTTTCTTCGCTTCTGAAAAGGATGCCTAACGACAAAGTATTATGGATGTCCGCCTGTCCGATATCAAGGATAGTAGCGTCATACTTGGCAAGTATTTCAGTTACGGAAGCGGTAAGTCCCGGACGATCTTCGCCGGTAACTCGAATCAGAATCAATTCAGTATTTGATGGTTGCATAAGAAAATAGACTTTAACGCTGCAAAAGTAGGGAAAAAAGTTCGTTTTTATGCTAAATAACATAAAAAGTTATACCCAAAAAGTAAGAAAATGGCTTGTTTTTTTGGAAGTTAATTTAATAATTACTTACCTTTGCATCCGGTTTCAAAATTAAAGGCACTGATAATCAGCGGATTCCTCTTCGCCTGATGCCTGAAAAGACAACGTTTCGGGAAGAAACCACTGTTTAAGGACAGTCCCGGATAGTATTAACTAAAACCGCATTACATGAATTCTTATGTAAAATGGATTTTTGTTGTATTACTGATTTGTTCCTTGACCGCTTTCGTTGAGAAAGACAAACCTACCGGAGGTTTGAGTGAGGGTGACGTAGCCCCTGATTTTAAAATCGAATCTGCGTCGAATGGGCAACCGGCTTTTAAGTTGGGTAATTTGAAAGGTAAATATGTGTTGCTTAGTTTTTGGGCAAGTTATGACGCGCAATCCCGGATGCAAAACGTAAGTTTGAGCAATGTGCTTCGTTCTTCCCGTAATGTGGAAATGGTTTCTGTTTCGTTTGACGAATACCAGTCAATCTTTAAGGAAACCGTTCGTAAGGACCAAATAGTTACGCCCACTTGTTTCGTGGAAACAGAAGGCGAGGACTCCGGATTATTTAAAAAGTACCGTTTGAATCGGGGGTTCACAAACTATTTATTGGATGGAAATGGTGTGATTATAGCCAAAAACATCTCTGCTGCAGATCTTTCTGCTTATGTAAGTGAGGTTGGTTGACAATCTCGAAAAGAGTAAGGAGAAAGAGGGATTTTCCGGATCACCGTTTGGTGATTAAAATGGAGAATAGACAAAAGAGGAAATGGATACAACAAAAAAGTTCCGCCTGTACTTGCTTTCGGCAAGAATAGGCGGAACTTCTATTTTAGATCTCCTTGATCTAAGTTTTATGTTTCCTTATTTAGGTGCTTTCTGATACAGATAGAATGCGATGCCTGCATAGAGGATATTGGGAATCCAGACTGCAATCGCAGGAGGCACGTTACCGTTTATGGCAAAGGTAGAAGTGATTGTCTGGAACAGGATATAAGAGAAGCTAAGCCCTAATCCAATACCCAGATGAAGTCCCATACCACCCTTCGTTTTTCGTGATGAAAGAGAAACCCCGATGATTGTCAGAATAAACGAAGCAAATGACATTGCAATTCGTTTGTGGTACTCAATTTCAAACTCTTTGATATTGGCAAATCCCCGTCGTTTCTGCTTTTCGATATATTCGCTCAGTTCCGGACTGGTCAGCATCTCCTGTTGATTCTTCATGATCAGGAAGTCCGATGGGTCCATATTTATAATAGAGTCGATCCGGTCTCCTTTGGTGATCTTTTCTTTTAGTCCGTCCAGTTCACGTACCATATAGTCGTGAATGGTCCATTTATTGACCGTTGTTGTATCGTAAGTGATACGGCGTGCCGTTAAGTGGGAGACAAGTTTCTTGTCGACAAACTTATCCAATGAAAAGCGGTTGCCGGTTTTCATTCCGTCATTGTAATTATCGATATAGGCTATGACACCACTGTCCACTTCCAACTGCACGTTTCGGACCGAGTTGACTTTCTTGGGTTTGATGTATTTATCTTCAAAGTTCAGACGGGTAACACTACCTTTGGGAATGATGAACGAACTCATCATGAATGTTGCCGCAGCAATGATGGCGGCAGAGATCATATAGGGGCGCATCATTCTTTTGAAACTCATACCGGTGGAGAACATGGCAATGATCTCAGAGTTCTCCGCCAGTTTGGAGGTAAAGAAGATAACGGCGATGAATACGAACAGCGGACTGAACAGATTGGAGAAGTAGGGGATGAAGTTCATGTAGTATTCAAAGATGATCTTGTCCCAAGGGGCTTCATGCTCCATCAGCTTGTCCATCTTCTCGTTGAAGTCGAACACCACCGCAATTGAGATAATCAATGCAATGGCAAATACGTATGTCCCCAAGAATTTCTTGATGATATACCAATCCAGCCGTTTTATTAATCGATTGCTTTTCATTCTTTATAATCTTGTTGACACTCTTTTTACCATCATCGGCTTCCAGGTAGAGAAATCTCCGGCAATGATATGTTTCCGGGCTTCACCTACCAGCCACAGGTAAAATGCCAGATTGTGTATAGAAGCAATTTGCATTGCCAGTAGTTCTTGTGCGTGGAAAAGGTGACGCAAGTACGCTTTGCTGTATAGCGTGTCTACAGCAGAAGCACCGTCTGCCTCGATGGGAGAGAAGTCTGTTTCCCATTTCTTGTTTCGCATATTGATGATACCGTCTTTGGTAAACAGCATGCCATTTCGTCCGTTTCGGGTAGGCATAACACAGTCGAACATATCGACTCCGCGTTCAATGCCTTCAAGGATATTTACGGGGGTACCGACTCCCATCAGATAGCGGGGCTTGTCTTTGGGAAGAATCTCGTTGACAACCTCTATCATCTCGTACATCTTATCTACCGGTTCGCCTACGGCCAGTCCGCCGATTGCATTTCCATCCGCTCCTTTGGAGGCGACGAATTCAGCGGATTGCTTACGCAAATCCTGATAAACACATCCTTGCACGATGGGGAAGAGAGACTGGTTGTAGCCGTATTTCGGTTCAGTTTCGTTAAAACGCTGAATACAACGATCAAGCCATCTGTGTGTCAGCCCTAATGACTTTTTGGCATATGCATAATCTGAATCTCCCGGAGGACATTCGTCAAAAGCCATCATGATATCAGCGCCAATGGTACGTTCTATATCCATCACCTTTTCCGGGGTAAAGATATGTTTGCTGCCATCAATGTGCGAGCGGAATTCGGCTCCTTCTTCCCGAAGTTTTCGTATTCCTGCTAATGAGAATACCTGAAAACCACCGCTATCGGTCAGCATAGGGCGATCAAAACCATTGAAGCGATGTAGTCCGCCTGCCTTTTCAATTACGTCTAGTCCCGGACGCAAGTATAAATGATAGGTGTTGCCCAGAATAATCTGTGCCTGGATATCTTCTTTCAGTTCTGTTACATGTACTCCTTTAACAGTGCCCAGTGTTCCCACAGGCATGAAGATAGGTGTTTGTATCTGCCCGTGGTCTGTTGTTATCAGACCTGCACGGGCATTACTTTTAGTGTCTGTATATTGTAACTCAAATGTCATTCCTGGCTGGGTTTCTTTACAGATAAATCAATGGCATCCGCAACTTTTTCGTCTGTCAGCGCAATTGCGAATACTTCTTTTATGTCGTTTACATAGTGGAATTGCAGTCCTTTTAAATATATGTCCTGAATTTCATCTATGTTCTTTTTATTTTCGGCACTCATGATGATTTCTTTGATTCCGGCACGTTTGGCGGCAAGAATCTTCTCTTTGATACCACCGACAGGAAGCACTTTGCCACGGAGAGTGATTTCTCCCGTCATGGCAAGGTTTGCTTTTACCTTTCTTTGGGTGAGAGCAGAAGCTAAAGAAGTAGCCATAGTAATACCTGCCGACGGTCCATCTTTCGGAATAGCACCTTCGGGGACATGGATATGTATATTCCAGTTGTCAAAGATGTCTTCATTCAGATCGAGGATGGAAGCATGTGCTTTGATGTATTCGAGTGCCAGCATAGCTGATTCTTTCATTACATCTCCCAAATTACCTGTTAGTGTAAGACGCGCACCTTTACCACGGCTCAGACTCGTTTCTACAAAGAGTATTTCACCGCCGACGGCAGTCCATGCCAGTCCGGTGACTACGCCTGCATAGTCATTTCCCTGATATTTGTCACGAGTATACTCCGGTGCTCCCAGGAATTCATACAAATCAGTCGGTTTAATTTCTGATTTGGCGAAATAACCGTCTGTTGCATATTGACGGGCAGATTTGCGGAGAATCTTGCCGATTTTCTTTTCCAGTTCACGGACGCCGCTTTCACGGGTATATGATTCGATAATCGCTTCCAAAGTATCTTTCGGAATCTTGATATCCGTCTTTTTAAGTCCGTTTGCTTCCAGTTCTTTCGGCAACAGGTGCTTACGGGCAATTTCAACTTTTTCTTCCGTGATGTATCCGCTGACTTCAATCAGCTCCATACGGTCGAGCAACGGGCCGGGGATCGTATTCAGATTATTGGCGGTTGCAATGAACAGTACTTTGGAAAGGTCATAATCTACATCCAGGAAGTTATCATGGAAAGAGGTATTCTGTTCCGGATCAAGTACTTCCAGCAAAGCTGATGACGGATCGCCCTGACGGTCGGCACTGACTTTGTCGATCTCATCCAGTATAAATACAGGGTTAGAGGCTCCTGCCTTAATCAGGCTCTTGATGATTCGTCCGGGCATAGCGCCAATATAAGTTTTGCGGTGACCACGAATTTCTGCTTCATCGTGCACACCGCCCAAAGACATACGGACATATTTTCGTTTCAGTGCCGATGCGATGGATTTTCCGAGGGATGTTTTACCAACTCCCGGAGGGCCGTACAAACAGATAATAGGTGATTTCATATCGCCTTTCAGTTTTAATACGGCAAGGTGTTCCAAAATACGTTCTTTTACTTTTTCCAGTCCGTAGTGGTCTTTATTCAACGTCTTTTCTGCATTTTTCAAATTCAGATTGTCTGTTGTATAAACTCCCCAAGGCAGGTTGAGCATTGTTTGCAGATAGTTGAGCTGTACGCTGAAGTCCGGTGATTGCGGATGTGTACGTTCCAGTTTCGCCAGTTCCTTCAGGAAAGTATCTCTTACTTCTGCATTCCAGTGCATTTTAACTGCTTTCAGGCGCATTTCTTCAATTTCCTGCTCCTGACCGCTGCCACCCAGTTCATCCTGGATCGTTTTGATCTGTTGCTGGAGGAAGTATTCACGCTGTTGCTGATCGATATCCTCACGGGCACGCATTTGGATGGATGCCTTGATTTCTGCCAGCTGTACTTCGCGATTCAAGATTTCCAATAGATGATAAGTACGCTCTCTTAATGAGTTGATACTTAATAAATCCATCTTCTCATCTTTCTTGAATGGCAGGTTGGCACAAATGAAATTAATGAGGAACATCGGATTACTGATGTTTTTTATAGCAAATGACGAGTCCTGATGCATTTCTGATGATTTGATATAACGCATCGTCAAGTCCTTGCATGTTTCAACCAGGGCTTGAAACTCTTTATCGTCTTTGTTTGGGACATCTTCTTCCAAAAGTTCGATCTCTCCCTTCAGATAAGGGTGTGTATCTACAATATCTTTCAGACGCAGACGTTTCATTCCCTGAAGGATGACTGTTGTTGTCTGGTCAGGCATTTCCAGTACCCGTACAATTCGTCCGACAGTGCCGACATTGTGCAAATCTTCCAGTTTGGGGTCTTCCGTGTGTGCCGATCTCTGGCAAATCACTGCAATATCTTTGTGTTTCTTTTCAGCTTCGCGAACCAGCTTTAATGAAGCCTTTCTGCCTACTGTAATAGGTAAAAATACTCCGGGAAACAACACCATATTACGAAGGGGGAGAACCGGAAGAATATCACCGGATTTTATATTCACATCAAACACATGTTCGTCATTGCCATCATAGTCGGTAATCAGTGAGAAGCCATTCTCACCAACTTCTTCTTCCAATAAGTATCTTTCTTTCATCTTTTCGTTTTAATTTAGTTTATGTCATACATAATATGCATAAATCGTTTGCAAAGTTAATTGATTCTCTTTAATAATAAAGCACAGTGTGGAATAAAAACACAAAAACAATGCCAAAATATCGGGCAGTAATGGATTTATTCCATAATAATTATTTATTTTTGACGGTTTTCAGCAAAGATCAATAAAAAACAGGTTTAGATGGCTAATAAAATGGCGAATCCTTTCTTTCAGTTTAAGCAGTTTACAGTATGGCATGACAAATGTGCCATGAAGGTAGGTACGGATGGGGTACTTTTAGGGGCGTGGGCTTCTGTTCAAGGGGCACATCGAATTTTAGATATTGGAACCGGGACGGGGTTGGTTGCTTTGATGCTGGCTCAACGTAGTCTGCCGGATGCAAATATTGTGGCGCTGGAAATTGACGAAGCCGCTGCCGGGCAGGCTAAGGAAAATGTGGCCCGTTCTCCCTGGAAGGATCGGATAGAAGTGGTGAAGCAAGATTTTCTGTTCTATCAGTCTCCGGATAAATTTGATGTGATCGTTTCCAATCCTCCTTACTTTGTGGATTCGCTTAGTTGTCCGGACCAACAGAGAAGCATGGCACGACATAACGATTCTCTGACTTATGAAAAGTTGCTGAAGGGTGTGGCTGATTTATTGAAGAAAGAGGGTACTTTTACAATCGTAATACCGACAGACGTGGCTGACAGGGTGAAGACTGCAGCTTCCGAATATCATTTATATGCAACTCGCCAGCTAAATGTAATAACCAAGCCGGGAGGAACTCCTAAACGGATGTTAATTACTTTTACGTTTAATAATGAGGGATGTATTAAGGAGGAACTGTTGACTGAAGTAGCCCGTCATCAATATAGTGAAGAGTATAAAGAATTGACTCGTGAATACTATTTGCATTTGAAATAATATTTTTGCATAAACAAAAAAAAGAGCTACTTAATGTAACTCTTTTTTTTCGTCGGGGTAGCGGGATTCGAACCCACGACCCCCTGCTCCCAAAGCGGCGTGATAATAAAGGATATTCAGCTACATATCAGTCAATTATAATGATGCGAGCTAACCATTTCAAAGATAGTTCAAAGAACGCTATTTTGAGGGCTTCATTTTAGCCCTTTCTAACTCATGATTCAATAAAGCAATTTCTTGCTTTTGGGCGCTGTTTTCTCGCAGTACTTTCTGGAGCTGTTGCCGGAGAGAAGCGATTCTTTTGTCTTTTTCTTCCATATTTTATATATTAAGATAAAACACTATGCGATTACAAGAACTTCACATCTATTCAGAAAAATCATCATCCAATACAAAAGTTTCCATCAAAAACAAGGATGGAAAAATACTTTTTGAATGTTGCTATTCTAATAATGTAATTCCAATTTTTAATCCTATTGAACTTCTAAAATTAGCCTTAGAAGGAGATATTGATGTTTTATTTCAAATGAAAACTAGTATATCCCAAAAATCAAACCAAGATGATTTTCGGATCAGTTGCGAGCAATCTCGTAGTGAAACTTGTCGGATGAATCAATAATGGTTAGGTCTTATTGGTTCGAACTCAACTGATACTTTGAGCTATTAATGACTTAATAATATCTATTACTGTTTCGCTTTTAAAAATGTATTCTAGTTTTTTAATAAAATCATCCTGATTATTTAATTCATATTTTTCTTCATTTATAGAATCAAATAATTCTAAAGGATAGGTATGTAGTCTATAGTGTGTTACTCTAAGTAATTCAAATCTATAGTTGTTCAATTTAGGAGCAATAATATAAAATGTATGTCTTAATGGATTCTCATTTAACGTTGGGCCTTTTTTAAATTTGTCTGGAACTATTCTTAAAAAGGTTTCACCAAACGCTGAAACAGTTTCTCCTGAAACGACTTCACCTAATACCATCTTGTGAGTATTTTCTTCAAGATATTCTGCTTGCTCTTTTAACAAAGTTTTAGGCATTACTTCAATGTTTGCATCAAAAATTGGCCATAAATTTCTTCTTTCCATATATTTATATATTAAATTTAAATATTAAAGGGAGGTGATCAGAGTATTTGGAATCTATAATGTTATTAGAGGTAATCAATTTATTTTCTGATATTTCAGTTATAATATCTAGTTTCATATCATCAAAAAAAGGAATCATTTCAGGTCTCATTAGAATCTGATCATATAAATGCCAATAATAATTAATAGGTTTAGAAGAATTGTAGTACATAGTACCACATACTTTTCCTTTACCCATGTCTCCTAAAAAGCTCCACATAGGATTATAAAAGAAATAATATTTCTTTCCATTAATAATAGCGGCATTTTTTAATGCAATATTTCTTTCCATTACAGCATGTAACCCTCTTGCTTTAATTAGTCCTTCATCAAATGGGTTCATATTTAAATCACCGCATATAATTGTTCTATGATGTCCCGATTTCTTTTCTACCCGATCAATGAATTCTTTTATATCTTCAGTTAACTCTGATTGATTTGCATCTGAATTATTTAATTTACTTGGTAAATGACAAACAACTAAAGTTATATATTCATTTAATATTTCACTGTATAACCTTTTGGCGCTGATACCTGTTTCATCTTCAAAGTTTTCTAAATTTCCAAAATTCTCACGTATATAAATTCGGACTTTTTCATTTGTAATAATAGGTTTTACATATTTATATTTATAACCTGATTTATTAATTTCATTTAGAAGTACATAAGGAGATATTGATGGATATTCAGCTATCATTAATAGATCAATCTCTCTTTCAATTATTATATTTTGGATTAGAGGAAATAAATCTTGATTTTTATGTATATTCCAATAGAGAAAAATCATATTGTCATCTGCTCAAAATCTGTAATACTTTATCCTTTAGTCCTAATTTTATAAATTCATCTTCAGTCACATCTAATTCTACCATAACTTTGGTTGATTTATTAGATGTAGAACTTATTATCTGTTTTAATCTTACAATTTCTTCTTTTGCTTCCTCTAACTCTTTGACTATATCTGATTGAGACATAGAATCTTCTCCAAATAAATATCCAACAGGTATATTAAAAACTTTAGCAATACTTTCAATACTAGATACTTTAGCATCTGCTCCTGAAAGAATATTATCCAACGTTGTTCTTGAAAAGCCACATTTATCAGCAATTTGAACTTTAGTGAACATTCCATTTTCGATGAGATTTTTTAATCTGTTGATATTCATATAGATATGATTTTAAGTATAATAAAGTTTTCATTTAAATTTAAATTAAGTACAATAAAGTTTGTGTTATTGAAAGTTTATTGTACATTTGCACTATAAAGTTAACCCAAAACAATGATAACGCCAAAATAAAAGGGCAATAAAGTTAACAAAATAGATTATTTACTCTAAATCAAATAAGAATATGACACTAAAAGAGTTTGAAGAAAGAACAGGAAAGCCAATCTCGGCAGAAACGTATGATGCCATCGAAAAGATGTACATGAATACTGAACTTGACAAAGATGAGTTTTGCAAATTGTATATGAAAGCTCCAGGAGCACTTGCTGAGATTGAAAAGCAAACGGTATTAGCTCGTGAATTATTTGAGGAAAAAAAATGCATGGCTGATTTCTTGATTGAGCAGGCTGAGAAATGGAGTGCATCAGACCTTAGAGAGAAAGCAATCAGAATGATCGGTGAGAGAGAATATCTGCGTAGGAAAATAGAGAGGGGATTCAACCTTTGGGAAGCAGATAAAGTACTTCTAGTAGAACTATTAAAAGCATAAACATGAAAGTAAGAATCAAGAATGTAACCGGCTCAACATCCAATGAGTGGCTTTTGTGGGAGCTTAAAAAGGAAGCAGGAGTAAAGGAAGGTGATATAGTTGAAGGTAAATTCAATCCTAAAAATAAGGCGGTAGACTTTACTAAGGGAACATCAGAATGTGTCGCTTGGCTCGGTGAAACCTGCGAAGAAGTTAAAGAATAAGTTATATAATCCCGGACGGGTTTGATCGCCTTTCCGGGAACTCAAAACTATAATATAAAAAGATATGGAAAATCAATTAGAAACTATCAAAGCTAATCTGCCTTACGGATACGAAAAGCAGATAGCAAAGGAAGTCGGATGTTCACAGGGTACAGTGCACAATATCCTCAACAACAAGCCTGCTTCTGCTCGCTCAATTAAGCTTCTTTCCATAATGATTTATGAATTAATAGATTATACAAAACGAATGAGAGGCATAAGCTTCTTCAAATCAGCATCAAGAGGGAATGGCATATTTCGTTCCTCAATAGTACCTCTTACCATCAATCCGCAAGATTGATTAGCAACAGTCAGATCAACTTTAGCCATCGTAATCACCACCTCGGATGTTTCTACTGTAGCCTCGGCAGAACCTGCATCAGCTTTTGATTTTACAGCGACCAATACCATATCTTTGGCCATCGCACCAATGGCAGCCGCCAGCGTAATAGAGTCATAAGCAGCATTACTCTTGTCGATAGCGGTAATTTTATCGGATGCTCCATCAAATTTTCCACCGACAGTCACGAAATCACCAATTGCAAACAGATGATTTTTAGCTACCTTGATGATTTTTCCTGCTGTTTCTACAGCCTCCAGCACTTTTGCTGTCTTGATGATATGCCAACCACCGTTTTCATCGCGTCCTGCGATGCAGTAAGGTGGCAACTCATCTAATGGCTGTCCGTCAAACAGGGCCTTTCTCAAATCAGCACGGGCAATAGTGCCACCGCCGACAACATCCTCCAACATCTTAATGATGGCGGGATGGTACTGAAATTCTTTTTCTTTTTTTAAATACATGATACAATAAAATTTAGTTATTACTCAATACCAAGACTAGCGACACCACTGGATTCACCAGCTCCTTCTTCTTTATTCATGATATCCAGCCACTCTTTTTCACTACGGTCTTTTACCTGTGATTGTGGGGTGTAGTTACCATTTTCGATTTCATCTGTCACAGCGGACTGGCGAATTTCAGCATACTCTTCTGCCAATTCCTTAATCTGATCTTCGACAGATATTTCAGAATTTACGTCGATACGCTTGAACCACTTTTCTGGTAATTTTGCGTTATCAAAGAGAACCTTAGCTGAAGCCTGTTTGCTGGATGTTGTAATATTCCCAGTTAAGGTGGTAACGCTATTGGCTAACTCTGATATTTGTTTTTGTTGAGCCTTGAATAGTTTCATCAAAGAGGCGGGAACACCTTCGAGATCTTCTTCTTCATTTTCTTCATTCTCTTCTGATTCTGTCGTTTTCTTGGTCTTTTTAACTGGTTTGATTGGCTTACCGTCCTTCAGACCATTATTCTTCTCATATTCAGCGATAGCGTCCTTTTTCGCTTTTTCTACTGAGGATGTATCTTCAAGATCAGGAAGAATATTGTCTTTGAATAAGGCAACATAAGTAGCAATATCTTCTTCTTTTTCGATTTTGAAAAGTTTCTGAACCTTAGAGGCGTACTTTTCGTTTACACCTGCGGCTTTCAAGCCCTTCTTAATAGCATCAATGATTGTCATAACGATTTTCTATTAAAATATAAGGGGAGTAACTTTTTCCTTCCCTTATATTTTATTCCAGAATCAATGAGTATATTTGCAATATGGATAAGAAGAAAGAATATAAGGAGAAAGCTAAGATCCTCGCTCTACAGAATGGATTCGATCAGGTTTCCTATTATGGAGAGTGGAAAGGCTACTTGGTATATACAGCATCCCGGAAAGAAGACAAGGAATGCTGCATTGGATATCCTCAATTTATTCTTGTGAAAGATGATGCTGCACATCTTGCACCATATACACAATCGCCGGATATAATGGGAATGGCTCCTATGCCCAAAGACTATACAAGTTCATTCTTATAACTTTCTCACTATTCTATCGATAATATCTGTGTTTACCAATAGATTGTCTACACGCAATACATTTACTCCATACTTAAGACTTATATCTTTGGATATAACTTTCCAATCGCCCAAACGACCGATTTGTGGATCATAAATACGGATTGAACCGTTTTCTAACCTATCAACAGTAATAATATGTCCACCTTTTCCGTCTTTCCACATAAAGTCAATGTGATACCTGCCGGCTTCTTTGGCTAACTCGTTCAATTCTTTATTCAATTGAGTGAGAGTCTTGCTTTTAATATCAAGTCCTGATACATATTGTCCACCTGCCTGTTTCTTCTCAGGTGTCTGCATTGTTTCCGGATCAATCCAGGCCCAGTTAGTTTTTCCAGAGAGTTCATAAGGAATGTTCCCTTCTTTTTTAAGGTTAGGTAGTGCTGTTACATCATATCCACGTCTTCTCAATTCATTAGCAACTACGCATGACTGACAGTTTACACTGAATTCTCTTCCTTCTCCATAACCGATGTTTCCTCTCAGTTCATTTGCTTCTTCGAAGGTCATATCTTCACCTCTCTTTATGCCGATTTTTTGCTCAATCTTACTCTGATTGAAGTTTCTTACAAACCGGTCGTCCCATCTTTTTTGAATATCATTTTTCTCAGCATCGGTCTTGATGCGCTTTGTTCTTGATACTTTTATGACTTCGGGTGTAGTAGGCTGGGGAGTTCTCTCTCTTTGCAAATCTCCTTCTTTGCTAAAGTTATCCTTATACCAAAAAGCGGATTGCACCCCATTTTTATTCTCGTCAACAAAATCCTTTGCTGTTTTGGGAATATCTGTTATAACCTGTTCTTGCGGAACTGTATCGTTTAGCAGGAAATCAGCAAAGTTGTCCGGTTCCATCGTGATCGGAGTAGCAAAACAGATACAGAAAGGATGAAAACCTATAAACTTGAACGTTTTCGGATATTTACCTACCATTGCATCACATATCTTGCATGGTCCGCGATTATTTGCAGAGCGGTGTATCTCGATGCCTAATATAAAATCCTGTTTACTCCAACGTTCATAGTCAGCGGTACGATAAGACATATTGGTAGATGTAGCTGTAAGACGTAATGCGTTCATCTTTGAACTACGATATATACCTTGTCCTGGGTGATAGTTCTTCATAGGTTGGGACATAACAAGTTTCCCTTCTTTATCCTTTACCCGGCGAAATCGTTTGTCCGGCTCATTTAGGATTTGCCTAAGATCTTGACTTATCCGTGAAGAACTTCTACCAACAGATAGACCTGTCTGTAAATAATACTCGAGTTGTGTTTTTGTCTGATCCGCAAGATTCCACACCATTGGAGACAGATTATTGCCGCGTACATCAACCCCTTTCCTAAGTTGAGAGAGTGCGTCTTTGTTTGTAGCAAACATTCCTTGCTTCCTTACAGAATCAATAGCCATGCCTTTGATGTATTCTGATATAAAATCCTCATTCTTCATTTCAGAGCGCTTCCATGCGTCTATGTTGAAGGCTGTAAGATTCGTGAGAAGAAGAGACTGTAACTTATCCAACTCCCGATCCACACATTTTTCGACAACTTGATTACGTAACCATACATTATCGCTACTACGATTTGCCCATTGTTGGAGAAATGGGGTAATAGACAGAATAAATCGATTAAAGATATTGGCCACTTCGCTTTGCTGAGCCAATATCTTTTGTATATGCTGCTTGTCGTAGAATGTTAGTCCTTTCATTGATATATCGGTCCTAGCGGATTGTTATTGACTGAAGCTGCTTGTTCTTCCTGTTTCATTTTCTCAATTTCCTCTTTTACATTCTGAGTATAAGGAGAACGTGCGGTAAGTGTTTCCTGGCTATTGATTGGTTTCCCACCTCCGGCTGTTGATAGATTCTGTAAGTCTTCTGCTAAATTCTTCGGGAGAATAGAGCCGAAAGACACCTCAAAATAATTATTCATTATAGCATTGGAATTTTTGATATGTGATATATTCGCCATGCCTGCTTGTACAATAGCCACACATCGTTGTACTACCGGTCCGAAGATTTCCATTTGTTCCGTAGCCTTAATTTTTGCATCAATGGTCATAAACTCACGGGAGACACCTGATAGGTCACCTATGCCAATAAGATTGTCAAACGACAAATCAGGACATGATGCACCAGAGAATATTTCGTGGCGTTCATTACTAATCTCTTCCTTTTGTGAATCTATGGACTGTTGCCATGATAGGTATTCAGCATCACCATGATACGCAGTGCCGGTATCAGGGTCAACTTCCATAGAAAAGTTTAATTCTTTCCCTACTGTATCTTTTGATGGGAGATTCGACAAACCGAAAGATTTTAGCATTGGGTCGCCGAAGTAGTCGTTAGTATCTGACATTCTAGAGATCCGCATTTCATAATGGTCCATGAGTAAAGCGACATCTTCCCAGTCCGGTTGATCTACCTCTGCATATACTACAGGGATTTTGCCGAATAGGTTATTATCTGACTTGATTTCCCACTGGCCCCCCTTATTTATAGCTGTGATAACTTTGTCTGAGGTGTATATTTTGACACACTCGTATGTAGAGTAGTCAATCTTGGTTGTGAACTTATGAATGAAAGCATCCATATCATCATCATCGTCAAAATGTGGATAGAACTCATAAGTAACGTTATCATCCTTTGGCAAAGAGAGTATCTTGGCTTTCAGTTCCGGGACTTTTTTCCCATTTACAACTTTGTTTACAGGGTAAAATACAATAGCGGCTTTTGTTTCTGACAACACCTTACGGGCAAAGCTCATAAGTACTGACTTCATTTTGAGTTTGCGGACAAATATCTTTTTGAAATCCTCCAAGCTTGCATCATCTGTATTATCTGCTGTGATGGTCATATCTCCGCCAAATAAAAAAGCTGCTGCTGTGCGAACAATCTTCTTTGGGATATTGGTCACTATTTTGGCAACAGGAACAGTTTTATCCTCTAATCGTTTAGGCTCCATTTTACCCGTTTGGGTATTCAATTCTTCTTCTGTTTCAGAATAGACAGCTACTGTCTTAGGTTCACGGAAACCAACGGATGTAGTGCGACGTCTACGCATACCATTGTACTCTTCTAAATATTCCCGTGGCTCACGATTTTCTATGGTGTCCACACAAAGATCACTTACAATTCTTCCAAAGTCGTCTTGAACTAAAATTTCACTAATTGATGGCATATACTTTTCTCTTAAAATATAAACCAGACAAAATATACTCTAATAATTAACAAGGGGACGTTGACAATTTGTCAGCATCCCCCTGCCACTATAAAGTAAAGTACTTTAAATACCATGCCTAACGTCTTCTTCATCAGATTTTTCCAAAGCTCTTTTATATCCCCAGAAACTTTCTTGGTCCATACCATCCATATATTCCTGTTCTAATTTTAATATAAAAGCATTTCTTGCCGCTTCTGACAATAGAGCTAAAGTTTTATCAGCATAGACACATTTAATAAAGATTTTATCCCCTTCTTGGGTAACTTCATAATAATTACCACTTTCTCCTTGACTAGCAGCATTTGCTAATTCATAAATTTCATTGTAATCTTCCAGATCTACTCCGTGAAGAAAATCATTAAAATCTGTTGTAGACATAATATTAGTTTTAAAATTAATACTTTATTGTAGATTACAAAAAGTGTACCACAAAGAGTTATCCACGTCCCACTTTACGAGTCGAAGTTTTAAGCTTCAAACCTAATGATTCTGCGAACTCTGCAAGGATTGTCATGCCATCCGGTGCATCGTCGTGAGAGTTGTCTCCTTCACGCTTGTAGCTGGTAAGCGCTTTCATGAAACGGCCGTAGTCTGATCCTTTAGTGTATTCTGATTCATCAAGGAAAGCGCAATATTTCTTTATCCAGCCGGCCTTCATGATAATACGAGTTTCTTTGTGCTGCGTAGTAGGACGAGCCTGTATCGCACAGGCTTTCTTCTCTGCTACCACCAGTTTACGAACGTGAATAGCGGATATACGTCCCCCGTTATTTGATTCTATACGCATTTGGTCGCATTCAGTATCGATAACCATTTGTGCCAAGCGTGGCTCTGTTACTTCTACAGGATCCTTTGTGAAAAGAACATCCGTGATGAAGTATTTCGGTCCGAATACCTTTGCAAATGGTGCACAGAAATCATCATCGCCCTTATCAGCTGTATCACAAGCACCAAGTACACCATCAGGTTTCTTTCCTACAATATCAGCACTCTTGAAGCGCATGAGAGAGGATTTAGGGAATAGCAAACCTTTGGCTTCGAACGGCTCCTGCATATACTCGGCCATCCAGATACTTTCATCCGTTTCAGAACGTAGTTCCCGATAATACTCTGTTGTATGTACGTCAGCGCAGAACGTTTCATCGTTTTCATCTAGTGCAGCGATACGAATGATTTCATTGTATTTGCCGGCTTCTTCCAAGCGTCCGAGGACATCACTAGATGACCAACGTGTACCAATATCAATCATACAGCAGCTTCCTTCAATACGGGAGTCGTGCGTACCTTGCTTCCATGACCATACCTTCTCATTGTTGTTGTCAGATAGTGCATCCTCCAGACTCTTGTACAAGTCGTCTGTCATGGCGAGCATAGATGCACCGAATCCGATCACAGTACCGCCGACACCGCCACCGAAGTAGCTTACCTGCCGAGCGCCTTCTACATTCCAGCCTTTGACATTCTGTTTATCTCCTTTTAGGTGAATCTCAGTAAATATCTCACGATAACGTTTTGATTTGACAATATCGCGGGTATCATAAGAGAGCTTGTTGTATAACGTGTCAGAACAACAGTTACGCATTACAGATTCTTCGGGAAAGTGTCCATACATCCAAGCGATGAAAAGAGAAGATATATATGACTTTCCGGCACGTGGTGGCATGCTGACAGCAAGACGGTAGATTATACCCGCAGAATACGAGCTGTACACACGCATGAACGCTTCAGCGACCTTTTTTAGGAACAGACGTTTAGAGAAAAACTTCGGATCATAGTACAAACAGAATGCCCAAAAGTCTTTCTTTGCTATTCGTTTGCGGAGTATGGTAGCAGCTTTCGCCTTACGAATCAATATTTCTCTTTTACTTTTCTTCTTTACCATCAATAATAGCCTGTAACTGTTCGTCACTCAATCCTTCCAGTTCATCACCAAGATTCACATTTGCATCAACTTCTTTCTTGTCACGCCATTTCTCCGGCTGCCGGTTCTTCAGCCAGAATATAGCGGCTGTCGTATCAGGTGGGAAATGTTCTGTGTATTCCTGGGTATCGGTAATCTTTCCATCAGATGTAGCGAACTTAGTCGCTGTGCAATCGTAACCTATGGCACGATTATAAAGCTTTGCTGCTACATTGGCATCGGCAATACTCTTCCCCTTTTTTAGGGACTGAAGAAATTCCGGATAATCCTTCTTCCATTGATTAAGCGTGCGCTCGGTTACACCAAATAAATTAGCCATTTCCTTGTCTGTTGCCCCTAATAAGGCATAATTCTCGGCTAACTGATTATATTCTTCTTTATATGCGCTTTTGCGTCCCATATGATACTTTTTGCTTAAAATATAATGCCGAATACTCATTTCTATGAAAAAAAGAAAGGTGAGACTATGATTTAGTCCCACCTCGCTCTATAATATTATCACAATAATCTAACGTCCTTTAGCATTTTCTTGATATTTCCGTTTCTCATTAAGCAATAACTCCCAAATGTAGTCTCTGCCTTTGGGAGTCCACACCATATACTCACGTGGTTCTTCATTAGGATCGACAGGTTCATATACAACCGTATATGTCAACCCCCGTCCGACAAGAGACGAATCTAATACCCATCTTTGTTTTATATTATCATATTCTTGAACTCTTTTATATTCAAGAAAAGCATTCAGTTGCCTTGCATCTGAATTTAATGCTTTTGCCATCTGTTTAACTGTGTAGTATTTACATTGGCGGGGAGAGATACGTTGCTCACTGGCAGATAACAATGGATTCTGTGATACAGGGTAAAAGCTGTACTCACGTTGACGATTCATTTCTGCTTGCATCTGACTGATTTGTGCCGTCATTACTTGAGTTGCTTCTACCAATTGCTTCAAAACAGTTACGTCAATAGGTGAGGGGAGTGTTGGCACTTCCTTTATGGCTTTCTCCATTTTGTTGAAGGCTTCGATATATGCTTCTTTAAATTGCGCAGCCTTTGCTCCACGATATCCCATGACTAAGAATACGAAACCATCTTTGGTCATGGAATAAGCTTGATAACGTCTTCCTTTATCATCAATGTGGTTAATCTCGCCAAAATTGGCGAGATTAAAATTCTCCGAACAGGAAAGATTCTCAATGTCTCTAACCACCTTATTATGTTCCTTTCCGAACACTTCAGCGACTTTCAAACTTGTGGTAACGAGTTGCCCGTTATCCCCACAAAAAACGATGTCATTCATAGTGTACCTCCTTCCTGTATATCATGATAAAGCTGTTCGCTAATGAGACAGGAAGTAACACATATCAATTCATCAATATCATTGGCATAGTTCTCTTCATTGCTTTTATGGAGCTTTACCCCTTGCTTTCTCATTCGGGCACAGATGCGGTTGTAGGTTTCTTTAGTATCTCTCAGTGTCACCATTAGGTTGTGGAGTTCTTCATCTACTACAAACTTAGGTTCTATATTATTATTGATCATAATTCACCTCCTTTCTGAACATTAATATTAATGTCATACCCCTCATTTATATCACTGTAAATAGTAGCTCCAATCAATTGTCCTAGATCACAGCAGAAGCATCCAATATCATCTGCAAAACTATTAATTGTTGGATTAAAGGGATTACGTGCTTCATTATTTACACTTGCGAAACGATATAAGCTATCTTTTATCTCAACTAGATCTTGTAAAAGCTTCATTGCTTCGTTACGGTCTGACTCAAAAGCTGTACCTTTCATAGTACACCTCCTTTCTTTAAATCAAACTCATACTTACTACAAGCTAGGTAAGAGATTGCAAGGATGCAGTTGTCTATGTCTTTATACAAAGTAGCTTCATCTGATTCGGATACGTTTACGCCTTGATGTGAATAGGTAGCGAATAAGATATCACACTCAAGTTTGACACGATTTAGGGCTTGCAATTGTTCATAGAGTTTATTGTCTATGATTCTTTCCGGGGCAATTGATTCATTAGCCATGATATACCTCCTTCCTTAGTGAAACTATTAACGGGATTGAAGAGATAAACCAGCCTATACAGGCAAAGAGAGGAAATGATGTATCAGCAGAACCTGATACAATGAGAGCGATGAACGCAATACACACATTCACAAGTCGGAGAGCGATACTTGTGGTTACACGATGCCCATTGGGTGTGGGCGCACCTGTTTGAAGGATACTATTATTCACCAACAAACAATTCTTCTCAGGATTAGTCATATCATTAAGAATGTTTGTTAACGCGGAGAAAAAAGAACGGTCCCGCTTTCCCGTTGACTTACACCTGAGAGGCAGTGGTGCCATTAAGCATCCACACGGGGGTCGGAACCGTATATGTTCAAATCGAACAGGCATAAAAAATGCCCGCAGCAATTCAATATGGCGAGCTTTTACCCGCCTCTCAGTATGTAAGTCGATGCAAACATACAGATTATTTTTGAGTTTACAAGCGAAATGCTCTTATTTTCATCAAAACAGTGAGAAATAAGAAATTTATGAATCTTTTTTATCTTCATCCTTTTTTTCTTTGATATCTGTATTAATAGTAAATGAGGCGAAATTATAGATACTGATCGCTATATCTTTCATTATCCATATTGAAAATAAGATGAAATATAATGAAATGACTAAAAGCAACCCATTGATAATACTAGGTGGTATTATATGAAACGGCATATTCACAGTCCCTATACTATTTACTATTAGAAGATAAAGAACCCCAAAACAAATAATCTTTATTGCAGCAGCGAAAGATGAGTTCAACCCATTCAGTAACTTATTTCCTTTTGCATTGTGCTTCATCTTTTCACAGATTGGGGACCAGTACATAGACATTAATATAGCATAAGCAGCCAAAAGGATTGACAACATTACAGGAACTACACTCAATCCAATCGTGATAACCTTAAACAGTTCAACAAGCATATCTTTTTCCCCTAAGTAGCTAATAACAGTTATAGTAACTGCTGCCAATACAGGGAAAATTGAATCTTTAATCAAATCATAATTCGTGTATGATCTGAATACTGAATCCCAGCCAAATATTGAGTGTCTCTTTTCCATTTTTATTCTGAACCTTTATATCTTGTAACAACTTCGTTATATATAGCCATATATATACTACCGATGCTACTGAATCCGATTTTTATCTTTTCAATGTAATTCTCGGTGCGTATTCTATGATTTTTTCTTTTGGGTTTACTTCCTTTTTTCTTTCCTGGTATTAATTGGTAGCCAGTGATTTCAGCAGCGCCATTCCCCCTTTTAGTAACAAGGTTAATCAAGGAATCAACCATTCCTCCTTCACTTAAATTTAGATCTTCATTTTCTGCTGATGATACATCCATATTTATCAATGCGATATTACCTTCTTTGGCCAAATCACTGAACGTTTCTTCAAATCCTTCTATATCATCCTTATTCCCGTAATTAATAGTTAACTTTACACGGTTAACATTGAGTTCCTTATACGCTTCTGTTATCTCATCTTTTGATGTAACGAAGTTAGAATGAACCTGTTCAGGTCCTAATATCTTAGTTGAAGCAGCATCAATATATTTTTTTATATTCTGAATTGTAACTTCACTACCAGATAACAAACATAATTTATGTACTTCTGGAATAAAATAGAATGTTGCTTTCTTTGTATTAGCATACAAATCTTCTTCACTCTCTCTACTTTCTATTTTTTTACTTTTTTGATTGAACCATGCATTATCTCTGATTCCCATATAAGTAACAATAGTCCCTTCATACATGTTCAAAGTAGCAAGTTTTTCAAACTTCAGCAGCTCAATATAATTATCTCCTCTCAATGGTATCACATAATCCAAATATGCCATTTTATTAAATAACTCCACATAAGAATCAGGAGCTTGATTATGCAACAAAACAATATTCAATAACTGCATTGTTTTCCATTGATGCTTTTCAGCGGTTTTAAACTGTCTAAATTTTGTCTTCATAGTTCTTAGATATTCACGTAGAGTGCGCCCACAGCCGTTATAAAGCTGAAACCGATTTTACGGTTTACACTCTACATGAATAGATTATAACATTATTGGGCATCGCAAATATATGAATTTCCAATAAATATGAACTATTTTTTACTTAAAATATACTTTCTCCATTTATTTTCTTTCTAATAAGTTCTTGTACTCCGTTATATATCTCATACAGCTGCTTTAATGTCTCCGGGCCTTCCCATTCCGAGAAGTTTCCGTCTTGAAAGAAATGGAACTCAAAGACACGGGCTGCCAAATCTCCGAGGTCCAGATTTGCATAAATTTCTCTCACTAGATGCAGCTTCTCTAATATTTCAGCATTTCTGTCCTCAGGTTCATCTGAAATATCTTCAATATCCAGTCTCGTGTAATCTACGTTGTCATCCGCAGGCAGGGGCTTGTATCTACTCCGATACTGTGAAGTAGGAGAGGATGCATTCAGCTTTATCATCTTCAAAACAAAGAAATCAAGCTCTGTATAGCCATTTTTTCTTGTTTCAAGTAGTTTGTCCAGTAACCTGTTTTTCTTTTGGAGGAGCGAACAAATGACCTCATTTAGGACATCTGTTGCTTCATCAGGAATGCCCGCAAGCCCACAATGATACAAAGAGTAATCAAGCCAGCGTTCGTAGCGCTTAGTTATGTAATTATTTACTGCTTCACTTGCCATAAGCACAAAGATTTTATATATTTGCTGTTCCTAATAGCTATAAGCTTTGCGCCTATGATAGTGGTCGGCGGTGGTACGTCGGCCGCTTTTATTTTCCTAGCTCTTTACTCTTGACAATGTTGTAGTTACACAAGTACCTTCCGATATCCTTTTCGGCGACATCTGCAGCAGGAATATTATCACCGTAAACCTCATGCAGGGCTTCATTATTTCCTCCCCATGCTTTCCAAAGCACTTCGGGCTTATACTCATCAGGCAAGCATGGGAAGAACTCGCAGAAGGCCTTATAATCTCGTTTCGCCTTCTCTCGTTTCTCCTTGATGCTTTGGGCACCAAGAACAATGTCTTTTACCAAGTTCTCATTCCGGGAATATCCTTTTTCAACTTCTTGCCGTATTTTTTCGCTTTCCTTACGCTCAATCTCACGACGCCTATCTTTGCAGAAATCGGCAAGCGCTACCATGATCGCTTGATTGTTTATTTTCGATCCCCAAACGAACTGCCCACGGCTACCATTCTTCAATTGGCTAAAGAAGATGCATAGCTCTGCTAAATTTAGGTACCAATAGCTTGATAATATCGACATCGAAGTTTCCGCTAATTGCGAATCCGGAAGTTCAATACCTGCATATCTGAAAACCGATTGCAAATGCCTGACTATGATTTCTACAGAAGTAGAATTGCCAAATGCCGCGTTCACATCAGCGAGCGTTGGTATTTCATCAGCACTAGCTACATCTTTAAGCTCTACAACACAATTTAATTGAGCAGTTGTTCCACTCCATTCATCGACCAATCGGGAGGCTGTTGATGTATTCCTTAAGAGCAGCTGGTTGCTTGTCAATCCAGTCTGGCTGTCTTTCACAGCCCTCCGAAGTTGATTGGGATGTAACACTATTGCAAGCTCCGTTTTTATTAGTTCTCCGTTCATTTTTCTTGTTTTTAAGTTCTATTTTTAACCAACTGGCAAAATGGGACATCGCATCTTTGGGAGATTTTGATGTTTCGCCTTTATTCTGTTGCTCCATGAAAAACAGCTTCAAACACTCGTAAAAGGCTTCTAGCGTGAAATCAGGATTACCGGAAGAACGAGTATTCATCGTTATCGTTTCCGCCCATGATTGATTCGATTTCAGTTCTGCATAACAGTCGTCTAAAGACTTATCGAAAAAATTATCTACCGGGAATAACTTTCCCTCACGCGTGGGAGAGAGAGAATTATTGTCTTTGTCTTTATCTAAGTCTAATGCGCGTACCTTATAAGTGCTAGGTTCAACTTTAGGTTGCGGTTTAGGTATATGATTAGGTATAAGATTAGGTTGCGGTTTAGGTGTCAAATTTTGATAGCTTATTTGATACCTAGTCTTATCCCGTTGTCCTTTTCCTCCAGATTTAAATTCTATCAGACCAGCTTGAACCAATCTATTACGTGCTGTCTTCATTGAGTTGACTGACACTCCCACGTCAGACGACACCTTCGTATCACTACGCGTCCAGCTATCCACCCAGCCTAAACGATTCGCTGTTTTTAGCAAGTAAAAATAAAGCCTCGTTTCACAGCAGGTGAATTGCCAGTCTTCATCAAGAATCCAGAAATTGTTGATTAATTCAATATAAGTCATCATCCTCTTATTTTATCTTATACACCACATAGATTCCCACTACATCGCATTTAATCAATTCACGTTTATCTAATCTAACTCTGGACTTGATAACATCAGCAGATGATATGCGTAATGATTTAGACAAATCAGTATCAGCCAGATTAATTGATGCCGGCCATCCTGCTAAATGAAATTGATGTAATAAATAGAAATAGACACATAGGTCCAATTCTGCAAATCGTTCCTTATTATAAAATTTCCAGAATTTGCGTATATAATCTTCGTATATCATGCTATCTTTTGTTTGATTAAGTTCATATTCTTTTTTACGAGTCCAATAATGCGTTCATGGTACTCAGTATTATTATTGCAAACACCCCGTGACTGGACAACACTCAAAGTTTTCAGATTTACTTCAACCGTTTCGATGCGCTTATTACCAATACGAGCTGTTAGAATCAAAGAGTCTGATTTACTGTAGTATTTATTGGTAAACACACAATGGTGCATTTCTTTACCTTCTTCTAAGAAGTCTATAACGCTTTGTAGAACGCCAATCTGGATAAGATTGTCACCAAATGCTATACCGAAGAAACGACCTTTCTGTTTTAGATATTCTCTCTCATCTTTTATTGCTTGTTTCCTCTTTTTCTCAAAGTCAATCTTAGCATCTATTTTCTGTTTTATTTTCATCACTTCATCGTGAGCTTGCTTTAGATTCTTTGGACAGACGTATTTAGGGGAACGAATATCTCTTCCGATGGCATTGGATATTTCCAAGTAATCAAAATACATTCTCAGATCGGTACGTTTCGTAATCTTAAAGCCGTGACGTCTGGCTATTTTTATAGCTGGCCAGAACTTTCCAACTTGGGTTATATTATCTTCCATATATTCCAATAGTTCTTTATCACCTTGCTTTATCAATGTCTCAACAAACGGATAACGCAATAACATCCTGAATAGGATATCGGGAGTGATACCATTAAAATTCTCATCGATTCCCGCATACTTCAGTTTGGGGAGTAGTCTTAAGGTTTTGATATGACTTGCCCAAATGTGGTATTTGTATTTCATACCATAATCAGAACGTATTTCCATGTCTGAACTCCAACACCAATGATCATAAGCGCCATAGCAATAGCTGGATGATCTGGACATTATTACCTCAATACCTTTGGGAGATATCCAATTCTGCACAGCTTCGTTGATCTTCATGTCGGCAGGTTGGCCTACGCGACAGGATTTGGAAATAACAAAATGCCTTAAAACTTGAAATCCTTCGATTGTGGTTATAATCGTGAAATACATTGATTGAGGTGAATATACCCTTTTACGACTCCCCAATACTCTGAGATGCTTACCGCAACAAGGACAATTGATGCCCAGCAAGGAGTATGATAAATAGGATTCTTTAGCCTCAAAGACTTCTCCGCACTCAGTACACCAAATCTTTTTAGCCCTATGGAATCCTTCTACTTCAAAGCAATTTTTTATTGCCCAGGCGGTCTGATTCTTTGTAATAGCAGGAAGTTTAGCACTCAACTTTACAACCTGTCTCTGTAATGCTGTTTTTGGTTTCATAGGTCCTCAAATAATAAAAATTGTCCTGATGGTATTTCCTTTTTCTTCCCTTTACGTTTGTTAGGAGCAACCTGTTCTAGTTTAGACTTCTCAGCTGTTAACGTAAGTTCCTTTTGCTTTTCAGGTTGCTTAGGAACTACCACTTTCGATTTTGATTGCTTATTTACTTTGATATTGTCTTCATCATAGTAATGGACCGCTAACCCGAATACTTCATCTTCAGACATACATACAACACTACCACCACGTTTTTTGGCTTGGCTTATAATATAGTCGTAGCATTCATCTATTTTCTTATTTGGTTTTGCATAGGAAGTAGCAAAGAGTGGATCACTCTTTGCTCTCTCTTCCAAATACGATTGAATAACCTGTTTAGGTGATTGATGTTCTTTTCCCATAGTATTAATAATTAATTGATAAAGGCATTAATAGATAAGTAAGGCTACGAACTTCTTCATCGCAGCGGGTAAAGATTGAGGCTTTCGACGGATCGCTCATGGTGATAGCAATATCTTCCGAAGGAATGCTGTTTACCATCTCTATCAAAAAGCTGCTCTTGAAACCTATTTCAATATCACAGCCTGATTGCAGGCTGATCGTTTCTTCTGCAGACTTAGAAAAGTCTAAATCATGAGCTGCTATTTTAAGAGAACTGGAATCGAATTTGAGTACCACCAGAGATGAGTTGCTGTCACAGAAGACAGATACACGCTTTAGAGCTGAGACTATATCGGCTTTCTTTAATACTGCACGATTAGGCTGTTTTTGAGGGATAACGGCACGATAGTTAGGGTACCGGCCTTCAATCATACGGCAGACTAACCGGTATGAATCAAACTCAAATAAAATATTAGTCTGATTTACCGATATTTCTACTTCCATGCAATCTTCCGGAACAATATTAGAAAGGATTTTAGCAAACTTGCTTGGCAGGATAAAGGCCGCCCGTTCCTTGCGCGTATAAGCGGATGGATTTTCAATCATTGCTAGACGGGTACCATCTGTTGCGACAAATGACATTGAATCTAAACCGATATCAAAATAGACACCATTCAGTACTGGACGGAGTTCATCATTGGCACTACAGATCAAGACTTGTCTTATTCCGTATAATAAGTCATTACCAGAAACGAGAAATGGGCTGGCAGTATCATCCGTGTTCATGGATGGGTATTGATCGCCTTTTTCAAGTGGTATTGAAAACCTGCCATTAGCGTATTTGACAATCAATTCCTTTTCAAGGATGGATATGGTTAATGGCTGTTCGGGGATCTCTTTTAATCCGTCGAGTAATGTTTTGGCGTTAGCCATGAAAGAATAATTGATGAAGTCAGCAGCGCCATCTACGTTTGTAGAGATGCGCCCACCTTCTTCCCCTGCTGTCACTAGAATAAGACCATATTCATCAACAACAAACAAAAAGTTGTCATAAGCTGGTAATGTGTTTTTAGGCTGTATGATTCGCCCGATTGATTTCAACTTATCTAATAAAGCTGTTTTTGAAACTGTAATTTCCATGCGTCATTGTTTTGCGGCGCATAACGTAAAAATGAGATGAGTTTCAGTAATAAGCGCTATTGAAGCATATATATGCAATAAAAGCCGGACAAAACCATTGTTTTATCCAGCTCAACACCATTCTGTTTGCAAATATATATAGAGTTTTTGTATTTGCAAACGTTTCAGTCTTTTTTTTCTTCTTTTTTCTGCAATAAATCCAATACAGCGCGATTTGCCTTATCACAAATACTATAATCTATATCAATGTAGATATCGGCCATCTTATAGTCGTTATTTACATGACCGAGGCAGAAGTCAATGTCTGCCTTCGGTACTCCGGCCTTGTTTCTTGCCAAGCTGGCCCAGCTGTGGCGGGCCCAGTTTGTGGTGACCTTGAAGTCTAGTTCTAAGTTCATACAAATGTCTTTCAGTCCATTATTGATTGCTCGCATGAAATTATTCAAGCTACAGTAGTTGGTATGAAAGTAGGAGAGGAAATAACCCTCTGTGTATTTATCAAGCAGGATGCGAAGCTCCGGCTCGATCTTGACGGAAAGCGGTATCTGTTCGTGATTCTTCTCCGTATTCGTTTTAGATCGCATGTACTCCAGTCTTCCGCGGCGTTCGCACGAAATACTATATAGGTCGTTGATATTGACTCCCATCATGTAGAACATCATCATAAAGACATCACGTGCCATATTAGTACGTTTCTTGTCAGATTGGAAATCCCTAATCTTCAATAGAGTGTTGATGTCTATATTCTTTCGTTTCCTCCGGTACTCCGGTATCTCAGCCTTTTTGAACGGATCGCCTGGAATCCTTATAATATCAAAGTCCTCATTGTTGTAATAGAGCTTAGCTTTGTTATACAATGCTCTGAGTCCTCTAAGGTAATGGCTTATTGTGCCCGGTTCTAAGGGAATGCCGGCGGGGCCGGAGTGATATAAGTCTTTGATCATCTTATTTAGAAGAAATGAGGTGATTAGCTTAATATCTATCTTCTTTCTTTTTGTGTACCAACATAGTGTATCAATGGAAGAACTATACCATTCGGCTGTTTTCTTCTTTTTCGTCTGAATTACTATGTTTTGGGCGAACTCTACGAAGTCTATAAACTCGGCGTCAGGAGCTAGGGATTTCTCTATTTCTTCTTTTAAATCCTTGCATGACATAAACTGAGTTCTTTCTTGTCCTAGCTTTAAATACTCTCTCCTGATCTTTTGGATATACGCATTTATTTCGTACTCTATCATTTCGCCGTTTGTAACGTTTGGCAGGATCCGTCCGGAGTCATCCATGTTTCCGGGTTGGATATAGTAGCTGGTGGCTATATACTGGGATTCTCTATTATGATAGATTCTAATTTTTATATTGGATGTTCCATCTTGTTTTATATGTCTTCCAGTTTGGAAAACGATCGCTTTAAATGTTGCCATACTGTTTTAATGTTTTTTAAAGGTTTAAAATCGCATTAAACAGCTTGAATCGGGGTAAATTGATGGGAAACCGCTTTAATTTCCACTAAATAGGTGCAAATAGAGAAACTTGTTCAAAGATAGTTCAAAGAATTATCCCCTTTATTTGCCCTTAAATGGGGTATAATTAAGTCTATTTTGTACCAATGAAAAAAGCCGATACAAACTGTATCAGCTCAACACCATTCAAATTTTCTTAACTTGAAATTTTCGTCGGGGTAGCGGGATTCGAACCCACGACCCCCTGCTCCCAAAGCAGGTGCGCTAACCGGACTGCGCTACACCCCGAAAACTTTTAACCGAACTCCCTCTTTTCTTTGTAGTCGGGGTAGCGGGATTCGAACCCACGACCCCCTGCTCCCAAAGCAGGTGCGCTAACCGGACTGCGCTACACCCCGCTACTTTTAAAGGGTTGTTCTTTTCAAAAGCGGTGCAAAGATAGGGAGTATTTTTTAATTATCAATAACTAAATGAATGTTTTTTATTGATTAAATTACAATCGGCTGAAATTCATCTGTTTGCGCGTCTACTTTTTTTCTAGGCAGAAATAAGAAGCATTAGTTTGCCTTCACCAGTTCATAATTAGGTGGGCAAATATATGCATTTATGCGATTATTGGGACGAATTAACTGAAAATAAAATCAGATAGGATGAACCATCTTTTGCTGTTTTCTGTTTTCAAAGTAGAAAACTAAAAATGAAAAAGCCATATGAAAACGGAAAAACAAAAAGAAACGAATGAAAAGGAAGTTCATTTGCTAGAACAAAAAGGATATGAAAGAATGGTCAATGAGATTGTTCCGGTACAACAAGCGGAAGCTTACCGTAAACCGACCCAGAAAGCGGTAAAAGATGCTGTAAAAGAGTTGAATCCTGATACAAATAGTTTGGGTAGCAGAGGATGATTGAGTCCTCTGCTATTTTAAGTAGACGATCAGCAAAGTTAATGAATATTCGGGCTATGCCGGACTCAGATTAGTCTATTCGATTGGTGAAAAAACGATCATTCTGAAAAAAAGAATATTTAAACAGGCAGGAAAGGTTATAATTACATCTGTTATAAGCTAAGAATCAATAAACGCCTGCATTTTTAAATAGGAAAGTACATAATTTCATTAATTGTCTGATATACTGATTGGCTTGAACTGCTTTTTCCCTTGTTGCTAATCATTAAGCTGGATGAATGGCTTAATGATAATCATTATGCTACTTCTTACCTTGCTTATAATTCTAATAAATCAGATGAAAACAAGCACTGAATCGCCTTTTTATCTCTTTCCCATCAGGGAAAAATAAGTTCCTCGGTGAGCAAGGTAGCGTTGGTTTAAAACCAACGAGGTGTTCCTTTTAAACCAATAAGTGTTTTGTACATACGAAAAGATGTATATATTATGTCGTATATGCAATATCAGGCTGCGTTTTCGCATATTATTGCATTTATTTATGCAGTTTATTTTCTGGTTTGTTGCTTTTGGTACAATAATTTTGGGACGTAATCTTAAGAATAGCACATCAAGATGCAAATATCAAAGGCTCTTATTTAGGAAAAGTAAGGATAAAACTGCTTCCTTTACCTACTTCCGACTTAACATTAATACTTCCTTCATGTAAAGTCATGATTTGCTTGCATAAACTTAATCCGATACCTGAACCGGATGTTTTGGTGGTAAAGAAAGGAACAAATATTTTATCTAATACATCGGGCAGAATACCTTCTCCATTATCAGATATCGTTAATGTCGTATTTCCGGCAGAAAGTTTTCTTGCTTTTACCTGAATCTTCTTATCTGATTTCCGACTGCATGCTTCACGGGCATTTTTCAGCAGATTAATAAGAATCTGTTCTATTTGTGCTCGGTCCACATTTAATTTCAGTTCGGGCGAGGGAACCTCAAACTGAAACTCTTCTTCCGGAAATAATTTCTTTAAATCCGTGAATAATTCCGCAATAGAAATTTGTGTACGAATAGGAGCAGGGATTCGTGTGAGCCGGCGATAGTTCTCTACAAATTCCAGTAATCCTTTGCTTCTTCTGTGAATGGTCTGCATGGCTTGCAGCATAACAGAATATTCTTTTTCTCCCAGTTGACTGGGGATTCCTCTCTCGCTTAATGTTTCCGAAAGAGAAATGATTGGTGTGATAGAGTTCATGATTTCATGAGTCAGCACGCGTATCAGCTTTTGCCAGGCTTCCATTTCATTGCGTTCCAATACAGAATGAATGTTTTTTAAACTGATTAACTGCTGTTCTCTACCTTGAGTGGCAAATGTAGTGCGTGATATGGCCATTTCCAGCACAGTGCTATTTTGTTCGATACGGATGACGGGGGTGTCATGGGCAACAGAAGCCTTTAGCAATGTTTCCGGCAATTGTGATATTTGTCCTAAGTGCATAATGGCCGCCTGATTCATCCATTCTATATGTCCGGCTTTATCGGCAACAAGCACTGCCGTATCAACTTTGTTCAATAAGTTCTCGTAGTATTGGTGCTTGATCTCTTCTGCCAGCAATCTTCCCCGAAAATCTTTTAAAGTATCCGAAAGTTCTTCCGCCCATTCATTCATTATTTTGTTTTTGAAAGGTGGATGGAAAGTTTGCATCATGTCATTATAGCGAAGGCCGTCTGTCAGTCGTCGCAACAGAGCAATTTGTTTGAACTGCATACGGTAAAGGTGTATCGCCGTGGCTATCAGTAATATAAGGCTGATGGTAGTGCTGAACCATAACTGCTTTTGAAATAACAGGTAGCTACTGATAGAAAACAATACTATCAGTAAAATATGTAAAATTACTCTGAATGCAAATTGTCTCATAAGCCTAGTTTTTCAAGTTTGCGATATAAGGCAAAGCGGGTAATGCCTAAATAGTCGGCAGCACGTGAGATATTCCCTTCACTAAGTTTCATTGCTTTTTCAATGGTTTGCCGTTCCAGTTGTTCAAGGTTCAAAACAATTTCTTCTTCCTTTTTTTGCTTGGGGGTGACGTGGAACTGGAAGTTTTCGGGTTTTAACAAAGAACCGTCTCCCAATATTACGACACGTTCCATTGCATGTTGCAACTCCCGTACATTGCCCGGCCACGTATATTTCAGCAACTTATTTTTGGCTTCCCGTGTCAAGCCACGCATTTCTTTTTTATATTTGCGTGCATAACGGTCCAGAAAATATTCGGCAAGCAGAATGATATCATTCCCACGTTCGCGGAGCGGGGGGATATGTATTTCAATTGTATTAATACGATATAGTAAGTCCTGACGGAAACTTCCTTCATCCACCATACGGCGAATATCCGCATTCGTTGCGCAAATCAGACGAACATCAATAGGCACGGCCTGTGTGCTTCCTAAGCGGCTGATCTGCCGTTTTTCGATCGCAGTGAGCAGCTTCGATTGCATGGGAAGCGAAAGATTACCGATTTCATCAAGGAATAAAGTACCGTTGGTGGCAACTTCCATCCGTCCGGCTTTTGACTTTTTAGCATCGGTGAAAGCTCCTTTTTCAAATCCGAACAGTTCACTTTCGAAAAGTTGTTCGGGGATACTTCCCAGGTCTATGGTGACAAAAGGTTTGCCGTATCGGGGAGAGCAGCGGTATAGCAGTCGGGCAATCACGTCTTTTCCCGTTCCGTTTTCTCCCAAAATCAGAATGTTGGCATCTGTACTGCTAAGTTTGTTTATGGTTGCGAATACTTCCTGCATGACCGGAGATTCTCCGATAATATCCCCTTCCGGAGAACTTTGTCCGCTGAGTGCTTCTACTTGCTCTTTTAAGATGTTTACCTCCCGTTGAGATTGGCGCAGACGCATACCGGAGGTGAGAGTAGCCAGCAATTTCTCCTTCTCCCAAGGTTTGGGGATAAAATCTGTTGCACCGGCTTTAATGGCCCGTACAGCTTTATCTGTATCCGCATATGCAGTCATGAAGATGACAATAGCTTGCGGATCAATCTGCAAAATCTGCTTCAGACTTTCAAAACCTTCCTGGCCGCTAATTGCATCACGGCTGAAATTCATATCTAATAAGATAAGATCGGGCTGAAAGGTAGTCATAAAATGCTCAATCCGGTCGGGAGTGGTAGCTACCTTTATCTTTTCTGTATAAGGTTCGAGTAGTAGATTGAGGGCAAAGAGCACATCTTCGTTATCATCTACAATGAGTATCTTTCCTAGTTTGTTGACTTCATCCATAGGGTATGGGGTATATGATTCGTTACTTATCCTAAAGTTTTAATGCAAGGGCAAAGATATGGATAATAATCATGTGTTGTATGTGCGATTGCGCACTAAATTTGTGCGTATTTGCACGCTGCTTGTAACAGCACAGTAAATGTAAATAACTGAATTAGAATGAAATATAAGAATGGCACAGGTTTTGAATAGTAAATAACAAATAAATCTAAGAATGAATCTGAAAATACTCTATATAACACTCGGAATCCTGTCGACTGAACTGCTGTCTGCTCAAAATCAAACAATGGAGATGTCGTTGGAGCAGGTGGTGAAAATAGCCCGTCTGGAATCACCCGATGCACGAACTGCACGACATAGCTTTCGTTCCGCTTACTGGAACTACAAATATTATCGGGCTAACTATTTGCCATCTTTGAGTTTGTCATCCGATCCTAATCTGAATCGTGCCATCAATAAGATTACAATGGGGGACGGTTCCGTTAAGTTTGTTGAGCAAAATCTGTTGAATACCGATCTGACTTTGAACCTGTCGCAGAATATTCCCTGGACCGGAGGTTCTCTTTTTCTCGAAACATCTGCGCAACGTATGGACTTGTTCAGCGAACATAAATACTCATGGCAAACTTCTCCTGTCATGATAGGATATCGCCAGTCGCTTTTTGGTTATAATAGTCTGAAGTGGGATAAACGTATAGAACCGGTACGCTATCAGGAAGCCAAGAAAAGTTATGTGGAAACACTGGAACTTGTTTCCGCCAATGCAATTAATAAATTCTTCGCTTTGGCTACCGCTCAAAGTAATTACGATATTGCTTCTTTCAATTATGCAAATGCCGACACGCTCTATCGTTACGCTCAGGGGCGCTACAATATAGGCACGATCACAGAGAATGAAATGCTGCAGTTAGAATTGAATCGTCTGACCGAAGAAACAAATCGTATGAATGCCCGTATAGAAATGGATAATTGCATGCAGGAACTTCGTTCTTATCTGGGCATTCAGGAAGATCGGGAACTTCGTGTGTGTATCAACTCCCAAGTACCGGATTTCAGTGTCAATCTGGATGAAGCGTTGGCATTGGCATACGAAAACAGTCCGGACATACAGACGATGAAACGAAGAAAACTGGAAAGTGAGAGTGCTGTGGCAAGAGCCCGTGCCAATGCGGGGCTGAAAGCAGATATTTATCTCCGTTTCGGACTGACGCAGACTGCCGAAAAGTTGCCGGATGCTTATCGGAATCTGTTAGACCAGCAATATGTAAGTCTGAGTATCGCTCTACCTATTTTAGATTGGGGAAGAGGGAAAGGACAAGTGCGGGTAGCCCGTTCCAATCGTGATCTGGTATATACGCAAGTGGAGCAAAACCGGACGGATTTTGAATTGAATGTCCGCAAACTGGTGAAACAATTTAATCTGCAAACACAACGGGTACGTATCGCTGCCCGTACAGATGAAACGGCTCAACGAAGAAATGAAGTTGCCCGCAAACTTTATATACTGGGAAAATCCACTATCCTCGATCTGAATGCTTCCATTGCCGAGAAAGATAGTGCCCGGCGTAATTACGTGTCGGCTTTGTATAATTACTGGAGTTTATATTACACACTTCGAAGTATGACACTCTACGATTTTGAACGAAACACGCTGTTGACCGAAGATTACAATCTTCTGATAGAATAGCAACTTACTCATTCAGCTGTAATAAATAAAAATATAAAATACCTGATAAAGTCATGGATATAAAATTAGAAAAGAAACCTTGGTACATTCGGTACAGATACTATCTGATAGGCGGACTTTTGTTTGCTGCCTTTCTGATTTATGTAATTGTTCTGTCATTAGGCCCCCGAAAATTACGTATTGATGCCGAAAATATTCAGATAGCGGAAGTGAAAGAGGATAATTTTATGGAATATGTAGATGTGGAGGGTCTGATTCAGCCTATACTGACTATCAAAATCAATACCCGCGAAGCGGGAAGTGTTGAAAGCATCATTGGTGAGGAAGGAAGTCTGCTCCAGCAGGGGGATACCATCATCGTCCTTTCCAATCCGGATCTGCTCCGCAGCATCGAAGACCAGCGTGACGAATGGGAAAAACAAATGATTACCTATCAGGAACAGGAGATTGAGATGGAACAGAAAAGTCTTAATCTGAAGCAGCAGGCTCTGACGAATAATTACGAACTGGAACGACTGAAAAAGAGCATTGCCCTTGATCGGGAAGAGTTTCAGATGGGAGTAAAGAGTAAGGCTCAACTACAAGTAGCCGAAGATGAATATAACTACAAACTAAAAAATGCGGCATTGCAACAAGAAAGTCTGCGACATGACTCTGCCGTTACGATGATTCGTAAAGAACTGATTCGCAATGACCGTGAACGGGAGCGCAAGAAATATGAACGTACTCACGAGCGATTGAATAACCTGGTGGTGACGGCTCCTATAAAAGGGCAACTAAGCTTTGTTAGGGTAACTCCGGGGCAGCAGGTTTCTTCCGGCGAAAGCATTGCCGAAATAAAGGTACTCGATCAGTATAAGATACATACTTCGCTAAGCGAATATTACATTGACAGGATCACTACCGGACTGCCTGCTACCGTCAATTATCAGGGAAAGAAATATCCGCTGAAAATAACGAAAGTAGTCCCTGAAGTAAAAGACCGTATGTTTGATGTCGATCTTGTCTTTACCGGTGATATGCCCGATAATGTGAGAGTCGGCAAAAGCTTCCGTGTACAGATTGAATTAGGTCAGCCGGAACGGGCGCTCATTATTCCACGGGGTAATTTCTATCAGTCTACAGGAGGACAATGGATTTACAAAGTGAATGCTTCGAAGACAAAAGCAATCCGTGTGCCATTAAGTATTGGGCGTCAGAATCCGCAGCAGTATGAAATTACAGAAGGTTTACAGACGGGAGATTGGGTAATTACGACAGGATATGATACCTTTGGCGATGCAGAGGAGTTGATATTGAAATAAAAACACGCAATATTATGAAGATTATACAGTTAGCTATCCGGACCTTATGCAGGTTTAAAATATATACGATTATCAATATCATCGGATTGGCATTAAGTATGGCTTGTGTCATTATTATATTCCGTTATGCGGAACAGGAGCTTACTGTAAACAGCTATATTCCGGATAGAGATAGAATAGCTTTTCAGATACAAGAGGACAAAAGTTCTCCCGGAAGTCGTTTTGTTACTGGAACTGGTTTCTCTGATCCGGATATAGAATGCAGTTCTACTATCTTATGGTATAATAAGGATGTGATTATCTTGGACAAAGAACGCTTCGATGTAGAAACTATTGTTGCTGATAGCAACTTTGTGAAAGTGATGAAATTTCCGGTACGTTATGGTAATGTTGCTTCTTTAAATGATAATCCACAAAACGTCATAATTACGCAAGTATTGGCCAATAAGCTTTTTGGTGACAGGAATCCTATCGGAGAGAAAATTACTTATTCAACAGGTGATCCGTTGACCGTGACAGGTGTTATCAGTATGCAAAATAGAAAAAGTTCGATACATTTTGATCTTTTGGTTTCAGATAAACTGCAAGAAGACTGGGTCGCTACTTTTCCAGTCAATGTAGTACTTATCCGTCAGGGGGCAAATCTGAACACAATAAATCAACGTCATGCGGCATATGAAACAGAACTCCGGACTGAAAAAGAAATACGAAATCAGTTGCTATCTATAAATGACAGCTATTTTGATTCTTCTGTCGTTACATACAATGATATGTTACTACATGGAAGTCCTAAACAGTTACAGCGGTTGTCTTTAGTTGCTATCCTTGTGTTGTTAATCGGCATATTCAACTTCATGAGCCTCTATACTGTGATTTTATTGAAGCGGGGAAAAGAGTTCGGATTGAAGAAAATATTCGGTAGTACTCCGATACATTTGTTCGTACAACTCTACATTGAGAATTTATTTCTCATAGCTATTGCATTATGTCTTTCCTGGTTTTTAATTGAAATCTCTACAGGGTTTATTGAAATACAGTTTGGAATGGCACAACAAAAAGAGATAGTCTTCGATGGTCTGTTATCTGTCTTATTTCTTCTCTTGTTACCAGGGATTGCTGTGATTTATCCTTTTTTACGATATCGATATATTACACCCGTCCGTTCATTGCAAAGTATATATATCGGAAATAAACTCACTGTGGTACGATATCTCTATTTAAGTGTCCAGTATGTCATTACCTTTACACTAATTGTTTTGTCTTTGTTCTTTGTCAGGCAGCTATACGAAATGTTGCATACAGAGACAGGCTATACAACGGATAACATAATCAGAGCAGAGTTCCAAATTTACGATCGAAAAACACCTACGACTAAAGAGGAATTCAGAGCTAGTTTGAGTAGAAGAGAGACTTCTTATAGTCAGATAGATCAGCAAATGAATGCTTCTCCATTGTTTACTGCGTGGGGATATAATTATCTTCCATACGAATACCAACTTGAAAATAGCAGCTTTAATTTTAAAAAGCCAATGGACAATGATTATAAAGCAGTTGCTTTGATACCTTCTACAGAATCTACTTCAAGACTTTACGGGTTCAAACTGTTGGAAGGACGTTTATGGAATGATAGTATAGACCAGGAAGGAGATGCTAAATTGATTTTAAACCGTAAAGCTATGTCATTGTTCGGATTTAAAACTCTCAGCAAAGCTGAACTTCAAACAGAAAATCCGATATGGCCGCAAAAAAGTAATTCGCCCTATCAAATCATTGGAGTGATCGAAGATTTCTATTGCGGGCACCTGTCGAAACCTATCGGACCGATAGCGTATATGTATTGCAAAACCTATTCCGATCAAGTGCCTATCGTGGCAGCCATCGTTCCTGGCAAGCAACAGGAAGCTATAGCCTTTTTGGATAAACTTCATCATGAAACTATGGACGGAACATTTGAGTATGCTTTTGTGCAAGATGAGATCAGTAATTTGTATCGGGAAGACCGGCAAATTACGATTATATATTCTTCTTTCGCACTTCTGGGAATTCTGATTTCTTCATTGGGGTTGTTCGGACTTTCATTGTTCGATATCCAACAACGTTATCGGGAAGTTGCCCTTAGAAAAGTGAATGGAGCTATGATGAAAGATATTCTGCCTTTACTTTTAAGGCAGTACATTTTGATATTGGGTGCTTCGTTTGTAATAGCTATCCCTTTAGCTTATTGGGGAATTAATGTTTATCTGGAAAACTATGCCTACCGGACTGACATTAGTTGGTGGCTATTTGCTTTGGCAGCCATCATCGTCTTACTAATTTCATTAGTAACCTTGATTTATCAGGTAAGAAAGGCTATTGCTATTAATCCGGCTACTATTTTGAAAGGACAATGAAAGATGAAAACATCAAGTACTATTATATAATTTTAAAAATAATACAATTATGATCAAGACAATTAATTTGCAGAAGATTTTCAAGACCGAAGAAGTAGAAACTTGGGCGTTGAATAATGTAAGTATCGAGGTGAAGCAAGGAGAGTTCGTTGCCATTATGGGGCCTTCCGGTTGTGGAAAGTCAACATTGCTCAACATTCTTGGTTTATTGGACAATCCGACAGGAGGGGAGTATTACCTCAATGGAATAGAAGTTTCCAAGTACACAGAGTCACAGCGTACCAGCCTTCGTAAAGGAGTGATCGGTTTCGTCTTTCAGAGTTTCAATCTGATAGATGAATTGAATGTCTATGAAAACATTGAATTGCCTCTGCTCTATATGGGTATCTCAGCTTCCGAACGCAAAAAAAGGGTGGAGACTGCTATGGAACGAATGGCTATCACACATCGCAGCAAACACTTCCCGCAACAACTTTCCGGAGGTCAGCAGCAGCGTGTTGCTATTGCCCGTGCAGTAGTTGCCAATCCTAAGTTGATTCTTGCCGATGAACCTACCGGTAATCTGGATTCAAAGAACGGTAAAGAAGTGATGGGGCTATTGAGTGAACTAAATAAGGAAGGAACTACTATTGTGATGGTAACACACTCACAGCACGATGCCGGTTATGCCGACCGTATCATTAATTTGTTCGACGGACAGGTAGTAACGGAAGTCAGTCTGTAATATATTCATAAAGTACCATGATTAAACACTATTTGAAAGTAGCCTTTCGCAATTTGGTAAAGTACAAGACACAGAGCCTTGTCAGTATCATTGGCCTAGCTGTTGGTTTCACTTGTTTTGCGCTGTCTGTCTTATGGATTCGTTATGAAATGACTTATGATACTTTCCATAACGGGGCCGACCGTATCTATATGGTACGTGCGCATTATACTGATTCCCCTAGTAGTACATCCAATGTTACTCCTTACCCTTTGGCGAACTATTTGCAGGAGAAAATGCCGGAGATAGAAGCTACTGCTTCCACTTCCATATATCGGGATATGAAATTCCGTCTGGGAGATAATGAACAGGAAGTAGTAATGGCTACAGCAGATTCTGTTTTCATGAACTTTTTCAATATACGGCTGCTGAAAGGAACTGTCAACTTCCTGAAAGAAAATGATCCGGAAATCGCCATTACGGAAGAGTTTGCCCGAAAGCTTTTCGGCAGTGAAGAGGATGCTTTGGGGAAAGAAGTAGAACTGAGCGGACGTCCCCGTAAAATAGGTGCCATTGTGAGCGGATGGTCCCGTCATTCCAATATACCGTATAGTGTATTGAGTTCGGCAAGGCGCTATCCACGTTGGAGTAGTAAGGGAGAACAACTGTTTATCCGTGTTCGCGCAGGTGTGGATAGGGATACTTTTCAAAAGAAGATGGAAGATATTGATATCTTGGATATTCCCAAAGAGAGCGAGCTTGCGAAACTTCTGATCACGCCCATTTCGGCTTTGCGTTATTCGGATTATGTTTCTAAAGTAGATGTAGTCATCTCCTTCAGTTATATTTTCTATTTCTCTTTAGCAGGCGGACTGGTCATTATTTGTTCCTTATTCAATTACCTGACGCTTTATATCAGCCGGCTTTGTATGCGCAGTCGTGAAATGGCGCTTCGTAAAGTAAATGGCGCAAGCAATACATCTTTGTCGGTTCAGTTTGCCATTGAACTGTTATTGATTCTATGTATCGCCCTGCTATGCGGATTGTTGATGATAGAGGTGAGCATGTCCGGCTTCCTGAACTTCACACAGATAGAGACAGGTTCATATTATGGAGAGATCATTGCATATCTTTTGATTGTAATCATTCTGTCTTTCCTGTTTGCACAGATGCCTTTATCTTATTTTCGCCGCCGGACATTGCAGGAAGCGATAAAAGGAAAAGTGGTAACTACCAGACCTTATCTGTTTCGTAAGATAGGAATTATCATGCAGTTAGTTGTCAGTCTTGCTTTTATCTTCTGTGCGGTTGTTATGATGAAGCAACTCTATTTTCTGAAAAATACGGACTTAGGAATGGTACGTCATAATGTCGGTAATGTAGCCTTGTGGAATGGAGATATCAAGCAATGGTTGGGGAAGATAGCTGCTTTGCCCATGGTGACAGAGACTTTGCCCCCTTCGTATTTCCCGATTATTCCTACAGGACCGATGATGTATGCCGAAATAAACAACTGGGATGATTCGCCGAAAGCGGTTGAAGAACCTTTAACTGTTGGTATGATGCCTGCTAAAGAAGAATTCTTTGAATTCTATAAATTGAATTTATTGGAAGGCGAGTTTATATCGGACAAGAATCAAGAAAATGAAGTAGTGATAGATGAAAATACATGCCGTAAATTTGGATGGAAACGGGCTTTGGGCAAAAGTTTCTATCATGAATATAATGGTCAGCGTAGCTTATATAAGGTTGTCGGAGTAGTCAGGAACTTTAGCTATCGTTCTCCTACGAGTGAACCGGGACTGATTGCTTTTCAGCATCCTAAAGCGCAAGATTATCTGTTGAATCGTGCCAGCATTCTGTTTAAATTTAGAGAGGGCACTTGGAATGAATGTCGTGCGACTATAGAGAAACTATACAGAGAGGAATTTCCAAATGCTTATATGCGATTGTTCAATGAAGAAGAAGAATATAACAAGTACCTCCGTTCCGAAGATGCACTGATGAAATTATTGAGTTTTGTATCATTGGTTTGCGTCATTATTTCTGTATTCGGAGTCTTCTCATTGGTAACGCTGTCTTGTGAACAGCGTCAGAAAGAGATTGCTATACGTAAGGTGAACGGAGCGCAAATCCATCATATCCTGCAGATGTTCTTCCGGGAATATTTATTGTTATTGATCATAGCTGCTGTTATTGCATTCCCTGCAGGATATGTTGTAATGAGGAGATGGATCGACAGCTACGTGAGACAAACATCGATAGATAGCTGGGTATATATAAGCATCTTTGTTGTGATAGCTATTATTCTTTTGCTTAGCATCATTTGGAGAGTATGGAAAGCTGCCCGGCAGAATCCGGCAGAAATTATCAAGAGTGAATAACATAAACACAATGTCATGATATATCATTATTTAAAAATAGCTTTTCGCAATCTGATCAAGTACAAGACGCAGAGTATTGTAAGTATAGTCGGCTTGGCAATTGGTTTCACCTGTTTTGCATTGTCTGCCCTATGGATACGTTATGAAATGACATACGATACGTTTCATGAAGGGGCGGAGCGCATCTACTTGGCAGGTAACAAGTTTGAATTGCAGGGGGACGGATTCTCTTATTTTTCTCCTAATTTATTGGCTGATTATATAAAAACAAATTGTCCGGAAGTAGAGAAGGTATGTCATATCCGTTATGATTCGAGCAGAAAACCCATGAAATATAAAGATACAGAATACAAGATGTTACAGATGGAAATTGATTCCAGTTTTATTTCTATGTTCAATATTAGTGTGTTAGATGGAAAAAGTCGTTTAATATTAGATAAAAATGAAATAGCCATTACAGAGGAGATAGCAAAACAGATTTTTGGAAAAGAAAATCCGATAGGTAAACAATTACTCTTTCCGCAGAGTAATAATTCTGAAAAAACTATCGTGGCGATTGTAAAGTCATGGAAAGGGCATTCTTTACTTCCTTTTGATATTTTATTGTCCTATGAACCTGATGATCTCGATTGGAATAGATCAGAATGTCAAACTTTTTTACGTGTCTATCCTGATAGTGATATAAAAGTACTGGAACAGAGACTGACAAACTACGAGATAGAACAAGATTCACATAAATGGTTAAGATCAACGCCAATTGCTTTATTGTCAACATTGAGAAGTACTCACCCAAGGAAGGATGTAAATGTCAAGTTGAATCATGTTCGTCTTTTTGCCTGTATGGGTGCTTTGGTTATTATTTGTGGATTGTGCAACTATTTAACGATGCTTGTTACTCGTATCCGAATGCGTAAACGTGAATTGGCATTACGAAAAGTAAATGGAGCTTCTAATGCGAATTTGCTATCGTTACTACTTTCGGAACTGGCCTTGATACTTGTTCTTTCTGCAGGGATAGGTGCTATGTTAATGGAGTTGATTCTGCCTGTTTTTAAATATTTATCTCAAATAAATGAGAATACTTCGTTTTTTTATAGCGAAGTACTGATTTATATCTTGTCTTTAGTTGTAATCACCGTAGGCATTGCTGCTGTGCTTATACACTATATCAATAAGCAGACTTTACTTGAAAATATCAGGCAAAAGTCAAATCTTCATCTTTCTGGTTGGCTTTATAAAAGCAGTATTCTGTTGCAACTCTTTGTTAGTATTGGCTTTATTTTCTGTACTTTTGTTATGATGAAGCAATTAAACTTTCTACAGAATTCAAGAGAACTGGGGCTTGAACGTCATAATGTAGGAGTGATTGCCCATGCTTTAGGCTGTGAGAGTGCCGCGGTAAAACAGATAGTAGATCAGATACCTGATATCACAGAACATTTGGAGGGATTCTATACCCCGATTCCAAAAATGTTATATTCTACTTTTAAAGTGTGTGATTGGGAAGGGAAGTCAGATGAGGAGCAAAGTTTCAATATGGAAGATGAAACTATAAATCAGGATTTTGTCGATTTTTTCCATATCGAGATTTTAGAAGGTAGCATACCGGATGAGAAAGATGAAAAAGGAACAGTTGTCATTAATGAGGCTGCTGTAAAGGCTTTTGGATGGAACGAACCGATAGGAAAAAAGTTTAATAAGGAATATAAAGTAAAAGGTGTTATCAAAGATATATATTATAATGCTCCCATACATCCGGTGGCTCCCGCTATGTTTTCTTTGCAAAAAGGTCGTGAAAATGGACATATTATTTTTAAAGTAAAGGAAGGCACATGGAATAAAGTATCACAGAAATTGTATGAGGAGGTGAATAAGGTTAATCCTAATGCGATAGTAGATTTGGTAAATATGGGAGATACCTACAATGAATACATGAAGTCAGAAAACACATTAAGCAAGTTATTGAGTGTTGTTTCTCTTATCTGTATAGTGATTGCCGTATTTGGTATATTCTCCTTAGTGACTTTATCATGCGAACATCGTCGAAAGGAGATTGCCATTCGGAAAGTAAACGGTGCAAGTGTTAAAGTTATTTTGAACTTATTCTTTAAAGAGTATTTGATTTTACTTGTCATAGCGTCATTCATGGCCTTTCCATTAAGTTACCTTATCATGAAACACTGGCTCGAAGGATATGTAAAGCAGACGCCGATAAATCTTTGGATATATGGAAGCATATTTGCAGGTATGTTACTTATAATATTCCTTAGCATCATCTGGAGAGTATGGAAAGCTGCCCGACAGAATCCGGCGGAAGTAATCAAAAGTGAATAACATCCTTATTATAAAAGCAATATGAAGAACCAATTATCTGCTATCAGGACTTTATCCCGTTTCAGAACATACACGATGATCAATATTATCGGGCTTGCAGTCAGTGTGGCTGCAACGCTGATAATTGTACGCTATATCCATCAGGAGATAACAGTTGACCATTTCTGTAAGGACCTGGACCGATTGTACTTGCTGACTATTCAAAGGAGTAATGGCAGTATTTCGATCGCAGATAATACAGACAGGAATAATGACCCTAATTTTATAGATCCTTTAAAGAATCCGGAAGTAGAAGCATATTCTTATAGTGTTTCTTTTGACGATGATTATATTGTAGTCGATAATCACCGTTACCGGGCCAATGTTTTGGTAACTGATAGCTTGCTTTTGCAGTTGATGGACTATCCGATAGCTTCGGGAATTAAAACTATTCAGAAACCGGATGATGCAATTATTACCCGGAAATATGCCCGGCATATTTTTGGTGACGAAGATCCGATAGGGAAACAATTAACTTCATCATCAGGTTCTGTACTTACCATTCGTGGCATTGTGGATGAACCGAGTACCAAGGCATCTTTGCAATTCGACCTGATAGCTCCGGTGAATCAGGGGAAATATGCAGACTGGAGTCGGGTGGGATTCTGCATGGTCCGGCTGGCAAACGGAACAGATCTGAAAAAGTATAATGAAAAGATTTCCAAGCCACAGTCATTAATATGTTACAGTCATTCCCCTATACAGTATGGGCTTACTCCCTTGAAAGGATTGTATTTCAATAAGATTGTCGAACCTTCGGGAACTTCTTTTTTGCGAGGGAATATCAACCATGTGATGATTTTGACTGTAGTGGCTTGTATGCTGTTGTTGGTGGGAGTCTTTAATTTTATCAATATCTACACGGTTATCGTTCTAAAGCGGGCACGTGAGTTTGGTGTAAAAAAAGTATATGGCGCAAGCGGCTTTCAGATATTTACCCAGATTTATGTAGAAAATATATATATGGTGGCAGCCGCCTTGCTTATCATCTGGATGCTGATCGAAACTTCAGCCGGGATATTCGCCTCGGTATATGCAATTCCTGTAAAACCGGATATCGCTTTTGATCTGTCGCTGTCTCTCATTTTATTATTCGTGTTGCCGTTGGTGACGTCTGTCTTTCCTTTCTTACGTTACAACTATTCTTCTCCGATCACCTCTTTACGTTCTGTAAATGCCGGAGGAAATTCAATTGTTTCCCGTGCAGTATTCTTATTTATTCAATATGTCATTACGTTCAGTCTGATAGTAGTCGCACTATTTTTTGTTCGCCAGTTGTACACAATGTTGAATGCGGATTTAGGATATCAGGCAAAGAATATCATTTCATGCCAGTTCCTGTCATTCGAGACACAAAACAGAAGATATGCAAATGATGAAGAATGGCAGAAAGAACGTGACTTAGAGCGGCATAAGGTACAGGTTATTAAGCAGAAGATGGACGCATGCCCTTTATTCATTTCATGGGGATATGGTGAAGCACCTATCAATCTGGAACCATACGTCAATGTGGAGAGTAACGGAGAGAAACATAAAATGGCTATCATGTATGTTAATAATAATTACATGGATATGTTTGGCCTGAAGCTGAAAGAAGGAAGAACGTGGAATGATAAAGACCAGTTTGCCCAATATAAAATGATGATAAATGAAACAGCCAGAAAGCTCTTCCGGATAAAAGATATTAATGAAGCTTCACTGCAAACTGAGTCCCGTCTATGGTGGAGTGTGGGGACAGATGAAAGTAAAAATCCTGCTTATCAGGTAGTAGGTGTGATAGAAGACTTCCGGACCGGACACTTATCTATGGGGGATGCACCACTGGCTATTCTGTATGATGAAGGAGAAAACCCTACCGAACCTTTAATGGCTAAAATAGCCGAAGGTAAACGCAAGGAAGCCATTCAATTCTTGAAGGAACTACACAACGAAGTAATGGGTGAGGGGGAGTTTAATTATTCCTTTGTCGAAGATGAAGTTGAAAAGCTGTACGATGATGACAAGAGAACGACCCGCATCTACGTCACCTTTGCCGGATTGGCTATCTGCGTTTCCTGTCTCGGACTGTTCGGATTGTCATTGTATGACATTCGTCAGCGCTATAGAGAAATTGCATTGCGTAAAGTGAACGGAGCTACGGGCAAACAGATCACTTTGTTATTGGTCAGGAAGTATCTATCTATTTTGGGAGCCGCCTTTGTTGTCGCTATTCCTTTGGTTTATTATATTATTAATGACTATACCAAAGACTTTGCGGTGAAAGCTCCGATAGGAGCAGGGACTTTTGTGACAGGCTTCATCCTTACCTTGCTTATCTCACTGGGTACATTACTCTGGCAGGTACGCAAAGCTGTCCGCATCAATCCGGCATTGATCATGAAGAACGAATAAGATTAAAAACGACTAAGATTACAACGAATGGAACGAACCGCTATGGAAAACCTCGTACTATTAAAACTTATATTCAGAAACTGGTGGCGCAATAAACTTTTTGCGGTCATCTCTTTGGTCAGTCTTGTGGTCGGTATTTCCTGTACCAATCTTCTGATTTCGTTTGTCATCCATGAATATACGATAGAAGGGGAAAATCCAAAGAAAGACCGTATCCTGCGTCTGACCCAGCAACTACCATCCATGCAGAGCACCGGACAAGTATCATTTGTCTACGGAGGATCGGTTGCCGGAACGATAGCTCCGTTTCCGGAGATTGAATCTTATCTCCGGCTGACCGAGAAGGAGGCAACTCATATCGAAATTGAGAACCAGCGCTTCCCTCAACAGGTCATTGTTGAGGCCGACAGTTCTTTCTGCCGTTTTTTTCCGTACCAGATATTGTCCGGCAATATGAAAGAGGCCTTGATCAAGCCGGACTGTATTGCTTTGAGTGAAGAAAAAGCCATGCAATACTTCGGGAAGATCGATTGTATTGGGCGGGAACTGTCTTTGGTATATGGAGATAAAGTTGAAATGAAAAGGGTATCTGCCGTATATCAGTTTTATGCGCAGTCAGCCCTACGTATTGATTTGCTCGGTAATTCTCAGAACCTGCAGGAAGAAGGAACTTCCTGTATGATTCTTCTCAAAGAACGGACTGACGTGTCAGCCTTTCGCGAACGTTTTGAGTCAACAGAACTGCCTACAGTGACAGGTCCCGGATATTATAAACTCCAGACATTACAAGAATCCTACTTTGACACAAAACTGGCTGATTCCGTGAAAACATTCAGTCACCGGCAGATCGCTTTATTGAGTATCGGTTTATTATCAGCCTTTCTGGTCTTATTCATCGCTTGCTTCAATTACGTAAACCTAAGCTTTTCGCGCCTGCTGAAACAAGTAAACATGATTCATGTAGAGACACTGATGGGAGCTTCTCATTCATATATTTGCCGGCAACTTTTTATCGACACATTCCTTACTGTATTTATCGCTTTCATCCTTTCCATTCTTGTAATGGGGGATATACTTTCTCTTTTCAATTACTTTTTTGATGCCCGTCTGACTTTCGGTTTCATTCTTTCATGGAAAGTCTTTCCATTTATTCTTTTGTTTGTTTTTCTTTTGGCTATTATACCGGCCACCTATATGGCGAAGAAACTGAACCGCATTTCTATCAGCGGATATCGGCAATTCTTTCAAGGGAGAAAAAGAAGAAGACTGGTAGCGATCCTTGTAGGCGTGCAAATGGTTATCTCCATCGGATTGATGACTGCCTTTATGATGATACGCTCTCAGCTTTCAACCATAGAAGAGCAGGGTGAACGCTTTAAAGGAGTTATAATCTTAGGTAATGAGGGGACTGCCCTGACTATCCCTTTGTATAATGACATTAAAGACCTGCCCGGCATCCAAACTGCCCTGTTATCCAAAGGGCGGATAACGAGTCCTTTTAATATCATCGTTCCACTAAACAGGAACGGGCAGGAAGTAATGGTAAATAAAGTTTTATTGACCGAGAACTATGAACTGCTGGACTTATTCAACATAGAACTTCTCGAACCGGAACGAACGAAGGATTTATTTTCCAAGGTACCCCATCCGGTAGTTGTTAATGAAGCCTTTGTACAGTTCTTTGTACCGGCAGGAGAAGATCCGGTGGGGCAGACCTTAAGCAAATATGCGCAGGACAACGCCGGTGAAGGAACTATTATCGGTGTGTGCAAAGATTTCAGACTGACTTCTTTCAACTCTGCCATTACTCCAATGCAGATTATTCTTCAAGAGATTCCGGTCGATCAGGCAACCTACCTGTCTTGTCGTATAGATGAGAGCAGACGCAATGAGATAGTAAAAAATCTCCGGTTGCTGTGGGAGAAACACGAGCCGGGACATTCTTTTGTTTACATAGACGCCTATCAGCAATATATATCCAACAATACAGATATGGTGAATTTCTCCCGATTATTACTGGCTTATGCTATAATCAGTTTATTCCTGACACTTTTTGGTATCTTTGGAATTACATGGTATGCGGTAGAACAACGAAAAAGAGAAATTGCGATTCGTAAAGTACACGGTGCCTCTTCCCGACAAATTCTATTGTTGTTGAATCGTCCGTTCTTCTATTATATTCTGATAGCCGACATGATCGCTATTCCTATCGTATATGTCTTGATGAAACGGTGGAGGGAACAGTTTGTGTATCCTGCGGATTGGGGAATAGAAGTATTTATAGTACCTGTCGTCTTATTGATGCTTGTAACGTTTGTCACAGTTGTCCTTAACGGATATCATACGGCATTAAGTAATCCGGCTGAGACTATTAAAACGGAATGATCACTATGAATATGTAGTTCTTCAGTATCCAGTTTCTAAGAAGATAAAGCGTTCTTCTTTTGCCGTTGACTTTGAAGCTAATCAACCGTTGGAAAAACAGGAAAGGTGGCATCGGACAAAATAAAAGCTACTCTCTTTGGGGGAAGAGAGTAGCTTGACTTCAAGATACACTATAGAGTGCACTTGCTATAAAATACCTATCGAATGCTCATGTGTCAGTTAATAATAGTGCCCTTGACATCCAGTTCTCTGATAGCAGCGACAGTACTGTTTCCTCCGTCATCGGGAATCGTGAGTCTGATGTAACGTGCTTTGATCGATTTTACATAATATTCCAGGGCGGCATCCTGATTCGTGAATCCGAATCTGCCGATAGGAGTCCAGTTCACGTTATCTTCACTAGCTGCAAACTCGACCACTTTGATAGGATTGTTTGAACCTCTGCCGCGCGGAAGCAATTCCACCTGTGCTATTTGTATGTTTTGCTTCATATCTATCACAATATCATACGGTAGCGGGTCGCTTCCACCTTGCCATTTGGCATGCCAGAATGTTTCAGTGTCTCCGTCTATCAGACATTTGGCTAATCCATTGCCGGCTCCTTCTCCCGAAGCTTCCTGTGTCGTAAAGGACAGAACTTCCCAGCCGCTCTTTGATATTTTCGTTCCTTCTTTTATGATGCAGAATCCTGTGTAGGTGTCTTTATCCGCACGGATAGTGGCATCGGAAGTAACTTCGCCTATTTGCACAGGAAGCATATAATTTCCCGGAAGAATGTTATCTTTCAGCTTGTAACTGACTGTGGTCTGATCAACTCCCTGAGACAATGACGGGGATTCGGGTTTGGTATAGCACTCTGCCGGCAGAAGACTGAAATAAGTCTGATTGGCACTGTTGTACGTATCTACTACCGACTGGTTGTTGACTAATGTACAGTTGATGTTCCATTTATTGCTAAAAGGTACTCCAATGGTAATCGGCAACTCTTTTACATTGTTGACATTGATTTCCTGTATACCATCGTTTATGATAGTTACAATGGGTTCGGAAACTTTAAATCCCAGTAGGAGGGTGGAACGGCCGGGGTTCAACTTCTCTCCTGTAGTGCTTGCTTTGAGTGGGAGAATGTATTGAACATTGTCATAGCCGCACAACGCATGAATCTTTGTCGGGTCGTATACGATAGTGCCTTTTGCCAGTCTGTCACCGGCAGATACGTTAACCGTTGTGTTAGTCATTTGATAACAATCTTCCGGAAGTATCTGGTAACTGGTTCCGTCGGCAGTATTGAGTGAGTCGAGCAGGCTTTTGTCTACGGTGAAGGTGACGGTACTGTTATTCAGTTCCAGTCCTCCGTGTTGTATCCATAAGTCAGCATTGTATTTTTCTCCTACATTATACGATTGCAGAATAGTCAGTCCGTTTTCAGACAATGACAAAATCCCTTCGGATGTATTGCTCGTATCAAAGGTTTCATCACAACCGATAATAGATAGAGTGATGCAGCCTGATATTAGTATATAACTTATTTTTCTCATAATGCTCATTGATTTATTGTGCTTATACAATTACCAGCCCGGATTCTGGACGAGGTTTTGTGTCTTTCTCATTTCGTGATCCGGTATTGGCTGTAAGTACATCTTTCTGTTGAATACAATTTTTTCAGTTTCCACTACGCGGTTGAACTCTTCGGTATCATTGATAGTTCCCCGAACATTCATACCGTGTGCATATCCGTTCTGGCGTCCTTCACCGTCTTTGTCGGCAATCATCCAGCGGCGTACATCAAAATAACGTTGACCTTCCGTTGCCAGTTCAATCTGACGTTCGCGCTGAATGGCTGCTCTTTGCAATTCTTTATTACCTACGATACCGGGATTCAGTATTTCTACTTTCGGCAAGCCTGCCCGTTCGCGTACGAGGTTCAGATAAGTCAGTACGCGTGAGTCGCTCGGATTTACTTCGTTGGCAACTTCTGCATATATCAGATAGAAATCCGCCAGACGGAAGATTATGGAAGGACGGTTCTGACTAGCTACACCCGGACTGGTTTTGCTGATTGATCGGTTGAAGCGCTTGAAAAGCATATATCCGGTTGTAGTGGCTTGTCCTTCCTGAACGCCTGCATTACCTCCATTGTAGAACTGGACTTGTTTGCAGGTGACAGGCCATTGGCGTCCGTTGAAGAAGACAGTGTTGTAGAAACGTGCTTCACGATTCAGATAGCGGTTACTGACTGTTACGTTGGTGTAGTTCTTAGAGTATTTTCCGTCATTCTTGTCCTTGTAAGTTCCGTAACCATCTTCTTTATAAAGTGTTGATTTCGGCAGATAGTCGGTTTCCTTGATAGGAAGTCCGTCGTTCATATAGAAGGCGTCTACGAGTTCTTGCGTTACTCCGGTCGAACCCAAACCGTTCTTTTCGCAGCGAGGAACGATTCTTCGGTCGAATGCGTCACCGTCAAGTCCTCCCCAGTCGTTGTTGGCGGTGCCCCAGATGATTTCTTTATTGTATTTCTGAAAGAGGTTGTAAACGGAGGCATCTACGTCTAGAATCTGTTCACCGGTGCTGCTTGTTGTATATTCTTTGTATAACTCGTAGCGGTTTCCGGTTTCTGCGTAATCGATGAAATCTTTGCAGGCGTTTAATGCAGTATTCCATTTGTTGTCATCACGATCCGGGAAGAGTCTTGTACCGTCTGGGTTGGTCAGAGACAGCGCTTCTCTGTATCCCCCGTTGAGAAGGGGGCTGGCTGCATATAGCCACAATTTGGCACGTACGGCCAAAGCGACACCTTTGGTTGGCCATGCGCGGTAAGATTCATTTTCGTGCATCGGTTCCTGTGGCAGTTCATTAGCTACTTCACGTAGTTCCTGATCAATATACGTGATAACTTCATCTACCGTATTTCTGGGAACATCCTGAGTCTCTGTCGCCTCGTATACCTTATCTTTTACGAGGATAATAGGACCGTATTGTTCCAATAGCAGATAATTGTAAAATGCACGCATGAAGCGTACGTTGGCACGCATCTCATTCAGTTCGTCTTCTTCCAGTCTGTCGCCTTGCGTACCGCTGGTTGTAATCACATGAGCTTTCTCTAGGAAAATGTTAGCCTGCCGGATGTATTTATAGCAGTCGCCATAGCGGTGAAAACCAGCAGTCGCCGCATTCTTGTCCGAGTTGTTGGCCTTGGCAGCATTTCCATAACCTACTACTAGTTCATCGCAGATTGCAGCCCACGGATTTTTAAAGGCTCCTACATTCAGGCTGTTTATTCCCGAATAATCGGGGATTCCTGCAAAGACATTGGCATACCATCGTTTGGTATAGGCTACGTTTTCAAATATTTGATCTGTATTTTGCAAGCCTCCTGACATCTGGTCCGAAACAGCCAGATAATCACATGAACTGACGGAGAAGAATAATCCCATCAGCAACATATATATGTGACTTTTACTTTTCATATTTTTATCTTTTATGGTTTTTAGAATGTGAAATCAAGACCGATTGTATAGGTTCGCGGCAGCGGATAGTTAAGTCCGGCATTCGCATTTCCGGCTTCCGGATCGAAATATTTGATATGATCCCATACTGCCAGGTTATATCCCATCAGATAGATACGGGCAGCTTCGAAGCCGATCTTGCTTAAGAATTTCTTAGGTATCTGATAGCCGATTTCTATATTCTTCAATCGGAGGAAAGAGCCATCGCGCAGCCACCATGTACTGGCAACGCGGTTATTAGCATTGTTCGCATTGCTCTTGTGCAGACGGGGAATAATTACATCCTGGCTCGGATTGTTCTCTGTCCAACGGTTTAATGCAAAGGTGCGATAGTTGGACTGGTCTACACCCCATGAGAATGGGTACCATCCTTCGGAAGTCTTTCCACCCAATAATACAGAAGTGTTCCCTGCTCCCTGGAAGAAGATGCTGGCGTAGATTCCTTTATATTCGGCATTTAAACCGAATCCGTAGATAATTTCCGGAGTTTCCGGATGACCGATTCCTCTTACACGGTCATAAGAGTCGATGATTCCGTCTCCATTGACGTCGGTATATTTGATGTCACCGGGACCAAGGAGTCCGCCTAAGGTTGGTTGTGGAATTTCCGAACGGAGTTTATAAGTCTTCAGACCGTTAGCGTTGGTGCTTACGGTAAAGTCGTCTTCGGTATAAAGTCGTTCTGCGATGTAATAGAGATTATCTTTATCACTGACACGTTTGCCCGTAATAGCTTGGTAGTCATACTTTGGAGGAAGTTCATCATATTCCAGAATTTTATTGCGGGTGAATGTGAATGTACCTCTTGCGCTAAGTTTTACCTTGCCTATATTTTGATGAGCGTTCACAGACATGTCAACACCTCTGTTGCGAACCTTACCGAAGTTTTGCCACGGATCGTCTCTCAGACCGCCAAGCTGGGGAACAGTCTGACGTTGCAGCAGAATCTGGCTTCTGGTAGAATCGAAGTAATCAAAGATAACTTCAAGACGGTTGTCAAACAAGCCGATATCGAAACCGTAGTTTTGTTTGTCTTCTACTTCCCATCCCAAGTAAGGAGCTGCAAAACGTCCTTCTATGATGCCGTTGCCGATACCGTTCAGACCGCCTCCGGTATCATTGTAACCTTGCGTAAAACCTCCGGCATCCATTTTGTAGGTCGGACGGTACAAGAAACGGGTTCCTCCTGTATTGTCGTTACCGGCACGTCCGACAGAGGCTCTTAATTTGAGTTTGGGGACATACTTTTTGATTACTTCCGGGTAGAAAGACTCATTGGAAATGTAGTAGGCAAGACCTACTGCCGGGAAGAAACCGAAACGGTTGCCCGAAGCAAATGCTTCCGAACCGGTGTATCCGAAGTTGCCTTCAATGAAATAGCGTCCGCCGTAACCGTAAGTTAAACGTCCTACCAGACCTTGCTTACGATAGGGAAGTGCTACATTGTGATATTGGGTTTCCTTTTGCATGTACAATAGCATGGCACCTACTTCGTGCTGGTCGAACGTACGTTTATAGTTGATGGCAGCATCTATGTAAATCTTCTTGGTTGCGCTTGTCGCACTATTCTTAGGGTCCTGCAATTCAGGGTTTCCGGATACGACTGTGGCAAATAATAGATTGCCGTTTTCGTCGCGTCCCGTAGCATGATATCTTGTCGGATTATATTCACGGCGAACGATCATTTCACTATCATAGTCATAACTTGCGTTCAGGCGTACAGACAAACCTTTGGTGATAAAATCCAGTTTCTGGTCTACATAAACTTTGGATTGAATGGCAGTACGGTATTCTTTGGCGTATCCGGAGTTCATCAATAAGTTGTACGGGTTGCGCATGTTAGCGTCACGTTCCTGTGAGTAGGTTGAAACAGTACCATCACTGTATACAGCCGGAAATGTATAAGGAGGAGTAATCAGCATGGAACGGAATATATTGGCAGTTCCTGTTCCCGGATAATTATTAACCAGATACTGAAGTGCGAGGTCAACTCCTACAGTTGTAGTGCTTGATACGTTCATATCAATATTTGAACGAAGATTGATACGGTCGATGCCGATGTTTGTATTATATTGTTTGGTAGGACTTCCTTTGAAAATACCACTTTCGTTGTAATATGCTGCCGAAACAAAGTATTTTGCTTTTTCTGTACCTCCACGTACATTCAAGGTATATCTGTGTGTGAATGTGTTTTTACGTAACATTTTGTCGATCCAGTTGGTATTTGGATATAGGTCCGGATCGTCATTGTTCCGGTAATGTGCAATTAAGTCATCCGAAAACTGCGGTAATTCCCCATCATTATGGAGTGCTTCGTTGAACAGGTCCAGATAGTCGGCCGAACCAACGAATTCGGGAAGACGGGTGGGGGAAGAAATGGTGTGTTCTGTCTTGAATGAAATCTTTGCCTTCTCTACACGTCCGCGTTTGGTAGTGACAAGTACTACACCATTGGCTCCCTCGGCACCATAAATGGCTGTTGCAGCGGCATCCTTCAAAACCGAAAACGTTTCGATTTCGTCGGGTTCAATATCACTCATGCTTCTGGGTACACCGTCCACAAGTACCAGTGGAGATGTACCACCCGCAAAGGTACTTACGCCTCGAATCCAAAACTCTGCGTTATCATATCCGGGTTCACCCGAACGTTGTACTGCAATCAAACCGGCGACTTGTCCGGCAAGACTGTTATTCAGGCTTCGCGAAGGGACAACGATATCCTTTGGTTTGATGGAACTCATAGAAACGACTACGCTTTCCTTTTTCTGCTGTCCGTAGCCGACTACTACAACTTCGTCCAGCGCTTTGGAGTCTTCGTTCAGCATCACATTGATGTTGCGGCGCCCTTTTACTTTTATTTCTTCGGTTACGTATCCAAGATATGATACTTGCAAAATTGCATTGTCGGAAGGAATCATAATCTGATAACGTCCTTCTACATCGGTTATTGCTCCGACGTTTGATTGTCCTTTTACTACAACATTGGCTCCGATGATAGATTCTCCTTTGCTGTCTGTTACTACACCTGTTATTTTAATCTTATTTTGTTGCGTTGTTTCTGAACTCTCTATGCCATTCATCGGCTTTTCCGCATTGCCGGCATTTATGAGTGGAGAAAAACATAAAGAAAAGAACAGAACACCGATTCGCGCGGTTGTGTGCACTTTGTTTGAAGTAAATAAAATGTTTTTCATAATTTTGATTTTAAAATAATAACTAGTTTACCGGTTTTGTTTGTAAACGATAGGGATGGTAAATCATAATACTGTAATATTTCCATAGGCATTGATTGTGTGTTGATTTTTGATTAAAAATTAGGTTGTGAAATATAGAATTTAGTAAACTCTAAGGCGGTATAAGTTCATGGAGAACTTGGTGGGATGAGTATTATGAGTACATATTAATTTCAAATACCTCCTGAAATATTACTTTATCAGAATTATAAAAGGAAAAGATAGGGTAAACGAAGAAATAACTTTTAAAAAAAGCATCAATTTATAGCGTATTTCTGAAAAATATAACTATTTTTGTCGCCAACAAAGCAAAGAAAATCATTCAATATTTGTAAACCTTAAATTTTCAAAAGATGAAAGCTTATTTTTCTAAAATCTGCTACCAAGTTCTCCATGAACTTATCTGAATATATCCTTAATTTATCTATTATTTATCTGATTATTAATATATTGTATGTTTGATCGGAATGAGCTAAAATAGTATTTAACATATTCCTGTTTTGTCTGTCTTATCCTTATTTTACGTTTTGTATAATTATATATGTATCATTATTTTGTAATGAGCGTGTGCCGGTATAGAAAAACTTTTAATGCCTTATTTCAATTAATTTTAAGCAGGTTCATGGGAAAAACAATTTTAAAAATTACCTTTGCAATATTCTAAGTTTTATCTCAAATAAAAAGCATATGAACAAAATGAGAGTTTTTTTATTGTTTGCTGTTTTGGTTGGTGTGATAAGTGCTTGTCAATCAAAGAGCGAACAGACTGCGGGACAAGAGCAGGATACTATGGATGATAGTCTGGCTGTTGCTCCTACAGAAGATGAGAAAACAATCTTCGGGGTAGTAGAAGATGCTTCGATGAATAATTTTATGTTGGTTACTTCGAAAGGAGATACAGTGTTCGTCAGTACGATGGATCAGGAGCCGAGTGAAGTCGGTGGCTTCGAACTGGGAGACACCGTACAGGTGAATTACATAGAAGAAGAGGAAGAGCCGGGATCGAATACGATACCAACTGCAAAGAAAGTGATTGTAGTAGGGAAGAAGGCGGATCGGACTAATGACTAATTAATAATCTAATCAGAACTACAGAATGAAAAAGAAAATGTTGGCAGCAACTCTGTTGATGGGTTTATTGGCTGCATGTGGAGGTAACTCTGCCTCAATTGTTGGCTCATGGGTAGAACCTGTGCCGGGACTGGAAGGACAAGTACAAGGTATTAAGATGGAAGAAGGAGGCGTTGCTTCTTCTGTCAATATGGCTACTTTGGTTTATGAAAGCTGGAAACAGGAAGGAACTAAACTGATTCTGACAGGAAAAAGTATCGGTAATGGCCAGACGATTGAATTTGTGGATACGATGGATATCAAGAGACTGACGGCTGATTCTTTGGTTCTGGATAACCAAGGAATGGAAATTCGTTACGCAAAGCAGAAGTAATTTGTTTGCTGTAGAATTAAAAAAGCTACTTTCCTGATGATTTGTCTTTCGGAAAGTAGCTTTTTTATAGCTTTTCAGAGATGCTGCTTACAAAAGGTCTAAAGCTTTGAAAGCTTTCACTAACTTTTCTACAGCACTGTCTATTTGTTCTTTGGTGTGAGTAGCCATCAATGCCACGCGTACCAATGTGTCTTGCGGAGCACATGCCGGCGGAATAACCGGATTGATGAATACACCTTCGTCGAAAGCTAACTTAGTAACCATGAAAGTCTTCTCCGTATCGCGTACATAAAGAGGAATGATAGGAGACTCAGTAGCACCGATCTCGAAGCCTGCTTCACGGAAACGTCTCAGAGCATAGTTGGTTGCTTCCCACAGAGCGTTCAGTCTTTCCGGTTCATTCTGGATGATATGAAGCGCTTCCAGAGCAGCTGCTGTTGCAGCCGGAGTGTTGGATGCACTGAAAATATAAGTACGTGCATTGTGTCGCAGCCAGTTGATGATAGAAGAATCAGCAGCGATAAAACCGCCGATAGAGGCCAGTGACTTACTGAAAGTACCCATGATCAGGTCTACTTCGTGTGTCAGACCGAAATGGTCGCATACACCACGTCCCTGTTTTCCGAATACACCCAAACCGTGAGCTTCGTCTACCATGATAGTAGCATTGTATTTATGTTTCAGGCGAACGATTTCGGGTAGGTTTGCCAAGTCACCTTCCATAGAGAATACACCGTCTACTATGATCAGTTTCACTGAATCCGGATTGCACTTCTGAAGTTGCTTTTCCAGATCCGCCATATCGTTGTGCTTATATTTTAATTGCTGTGAGAAGGAGAGACGACGGCCATCTACGATAGAGGCATGGTCACGGTCATCACATATTATATAATCATTTCGGTCGGTCAGGCATGAGATAACTCCGGAATTAACCGTAAAACCGGTAGAGAAGCAAAGTGCTTCATCCTTGCCAACAAAGGCTGCCAGTTCTTTTTCAAGTTGAACATGAAGATCGAGCGTACCATTCAGAAAACGTGAACCGGCACAACCGGAACCGTATTTGCGCATGGCTTTGATACCTGCTTCAATCACTCTTTCATCTCCCGTAAGGCCAGTGTATGCATTGGACCCGAACATTAACACATGTTGTCCGCCCATTTCTACTTCTGTACCCTGCTTTCCCTCAATCTCACGGAAATATGGGTAAACGCCCTGTGCCATAAATTTCTGTGGCAGGTCGTACTTAGCTAACTTCTCTTGTAATAATCCCATGAATTATAATTTATTATACTCATACTCAGATCATTCGCTGATGATCTAATTTCCTTTTATCTTAACAAGTGTTTAAAACAGGGGGCAAAGATAACAAAATTTGCTTTTATCTGTTCTTTTTAAAAGAAAAAAGTTGCTCCCATGAGATTAGAAACCTCTAATAGATCAAAATTTAATATATTTGTATTACTTTTGTCGTCTACAATTGACAAAGATTAGCATGAACGAAAGAATGAAAAGAATAATATTCGTCGTCAATCCTATTTCGGGAACACAAAGTAAAGAATTGATTCTTAACTTGCTGGATGAAAAAATTGATAAGGCGAGATACACTTGGGAAGTAGTGTATACGGAAAGAGCCGGTCATGCAGTAGAGATAGCTGCCAAAGCTGCGGAAGAGAAAGCTGACGTCGTTGTGGCTATCGGGGGGGACGGAACAATTAATGAAATAGCTCGTTCGCTGGTACATACTGATACCGCATTGGGAATTATTCCCTGCGGATCGGGGAATGGACTGGCGCGGCATCTGCACATACCTATGGAACCTAAGAAGGCACTGGAAGTGCTCAATGAGGGATGCTTGGATACCATAGATTATGGTAAGATTAATGGTACGGACTTTTTCTGTACCTGTGGAGTAGGGTTTGATGCATTTGTCAGTTTGAAATTTGCTCATGCCGGAAAGCGCGGACTATTGACTTATCTCGAAAAGACGTTGCAGGAAAGTCTTAAATATCAGCCCGAAACATATGAACTGGAAACGGAAAACGGAGTCAGCAAGTATAAAGCTTTCCTTATTGCCTGCGGAAATGCGTCGCAATATGGAAACAATGCATATATAGCTCCACAAGCCACATTGACGGATGGTTTGCTGGATGTGACCATCCTCGAGCCTTTTACCGTTTTGGATGTACCCTCTCTTGCTTTCCAGTTATTTAATAAAACTATTGATCAGAACAGCCGGATCAAGACATTCCGTTGTAAGAAGTTGTGTATTCGACGGGCTGTGCCGGGAGTCGTGCATTTTGATGGTGACCCGATGGAGACGGAGGCGGATGTAAATATCGAACTTATTAAAAGCGGATTACGCGTAGTTGTGCCGAAGACAGAAGAAAAAGATGCGGCCAACGTTCTTCAAAGAGCACAGGAATATGTGAACGGAATAAAACTGATTAATGAGGCGATTGTGGACAATATAACAGATAAAAACAAGAAAATATTGAAAAAGCTGACAAAGAAAGTCTGAAATAAATGCCGATTTCTGATTTATTGTGTACTTTTGCAAGCTACTTAACGAAAAATATCATAAATATTAGAAAATATGTTCAGAACGCACACATGTGGAGAACTGAGAATCTCCGATGTTAATAAACAAATCACGCTGTCTGGATGGGTACAGCGCAGCCGTAAAATGGGAGGTATGACTTTCATTGACCTTCGCGACCGTTACGGTATTACCCAGTTGGTTTTTAATGAAGAAATTAATGCTGAACTTTGCGACCGTGCCAATAAACTGGGTCGTGAATTCGTGATTCAGATCACAGGAACAGTGAATGAGCGTTTCAGCAAGAATGCAAACATCCCTACCGGAGATATTGAAATTATCGTTTCCGAACTGAACGTTCTGAACACCGCCATGACTCCTCCGTTTACAATTGAGGATAATACGGATGGTGGTGATGATATCCGTATGAAATACCGTTATCTGGATTTGCGTCGTAATGCCGTACGCTCTAATTTGGAATTACGTCATAAGATGACAATCGAAGTACGCAAGTATCTTGATAGCCTGGGCTTTATAGAGGTAGAAACTCCTGTACTGATCGGTTCTACTCCGGAAGGTGCACGTGACTTCGTGGTACCTTCACGCATGAATCCGGGACAATTCTATGCACTTCCGCAATCTCCGCAGACATTGAAACAGTTACTGATGGTTTCCGGGTTCGACCGTTATTTCCAGATTGCAAAATGTTTCCGTGACGAAGACTTGCGTGCCGACCGTCAACCGGAATTTACACAGATTGACTGTGAAATGAGTTTCGTAGAACAGGAAGACATCATTTCTACTTTCGAAGGAATGGCCAAACATCTGTTCAAGACTCTTCGGGGTGTTGAACTGACCGAACCGTTCCAGCGTATGCCTTGGGCTGATGCCATGAAATATTATGGCAGCGACAAACCGGATTTGCGTTTCGGCATGAAGTTCGTTGAACTGATGGACATCATGAAAGGTCATGGTTTCTCTGTATTCGATAATGCCGCATACGTTGGCGGTATCTGTGCGGAAGGGGCTGCAACTTATACCCGTAAACAACTCGATGCCTTGACTGAATTCGTCAAGAAACCGCAGATTGGTGCGAAAGGTATGGTGTATGCTCGTGTAGAAGCAGACGGTACGGTGAAATCAAGTGTAGACAAATTCTATACACAGGAAGTGCTGCAACAGATGAAGGAAGCATTTGGCGCTAAACCGGGTGATTTGATTCTGATTCTTTCCGGCGACGACGTGATGAAAACACGTAAGCAACTTTGTGAACTCCGTTTGGAAATGGGTTCCCAATTGGGATTGCGTGATAAGAATAAGTTTGTTTGCCTTTGGGTGATTGACTTCCCAATGTTCGAATGGAGTGAGGAAGAAGGCCGTCTGATGGCTATGCACCATCCGTTTACACATCCGAAAGAAGAAGATATTCCATTGCTGGATACTGACCCGGCTGCTGTGCGTGCTGATGCTTATGATATGGTTGTCAACGGCGTGGAAGTCGGTGGAGGATCTATCCGTATTCACGATGCCCAGTTGCAAGCCAGAATGTTCGAAATCCTTGGTTTCACACCGGAGAAGGCACAGGCTCAGTTTGGCTTCCTGATGAATGCCTTCAAGTATGGTGCACCTCCTCACGGTGGTTTGGCATACGGTCTTGACCGTTGGGTGTCTCTTTTCGCCGGTCTGGATTCTATCCGTGACTGTATCGCATTTCCCAAAAATAACTCAGGGCGCGATGTAATGTTGGATGCACCGTCTGAAATTGATCAGACTCAACTTGACGAACTCAACCTGATCGTTGATATCAAAGAAAATAAGTAAACGATGAACAAATATTGTTCTCTTTATAATACCACCCTGTCACTCATAATTAATTTATTATTAGTGATGGGGTGCTTTATTCTCTGTCGTGTCATCTTTCTGATAGAAAATTTGAAGGCTTTTTCCGATCTTTCAGCCGGACGAATCTGGAGAATGTTCGAGGGAGGATTCCTTTTTGATACTTCTGCCATTCTTTATACGAATCTTCTGTATATTTTCCTAATGCTGATTCCGCTTCATTATAAGGAAAATGTAATATATCAGAAGATTACAAAGGGGATTTTTGTGACAACCAACCTGATTGTCATTATTATGAACCTGATGGATACGGTTTATTTCCAATATACCCATCGAAGAACGACTGCGTCCGTATTCAGCGAATTTAAGAATGAAGGGAATCTGGGAGGTATTATAGGGACAGAATTATTGAATCACTGGTATCTGACGTTGTTTGCCATTGCTTTTGGTTATGCTTTATTTAAGTTGTATCGTAAGCCGAAGCCGGTAAAGGTAGAGCGTATGCCAGTTTATTATACGGTTCATTTGCTTACTTTGGGGCTTGGAGTGTACTTGTGTATCGGCGGAATGCGTGGCGGATTTACCGGCATGGTGCGTCCAATCACAATCAGCAACGCCAATAAGTATGTAGACCGGCCGATGGAGACGGGGATCGTACTGAATACCCCTTTTTCTATCTTCCGCACGTTTGGAAAGACCTCATTTGCCATACCTCAGTATTTCGATAAAGAGAAGATGGAAGCTTTGTACACGCCGGTGCATATGCCTGCGGATAGTGTGCAATTCAGGCCGTTGAATGTGGTTGTTTTTATTCTGGAGAGCTTTAGCAAAGAGAATAGCGGCTTTCTGAATGAAGAACTGGACAATGGAACCTATAAGGGATATATGCCTTTCCTTGATTCGTTGATGGCTGAAGGTCTGACTTTTAAATATTCATTCTCTAATGGTATGAAGAGTATCGACGGAATGCCTTCCGTATTGTCGGGTATCCCGATGTTTATAGAACCGTTCTTTCTGACACCATCTTCTTTGAACACGGTATCCAGTATAGGCGGGGAGTTGGGCAAAAAAGGATATTACACCGCTTTCTTCCACGGGGCGGACAATGGCTCTATGGGATTTGAAGCTTTTGCACGTACGGCAGGGTACACCAATTACTTTGGTCGTACGGAATATAATGAGGCTAATCCGGGTAACAAGGATTTTGATGGGCATTGGGGAATTTGGGATGAGAAATTCTTCCAGTTCTTTGGCAATACTTTATCCGGTTTTCAGCAGCCTTTTGCAGCTGCGTTGTTCAGCCTTTCTTCCCACCATCCGTTTGCAGTTCCAGCAGAATACGAAGGCGTTTTTCCGAAAGGGAATAAAGCTATTCGTCAGTGCATCGGATACACGGATCATGCTTTGAAGTTGTTCTTTGAAAAGGTTTCGAAAGAACCGTGGTATAAAAATACGCTGTTCGTATTTACAGCAGATCATACCAACTCGCCGGAACGTCCGGAGTATGAGACGGAAAGCGGGTTGTTCTCTGTTCCTGTAGTGTTTTATCAGCCGGGAAGTAATTTGAAAGGTTTCCGTAAAGATGTGATAGCACAACAAATTGATATTATGCCTACTGTATTGGGGTATTTAGGGTATGACAAACCATTTGTTTCCTTTGGGTGTGATTTATTGAATACGCCTGCTGAGGATACGTATGCCGTAAATTATATCAATGGAATATATCAATTCTTTAAAGGTGACTATTTATTGCAGTTTGATGGCCGGAACGCTGTAGCCATGTATGCGTTTAAAACGGATAAGTTGCTGGAACATAATCTTCTGGGTCAGATTGATGTGCAACAGTCGATGGAAGATGAACTGAAAGCAATCATTCAGCAGTACATGATACGAATGAATAACGACGAACTTGTTGTGAAATGAAAGAATCAGTGCGCATATTTCGCTTTATAGTAATCGGAACGATGAATGCTTTGATCATGGCCCTTGTTGTGTGGCTGATGATGAGAGAAATGTCATTCGAAGGTGACTATATGGTGGCTAATGTAACTGCGTATATTATAGCCCAGATTCATAACTTTATCTGGTGCAAGTATTGGATATTCCCCGTAGAAAAAAGAAAGAACAATGTCTGGAAACAGATACTATTCTTCTGTTCTGCTTTCGGGGTTGCTTACACTGCGCAGTTTTTATTCCTTATTTTGTTGGTAGAAGGTCTGGATGTCAATGAATATCTGGCCCAGTTCCTTGGATTGTTTATTTACGGAGCTGCCAACTTTATTGCTAATAAGAAGATTACTTTCCAATAAAAAAAGGATATAATACGGAGGTCCACAAGAGAAAAGCCTGAATAGCAACTCTTGTGGACCTTTTGTATTATTTCTATCGGTGATCAATTGTGATTCGCTCGCTAATCCAAAAAACGTTTGGTGAGTCCGTCATATTCATCAATTCGACGGTCACGGAGAAAGGGCCACCAGCGGCGGACGTTCTCCGAACGTTCCATGTCTATTTCAACTACCATGTTTTCAGGATGATCGTTGCTTGCCTGTGCCAAAAACTCTCCTTGCGGTCCGGCTACGAAACTATTTCCCCAAAACTGTATGCCGTTCGTTTGACCGGAAGGGTCGGGCTCGTGCCCTACACGGTTGACAGAGATAACCGGAAGACCGTTTGCCACTGCATGAGCACGTTGGGAGATTATCCACGCATTGAGCTGGCGGGCTTTTTCGTCGTCCGTATCGCTGCTTTCCCAGCCGATGGCGGTAGGATAAATTAGAAGTTCAGCCCCTTTCAGAGCCATCAGACGGGCAGCTTCCGGATACCATTGATCCCAGCATACCAGTACTCCCAGTTTGCCTAAGGATGTCTGAATCGGTTCGAAACCGATATCTCCGGGGGTGAAATAAAACTTTTCGTAATAGGCAGGATCATCGGGAATGTGCATTTTCCGATATTTTCCGGCAATACTTCCGTCGCGGTCGAAAACGACAGCTGTGTTATGATATAGGCCCGGTGCGCGTTTTTCAAAGAGTGAAGCAACAAGCACTACCTTATTAGCCGCTGCCAGTTCGGAGTAGAAACCTGTAGATGGTCCTGGGATAGGCTCGGCAAGGTCAAACAGATTCGTATTTTCTGTCTGGCAGAAATAAAGTGAATTGTGCAACTCCTGCAGCACGATTAGTTGTGCTCCGTGAGCAGCACAGGCTTCAATGCTTTTAGCGAGGTTCATCAGGTTGACCCGAATATCTGCGGTATTGGATTGTTGGATTAATCCTACTTTTATCTTTTTCATGATGAATAATTATTTAATATGCTACTGAAATGTCCGTTATTGGATAACACCTGACGGATACTGCATGGTGACGCAATGCAGAGAACCGTGTTGCTTGATTAATGCCCGGCAATCAATACCGATGACCTGATGTTTAGGAAATGCTTGTTGCAATACTTCTCCCGCTTTCCGGTCATTATCCGGCTGTTGATAGGTGGGGTAAAGAATTGCATCATTCATAATCAGAAAATTGGCATAGGTAGCAGGCAGTCGTTCACCGTCTTCTTCTACCTTGTCTGCCATTGGCAAAGCCAGCAGGCGATAGGGCTCTCCTGCCAATGTGCGGAATGTTTTTAATTGTTCCTCCATGGCATGCAGTGCTTCATAATGTTCGTCTTCGGTATTGTCGCATTTCACGTAGGCAATGGTGTCGGTGGAACAGAAGCGTGCCAAGGTGTCGATATGACTGTCGGTATCATCGCCGGCCAGATAACCGTGATCCAGCCAGAGGACTTTCTGCAGGTGGAAAGTTGATTTGAGATATTCTTCTATTTCTACTTGATTCAGTTTCCCGTTCCGGTGGGGGGAGAGCAGGCATTCGGTGGTGGTAAGCAGTGTCCCCATACCGTCGCTTTCGATGGAACCTCCTTCGAGAACGAAGTCAAGACAGTCTATATACTGGCCTTTCAGCGCTCCGGCTTTTACAGCCTGTCCGGTAATCAGATTATCCAGTTCGGAGGCGAACTTCAATCCCCAGCCGTTGAATGTGAAGTCGAGCAGGGAAGGGTTGCCGGTATCTATCATGGTGATAGCTCCGTGGTCGCGTGCCCATGTATCGTTTGTCTCACATCTCAGAAAGCGGACATTGTCCATGTTTACGGTAGCCACTATCTGTTTTTTTACTTCTTCGGGCTCGGGAGTCACGATTAATAATAACTCACGTTTGGCTATTTCTCTGGCTATATTGACAAAACATTCTTGTACTTCTTTCAGCATATATGCCCAATCTGTACCGGCATGCGGCCATGTCAACTGTATGCCGCTTTGCAGATCCCATTCGGCAGGCAGGTGAGGAGCTCTCATTTCTACCTGTACAGTCATATTCTTTCCAAAGTTCAATTGCAAATCTTTTTCCGAGCCACTGGGGCTGGGAAGTCCAACCATGATTCCCATCAGATTATATTATATTTAGTTATAAAATCAGTTTATAAAATGAGCAGGTACCAGTCTTTTGACACATACCTTATGCTTTGGTTTCCTGTTTCGGCTTCCGGTCAAAGAATGGATTCTTTGAAGAGGCGCTCACCGGAATAGCCATAACCATTTTGCAGTTTTTCAGCCAATTGAGGCGTTGTGCTGCCAATCCGGCAGAGAACATGACACGGGTATCTACACGCATATCGGCTGCTGTGGCACAAGCGGAGCCGATGGCGATGCCAACGTCAATACTGTTCAATGCACAGGGGACGTCTTCCGTGCGTCCGGCACATGTCGCAAATCCGCAATGTCCGCAATTCAAACCTTGTGCCTGTTCGCGTGTTCCTATCAATACAACACATTCGGCACTCAAGATGTTGTCGGCATCCCGAAGGAAAAACTTCATTCCGTGTTCTTCTACCATAGCTATCATTTTGTCCGACAACAGTTTAATATCTTCATCGGTAATCAAGGCCACTTCAATGATATCAATCCCTTTTCCTTTCGGAGCAGTGCGTGCGGCGGTCATCATTTGGCGTGCTACCTGTAATATATGCTCATGACGGGCATCTCTTTCGTTCAGTATCATAACTTTTCTCGAATTAATTAGTGAGGCAAAGATAACGTTTTTCAAGAAAATACTACCTTTGCCGGAAAGAAAGAATTGAAAACGCCATGCTACATATCAACAATGCTTGTATCGCTTTTGGGACAGAAGTACTTTTTTCCGGATTAAATCTGAATCTGGAGAGGGGGAAAACCGCCTGTATTGTAGGGCAGTCCGGCTGTGGAAAGACCTCATTGCTAAATGCGGTGATGGGCTTTGTGCCGTTAAAGGAGGGGACCATAAAAGTAGGAGATACCTTGTTGGATAAATCAACTATAGATATAATCCGGCGGCAAATTGCATGGATTCCACAAGAACTGGCCTTGCCTTTTGAATGGGTAAAGGAAATGGTGGCTCTTCCGTTTGATCTGAAAGTAAATCGTTCCGTTCCTTTTTCGGAAGAAAGGCTCTATGAATATTTTGATGATCTGGGGCTGGAACATGATTTGTATACTAAAAGAGTGAATGAAGTCTCAGGCGGACAACGTCAGCGTATCATGCTGGCAGTGGCTGCGATGCTCAACAAACCTTTGATCATTATTGATGAACCGACATCAGCGTTGGATGCCGGGTCAACAGACAAAGTGCTGGCTTTCTTCAGGCGGCAGGCAGAGAAAGGGGCGGCTGTGTTAGCTGTATCACATGATAAAGACTTTGCTTCGGGCTGTCATTATTTAATAGAACTATAAACGATATTTAATACTAGCATAAAGGGAATTTATTTTGGGAACCATCGATATTTCATATTATAATTTATTTATTGGCTTGCTATTGCTTGCCATTCCGTTCTTTTATCTTTGGAAGTTCAAGACGGGTTTGCTGAAACCTGCCGTGATAGGTACGCTTCGAATGATTATCCAGCTATTTTTTATCGGTATATATCTGAAGTATCTTTTCTTGTGGAATAATCCCTGGATTAATTTCCTTTGGGTGATTATCATGATATTTGTTGCCGGACAAACAGCGTTGGTACGTACTCAACTGAAACGGAGCATCTTGCTGATACCGATTTCTATAGGTTTTTTGTGCAGTGTAGTAGTGGTTGGATTGTACTTTATCGGTGTTGTCCTCCAGTTAGATAACATTTTCAGTGCTCAGTATTTTATTCCAATATTCGGCATTTTAATGGGGAATATGCTTTCAAGTAATGTGATTGCATTGAATACTTATTATAGCGGACTGAAGCGGGAACAACAATTATACCGTTATTTATTAGGAAATGGAGCTACACGCCAGGAAGCTCAGGCACCATTTATAAAACAGGCCATCATCAAGTCATTCAGTCCTTTGATTGCGAATATTGCAGTGATGGGATTGGTGGCTCTGCCGGGTACGATGATCGGACAAATTTTGGGAGGAAGCAGTCCGAATGTGGCAATCAAATATCAGATGATGATTATGGTTATTACCTTCACGGCTTCCATGCTGTCACTGATGATTACTATTTCACTGGCTTCCCGAAGATCATTTGATGCATACGGGAAGTTATTGGAAGTAACGAAAGAAACGAAGAAATGACTGTTACCGACCGGATATTCCAAAATGTGGCGGAACTGTCTGTCCCGAATTTTTTCATTACTGTAGAGTTCTCAGTAATGGGAAATGAAATGCCGGAACATATCGAATCTTTCGTTTTGGAAAAATATCAAGCTATTCTTCATGGCGCAAACGGACGCAAATTTGTCTATACAGAAGGAGGGTGGCGTCTTTTTTTCACTTTCTTTCCTACAGACAAAGTGGTAGATGAACGGTATGCACTAAAGAATAAGGTGCAGATGAAGTTTCACAAATAAATATTTCTTCCATTCAGGAAAGAGATCCGGTGAGTTATTGCATAGCTTGCAGTTTCTCCCTCATACAGCGAAGCTGAACGAATTGTTCTCCTGTTTGTATATACCCGCCTTCCAACATTCGTTTTGAAATTTGGAATTTATCAAGATGATGGAGTATGTACTTTTCCACACCTGATGATTGCTTTTTGGTGAAAGACAGGAAGTCAACCTTTCCATTTTCGTGAATAAATACTTTCGCTTTAATCGTACGGAGCCCCGAATCTTTGCAATGTTTGGCTTCTGCTTTATCTATCCAAAAGATAGCTGTAGCTTTTACGGTATCTACCATACAAGTTTCTGTATTATCAACGCTCATGTTTTCATCGATTGACTCATCGGAATTCTGATTCTGTTTCATTTGGCAGGAAACAGCCAGAATAATTACTAAACAGCAGGATAGAATTGTTTTCATCGTGTTCTAATTTTAAGGATATGCGACAAATTTACTAAAAAAACGATAAGATGGGAGCTTATTCCTATTTTATTTGCTATATTTGCAACCAAATTTTCTCTAAATAATGAAAATTAAGGAAATAGTAAGCGCCCTTGAACGATTCGCGCCTCTGCCATTGCAAGACGGTTTTGATAATGCCGGCCTGCAAATCGGATTGACAGATGCGGAAGCAACAGGGGCTTTGTTGTGTCTTGACGTTACTGAAGCTATCCTGGATGAAGCTATCGCGTTGGGGTATAACCTCGTCATATCGCATCATCCTTTGATATTTAAAGGTTATAAATCCATTACTGGCAAAGATTATGTGGAACGCTGTATGCTGAAAGCAATAAAAAATGATATTGTGATCTATTCAGCACACACTAATCTTGATAATGCACAGGGAGGGGTAAATTATAAGATAGCCGAAAAAATCGGATTGAAACATCTGAAAGTGCTTGAACCAAAAGAAAATAGCCTGATGAAGCTGGTGACTTTTGTCCCCATTGCTCAGGCGGATATTGTAAGGAACGCACTTTTTGCTGCCGGTTGCGGTAATATTGGTAACTATGATTCATGTAGTTACAATCTGGAAGGGGAAGGGACATTCCGTGCCAAAGAAGGAACACATCCTTTTTGTGGAGCGATTGGAGAACTTCATCGGGAAGGAGAGGTGAGAATTGAAACAATTCTTCCTGCATTCAAAAAGTCGGAAGCAGTCAGAGCACTATTGTCTGTTCATCCTTATGAAGAACCTGCATTCGACTTGTATCCGCTGCAAAATGAATGGGCACAGGCAGGATCGGGAATCGTTGGCGAACTGGAAGAGCCGGAAACGGAGATGGAATTCTTGAAACGTATAAAGAAAACGTTTGAAGTAGAGTGTCTGCGTCATAACAAACTGACAGGGAGAGAAATACAGAAAGTGGCATTGTGCGGAGGTGCCGGAGCATTTTTGCTTCCGCAGGCAATCCGGTCGGGAGCCGATGTTTTTATTACAGGTGAGATTAAGTATCATGATTATTTTGGTCACGAAGGAGATATCCTGATGGCAGAAATCGGTCATTACGAAAGCGAACAATATACAAAAGAAATTTTTTATTCCATAATCCGGGATTTATTTCCTAATTTTGCGCTCCAATTGAGTAAAATAAATACGAATCCCATAAAATATTTGTAAGTAAAATGGCTAGAGAAGCAAAAAAAGATCCGAATGAGTTGACGGTGGAACAGAAGTTGAAAACACTGTTCCAGCTGCAAACTATGTTGTCTAAGATTGATGAAATCAAGACATTGAGAGGTGAACTTCCATTGGAAGTGCAGGACCTTGAAGATGAAATCGCTGGTTTGAGTACCCGTATCGACAAGATCAAAGCTGAAGTGGATGAACTGAAATCTGCTATTGCAGGTAAGAGAGTAGAAATTGAAACGGCAAAAGCTTCAGTAGAAAAATATAAGTCACAACAAGACAATGTCCGCAATAACCGTGAATATGATTTCTTGACGAAGGAAATTGAATTCCAGAGCCTGGAAATCGAACTTTGCGAAAAAAGAATCAAAGAATTCAGTGCGGACAGAGAAGAAAAAGAAGCTGAAGTAGTAAAGAATGAACAAATACTCAGCGAAAGACAAAAAGACCTCGAACAGAAGAAGGGCGAACTAGATGAAATTATCTCTGAAACTAAACAGGAAGAAGAGAAGCTAAGAGATAAAGCCAAAGATCTGGAAACTAAGATTGAACCGCGTTTGTTGCAGTCATTCAAACGTATCCGTAAGAACTCCCGCAATGGATTGGGCGTTGTATATGTACAACGTGACGCGTGCGGTGGTTGCTTTAACAAGATTCCGCCTCAGAGACAGTTGGACATCCGTTCCCGTAAGAAAGTGATCGTTTGCGAATATTGCGGACGTATTATGATCGACCCGGAATTGGCTGGTGTACAAATTGAGCATAAAGTAGAGGAAGCTCCGGCTACTACTACCAAAAGAGCAATCAGAAGAAAAACTGCTGAATAAGATACCATATTTGAATATGTATTCGAAAGCCTCGCATTATTGCGGGGCTTTTTTTATTTCTTCTAACTTTACTATCCCTTTAAACAAACCTAACCTTGAATTGTTATCTTTTCATTTCATAAAAACCTAAACCGAATATGAATGTACGAGCGTGGAGCGTATCGCTCCTTTTGTTTCTTTCAACTGTAACTGCGGTTGGACAGACAGTGAACCGCTATTTGAATACTCCTCTTCCTAAAGAATGGGAAGAGAGTGGAGAAGTGTTTCAACAGACTCTTCCGGTGGACGACCACTGGTGGAAGTCTTTTCAGGACACCAAACTGGACTCTTTGATTGCTTTGGCAGTAGATCGCAATTATTCCGTAGCGATGGCAATTAATCGTATAGCTGCTGCACGTGCCAATCTTTGGGCAGAACGTGGAAATTTCTTTCCATCTATCGGACTGAATGCCGGATGGACCCGACAGGAAACCAGTGGAAATACCAGTACCTTACCTCAGTCTACAGATCATTATTACGATGCTGCACTCAGTATGAGTTGGGAAATCGATGTCTTCGGCAGTATCCGTAAACGGGTAAAGGCGCAGAAAGAAAACTTTGCCGCCAGCAAAGAGGAATATGCGGCGGTTATGGTTTCTCTGGCATCAGAGGTAGCCTCAGCTTATATTAACCTGCGGGAATTGCAGCAGGAACTTGAAGTGGTAAATAAGAATGTAGCTTCTCAGGAAGAAGTTTTGAAAATCACGGAAGTACGGTATAATACCGGACTTGTTGCCAAGTTGGATGTGGCACAGGCCAAATCCGTTTTATACAGTACTAAAGCCTCTATACCACAATTAGAGGCAGGTATCAATCAATATATTACGACACTGGCTGTTTTGCTGGGTATGTATCCGCAAGAAATACGTCCTGTATTGGAAACTACTGGAACATTACCTGATTATATGGAACCGATCGGAGTAGGTATGCCGGTTGATTTATTACTGAGAAGACCAGACGTACGAAGTGCGGAGAGAAGTGTGAATGCCCAAGCTGCATTACTTGGCGCTTCCAAGTCCGATTGGCTGCCGAAGATCTTTCTGAAAGGTTCGTTTGGCTATGCAGCCCGTGATTTGAATGATCTGGTGAAAAGTAAAAGTATGACCTATGAGATTGCTCCGTCATTGAGTTGGACTATTTTTAGTGGAGGACAATTAGTGAATGCAACAAGACTGGCTAAGGCACAGTTGGATGAATCTATCAATCAATTTAATCAGACAGTTCTGACTGCGGTACAGGAAACGGATAACGCCATGAACTCCTACCGGAACTCGATCAAGCAGATTGTAGCTTTGAGGGAAGTGCGTAATCAAGGTGTTGAAACTCTGAAACTTTCACTGGAACTTTATAAACAAGGGCTTTCTCCTTTTCAGAATGTGCTTGATGCACAACGGTCTTTGTTATCTTATGAGAATCAACTGGTACAGGCGCAGGGTAGCTCGTTACTGCAACTGATAAGTCTTTATAAAGCGCTGGGAGGCGGTTGGAGAGAATAAAAGAATCTATAAATAAAATATAACCTAACGGATATGAAAAAACTAATGTATATTTTTCTTGTGTTGTCGGTATTGACTGGTTGCAAGGAGAAAAAAGACGCCGGAGCAATGAAGGGAATGCCGACTCTGGCAATTAGCGTAGCGAAACCTATAGTGAAGGACATCACTTTGACGAAAGATTATCCGGGCTATCTGACAACGGAAAAAACTGTAAATCTTGTGGCCAGAGTGAACGGAACATTACAGTCTGTCTCTTACGCACCGGGTGGACGGGTAAAAAAAGGGCAGTTGCTGTTTGTAATAGAACCTACCTTATATAATGATAAGGTGGCACAAGCGGAAGCTGAACTGAAAACTGCTCAGGCACAATTGGAATATGCCCGTAATAATTATAGCCGTATGAAGGAGGCTGTGAAAAGTGATGCTGTGAGTCAGATACAGGTGTTGCAGTCGGAATCGTCTGTGACAGAAGGAGTAGCAGCTGTCAGCAATGCGGAAGCTGCTTTGAGTACAGCGCGTACAAATTTAGGATATTGTTATGTTCGTGCCCCTTTTGACGGGACAATCAGCAAGTCGACAGTGGATGTCGGCAGTTATGTCGGCGGTTCTTTGCAGCCGGTTACGCTGGCTACCATTTATAAGGACGATCAGATGTATGCGTATTTTAATGTTGCTGATAATCAATGGCTGGAGATGTCGATGAACAATCAGCAGCCAACGAAGGAGCTTCCGAAAAAGATCATGGTTCAGCTTGGGAAAGAAGGTACCGAATCCTATCCGGCAACACTGGATTATCTGTCACCGAACGTAGACCTGAATACAGGAACTCTGATGGTACGTGCCAATTTTGATAATCCGCAGGGAGTACTGAAGAGTGGATTGTACGTCAGCATTACCTTACCTTATGGAGAGGCCGATCATGCAATTCTTGTGAAAGAGGCTTCCATCGGAACCGATCAGCTCGGTAAATTCCTGTATGCCGTCAATGATTCGGACATAGTACACTATCGGCATATTGAAATAGGACAACTGATTAATGATACCTTACGGCAGGTGTTGGGAGGACTTTCACCACAGCAACGATACGTTACCGAAGCTCTGATGAAGGTCAGAGATGGAATGAAGATAAAGCCGATACCCTGATGCGGTCGGCTTGTTGGTTATCTTCAGACGATGCAGGAAACTGTTTGTCCTTATATAAATATTAATCGTAAACTTATATATTATGTTTTCTAAGTTTTTCATTAACCGACCAATTTTTGCTACCGTACTTGCCCTGCTCATTGTGGTAGCCGGTTTGGTCGCACTCAATATATTGCCCGTGGCGCAATTTCCGGAGATTACACCTCCGACGGTTCAGGTATCGGCTGTCTATCCCGGTGCGAATGCCGAAACTGTAGCCCAAACGGTAGGACTCCCCATCGAGCAGCAGGTAAATGGGGTGGACGGTATGCTCTATATGTCTTCAAATTCTTCCTCTTCGGGAGCATATTCGCTGACAATTACATTTGCCGTCGGTACAGATATCGATATGGCTACCGTACAAGTACAGAACAGGGTAAGTGTTGCGCAATCATCCTTGCCGGAACCGGTAGTGGTGCAGGGGGTAACTGTGCAGAAACAGTCTTCGAACATTGTCATGTTCCTGACAATGACTTCGAAAGACTCCGTCTACAACAGTCTCTATCTGACTAACTATGCCAAATTGAATTTGGTCGATCAGTTATCACGTGTGCCTGGCGTAGGAGCTGTTAATGTTATGGGAGCAGGTGATTATTCCATGCGTATCTGGCTGGATCCTGAAGCCATGCGCATCCGGAATATTTCTCCGGCGCAAGTATATCAGTCCATTCAGTCTCAGAATATGGAAGTGTCCGCCGGCTATATCGGTCAACCGATCGGACAGGACAATAAAAATGCCTTTCAATATACACTTAATGTACAGGGGCGACTTACTTCTCCGGAGCAATTCGGGAATATTATCATTCGTCGGGAACAGGATGGGGCAATGCTTCGCCTGAAAGATATTGCGCGAATAGATTTGGGGTCTGCTTCTTATAGTGTAGTATCACGATTGAAGGGGATGCCTACCGCAGCGATTGCTATCTATCAGCAGCCGGGCTCCAATTCGCTGGACGTTTCAAAAGGAGTGAAGGCTAAGATGGAGGAACTGGCGACCAGTTTTCCTACAGGAGTAGCCTATAACGTAACTTTGGATACAACGGATGTAATTCATGCTTCTATTGATGAAGTAATGGTGACATTTTTTGAGACAACGCTGCTGGTAGTACTGGTTATTTTCCTGTTTTTGCAGAACTGGAGAGCGGTTATTATTCCTTGTATCACAATTCCTGTATCGCTGATCGGTACATTGGCAGTTATGGCGGCATTTGGTTTTTCGATCAATACGCTGACTCTGTTCGGATTGATTCTGGCAGTTGCCATTGTAGTGGATGATGCTATTGTGGTGGTTGAGAATGCTTCAAGATTGCTGGAGACCGGACAATATTCAACTCGTGAAGCAGTCACAAAAGCTATGGGGGAAATTACGGGGCCGATTGTCGGAGTGGTGCTTGTTTTGCTTGCCGTGTTTATTCCGACGATGATGATCAGCGGTATTTCGGGGCAGTTGTATAAGCAGTTTGCACTGACAATTGCTGCTTCTACCGTATTAAGCGGTTTTAACTCACTGACACTGACGCCTGCTCTTTGTGCTCTATTCCTCGAAAAGAGCAAACCGTCTAACTTCTTTATATACAAAGGATTTAATAAAGCGTATGATAAGACACAGGGAGTCTACGATAGTACGGTGAAATGGTTGCTTCAACGTCCGCTTATCTCTTTTGTATCTTTTGCTATTCTGACAGTGATTGCCATAATACTCTTTATGCGTTGGCCGTCGACATTTATTCCGGATGAAGATGATGGTTATTTTATTGCTGTTGTTCAGCTTCCTCCGGCAGCCAGCTTGGAACGTACACAAGCTGTCGGGGATAAAATCAATGCTATTTTGGATTCTTATCCGGAAGTGGAGAATTACATTGGAATCACTGGTTTCTCCGTGATGGGCGGAGGTGAGCAAAGTAACTCCGCGACCTATTTTGTTGTCCTGAAAAACTGGGACGAAAGGAAAGGGAAGGAGCATACGGCTGCTGCCGTTGTCGACCGTTTTAATGGCGAAGCGTATATGGAGATACAGGCAGGACAAGCATTTGCTATGGTTCCTCCGGCTATTCCAGGATTGGGTGCTTCCGGTGGCTTGCAACTTCAATTGGAAGACCGGAGGAATCTGGGACCGACAGAAATGCAGCAGGCTATTGACGCATTGCTTGCTTCTTCTCATTCCAAACCGGCCTTAGCTTCTGTATCCAGTCAGTATCAGGCAAATGTCCCTCAATATTTTCTGAATATCGATCGTGATAAGGTGCAATTTATGGGCATTGCTCTGAATGATGTATTTTCTACATTAAGCTATTATATGGGGGCGGCATACGTTAATGATTTCGTTGAATTCGGTCATATTTATCAGGTGAAGATCGAAGCGCGTGATCAGGCACAACGCGTCATTGATGATGTCTTAAAACTCAGTGTGGCTAATTCGGCAGGAGAGATGGTCCCCCTTTCTTCTTTTACCAAAGTGGAAGAGCAGTTGGGACAGGATCAGATCAATCGTTACAATATGTATTCAACAGCTGCCTTGACTTGTAATGTAGCGCCCGGAAGCAGTTCCGGACAGGCTATTCAAGAAATGGAAACTTTGTTTAAAGAACAGCTGGGAGATGAATTTGGCTATGAATGGACGTCAGTTGCCTATCAGGAAACACAGGCGGGAAATACGACCACCATTGTTCTGGTCATGGCCTTGATTGTAGCATTCCTTGTTTTGGCTGCGCAATATGAAAGCTGGACCAGTCCGGTGGCTGCCGTGATAGGTTTGCCGGTGGCCTTGTTGGGAGCAATGATAGGATGTATGATAATGGGAACTCCGGTCAGCGTATATACACAAATTGGTATTATCCTGCTTGTTGCACTTTCGGCAAAGAATGGTATTCTGATTGTAGAGTTTGCCCGTGATTTCCGTGCTGAAGGAAACTCAATTCGTGAGGCTGCATACGAAGCAGGACATGTCCGCTTACGTCCGATCTTGATGACTTCTTTTGCTTTTGTATTGGGAGTAATGCCTTTGCTGTTTGCTACTGGGGCTGGTGCGCAGAGCCGTATAGCGTTGGGTACTGCGGTTGTTTTCGGTATGGCGATGAATACTTTATTAGCGACAGTCTATATTCCTAATTTCTATGAATTGATGCAGAAACTGCAAGAGAAGTTTAGCAGGAAGAAAAATGATGATGTGAAAAAAAATACGGATATGTAAAAATAGAATATCGATTGAAAAGCTTTCGGAGACAAGAAAAAGATGGTGTCACTATGTGCTTGGGATACTTACACTATGTGTGTGGTATAGTGTAAGTATCCTGACCTTATAGTGACACTATCTTTATAGCGCGTTATAATCGGGAATATCCTGAAGAAAGGTATAGCTCTGATGGGCGTAATCCATCCGGCAACAATAATGCTGCATTCCATTACTTACTATCAGATAGTCAACTTTCAATACCATATTATAGCGGGTTATCTGATCGAATACCGCTTGTGTGATCTCGATGTGCGGAGCTTTGTATTCTACGATCATTCGTGCTGAAAGGTCTCTCCGGTAAAGTACTGTATCACATCTTTTAGTTGTGCCGTTCAGCTTAACCATTACTTCGTTAGCAAGGAGTGCGTTCGGATATCCTTTGTGCGCAATAAGAAAGTGAACAAAGTGTTGCCGTACCCATTCTTCCGGGGTAAGTGCGACATATCGTTTGCGAATCACGTCGAAAATTACATTTTTTCCGTTTCGTACGTTTATTTTAGTGTCGAATACTGGTAGGTTTAACGATAACATTTATTATTTTTGTAAGTTAAATAACGGTTTCCATTATTGGAACCACAAATTTAATAGATAATTATGAAAACGAAAGAAGAAATCGTAGCTAATTGGCTGCCCCGTTACACAAAACGTAACCTGGAAGATTTTGGAGAGTATATTCTGTTGACTAACTTCAACAAGTACGTAGAGATTTTCGCAAATCAGTTTGATGTTCCTATTTTGGGTAGAGATGCCAATATGATTTCCGCTACAGCCGAAGGCATTACAATGATCAATTTCGGTATGGGAAGCCCTAATGCCGCTATTATCATGGATTTATTAGGAGCTATTCATCCGAAAGCCTGCTTATTTTTAGGTAAATGTGGTGGTATCGACAAGAAAAATCAAATTGGCGATTTAATCCTTCCTATTGCCGCTATTCGTGGTGAAGGAACATCCAATGATTATTTTCCACCTGAAGTTCCCGCTTTGCCTGCATTTATGTTGCAGCGTGCTGTTTCTTCGTCCATTCGTGACTATGGCCGTGATTATTGGACGGGTACTGTCTATACCACCAATCGCCGTATTTGGGAGCATGACGAAGCATTCAAGGAGTATCTGAAAAAGACACGTGCGATGGCGGTTGATATGGAAACGGCCACTTTGTTCAGCTGTGGCTTTGCCAATCATATTCCGACAGGAGCATTGTTATTGGTATCTGACCAGCCTATGACTCCGGATGGAGTGAAAACTGATAAAAGCGATAATCTGGTTACCAAGAACTATGTAGAAGAGCATGTTGAGATTGGTATCGCTTCTCTGCGTATGATTATTGATGCAAAGAAAACTGTAAAACACTTGAAATTCGACTGGTAACTGCCGGTCTTTCTAAAAAATATATATGGCAAAACAAGAGCTGACCTGTGATGACATCCTCAAAGAACTGAGGGCAAAGCAGTATCGTCCCATCTACTATTTGATGGGAGAAGAATCGTATTATATCGATTTGATTGCCGATTACATTACTGATAATGTCTTGAACGAAACGGAAAAAGAGTTCAACCTGACTGTAGTGTACGGTGCTGATGTGGATGTAGCGACAATCATAAATGCTGCCAAACGCTATCCTATGATGTCCGAACACCAAGTGGTGGTAGTCAAAGAAGCGCAAGCGGTCCGGAACATCGAAGAATTATCGTACTATCTTCAGAAACCGCTTCATTCCACTATTTTGGTGATATGCCATAAGCATGGAACATTGGATCGTAGGAAAAAGTTGGCAGCTGAAGTAGAAAAGACTGGTGTTTTGTTCGAGTCTAAGAAGATAAAAGATGCCCAGCTTCCGGCCTTTATTGCTTCCTACATGAAGAGAAAAGGAATAGATATGGAACCTAAGGCAACAGCTATGCTGGCTGATTTTGTCGGCTCGGATTTAAGTCGTTTGACAGGTGAATTAGAAAAGCTGATTATCACTTTGCCTACGGGACAGAAACGTGTAACTCCCGAACAAATTGAGAAGAACATAGGCATAAGCAAAGATTATAATAACTTTGAATTGCGGAGTGCTCTGGTTGAAAAAGATATTCTGAAAGCAAATAAAATAATAAAATACTTTGAGGAAAATCCCAAAACGAATCCAATTCAAATGACATTGTCTTTGTTATTCAGCTTTTATTCAAACTTGATGTTAGCATATTATGCGCCTGATAAATCGGAGCAGGGTATTGCTAATATGCTAGGGCTAAGAACTACTTGGCAAGCTCGGGATTACTCAATTGCGATGCGCAAATATAGTGGAGTAAAGACAATGCAGATTGTTGGTGAAATACGATATGCCGATGCAAAATCAAAAGGAGTGAAAAATAGTTCAATGTCTGACGGAGATATTCTTCGTGAATTAGTATTTAAAATTTTGCATTAGGAAAACTGAATACTCTAAATAAACAAAAGGCATATACTTTTACTGTAAAACAGATTAAGTATATGCCTTCTTTATATACTGCAAATTAGTTGTGTCAGACTCATAACCAAATCTTCTTTTATAGACGAATATTTTACAATGGATCTGTTGTTCTCTTTTTCCTGACTTTTATGAATGGAAAGGAATTTGAAGATCTTTTGCTTCTCTTCTTTAAGTTCAATTTTGGTAATTTCTCTCTTTTCTAGTTTTTGAGGTTATGTTATATTCATTTTCAAAATTGAAAAAATCTGATTTAATTCAGACTATAAATATAGAATGGCAAATCGTATTAGCATAAATGGTTTTGCATAAATTGGAAGGATCATCTTTCTTTTCCTGAATTGATAAAATGTCATTTTGATAATTTGTGGGATAATTGGGATATTTTGCTGTCATTTTTCTAGTTGATCTTAATTTGGGTATTGATAAAATAGGTGTAATTTATTATAATACAGGTGTTTAATTCAATTTTAGAGCTTCTAGAATTGAAAAAAAACAATTGATCGACTGAATGTGCGGAAATATGGCAAGGATTTACGATTTGCGAGGTACTTCAGAAGAAAATGTAAAAGAAGATTTGAAGAGTTCTCAATATACATAAGTAAATAATGCATTTTATTCCTTGATTTATTGTTTTTGCAACTATTGATATTTACGTTTGTGTAATCATGCCTGTTTGTTTGTGAAGTTTATATCTGTGAATAGATTACAAATGTGATCAATCCAGCTGAATCACAAAAGTATACTGATTGTTTTACAGTAGTAATATGCAGTTTATAAATGTAATAGGAGAGTGGTTAACAATTTGTTTTTTATATGTTATATCATTGTATACCATATAAATATACTCTAATATTGAATTATAGCTCTAAAATTACTGTTTGAGTGAAGCATATTTTTGTGAATATTGTATTTACTTATTTCTTATCCGTATATATAATGTTGTAAATCAATATAATATATTGTTTTGTTAAATCTAAAATATCATTGTAATTTATGTTTTATTTTGTGTTTTACAAACGTATTAGTCTAATTGTGATAATGATCACACATTTGTAATATTGTTGTTTTTATACTTGTAATTTGCATTTGTGATTTGTAATGTTTACCTTTGTATATCCGTAGTGGTTATTAGTATTTTTGTGAAACCAACGTTTAATACATACAATTGTGACAAGAAAGAAGCTGTATGGAGATAAAAGACAGAATTAGAATGATAATGGAGAGAGAAAAAGTTCCTCCAAGAGTTTTTGCTGAGACAATTGGAGTCCAGCAATCTACTCTCTCGCATATTTTGAATGATCGGAATAAACCAAGCTTGGAGGTTGTAATGAAGGTACATCAGACCTATAATTATGTAAATCTTGAATGGTTGCTTTATGGTAAAGGCGAAATGATAGCATCTGCAGAAGATGCTTCTGCAGTTTCTTCCAATGGAGATTATCAGCCTTCTTTGTTTGATGAGAATCCTGTAAATCCGTCCAAAGAGACGATTAATCCGGAAAATCGCAAGGAAATGGCATTAAGAACAGCCGAAAATGCACCTAAAGAGATTGTAAAACAGGAGATTAGGTACATAGAAAAGCCTGCCAGAAAAATCACTGAAATAAGAATATTCTTTGATGATAATACTTATGAAACCTTTCGACCTGAAAAATGAGAGGTAAAATCGGTGGTTTGAGCAAATTCCTGTATCTTTGCACCGGAATACGAATTTATACTTTTATATCCATACATGAAGAAATTTATTTTAGATCTGACAGTTACTGAGAATATCAGATTGAATGCAAACTATGTATTGCTGAAATTGACATCTCAGTCATTGCTGCCCGAGATGTTGCCGGGGCAGTTTGCCGAACTTCGGGTGGACGGTTCATCTACTACATTTTTACGCCGTCCTATTTCTATTAATTTTGTAGACAAGCGACAAAACGAAGTGTGGTTCCTTATTCAGTTGATTGGAGACGGAACAAGACGTTTAGCAGAAGTAAATTCGGGCGATGTGATCAACGTAGTACTTCCTTTGGGGAATGGCTATACAATGCCTCAAAAGCCTTCTGATAAGCTTTTGCTTGTGGGCGGAGGTGTCGGAACAGCCCCTATGTTATATTTAGGTGAACAATTGGCGAAAAATGGTCATAAACCTACCTTCCTTTTAGGGGCTCGTAGCAATAAAGACTTGTTGCAGCTGGAAGAATTTGCTAAATATGGAGAGGTATATACTACTACAGAAGACGGAAGTCACGGAGAAAAAGGATACGTCACCCAGCATTCTATATTAAATCAGGTACATTTTGAGCAGATTTATACTTGTGGTCCTAAACCGATGATGATGGCTGTGGCAAAATATGCCAAAAGTAATCAGATAGAATGTGAAGTTTCTTTGGAAAATACAATGGCTTGTGGAATTGGAGCATGTCTCTGTTGTGTGGAAAATACGACAGAAGGACATTTGTGTGTATGTAAAGAAGGTCCTGTTTTTAATATAAATAAACTACTATGGCAGATTTAAGTGTAAACATTGGTGAATTGCAGATGAAGAACCCGGTGATGACTGCATCTGGTACATTTGGATATGGTGAAGAGTTCTCGGATTTCATTGATATAGCGCGAATAGGCGGTATTATTGTAAAAGGAACTACTCTTCACAAACGTGAAGGTAACCCATATCCTCGTATGGCAGAGACTCCTTCCGGTATGTTAAACGCTGTAGGACTTCAAAATAAGGGAGTTGATTACTTTGTGGAACAGATATATCCTCGTATAAGAGACATTCAAACGAATATGATTGTAAACGTGTCAGGGTCTGCTATTGAGGATTATGTGAAAACTGCAGAGATCATTAATGAACTTGACAAAATTCCTGCTATAGAACTAAATATCTCGTGCCCTAATGTAAAGCAAGGAGGTATGGCTTTTGGTGTGTCAGCAAAAGGTGCTTCTGAAGTAGTAAAAGCGGTACGTGCAGCTTACAAAAAGACACTTATAGTTAAACTCTCTCCGAACGTTACTGATATCACAGAAATTGCCCGTGCAGCAGAAGAAAGTGGTGCGGATAGTGTATCATTAATCAATACATTGCTGGGAATGGCTATTGATGCGGAACGTAAACGTCCTATTCTGTCAACTGTGACAGGAGGAATGTCCGGTGCTGCTGTGAAACCGATTGCCTTGCGTATGGTTTGGCAAGTTGCAAAGGTGGTAAATATTCCTGTCATAGGCTTGGGAGGTATTATGAACTGGAAAGATGCTGTTGAGTTCATGCTTGCCGGTGCTTCTGCGATCCAGATTGGTACGGCAAATTTTATAGATCCGGCTGTTACAATTAAAGTTGAAGATGGTATAAATAATTACTTGGAAAGACACGGATGTAAGTCAGTAAAAGAAATTATTGGTGCGCTTGAGGTATAATTGAAAACATACAATAACCCTTCGCATATAATACGAAAGAAAAATGCTATTTTACTTTTTAAGTATATTGAATAAAATCAGTACCGGAATGATAGATGAAAAGAGATTCCCAGTGCGAAGAGTAAAATAACAGATTTGTCTTTCTTATAGAACATAAATAAAAACGACGGTGAAAATTCTCATATTTTTCACCGTCGTTTTTATTTACATATATTTTTAGTCTTCCAGTAAGTCAGGGCGAAGTTTTTTGGTTCGTTCTAAAGATTGCTGTAGCTCCCATTCTTTTATTTTTGCTTCATGCCCGGATAACAAAATATCGGGTACTTTCCAGCCTTTATAGTCGGCAGGACGAGTATATACAGGTGCCGCCAACAGATTATCCTGAAAAGAATCAGAAAGTGCCGACTGTTCATCTGAAATCACTCCGGGGATGATACGGACAATTGCGTCCGCCATGACTGCTGCTGCCAGTTCGCCTCCTGTCAGCACATAATCTCCGATACTGATTTCTTTGGTGATCAGGTGTTCACGGATACGATAATCAATACCTTTGAAATGTCCGCAAAGGATAATCAGGTTTTGGGCCAAAGAAAGGCTGTTGGCCATTGGCTGATTGAACTGTTCTCCGTCGGGGGTCGTAAAAATCACTTCATCATAGTCGCGTTCAGCCTTCAGAGCGTTAATGCAGCGTTCGATAGGCTCTATCTTCATGACCATGCCGGCGAATCCGCCAAAAGGATAATCATCGACACGACGATATTTGTCTTCGGTATAATCGCGCAGATTGTGGATATGTATTTCTGCAAGTCCCTTATCCTGAGCTCGTTTCATGATGGAACAATTGAAGAAGCCTTCAATCATCTCGGGTAAAACTGTTATAATGTCAATACGCATAATCTTTATAATTTTTCGCAAAAGTACAAATATTCAAAGATAAACCTGTATTTTTGCCTTAAACAATCGAAGAAATATGGATATAAAGGAAAAAATAGAGGAATTGCGTGCTGAACTTCATCGGCATAACTATAATTATTACGTTTTGAATGCTCCCGAAATTTCAGATAAGGAGTTTGATGATAAGATGCGTGAACTCCAGGATCTGGAGCTGGCACATCCGGAATATAAAGATGAAAATTCGCCCACTATGCGTGTCGGCAGTGACATTAGCAAGAATTTCACGCAGGTTGCGCATAAATACCCTATGTTGTCTTTGGCAAATACATACTCTGAAAGCGAAGTTACAGATTTTTATGAGCGTGTACGAAAAGCGTTGAATGAGGATTTTGAGATTTGCTGTGAGATGAAATATGATGGTACTTCCATTTCTCTGACCTACGAAGATGGAAAACTGGTTCGTGCCGTTACACGCGGAGATGGAGAAAAGGGCGATGATGTGACAGATAATGTAAAGACAATCCGTTCTATTCCACTTGTGCTCCATGGTGACAATTATCCTTCTTCTTTTGAGATTCGTGGGGAAATTCTTATGCCCTGGGAAGTATTTGAGGAGTTGAACCGCGAAAAAGAAGCACGTGAGGAGCCACTTTTCGCTAATCCGAGAAATGCAGCCTCAGGAACATTGAAGCTTCAGAATTCTTCTATTGTAGCTTCTCGCAAGCTGGATGCGTATTTATATTATCTTTTGGGAGATAATCTGCCTTGTGACGGACATTATGAAAATCTTCAGGAAGCCGCAAAATGGGGATTTAAAATCTCTGATTTGACGCGTAAATGCCAGACGTTGGAAGAGGTTTTTGAATTTATCAATCATTGGGATGTAGAACGAAAGAATCTGCCTGTAGCTACTGATGGAATCGTCTTGAAGGTAAATAGTCTGAGACAACAAAAGAATCTTGGTTTTACGGCGAAATCACCCAGATGGGCAATTGCCTATAAATTTCAGGCAGAACGTGCATTGACACGATTGAATATGGTAACTTATCAGGTAGGCAGAACAGGCGCTGTAACTCCTGTTGCCAACTTAGATGCTGTTCAGCTATCCGGAACGATTGTCAAACGTGCTTCATTGCATAATGCGGATATTATTGAAGGGCTTGATTTGCATATCGGAGATATGGTTTATGTAGAAAAAGGTGGCGAGATCATTCCTAAAATTACAGGAGTGGATAAAGATGCCCGTAGCTTTATGCTTGGTGAGAAGGTCAGGTTTATTACCAATTGCCCCGAATGTGGCAGCAAATTAATTAGATATGAAGGCGAAGCTGCCCATTATTGTCCTAATGAAACTGCATGTCCCCCTCAGATTAAAGGTAGAATAGAGCATTTTATTAGTCGGAAAGCCATGAATATTGATGGGTTGGGTCCTGAAACGGTGGATATGTTCTATCGTTTAGGATTGATTCATAATACGGCGGATTTGTATGAATTGAAAGCCGATGATATCAAAGGGTTGGATCGTATGGGAGAAAAATCTGCTGAGAATATTATTACGGGGATTGAGCAGAGTAAGACAGTTCCTTTTGAACGCGTCATCTTTGCTTTGGGAATTCGGTTTGTTGGCGAGACGGTAGCAAAGAAAATAGCCAAGTCGTTCGGAGACATTGACGAGCTGCAACAGGCTGACCTTGAAAAGCTGATAAGTATCGATGAAATCGGGGAAAAAATAGCGCGAAGCATTCTTCTGTATTTCTCAAATGAGTCTAACCGAGAGTTAGTTGGCAGGTTAAAAGAGGCTGGGTTACAGCTCTATCGTACAGAAGAAGATATGAGTGGATATACGGATAAATTAGCCGGTCAGTCTATTGTGATCAGCGGCGTATTTACGCATCATTCACGGGACGAATATAAAGACCTTATTGAGAAAAATGGCGGTAAGAATGTGGGAAGTATCTCTGCTAAGACCAGTTTTATCCTTGCCGGTGACAATATGGGGCCAGCCAAACTGGAAAAAGCAAAAAAACTTGGAGTAACCATACTAAGCGAGGACGAATTTCTGAAACTTATATCGTAAGATATGAAAAATATTCGTACTTTTGCGCCTAATAAAATTAGAGATTATAATTAAAACTCATGATACAGACTAAATTGAAAGGAATGGGGGTAGCACTGATTACTCCTTTCAAAGAGGATGAAAGCGTTGATTATGATGCGTTGATGCGTTTGGTAGACTATCTATTGCAGAATAATGCGGATTTCTTGTGTGTGCTGGGGACTACAGCCGAAACACCGACTCTTACCGAGGAAGAGAAGAAAACCATCAAAAAGATGGTGATTGACCGCGTTAACGGAAGAATTCCTATTTTGCTGGGTGTAGGCGGTAACAATACACGCGCAATAGTAGAAACATTGAAAAATGACGATTTTACAGGAGTTGACGCTATATTGTCTGTAGTGCCATATTATAATAAGCCATCGCAAGAGGGAATTTATCAGCATTATAAAGCCATATCGGAAGCTACGGAACTTCCTATCGTGCTATATAATGTGCCGGGGCGTACAGGAGTAAATATGACTGCTGAGACAACCTTGCGCATTGCCCGTAATTTTAGTAATGTAATCGCTATTAAAGAAGCTTCCGGTAATATTACTCAAATGGATGACATTATCAAGAATAAACCGGATAATTTCAATGTTATTTCCGGTGATGATGGTATTACTTTTCCATTAATAACCTTGGGAGCTGTTGGAGTGATCTCTGTAATCGGCAATGCTTTCCCGCGTGAATTCAGTCGTATGACACGTTTGGCGCTTCAAGGTGATTTTGCTAATGCACTCACTATTCATCATCGATTTACTGAGCTATTTGATCTTTTGTTTGTGGATGGAAATCCGGCAGGAGTAAAATCTATGCTGAATGCAATGGGGATGATTGAAAATAAACTTCGATTGCCGTTGGTTCCGACTCGAATTACGACATTTGAGGCAATACGTAAAGTCTTGAACGAACTGAATATTAAATGCTGATCTGATATACTGAGAAGTATCGATTCTCCATACATTTTATAAATAGGTATTCCTCCTTCACCTTTTTGTCATGTCTCCCATGAACAGGCAGATACAAGGTGAAGGGGGATTTTTTTAGTTCTTTCTATTTTTTTGCTATTAGCATAATTTGATTAGCTAATAGCAAAATCCGATAACCTAATAGCATATTTGATAACCTAATGTAGTATAAAAGTGAAACGCTTTTCCTTCATCCTGTATCTACTTGTTTATAGTGCTTTCGAGCAAAAGGTGAAGATGAAAGTGCATGTTTCAACATACGTTGCCATGCACTCTTTAAACTTCCCAATGTTTGAAAATAAACTTCTTGATGTTTGAAAATAACTATTAAAGTGTTTTTATAAAACATCCTATTGATTGTACATAATTATACGGTCGTTTGATGTAAAATATCGGACTGGGCCGAAATGACCGCTCGATTTAGATAACACAATCGCTTGATTTATGCAAAAGTTGCAGTCATTTGTGGTAAAACGACCGTTTAATTTTCTTTCTCGTGATGCCGGATTTCTTCGATGGAATGGGGTAAAAAACAAAATCCTCCACAAAAAATGCAGAGGATTTTGGTGATCGCGACAGGATTCAAACCTGTATCGCGACAGGATTCAAACCTGTAACCGGCTGATCCGTAGTCAGCTACTCTATTCAGTTGAGCTACGCGACCATTGTTTCGTTTTAACGGGTGCAAAGATACGTACTTTTCCCGAATTAGCAAGCATTCGGCGACTTTTTTTTGTAGAAAATTATTCGATGAAACGGTAATTAAACAGTTGGAAACCGATACTTAACCCGACATTCCACTCCCTTCTCGGTGAGCTATAATGATTTACATAAGCAGAGATGTCTCCGAACGGTAATTGACACACAACAGAAATTTCTCCTAAATATTCGAATTTAGAGAAGGCTTTTCCATAATATGCCTTATTTAATGAGTTTCTTTCAATCGGATATATAGGCATAAAACCATAAAATTCACCTCGCAGATGGAACATTTGATTGAGGCGATAGATGGGACGAATGCCGGCTCCCACAAATTGATTGGCGCGGAAAGCTTCATTATAGGTGAGTTTGCTATGTAGAGTAGGTGAAAACTCACCTGCTTGCATCATAGTCGCCGTATAATTCTCGGAAAAGTTCTTGGAAGCGTACAAAGCTTTTAAATACCATCCCAAAACCCAGTGTTCGCTCATTGTATGGTATTTTTCTTTCATATATGATAATTGCAGCCAGGAATGGTGTTCTTTATTTATTTGAACTCCTTTGGTCTCTTCACCGGGATAGAATCTTTCCCGTCCCATGAATATCTGTGCAACAAGAGCTTCTTTGTAGCCTTGTGTCGGGTATTGCCGTGAATTAAGCGTACTTCCATTGAAGCTGATAGAGCCGCCGAATAAATCATAACGGCTTCTGTCGAATCTGTCTTTCTCAAAATCGATGATATTTCTCTGGAAATATTTGTCTTCTATTCTGGCGATCCCTATTCCAAACTCAGCTCGTTTGCTTAAAAGAAAAGGTAGTCCGACCTGAAGTTTAAGGAAGCGTTCGTCTTTCTGATTAAATGCTGGCTTGTCATTCCTGGAAAATAACTTGTCTTTCTTAAAATAGTCGAAAGTAGTAATAGATGCGATAAAGCGGTAAGAGGTCGGGATCGCAGTAGAAAAGTCGATCTTAGCCATGAATTGCGCATTATTATAGACTTTCCCGAGTTGACCGTCAAAAAGAAATTCTTTCGCATAGTAATTTAAATCCTGATAGCTGAGACCGAGATAAATTTGGTTCGAGTTGGATGTGGAAATATTCCCACCTAATCGTACGGCAAAATTATTCTCCAGTTTGACTTTTAAATGCAGGTCATATGTTTCATCCTCCGGATTGTATACGGCATGCGGGATGATCTCGGAAATCATGTTGTCTGAAAGCAGCCGGAAATAGCCTTCTTTCAAGTTTTCGTAAGTGAATTCCTTATTGTCAGAGCTATGAAATTCTTTTTTAATATATGCCTGTTGTTGGGGATTGGCTCCATCAATAATGATGTTTTTAAAGCGTAATTCCGGATAGTTGCTTCGGTATACCATTCTTCTCAAACGTATATTATCCAAATTAACCCTCCTTTGTATACGGCTTTTTATAGAATCCATCATGCTTATGGTTCGGTTATATCCGATATCATGCAATTCATCTATTCGCTGGAAATCCATCAAGCTGACATTGTCATATTTGAATGTCATCAGAATACCCATTGAATCCGGAATAGAATAATCGGTTTTTTGCATGACCATGTTTTCTATCTGGCTCATGAGGTCATTTTCCTTGGGTTTGGTGGGGTTTGTAGATACCACACTTCCAATTATAATATCCGGATGAAAATCGTCTCTCATAACGTCTGTTGGGAAATTATTGTAGATTCCTCCGTCATATGCCAGCACATTGTCAATCTCTATAGGCTTAAACATAAAGGGAAAGCTCATGGAAGCTCGGACGGCATCTCCCAAATCTCCGTTTCTCATTACGAGTTGCTTTTTATTGTAGACATCAGAAGCTATGCATCGGAAAGGAACGAATAACTTGTCGAAATCGCCTTTACACGAAGCTGTAGCGCGTGCATACAAATCTACAAAAACCAGATTCATCTGTATGGGATTTACTACGCTTGTGGGCAGAAATTGTGGTTTGAAGTTTTTTAATGAGTCTTTGAATGAGAAACGGATATTAAAAAACTCCGGTGTCGGGACATTTTTCTTGAAGTGGTATACGTATTTCTCTTCTATTTGTCCTGAATACCATCTTTTAAAGTCCTCTGACTTCAATAATTCTTCCATATCATCAGGAGAATACCCCATCGCATAAAGAGAGCCGATAATGGCCCCCATGGAAGTTCCTGTAATATAATCGATAGGAATGTTATTTTCTTCTAAGGCGCGAATGATGCCGATGTGTGTCAATCCTTTGGCACCGCCACCACTTAAGACAAGACCTACTTTTTGGGCGCAGACAGTCGGCATGAATAACCATATAGCAATTAACACTAAAAGTATTTTTCTCATAACCCAAATCAAACAATTGAAGTATTTATCATTTAGTGTTCAAATATATGCAATACTTTCCAATTTATCGATATTTTAGCGTTCGTTTTATGATGAAAAAAGAGCATTGCAACACGTTTTAGTGTTGAATGCTCTTTCATTGATTTATGTTATAAATAAAGGGGCGGTATTAAATCAGCTCAATACTGCGCTTCACGAAGTTGTTCAGAGCTTCACCTTTTAGCATATTGTTCTGCAATAAAGCCAGGTCGATGAGTTGACGGATTACCTTGTTGTTGCTGGCATATCCTGCAAAGATGCCTTCTTTTTTATTTTTCAGTTCATCCCATTTTTTATCCAGCTCATTCAGTTCATCTTTCTCCGCAGTAGGAATATCTTCTTCCTTCTTGTCCTTTTGGCTGTCTTTTAGTTCGTTGCGACGCTTGCTGACACTATTCATCTCTGTTTGTATAGGAGCTACTTCAGGGTGACAAGCTGCTTCTTCTTCGTCAAGCACTTGCTTGATAAGCTTATGGTCGGAGTTCAGAACCAGATTGAACATATCCGGCATCTCCCCATAGAAGCTCATTCCGGCCTGAATATTTGCCATTTCCTTCATACGACGCATATACTCGCTTTGAGTAATCATCACCGGAGCTGAATTGTCTCCCAATGCCTGTGTCATTACATTGAACTCAACTTTATCCATTTTGGGTAACTGGCTCTTGAAAGCAGTTGTGATAGCTTCTTGCTTTTCTCCTTCCAGTGTCTCGTTTTTCTTGTCTTCTTTGATGATAAGGTTGTCGATCACATCGCTGTCTACACGGGTGAAGCGAGATTTCTCAAACTTCTGTTCCAGCATACTTACCATAGCTACATCTAATTGACCATCCATAAGCAGAACATTGTATCCCTTGTTGGTGGCAGCCTCGATATAACTGAATTGTTCATCTTTATTATTAGCATACAAATAGATCAGATTTCCATCTTTGTCTGTCTGATTATCTTTAATAAGGGTCTGATACTCTTCAAATGTATAATGTTTGTTATCTGTATCGGTGAAAAGGGCGAATTTTTGCGCTTTCTCATAGAAATCCTCTTGAGTAAGCATGCCGTAATTGATAAATATTTTCAAATCATTCCACTTCTCTTCAAACTGTTTGCGGTCGTTCTTGAAAATCGATTGCAGGCGGTCGGAAACTTTCTTCGTGATATAGGTAGAAATCTTCTTCACATTCGAGTCGCTTTGCAAATAAGAACGGGATACATTCAATGGAATATCCGGGGAATCAATAACTCCATGTAATAAAGTCAGGAAGTCCGGTACAATTCCTTCTACGGAATCCGTTACATATACTTGGTTGCAATATAACTGAATCTTATTTTTATTCAGCTCAATATTGCTCTTTACTTTCGGGAAGTAGAGGATACCAGTCAGATGGAACGGATAATCCACATTCAGATGAATCCAAAATAATGGCTCGTCTGACATCGGGTACAACTTGGTATAGAACGACTTATAATCCTCGTCCGACAGTTCGCTCGGCTTACGAGTCCACAAAGGAGTAGTGTCGTTAATAATATTGTCTTCAGTGGTTTCTACCTGTTTTCCATCTTTCCATTCTTTCTTCTTCCCGAATGCAATGGGGACAGGAAGGAAGCTGCAATATTTCTTCAGAAGCTCAGAAACACGTGCTTCTTCGAGGAATTCTTTGCAATCGTCATCGATATATAAGATGATATCTGAACCACGATCTGCCTTATCTACTTCTTCAATAGTGAATTCAGGGCTACCATCGCAAGTCCATTTTATAGCTTGTGCTTCGTCTCTGTAGGATTTGGTGATAATTTCAACCTTTTTTGCAACCATAAAGGCAGAATAGAAGCCTAAACCGAAATGTCCAATGATTGCATTTGCATCATCTTTGTATTTTTCCAGAAAATCATTCGCTCCTGAAAATGCAATCTGATTGATGTACTTTTCTATTTCTTCTGCAGTCAGGCCAATACCACGGTCGGAGATAGTAATAGTGTCTTTACCTAATTCAACGTGAATTGTCAGATCGCCCAGTTCACCTTTAAACTCCCCAATGGAAGCAAGGGTATTTAGTTTCTGAGTGGCATCTACTGCATTAGACACTAATTCGCGAAGAAAAATTTCATGGTCACTGTACAAGAACTTTTTGATGATAGGGAAAATGTTCTCTGTTGTAACCCCAATATTACCTTTTTGCATAATAACGTATATTTTTTTGGTTTATTTATTAGAATGTTTTTAATTGATATTTGTTCAGATAGAGACAAAAAAAATGCCAGACCCTAAGGTCTGACATTCTGGCATATTTTATGACTTATCTTATTTAAGTAATCTTCTTTCAAGATGCAATAACTTTCATCTCCAATTCACCTTTCTCTTTATTCAGAGAGACTTGAATGACATCTTTTTCTTTCAGAGAAGAAGTTATAATGAGTTCTGACAGTCCATCCTCCAAATGGGTTTGAATAGCTCGTTTTAAAGGGCGGGCTCCGAATTGCACATCGTATCCTTTTTCGGCCACGAATCTTTTAGCTTCATCATCAATAACTAGCTTATATCCAATAGATTCAATACGATCATATAGTCCTTTTAGCTCAATATCAATGATTTTCGTGATAGCTTCCAAAGAGAGTTGGTCAAATGTTATGATTTCATCGACACGGTTGATAAATTCGGGCGCGAATGATTTATTTAATGCTTTTTGTATAACACTTCGCGAGAACTCTTTGTCATCCAGACGGCTTTGTGTAGCAAAGCCTACACCACGTCCAAACTCCTTTAACTGGCGGGTACCAATATTGGAAGTCATGATAACAACTGTATTTTTAAAATCAACCATTCTGCCATAACTGTCAGTCAGACGGCCTTCGTCCATCACTTGAAGAAGGAGATTGAACACATCCGGATGTGCTTTTTCGATCTCATCAAGCAAGACGATAGAATAAGGTTTGCGACGTACTTTTTCAGTTAATTGTCCGCCTTCTTCATATCCTACATATCCCGGAGGAGCTCCGACCAGACGTGAGACGGTGAATTTTTCCATAAATTCGCTCATGTCTATACGAATCAGTGCATCGGAAGACCCGAACATATATTTTGCCAATTCTTTGGCTAAATGGGTTTTACCTACACCAGTCGGACCTAAGAACATAAAGGTTCCAATGGGCTTATTGGGATCCTTCAATCCCACACGGCTTCTTAAAATAGCCTTGACCAGTTTCTCTATCGCCGGATCCTGTGCGATTACTTTCGATTGCAGATCCTCCTTCATGCCAGCTAGCTTGATTCCTTCGGCTTGTGCCATACGCTGTACCGGAATGCCGGACATCATAGAAATAACATTGGCAATTTCCTCTGCATCAACAGTCTGTCTATTCTCTTTCAGACTGTTTTCCCATTCTCGTTTCATTTCGTCCAACTGAAGCGTGAGCTCTTTTTCCTTATCTCGGAAACTGGCAGCGAGTTCAAAATTCTGCGATTTCACAGCTTCATTTTTCTTGCTTTTAGCTTCTTCGATGAGTTTTTCCTGCTCTTCGATTTCCTTGGGTACATTGACGTTGGTCAGATGTACACGTGATCCTGCTTCATCCAAAGCGTCAATAGCTTTATCGGGGAAGTTACGGTCCGTAATATAACGGTCTGTCAACTTGACACAAGCTTCCAATGCTTCATCTGTATAGCTCACGTTATGATGATCTTCGTATTTATCCTTGATGTTACGCAGAATCTGAAGAGTTTCGGCAGCAGTAGTGGGTTCCACCATAACTTTTTGGAAACGACGTTCCAAAGCGCCGTCTTTTTCTATATTCTTACGGTATTCATCAAGGGTAGTAGCACCAATACATTGTATTTCGCCGCGTGCCAATGCAGGTTTCAGCATATTGGCTGCATCCATTGAACCGGCTGCAGAACCTGCACCTACAATTGTATGGATCTCATCAATGAACAGGATTACATTCGGATTCCTTTGTAACTCGTTGAGAATGGAACGAATACGCTCTTCAAACTGACCACGATATTTTGTTCCTGCCACAACTGCGGTCATGTCAAGAGCTACTACTCGCTTATCAAACAAGATGCGTGAGACTTTCTTTTGAATAATTCTCAAAGCAAGTCCTTCAACGATTGCTGATTTTCCTACACCAGGTTCACCGATCAGAATCGGATTGTTCTTTTTACGGCGACTCAGGATTTGAGCCAAGCGTTCAATTTCCTTTTCTCTGCCTACTACAGGGTCCAAACGTCCTTCTTCTGCCGCTTTTGTCATATCTGTACCGAAATTGTCAAGTACAGGCGTGTCATTAGCCGGTTTTTTTGAAGCTGTTTGTGCCTGTTGCTGGCGTTCTTCAGAACCGCTTCCACCAGATCGGGGAGAAGACATTTCTTCATCATCATCGTCTTCCGGGAATCCCATGCCGGAATTTACATCCGGTTGCAATGTGGCTTGTTCCAACACTTTCACGTAATTAACGTCATTAGCTTCGAGCACGGAAGCAGCCATATTGTTTCTTTCTCTTAGGATCGCTAACAAAACATGCTCTGTATCAGCTATATTACTTCTCATTCCACGTGCTTCTAAAATACACATTTTTAATATTTTTGCCGCGTCATTAGACAACGGTATCTCTGCATCAGGCAATAGCATATCATCAGCTTCTGTCTTCAGCCGAGCTTCAATCTGCTGCTTTACTGCAGCTAAATTGGTGTTGAGTTTTGACAATATCTCGATAGCTTTTCCTTCACCGTCACGAAGCAATCCCAGAAGTAGGTGCTCAGGTCCGATATGCCTACTCCTCAACCGGTTAGCTTCTTCCTTGCTATAGACGATAATGTCGGAAACTCTTTGTGAGAATTGATTATTCATACTTTTTCCTTTTCTTCTAAGGGGTTATTTACTGGCAAATATACGCATTTAATCAAGTTTGTATTGCATATTTGCTTTATTTCTTATATCTACAAATGGCGTGCCATAAAAACAATGCTTTGTATTATATATATAAGGTATAACAAATACCACTCCCTGTTTTTCACAGATATAGTCTCCTTAATGGTAGTATTTATTCTTTTTCTCATTTCTTTTTTGAACAAGACAGAATTATAAAGATTAACATCGAGGAGGAAATGAAGTCATCGTACATTGACTACTCCATGTCGGTCATTGTTTCACGTGCCCTTCCGGATGTTAGAGATGGATTTAAGCCCGTTCACCGTAGAATTTTATACGGAATGATGGAATTGGGTAATACTTCAGACAAACCTTATAAAAAATCTGCAAGAATTGTGGGTGAAGTACTGGGTAAGTACCATCCGCATGGAGACTCTTCAGTTTATTATGCTATGGTGCGTATGGCTCAGGAATGGGCAATGCGTTATCCTTTAGTAGATGGCCAAGGTAACTTTGGTTCTGTAGATGGTGATAGCCCCGCTGCCATGCGTTATACGGAGGCTCGTCTAAACAAGTTAGGTGAAGCGATGATGGATGACCTGTATAAGGAAACTGTAGACTTCGAACCTAACTTTGATAATACGTTGACAGAGCCGAAGGTGATGCCGACCCGTATTCCTAATCTTTTGGTTAATGGTGCTTCCGGTATTGCGGTAGGTATGGCAACTAATATGCCTCCTCATAATCTTTCGGAAGTAATTGATGCTTGTGAAGCATATATTGATAATCAGGAAATCACAGTAGAGGAACTGATGACTTATGTCAAAGCTCCGGATTTCCCTACAGGTGGTTATATATATGGTATCAGCGGAGTACGTGAAGGATATCTGACAGGTCGTGGACGTGTAGTAATGCGTGCAAAAGCGGAAATTGAAACCGGACAGACACATGATAAAATCGTAGTGACTGAGATCCCTTATAATGTTAATAAGGCTGAACTGATCAAATATATTGCTGATCTTGTTAACGATAAGAGAATAGAAGGTATCTCGAATGCAAACGACGAGTCTGACCGTGACGGTATGCGTATCGTTATCGATGTAAAACGTGATGCTAATGCAAGTGTAGTGCTGAATAAGCTGTATAAGATGACAGCCTTACAGACTTCCTTCGGTGTGAATAATGTTGCATTGGTTCACGGACGTCCTAAGACATTGAATCTGAGAGATATGATTAAATACTTCGTAGAGCACAGGCACGAAGTAGTTATCCGCCGTACTCAGTTCGATCTGCGTAAAGCAAAGGAACGTGCACATATCCTTGAAGGTTTAATCATTGCTTCTGATAATATTGATGAAGTTATTCGTATTATTCGTGCAGCTAAGACTCCAAATGATGCTATTGCAGGTTTGATAGAACGTTTTAATCTGACAGAAATACAGTCACGTGCAATTGTAGAGATGCGTTTGCGTCAGTTGACTGGTCTGATGCAGGATCAGCTTCATGCTGAATACGAAGAAATCATGAAACAGATTGCTTATTTGGAAAGCATTTTGGCTGATGATGAGGTATGTCGTAAGGTGATGAAAGATGAATTATTGGAAGTTAAAGCGAAATATGGTGACGAACGTCGTTCTGAAATCGTTTATTCTTCCGAAGAGTTTAATCCGGAGGACTTCTATGCTGATGATCAGATGATTATCACAATATCTCATATGGGATATATCAAACGTACGCCATTAACAGAATTCCGTGCGCAGAATCGTGGTGGGGTAGGCTCTAAGGGAACAGAAACTCGTGATGCGGACTTTGTAGAGCATATATATCCGGCTACTATGCACAATACCATGATGTTCTTTACACAAAAAGGTAAATGTTATTGGCTGAAAGTTTATGAGATACCAGAAGGAACGAAGAATTCCAAAGGACGTGCTATACAAAACCTGTTAAATATTGACTCTGATGACAGTGTTACTGCATATTTGCGTGTTAAGAGCCTGGATGACACTGAATATATCAATAGTCATTACGTATTATTCTGTACGAAGAAAGGTGTTATCAAGAAGACATTGCTTGAACAATATTCACGCCCGCGTCAGAATGGTGTAAATGCTATTACAATTCGTGAGGATGACAGTGTAATTGAAGTTCGAATGACGAATGGTAATAATGAAATCATTATTGCTAATCGTAATGGTCGGGCTATTCGTTTCCATGAAGCTGCAGTTCGTGTAATGGGACGTACGGCTACAGGTGTACGTGGTATTACATTGGATAATGATGGTCAGGATGAAGTAATAGGAATGATATGTATAAAAGATTTGGAAACAGAATCCGTAATGGTTGTTTCTGAACAGGGATATGGTAAACGCTCTGAAATTGAAGATTATCGTAAGACTAATCGCGGTGGTAAGGGTGTAAAGACCATGAATATTACTGAAAAAACAGGTAAGTTGGTAACAATTAAGTCAGTGACTGATGAGAACGACTTAATGATTATCAATAAATCCGGAATAACTATCCGTCTGAAAGTTGCTGATGTCCGTATTATGGGACGTGCTACTCAAGGTGTTCGTCTGATTAATCTTGAAAAACGTAACGATCAGATTGGTTCTGTATGTAAAGTAATGACAGAAAGTCTTGAGGATGAAGTTCCCGCAGAAGAAGCAGAAGGTACTATTGTCAGTGATCTGACTACTGATCAGGATGTTGACAATGCAGATACTGCTACAGATGTTAATGAAAATAACAACGAAATTGAGGAATAGACATAATATTAATAATTAATCAAACAACAATCATGAAAAGAGTATTATTTTCAATGGTTTTATTGATGGCCGTAAGCTTATCATTCGCTCAAATGAAGAATGTAAAAGAAGCCAAAAGCATTGCCAGTGATGTAAAACCGAATTTTAATCAAGCTGAAAAGCTGATTAATGAAGCCATTAAGAACCCTGAGACCAAGGATCTTCCTGACACATGGGACGTTGCTGGATTTATTCAGAAACGTTTTATTGAAGAAGAACGTGATAAGAAGGGTGTTCTGAAACAGCCGTTTGACACATTGAAGGCATACAACAGCATTTTAAAAATGTTTGAGTATTATACTAAATGTGATGATCTAGCTCAAGTACCTAATGAAAAAGGTAAAATTAAAAACAAATATAGAAAAGCAAATGCTTCAACTATATTGGTTGAACGTCCTAACTTAATTAACGGTGGTATTCAATTCTTTAACCTTGATAAGAATAAGGAAGCTTTGCAATTCTTTGCAACATACGTAGAATCAGCTTCTTATCCTATGTTGGCAGAGCAAAATTTGGCTAAAACAGATACTCTTTTGGCACAAATAGCATATTACGCAACATTGGCTGCTGACAGAGTAGGAGATAAAGATGCAATTATTAAATATGCTCCTGCTGCTTTGGATGACAAAGATGGCGGTAAGTTTGCAATGCAATTGATGGCAGATGCATATAAAGCTAAAGGTGATACTGCAGCATGGGTTAAATCATTGGAAGAAGGTATTTTAAAATTCCCTGGAAATGATTATTTCTTTGCGAATTTGGTAGATTACTATACTAGCTCTAACCAAGCTTCTAAAGCAATGGAATTTGCTGATAGAATGTTGTCTACTGATGCTAATAACAAGTTGTATCTTTATGTGAAAGCGTATCTTTATCATAATATGAAAGAATATGATAAAGCTATTGAGTTCTACAAGAAAGCTATTGCTGCAGATCCTGAATATGCAGAGGCATATTCTAATGTAGGATTAGTGTATTTGATGAAGGCTCAGGATTATGCTGATAAAGCTACAACAGATATCAATGATCCGAAATATGCAGAGGCACAAGCTACAGTGAAGAAATTCTATGAAGAAGCTAAGCCATTCTACGAAAAAGCCAGAGCTTTGAAACCTGATCAGAAAGATTTGTGGTTACAGGGTCTTTACCGTGTTTACTATAATCTGAACATGGGTCCTGAATTTGAAGAAATCGATAAGATGATGAAATAATTATATTCAGTTTTTATAAAAAGACTATCCCAAAATTTAAATTAGGATAGTCTTTTTTGTTTTTACAAATAAAGAAGCTTGAATGATGATTCTGATTTTTTTTTATCAAAATATATAATGATGAATTTCTTTTTGTGAGAAAATGAAAAAGAGGCTATAACCAATTCATTTGGAATGCCTCTTTTGGTTTTAGAGAGAGAAGAGAGAGAAATTAGTTATAAGTATTATCTATTTTTCTATTAAACATAATGATAATTATTCCCTAAACGTAAACAGTTTATTTTCGTTCTTTCTCCATCATCCGTTAATAACAAGCAATGGCGTATCGGAATGGAAAATCATCTTACGAGCGATACTTGGGTTAAATAATCGTGCAAATATATTTCTCTTATAGGAAGTTAATGTTATTATATCAATTTGATTATCTTTGATATATTGATCAAGTCCTTTTAATAGATTATCATTCATTACCACATCATAATGAATTTCAAGCCCGGGATATTGTTTTTGGAAATAGTCTTTGATACCTGCAAGTTTAATTTCATTCCAAGTATCTTTGGATTCAGCCAGATGTATTAATGAGACTGAAAAATGGAAAGATTTCCAAGTGTTGAAAAATGCTTCAAAAGCAATCAAGTCTCTCTGATCAAAATTGGTTAAGAAAGCAATACGTTTTACTTCATTGAATTCTTTGAATGGAGTATTTTCCGGAATTGCTAATACTGCTGTGCGGCTTCGATCAATAATTTCAGCTGTTACACTGCCAATTAAGTCAATGTCTTTCTGGCTTTTTCCACGCGTTCCCATAATGATAACCTTAGGACGCTGCTCCTTGGCATATCTTAAAATTTCTTCTTCTGGAATTCCTTCTCGCAAAATGCAACTATATTTGATATCCGGAAATTCTCCAGATGCAACTTTTTCCTTTATCTTATCAGATAGTGCGTTGAGATCTGAATGGACCTGTTGGATGATTGTTTTAACAGATTCTTCATCTCCGATCTGATAATTGAATACATCGCCATATGGTAATGACGAAGCGTATATTGGTGTAAAGTAAACATGTAATAGAATCACTTCAGAATTCTCAGTTTTAGCCAAATTAAAGCCAAATTCACACGCTTTCATCGAATAACTGGAGAAGTCGACAGGTATTAAAATTTTGTTCGATTTATTATCTACCTTAGGTGTCTTCTCTCCCACTATACTTTCAGATAACCAGGTAGAACTTTCCGTTATTTTTAATGCACGTGGTAGATCACTTTCTTTAATTCGTAGACGTACTCCTGAAGATACAACAGGTTGTATTTGATTTACGTTATGAATGTATGTTTCTATTCCTTCATTTTCGAGGACATTCTTTAGAATCTGAGCTTTTGTATAAGTCAGAATAGCTAAGGTTACTAATTTATCTTCCATAATAATCTGTTTTTGAAGGTGAACAAATAAGAAATCCCAATTGTTTGGGCAATTGGGATTCTTGTTTTATATTTTAAATTTGCATAGGTTCGGTAGCTTGTTCTTTTTGCATACTCATGTTTATTTCATCTAAAATTTTTAGAGCCCGGTCGAGAACAGTTGTGTCATCCAGCATTACAAGCCCGCCATCCGGACCGGGCTCAAGATGTATTCCGACACTTTTTCCTTCCTTGAAATTGTGGCCTCCGAAGAAGTTGCGCACTGTATCTACGTGCAAACCAAGTTCGTCTGCTATTCTATGCATGCTACCGCTAGGCAATGAATCTTTAATCTTGCGAAGTTCATTAAATGTTATTGTTCTCATGTCTCATAAATTTAATGGTTAATACTATATTGTATTTAATTTTTTATCACGCTATAAACTTAAGCAAAAAAAAAGATAAAACAAATTATTTGCTTATCTTTTTTCCTAAATTCCTAAATTCTGTTTACGAATTTTATATCACTTCAATAGCGGAAGCCGGCACCCATCCTACTTTGCCGTCTTCCAAGCGAATTTCTTTCCATTCTTTCATTGAGTTATCTTTGATACTGACCTTACGTCCCTCATGAAGGATGAACAAACTTGTTCCACTTTCACTCGGAGTGCTGCGAACTGTTACACTAGGATTCATGACGATCGCTTCGCTTCTATTTACTAAACGTTCTTTTTGCTCTGAAGCAAAAAGATTAGAGCATATTACAACAATTAAGAAAACGATACCTGATATAAATCCTCCTTTTTTCAGTATAATCTGCTTGGAGAAAATAAAGAAGTAAAGAGCGATGATAAATAGAATAAAGGAGACAATTCCCCATGTAGCCCATGCGTCTACACTCATACTGTTTATCAAGGCTTTGGCCCATGATACAAAGAAAACTTCCGGAACAGGTTCTACTTTATCTATTGTTTTAGCGCGTGCTACTTCCAGATTGGCACGGATGTCGCTGTTTCCTGGTTTCATAAGCAAAGCACGTTCGTAGTTGAGTACGGCTTTTGCTATTTCTCCAGCTTTGTAGTAACTGTTTCCTAAATTATAGTACACATCTGCAGATTCCCCATTTTTTAATAAGGATTCATATATTTGGATAGCAGTTGCATAATCATCTTTTATATATGCGGAATCTCCTTCGGCTTTTGTTACATCTTCCAACTTCGTATCAGAAAATGTATGTGAACCCGCATGGATAGAATCAGCTTCGGTTGTTTGTATAGAATCAATGCTTTGAGTTCCTTGTCCGAAACAAGTGACTGACATTGATAATAATATAAAAAACAATATTTTTTTCATGACACAATCTCTTCTGGGTTAATGTTTTATTGAATTTTCCATTCTGCTTATCACTTCTATTGAAGAAGAATAAACTTTATCCATTGCCTGATTTTCATCACCTGGAGCGAAACGGGCAAATTCACAATCATTCAATGCATTTAGGAATTCTTTAATTAGTTCTTCACTTACTCCATGGTTTCTCAGCTTCTCTTCAATATTGTCTTTCGACAAACGGGAAACCGGAATACTAAGTTTGTCGCTGATATATCCCCACAATGCTTTCAGTACTTCATCATAGAAGGCATCTTTCTTGTTTTCAGAGAGCAACTTACCGGCTAGTTTCATGCGTTTGGTTGCTACCTTATTAGCTTTCTTTGTTTTCATCTTAGCAACATTGGCATTTGCAGCGGCTTGTTTACGGTAGATGATAAAGAAGATGATGAAGGCTAGAGCAGGAATGATATAGAACAGCCAATAGGTCATTGAGCCATAGAAGAAACTACCCTTAGGTTGGAGAGTAACTTCATTTTGCTTAATGTAACGGATATCTTCACCCAATACTTTCAAGTCTTCTTTATTGGTGAAATTGGCAATCACCTGATCAGCATTTCCTGCACCTTTCTCAACATTGATTACATAGTCTTCCGTTTTCAACGTTTTGTAAGATTTTGAACGGATATCGAAATAGCTGAAAGATACCCCCGGAATTTTATAATTGCCAGCATGTCTTGGAATAGCCAGATACTCAATAACTTTATTTCCTGTTAGACCTTCCTGAGTTAATCTGACTTGGTTGTCCACCTTTGGATCATATACTTCAAAGTCATCTGGAAATTTAATTTCCGGATTAGAAATCAGTTTCAGGTTTCCAGTTCCGGAGATGACTAACTTGATAGTGATAGCATCATTAGTTTTCAGCTCCTTGCTATTGATGGAAGAAGAAATGTTGAACTCTCCCACTCCACCTGAAAAGTTTGCAGGTTTACCAGCAGGAAGCGGATTGACATTAATTGCTATTTTAGGAGTAACGATAGATTTCGGTACTTTAACTACATTGCTTCCACCATTGAAAAATGCATCAAAAGGATCGTCAGATTGTACAGCTTTACCTACCGTCATCTGGAACTGTGCCGGTTCTATAAATAACTTACCCGGTTGCTGGGGAAATAATACAAATTGGCGATAGATTGTCGTATTATAGTTACGTCCTTTATAATGCTCCTGTGTCCATCTTGCATTTGCATTCATTTCAATTTCTTGAGAATGAAATCCTTTAAAGTCAGGCAGTTTGGCATTATTTAATTGCAAGTCATGCTCTCTGGTGTATATTTTATAGGTCAAGACAAATGCTTCCTGCTCGTATACATTCGTTTTACTGGCAGTTGCCGTGATAAACAAATCCTGATTAGATACACTTGTACCAGATGAAGAGCGTGCAGATGAGCTACCGTCATTTTGTCCTCCATTACCAGCCTGGTCTTGTGGCAAAACCTTCACCTTTACGGAGTTTGAAACCATCTGGTTGCCATCAGCTACAATAGAAGCTCCGGGGATTGTATATTCACCGGCAGTATTTGCCATCAATATATAAGTGAATGTAATACTACTTGTAGAGGTGACATTACCATTCATTATCTGTGTACTGCTTTGCTGAGAACGGCTTGGCCCCATCAGGACGTCGAATCCTTTGATAGACGGTGCCTGAAAGTCTTTAACTTTTTGTGTGGTTACTGTATAAGATAGCCTGAATTGATCCCCTACCACCACTACATCGGGAGCGGAAGCAGTGAATGACACCTTGTCGGCAAGCGCTTGGGTGCTATATGCTATCAATGCCATCAATATAACAATCAGTTTTTTCATTGCTTATGAAATTTATATCATCAACTTTTTATTATTACCAATCTTTTTCTAGACGACCGCCCTGAATAACCTTCTGTTGTTTCTTCACTTTGTCCTGTACGTCTTTCTCATCTTGCATTACAGAATTAAGTAACTGCTCAGCATTTTCCTTTGACATCTGATTATCTTGTTTTTCAGGCTTCGGCGGTTGTTGCTGATCCTTTTGATCGTCTTTCTTCTGATCGTTCTGTTTATCTTTGTTTTGGTCCTGTTTCTGGTCTTGTTTCTGCTGCTGATCTTTATTCTGATCCTGATTTTGATCTTGATCCTGCTGATTCTGTTGGTCTTTCAGCATCTTTTGAGCGAGTGCCAGGTTATACCGTGTTTCATGATCTGCAGGATTGTTGCGCAACGACATTTTGTAGGCATCCACAGCTTTTGCATAATCTTTACCAGCTTGAAAAAGCACCCCCATATTATGGTAAATGTGTGCCAATTTCATTTTATCCTTTTCTATTTTGCTGGCAGAATCATATTGCTCCATGGCTTCCTGAAACTTTTGTTGCTGTGAGAGCGTATTTCCCAAATTGTACATGGATACAGCAGATTTAGGATTAACTTCCAAAGCCTTGCGGTAATTAACCTCTGCATCTACGAATACACTATCATTGAACAGACGATTTCCTTTGCGGATATAGTCACGCTCTGCTTTCTGTGCCGAAACACCAACAGCCAATAACAGAAAAGCAGCGAACAGGATATATTTCATTTTTAACATACGCATAGCTTACTTCTTATTAGAGAAAAGATGAACGTTTTTGAATAATGGATTCTTACGATCCAAAATTAACATCTCAGCTAGTAACAATAGTAAAATGATCCATGCAATAGCCTGAAACTGTTCGTTGAAATCCGTATATATTTTCGATTCCACATCAGACTTAGCCATCTTACTTATTTCCTGACTGATAGCCTTTTGAGCAGAATTAGAATTATCTACCCGTACATAGATACCCTTTCCGTCTTTGGCTATTTCTTGACACATGCCCTCATTCAGACGGGTTACAATTACATTACCTTCGCGGTCACGGCGATAATCATTGGTACCTTCTACAGGAATAGGAGCACCTTCGGGCATACCTACTCCCAGCACACTTACCTGAATCCCTTTTTCGGCAGCAGCTTTAGCAGCTTCTACAGCGCCACCTTCATGATTCTCACCATCCGTGATGACAATGATAGCACGTCCCACTCCTTCTTGCGGAGTAAAACTGCGGGTTGCCAGGTTGATTGCCTCTCCGATTGCTGTACCCTGCTTGGAAATCAGCGATGGGCTGATAGATTCCAAAAACATTTTGGCGGAAATATAATCGCTCGTGATCGGTAGCTGGGTAAAAGCATCTCCGGCAAATACGATCATACCGACTTTGTCGTTATCTAATTCATCTACCAATCTGGATATTAATCTCTTGGCTTTTTCCAAACGGCTGGGCTGCACATCCTGCGCCAGCATAGAATTAGATATATCCAGAGCTATAATCACTTCCACCCCTTTACGTTTCACCGTTTCCTGCTTGGAACCAAATTGCGGACGAGCCAGCAATACTGAGAATAAGCCGATAGCGGCAAAGATGAGCCAAAATTTCACATCCGGTCGATATTTAGATACATCCGGCATTAATTGCGCTAACAATTCCGGATCTCCAAAACGTCGGATATTTCTCCGTCTCCTGTAATTGGAATACAAGTAGAAAGCTGCTAAAAACGGTAATAGCAGCAATAAATATAAATATGCAGGTTCTTCAAATCGAAACATCTTCTTCCTATTTTACGTTACAAATCACGATTGACGAAACATTCCTACGGAATTTTCTTGAGTATTGAATTACGCAATAAAACTTCCAGTAGTACACAAAGGAAAGCAGCCAGTGCAAACCAGCGATAGTCTTCTTCCCGTTTGCTATACTCTTTTACGTTCAACTTTGTTTTCTCCAGCTTGTCAATTTCTTCATATACCTCTTTCAGTTTCGAGTTGCTCGTAGCTCTGAAATAGTTACCATCGGTAGTACCGGCAATCTGAGTCAGTGTTTTCTCATCGATTTCCACCGGCATATTGATATACTGTACTGTATTACCGACCGGATAAGGATATGGAGCCATTCCATTCGTACCCACTCCGATGGTATACACACGGATACCGAAACTTTTGGCAATCTCAGCGGCTGTCAATGGCGAAATATCTCCTTTATTATTGGTACCATCCGTCAATAAGATGATAACTTTTGATTTCGCTTTACTGTCTTTCAGGCGGGTTACAGCATTTGCAACTCCCATACCAACAGCTGTACCATCTTCAATAAGGCCACATTTGATATTATGAATCATATCCAGCAATACAGCATGGTCCACAGTCAGCGGGCATTGAGTGAATGTTTCTCCGGCAAACAGAGTGATACCAATATTATCATTCGGGCGTCCGTTAATAAATTCGGCTGCTACATCTTTAGCAGCTTCCAGTCTGTTTGGCTTCAAGTCTTCCGCCAGCATACTGGTAGACACGTCGATAGCCAGCATAATATCAATTCCCTCTATTTCGCTGTTTTGCCACTTATTAGTGCTTTGCGGACGCGCTAATACCACAATAATCAAAGCCAATGCAATGACGCGCAGTATAAATGGAGCATGTAGCAAATAATTCTTATAACTTTTAGGAGTATGCGCATATACCCGTGCATCCGAAATCTGAAGGGTAGCTTCAGTTTTCTTTCGCTTCAAGATATACCATACAATATAAGGTATAAGCAATAATAGCAAAAACAGATATTCAATATTGGCAAAAACCATTTTATTTTCGATTTAACAGTTTACTATTTAGTATTCACACCACATTATGCAAAGAGATCATAAAGCTGCATACCTATATATACAAAAGTACCTATTAATGCTGCTGACAAGAATACAATACCGCAGATTAATAATATTTTAGTACGCAGAGAACGTTTCTCGATAATTGTGATTTCCGTTGGTTGCGGTTTCTGATTCTCCTCTTCCGGTTGCTTTGTTTCGTTGATAAAGTCGATTGCATTAATCAAATTCGCATCATTTTCATTCATTTGCGGATCATGCTTGGCAAATTTTACTAAATCAGCTGTCTGGAAGAGTTCCTTCAAATCTGATATTGCCTCTTTATCATTCATTTCCAATAACTTATCGATGATTTCAGAAGAAGTCATCTCTAGTGCATTGAATCCGAAACGATCTTTAATATAAGTACGAAGAGTATCTGTCAATTCCGTATAATATGCCTTCGGCTGTCCTTTCTGCCATACTTTCTCATTCTTGATACGTTCGATTTCCTTCATAGCAGCCTGATGTGGTGGCAACTTAGGTTCTACTTTTATCTTACGGATAATCGGTTTGTTATCACGTATACGAATGATCAGATAGATCAATAAGCCGAGTAAAGGCAATGCAAGAAATGAGCAACCGATCAGCCCATACCAGTCTTCCCATGCGAAAGGCGCTTTCATCACCGTTTTCTGTCCGAAGAACTGGTCTGGATGCAATGTGTCAACTGGCATAGAATATACTTTCAATGCCAGAGCTTTCGATCTATATTCTTTGCCATCCACAGTGACAGGCATCGGCGGAAGATAATAGAGAGCTGAGTCAAACGAGGTAACAATGTATTCCTGAGTAATCAGCATTCGTTGGCGATCATTCAGAAATTGTGTATCCGGTTTGGCGGTTTCTATAATTTCTACCCCTCGCACCAGTGTATCGGTATAAGCAGGAAAAACAGCACGTTGTTTGGCGTCCATCGCTACTTGTAATTGTACTTTCGCCTGTTCGCCAATTAATATCTGCAACGAATCTATCTTAGCTTCCACTGTAACAGACTGTGCCACAGTTCTACCTATAGAAAGCAGACATAACAATGCTATCAGAATAATATTTCTATTCATCTTTGATTCCATTAATTTCGTTTGGCAAATAAATTCAGCAATGCCTTTACGTAATCCTGGTCGGTTCTCACAGATACGGAGTCAACATTACTTTTGGTAAATGTGTCGTTCAGTTCGGTCTGTTTGTTTATCCACCAGTCACGGTGTGCCCGGCGTACAGCTTTGGAAGAAGTATCGATCCATTGTTCATGGCCGGTTTCCGCATCTTTTATTCGCATCAGTCCCACCGGAGGAAGATCACTCACTCTCCTATCGTAAACCTGCAATGCCACTACGTCATGCTTTCGGTTGGCAATAGTCAGAGCGTTTTTAAAGTTATCCTGATCGATGAAGTCAGATAGAATAAACGCTGTACAGCGTCTTTTCATTACATTAGTCAGATACTCCAATGCGAGACGAATATTGGTACGACGGCTTTCCGGTTGGAAGTCAATCAGTTCGCGGATAATATATAGAATGTGTTTACGTCCCTTTTTAGGAGGAATAAACTTTTCTATCCGGTCTGAAAAGAAGATCACACCAATTTTATCGTTGTTTTGTATAGCAGAAAATGCAAGAGTAGCTGCAATTTCCGTTACCATATCCTTCTTCAGTTGTTTAACCGTACCAAATTCCAAACTTCCGGAAACATCGACCATCAACATCACTGTCAGTTCGCGCTCTTCTTCAAACACCTTCACATAAGGTTTGTTGAATCGTGCCGTCACATTCCAGTCGATGTCGCGTATATCGTCGCCGAACTGATACTCACGGACTTCAGAGAACGACATACCTCTACCTTTGAAAGCCGAATGGTATTGGCCTGCAAAGATATTGTTAGACAGTCCTCGTGTCTTGATTTCAATCTGACGAACTTTTTTTAATATTTCACTTGTTTCCATTTATACAGTAGTTAAAGTAGTAAGTAGTCAGGTAGTTAAGTAAAATACACTTGACTACCTTTTACTGCATTGTAATATTACGGCAGATTAGGGCACTTCAACCTTGTTCAGAATCTTGCTGATGATTTCGTCCGAAGTCATGTTGTTGGCTTCCGCCTCGTATGTCAGTCCAATACGGTGACGAAGAACATCATGCGCAACAGCACGTACATCTTCCGGGATTACATAGCCGCGGCGTTTGATGAAAGCGTATGTGCGGGCAGCTAGCGCCAGATTGATAGAAGCACGCGGTGAGCCACCAAATCCGATCATGTCTTTCAGTTCTTTGAGATCGTATTTCTCGGGGAAACGAGTAGCAAATACAATATCTACAATATAACGTTCTATTTTCTCATCCAGATAAACCTGGCGAACCACCTTGCGGGCTTCGATAATTTCTTCTGCTTTCAGGATAGGTTTCACATTGAACTTCTCACCGTTGATATTCTGACGGATAATCAGTTTTTCTTCTTCCAGCTTCGGATAGTCAATCACTACTTTCAGCATGAAACGGTCTACCTGTGCTTCAGGAAGCGGGTAAGTACCTTCTTGTTCAATCGGGTTCTGAGTGGCCAATACTAAGAAAGGTTCCGGCAACATGAATGTTTCCTTACCAATAGTAACCTGACGTTCCTGCATGGCTTCCAGCAAGGCACTCTGTACTTTGGCCGGAGCACGGTTTATTTCATCCGCCAATACGAAGTTGGCAAAGATAGGTCCTCTTTGTACTTTGAAAGATTCATCTTTCTGACTGTAAACCATTGTACCAATAACATCGGCCGGCAATAAGTCGGGAGTGAACTGAATACGGCTATATTTCGCGTCGATCAGGGAAGCGAGTGTTTTGATAGCCAAAGTTTTTGCCAGACCGGGTACACCTTCTAAAAGAACATGTCCGTCGGAAAGCAATCCGATAAGCAGTGATTCAACCAAATGTTTCTGACCAACAATGATTTGGTCCATACCTGTCGTAAGATTGGTAACGAAAGCACTTTGTCTTTCAATCCGCTCATTCAGTTCGCGGATATCAATTGATTCAGCCATAAATACTTAATATTTTATTATTTAATTCTCATTAATTAAGGTGTAAGACTTACTAGTGTGTAAGGCTTCTAAATTCGCTCCCAAAAGTACGCCATATAATTAACGATTGCAACTAATTTTTATTAAAAAACAATGCGAAATCTTTAGATTAAGGTACTTTCATACGCTTTTGTACTTACGTAACATTTCACCCGGCTATACATTGCTGTATGAGCCGGGTGAATGGGTGTTTTTTGTTTTTATTCTTTTGTAAGTTCCGGTATCTCGATTGTCGTACCGTATGGTACGTTATCGGGGTTCTTGATTACTTTCGGGTTATGTTTTACGATGTATGGCCACATGGCTTTTGTACCGTAAAAGCGTAATGAAACTTTCGTTAAAGTCTCTCCTTCTTTAATTGTGTATTTTGTTTTGGTACCGGTTATCTTGTAGGATGCGGAATCCGAATATGCCGAAGCTGTTGGTTGTTGTTGGGCAGGTTTACTTTCTGCTTTGACAGGTTCCGCTGTCGGTTCCTTCTTGACAACAGGTTGCGGTTGGACTGCTTCCACCACAGTATCCTTGTGTGCAATTGTATCTGAAAGCTGTGCTTCCGGCTGCACAGGTTGAGTAACTTCCGGTATATCAACCACATTCTTATCAGACGAAGATGAGAACAAATCCGGATAATAAATAAACAGGATAGCTCCTCCGCACAGTAGTAAGACTATAATAATAGTTGCTATTAAATAAGGAATAGCTGATTTTTCCTTTTTATCACTGTCTTTATCAGTATAGGTGGCCTTCGGTTGTTCTATTTCCGGCTGTTCTTGGGGAGTTACAGGCTCCATATTTGCTTTATGAAGCTCCTGGGCTATAATTTGCTCTGCGGTAACTTCCGCTTTTTCTGTAATAACCGTTTTCTCTTCCTCCTCTTCTGTTGTTTCAGTCTCTGGTTTCTGCTCTTCTATAATTGTTTCTTCCGATTGTTCCTTAGCAGGTTCCTCTGTCACCGGACTGAAGTCAGGTTCCAAAACAGTTTCCGAAGATTCCTCTACAGGCTCTTCTTCTGGGGCTTCCTCAGATACAGATTCCGGTTTCGGTTCAATTTTCACTTCCGGCAATTCTTCAGCTTCTGGTTCTTCTGTTGCAATTAGTTCCGGTTCTGTTTCAGGTTGACCGGTTTCATTCGCGTCAGTTTCAGGAACTTCAGCCACAGCTACTGCTTCAACAGTCGGCACAGGTTCTTCCAGTTGTATTTCTTCCTGAATATCTCCACCGGCATTTTCATTTCCTGCTATTTCAGAGTCGATCATTTCAGTCTCTGTATCAGAAACCGCACCTTCCTCCTCATCGGATTCTTCCATAGGGGTATCTTCCAATACCGTACCTTCATTTAATACTACCGTTTCAAAATGTGCAAAAGGCTTATTTATTGTATCTCTCAGATTGGTGTCCGGAGTAAACGATACTTTGGTATGACCTTTTATTTGGAAACGTTCCCCTGTGTTGACATTAACGCTTTCCCGACTATCTACATCCACAAGTTTGAAAGTCCCCAATCCTTTGATTTTCACAGTCTTCTCATTCTCCAGGGCTTGTTCTATCAAGAGAAAAAACTCTTTGACGAATGCTTCGGCATCCTTCTTGGTCATGCTATGTTTAGCCGCCAATAAGTCGATAAGGTCTTGAATTGTCAGTCTTTCATTCATAATGGGAAATATATATTATTTAAACTTGTCTTTCAGTGTATTGCTGGGTCTGTACGTCAATACCAATTTAGGAGGAACCAGCATACGTTGCTTCGTGGACGGATTGATCGAAATGCGCTCCGCTTTTTTCTTCACTTCAAAAGAACCAAAGCCCTGTATTGCAATCGCATTCCCGTCTTCCAGTTCCTGTGTCATGTCAGACAATAAAGAACTTATCAGTTCAGAAGTGTCTTTGATAGTATACCCCAGTCTGTCTGCCAGTTCCGATGTAAATTCCTTATTATTCATACTTGTTTAATATCTTTGCATATAAATCAAAATCGTCCGCATCGGTTACTTCTACCTGATAGAATTGTCCGACTTCAAGTTCTTCTCTGGAAACACTGATCAATACTTCTGGGTCTACCTCCGGTGAATCAAATTCCGTACGTCCGATATAATAATCTCCCTCGATCCGGTCGATGATGACTTTCATCTGCTGACCAATTTTTGCAGCGCTCAATTCTGCAGAAATACCTTGCTGGATATCCATTAGCTCGTCCAGTCGGGCTTGTTTAACCTCCTGTGGTATAGAGTCTTCATATTGCTGGGCAGCATAAGTACCCTCTTCTTCAGAATAAGCGAAAGCCCCCATCCTGTCGAAACGCGCCTTGCGTACAAATTCTTTCAGCTCTTCAAAGTCTTCTTCCGTTTCTCCGGGATGTCCTACCATCAGCGTAGTGCGCAGATGGATACCCGGTACTTCTTTACGGAACTGTTCGATCAGCTTGTACGTATCTTCTTTGCTTACTTGCCGACGCATCAGTTTCAACATGTTGTCACTGATATGCTGCAAGGCTATATCCATATATTTGCAGACATTATCGCGTTCCCGCATCACCCGAAATAAATCCGTTGGAAAATGTGCCGGATACGCATAATGCAGACGAATCCACTCTACACCCGGAATTTCCGAGATACGTTCGATCAATTCGGGCAGCATTTGCTTTTTATACAGATCGACTCCGTAATACGTCAATTCCTGAGCGATCACCTGAAACTCCTTTACCCCTTGCGATACCAGATACCGGACTTCATCCAGTATTTCTTCCATCGACTTGGATATATGGCGTCCTGTAATAATGGGAATAGCACAATAAGAGCACTTGCGGTCACATCCTTCTGAAATCTTCAGATAAGCATAATGCTTGGGAGTGGTCAAAGTACGCTCAATATACAATTCCTCATGGTACGTTTTTCCCAAGTCCTGCAAGAGTTCTTTCCAGTTGAATTTGCCGTAGAACTTGTCTACCTGTGGTATTTCAATGGCCAGTTCTTGTAAATAACGCTCGGAAAGACAGCCCATTACAAACAGTTTCTTCAAGTCGCCTTCTTCTTTTCTTTCTGCAAATTCCAGAATCATATTGATAGACTCTTCTTTCGCGTCACCGATGAAACCGCAGGTGTTGATTACCGCTATCTCCCCTTCCGGATTTTCTGTATCATGAGTTACGCTGTATCCTGCTTCTTCCAGCTGACGCATCAACTGCTCCGAGTCTACTAAATTTTTAGAACAACCTAAAGTAATAATATCTATTCTCTTTCTTTTCATGCATTCTCTCCAAACAGGGAATCAACAAATTCATTTTTGCGGAAGACTTGCAAATCTTCCATGCCTTCACCCAATCCAATGTATTTTACAGGAATCTTGAACTGGTCGGAGATGCCGATCACTACTCCGCCTTTGGCGGTTCCGTCCAACTTGGTGATAGCCATTGCAGTCACCTCCGTAGCCAATGTAAATTGCTTGGCTTGCTCGAAAGCATTCTGTCCGGTAGAACCATCCAATACCAGCAGGACTTCATCCGGTGCATTGGGTACTACCTTCTTCATGACGTTCTTTATCTTGGTAAGCTCATTCATCAAGCCTACTTTATTGTGTAAGCGGCCGGCCGTATCGATAATCACTACATCCGCATTGTTGGCAACAGCAGAACTCAGTGTATCGAAAGCGACAGATGCAGGGTCCGCACCCATTTTCTGTTTTACAACAGGCACACCTACGCGTTCACCCCAGATCATCAACTGCTCTACGGCAGCTGCACGGAATGTATCGGCGGCACCCAAATAAACAGATTTGCCCGCTTTCTTGAATTGATAAGCTAATTTCCCGATTGTTGTTGTTTTACCTACCCCGTTTACTCCCACTACCATCATTACATAAGGCTTTTTCTTGATAGGTACATCAAAGTCTGCTACGTCATCCGAATTATTCTCGGTCAAAAGGGCAGCAATTTCATCACGCAGTATGTGATTCAACTCTTGAGTATTCACATATTTGTCTGCAGCGGCCCGTTTTTCGATACGTTTGATAATATTCAAAGTTGTCTCTACCCCCACGTCAGATGTGATCAAAACTTCTTCCAGATTATCCAATACTTCGTCGTCTACTTTCGACTTACCAGCCACGGCACGAGCGATTTTACTGAATACGCTCTCTTTGGTTTTAGATAATCCTTTATCTAAAGTTTCCTTCTTTTCCTTTGAAAAAAAACTAAAAAATCCCATATCTACAGTTATTTGTATAATACATTATGCTACAAAGATATAACAAAGGATTGGAAAAGTAAAAAAAGAAGCAATAAAAAATCCCCTCACTGTTTGCCAATGAGGGGATTTTGTGTTTATAGCGTTTTATGCTATTCTGATTATTTTTTGAAAAAGTCTTGTACTTTTTCGTTTGCAACCATTTGTTCATCAAAAACGTAAGCTCCAGTTTTCGGAGATTTCACCATTTTGATAACCTTGGTGTAAGCACGACCTTCTTTAGAGCCTTCGTGCAAACTTGCTACTGTTTTCTTTGCCATGGGTTATACTATTATTATTTAATTTCCTTATGTACTGTTACTCTCTTCAGAATCGGGTTGTATTTCTTCAACTCAAGTCTTTCAGTTGTATTCTTTCTGTTTTTAGTTGTGATATAGCGAGATGTTCCCGGCATTCCACTCTCTTTGTGTTCTGTACATTCCAGAATCACCTGTACTCTGTTACCTTTTGCTTTCTTTGCCATTGTAAGTTTTCTCCTCTACGTAAACATTGTTGCCAATCATGGCTTTCTTTCCGGTAATTTGACAAATCTTCGACATTTCTATCTTATTTTTATAGTTTTATATCTATACTTATTTCAAACAGGACGCAAAGTAAGCACTTTTATCCGTATAAAACAAGGATTTCTTAAAATAATTCACTTCCAGACACCAATTTTTCCTTATTTGAGCAAATCACGAAGAATTAATAGCGCATTATTGCCCGCTCTTTCAATATTCATGGCTCTTCCGCGGTTCGTTTCCTGCCTGTAAGTACGAATTTCATTTTTATAACCAGCAGCGATCCAGACAGTGCCTACCGGTTTCTCCGGTGTTCCACCTCCGGGACCGGCAATTCCTGAAGTTGCGACAGCGCAGTCGGTTTTCAGCGCTTTCATCGCTCCTTTTACCATTTCGATCACAGTCTGCTCACTGACAGCGCCATACACTTCCAGTGTTTCCGGTGAAACATGGAGCAGATTCATCTTCACTTCGTTAGAATATGCCACTATTCCTCCATTAAAGTATTCCGAACTTCCGGCAATGGACGTCAGACGTGCCGCAATACTTCCTCCGGTGCAACTTTCTGCGGTGGAAACGGTTAAATTCTTCTTTTTCAGCAGTTCGCCTACGATTACCTCCAGTGGGATATCTTCTTCGCTGAAAATATCATCGCCCAGTATCGCTTCCAGCTTAGCCTGCTCGTCGTTCAGTGCGCTTTCCACTTCTATCTTGTTCTGTCCCCGTCCGGTTAGTCGCAGGCGGATGATTCCAAGTTTGGGCAGATATGCCAATTTGATGCTTTCCGGCAAGGCTGTCTCCCACGGTTCCAGCTTTTCAGCGAGTATGGATTCGGGGTAATGTTGTACTAGAAAGGTCCGGTGCATGATTACATCCGTCTGAAACTTCTCACGTAGCTTGGGCAATACGGACTCAGTCATAACGGCAGTCATTTCCTGCGGAACACCCGGCATGGATACGAGTACTTTATTGTCTTTCTCAAACCAGCTGACAGAAGCGCTTCCTACCGGATTGTTGATGACCGTGCAATCTTTGGGAACCATTGCCTGACTCTTATTCAGCGCATTCATCGGTATTTTCCCGGCAAGCACCCGCTTTACGTTCTCAAATACTTCTTCGCTGAATATCAGTTCGGTATGGAAGTATTTACAGAGAGTTTGTTTGGTGATATCGTCTTTTGTGGGACCGAGTCCTCCGGTTACCAGAACGATATTCACCCTTTTCATCGCATTATCTACTGCTTCCATGATCTCTTCTTCCCGATCACGGATCGAAACAATGCGTAGAACTTCGATACCTATCTTATTTAATTCCTGCCCCATCCAGGCAGAATTTGTATCGACTACCTGCCCTATCAGCTGCTCGTCACCAATGGTAATAACTTCAGCAAACATCTTTTTCCTACGTTAGTTAATAGAATATGCTACCTATATTAATAAGGTATATACGCTATGTTAAGTCATTAGGTTTACTTCATTTTTTCGTTCCATATACGTGATCCATTCGGTTCATGTGCGTGAGCCGAATGGATCACGTATGTGAACTGGACGGCTTACGCACGTGGAACGAAGGAATGCTATAAACAAAGATTCTTAATGAAGGCTTCTTATATCATTAATCCTCCTTTGTCTCCCTATTATATATAGGTGCATTTTGTTTTCAGCAAGGCTTCTTTATGCCACCGCCTATTGGGTCGGTGACATTTTTTCGGCGTTTGCCGTCACTATTGTTATTGCCGTCACTTTAATCGTCACTACTTAAATTATTATATGACAATAGTTTATTATATAAAGTGACGATGACGTTAAAAAACTGTTTTATAATGTGACACGGGAATAAGCCGGAAGATCAATGGAGCAGAAGTCTTTATCCAGATACTTGAAGTATCCGGTAATGGCAATCATGGCTGCATTGTCGGTCGTATAGCTGAATTTAGGAATAAAAATATTCCAGCCATACTTTTCAGCGTGTTCTCGGAAAGAGTTACGCAATCCGTTATTGGCAGAGACTCCTCCGGCTACGGCTACTTCTTTTATTTTATATTCTTTGGCAGCTTTCCGCAGTTTGTCCATCAGAATGTCTACAACAGTTGCTTCCAGAGAGGCGGCCAAATCCACTTTATGATGCTCGATGAAATCGGGATCGTCTTTCATCCAGTCACGCAAGGAGTATAGGAAAGAAGTTTTCAGTCCGCTGAAACTGTAGTCCAGCCCCGGAATATGCGGTTTGCTGAAAGTATACGCTTTCGGATTGCCTTGACGTGCCAGTTTGTCAATGATCGGTCCGCCCGGATATCCGAGACCCATCACTTTAGAACATTTATCGATTGCTTCTCCGGCAGCGTCATCAATCGTCTGACCGAGAATTTCCATATCATTATAGGCTTTTACCAATATAATCTGTGAGTTTCCTCCGGATACCAACAGGCAAAGGAACGGGAATTTCGGTTGGATATTATCTTCTCCTTCTGCTTTAATAAAATGAGCTAAGACATGCCCTGTCAGATGATTAACATCTATCAAAGGAATACCGAGTGAACGTGCGAATCCTTTGGCGAAAGAGACGCCTACAAGCAAAGATCCCATCAATCCCGGTCCACGTGTGAAAGCTACCGCGCTCAGTTCTTCTTTGGTAACCCCTGCCCGTTTCAGTGCTTCGTGTACCACCGGAACGATATTTTGTTGATGTGCCCGTGAAGCTAATTCGGGTACTACTCCGCCGTATGCTTCGTGTACGGCTTGACTTGATACCACATTTGACAGCAGATAACCATCCTTGATTACGGCTGCCGACGTATCATCACAGGAGGATTCAATTCCTAATATTATTGCACTCATATGTTTTTAAACTATTAAACGGTGCAAAAGTAATGATAAAACTACGATTCATAACGAACTATTTTATATTTTTGTTCGCTAAATAAAAGTTATCGCTTATCAGAACGCTGAAAAAGACTGTACGCTGGGTAGTTGGTATTGTACTGGGAGTATATATCGGAACTATTGTTTTGCTGAATATTCCAAATGTTCAGCGAGCAATGAGTGTGTTTATCGCCAAGGAATTGTCCGAGGTGCTGAATACACGCCTGACTATCGGCAAAATAAATATCGGTCTATTAAACCGTATTATCATTGATGATGTGCTGCTTGACGACCAGAGCGGCAAGGAAATGCTCAAAGTAACCCGCTTATCGGCTAAGTTTGATATCCTTCCTTTCTTTAAGGGAAAGATTTCCATTAGCAGTGTCCAGTTATTCGGCTTTACCATCAATCTGAATAAAGAGACTCCCGACTCTCCTCCGAATTTTAAGTTCGTATTGGATGCTTTTGCTTCCAAGGACACTGTAAAAAAGGAAAGTTCGCTGGATTTGCGTATCAATTCCGTTTTGATTCGTCGGGGAAGGATGGCTTATCATGTATTGTCAGAGGAAAAGACTCCCGGAAAGTTTAATGCCAAGCATGTCCAGCTTCAGAATATTATAGCCAATATTTCATTGAAGGCGATGAGCAGGGATTCTTTGAATCTTGGTATCAAGCGTCTGAGCTTCGATGAAAAGGCTTCCGGATTCTCTTTAAAGAAGATGAGTCTGAAATTGGTTGCCAATGATAAACGGACTAATATAGAGAATTTTGCCATTGAGCTGCCCGAAACTTCACTGAAGATGGATACTATTCATTTGGTGTATGACAGTCTGAAGGCTTTTGATCAGTTCTCGGAGAAGGTCCACTTTTCTTTCCGTACGTTACCCTCGCAGATTACTCTGAAAGATATTTCCCCTTTTGTACCTATATTGGCGCATTTCAAGGAACCGATAACGCTGGATATGCAGGTAAAAGGAACGGTCGACCAGCTTACCTGCTCTCATCTGGAGATTACGGCCGACGACCGCCAGTTCCGGCTATCGGGGGATGTATCGCTTCAGGAACTATCGAGTCCGCAGGATGCGTATGTGTACGGGAAGCTTTCCGAACTTTCCGCCAACAATCGTGGTGTCGGTTTTTTGGTGCGTAATCTGAGCAGCAATTACAATGGTGTACCTCCCCTTCTGGAACGTTTGGGGGATATTGATTTCCGTGGAGAGATTTCCGGATACTTCACCGATCTAGTTACTTACGGACAGCTTCGTACCGGGCTTGGTAATGTAAAAACCGACTTAAAGTTAAGTTCCGATAAGGCTAAGGGGCTGTTTGCTTATTCCGGTGCTGTCAAAACAGAAGAGTTTGAACTGGGCAAGTTATTGAATAATGAGAAATTTGGGGAAATCACCTTTAATCTTGATGTACATGGACGGCATATCGAAAAACAGCTTCCTGCTGTAGAGTTGAAGGGATTGATCGCATCTGTGGAATATAGCAGATATAAATATGAGAATATTACGCTGGACGGCGAATACAAGCAAGGCGGATTTAACGGAAAGATAGCGCTGGATGATCCGAATGGGTCTATTTATCTGAACGGAGATGTGAATGTGACATCCAAGGTTCCTACTTTCAATTTCCTTGCCGTTGTCGACAAGTTCCGTCCTAATGATTTAAATCTTACACCTGATTACCAGGATGCGGAGTTCTCTCTGAAGGTAAAAGCTAATTTTACCGGAGGTTCCATTGACGAGATGATTGGAGAAATCAATGTGGACAGTCTGGAGTTCAGGGCACCGGACAAGGAATATTTCATGAAGAACATGAATGTACGGGCTACCCGGCAGGATAATGAAAATCAGCTTAAACTGACTTCTGAATTTCTGACGGCAAACATAGCGGGAAAATTCCAGTACCATACTTTACCGGCAAGTATTTTCAATATCATGCGTCGGTATGTGCCGTCTTTGATATTGCCTCCGAAGAAACCGATAGAGACGAACAATAATTTTGCGTTTGATGTACATATATATAATACGGACATTTTATCTACGATATTTGATGTTCCGTTGACTGTATATACACATTCTACGTTGAAAGGGTATTTTAATGATGCCTTGCAGCGGCTACGTGTGGAAGGCTACTTCCCCCGCCTGCAATATAAAAACAACTTTATCGAGTCGGGTATGATCTTGTGCGAGAATCCTTCGGACCATATCAGTGCGAAGGTGCGGCTGACCAGTCTGAAAAAGAATGGAGCCGTGAATCTTTCTCTGGAAGCACAGGCCAAAGAAGATAAAGTCAGCACGACTCTGAACTGGGGAAATAATGCCATAGCAACTTATAGCGGAAAGTTGGCGGCTGTTGCACAATTCCTGCGTACAGCAGGTGAAAAGCCTTTGCTGAAAGCGATGGTGGATGTGAAACAGACAGACGTTATCTTGAATGATACACTTTGGCAGATACATCCTTCGCAGGTAGTGGTGGACTCGGGCAAGGTGGATGTGAATAATTTCTATTTCAGCCATCATGACCGTTATGTGCGTATCAATGGGCGGCTTTCCGACAATCCGGCAGATACCGTAAAAGTGGACCTGAAAGACATTAATATGGGATACGTATTTGATATTGCAAACATATCCGATGACGTAAACTTTGAAGGAGATGCTACGGGAACAGCATATGCCAGCAGCGTGTTCAAGAAACCTGTGATGAATACCCGCCTCTTCGTCAAGAACTTCTCGCTCAATCAGGGCCGTTTAGGTGATTTGAACGTATATGGCGCCTGGGATAATGAGAAAAGAGGAATCTATCTGGATGCTTCCATTCAGGATATATCACCGTCACCATCGCGAGTCATCGGTATGATCTACCCGTTGAAACCGGAAAGCGGACTCGATCTGAATATCGATGCCCATGAACTGAACTTGAAGTTCCTCGAATTTTATATGAAATCAATAGCACAGGATATAAAAGGACGGGGAACGGGAAAAGTACATTTTTACGGAAAGTTCAAGGGATTGAATCTAGATGGGGCTGTTATGACGGATGCTTCCATGAAGTTTGATATTCTGAATACCCACTTTGCCGTTAGAGATACGATTCATTTGGCTCCTACCGGATTGAAATTCAATAATATGCATATTGCCGATATGGAAGGGCATTCGGGAACCTTGAACGGGTATCTGCGTTTCCAGCATTTCAAGAATATAAATTACCGTTTTGAGATACAGGCTAATAATATGCTCTTGATGAATACGAAGGAATCGACGGATATGCCATTCTTTGGAACGGTATATGCTACGGGAAATGCGTTGCTTGCAGGGAATGCGATACAGGGACTGGACGTAAATCTCGCCATGACGACCAACCGGAATACGGTATTCACCTATATCAACGGAAATGTGGCGTCGGCTGCCAGCACCCAGTTTATAAAGTTTGTAGATAAAACGCCCCGTCGAAACATTCAGGATTCCATTCGGGTAAATTCCTATTTTGAGCAGATGCAACAGAAGCGTCAGGCGGACGAAGAAGAGCATCAGACAGATATTCGTTTGAATATTCTAGTAGATGCTACACCCGATGCCACCATGAAAATTATTATGGACCCTATAGCCGGAGACTACATCAGTGCGAAGGGAACAGGAAACATACGCACGGAGTTTTATAATAAAGGGGATGTGAAGATGTTCGGTAATTACCGGATCAGTCAGGGAATATATAAGTTCAGTTTGCAGGAAGTGATTCGCAAAGATTTTATCATCAAAGATGGAAGTACGATTACTTTCAACGGTGCTCCTTTGGATGCGAATATGGATATTCAGGCTTCATACACGGTGAATTCCGCTTCATTGAACGACTTGAATCCGGATGTTTCCTCCATTGCCCAGCAGACTAATGTACGGGTAAACTGTATCATGAATCTGAGCGGAATTTTACTGCGGCCGACCATTAAGCTGGGTATCGAGCTTCCGAATGAAAGAGATGAAATTCAGACGTTGGTGCGCAATTATATCAGTACGGAAGAGCAGATGAATATGCAGATTCTTTATCTGCTGGGTATCGGTAAGTTCTATACGGAAGATGCTGCACGGAACAATCAGAACTCGAACGTGATGTCATCAGTACTCTCTTCTACCCTATCCGGTCAGTTGAATAATGCCTTGTCTCAGGTTTTTGAGACTAATAACTGGAATATCGGTACCAATCTGAGCACGGGTGATAAAGGATGGACGGATATGGAAGTAGAAGGTATCCTGTCCGGTCAGTTGCTGAACAACCGCCTGTTGGTTAATGGTAATTTCGGCTATCGGGACAATCCGATGGCGAATACCAACTTTATAGGCGACTTCGAAGCTGAATGGCTGATCAACCGTTCGGGAGATATTCGTCTGAAGGCTTATAATGAAACAAATGACCGTTACTACACAAAGACAAACCTTACTACGCAGGGAGTCGGTATCATGTATAAGAAGGATTTCAATAAATGGAGTGACCTTTTCTTCTGGAATAAATGGAAACTGCGCAGCAAGCGGAAACGTGAAGAAGCCGAAAAGGTGCAACAGCAGCAGACAGACAGCATTGCCGATGACAAAGCTAAGTCGGAGCTAAAGAGAAAGCGGGCACAGGAATAAAAATAAATAGTGACACTATACCATAACCGATAGTGTCACTATTTTATTTTATTTGAGAATCGTACCGTCTGTGGTTACTTTAATATCTATATCCGGAGAATTATTTCCTTCCAGTTCAATTTGATAATAGGATGTTCCTGTTGCCATCTCAAAGTATTCGGCATCATCCATCTGATACCCTGCATACTCAACGCTGATGGTATTGGTCACTGCGGCGGGCAGTTCGTTTCTCCGTACCTCCCATGAGGTAGAATACCACTCTCCGCCTTTATCAAACAGGACTTCTTTGGAAACGTTGCGGTTCAGGCCACTGTCGAAATGGATGATATCTACTTCCGTAAATCCAAAATCCCAGTCGTTTTTGTCATCTTCCACGTCTACTTCCACGATTCTTGCTCCTGCATATTTCCCATCAATGAAAGTCTTCATGGCAGCGGGCAGTTGAGTGGTCGGAAGGTGCTCGTTTTCATGAGCGTCTGTGTCTGCAATGCTTTTAATCAGCACTCCATCAACAGAATAATACAGATCGACTTCCTGATTCTGGTTTTCCACCTCAATAACGTAGACTGTTTCGATGCCTTGCCGCTCAAGTTTATCCACATCGTCTCTTCTCCATGTCTTATAGTCACTTGCTTCGAATGCACTCTTTACCGGATCGGGCAATGCGGTGTACGGGATATCCGTTTCAGTCATATGCCAGTTGCCATCCGTTGTGAACCATGCGGATGCCTCATATCCATCATAGAAGTCCGCTACATAATATCCTGCCTTTGTTTCCCACTTTACGTTCTTGACGTTAGGATACTTGGTCGAGAATGCTTCTTGCAATGCGGTAGGAACAGCGATTGATTCATCGTCATCGTTATCGCAGCTGTGCAGGCTCCATGCTGCACAGAATGCTATCAGTAGTGTATAAATTTTGAGTTTCATTGTTGTCATAGATTTTAAGAAAGTTAATTATCAATATCAATCAGATTAAACTTCAGGTCAAATTTCAGTTCTGTACGGTTGGATAGTTTTACTTCGTAATCTTTTTTATCACGTTCTATCTTCAGCACTTTTGCATCCGGATAATTAGTTGTTACATATTTCTGGATGGCGGCAGGAATAATGGCAACAGGTACGGAGGTGTGCTTGCAATCTACTTCCTCCCAGTTTCCCTTCTTGTCAAATTCCACTTTGTTACCATTCGTAAAAATCACTTCATAGCTTTTGTAAAGGAAGTCACTTTCCATTTTTGCCAGTGCCACTTTGCTGTCAGAGAAATGCTGTTTGATAAACTGTTGTGCTAATTGTGGCATTTGAGTCACCTGGATAGGTTTATCGTCATCTGCACGTGCTACTGTCTGTAAAGTGAACAAGCATACTAATAAGAATACTAACTTTTTCATAATCATTGTTTTTTTAATTGGTTTTACTGTTATCATTTAATTTATAATGCAAAGATGAGAGGAGAATCTGAAAAGATTTGGGAATTTTGGGCAAAATCCGAAAAAAACAAAGGAAATCTTTCTTATTGTATTCTTTTGTTTCTTTTAACAGCAACTAATAAATTCATCGCTTATTTTTGCAGGTACAAATTTGACAATATTCATATTAAATCAACCATAAGAACTTTCGTATGACTATGAGAACAAATTGTTTTTTATTATTAACTGTTTTGCTGGGAATACTCCCCATGAGTAACACACACGCTAACGACTCTATACCTAAAAGCGTGATTTTGTACACACCTTACACTAAAATCTCCGTTTCACCGGGGGCGTCTATTGACTACAGCATCGACCTGATTAACAACACAGACAAGTTGGTGAATGCCAATCTTTCCGTCAGTGGCCTATCAAGCAGCTGGAAACATGAAATGAAATCCGGTGGTTGGAATCTCAGTCAGTTGGCCGTACTCCCTAAAGAAAAGAAGACTTTTAATTTAAAAGTAGATGTTCCTTTAAAAGTAAGCAGAGGCAGCTACCATTTTGTAGTGTCTGCCGGAGAAACGCAACTCCCTTTGAATGTCGTTGTGGCACAACAAGGTACTTATCAGACGGAGTTTACCACCGACCAGCCCAATATGCAGGGAAATTCCAAATCAACTTTCACTTTTAATGCCACATTGAAGAATCAGACTGCCGATCAGCAACTATATGCGTTGATGGCTAAAGCACCCAGAGGCTGGAATGTTATTTTCAAACCTAATTATAAGCAGGCAACTTCCGCACAAGTAGAAGCCAACAGTAGCCAGAATGTAAGTATAGACATCACTCCTCCTGCCAATGTGGAAGCTGGCAGTTATAAAATTCCCGTACGTGCCGCTACAGGCAATACTTCGGCCGAACTGGAACTGGAAGTAGTTGTCACCGGTTCTTATCAGATGGAACTGACCACCCCGAGAGGATTATTAAGTTCTGATGTGACTGCCGGTGATACGAAACGAATCGAACTGGAAATTAAAAATACAGGTTCTTCTTTATTGAAAGATATCCAACTGTCTGCCAACAAGCCGGTTGACTGGGATGTAGCTTTCGAACCGTCAAAGATAGAAATGCTGAAAGCCGGAGAAACGGCTACTGTTGTAGCCATCTTGAAAGCATCTAAGAAAGCGCTTCCGGGTGATTATGTAACTACGATGATGGCCAAAACTCCGGAAGTGAATGCAGATGCGCAGTTCAGAATTGCCGTAAAGACTCCGATGATTTGGGGATGGGTAGGTGTTCTGATTATTCTGGCTACTATCGGTGTTGTCTACTATCTGTTCCGTAAATATGGAAGGAGGTAAATTATGGGCGAACAAGTGATCGTACTTACCGAATTAACCAAACAATACGGTAAATTTACTGCTGTAGATCATATTCGCCTGAGTATCCGGAAAGGAGAAATCTTCGGTTTGCTGGGTCCGAACGGTGCCGGAAAGTCAACTACTATTTTGATGATGCTGGGATTAACGGAGCCCACATCGGGAATTGTCGAGATTTGTGGAATTAATTCTACCACTCATCCTATTGAAGTGAAAAGGAAAATCGGCTATCTGCCCGAAGATGTGGGATTCTATGATGACATGACAGGTCCGGAAAATCTGATGTATACGGCACGGCTGAACGGTATCCCTGACAAGGAGGCGAAAGTAAAAGCACTGGAGCTGATGAAGCGCGTAGGGCTTGAAGATCAGCTGAAAAAGAAAACCGGAAAGTATTCCCGCGGTATGAGACAACGTCTTGGTCTGGCCGATGTGCTTATTAAGAATCCCGAAATCATTATTCTAGATGAGCCGACTTCGGGAATTGACCCTGCGGGTGTTCAGGAGTTTATTGAACTGATTCGCTGGCTGAGCAAAGAGGAAGGGCTGACGGTTTTGTTTTCTTCCCACCATCTGGACCAGGCACAGAAAGTATGTGACAGAGTAGGATTGTTCAGTAACGGCAAAATACTTGCTTTGATTGATATGGCAGAGCTGAAAGAAAAGAAACAGGAATTGTCTGATATTTATAACCATTATTTTGAGGAAGGAGGCGAAGGGCATGAGTAAAGTCAATCATCCTTTTTGGGTTATCGTACATAAGGAAATATCCGATCATGTCAAAAGCTGGCGTTTTCTTATTCTGATCGGTATCATAGCACTTACTTGTATGGGATCGCTATACACGGCGCTTACTAATATCGGTGCGGCTATCAAACCGGATGATCCGGACAGTTCGTTCCTCTTCTTGAAGTTATTTACAGCTTCGGACGGGACTCTCCCCTCTTTTGTGCTGTTTATTAACTTTTTAGGTCCTTTGTTGGGAATTGCTTTAGGATTCGATGCTGTCAATTCGGAGCAGAATAAGGGGACATTGAGCCGTATGCTGTCTCAGCCCATTCATCGTGATTGTATCATTAATGCGAAGTTTGTGGCTGCTTTGATCGTGATAGGTATTATGCTGTTTGTACTGGGCTTTTTGGTGATGGGATTCGGATTGATTGCCATTGGCATTCCTCCTACGGCTGAAGAATTCTGGAGAATCGTTTTCTTTCTTATAACGAGTATCTTTTATGTAGCCTTTTGGTTGAACCTGGCCATCTTATTCTCACTCCGTTTCCGTCAGGCTGCTACTTCTGCGCTGGCTTCCGTAGCCATTTGGCTGTTTTTCAGCGTATTCTATACGATGATTGTCAATTTGGTGGCAAAGGGATTAAGTCCGTCGCAGATGGCGTCTCCTTATCAGATTATCAGTTATCAGAAATTTATTCTTGGATTAATGCGTCTGGCACCCAGTGAATTGTTTAATGAAGCTACTACAACGCTGCTGATGCCTTCCGTCAGAAGTATCGGACCGCTTACGATGGAACAGGTACAAGGGGCTATTCCGAGTCCGCTGCCGTTGGGACAGAGTCTGCTTGTTGTTTGGCCACAGCTCACGGGGCTGATTGCAGCGACTGTTATCTGTTTTGCAATCTCATATATTATGTTTATGAGAAGGGAAATCCGATCCCGATAATCATATATGCGGAGTCCAAATCAGGTATTGTCATAAGGTGTAATCTTAGGTAGTACCATATTAATTCTGCCATCCAGCACATTGTCTTGCTCTGGATGGCAGATGTTTTATTAATTGTTTTACTTCTAGTTCTTGTTGGAGATTTCGAAACAATGTTCTCCTTGTTCGAAGTAATATCGCAAGTTCAACTGTTGCAGACGGCAGATGGAATCGGTTATTGCCAGTCCTAATCCAGTAGATCCTTCTTTTTTGTGTCCTTGATAGAAACGTTCAAAGATGTGAGTCTCATCCAGTGGTTGCTTCTCTCCGGAATTTCGGAAGGTGATGCTATGTTTGGTTATGATAATCCGGATATGTCCTTCGTCTACGTTATGTACAAACGCGTTCTTTAACAGGTTTGTTAGTAAAGCAATAGCCAGAGATTCGTTCATGGTTATATGGAAATTAGCCTGTTCTGTTATACTTACTTCTATGTTCTTGTAGCTGTAGACTTCTTTATAGTCTTCCAGATATTGCCTGAGGAGTACGTTTAAGTCTACCTCTTTGGTGTCAGTGAACTGACCGTTATCTATTTTTGATAGTAGCAACAGGGATTTGTTTAGTTTGGTGATATATTCCAGTGTCTGATGGGTTTTCATCAACTCTTCAAGCTGTTTCTCGGACAAAGAATCGTCTTCCATCAGCATTTCCAACCGATTGCGGCAGATGGCAAGCGGTGTCTGAATTTCATGTGAGGCGTTTCCAATGAATTGCTTCTGCTGTTCGAACATTTGTTCTGTCCGCTCTACGTAACGGGTGGCCGCATCATTCAGTTTGCGGAATTCCGTGATCCGTGTATCGTTTTTCAGAGGTTTGTTTTTCTTTCCGGTCTGATAGCTGTCCAACCAATGAAGTAGTATATACAGCGGTCGCATATTACGATAAAATACCCATACGGATATGATGATGATACAAAGTAACAGAGCTACATACAGGAAAATAATCCAGACTTGAATCGCACTTTTCAAATCATCTTTTTCGATGCTGGGAGTGGATACGGTCAATTCGTAATAACGGTCTTCGTCATCTTTAAAGATAGTGGTCAGGATACGTGCCGGTTCTGTTTCCTCTTTTTCTACAATGTATACCATGGAGTCTTTATATTGGATATCTTCCCGGCTCTTTGCATATTCTTTGGTTATTTCTTTCAGATAATATTGATTATTGGAACCATTATTTTTGGAGGGAAGCTCCTCTCCTGCCAATGCGCGGATAATGATTGTTTCCGAATAGTCTTCCAGTGAATCATCCACTTCATCGTTGACTTCGTCAATCATCGTAACATAGAAAAAGACTGCCCAGACAGTCAGGATAAGAGTCAGGGCGAGGGTGATGCGAAAAATGATATAATATATAAGTTTCATGGATGATCCTTTCTGGTTTCGATTATTCTACAATCAGTTTATAGCCGAATCCATAAACGGCCTTGATTTCAATATTTGCTTCTGCATCCTTCAATTTTTTGCGAAGATTTTTGATTTGTGCATAAATGAAGTCAAAGTTATCCACTTGATCGATGTGGTCTCCCCATACCGATTCTGCGAGTGTGTTTTTATTGACCAGACGGCCGGGACGATTTATGAAATAAAGCAGGATATCATATTCTTTTCTGTTCAGTTCCAGCTCCTGTTCGTTGACAAACACCCGGTATTTGTCGGGTTCTATCCTTACATTTCCCTGACGGATATAGATTTCTCCATCATGTTGATTCCGACGGATCACACTTTTGATCCGTGCATTTAATTCTGCCAGATGAAATGGTTTCGGCAAATAATCGTCAGCTCCTAATTCCAGTCCCAGTACTTTGTCTTCCAGCGAATCTTTGGCAGAGATAATAATCACATTTTCCCGTTTGTGGAGAGCTTTCAAACGTTCGAGAAGGTCAAGACCGCTCCCGTCCGGCAGCATAATATCCAGTAAGACACAATCATAGTCGTAATCTTCTATTTTGTATAATGCACTGTTGAAGTCTCCAGCCGTCTCTACGACATAACGTTCTTTTTCCAACGAACGTTGTATCAATTCTCTTAAAGAGGGTTCATCTTCTACAATTAATATCTTCATAAAATCTTCTCCTTTCTTTATTACTGTCTACAAAGAAAAGGGATATTTCTGAAATAAAACTGAAATGGATAAAAAAAGAGTCAGATTCTCAACTTTGAAAATCTGACTCTTTTACTATTGAAATAGATATGTGTTTTTAATAAGAACGTGCAAAAACGACACGGCAAGCAGAAGGTTTGCCCGTTACCATACATTTTCCCGGTTCTTTATCACCTTCAACGTATGAATCGAATGGGATACAACGAATCGTTGCTTTTGTATCCTCTTTAATCTTTTCTTCAGTTTCGGTTGTTCCGTCCCAATGAGCCAGGATAAAGCCGCCTTCTTCGATTTTCTCTTTAAATTCTTCGTAAGTATCTACAGTCGTGATTTTAGAATTGCGGTAATCCAATGCTTTTTTGTAGATATTTGCCTGAATTTCTTCGAGCAGTTTCTGAACATATGTTTCGATGCCATCGCAAGTCACAGTTTCTTTTTCCAGTGTATCGCGGCGCATTACTTCCATTGTATTGTTTTCGAGGTCACGTCCTCCCATCACCAGACGAACAGGGACACCTTTCAATTCATAATCTGCGAATTTGAAGCCCGGACGTTTGTTGTCCGCATTGTCATATTTCACAGAAATGCCCAGTGCTTTCAGTTTGGCAACAATGCCTTCCACTTTCGCGTCGATTTGTTTCAGTTGCTCGTCGTTCTTATAGATAGGAACGATTACTACCTGAATCGGAGCCAGATGTGGAGGTAATACCAGACCGTTATCATCGGAATGAGTCATAATCAGAGCACCCATCAAACGGGTAGAAACACCCCATGAAGTTGCCCATACATATTCCATCTTATTTTCCTTATTCACAAACTGAACATCAAATGCCTTGGCAAAGTTCTGTCCGAGGAAATGAGATGTACCGCTTTGCAATGCTTTTCCATCCTGCATCATAGCTTCGATGGTATAAGTATCAAGTGCACCGGCAAAACGTTCGTTAGCGGATTTTACACCTTTCACTACCGGAACAGCCATGTATTTCTCAGCAAATTCGCCGTATACATTCAGCATTCTGATCGCTTCTTCCTCTGCTTCTTCGCGTGTGGCATGAGCGGTGTGTCCTTCCTGCCACAGGAATTCGGCAGTACGCAGGAAAAGACGGGTACGCATTTCCCAACGGAAAACGTTTGCCCACTGATTACAAAGAATAGGCAGGTCACGATAAGACTGAATCCAGTTTTTATATGTATTCCAGATGATTGTTTCTGATGTAGGGCGAATAATCAGTTCCTCTTCCAATTTGGCAGCAGGGTCTACTACTACGCCAGAGCCGTCTTCTGCATTTTTCAAACGGTAATGAGTCACTACGGCACATTCTTTAGCGAAACCTTCTACGTGTTCTGCTTCGCGGCTCAAGAATGATTTTGGAATTAATAACGGGAAATAAGCATTCACGTGTCCTGTTTCCTTGAACATATCGTCCAGTTGACGTTGCATCTTTTCCCAAATTGCGTATCCGTAAGGCTTAATCACCATACATCCGCGTACGGCAGACTGTTCTGCCAAATCAGCTTTTACCACCAAATCGTTATACCACTGTGAGTAGTTTTCGCTACGTTTGGTAAGGTCTTTCAGTTCTTTTGCCATTATAATTTTTCTATTTAAGTTTTCTTGAATGTTAAAACAGGGTGCAAAAATACGAAAAAGGAACGAACTGCCCTATTCTTCTTGCATTATTTTCTTTATACCGCCTTATGTGACTGATTTACCTATTTATAGTTACTATTATAGTCACTTTTCTAGGACTTTATCGTATTTATCTGATACATAAAATATCAAGAAAATGAGTTAAAAGAACTCTTGTAAAAATATAAAAACAGATAGTCATTGTCTGACTACCTGTTTTATAATGGAGCGGTAAGCGAGACTCGAACTCGTGACCCTTAGCTTGGGAAGCTAATGCTCTACCAACTGAGCTACTACCGCAACTTGTATCTTTCATAAAAGCCTTATGAAATGTTGATGCAAAGGTAAACATAATTTTTATATCTCAAATAAATTTCTTCAAATTTTAGCAGAGGAAAATCTATAATATAATTTCTATTCCAGATGAAAAAAAGAATCGGATATGAAAAATCGTATATTCGATTGCTGTACAATTTAAAATATACAGATAGAAATAAAATGATTCGATAAAATCCTCTGGATTTCTAATCAGATATTTTCAAAACTTAATATTATTGGATTTAATTCTTATCAATATGCGTGATTTTATCTGCCTATACTAACAATAAGTTAATAGAATGGCTACTAACTGATTCAATCTGAAAGATTAAAATGATTGAGATATTAGTCGTATCCAAAACAAATGACCTGTTTTACTTGTGTTTTATTCGTTCCTTTTAAAGGAGCAGAACGTTCCTCACCGACCAACGTCCCGTTGGTTTAAAACCAAGTAATCCGTTCCTTTAAAAGGAAATAGCTTAAATAACGTTCTTTTTCTGTATAATCTGATAATATATATGCAAAAATATATTGAAATTCTGTATATTATTATGCGTTTTTATGCATAATTTCTGCTGTTTGATGAAATACGTATGGGGCTATTCTTTGTGTAATATTAAATATAGAACATTTTTTTAAGATTCTTTCTCTGTTTGCCAAAGTGAACAAACCCGTCCTCTCATCTGTTAGAAAGTCTCAATTTTAGATTTAACCTAACCAGCATGAAAAAAAATAAGATACTTTTTGTACTATGGGCTTTGTGTTTTTTCGTCATTCAGACAAATGCACAGACACCGCTAAGTTTCGAAGAATCGTTGCACCTGCTTAATCAGGGAAATCAGAGCTTGAAGATAGCTGATAAGGGGATAGAGATTGCCAAGGCAGAACGTGATAAGCTCAATGCTTTTTGGTATCCTACCTTGCAGTCTACAGGTGCATTTGTGCATATGTCCGAGAAGATAGAAGTGAAGCAGCCATTGTCTCAGTTTACTGATCCGGCAAAAGACTTTGTACATTCAATTATTCCGGATGACCAGATAATCTCAGCTGTTCTGGATAAAATAGGAGCCAATACTCTTGTCTTTCCACTAACTCCGAGAAACTTGACGACTGTTGATCTGTCAGCAGAATGGGTGCTCTTTTCCGGAGGAAAAAGATTTCGTGCAACAAATATTGGTCGGACAATGGTGGATCTGGCGCGAGAGAATCGTGCACAGACTGCTGCAAGCCAGCAAAACCTGTTGGCAGAAAGTTATTATGGTCTGCGGTTGGCACAACAGGTCATAGCGGTACGTGAAGAAACATATAAAGGTCTGCAGAAGCATTATGAAAATGCTTTGAAACTGGAAGCTGCCGGAATGATAGACAAAGCAGGACGACTGTTTGCACAAGTGAATATGGATGAAGCAAAACGGGCATTGGAAGCTGCACGAAAGGAAGAAACAGTGGTGCAGAGTGCCTTGAAAGTTTTGTTGAATAAAAAAGATACGGATGAGAATATCGTTCCTACTTCTCCCCTTTTCATGAATGATTCGTTACCACCCAAAATGCTTTTTGATATGTCGGTCAACAGCGGAAACTATATGCTTAATCAACTGCAGCTGCAAGAACATATCGCTAAACAGGAAGTACGGATTGCCCAAAGCGGATACTTGCCGAATATAGCCCTTTTTGGAAAACAGACCCTCTATTCGCATGGCATTCAAAGCAATTTACTGCCGCGTACCATGGTGGGAATTGGCTTTACATGGAATCTCTTTGACGGATTGGATCGGGAAAAGAAGATCCGGCAATCAAAACTAACCCAGCAAACGCTGGCTTTAGGGAAAATGAAAGCACGCGATGATCTTGCTGTCGGAGTGGATAAACTCTATACACAATTGGAGAAAGCTCAGGATAACGTAAAAGCACTGAATGCGACCATCGAACTAAGTGAAGAACTGGTACGTATCCGAAAGAAATCCTTTACTGAAGGGATGGCAACTTCTACCGAAGTGATTGATGCTGAAACCATGCTTGCCAACGTAAAAGTGGCTCGTCTGGCAGCATATTATGAATATGATGTGGCATTGATGAATCTTCTTTCACTCTGCGGCACACCGGAACAATTTGTAAACTATCAACCTAAACCGTAACAAACAATGAAACCAACTAGTAGAACCCTTTCATGGGCATTCGTCATTATTATGCTGGCAGTCGGTATTTTTACTGCTCTGGGAATAATCTTGATGCACAAACAACCGCTCGTCCTGCAAGGGCAGGCAGAAGCGACAGAAATCCGTATTAGCGGGAAACTTCCCGGACGTATCGATACCTTTTTGGTTCAGGAAGGTGACTGGGTACGCCAAGGAGATACTCTCGTTGTAATCAACAGCCCCGAAATACATGCCAAGTATCAGCAGGTGAATGCATTGGAGCAAGTAGCCGTACAGCAGAATAAGAAAATAGATGCCGGTACCCGTCGACAGATTGTTGCTACCGCGTTGCAACTATGGAACAAAACAAAAAGTGATCTTACACTGGCTAAAACAACTTATAACCGTATTCTTACCTTATATAAAGACAGTGTTGTCACTTCCCAGCGGAAAGATGAAGTGGAAGCTATGTATAAAGCTGCTGTTGCAGCCGAACGGGCAGCCTATGAACAATATCAGATGGCGGTAGACGGTGCACAGAAAGAAGATAAAGAATCTGCCGCCAGTATGGTGAATGCTGCCAGAAGTACGGTGGAAGAAGTTTCGGCACTATTGGTCGACGCCCGGCTGACAGCACCTGAAAACGGTCAGATAGCTACCATCTTTCCTAAACGTGGGGAATTGGTTGCGCCGGGAACTCCTATTATGAACCTGGTTGTCATGGACGATATCCATGTAGTACTCAATGTACGTGAGGATTTGATGCCACAATTTAAGATGGAGGGCACCTTTGTTGCGGATGTGCCTGCTATTAATAAAAAAGGTATTGAGTTTAAAATCTATTATATCAGTCCGTTAGGAAGTTTTGCTACTTGGAAATCAACGAAGCAGACCGGAAGTTATGACTTACGAACCTTCGAGATTCATGCCCGTCCCACTCAGAAAGTTGATGACCTGCGCCCCGGTATGTCCATATTACTGACATTAAATGAATGATAGAATGAGTTCATCACAAACATATTCTCCTTTTCGTTCCGTGCTGCTCAGGGAGTGGCGACGGATGACTTCACGACGCCTTTATTTTGGTGTGTGTATCATCCTGCCGCTATTTACCCTTTTCTTCATGGCAACTATCTTCGGCAACGGGCAGATGGAAAACATTCCCATCGGTATTGTCGATCAGGACAATACTGCCTCTTCACGGGCAATCGCCCGAAATATATCTGCTGTGCCAACATTTAAAGTGACAAGGCATTTTGTGAATGAGGAAGCTGCCCGAAAGGCCGTACAGAAGAAGGAAATTTATGGTTATCTCTCCATTCCTCCCAAATTTGAGCAAGATGCTATTTCGGGAAAGAATGCGACTCTCTCCTATTATTATCATTATGCGTTGCTTTCGGTAGGTGGCGAATTGATGGCTGCTTTCGAAACGTCGCTGGCTCCTGTGTCGCTCTCTCCCATTGTGATGCAAGCTGTCGCTCTCGGAGTGGAACAAGACAAGATCACTACATTCCTGTTGCCCGTACAAGCCAGCAATCACCCTATATACAATCCGAGTCTGGATTATTCGGTTTATCTGAGCCAACCGTTTTTCTTCGTCTTGTTTCAGGTATTGATTTTACTCATTACTGTATATGCAGTCGGAATTGAGATTAAATTTCGCACTGCCGATGAATGGCTGTTTGTTGCCAAAGGAAATATGGTAACGGCTGTTTTGGGAAAACTACTCCCCTACACTATTATCTTTATTCTGATAGGATGGCTGGCAAATTATGTGATGTTTGACATTCTGCATATTCCTTTTCAAGGAAGCTGGTTATTGATGAATATGCTGACAGCGCTTTTTGTCGTGGCAACGCAGGCCTTGGGATTATTCCTGTTTTCGCTATTTCCGGCTATCTCTCTCATCATAAGTATTGTTTCCATGGTCGGCTCTTTGGGAGCTACTTTATCCGGTGTCACTTTTCCGGTGACCAATATGTATCCTTTGGTACGAGATGCCTCCTATCTTTTTCCTGTCCGGCATTTTACAGAAATGATGCAAAATATGCTCTACGGAGGGAGTGGTTTTATCTACCTTTGGCCATCGGTTGTGATACTATGTATCTTTCCGTTGCTGGCTTTTGTGTTGCTTCCTCATCTGAAACGTGCCATAGAAAGTCATAAATATGAAAAAATTAAATAAGTTACAACAGTTATCGTTCATCATCCGACGTGAATATTGGGCTATCAGTACCAGCTATGCTGTATTACTGGTACTGATGGGTGGAATCTTCGTGTACGGATTACTCTATAATTATATGTATGCCCCCAATATTGTAACGGATGTCCCGGTTGCCGTAGTCGATAACTCACATAGCGAGTTGAGCCGTAATTTCATCCGCTGGCTGGATGCTACGCCTCAAGCGGAAATTTATGATCAGGCTATGGATTATCACGAAGCTAAGGAATGGATGAAAGCTGGAAAAGTACAAGGTATTTTATATCTCCCTCATGATTTTGAGGAACGGGTATTTCGTGGAGATGAAGCTGTGTTTTCTCTGTATGCCACTACCGATGCTTTTCTCTATTTTGAAGCCTTACAAGGAGCTTCTTCACGTGTGATGCTGGCTATCAATGACAAATATCGTCCGGACGGAGCAGTCTTTCTGCCTCCTCAGGGATTATTGGCGGTAGCTATGGCAAAGCCTGTAAATGTAGCGGGAACCGCACTCTATAACTATACGGAAGGATATGGGTCTTATCTGATTCCGGCCGTTATGGTCATTATTATTTTTCAGACATTACTGATGGTCATAGGTATGCTGACCGGAGAAGAACATATGACAAAAGGTATCCTTGCCTATACTCCTTTCGGAAAAAGCTGGGCAGTCGCTATACGTATTGTAGCAGGGAAAACGTTTGTCTACTGTAGTTTGTATGCTGTTTTTTCATTCTTTCTATTAGGGTTGCTTCCTCATTTCTTTAGTATTCCCAATATTGGAAACGGATTGTATATTGTATTGATGATGATCCCCTACTTGCTGGCGACTTCTTTTCTGGGGCTGGCAGCCTCCCGATATTTCACTGATTCGGAAGCACCATTGCTTATGATTGCATTTTTCTCGGTAGGACTGATTTTTCTTTCCGGTGTTTCCTATCCGATGGAGCTAATGCCTTGGTATTGGAAAGCTGCTCATTATATTTTTCCGGCAGCACCTGCTACACTTGCCTTTGTGAAGTTGAACTCAATGGGGGCAAGTATGGCTGATATCCAACTTGAATACATTACTTTATGGATTCAGGTGATTGTTTATTTTGCATTAAGTATATGGGTTTATAAACGAAAACTCAGTTGACAGATATACTTTTAGTTGCAGATTTTAAACAATAATTACTCAAAACTATAATATTTCAGCCAACGAATAATTAACTATGGAAATAAAATGTTTTTTGTTGAACATTTTACTTGATTATCTCGTCCTTTTTTATTTATTTTGTTAACTATTATTTGGAGATAGGCTATAGTACTACTTTAAATGTAAACATCTATATGAGGAATATTATACTATTTTTATTTTTGTTGCCGTTGATGGCATATGGACAAACATACAAATATATTGGAGTAGAGGATGGTTTAAGTAACCGGAGAATATACAATATTCAGAAAGATCGTCAGGGATATATGTGGTTTCTCACCAACGAAGGTATGGACCGATACAACGGTCAGGATATAAAACACTATAAATTAATTGAAGCAAACAGGGAGCTAAATTCGGACATAGATCTCGGATGGCTGTATGCAGATAAAAAAGGGGGAATATGGGTGATTGGAAGAAAAGGACGTATCTTTCAGTATGAAGAGAAATATGACCGTTTTAAGATGATTTACAAATTGCCGGAAGCCACTGATGTTATCAGCTACGGTTATTTGGATCGTAACAGTAATATTTGGTTGTGCAGCAATGATTCTATCTTGTTGTATAATACGGAAACAGCACAGACTTTACAGTTTCCTAATGTATTGGATGAGAATATCACAGTAGTAGAACAGGCGGATGATACTCATTTCTTTGTGGCAACAGAAATGGGGGTCCGGTATACTCAGTTAAATAAAGGAGCTTTGCATATTATTCCTTTTGAAACGCTTGATAATGTCTATACGCAAATAAACGGGCTTTATTATCACCGACAACTTCAAAGGCTCTTTATTGGTACTTTCAGTGATGGTACTTTTGCTTATGATATGTCAACTCAACAAATTATCAAGCCAGATACTGCTTTGGGTGATGTAAGTATCACTCATATCAGACCGCTGAATGAAAAGGAACTTTTAGTTGCCACAGAGGGAATGGGAGTACACAAAATAGATGTAAATACCTGTAAAACTTCTCCATACATTGTAGCAAACTATGAAAGTTATAATGAAATGAATGGAAATAACATTACGGATATTTATATTGATAAAGAAAAACGAATCTGGCTTGCCAATTATCCGGCAGGGATTACGGTAGTCGATCCCCGTTATAAGAATTATCATTGGATAAAACATTCTATCGGTAATAAACAGTCTATTGTCAATGATCAGGTTCATGCGGTCATTGAAGATAGTGAAGGTGACTTATGGTTTGGAACAAGCAATGGGATCAGTTTCCATGATTCCAAAACAGGTCAATGGCATTCTTTCTTAAGTTCTTTTGATAAGCAACTGAAAGACAAAAATCATATTTTCATCACTTTGTGTGAAGTTTCGCCGGGCATTATCTGGGCAGGAGGATATACGTCGGGCATTTATAAGATTAATAAGAAGACATTGGCTGTAGAGTATTTCTCGCCTTTCCTGCTTAGTTCTGTCAACATACGACCAGATAAATATATACGGGATATGATTAAAGATTCAAAAGGGTATATATGGTCGGGAGGATATTACAATCTAAAGTGTATTGATCCGAGAAAGAATACTGTCCGTCTGTATCCTGGAGTAAATACTGTTACAGCTATTGAGGAAAAGGATATCAATTCTATGTGGGTGGGAACTGCCACAGGACTATTTCTGCTTGATCGAAACTCTGGTGAGTATCAGTATATTTTAATGCCTGTGGAGTCGACTTACATCAATACGCTTTATCAGGCAAATGATGGATCACTGTACATCGGTACAAATGGTTCGGGAGTACTTATATATAATCCTAAAAATAGGAGTTTCGAACACTATTATGCCGATAATTCGGCACTTGTTTCCAATAATATCTATACTATTCTTCCGGAAATGGATGGACAGATAATGATGAGTACGGAAAGCGGAATCACCAGCTTTTCTACGGAGAAAAGATCATTCCACAACTGGAGTCGAGAGCAAGGAATGATGTCGGCCTGTTTCAACGCTACTTCCGGCGTTTTACGCAAAAATAAAAGTTTTGTTTTCGGAAGCGTTGATGGTGCTGTTGAATTTCCCGCAGGCATCAAGTTACCGGATTATGAATACTCAAAAATGATATTCAGCGATTTTCATATTTCTTATCAGCCTATTTATCCGGGGGATAAGGACTCTCCTCTGGAGAAAGATATTGATAAAACAGATGTATTGAAGCTGAAATACGGTCAGAATACCTTTTCATTCCGGGTTTCTTCTATCAATTATGATTTTCCTTCCCATTCTGTATATTATTGGAGACTGGAAGGTTCTTCATATAATGAATGGGTGCAATTGAACAGTAATAGTCTGATTCGTTTCACCAATTTAAGCCCTGGCAACTATAAACTTTATGTGCGTGCTATATCCAAAGAAGAGCCTAGTATTGTTTTCGAAGAACGGCAGGTCGAAATAATAATAGCGCAGCCTGTATGGTTTAGCGGATGGGCTATATTCATTTATATACTTGTGATTGCGTTTCTATTCGGTATTGCTTTCCGGATTATGATTCTGAAAAAGCAGAAAAAGATATCAGATGAAAAGACACATTTCTTTATAAACACTGCTCATGATATCCGTACTCCTCTTACTTTGATAAAGGCTCCTTTAGAAGAATTTGTTGAAGAGGAAACATTGACAGAGATCGGTTCGCAGCGTATAAACACGGCATTGAGAAATGTAAATGCCCTTTTACGGCTGAGTACTAACTTAATTAATTTCGAGCGGGCTGATGTTTATTCTTCTGAATTGCATATTTCCGAATATGAACTGAATACGTATATGAATGAAATCTATAATAGTTTTTGTTCGTATGCTAACATCAAGCATATTGACTTTACATACAAAAGTGACTTTAATTATCTGAATGTATGGTTCGATAAAGATAAGATGGATTCTATCTTAAAGAATCTGGTATCCAACGCGTTGAAATATACACCTGAAAATGGAATGGTCAGCATATTTGTTTCTGAGACTAAAGAATCCTGGAGGCTGGAAGTCAAAGATACGGGAATAGGCATTCTGGCAAACGAACAGAACAAATTACTTAAGATGCACTTTCGGGGTACGAATGCTATTAACGCAAAGATAACTGGTAGTGGAATCGGACTAAAACTAGTTGGAAAATTAGTGAGTCTTCATAGTGGTAAGATAAATATAGAGAGCATTGAACAACAAGGTACCACTATCACTATTGTTTTCCCGAAGGGTAATAAGCATTTCCGTCATTCGAATCTGATAGATCCGGAGAAACCCGGCAGACAGGAAGTAGTATTGGATGCTCCAATTATATCCGAAGCGGCTGTAAAGACAAACGATGAGAATCTGCAACGTATTCTTATTGTTGAGGATAATGATGAACTACGCGCTTATCTGGTCAATTCATTATCACCAATGTATAATGTGCAGGCTTGCGGTAATGGTAAGGAAGCATTGATCATTGCAAAAGAATTTTGGCCAGAGCTTATTCTTTCCGACATTATGATGCCGGAAATGCGGGGTGATGAACTGTGTATTGCCATTAAAAATGATATAGAAACATCTCATATTCCGGTATTGTTACTCACTGCTTTAGGAGAAGAGCAGAATATATTGGATGGGCTTCATATTGGCGCTGATGAATATATTGTAAAACCATTCAGCGTAAGAATTCTGAAAGCAAGTGTTGCTAATTTATTGGCAAACCGTGCACTGTTGCGTAGCAGATATGCCAATCTGGAAATAGAAGATACCAAAGTCATGACACCATTGGCGAATGGAATGAATAGCCTTGATTGGAAATTTATATCGGATGTGAAGAAGAGTATTGAGGATAATATTGATAATGCCGCTTTTTCCGTTGAAGTGCTCAATGATTTGCATGGTATGAGTCGCACCAGTTTTTATTGTAAACTGAAAGCACTGACAGATCTCTCTCCCCAAGAGCTTATAAAATCAGTCCGTTTGAAACGTGCTGTACAGTTGCTAAAAGAAGGCAAGCATAATATTACTGAAGTTTCAGAACTATGTGGATTTTCAGAGTCCAAATATTTCCGACAAGTATTCAAGAAAGAATATAAAATGAGTCCAAGCCAGTATGCTAAGGAATATGGTACTTCTTCCGCTATTATTGAAGATGATACCTCTCAGGACGATTCGGATAAATAAAATAAGTATAGATAAGAGGTAGCTTTTCCCTTGTAGAAGAAGCTACCTCTTATCTATTCAATAAATAGGAATATTATTTGCATATCAAGTATTTAATAAACAAATAACCTCCTAATACTTGCAGGCACATTCCGGGAATACCGATGCGGAAATCCTGAGTTTTGTAGAAATTTCCTATATACATCCACTCTCCCAATGTGCCGATGATCTGATAAAACAAGACTACTTCTGCTAATACAGGGATAGAAATGCGTCCGAAGCGTTGCGCAGCCCATCCGGCGGCGATTGCTAATAATACGGATTTCAATAGAATGGCAGGCAATACTGCGGGCACTGGCATACCAAAGAGCAAAGAATTTATGACTGGAGACAAGATAGCAGTTAGCAAACCGACCTTCCAGCCATATTTGTAAGCACCGATCAGAGTGAAGAAATAAATAGGCAGCCAGGTTAATCCACCTAGTGGAATGAGATGAAAGAGTCTGGGAAAAAGGATATTGCCAACGATGAATAACGAGGTTGCTAAATAGGTCTTCACATTACTGTAATTCAGTGAATAGAGTTTTACTGTTGTTTCCATATCTTTATTCTTTTAGAAATTCAAATTAATACCACCCATAAATGTTGCCTTGGGCATGGGATACCCTGTATTTATTTCGTAACGTTGTGCCAACAGGTTTTCACCTTTCACAAAGATGTTGGCAAAATTACAAATACGATAACTTCCTCGCAGATTCCATAAAACAAAACTATCCTGTTGCTCGGTGCCTTTATTATTAACGATTACAGAAGTGTAAAGTCCTTTAATATATTGCATTCCTGTCGATACAGTCCAGCGACCTGCGGTATAGTCTGCTCCGACATACAATTTGTGTTCAGGAGCGGCGAGAACTGGGTTTTCCATGTGCAACCAACTATAGTTGGCATTCACATTCCAATGAGAATTAAACCGATAACCGATATTCGCTTCAATTCCCCAGTTTTCTATTTCTCCGGAATTGACGTTCAGCGGAGGTATCAAGCCATTGCTCATAATAATATTGTCACCGTTAATATAATACAGGTTCAGTCCGTAATATAAGGCTCCTTCCAATAATCGTTGAGAATAGGAAAGTTCATAACTGACCAGTTTCTCTGGGTTCAGTTCCGGATTGGCAGGAGCAAACATATACATCTCCCGAATGGTAGGGTTGCGATATCCTTTGCTCATCATCGCTTTGAGTTCTGCGCTTTTGGGAAGATGAAAAGCCAGTCCTCCCTGTGGAATCCATTCAGTACCTACATGAGAGTGATGATCTACACGAACACCCGCATCCAATGACAACCAGCTATTTATATCTTGGCGGAAATCGACATATCCTGCAAATTCATCCATTTGCTTGTCTACTCCCAGTTTCCGCTCTCCGGTAGCCAAGACTTTGTTCCATGATTTGCCTCCGAAGTGCTGATAGTCAAATCCTATCGTCAAACGATTGCCTGTGAAGAACGTAGCGCTCTGATACCAGGAAATGCCGAACATCTTGTCTTTAGAATTAAAGTGTGATGTTTGCGGCTGTTCTCCTGTTTTATATCCGTCATTGATTTTATGCCGTCCCCAATTATAGAAAAAGCTCAAAGCTCCTGATGTCTTCTCATAATGGTTTTCCAAGGCAAGCGAGGTCATACCACGTGTAATACGCGAATCATTGTCGATAAGTGGAACTTGTATCGTTCCCGGATTGGAAGCATTGAAATGGGTTACATTTACATCTCCCCAGAATTTCCAGGAAGAGCTGAAATCATATCCTAATTTTGCGTATCCTCCATATTGTTCAAACTCCATATCGGGGCGGTGTCCGTCCGTACGATTGTAAGAACCGGTAACGATACTGCTGAAACGTCCTTTCTTTACACGGTTGGAAAATTCCGTCTGCAGAGTGTTGTATGAGCCATACCCTATCTGCATATTTGTTCTTACCCCCTCATCCTGCTGTTTGCGGGTGACCATATTGATTACTCCGCCCATTGCATTCGAGCCATAGAGTACAGAGGCAGGGCCGCGCAAGACTTCCACTTTCTCTGTCAGCATAGACTGATATGCATCCGCAATCGGGTGTCCCATCAATCCCATATATTGCGGATGTCCATCGATCAAAACCAATAAACCTGCTGTCGGACTGCCTCCGATACCACGCAGACTCATGCCACCTGCCGCACCTGTGGATACACCATATCCCATGATACCACGGCTGGTAGTAAAGAATCCGGGAATCTGTTCCGTCAATAAAGGCAAAAGCGAAGGTTCATATCTTTTCTCTATTTGTTGCCTTCCTACTACTGAAATAGTCATGGGAAGGTGACGAATATCCGTCTCGTTCCGTGTTCCGGTAACTACGACTTCGTCGATAGTATAGTTTCTTTTGACTTGTGTGCTGTCTTTTCCGGGTTGTGCCATTCCTGAAATGGAAAGCAGGCTGCCGAACAAAAACAAACAAACTGTATTTGTTTTCATATTCTGTTTCGCGCTTTTATTTCTCCTGCAACTTTTTACCACTTCTTATTTTTTCGAGGAAATCACGAATCAGCGGCAATATGGCTTCTGCCGATTCTTCTTCGCTACACATCGTTTCTACCGGACACCAGCCTGTGTGATCACGATTCCATATAAAAGGTACTTCTTGTACGAAATGGACTTTTATATCCGAGCTTCGTAATAAATCCAACGCTTTCGAACTGATGATGTCTGTATGAAGTTCCCGGATACCTCCCAAAATCATGAGGGCGGCAGCCCCCTTCCCTACTACTTTGTCGGCTATCGAAGCTCCTTTCAGGAAATCCGGTTCCTGTGTCAGCAAATCATATAAATCCGCTACGCCACGTTGGGTAAAGGTACGTATGTTGTCTCCATTGGCAATCACACAGGAATATCCTCCCGAGTGTAATAAGTTGATTAATTCTTCCATTATAAGGTTCCTTGTTTCAGTTGTTCTACAAATTGGTCAATCCGGTGCAGTTCTTTGGGTATATCTATGTTTTGAGGACAGTGAGGTACGCATTGATTACATCCGATGCAATGACTAGCCTGACGGAGTTTAGGTACACTGCGGTCATATCCTACAAGAAATGCCCGGCGGGCTTTGACATAATTCTCATCCTGTCCGTTTTTAGGAACATTGCCTTCATTGACACAACGGTTATAATGTAATAAGACAGCCGGAATATCCAGGCCATACGGACATGGCATACAATATTTGCAGTCATTGCAAGGGATGGTAGGATACTTCAGCATTAACTGTGCCGTGTCTTCCAGAAAATCCATCTCTTCGTCAGTCAGCGGTTCCAATGGAGAATAAGTACGCAGGTTATCCTGCAAATGTTCCATATATGTCATACCGCTTAATACAGTCAATATATCGGGGAACGTTCCGGCAAAGCGGAAAGCCCATGAAGCTACGCTGCTTTCCGGACGGCGTTGTTTGAGGCGTGCCACCAGATTGTCATTCAGTTTAGACAAGCGACCTCCCAAAAGCGGTTCCATGATAATGGATGGAATCCCCCTTTTATGTAGCTCACCATACAGATATTCGGCATCGGTATTCCGGGCATTTGTCTCTTTTGCGTGCTTCCAGTCCACATAGTTAAGCTGTATTTGTACGAAATCCCACTTTATCTCATCGTGTCGGGAAAGCAGATAATCATATACTTCGATGTCGCCATGATAGGAGAATCCGAGATTGCGGATGCGACCTGCTTCACGTTCTTTTATCAAAAAGTCAAGCATTCCATTATCCAGATATCGTCCTTTAAGGGCGTCCATTCCACCCATACCGATGCCATGAAGCAGCATATAATCGATATAGTCCACCTGAAGGTCTGCAAAAGATTTATGATACATTTTGAGGGAAGCTTCGCGTGACCATGTATCCGGAGAGAAGTTGGATAGTTTGGTAGCAATGAAGTATTTATCACGTGGATAACGGCTTAGCGCAATTCCTGTGGATTTCTCAGAAAAACCTTGTACGTAGGCCGGAGATGTATCGAAATAGTTTACTCCATGAGCGATGGCGTAATCGATTAATCCGTTCACTGCATCCTGATCGATCACTTCACCCTTACCGTCGGGAGCCGGTTTGAGAGGCCAGCGCATACAGCCGTATCCTAAAAGTGACACGCGGTCGCCTGTTGTTGGAGACGTGCGGTAAGTCATTTTGTCGGTAGGAATTTCCCCTTCTGCCGATGCACTGCTTGATGAAGAAGTGTCTTTTGACGAGCATCCGTATAGTATCGCTGTCGATGTAGCCGCACTGATACCTACGATTTTGATAAAATCTCTTCTGTTTATGTCTTTCTTATTTTTTTCTTCCATAATCTTGTTCTGATTTAAATCATACAATTCTGTGCATCTGATGTCCGGTCACGTAAATGGCACTGAAAGGACGGGATGGACAAAGATTCTCGCAAGCACCACAACCAATACACCGTTCGACATTGATTGCCGGAATCTTCGGTGAGTCCGCTATTTCGGGATCGGAAGCTACCATCTGAATAGCGGCTGCCGGACAATGGCGGGCACAGTTGCCGCATTCCATTCCATCAGTCAGCGGTACGCAGTTCTCCTTGATCCATACAGCATGCCCGATTTGGATAGCGGATTTCTCTGCCAGGCTGGTCAGATGAATGGCATCTGTAGGGCATACTTCCGCACATTTGGCACACTCCGGACGACAATAACCACGCTCATAGGACATTTCCGGCTGCATGAGAGTTGCCAGATTACCGGATGGACGTAATACCTGAGTAGGACAAACAGAGACACATAGCTGACAGGCAGTACAATGTTGGGCAAAGTTGCGTGCATTTAATGATCCGGGAGGATAAATCGGATTCTCCCGGTTGGGAATCTTCTTGTCTTCAATGGCTGCCAATCCTCCGTCTACCTTTTTCTCCTGTGCTTTCAGTATGGTAGAAGTGGCGAAAATAGTCGATGCCGAAAGAAAACTACGACGGGCATTGTCAATCTGTTCCGAGGTCACGGATTTTATTTTAACCGTTTCCGTATCAACCCCTTCTTTCTTTTGAATACGTCTGGTATATTTGATAGCTCCTTGCTTACATTTTCCCAGGCAATCCATACAAGCGACACAACGGCTATAATCAATTTCATGGGCTTTGGCATTAATACAGGATGCTTTACAATTACGTGCGCACAATCCGCAGCTATTACATTTGGAAGTATCGATCACAGGCTTGAAGATGGAGTATCGTGATATGAATCCCAATACGGTGCCGACAGGACAAATGGTATTGCAATAAGTACGTCCGTTACGCCATGCCAAAACAAAAAGTACAATAAGTGTAATCACAGCAATGATCAGCGTTGAAAGACTTTTCATCCAGACATCCACTTCATAGAAAGCATAGCTTTCTGCCCGTTCGGCAAAATATGCCAAGAGATTATTTCCCCATTGCCATACCGGAGCCAGCAGACTGGAAACCATCCGGCCGTATGCACTGTAAGGTGCCAGTAGAACGACAAAAGTATTCAGCCCGGCAACCAAGGCAAGGATGAATACGGCCAATACACCATATCTCAGCCATTTTAAAGCCGGAGAATAACGGAAGCGATTCTTTTTCTGTTTGCCGGAGAACCATGAAACAGCATCCTGAAATACCCCTAACGGGCAAATGACCGAACAATAAATACGCCCGAATAGTAATGTGAGCACAATAAGGAATAGCACGACACCTATGTTCAAGGCTAATACTGCCGGCAGGAACTGAATTTTCGCCAGCCATCCGAACCATGTGTGCAATGTCCCTGTGAAATCAAGGAACAGCAGGGTAATAAGTGTGAAACACACGATTGCGGCTGTAAGTCTGATAGTACGCAACATAAATTTATTAGATTTTCAATTTATAGTAGTTATATCTTAATTATTTTCAATTTCATCAGAATCGAATCTTATGCTTTTTAACCGATGCAAATTTAAGCAGAGTGATTGATTATTGCAGTATATAAATTACAGAAAGTTATACCAATATTACTGATTAGGATTTTTTTAGTATATGCATAATCGGCTTATTTCAGCTCTATCTTTTCTCCTATCTCCGGAACCAGTACATTCAGAGAGTCTATGTCTCTCATGTTTTCCGCATTCCTTAAAGGTTCATCCCAGCGATGTTTAGCCAATGCATATTTGGAATGATGTACAGTCAGGTATGTCTTAGCCTTTAAATCTTTGGCTGCCTGTGCAATGTGTTCCGGCATCAGATGAATAAGTTTCCATTCTTCATTGTATTGGCCATTTTCAAGAATGGCTAGGTCAATATCCGGAAAACGGTTACCGATCTCTGCGAAATGTGTATCATATCCTCCGTCTCCGCCGATGTATATTTTACGTGAAGGAGTTTCGAACAGGAAAGAAGCCCAAAGGGACTGATTGGCAGATAGTCCGCGACCGGAGAAATGGCGGGCAGGCAGACAATGAACTATAAAACCGTTATTAAGATTGGCATCCTCATTCCAGTCAAGCTCTGTGATGCGTTCTTTGTCGAATCCCCAGTACTCAAAATGCTCACCGACTCCTAAAGGACAAATCACTGTTCCGATCCGGTCTTTGAGTTTCTTGACCGTAGTATAATCCAGATGATCCCAATGATCGTGGCTGATGACGAGATAATCAATGTCCGGCATATCTTCGGGTTGATAAATATCGGTACCTTTAAACGCTTTATTGACGAAGGATACAGGGGAAGCCATGCTGAATACCGGATCTACCAATATACGTTTTCCTCCCGTCTGTATCAGATAGGAGGAATGACCGAACCATACCAATACTTCTTCATCTTTCCCTATTTTCCGAAGATTAGTTTTGACTGCTTTTACGGGTTGTTCGGGTCTCAGCCCTTCTATTTTTCGAAAAAGAAAATCCAGGATGCCTTCAAACCGTCCTCTATCTGAAGTCATTAATGTTGTTTCATGCAGGTTTTGAAATGCTCCGTTTCTGTAGTTAGGAGACTGCTTTACTCTTTCCAGTCGTTCACCGCGGGGAGTTCTTCCAAAACTAGGCTGATTGATGAAGAGTGCGACTGCTACGGTCAGCAACGCTGCTATACCTATTATACTTCCAATGATCATACGTGCTCTAATTTTTTTGAATATACGCATATTAATTAATGACTAATTTATTTATGCGACAAATATACTGGAATTTAGAGGTGTCGGTAGTATATATATTCCGGATTGTTATACCATAATTACCGAAAGTCATTGTATTTAAGAGCCTCTGTCATTCAGAACATTCTCCCCTGTTAATGGGAGGTCTGAATGACAGAGCAAAATGATTACTTTAAGACATTGGAGATTTTAGTTTGTCTAGAAATAAATCTTATAACTTATATTGGGAATTAACCCTGTTCCTTCTTTCTCTTCAATTTCAAGGGTCTTTTCATTGTATTGGTAAAAGTGCATTCCGGTGCGCATACCTACATTCAGAATCTTCAATGAGAACTCATGAGATACTCTTTTCTTATTTATCCGGAAGCTGACAGAAACATCACCGTTTATGGAAGGACTGAATCTTTTACTGTATGCTTTCGTTTCGTCAAAAACGATGTCATGCTCTGCCTGACTTCTTTCTTCGTTTACAGGCGTGTAGCGTTCCCCTCCCTGAAAGAATAAACGTCCGTTGAGACTCAGTACGTTTTGTTTAAGTTTACCGACCATCCACTCTTTTCCGGCAAGCAAGTTCAGCAGATAGTTTTTATCCAGTCTTGTATTACGCCAAACATTGTCTCCTCCCCTATATTTCGACTTGAATAAAGAACCTGTAATCATATAGTAAAAGCCATTTTTCATATATTGTTCCAGCGTGATGTCTATTCCATAATTTCTGCCTTGACCGGCGTTGGTCAAGATTCTGTCCAAATAAAATTCCTCATGGTTAATGACCGAGAAGGAGGAGTTCTTTTCAACCGGTATGCGAAGTAAATATTGGAAATAAGGCTCTATCTTTAAATGCAGGTTTTGATTGATATTCCAGTCGTATGTCATCCCGACATGATGCGCTCGGGAAAAATCCAGATATCGGTTTGACTGGTTCTTGCCGTTGACAACCTTTTCTACAAAATAATAATCCAGCTTTTCCCTGCGACTATGCAACCCATAGGCTAACGCCAAAGAATGTTTCGGATTTATTTTCCATTTTAGGGCAACCCGCGGTTCGATGGATAAGTTATTGTTCAAAGTAAAATATTGGGCTGTTACTCCTAAGCTGGTGACCCAGTTATTATTCAGATTGATAACCGAACTGCTATAGGCCGAAAAGACTGTGCTTTCGCCATTGCCTTTTGAAATCTGCTCCATAGGTCTGTTTAATCCGAAATAACGGCTGACCTGATAATCAAGATCATAGTGAAGGTTTGTAATCGTAACTCCCGTTCTGTTAGTATGTCTCGGACTGAACTTCGTATTCAGATAAGAATTAAAAACGAAGTCCCACCTGCTGTTCCGGATATCTCCTACTCTGATTAGTTTGTCATCTGCTAGTTGATCTACCACTGTATGATCTTTGGAATAAGTGGCAGACAGGGAAGAACGGACATACGTGTTTTCATTTATCACATACTTGTGTGCCAGCCCTCCTGCCATTTTTTCGAGTCTGTTTTCTCCCGATTGCCGGTCTCCCAGAGTTTCCCATTTGGAACGCTCCTCTATTGGAGCTTTGTTCCTGTCAATCAGACCTAATCCCCAAATAGAAAAGGTGCCGGCTTTGGAGGTCGGAAAGTTTAGCTTGAATGATAAATCCTGATATTTGAGGTTCAGATCATTGCCGGAAGCCAGTGATGTAGTAGAAAAACGATAATTAACGAGATAAGAACTTCCTCGTTTTTTACTGATTGGTCCCTCTGATGACAGATCGATACCCATTAGTCCGACTTGAAAAGCGTGTTCGTACTTTTGATTATTTCCATTGCGCAGGTGCATATCGAAAACACCCGATAATACATTGTTATATTCTGCGGGAAAAGCTCCGTTATAAAAATCCGAATTCCCGATCACCTGTGTACTCAGAGCTGACAGGAAACCTCCGCCTAATCCCGACAAATCGGCAAAATGGGTCGGATTAGGTATTTCGATTCCTTCCAGCCTCCATTGTGTGAATTGCGGGGAGTTTCCGCGAATGGCTACGGCATTGGTGCCGATGTCTCCCGCCACTCCTGCGAAAGCGGCACTTAATCGTGCAGGATCATCGAAGCCGTTGGCAAATCTGCTGGCTTCTTCCATGCTGATCATACGGCCGCCTGTGATAGCCATAGGATTGACCGTCCGATCTTTCTTTATTTCCGGCTTCACGAGGACTTCTGCCAGGTATTGGATATTCTCGTCCATCGGGATTTCTACATATACTTCTTTGGATGAAGTTACGGATACTTCACTGATTATGCTTGTGTGATATCCCGTAAAAGACGCCTGGATATTGTAGCGCCCAATAGGAACATTGCCGATTCTGAAGTTTCCAAGACTATCTGTGGAGCTGTTCAAGGAAGGTTCCCCTAATATATAGACGGAGGCATACTCTATCGGAACATTGGTTTTGGAATCGATTACGATTCCTCTTATGGTTTGTGTCAGTTTTTGTGTTTTTTCGTCGATTGTATCTGTTTTTTGGGCCAGCAGAGAGATAATAATATGATATCCCTTTATTTTGTATGTGTATCCGGTACCTTTCAATATTTGTGTTAATGCCTTCTCTATACTTGCGGACTTTAGCGACAATGATTGCCTCTTTTTCAGGTTCAGGTTTGACTGTTCGTAAGCTATGCTATAGTCTGTTTGTAGTTCTATTTGCTCAAAGGCTTGTTTTAAAGAGATATTTTTGTTTTGAATTGTAATTTTCTTTTCTGCATTTTGAGAAATAGCCGTCAATGACAGAATAGAAAAAAACAAAAGAATGATCATCTTATCTGGCTTTTTATTCGCATTAATTCGATTCATTATTTTATATTTGTACGTTGATACTTCGTTTTTACTTCGCGGTTTAAATGAGGATAGACATTTCAGAACTGGGAAGAGGGTCTCAAGCTGCTTCCCGGTTCTTTTTGTTCATAGGCTGTTTTTTTGTTATTTGGTTATTATTATTTTGTTCCCACTCTGCCGATAGCTAAAGCCGATTATATCTCCTAATATATTCAGCATTTCATCCAGATTCTCGTCTTTCAGGAATTTGACGGTGTATCGCCTAGGGGCTGAAAAATCGGCAGAATGATCGATAACAGTATCATAACGTCGTTCTAACGTTCTGAATATTTCTTCGGCAGTAGCATTGGTGAAGATTATTTTCCCTTTTACCCAACTGTTCGTGTCAACAGTGTCTACTGTCGATATCTCAATATCTGATGTCGATTTATCATAGGTGAGTCGTTCGTTGGGCTTGAGAGTTTGAGGAGGACGGGATTGCGTACTCACTTCCACTTTTCCACTAGTCAACGTTGTGGTAATATTCGCATCATTAGCATATGCCTTTACATTGAACTTCGTTCCAAGTACCTTGACGGATAGTTGCGATGTTTCTACTATGAAAGGTTTTGCATCATCTTTTCTGACTGAGAAATAGGCTTCACCATCAAGGGTTACGACACGATTCTCTTTGGTAAAAGTTTCCGGATAGGTAATTGTACTTCCTGCATTCAGCCATACTTCGGAACTATCCGGCAGAACCAGGCGTTTTTGTTCGCCATAGGCTGTGGATATTTCTATCTGCTCGTTTCCGGAAGGGATATAATAGAGCACTCCCCCTGCCAATAAGCATATGGGAATAACGACGGCTACAATGCGGACAAACTTATGATATAGAACAATATTTTCAAGATGTTCTTTGTTGTATCCGGTTCTTAAATTGACCCGCTCTAAAGCACTGTGTGTTTTAGAATCGGCTTCTGCATCCAGTTCGTTCCAATATTCCAATGAGGCTTTTTCTTTCTCCTCCGCGTTTTCTTCCTTCATAATCCATCGCTGTACCTTTTCCTCCGTTTCAGCAGAAAAACGTCCGGAAAGGAACTTCTTGATGATTCTGGTGATAATATTACTCTTTTCCATTTGCTGTATTTACTATATATACAGTTTGATGGCAAAAAGCTCAATGAAAAAGTGGATGTTTTTATAAAAAAGACAATAAAAAGCACGAGATAGCTTTCCGTATCTCCTTTAATGCGAGGCTTAACTGACTTTCGACGTTTCTTTTAGTGGTATTGAGCTGTATCGCTATCTCGGCATTGCTCAGTCCCTCATTGCGGCTTAATGTATAGATCATTTTCCGCTGTTCCGGCATTTTCTCGACAACGTCTTCTATCAATAAGCCTAATTCTTTAGCTATAAGGTCTTCTTCGGAAGTAGAACTATATTCTGTCTCCTGATTATTGTTCAGATAAGTATCGTGTACATACTTATGCTTTAAAAAGTTTATGGCTGAGTTTCGGGCAATCGTATGCAGATAAGAACTAAAAGACTTGGATGCATCAATCGAATCATGATTGATCCAAAGATTGACAAAAAGGTCTTCTGTCAATTCTTCGGCATCCGATTCCGATTTTATATATCCGTCGATGAAAGCCTTAGTTTTATTGTAATAGGCTATAAAAACAGTTTCAAAAGCCTTGTGATTTCCATCCTGGAAGGCTTCAAGCGTTTTTATGTCAATGTTATTACTCATGTTGTCCGACTTTCATTTTTATTAGTGAGGACAAAAGAAGTAATTATTTGGCTTAAAAACGCATTCTTTTGAAAATATTTAAGATGTATCCCTGCTAATTATTCTTTTTTGTAATATAAATAATGCCAACTACATTCAGCAAATAACCGAGTAAACAAATAATGGGTGCAATACATATACGAAGTTTGCTGAAGATATCAGGGTTATAGGCGGCAGGGGTACTCCCCTCGCCGCTCATTAATACATATCCTGTGATAATCAATATCGAACCAATCAATAGAATAATATAATTTATTTTACTCAATGCATTTCTCATACTTCTGATAGTTTTATTGTTTTCAAGTTTATATTTCCGGATTTTAGTTTCTAAGGTCCACGATTTGAGAGAATAAAGCATATTTCTCCTCAAAGCGCTGATTACTTAGCCTGTATTCCTCTTTATCAATCTCTTTTACAAGTTCATTATACTGATTCCATTGCCAGAACTTATACAGGCAATCTCTCTGAACCATACTGATCCTGTTGTCTCCTAATGAGAATGCCCAGTTGATGTAATCTTCCGATTCGGCTGTCAGGTACTTTAACAGAGGCATTGCTTTCGTCTTTTCTCCTAGGGCAGCATAGGCTTTGGCTATGTCGAATGACCCGCTTTCATAGATCTCGGGGACATTGTACGCCGGAACAGCTTGTTCTGCATAGGCAAGTACTTTCCTTGCTCGGGTATTTTCGCCCTGCCTGATCAGTTCCTTTGCCAGTTGGGCGAAAAGCCTCCGATGATAATAGCAGGTTCGCAGGGTGGTTTCATCCAGATAGAGTCCGGGAGTGTCCAGTCCGCCATACTTATATCTGTTCATTACATTTTCATACAATCTCTCTACATCTATCGCATAGTTATTATCTCCTTTGACATTTCCCCATTTTTTATAATCAAAAGGCGTGAAACGGAAAGCTAATCCTTCCTGAACGAAATAATGATCAAACTTCAGCTTGCTGACCTCACCGACGGATATTGCCATGTATAATGGGCGTTCCCAATTGCAGTTGGCAAGCATTTCCAGCATCAGCATATCTACTTTGGTTAGAATACGCATATCTTTCAGAGAAATATAGATCTTATCCGGTATCGCATTTCTCAGTTCTTCACCTTTCAGATGACGGATGGAGTCGGGAAGCATCATGCCTGACCGAAGCACTGCATCTTTATCAATGCTGATACTGATCGTATCGGTAGGGATTACGTGAAAGTCCTGCTTCTCCGATAATGCCCAGTATTTCAGGATGTTTTTTACCTCAAACGGATCATCGCCGAAACTATCACGGGCTTCTTCCGGATGTTTCTGATAAAGCTCTTCTATCTGTTTTTTCAGTTCCGGTCGGATGGCTACATATTCGTTTTTTCCTTCCTGATATTGATCTTTACTCCAGGTAATGGGTAACCCGGGTGCATCATACAACGGGCATTGCTGCTGATAAATATACCAATCTGTTTGCGCATAACTCAAATTGCAGATGCGGGTATCTCTGCGTACTCCTTCCGTATCCTGATTATACCACAAGGGGAAAGTATCATTATCTCCGTTACTGAAAATGATAGGATTTCCTTTGTCGGGGAGTGTCATCAGATAATTGGCTCCAAAATCACGGCAGGTGAAACGATTGCTCCGGTCATGATCATCCCACGTCTGACTAGCCATCTGAACCGGAATCAGCAGGCAGAGAAACATTAATAGGCTGACTTGAAGCACTGACGACTTCTTTTTTCGAAGTGCGTCACACAATCCGGCAGCTCCCATTCCTATCCAAATAGCAAAAGCATAGAATGAACCTGCGTATGCATAATCCCGTTCACGGGGCTGACCGGGAGTCTGGTTCAAATATAGCACAATAGCCAGACCTGTCATGAAGAAAAGGAAAAACACAACGCTAAACTGTTGCATTCCCTTCTTGCCTCGCATCCATTGCCAGTAAATCCCGATTAATCCCAATAATAGCGGCAAAGCGTAAAATACGTTATGCCCTTTATTCTGACGCAGAGATTCGGGCAAAAGTTCCTGATCACCAAGCCTTAGATTATCTAACAGAGGAATCCCCGTGATCCAGTTTCCATGCTCCGGTTCGCCATGTCCCTGGATATCGTTTTGACGCCCGACAAAATTCCAGAGAAAATAGCGCCAATACATATAATTGAGCTGATAAGTGAAGAAATAGGTAAGATTCTCTTTTTGAGTGGGAGCTCCGTCCGTTCCTCCCGACCAGCTTTTGTAGGAGGAAGCCATGCGATCATTCCACATTCGTGAAAACAACATATTTTGAGTATAGCATACTTCCTCTTTATTTCGAATCACCTTGTATTTTCCCTCTTCCTTATTCGGTCTGTAGACAGCACCACCCGTTTTCATTTTTACTTTGTAATAATCTCCTTCGGGCACATACTCCGGTTCGGAGACATACGTTTTGCCGTAAAGTAAAGGGGCGCTTTCGTATTGCTCCCGGTTCAAATAACTTTTGAGTGCGAAAATATTATCCGGAGCATTTTCATTGAGTGGTGTATTGGCATTGGCACGAATCAATATCACTGCATAGGTGGTATAACCTACGGTAAGCATAAGTATGCACCATAAAGCTGTATTGATTAATCGTTTTTTGAAACGATAGATACCAGCTATGAGCAGGAAAAATGTGATAGCCAGAAAGACAATCAGTCCTGTTTGGAAAGGAAATCCCAAGGCGTTGACAAAGAGTAGTTCGAACCATCCTCCAATATCCGCCATTCCGGGAATGTAGACAAAAAGTATCAATACAATAAGCAGACCGGATAAAGCAATCGCCGCAATTGCTCCTTTAAGCGAAATCGTTCGATATTTCTGATAATAGAAAACCAGTACAATCGCCGGAATGCAAAGCAGATTGAGCAGATGTACTCCGATGGAGAGTCCGATTATATAGGCAATCAGAATAATCCATCGGTCACCATAAACGGTGTCCGACTCATCCTGCCAGCGCAGAATCATCCCAAAAACCAAGGCAGTAAGAAAAGAAGAGAAAGCATATACTTCTCCCTCTACTGCGCTGAACCAGAAAGTATCACTAAAAGTATATGCCAAAGCTCCTACCAACCCGGAACCGAGAATGATAATCACGTCGGTTACTGACAGATTCTCTTTTTCTTCTTTCAGAAGAGATCTGACCAGGCGAGTGATACTCCAAAAAAGAAAGAGGATACATCCTGCACTTAGCAGTGCATTCAGAAAGTTGACTGTACGTGAGACCTGGGAGGGATCGGAGGCAAACTGTGTAAACAGATTACCTACCAGCATATAAAAAGGTGCACCAGGCGGATGTCCGACCTGTAACTTTTCGGCGCATGAAATAAACTCAGGACAATCCCAAAAACTGGCAGTAGGTTCGATTGTCATTCCGTATACGAAAGCTGCTATCAGGAAGACAAGCCAACCACTGAAATCATTCCATCTTTTAAATAATAAGTAGTTCATAGTTCTGTAACTTTTTTGTTTGCAAAGTTATAGAACAGTGATATAAAACAGGCATTTTTAGCCGGACGGATACGGACATCCCATTTCTATAAGGTGTTGAAAAACAAAGCTTTTTGTCAGGTAATTCCGGACAAATGCGGACTACAATGATTTGATGTAGTCTTCCAGTGATTCTTTGGAACTTACAAGCATAAGTTTCTCCGTTTTTATTCTGGATATTCTTCGGGTAAGAGTTTCTACAGTCAGTTTCATTAGATCTGCAAAGCAAGCAGGCTGGATACCTTCGCGCAGGAAAGCACATACTTTCAAATCTTCTTCTGTAAGTTTAGGACTTATCTCTTTCAATTTGGAAACAAGTCCATATACTCCTTCCTGTAGTCTTAATAATTCACTCCAGTCTTTCTCTGAAAAAGAAACAACCTTGGAAGGGGAAACAGACCGTTCTTTTATTTGCCGGACTTTCGATACTACCGGAGAACTTTCATAAATATGCTGTTGAAGCGACTGATATTTTTCTTCCAGATAGTTACATTGCAACATCAGTTTATCCGACTCTGCCTCTTTTCGCAACATTTCATCTTTAAAAGTAGTCAGTTGAGAATATACAAACTTATTCTTCTTCCAGAGCAGCCCGAGTAATAAGGACATCACACCAAAGACTCCCAATGCAGAAGAAAGAATAATCTTCGTATCGCCTGTCTGATCGTTCAGCATTAGCTGGCTGGCATAGGCTTTTCTTTCCATTTCCAATGCTTCGTCGAAATGACCATATTTCTGATAATAAAGGCTGCAACGTCTGCACACCTTGGCTACATAATCGTACTTCTCTGTAAGAGCAGCAAGCTTTATTGCTTCCTTGAAGTGGGTCTCCGCTTCCTTTTTCTGGTCAAGATCACTCTCTACGCATGCCAGATAAAAATAAGCCTTTGATTTCTGAAGTTCATTGCCGTGTTGGTCAAAGTATGAAACTGCCTGACGGATTTGCTTATCAGACGTATGGGCGATATTTTTATCTTCATTCAGCTGGGTACACAACAGATTATATTCTGCCAGCTGTGCTTCGTTCATCTGGTTGATCTGGATATTTTCGAGAATAATAGATGCTGTATCCGGGTCCTGCCCCATTAGCTGTGCGGCTTTGTCTAATCCCTGTTTTACATTAGTCCCTTCCGGATGGCATGCAGCCAGTGAAAGGACAACCACGTATAATAAGATTCGAAGATTATTCATAACTCTGCTTTTATCTTTGTATCAAACGATTGGATTTGCAAATATAAAAAATAATATGATACATACACCTCTATAAACCATACAAAAAATGGTGTCACTATCCTCCTCTCATAGTGACACTATACTGTGATCATAGTTACACCATCACGGTAGGATAGTGTCACTATATTATTTATCCTCCTATTATTATGCATATCGCAGATTGCCCTCATGTTTTTTTTGACAAAGATCAAGCGATGACGGGCTGTTTATTAAGAAGATTAGCCGTATCTTTGTAACAAATAAAAATTGTATATATCATGATTAAGAACATTGTATTTGATTTTGGCGGAGTGATTGTAGACATTGATCGCGATAAAGCTGTTCAGGCGTTTATCAAACTGGGATTGGCGGATGCCGATACTCGTTTGGACAAATACCACCAGACCGGAATCTTCCAGGAACTGGAAGAAGGAAAGTTGAGTGCCGATGAATTTCGGAAGCAATTAGGAGATCTGTGCGGTCGCGAACTGACGATGGAAGAAACCAAACAGGCGTGGTTAGGCTTTTTCAATGAAGTGGACTTGCGAAAGCTCGATTATATATTGGGACTTCGTAAATCATATCATGTGTATCTCTTGAGTAATACCAATCCTTTTGTTATGTCATGGGCATGCAGTCCGGAGTTTTCATCCGAAGGGAAACCGCTGAACGATTATTGCGACAAACTATATTTATCTTACCAGTTGGGACATACCAAACCGGCTCCCGAAATATTCGACTTTATGATAAAAGACAGTCATGTCATACCTTCCGAAACGCTCTTCGTTGACGATGGAAGTTCGAATATCCACATAGGCAAAGAACTTGGCTTCGAAACCTTCCAACCAGAAAACGGTGCTGATTGGCGGCAAGAGTTGACCGTTATACTAAATAGTTGAGAAGAGGTATCTTTATGCTCCTCCCACCTACAGGAGGGGACCCCGGAAGGAAAGGTGCCAGGTAAGCAATTTCTAAAACCTTTTCAGCTCTTTCTTTTCAAATGTCCACTCCGGTGTATACAATCTGTCACTGTCTGTATCTGTCAGTTCATACCAAGGTGACAGATTTCGGTTGGCAGGATTGACGAGGATATGTATTTGCTGGGCGGGCATATAACTTTGCGCCAATAAAAAAACTTTCTTTTTTGTTTTCGGGTGAATTGCCACATCTACTACTATCACGGCATGGCCCGGTGAACCTCCTTTGATAAACACATCTCCTGCTTGCAGTGAAGTATAAGGAACCGTACGAAGCTCTTTTGAAAGAGAAGCAGTGCCGGCATACATAAATACCATATTCAAGTATTTACGAAAAGTCTTATATGAATAGTCTTTGCCTCCTGCAGCATACCATTCTACTTTATTTCCGGTTACTTTGATACGGTTTCCTTCCGCCCATTTTTTATATTCTGCCGGAAAGCCATTGGTAAAGTTAAATTTGATTTCTCCGTATCTTTTCTGTGCCCATAGGTATTCTGCCCGCAAGCGCATGACTGCATCCGCACATTGCTGTAAATCGCGATTGCCTATTTCCATATCTACTACGGCGAATGCGGCTGCCTGATTCCTTTTCTCCTGTCCGTTGTAAAGTAAAACCTTACTCCCTTTGGGCAATAATGGGAGTTGACGCAGATAGGCGGCAAATGAATGTTCATCGCATACTTCACGAGTGTAGCCCGTAGGAGGAAGAATGGTGCTTTCCACTGACTGTCCCAGCGACACTATAATTGAAGTCAGACATACTATGCTGAATATAAGTATTCTTTTCATATCGTTATTTTTCCCGAAGATAGGATATCTTTTGCAGAAAACCAAGTTTTGCAGGAGGAAGCTTCTGAAACCGTCTAATCAGAATACTATTCGGCAAAAACAGAATTTTCGGATATTCTCTTTATCTTTGCTGCAAATAAAAGAATATGCAACCACAAATCATACTCATTACCGGAGCTTCTTCCGGATTTGGAAAGATCACTGCGCAAATGTTATCAGAACAAGGTCATATCGTTTACGGTACGAGCCGGAAACCTTCAGAGAATATAGGTAAGGTCCGAATGCTTGTCGTTGATGTAACGGATAGTATTTCTGTTCGTCAGGCTGTAGAACAAATAATAACCGAGCAGGGACGGATGGATGTACTGATTAATAATGCCGGTATGGGAATTGGCGGAGCATTGGAGCTGGCTACCGAAGAAGAAGTGAGCATGCAGATGAATACAAATTTCTTTGGCGTGGTCAATATGTGCAAAGCGGTGCTCCCTTATATGCGTAAGGCACGTCGGGGAAAGATTATCAATATCAGTTCCATTGGTGGAGTGATGGGCATCCCCTATCAGGGATTTTATTCTGCATCCAAGTTTGCAGTAGAAGGATACAGCGAGGCCTTGGCGCTGGAAGTTCATCCGTTTCATATCAAAGTCTGCCTGGTGCAGCCGGGAGATTTTAATACCGGGTTTACCGACAACCGGAATATCTCTGAACTGACCGGACAAAATGAAGATTATGCTGACAGTTTTCTGAGATCATTAAAGATCATTGAAAAAGAAGAGCGTAACGGATGCCATCCCCGCAAGCTGGGTGCTGCGATCTGTAAAATAGTAGCACGTAAAAATCCTCCTTTCCGGACTAAAGTAGGTCCGTTGGTGCAAGTTCTGTTTGCTAAAAGCAAGAGCTGGTTGCCGGATAGTGTGATGCAATATGCTCTCCGAATATTTTATGCTATCAGATAAAAAAAAGTTTCATACCTTGAAACTGTTGGTTTCAACGGTTGAAACTTTTTGTTTCAAGCAATGAAACTAATCGTTTCAAGGCGTGAAACTAATAACGTGTAATAGTGCGGCAATCAGTTCTTCGGAACTAATTCCAAAAACATAGTAGTCGTCAATAATACAGCCAGCCCGATACAGACTGTTATCAATAACCAGTTAATATATTTAGCTTTGGGCTTGGTATCTGCGTGCAGATTATTCAGGAAGTATTCTCTGAAGAAGAGATAGAGTCCCGGAATAGTCGCACTTGCCAAAAGGAAGTCTTCCGGTATCTGGAAGAAGTAAGTCTTGGATAATCCGATCAATGACCAGTGGCAAAGGAACAGTACCAAAAACATATTTACCTTGTGTGCAAACAGCAACAGCAGTCCGATAGTAAATACCACTACAGAGCAAGGCATCACCGGAGAAGTCATTTCCGGGAAAGATAGCCCGCGTGCCAATGATACCATAGGATAAATGAAAGGCATGGTCAGCAATACATAAGATAGCAGATCATATTTGTGTGTACGTTCGAAAGTCGTATATCCGGTGATTGTATCCCATATCCAGATAATAGCCATCACTCCCCAGAACATCGCCATTACTCCGTTATAGCTGCGTTCTTCGCAGTAGATAAAGTAATAGACAATGGAAATCCACGAATAAAGACCTATCATATAAATCTTCATTCCCATCTTCACCCACGGACGTGGTTTGCTGATCAGCAATGCGGTCAGCACAATGCCGATCAGAATGACAATAATCTGCAAAAGCCAAGTGGCTGAATTATAATACGCAATTGTTCTCCAAAAAATCTCCATAAAAGTAGTTTAATTAATGTCTTGTTAAAGAAAAGGCTCTGTGCGGGAACAGGAATATCGGGAATGTAGCTCCGACCGCAAGCATGAAAATTACTGTACTTGCCACCAAAGTGTTGGAGAAGAACATCTCCTGCATCTTTATATACTTATCATGCAGTTCCGGTTTATTCGCTGTCTGCAAGCACATAATAAGAGAGAATACCATGTTGTACGCAAATTTTCCCGGAATCATCGGGAGCAATGCGGGAATATACAGCACCGTCATCGGGCAATATACCCGCTTTCCGAGCCATAAGCTGCCGAACCCGATTACTAATCCACCGAATAAAGAAGCCGTAGCAATATCTACACCCAAGTAAGTCATCAGACAGAAACGGCACGCATGTCCCAATGCCGCCAATATTGCAATCATTTTAAATGCACGCAACGGAGGATCGGAAATTGCGCCAAATCCGATACCTGCTATCGCTGCAAAGAAACCATCAGAAAGAATATCAAGTGCTACCATATCAAATTAAACTGTTTTTTACCATTAATAATGTAAAGGAAAGGCCGATGGCAATGCTGACAATCAGCAAAGAGGCTTCTGTCAAACGGGCAAATCCTGTCAAAACGTATCCTTCGACAACATCAATCACTCCATTAATCAAAGGAACACCGGGTACAAGATATAGGACGCTGGTTGCCAGTGCAATCTCGGAAGTTGTGTCGAAAATCAAGGCGGTAGAAGCACAGAGGGACGCGACGAAGGCCGAAACAATGAATATAATATAATGATTCATTTTCTTCTTTTGCATCTGCTGTTTCAGGTATAATCCTGTAATAGTGGCGGAGAAAACGATTCCCATTGAGATTAAGTCGCCGCCAAACAGTTTGCAGAATGACGCATTGGCAAAGCCTACCAATATCAAAACGAACAGAGGATGTATCATCGGAGCAGAGACTATCTTTTTGTATTTCTCTTTCAGTTCTTCCAACGATAACTGTTTGTCTACTGCTTCCCAACTCAAAGCGCTTAGTTCGGAGTTATGCTCAAAACTGATGGGATGTGCAGGAATATCTATAACCTCGTTGCAGGCTTCGTTTGTCTCCTTATCGATGATAGTAAGAATGATATTTTTATGAAATATGCCCAGTTTGACATCTAAGCCAAAAGCTTCTCCGATACGTTTGGAATTGCGTACAACACGGGAGGTATGTACCCCCGCTCCCATTAGATGGGCTGAATATTCGGCTATGAATTTACCTATAGATAATAAAGATTCGCTTGTCTTCATGTATGTGATATTTTTAAATCGGCTGCAAAAGTACAAAAAAGAGTAATAGCAGGAAAGGTAAAACACAAAAAATAAATACCTTTGCCTGCATAAAAAGAATGACTCATGAACAACCAATTTACATATCCGAAAGAGAAAATACGTTTTGCCATCCTGACTTTCTTTTTTGCCCAAGGACTCTGTATGGCAAGCTGGGCAAGCCGTATCCCGGATTTCAAAGATGTATTTGCAGCCAATTATGCATTTTATTGGGGGCTGATTTTATTTATGATACCGGTCGGCAAGTTTGTAGCAATTCCTTTGGCGGGTTATCTTGTATCTAAATTAGGGAGTCGCACAATGGTACAAGTCAGCATTTTGGGATATGCCATGTCCTTACTTTGTGTCGGATTGGCTCATGAAGTCTATTTGCTGGGATTCCTGCTTTTTTGTTTCGGAGTGTTCTGGAACTTGTGCGATATATCGTTCAATACGCAAGGGATCGAAGTGGAGCGCTTGTATGGTAAGACAATCATGGCAACTTTTCATGGAGGATGGAGCTTGGGAGCCTGTACCGGAGCACTTATCGGCTTCGTGATGATTCTGACGGGCATCTCTCCTGTCTGGCATTATATGCTGATAGCCGCTATTATCCTTATCATAGTACTGGCAGGACGAAAATATCTGCAAGAAACAACGCTTCCTATAAATGAGAATCCGAAAGCGGGCTTTGAGACAACAGACAAAGCGGTTGATAAAGCTCCGAATGGATTCCGTCTGTTATTCCAAAAGCTGGAAATGCTCCTTTTACAATTAGGTTTAGTCGGATTATTCGCGCTCATCGTAGAGAGTGCCATGTTCGACTGGAGCGCTGTTTATTTTGAATCGGTTGTCCATGTGCCTAAATCATTGCAAATCGGCTTCCTTGTATTTATGGTCATGATGGCTACGGGACGATTCCTGACGAATTATGCTTACCAGCTTTGGGGGAAGAAAAAAGTATTGCAATTGGCAGGCAGCCTTATTTGTATCGGCTTCTTCATTTCCGCTTTGTTGGGCGATACGTTTGAGTCAATGGCAATGAAAGTGATCATTAATTCATTAGGCTTTATGCTGGTCGGACTAGGTATCTCATGTATCGTACCTACTTTATATAGCTTTGTAGGGGCCAAGTCAAAGACGCCCGTCAGCATTGCGCTCACTATCCTGTCGAGTATCAGTTTTATTGGTTCGCTGGTCGCTCCTTTGCTTATAGGCGCTATTACACAGGCATTTGATATTCGTATTGCTTACATGATTATAGGTATATTGGGAGGTTGTATCGTACTTATCGTCAGTTTCTGCAACGCATTCGATATTCGGGAAGAAAATAAACTGTAGATATATAAAACGCAGTCTCTCACAGTACTTGATCATTCAAGCGTCTGTGAAAGACTGCGTCAATCTTTTTACTAACCTTAACTAACCTAACTTCTATCTAATCTAACTACAAAATGTTCAAAAAATCTTTTATACTACTAACAATTCTATCCTTTAAATCTTGGTTTTCAACCAGTGAAAAGTCGCAGGCAACATCTGCCGGAGCCAATAATACGGCCTTAGCTTCTTCTGCATCTGCTATCTGTTCCGGGTGTTCCCTGAAATAAGTTTCCCATTGGGAAGCTGCTTCCGGAGTTACACCCAGTGCATAATTGATGAAATCATCATCCGTCAAAAAATCTTTTACCTTAGAGCACATATCGCATCCTTTTTAAGCGTTTACATAGATAGGACGCTGTTACCCTGTGTATGTACTCAACCAAATATCCTTTTTACTAAAATTAACTTGCCAGACTACGCAATTTTGTCAATCCACGGTGCATCAGGTTGCGTACGGACTGATAGTTCATATTCATAATCTCACAAATATCCTCGTATTTCTTTTCTTCTATATAATATAATGTAAGTGCTTCACGCTGCCGGGGAGAAAGCTGGTCCAGTAAACGCTTCACCAGCGAGAATTCATTTTTGCGTTGCTCTTCTTCCATATAGTCATCTTCTACGTCTGTGGGAGCTACTGCATTTACATCTTCTATGGCTGTATCAGACATATACATACGTTTGCGGAGTTCATCGCAGAGTTTGTTCTTTAATGAGATGAACAAATAAGATTTCAAATTATCAATAGTTCCTAATTCGTCCTTTTTAGTGTAGAGCTTAACGAAAATATCGTGGATGCAATCTTTCAGTAACTCTTTATCAATGGTCAACTTCAATCCGTAATTAAAAAGAATGTTGATGTGCAAATCATATAGCTGCGAAAAAGCTGCCATATTTCCCGCTTGAAAAGAAGCGAGTAAAGTGTCGGTTGAATTATTAGTCTGTTCCATCATAGCATTAATTCGATTGATTTGATGTTGCAAAGCTAAGCAGAACTGACCTCAACCACCGGTAAAATCTGGTTTGTAGGTTGAAAAAATAAGTATCATGTTTTATAACACTCTTTTGTTAGAAATTACCTATAAAATGGAAAAATCCCGCTGATCAGTCATCAGCGGGATTTTTTGTTTCAGAGTTTATGGAACCAATAAATACCTTCTTTCTTATCCGGTACCTTTAATTTGTATACTCCATTAATTTTCAGTGATTTATCTATAATAATCATCTTCCCTGAACCGGGATGTATGTACTTTAAGATATACTTTCCGGACGATAATTGAACAGGAATTTCTGTTCCGGACTTGGAATAAATGATACTGCCGATATCAGATTTTACCATTTTCTTATAGTTGTCGGTATCGGTTTCTTCCACTTCCATAGCCGCTGCATCCTTCAGGAATGCTTTATCTGTGCACGGGATTACAGGACATGAACCGCCGGCCATGAATACAGCCCATCCCATAGCCGGATAATTCTGTGCATAGAAGGTTACGGCTTTCTCCGGAAACTTCTGGCGATATTCGTGGACAGCCTTGTAGGCTTCGGTGAAAGTAACCTTTCCGACTTTCATCTTACGCATATGTTGGCGGGGAGCCATATTCTTCCCTCCTTCCGGTGCAAAGACTCCATCCGTTTTATAGTGCCAGTAGCGGATATCAATAATATCCACCACAGCCGCACGCTTCGGATCGGCAAGGATGGCGTCCTGTACATCTTTTGTGGTACTTAATGCTACTTTGGCTTTCTTTCCGGTTTCTGTTTCCCATTCGGCAATCACATCCAGCCAAAACTGTACAAAATGTAGTGGACCTGTAAATTCTGCACTTGTCAACTGAATGACATTCGGGTTATCAGCAAAGTTGTTCAGACACTGGCGGATATATTGTCTGTGTAACTCACGGCGAACCGGATGAGTGATATCATAAAACATATCTGCAACAAAGATTCGTTTGTCTCCGGCAAACGGAGCAGGTTCCGGAAATCCGGTCTGGTTGATATTATTGGTGCTTCTCCACGGACAATCTACCCAGTGTGCACCTGCTTCCAGAATATTGTGCTGGAAATAGTTCTCATGGAATAGCAATAGTCCGTCTTTACTTCCTTTTTCGGCAAACTCTTTCAATCGTGACCAATACCATGCATTAGGGCGGTTCAGATCATATTTGCTCAGTCCTTCCCAGGCAGTACCCTGACCGCTGCGTCCGAAAGGTTGTTCGTAGAAAGGTCCCCATACATCTCCGTCACGACGGCGCACTCGTTCATGATCATCCCGGCGACGGTCATACCAAAGTCCGTAGTTTTGATCAAATACCAATATATTCTTTTGTTTCATATAGCCGATTACGGAATCGATGCGATCTGTCAGTCCCAATCCTTCACGTCCGGGAACAAAGCGGGTGATGGCAGGGCTTGCTTTTTTCAGAAAGCTGGTTTTAAGTTTTCCATTCCACCAAGGGGTGGTATGGCTACCTCCTACCAACAAAGTACCGTCCATTTGGATACGTCCGTTTGCAATAGTTACTTCCGGTTGTGCTGATGTCTTGTTCGGAGTTATCTTCTTTTCTTTCATATCATCGATTGATTTTACTCCGGACATAGCTATTGAAGGAGCAAAGGCTCCTTGTTCAATCCAGTGTTCCAATGTCAGGCGGGGATTGTAAGCCTCTTTGGCCAGTTCCATAGCAACTTCAACGGTCGGACTGCTGGTGGCGCTTGTATTCCTTGGCAAGATACGGGCACGTTCTGCACATTTCTTCTGCAAACGATCCTCCAATTGAGCATAGAAAATGCTTCGGGGCTGCACATGATTGTTTGATTGTGCCCATTCGCCGTCACCGGAGAACTGTGCCCAACATCCGTACGCACGGTTCATGGCATCTTTTGCCGGAGCATAACATTCTATTTCGGCAGCGGTACATTGCCAGAACAGACTATTTGCCGTATTCCATCCCGCTCCGTTCTTGTCCTGTCCCAGATTCTTGAAACTCAGATTATGCCCGTCTATATTAACCACGTCAAACAATAAACCGCACGCCCATGCGTCAATAGATCCGCTGAAACCTAAAGACTCATACGAATCACATTGTACGAAAGCATTCGGTCCGGCAGCACAATATCCGGCTGCAAAGTCATGAATACCCTGTTCCGAATAGCAGCGCTGGAAAAGTGTCAGTTGTCCTAAGGTATAGAAAGTACAGCGGCGCATTCCTCCGATTTCAGAAACAGGTTCCCGTGAGATACAGTCCTCAACCGTGATTTGGGAACCGGTACGCTGAACAAGGATTGCACTTCCTGCAAAGTGCTTAAAGTTCACCCTGCGTACCCAGCAATCTTTCGCATCTTCGATAGATATACCTGTCCAGCAATGATCTTCATCTTTAGGGTACCGTTTGTCATAGTCGGAAATCAGAGTCATGTTTTCTACTCCGCACTCCCGGATGCGTCCGTTCCACTGATAAGTAATCACGGAAGAAGTACCGTATTTAGCATCCAGCGCCACTGTCAGCGGAGCGTCCAGCGTTATCTGATTACCGTTTACTTCTGTCACGGTTCTATCCCAGGTAAGAACCATATCTCCTTCTTTCCAGCCCAGTGCACTGATTCCTCCTCCAAAGATATCACATCCTAACGAAGCAATCCATTCTTTGCCGGACGGACGGTTCACCAGCACCCGATCTCCCTTTCTCAACGAAGTACCTGAAACAACTTCCAATGTCCTCGCATTTACCGGAACATACTTCGAGAGTACCTGCAATGTATCCTGCACCTTCAGATCGTCTGTCCCTTCCATATAGATAAGGGCACCTCTGTCTACTCCTTTTTTTAGAAGTATCGTTTTCTCTTTATCCACTCCGCGCAGTACGATGCCGGAGGCATTTATACGAAGGCTTCCGGATAAAGAAAATTCTCCCTGATCCAATAACACGGCTCCCCTGAAACCGGAAGCATCAGGTACTAATGAGGCGACATAGTCAATGGCGCGTTGAATACGTGATGTATTATCTCCTGCTGTCCAAGGTACAAACACGGCATTGCGGACAGAAGGAATATCCTGTTCGGAGCCCTTGTAGCCACAGTACGAGAAATCAAGAATCCGGTTTCCCTGTTCGTCATTCAAGTAAGTGATCCGGTCATCCTTAACCTGTAAAGCAAAGGTTTGCGCATATCCCTGCGCAAACCCTATGCTCAATAATCCTAAAAGGATAGTTCTTAATTGTATATTCATTACAATAAACGTTGTTTTCTAATTATTCAATCCTGAAAGATCATTTGACCATAAGCAAATCATACGATTAAAACAGACTTTTCCGTTTGGACAAGGTATCGTAGTTGTTCTTCAGATCTGTCCAGTCTACTTTCTTCTTTGTATCCACCCCATTGATATATTTCTCGATATTGGTATAGCCGTCTCCATTACAGTCCTCCTTTGCATCAGTCGGATCGTTCGGATTCAGTCCGTTGGCAATTTCCCATGCGTCCGGCATACCGTCACCATCCGAATCAAGATATGCTTCTCCTTTGTATTCAGGAAGTCCGCCCACCTGACGGATATCGGTGATGATACCTTGTTTGTAGGAGTCTGCCGGCAAGCGTCTTTTCACGTAAGGAGAGATAAATTCCGGAGCATCTTTCGCATAAATCGCTTTTCCTGTTTGTACAGTCTTGATGACGCGAGCGTCTACCGCATCCCGTTTCGGGAGAGTAGCACCTACATTATCCAATACAAAGTTATAAGCTTTTTGGGTATCCATAATCGTTACAGGCGACATTTTGAATGCTTTGTCCACTCTGATTTGCGGTAAGAACTTTCCCTCATCCACTTCACTGGCAAGCTGAACTCCGCCATTCCAGTTATCTTTTGTCACTTTAGCATTTCCGTGAACGATGTTACCGTTTACATAAGCCTTTCCGAAGGACATCGGTTTGCTTTTATCGCGTCCGGCTTCCGGTTTCAATATACGATAGGAAATAGGTTTATCCAGCGGGGTGATAGGACCGGGCTTAAAATAGTTATTGATTATATTATAAAAACTCTTGTTGTCTCCTCCATCGATAGAACGGTTCCACCAGTTGAAAACAACATTGTTTACGAAGTTAAAGTCTCCGTCCATACCCACCGAACTGTTACGACTGATATTGGAAGCGAAAAGATTACGGCAGAACATACTATTATGTCCTCCGATAGTGGCGCCAAACGCATGATTATAAGTATCCAATGCTTCCGAGAATATCGAATTCTGAATGGTAATGTTCACAGTAGGCAACTTCAGTCCGTGCCCGGTTTCATCCCTGTTGTAGACGTGGCGATAGATAGACATATTTTCATCCAGTCCCCAGCTTGCCGAACAGTGGTCTATTATAATATTGCCGACTGCATTTCCTCCTACTGCATCATCCCGGAAAGCAACATCCTGTGCCCCCCGACGGAAACGCATATGACGAATCACTACATCATGAGTATCGATCAGAAAAGAATGCCCGGTCACGCAGATACCGTCTCCCGGTGCTGTCTGTCCCGCAATCGTTACATAAGGGGCACGTACACTGATCGGGCTTTTCAGGCGAATAATACCTGACACATTAAATACAATAACACGTGCGCCACCGGTTTCACAGGCTTCGCGGAATGTGCCGGGGCCGGAATCTTCCAGGGAAGTAACCACAATCACTTTGCCTCCACGACCACCGGGAGTGTACATACCACCGCCTTCCGCACCGGGGAAGGCCGGAATATTACTTTTGATCAAATCCTCCGGTTTGGAAGCCCAAGGTTTGTAAGGTCTTCCTAACTTTGCTTCTTCCAAAACTGTTGGCAAGGCTTTTTCCCATGCCGCATTGGATTTCTGTTCGAACTCTGCTTCTTGTTTTGCTCCTCTTTCTTTTACCGAGTCGGGGATCACCGGATATTGGGCTGCCACAGGTAGTACACAGGCAACCAACATCCATACTGATAATACTTTCTTAATCTTGTTCATTCTTCCGAATCTTAATAGGTTTTTAAAAAAGACGATTAAGAAAGTATTTTGTAATCGGTCTTTCTATCCTTTCCGCCATTCATTCATATATTCACGGGGAGTCTGATTATATTTCTTGCGGAAACACTTGCTATAGTAGCCTGAATCTTTGAATCCGACAGCAAACGCCACTTCCGAAACACTCAAATCCGTATTTTTAATCAGTTCGATCGATTTATTCAGGCGAATCTCCTTTACCAGATCGACAGGTGCCAGTCCGGTAAGGCTTTTCAGCTTTTTGAAGAATGCCGAACGGCTCAGTCCGATGCCGGATGCGATCGTATCAATATTGAAATCACTGTCGTCCATGTTTTCCTCGATCACCTGATGTATCTTTTCAAGAAACTGCACATCTTTCTTTACCAGATATTGTTCGTAGCTGTCTTCTTCCGTTGTCGTCTGGTTCTCCATCTGCTGGCGGATACGTTCGCGGAACAGTTTCCGTTCGCCAAGCAACTGATCGATTCGTGCCAACAGATACTCTTTGCTGAATGGCTTGGTTATATATGCATTCGCCCCCAGAGTGATCGCTTTGGTCTTGGCACCTTCGTCGTTCTTGGCTGTCAGAATAATGACAGGGATATGGCTGATCTGAAAATCCTTCCGGATAGATTGCAGCATTTCCAGTCCATCCATTTCCGGCATCATCTGATCGGTCACTACGATGTCCGGGTGATACAGATGCACTTTCTTCAGACCTTCTACGCCGTTATTGGCTATATGGATGTTGAATTTATCTTCCAATTGCAGTTTTATTAACTGGCAAAGGTCTTTATTATCCTCTACCAGCAGAAGAGTCGGTAATGAAGCGTCAATTTCCAGTTCCTCCTCCGGTTCCTTTTCGGAATCGATAACCATCTCCTTGTCTGTAGCGGCAGGAGCAGTTTCCGTATCGCTGACATAGAAATCTACTTCCGACGGACGATAATGATCCTTGCCCAATAATAGCTCTACAATAAACACGGCCCCCTGCCCTTCCGGACTTTCGGCACGGATGATACCGTGATGCAGATTTACTATTTCTTTGGAAAGTGCCAACCCGATGCCTGTACCCTGATAATGTGGATTATTCGCATTCTCTCCTTGTGAGAAACGCTCGAAAATCTCACTCAGCTTATTTTGCGGAATGCCGACACCGTTGTCTTCTACTCGTACATAGCAGGATTTTCCGTCATCCGTCAATCCGGTAGTTACATAAATACTTCCACCGGAAGGGGTAAATTTGAACGCATTCGATATGACGTTGCGGATAACAATGCTCAATTTATCCTTATCTGCCCATACCATAATCGGTTCGTCCGGTAGCTGGAAGGTGAAACTGATTTCATTTTCCTCCGAAAGTACACGGAATTCTTTTTGGAAGGAGGCTATCATTTCATTGAAATCGATCAATGATACATGCAGGCGCATCTTGCCATTCTGAATCTTTCGGAAATCAAGAATCTGATTGACCAGTTGTAACATTTGATTTGTATTTTTTTCCATCAGGTCCACATATTGCAATCCTTTCGGAGACAGCTCTTCCCTTTCCTTCAGTTCTTGTATCGGCCCTTTTATCAGTGTCAGAGGAGTACGAAGCTCATGGGAAATATTGGTGAAGAACTTGATTTTCATTTCCGAGACTTTCTGTTCGATATAAATATCGTTCTTCATCTTAATCATGAAGAAGGCCAGGCGCAGACCGAAATAGAGGGCCGCAATGCCAAGGATTACATAGATAAGAGTAGCCCACCAGCTCAGCCACCATGGCGGGAGAATGGTGACAGCCAATGTACGTGTGGATACAAGTTCCGGATTAGCTTCATCCATCGTTTCTACACGGAATACGTAGTCTCCGGGAGGAACATTGGTATAAGAAGCAATACGGTTTTTGCCGTTATAGTGCCATTCCTTCTCATACCCTTCGAGTATGTAACGATAAGATACGCGATTCTGATTGTAGAAATTTAATGCGGCAAATTCGATTGTGAACATAGACTGATTATACTTCAATTGAAGTGCATCGGTGTATGTGATAGACTTTTGAATCGGACAGTCGTTCAAACTTCGCAGATTACGATTGGATACTTTAAAGTCTACGATACGGGTGTCATAGTTGGTATGTTGTGTCTCCAGTTTATCAGGAGAGAATGTCAGAATCCCCTGTCGCGAACCAAGCCATAAGTCTCCGTTCAATGCACGCAACGCACTGCCTTCTTCCAGTTCAACATTCAGGAAACCATCGTATTTGTCGTAGTTACGGAACTGCTCTGTCGCCTTATTAAAGCAGGACAGGCCAATCTCGGTAGTAAACCACAAATTTCCGTTTTTATCTTCCACGATGGACTTGACCACATCGTTATTCATTCCTTCACGTATGCCATATGACTTGAATATCGGTTCACGTTTTTCTTTGTCATAGCGGACCAGTTTATTCAGACCTCCACCGAATACACTCACCCAAATTTGTGAATTACTGTCTTTATATAATACATAAATATCATTGTCCGCCACATTGGAACGATCGCTGATTTGTCGGTACGTCTCAAACTGAATCTGTTCGGGAGTCGTAAAATGTCCGTCAAAAGACATCAGACCATCCATCGTTCCTACCCAGATACGCCCATCTTCATCTTCCGTCATTGTGCGGACTTCCATATACAGACCATAAGCGGGATACTGTTTCAGTCCGTTGTACTTATGCTTGAATACAAGCGTTCCATTTTCTTCGGAAATTAAGTTCAGCCCGCCGCCCAACAGACCGACCCAGATACGCTCCTGACTATCCTGATATGTGAAATATACATCATTGTTACTGATAGTATTCGGATTCTTAGAATCATTTTTATAACGGGTAAAGCGCAGACCGTGCGGTGAGTTCATATCCGGTTCGGCTTTGACAAGTCCGTTTCCCTTAGTGGAAAACCATAAGTTTCCTTCTTTATCTTCCATGATATGATATACGGCGCCTATCAGATAATTCTGATCCGTAAAAACCTGCTTTATCTGTCCGTTGCTATCCAGACGATAAAGTGCCTGCCAACGGGTACCTACCCAGATATCCCCGTTCTTTGCCTGATAAAGCGCACGTATCCCCTGATTCCAGGAGGTCGCTTTTTCAGCCCCGACAGGGACAGGAGAAACTTCTGTCAGCAGTTGAAATTGCTTCTTTGGAAAGTTGACTTTGTATACTCCGCTGCCTGTAGATGCCAGCCAAAGAATACCGTCTTTATCCAGCAGCAGATGAAAGAAGAGCTGATCGGGAAGGTCGTCGGAAAAAGGTTTCAGTTGATTGATACGGGTCATTTCCAGTTTCTCCCTGTCGAAGAGCAGAATTTCTCCACCGGGGGTGAGGAAAAACATACCCTGTTCACCGGCATCCTGCTTTTCAAAGTTACCGATGGCATTTTGTTTGGGGAAAGGAAAGCGATGATTGCTTTTGTTCAGAGGATCATAGTACGTCAATGCCTCATTACCTTCCTGAAACCAAATTTTGTCATACTTGTCATTGAATATCATTCCTACTTTTTTCCCTGCGATGGAGAACGGTAGTTTGGTCAGTTGTTTGTAGCCGATGTTATATTCATACGCACCATCAACGGTGGTGATATACATTAATCCTGATTCAGTGACCAGTATATTGGAAATCGGTTGATCAATTTCCGGTATTTCGTAACGGTTGACTACTCCATTTTGCGGATCGACGCTATAAATATGTCCGTTCTTATCTCCCAGCCATAAGAATTTGGAACTGTAGGAAGCACAAGTGAACTGGTCCGGATTGGCAGAAACTTTCTTTTGAATAAAGTCGACAGGCTTATCTTTCAGAGCCTCTCCTTTTCTTAATGAAAGAATCTGATAGTCCATACCGATCCAATTGATAAACTCGGCAGTTTCGCAAAACACATTATGCTTGAGGCGTAAGTCGTAGACGTTGACATTGGGACGCGAATCGTGCAACTGCTTCATGGTGATTTTACCGTTCTGGTCTGTATTTGCACGCAGCAGGCTTTTATCTTTGGTCAGCAGCAGTACGTCTCCGTCATCTGTCGTCTGTATCTTGATAATCTGAATATTTTCAGAGTACTCTTTTACATCGTCATACACTGCGTGGAAACTTTCATGTTTCTTATCAAATAGATAGAGTTTGCGGTCGATAGTCTTGATCCAAAGGTATCCGTTCCGGTCTTCTACAATACGCTGAATCTTACGGGGAGGAATATCTGCTGAGTAAAATCCGTCATGATTATCATAGGAACGGAATTTGGTACCGTCGAAACTGCATAGTCCGTACCAGGTGCCGAACCATACAAATCCGTCCTGCCCTTTCAGTGTACAATTGACAATGTTATTGGGTAAGCCTCGTTCAGCCGTATAATGTTCAACGATCATGTTAGGGTAGGCAAAAGCACAGATTCTCGTTATCAAGAGAAACATAAATATCAAAAAGAAGTGTTTCTTCATTGTATATTATATTAGTGGAAATGAATCTTGCATCAAAGATACTATTTTTCGGGTAAAATTCAAATTAGCAGATAATAAATCCAGATTGGTAACCTTGTTTTGCCATGCACAAATCTGCGGTCAAGTTTTTCAAATTTACTTTTCTATTCCAAATTCAGTCTGTTGCCGTTCCACTTCATCCAACACCCGTTGCCGTTCTTCTTCCGTCAGTTGCACTTTGCCTTCAGTTGCACTCTCGGACGAACCGGCTTTTACAGTTAATGAGGATGTTTTCTGACCAATACAGTACTTCTCGTCATAACAGAAAGGAAGTCCCGCAGGAACACTTTCAAATTCCATTTCAGTTGCAGTCGGAGCCTGAGTTCCTTCAAATTGCACGTGGGCTTTCACTCTAATCTTCCCGGCTTTTCGTGTGGAACGGATCAGTAGAGGAGCCGATCCGAATTCTACGGCACGGGGATTGGCGCCAATCCTTGCATCGCCAATGATTTCTCCTTCACCTTCTACCGTGAATACGATATTTTCCTTTGCCAGACGACGTACATTTCCGCTATCATCCGTTACTTCGGCAACTACCACTATGAAATCCGAACCATCCGCTACCAGATTTACTTTTTGAGTATCTGCATACAAGCGAAGTTTGGTAGACCGCCGGGAAGGCATTTTCTTTTGTGTACATACAACTTTCCCATCGATAATACCTTCGGCAACCATATTTACCTTCTGCCAGTTCTTTTGAGTATAACTGTATCCGCGTGCTTCCCAAAAATCCCATACATTTTCAAAGACAACAGGTGCGTTCGGCAGGTGACCTTTGGCATGTACCACAGGTTTGGTCCATGTTTTTGTCCCATCATAGATAGAAAGGCGGATGGAGTCACAGTTGCTGAATATCACGACATCCTTATCGGAGAACTGTGACATTTCATGAGCAAGGAATATCATCGGTCCGCATTCTGCCAACGGATGTTGGAGGCTTGCCGGAGATTGGCTGCGGAACATTTCATACGCATACTTTTTCTGACGGAAAGCGTCATAAATACCTCCCCAGTATGGATCGGGGTGATAACCACGCTGGTGATCGAACGGATGCCACTGTGTGCCACCGATAAACTGACCGGTAGTGCGGTACATCTCATCATAACTTGTAGCCAGAGAAAGTGCCTGTATCAGCAACGGACGTTCACCCCAACTGCGGCTTGCACGATTATTGTTGTTGTGGGCATACCAGTCATCTACGTTTTCTCCGAATTCACGGGTGAAGATGCATTGTTCCGGTTTGTCCTCCTTTTCGTCATCACCCGGCCAGCCGTAGACTACATCGTAATGTTCCTTTACACCGGCAGAATGCACATCGGCAGCGGCTATCGGACGTCCCGGATATGGATATTCTTCCTTCGTTATTTCAAGTGCCTTCAGTGCAAAGTCGAGTGGATAACGGGTCTCATTCAGAATAGGCTCCCACATCAGCACGGAAGGATGATTGCGATCACGACGAATCATTTCACGGGTATTCTGATGAACCAGTTCTCCGAATTTCGGGTCTTTGTTCCAGTATTGCCAGCCCGGAGTAGCGACGATGACAAACATGCCGAGTTCGTCACAGGCATCCATAAAGGATGGGTCCTGTGGATAATGCGCTACACGGATGATGGTACATCCTGCATCACGCAGGCGTTTTGCGTCACGCCATTGCTGTGAATTGGGAAGAGCATTGCCTACGTATGCGAAATCCTGATGACGATTGGCTCCAACTAATTGTCCGAAAGGTTTTCCATTCAGCCAAAAGCCCTCTTTGCCACGAAATTCCGCCAGGCGGATACCGATACGGGTAGTTCCTCCGTCGATGGAACGGTTTCCTTTCTTTATACGGGATTGTACTCTGTATAGATATGGTGCATCCGGTGACCAAAGTTTCGGATTCCTCACATCCATCTGCTGGCGGATTGATTTCTTTTCTCCGGAGTTCAGAGAGAGTTTGCTAGACGTACGTTTGATAACCTTGCCTTCGGCATCTGTAAGGGTCGTTTCTACTGTGACGGATTCCGAACGAGTATTATTGTTCTGAATCTCTGTTTCTACGTATACTTGTGCGCTCTTTTCGCTGATCTTGTCGAAGTGAACAAATACACCGCCACCGCCAACTGTCCGGGAGTCGATGGCATCGGTAATGGCGACCGGAGACTTGGCAATCATCCATACATCACGATAGATACCTCCATGATAAGCAAAATCCAATGTGTATTGTGGCTTTCCGGGAGGGTATGATTTATCGTTGCTGTTGTCGGTATAGACGGCAAGGAGGCAGGAGTCTCCGGCTTGTACGCCGTTTGCCGTCAAGTCCAGTGTGAAAGGCAGATAACCTCCGAGATGTTCCTGAACACGTTTGCCGTTCAGGTAAAGTACTTGCTTTCCCATTGCCGCTTCAAAATGAAGGAGTACACGCTGTCCTTTCGTTGCGGTGGGAACTACGAAATACTTGCGATACCACGCAGAGCCCTGATAATTGCGGCAACCACTACCTTCGGCAGGCATCAACTCTACTGTGTGAGGAGTAGAAACGACCTCCCAGGAACGATCGTCAAAATTTACAGCTTCCGCCCCCCGGATATCGCCTTTGCAGAATCGCCATCCCGGATTGAAGTTATATACTTGTCGCCCGCAATCGGGAAGCGGAATAAATCCGGCAACCGATGTTTCGGGACGGTAAGTATCTGCTGCCTGCCCACCGAAGGAGAATAGCAGCAGAAATAGGAACAAAATTAAAAACGGTCTTTTATTCATAGTTTTTTCATTTATGTAATTCGTGCTTATTTTTTCTATTTTTCTATCATTATAATAATGTCTTTCTTTCTGTTTTCTGGTGATACCTTTAGGTCTGTCACTTTCCCGTCTTTTAAAGTTGCTTCTACCGTCGTATTACCCGGAGCGTGGAGCTTGAAATGGACGTTCCATTCTTTGGGCCAGGCGGGGAACAGAAGTATTTGTGCTCCATTCGTTTGTAAGAGCATCTCTTGAAGTCCTATCATGCCGCTACCTCCCCAGTTGTGGTCGGGTGTCCAGTCATATCCCGGTCCCCAGAAGGCAGGAAAACGGTGGGGACCATCCGATAGCTTTGCCAGAGAAAGGCTTTTGGCTTCTTCGGTCAGTCCCAGACAGGCCGCCCAGATGTTGTCTTGCTTCCATCCGGTGTGGGAACGGAATTTGAGTGCGTCAGGATCATAGAAATAGGTATCACGAGCTATTTCCAGATTTTCCTTGCCTACTCCGTAGATGCGCCAGGGAAATACCGGGTAGAGTTGTGGTGTCTCTATATTGTTGATTCGTTCCCAGCTTTTGGCGGGAGAAATCGTTTGTTTCCATACTGGAGTCATGGTAGAAGTCTGACGATTAAGAGAATCCTTGACTTCGATATAGCGTAATGGAACCGGAGGAATTGTTTCCAGCATCTTTTGCCACTTTTCATTGTTGTAAATTTTGATGTAAGTCTCCAATACAGTTCGCAGTGCGGCGATGGTGTTGCTGGCGTTGTTGGTCATCTTGTAGGTTTCGCAGGCAGAGCCGGGGAACAGTATCAGGTGTCCGTCGCCATCCAGTGCTTTACGTCCCCGACGGGAAGCGAGTAGCCGATAATGTTCGTCGAAAAAGGTCAGCGAGCTTTCAATCAAAGGCAAATACGGGGTTATGTCGGCATCGGCATAATTCTTCGTTTCCAAAATCATCTGGCAAAATTCAAGAATAGTGTCCCATTCATATTCCAGCCACGCATTGTATTCCAGTCCTTTGTCAAACCAATCCGGACGTTTGAAACCATATTCTGCGGGATTGGGTAAGCCGAAGTTTTCTATCTGTTCGGAGAAACAGGCTCCCTCGTGTTGCCAATATACACGGCTGCGGAGTTCCGCATTCTTCAACATCCGGTTATAGAAATTGAATTGGGAAGGCATCATGTCGAAGTCACCGCTTTTCAGCATTGGCCAGTAGACAAGACGCTGATTCTGTGCAGTCATCGTTCCTCCTCCCCACTTTCGGTAGTCAGGAGTGAATGCCTGCTTCTCGTCTATGTGGCAGGGATCGAAGGTGAACAAACCACCGTTGAACTTGGTGGGGACACTGCCGTAAGCATTGCAGCCCAGCATATAACGGAAAAGAGTGTAGTTTCGGGTGATTTCTTTCAATGCATCTTTCGCATCGCTCTTTTCTTTATTTCCGGCTTCTTTTTCTACTTTGCTGTTCTCCTTGTTTTCGGTTTCACCGATCGTTTCGATAAAACTCCGTTGCCAGAAAGCATTCCACCACAGGCGGGTTTGTTTTTTATCCTGTGATACCACTTTAGACGATATCTTTCCTTGTGGGGCAATTCGTTGCCAGGCTGTTTTCAGACCTTGCTCCCATTGGGTGACGGTTTCCGTCTGTTCTGTGTGTAACACAACTGAGAAATGATGCTTTTTAGAAGCTTTCAAAGAACGAAATCCCCAAGTGCGGTAATCGGTCCCGGCATATACACTGTCTGAAGTGCCTGTATATTCCAGATTCTCTCCTGACAGATACCCTCCGAAAGTCAGATTTTTAAGAGGATTCATCATCTGCGACTTCACTTCATTCATCCCTTGTTGGGCAACTGCTATGTCAAATACTGTCTCTTCCGCATTACGATGATAAAACAAAAGGCGTTTGCTGTCCTTTTCGGATAAATTCTCTAATGAAATGAAGTCGGCATATGTTACCGTACCTTTCGGAGGAGCCCACTTATAAGAACATTGTTGCCCCTCTCCTTTTCTGATCAGCCGATCCTGGTATCTCCAGTTTTCATAAAATATTTCCGTCTGCAAAGGCCGGTCATTAACCACTTCAATGTGTACAACCGGATGAAAAACATCCGCCCAGAGTTGTACTTGCGTTCCTCCGGCGGAGATTTCAACATAGCCGTCGATCAGCTTTAATTCCTGCCGGAAATCCTTTGCGTCTTCAAAAGGATTGGGAGATAACCGGAGGCGAAAACGTCCCAGCTTCAACTGGCAGTTGTTTTCATCGAACGTACCGCTCCTGCTCAGATAAAACAGTATATCCCCCTCTTCTACCCATATGTTCATGCCGATATCTCCCCCGCCGCATGGCATCGATTCGGAGGAGTTCCGGCTGGGAGTATCCCAGACGACATTGGCATGCTGGCTCCAAAGAACCGACACGCCAACGAATATCATTGCTATAGCCAGATAAAATCTCTTCATATTCTCAAATTACCAGTTGTCCGAACGGAAAGACCCCAACGGCAGACCATCACAATATACATCTCCTTCCACATAATTCTCAAATCCATAACGGACAGCTACCGGATGCGGAACTTTATCACTTTTTACTAGCATTTTGCTGCGTTCGATCCATGCTTTCGCCGGATAGAATACTTTGTCTTCACCTGCCACCTGAAAGTTTTTCGATTCGAAACAGTTTTTACCGCTGATCCACATATTCGCACGTTCAAAGCTGACGACGATAGTGTCATTCTTGATTTCAATACTTTTGTAATAGGGACTTTCTCCGTTCACCCCCTCTACTCCGTACGTCTTTGTTAGTGCAAGGAGTGCCAGACGCTCTCCGGCAGCCTGTTTCTTTGCGGGATGAATACCCTTTTCCATTCCTGCATCCAGCAGTACAGCCATGCCGCTGTTAGACACACGATGTTCTACCTTTGCCTGTGCTTCCCGCAGATAGGCTGAATTAATCACTTCTTTACCTTTTTCAGTGATAATACCATAGTCATAGGGAGCTATCTGGCAATAGTAGAAAGGAAAATCACCTTGTTTCCATTCGGCACGCCAGCCGTTAATCAATGTGGCAAACATATCCGCATAGGTATGGGCACGATTCCAGTTATCTTCTCCCTGATACCAGATCACGCCTTTCATAGTCATGCCGATCAATGGATGCAACATACCATTATAGAGTACGGTTGGAGTACGGTTTTTCGATTTGATATCAGCTTCCGATTGAGGTATCTTTGCATCCGGAAATGCTTTCAGCCAATCAGCAGTCATCCATGCCTCGCAGGCAGAACCGCCCCATGCCGCTACTACGAGTCCTACCGGAACTTCTAATATTTCATTGACCAGTCTTCCGAAATAATAGGCCGTCGCACTGAAATCACGGACACTAACCGGAGCCGCTTCTTTCCATGAACCGACTACGTCGTTCTGTGGGGTAATGGTAGAAGTACGTTTTACCGTAAACAGGCGGATATGAGGATTTTTGCTGCGAAGAATATCCATATTGGCATTCTCTACAGGTTGGTTCTTGAATCCTTTCATCGGCATTTCCATGTTGCTCTGACCGGAGCACAGCCATAATTCGCCTATCAGAATATTATTCAGTGTCTTTGGGGTTCCATCGTCGAAAGTGATGGTATACGGTCCGCCGGCTTCCGGAGTGGAGACTGAAAGTTTCCATGAGCCGTTTTTGTCTGCTGTTACTGCATATTGTTTTCCGTTCCAGCCGGTAGTGACTGTTACTTTTTTGTTCGGAGTTGCCGTTCCCCAAAGGTTGGCATTGGTTTGTTGCTGCATCACCATGCCGTCAGAGAAAATAGCAGGCAGTTTCACTTCCGCATGCATTGACAGACAGGCAGCGAGCAGAAAGCTTGCTAATACTGTGCTTGTTTTAATTCCTGAACTTTTCATTCTTATTTGTTTTTATTCGCTACTTCAAAATTCAAAGGTCCGAGCAATCCTGCAGGAAGCAGGGTGTTTTCTGCTTTCCGGTATTTGGCATTCGTCCATATTCCATCGAAAGGAGCTTTTCCTTCATCGGCCCCTTTGAGTGCATTCGCCCAAGTATTGGTCACTTCGATTTCCAGTTCATTCACACCTTTCTTTAAGGCTGCCGTAATATCAGCCCGATAAGGAGCTGTCCATATCGTTCCGCAATCTATGCCGTTTACACAGACAGTAGCCAGATCGCATACTTTTCCCAGATTCAGATATACTTGTTGGGCTTCTTTCACTTTACTTTTCCAGCGGAATGTTGTTTTATACACTACTGTTCCGGAGTAATAGCGTATTTGCTCATCTTCTTCTTTGCTCCAGTCAAAGAGTTCCTGTCTTTGGATAGTCTTACCGTTTGCTGTAAAAGTCACGGTATATTCTGTAGCTTCCAAGCCTGTCTCCGAAGGTTCTTTTACTGAATCCTTCTTTTCCTTGCGGCCTTTTTCCGGAGTTTCTTTATAATCTTCTTCTGCAGGGTATACGATGAAGACAGACTCATTCGGAGCTAACGTTAAAGTGATTTCCGTACGATAGTTTTTTTGTTCGTAAGGAATGTCGGCGGTAATCTCACCCGTCACCGGATTCCAGCATTCCGGCTTTCTGCCGTCGATGCGCATACTGGCGGTAAATGTACGTGTTTCCTCCTGTTGGTTGGCGATAAAATAAATGTCCCCCTGTTCTCCTTGCCGATGTGTCCATGCAATGTCTTCCGGTACGATCAGATCACGTTCCAGACCGTATGAGGAGAAATCATCTTCATTATATGGAAGAGAAGGAATCAGTATGCCTGCTTCTTTCAGTTCATTTATCTTTTGTTTTACTTCCGGAGATAGTTCTGTGGGGTCTGGATTCATCGGACGTGGAAGTGGCAATACTAATACTTTGTAACTGGCTCCACCCGGTAATGTCATCCTACCATTTTCAGCTTTCGCCAAACGGAGTAACGCGTCTTTGTTAAAGCTGTCATAGGCATATCCTCGAAGTGGATTTACCCACTTTTCAGGATCGGCCATATTGGCAGAATGTGTTACGCCTACAGGACGCACACGTAAGGGTTGTCCTTCGTTTGCCAAGCGGATTCGTTCGCTTTCCACCCGCTCTGTACCGAAGATGCCCGGTAAAGAAGGAACTAAACGTTCCGGCAATATCGAACGTCTTGGCATCTCTTCTCCTGTAAAAACTGCAATATCTACCACTGGATGCCCGTATTGCAGCAATGATTGGCAACGGGTGATGTATTCACAGAAAGCCTTTGCACCTTTATTCCACCACGTCTGGTCACGCTGGAAGAAAAGGCCGATACCATCCAGAGTCATTCCCGGTTTGCGGTCCAGCCAAGGATTATGGACATATACATGGAAGAAAAGGCGGTTGATGCCTAAAGCATAGTTGCGGTCCAGTAAGGCTTTCAACATTCCCGGATGTTCGTCCCATGTTCCGCGTACTTCTGTGAAACCTTCTGCCTGGATGATATTCTTGCCGTAGATATGCGCTCCGCTGATAGCATCCAGCATATCATTCGGTTTGTCGTGAGTTGGGCTGTTCAGCCAGAATTCTCCCATGGGAAGGTCTACTTTCTGATAATGCAGTAATCCGTCACTTACCATGGTAGGCGCTACGCATTCGGCTGAGAACTGGCAATCATATTCTTTGGCACAGTCGGCCAAGACTTGATAGAAAACGTCGACGACCAGTTCACCTATCGTTGTGCGGACATCACGCAGAATCTTTTCACTTCGTTCGGCACTCTCCATCGGAATACCTGCCAACAATGGTAAATAAGGCATCAGGTCGTATCCACGGCGTTTCTGGAATTCTGCGGCAAAAGTATCGCTCCAGTTCTGGCTTCCGCATTCCCAACTATCCACGTGCATATATTTTAATACGCGGCGTGCAACGTCCGGGTTTGTCTTTACAAATGCCTGCGCAAACCAGTTGTCGAACTGCTTGCGGACAGCTTTTGGATTAAATTTATCACATTCCAGTCCTTTTCCTCCTCCGGCAGTTGCGTTCGTATGTCCGGTGGCGGTATGTCCCATGCGGAGTAGTTTCCACTTTCCTTTGGGGAGAGTAGTCGTCAGTGTTCTCTCTTTAAAATTGTCGCTCGGACTATTTTTAAAGGGATCTGTCAGGTTGATAATCTGTGAAAGGGTATAGCAATCTTGCTCCCCTATTTCCTCTTTCTTCGTGGAGGAAGCTACACGCCATACCAGTCCGGCTTTGCCTTCCCACTGATCCAGTCGGGCTTCCCGGTGCAGGCGCAATTCTTTTATTTTCAGATTAGGTTTCCATTTTGCGGCATCCATATCTTCACTTCCCGGTTCACTGCCTTCGGGGGTCCAGTAGAAGCGGAAATAGCGGGCAGTTGTAGCAGGAATTGCATGAGTGGAATTTTCATCTGTATTCTGCCATCCCTGACGTGCAGGGACGAGTTGTTTCACCAAACGGTAATTAACTCCATCATCACTTGCCATCACTTTCAAGCGGTGTGCCTGATAATTATTGCCACTCAGAATGATTTCAATATTGCGGCAGGTGAAAGGCTGTTCGTATTCATATTGGATATAGCAGGGATATGATGAACGGATTACTCCGGCATCATCCATGTTCACAGTCTTCTTGATGTCAATATGATTTCCTGTGGCTATATTGGCACAGGTTATTTTAGCCGGCATAATGTCTGCCGCTTCCTCTTTTACAGGCAGGGCAAATAAAGATATATCTTCATAAAAACCTTCATATGCCTCCGGTTGCGGCAAGTATAGTCCTTTGATATTGCCACCATCAACGATTGTATCACTCCAGACTACTTTTTGCATCGATTCTTTCGGAGTCATCCACGGACCACCAGCCAATGCAAAACCATCACAAATATGCATTCCTAACTTTAATCCCAGGCGGTCGGCTTCTTCCATGCTGAAACGAACCATTTCCCACCATTCGGGAGTTAGTTGTTGCGCCTTCCCATTGTATTGTGGCCCTTCTTTGATACCTTTGATAGGCATCAGATAAGTGCCTCCCAGTCCGGCATGTTTCATTGCTTCCAAATCAGCCGTAATCCCTTCTTTGGATACGGCGCCAAACATCCAGTACCAAAAAGTCCAAGGCTTTGCTTCGTCAGACGGATTTTGGAATTGTTCGCGAAGTGAATGTGTTTGCAGAGCATTGGCAGGAGATATAGCAGTACATACCAATAATGAGATTGCAAATATTTGTTGTTTCAGTCGGCTTTTCATTCTAATCTATATTTTTACTTATAGAAAAGACGAAGAACGGACTGTTTTGTACTCACTATATTTTCCTTGCTCAAATTAAACTATTTAATTTTTTAGGCAGTATTGCTTTCTACAAAATAAGTCTCATTTCACCGCTTCTTCTATTCGGGATACTAACTGCGGATTACTGGGACGTGCCGCAGTTCCGAAATCAATAATCTGCCCCTTTCTATTTATTAATACATAGTAAGGCATCCTGTCTATTTTCCATTGCTTACGAATTTTCTGATAGTTATCTATTCCCAAATAATCAGTCACATGAACACATTCAATTCCCCGGTTTTTCAATGAATACTCATTCAGGCATTCCTCCCATTGTTCTTTGGGTTCACTCACACAAATGGAATATATAATCAAATCATCTGTAGAGAATTTGCTGCGCAATTGTTTTAAAGGTTCCATTTCAGCCAGACAAGGAGGACACCATCTGGCCCAAAAATCGAAATAAATCACTTTTCCACGATTCTTTTCGAGCACATCATAGACAGGTTTCATGTATGGCATACGTGTTGTATGCTTTGAGTTCTCATGGAATTCGCCATATAATAAATTGTCGGAAACAGGCTGTGGATTTTTTAGATATGATTTGGTCTGATTATAGATCTGCATCACCTGTGCACGTAGATGCGACATTTTAACGATTGAGTCAAACTGTGTACGTTTTTCGTGAAAAGCAAGTGTGTCATTAGTACATAAAGAACCGGCTATCAACTTAGTATATAAATACTGATTCATCTCACTCTCCCCCATTGTAGCCATGATCTCTTCTATCGAAGGATTCTTTTTATCTCTGAAAGCGATCCCATAAGCAATATATCTTTCTGCTTCATCAGCAACATCGTATAAGCGTGCCGAGAGTATGCCTTTAGTATATAGTTTATTGATTTCAGGTAAAAGTGTATGATAACGGTCCATCTCTTTTCTCGTTTCAAACAAGTATGACATACCATTGAATAACAGCGCATAATAATAATCCTGCTTCAGCAATTCTTCAGTAAACAGTACTACATCTTCCATTGGCTTGTACTTCACCAGATACTCATTCCTACGTTCCAAACGAAAATTATAATCCTTTTTTAATTCAGCCTCAAAATCCTTAACGTCTGATTCCGGTTTCATATTGTAATTCTGTATATAGTAATATGCACTTTCAGTGAACGCCAATATCTCCTGATTAAGCTTTTCGGCATCACCTGTTACTTTAGGATGAAAAAGATCTTTGAAGTCTATTTCTACATGTATGCTGTCTCCCGGGTGGATATAAAGATGTTCTGCATAGTTGCGGATAGAAACCTCCCTTAATTTGGCATAAACCGGAAAGCGGAAAGAGAATGAACCATCTTTTTGTATGGGCGAACGATACTGATTTCCCATATCTCTGAAAAATGGGATAATGAGAGTCAGTTCCTTTTCCTGAGGATAGAAATCCCGGTTTAGGACTTTGCCTGTAATGACTGCTTCTTCAGCATACTCTTCCAATGAGGGATTGCTTTTCTCTGTTTGTGCAGAAGATTCGGACTGGAAATTACTCTGGGCTTTTTGACGGCATCCGGCAAACAACAAGGTAATTATTATCAGAAAGTATAAACTGTGTTTCATTGTGTTTGAATATTAGTATGTTCGTAAATCTAACATTTAAGAGTTCTTGCCTCTAAATGTATGAAATTATTTTTAGAGGCAAGAACTTTTGAAAGGTTATCTGTCTCAATTTTAGATATTTCACATTATATATACATAATTTGTGGGATAAACAGGCCGAATGCTATAGCCAACGTACAAACTTCCTGATATACCAGTTCTTTACCAATTGCGTCAGGATACAATAGGAAAGCAAAATACCAATCAGCCAGGGAAAATAACCCAAAGGAAGAGCCGTCAGGCCGATGGAACGTCCGAAAGCTGTGAAAGGAATAAGAATGCCTACTGCCATAATTAAGAACGTCAGCCCCATAACAGGCCACGTGGCCCGGCTTTGTATAAATGGTATTTTACGGGTACGTATCATGTGGACAATCAATGTCTGGGATAACAAACCTTCTACAAACCATCCGGTCTGAAACAAAGTCTGATGTTCGGGACTGTTACAACTGAACACATACCACATGACCAGATAGGTAGCAATATCAAAGATAGAACTGATAGGTCCTATATAAATCATAAAGCGACTCAGGTCAGATGCATCCCATTTGCGCGGTTTCTTCAGAAATTCCGGGTCCATACGGTCGAATGGTATGGTTGTCTGTGATATATCATATAATAGGTTCTGAATCAGCAAATGTATCGGCATCATGGGCAGGAATGGCAGAAAGGCGCTTGCAAACATCACGCTGAACATATTGCCAAAATTGGAACTGGCAGTCATCTTTATATACTTATTGATATTACCAAATGTCTTTCTACCTTCAAGTACGCCGTCTTCCAATACCATCAAATCCTTCTCCAGCAAGATGATATCCGCACTTTCTTTTGCTATATCTACCGCCGAATCGACAGATATGCCAATATCTGACTGACGCAAGGCGCCTGCATCATTGATGCCATCTCCCAGAAAACCAACTGTATTACCTTGCTCCTGCAATAGAGAGATGATTTGGGTCTTTTGCAAGGGAGTGAGTTTGGAGAATAACGTAGTGTCTTTTACTGCTTCTTTCAATGTTGTTTCATCCATTTCCTCCATTTCTATTCCGGTAAGGGAGTGCCCGGTATCAATCCCCACCTGACGGGCAATAGCTTTCACTACGGTATCATTGTCTCCCGACAATATTTTGACTGCTACTCCATGCATATATAATTGTTCGATGGCTTCGGCGGCAGAAGGTTTGGGAGGATCAAGAAAAGCAAGATATCCGATCAACACCATTTCTTTTTCATCTTCGATGGCAAAATTACAGTCCTTTTCGATGAAACTTTTCTGGGAAACCGCCAATACTCTCATACCTTGCCGATTCATTTCTTCACTGATCTTTTGCGCTTTTATTTTCAAGGAGTCAGTCAAAGGATGTATCTCTCCGTCGAACTCGGCATACGAACAGACATCGAGAATCTCTTCTACCGCTCCTTTGGTAATAATTTGCCGCTTCCCTTGCCTGTCTTCTATAACGACAGACATCCTTCTGCGTGTAAAATCGAAAGGAATTTCATCGACTTTGGTATAGGCATTCTTCAAATGTTCCAGATTCAACTCTCTTACATGAGAGAGGATTGCTTTATCCATCAGGTTTCTCAAGCCGGTCTGAAAATAACTGTTGAAGTACGCGTGACGAAGAATACGTTTACTGTTGTCATCACTGCCGTCTGCATTGATATACTTCTCCAACACAATTTTATCGCAAGTCAATGTACCGGTTTTATCAGTACAAAGTATATCCATTGCTCCAAAATTCTGAATGGCATTGAGGTTCTTTACGATTGTTTTCTTTTTGGACATGGCGATTGCTCCTTTAGACAGGTTAGCCGTCACAATCATAGGTAACATTTCGGGAGTAAGACCGACCGCCACAGATACGGCAAAAATGAAGGCTTCGAACCAGTCACCTTTCGTAAAACCATTCACGAAAAACACGAATGGAACCATAACCAGCATAAAACGAATCAATAAAAAGCTGACTTTGCTGATACCTTTATCAAAGGCTGTAGTGGCACGATGTCCGACCAGACTTTTGGCTATTGTACCTAGATAGGTTTTATTTCCCGTCTCAAAAACAATTCCTTTTGCCGCACCGCTAATCACATTGGAACCCATATAGCAGATATTGTCCAACTCTATGACACTTCCTTTACGAAACTGTTGTCCCTGTACTTCCGGAAACTTTTCTATCGGTTCGGACTCACCCGTCAGTGAAGCCTGACTGATAAACAAGTCTTTTGAATCGATGATACGTATATCGGCAGGAACCATATCACCGGCTGCCAGGTACACAATATCTCCCGGAACGAGTTCTGTTATATCGATCTCTTCTTCCTGTTCTCCGGCACGTTTTGCCAGACAAGTGTTTTTTACCATCTTCATTAAAGAATCTGTAGCTTCACTTGCTCTCCATTCCTGCCAGAAACGAAGGATAGCACTGAATAATACCATGGACGAAATAATGATTACCCCTGCCCATTCTTGCTCTCCGGGTTCAGCCATCAATACATCCAGAAACAAGGATATGATGGCAAGTCCTGTCAGAACGCCTATGAAAGGATTGATAAACGTTCTGACAAACAGTATAAACGGATTCTTTTTCTGTTCATGGATGACTTCGTTTCTTCCATAAATGGATTGTCGCTCCTGTACTTCTCTCAGTGTTAATCCAAGCTTTGTAGTCTGCAAACAGGAATAAATTGACTTACCGGGTTGCGTGGCAACCAAAAATACTCTCTCTGAATTGAATGTGTACTGTGATGAACGCAGTTTTTTCTTCCATACCATACTCTCTAATTTTTTTAAGTTACTAACTGCATTTATTAATTCGATGCAAAAGTAAAGAGGACTTCGGAAGGAAACCGTTAGAGAATGATTAGAGTGGTATTAGAAAACTATTAGAATTTTTTAGATATGCGGAAGTTTTACCACAAAGGTAGTTCCCTCGTCCTTATGAGAAGCTACGGTAAGTTCGCCTTTGTGAAGGTGGATGATTTTCTGTGTCAAAACCATACCTATACCATTTCCGGGAGCTATATTCTTGTTTTCTCCCCGATAAAACAGTTTAAACAGGTTTTCTTTGTCTGCATCGGACATTCCTACGCCATTATCAGACAAGCGGATAATAGCCCATTGTTCCCAATAAGCTATCAGGACGGATGAAGTCCGGTTGGAAGAGTACTTGCAGTTGTTCTCTACCAGATTCACAAAGGCAGTAGTCAACAGATAGCTGTTTCCGATTACGGTCAGCACGTTATCTTCCTCGGCTTCCTGCTCAAATACTAATTCGATATGATAATCCGGATGGGCTTTTAGGACTAGTTCTCTGGCATCCAGCAACAGTTCATCCAACCGGACCTCTTCCATTGTAATCTGTTCCGACTGATAGTCGGCTTTTGCAAGATTCAGCAATCCGTCGATCAGGTTTATGATCCGTCGGGAATCTTGCAGTGCATTGCTGATGGCTGCCTGATATTGTCCGGAGGTTCGTTCTTTCAACAGGGCCAGATCCAGTTCGGCTGTAAGGGCTGCCATAGGTGTACGTAGTTCGTGAGATACATTGCTGACAAACATCTTTTGCGAGTTGAAGGACTTCTCCAGACGTTCCAACAGTGCATTGAATGTAATACTCAGTTCTCCCAGTTCGTCCTGTTCATTTTTCACTGGCAGTCTTTTGTCGATATGTGAGGCGGTGATTTTCTCCGCTTCTTTCACGATATTGCGTATAGGCTTTAAGGTGCTTCGGGAGAGGATATATCCGACAACCGCCAACACGGTCAATCCTCCGATAAATAACAGAATGAGCATATTTCTCAGTGCATCCCGGTTAGCGTATCCATAGCCATCATAGGCAGCGGCAGTGACAATGTAGTCTTGCCCTTCAAACGGATACACAAGTCCTATTGCCTGATATTCGTCCACATAGAAACTGATATTCTTTCGTTTCAGAATACGTTTTACCATCTCGGGTGTTTCCTTGACTATGTCGTTTTGAAGGGCATCATGATACAGTATTTTAAAATCTGTGGTATAGACGGCTACCTCTACTTCATTAATAAACTTCTGATTGTTCAGGTAAATAGACTGCATCGTTTTTGCATCTACTTGATTATTAAGAAATAAGTGAGCTTTGGTTATAGCTTCACTTTGCAGGTTGCGAAAGAAGGCATTGCTGCGCGAATGCTCGCTTACGTAATAGACAGCTACAACAAATGCGAAGAATACCGCAGCTGTAATGCCCGCATATTGCAGAGTCAGCGTTGTCCGGATTTTCATAATTTGTCAGTCAGTATGAAACCCATCCCTGCTTTGGTATGAATAAGTTTCGGTTCAAAGTTACGGTCTATCTTTTTGCGAAGGTAGTTGATATATACATCAATAAAGTTGGTTCCCGTATCAAAATGCGTGTTCCAGACTTTCTCCGCTATCTCTACCCGGCTCAATACTCTTTCGGCATTTTCGACCATATATAGCAGCAGGTTATATTCTTTCGGAGAAAGTTTAATGGGAACGTTATTTCGTTCTACGTCTTTCCGCTGAAGATCAATGCGCAGATCCGCATAAACAAGTTCCTGCGGTAACTCCGGTACATTTCCTGAGACACGTTTTAATAGAACTTTGATTCTGGCATTCAGCTCTCTGAAATCAAAGGGCTTCACCATATAGTCGTCTGCACCGGCATCGAAACCGTCCAGCTTATCGTTCGTTGATCCTAATGCCGTCAACATTAATATAGGAATACGGGGATTGGACTTACGGATTTCTTTCGTCAGCTCGAATCCGTCCATCTTAGGCAGAACAATATCAGATATAACCAGATCGAACGTATGTGCCTGAAAAAGCCGCAGCCCCATTAATCCGTCATAAGCTACCATGGTCTGATAACCATTTTCTTCCAGCCCGTTCATCAGCAAACTTGCCACCCTGGGTTCGTCTTCTATAATTAGTATTGTGTACATAGGAAAGAACTCGTTAATCTGAATCTATAAAACGAAACAAAAATAATGATTATTCCTCACTTATGACTCTTTTAAACCATTTTATATTTGCTATATTTACATTAAAAAAAGGTACCCAACGCAATGTGAGTACCTTTTTATTTCATTTATTTATTCCATAAACCGGAAAATGATTCGTCCGCTCTGCGGACCATTCACCCATTTAGGCTGCGATGACGGGCCACATAGATCTGTAGAATTTACTTTATTACGTACAGGAGGAATCACATTCAAGACAGAAATTCCACTTTCAGGAAGCGTATAAAGTAAACGGTCACGACCGTCACGCGGCTGATATACTCCGATATAAGCATCCGGAGTTTCATTGGTCAGGCTGATAGTACCCTCTTTCGTGCGGATGTTCATCCAGGAAACACTGCCAAAATATCCTTTGAATTCGGGATATGTGAAAGTTTCACCCGGAATAGGATCGTTATAGTCGTTTTCCCAGACATCATATTGCGTGCCATGAATACGGTTCTGCCATACACGATAGGGCCCCGCTCCCAGCCAGCGTTTACTGATCACCTGATCTTCGGGATAGTCGAAGCAGATTCCCATTAAATCTACCACGCCGGAAAAATTGTAGGTATAATCCAGCACCGCTTCTCCATTTGGATTGATTGTCCATTGCACTTTATCCAGATTACCCAGTTTATAATTGGCAGTAACAATCAGATTGCCTCCGTCTTCTTTTACATCCAGTTTTGTGAATACAGCAGCATCAGGGAATTCGCTGTAGGTACGATCCTTTTCTTTCGCTTTTTCGTCATCGTGATTATAAAACTGATCCAATGAGCGGTCGGCACGACGGGCACCGATGAAGCGAGGTCCGTTGGCAAAGCTGATCTTGCGATTGTTTACGGATACACCTTTCAGCTGACCGTCTTTCTTTGAGAAAATGAAAGTATGGTTCTTCGCTTTTACGGTAAGTTCATTTTCTGTTTCTGTAGAGGTTACCTTATTAGATAAGGGAGAGAGCACTTCATTAGCCTGATTCAGTTTGTTCACAGGGAAAGTCCAGCGCCAAAGTTCATGACCGTATCGGTCGATGGCTGTGAGGAAAAGGGCATCGGCATCCGGAAGGATCGTTGTTTTAATATCCAGCACACCTGCCGAATGGGCTGCAACATCACTTCCTTGTACTTCCCCTTGTTTCAGAACTTGAGCAGTTGTATTAGAAGCATCTGTTGCGGTAGGGAACTTCACCTGTTTCCAAAGGAAACGGCAAGTGTTCAGATTCAGAAAATCATAACGGTTTTCTACAGAGAACTTACCGTCAAACTGTTTGTCGACAGAAGTATTCATGATTTGTACCGGACTCCATAACTGCTTGATTGTGTAGAAACTGCCTTCCTTTTCATGATGTGGTCCTACAATACCGTCAGCGCCGAAATTTCCTTGATTATCAATGAATCCGTCCATATCGACACGCTTCACTCCTTCGTCCGCCAGTACCCAAAGGAAACCACCGATACAGCGGGGGTGTTTACGCATCATTTCCCAATAGTCGTATAATCCGGCACCATGACCGCCATCATACAAACCGTGGAGAAATTCTGTCGGCATAAAGATTTCCGGCAAGCGCATATAGTTCTGACTTTCTCCGTAAGAACGGTAATGCATGGTTTCAAAACCAGAGAAATTGCCTTGCGGATGAATCACCGGACGTTTCTGCGGATCGTACTTGTGAAATTCTCCATCGAGTTCGGTATTCCATCCTTTTTCATTACCATTACTCCACCAGATAATAGACGGGTGGTTAACGTCACGCTCTATCATTCCTTCGATCAGACGTACTCCGGTCGGAGTATCGTATTTACCATGCCAGCCTCCTAATTCATCCATCACATAAAGTCCCAAAGAATCACAAGCTTCCAGAAACTCCGGATCAGCCGGATAGTGACTCAGACGGACGGAGTTCATATTCATGTCTTTCATCAGAAGAACATCTTCGATATTTTTCGCTTTACTTAATGTACGGCCACTTTCCGGATGGAAGCTATGGCGATTGACACCACGTACCATAATGCGTACACCGTTTACGTATAATCCGTCACTTTCGCGTACTTCGATGGTACGAAAACCGAATGTTTCTGTCTCGTTGTGCAGCACTTTTCCGTCTTTGTCCAGCAAAGAAAACTGAGCTTTATAAAGATTCGGCGTTTCGGCTGTCCACAGAGCCGGATCAGAGACCTTGAGCTGTAAAGAAGTCCAGTCTCCTCCCGCTTTTACAGGGACGGTCGTTTCAGTTAGTTTTTTGCCTTTATTGTCCAAAATCTGTGCCCGGATACTCATTCCGTCATTAGACAGATTGGTATAGCAATTGGCACGGAAGGAACCATCCATTTGCGCATCAATGGCGATATGACGTAAATTAATCGCAGGTTTTACTTCTAGAAATACCGGACGGAAAATACCTCCGAAGTTCCAATAGTCGGCACGTCGCTCGGCAAGATTCACACTGGCATTTTCGCTTTCCTTTGAAACGGTTACTTCCAGCAGGTTCTTTTTTCCATACTTAAGGAAATCTGTGACATTGTATGAAAAACGATAGAAAGCTCCCTGATGTTTCGAGCCGACTTTACGCCCGTTTACTTTAACTTCGGTATCTGTCATCGAAGCTTCGAATACCAGATTTACCTGCTGTCCGCGGAACTTTTCGGGGACCTCAAACTCGTACTTATACATTCCTTTTTCATCGGCGATGCCTTCGGGGAAGGCTTTGCCATAGAAGGTGATTCCATACTGATAGGTGCCAAAGCCCTGCAACTCCCAGCATGACGGTACGCCGATCTTCGTCCATTTGCCGGAATTGCGTCCGTCAGTACAGAAGAAGTCCCATTCTACCATATCATCACATCCGTGACCGGAAAGGTATTGCCGTTCCGTTTGCGGAAGGGTTTGAGCAGCCAGAGTAGTTGCCAATGCCAAGGTTGATAATAAAGTGGTTACTTTTCTCATTGTTACTTTTATTATTGTGTTAGTTACTATTTATTTGTATCAATTCTTATTTTACTGCTTGCTGATGCGTATATGCAGCGTATGTTCTTTTTTCTCAATAGCATACTTCTTCAGTACGCCCGGTCCGCAGCTGCTATTCCCTAATCCGAGCACGGCCGCGTCCATACTGAGAATAATTTCGGGACGTGGCTTCAGATTGCAGTCATGAGTTTCTTTATATAAATCCTGTGCAGTATAATGCAAAGCAGAGGCAGAAAATACATCTTCTACCGCGTCTACACGGATACCTTTATTCTGTTTGTCTGTCAGCGTAAGAAATTGTACTTCTTCCTTATTTCCGCTATCCTGCGGACGAGGATAATGTACATACTGTTCTGCTACCGTTCCCTTCCAGAGTCCTGTTGCAGCAGATGTCTTGCGATCAGGATAATTATCCTGTGGTCCTCTGCCATACCATGTAAAGGTATTATAGGCAGGAGCCAGACAGAATGCAAGTCCTAGACGAGGCAGCTCCGGAAGTACTCCCTGTGGTAAGAAAGTTGTTTTCAGATCAATGACTCCATCGGAAGAAAGGGTATAGACGGATGTCGTTGTCACGTTGCCTTCTTTATATAAATTAGTCGTCCGGATACGTACTATGACTGCCCCATCTGCACGTACTTCATGATCGAAAGACTCCAGACTAATCAGAGGATGGTCCATGCCATGCAGTTGCCAGTCTTTTGCCAGCCAGTTTCCGAAACTCTTGTCATTGTCTGTCGGTGCACGGAATGCTTGCGTGACAGGCTGAACCGGAAAATGATTCTGAGTCAATATTTCTTTGCCATTGTACATAAGGGAAGTTATACTTCCGACTGCTTTCTTTTCCCACTGAACCGAGAAACCGCGTCCGCTAACTGATAAAGATTTATCATCCTCTTTTACTTGCAGCGCTCCTTTATTGATCAGATCGGCAGACAACAATTCTCCTTGCTGTAAGCAGAATTGTTCCCAAGTAACTTCATGACCGGCTTTCGCCCAAAGAGCATCAGATTTCAATACGATGCTTACTTTTAGCAGACAATCAGAAAGCGTATTCGTTGAGTTGCTGTTGTTGCCTTTTCTGTTTAAAGCCTTCTTGTCCGATAAGGAACGGAAAGCTGGTAAAGTAATTGTTTCACTCTCACCCGGAGCGACTTTCGGTAATGTGATTTCTCCCTGTTCTTTCTGTTTACCATCTATTGTCAATGTCCATAAGCAGCGATACTGAGATAAGTCTATATGATGATTCCTGTTTGTAACGATCAATTGTCCATTGTTGACGGCCAACTGAACCGGTGCATATACTTTCTTTACTTCCCAATACTTCGGAGTCGTCTCACGATCACTCATCAATAGACCATTAAAGCAGAAAGCTTTCAGATTCGGCTTATCACCGAAGTCTCCGCCATACGCCACCATAATGCGGCCATCAGGCAATTCTTTATAAATTCCCTGATCTACCCAGTCCCATATGAAACCGCCCAGCATACGGGGATTGCTATATATTTCATCCCAATATTCTTTAAAGTTGCCCAACGCATTTCCCATCGAATGGGCATATTCGCTTGTCATTACCGGACGGTCATCATTGGTACGTTCCGCTATTTCCAACAGTCGTTCCCAACGTGCATTTTCCGCACGTTCTTTGTCTTCTCCTTCTGCAATGCCCGGATTCAGATATTCTTGTTTCACACGGGTATAGAAACGGCTGATCACATCGACCGTCTTCGGATCAGGATTGCCATCTACTCCCTGCGCACCTTCATAATGAACGGGGCGTGTAGGATCAAAATCGTGTAACCATGCAGAAATAGCTGCAAAGTTCGGTCCGTAGCCGCTTTCATTTCCCATACTCCACATCACGATACTTGGATAGTTCTTATCACGTTCTGCCATGCGGACCGCACGATCCATGAATGCAGCATACCAATCGGGAGTACTTGCCAGTGTCCCGCGCAGACCATGCTCTTCGATATCCGCTTCATCCATCACATAAAGCCCTAAACTATCACAGAGTTCATACCAGCGGCTCACATTGGGATAATGGCTGGTACGAACGGCATTGATATTTGCCTGTTTCATCAGCAGTATATCCTGAAGCATTCTTTCTTCACTCATTACGCGTGCCGTCCGTGGATCGTGTTCATGACGATTCACACCTCTGAAGCGAACCGGATTACCGTTAATCAGTAATTGTCCTTTATTGATTTCTACAGTACGGAAACCGACCGACTGCTCCGCCTGTTCTATCACTTTTCCTTCCGCATTCTGCAAAGTAAGGTGTAATTTATAAAGATAGGGTGTCTCCGCTGTCCATCTTTCCGGTGATTTTATCATGGCTGACAGACGTCCTGTCTTACGTGGTCCACGCTGCGGATACCACTCATTCATCCGGCTTGCTTTATGCTCCAGATCCAGTATTTCTTCCACCTCTCCCTGTAACTTTATTATCTCCTTTCCACTTGCGTCTTTCAACACAGCTTGCAGGGTATATCCTTTTCCGGTCATACCTCTGTATACACTAAATTGCGGATCGATCTGCAAAATAAAGTCCTTATAATTGCCGGCAGATGCAGGAAGAGTGCGTATTGTATAATCACGCATACGAACATCAGGTGTATGTATCAGATGAATACTACGATGAATGCCGCCAAAACGCCAGAAGTCCTGATCTTCGAGATAAGACCCGTCACTATAACGGTACACTTCCAATGCTATCTGATTCTCACCAGTCTTCAGATAGTCGGTGATGTTAAATTCACTTGGCTCCATACTACCTTGGCTATACCCTACCCGTTCGCCATTTATCCAAACATAGAAAGCACTCATCACTCCTTCAAAGCACAAAAAAGTCTGTCCGTCCGCTTCCCATCCCACAGGCAAAACGAATGTGCGCCGATACTGCCCGACCGGGTTTCGTTCTTTATAGGTCGTATAGTCAGCTTTCGGCTCTCCCATTACTCGCGGAGGATCTATCTTAAACGGATAACCTGCAGATACATAAATAGGCGTGCCATATCCATTGACTTCCCAATTGGCAGGAACAGGAAAGTCCTTCCAGTCTTTATCATTAAAATCAGTCTGATAGAAATCTATGATTCTTTCGCCCGGAACAGGAGTCCATCGGAACTTCCATGTTCCGTCCAAAGACATCGAGCAGTCTCCTTTCTGTACGGAGAAAGGAGTAAAAGCAGCCCGTGCCGGTTTACGATTAATCTGGAGAACATGATGATTCTCCCAGTCATGCATTGTTTGTGCCTGCATCGGGCAAGCGACCAATGCGCCAAGCAGTAATGTATATATTTTCATTCGTTCTTTTTTCTTCATACCAAGAAGACGGACGAAGGGGCATTTTGTACCCCTTTCTTTTACATTAATATTAAAGAATAATAAAAGGAGAAACACTCTATGAAGGGTTGTCTCGCTTCACACGCACAGTATAAGCATACGATTGAAGATCCGGAACTAAAACTGTAATTAAAATAAGAATATCAATTATTAAAATGCAAACATCGTTTTAACAATTAAGGTCTTGCGAATTAAAATACTCCTTCAGACAGGAGTAAAAACAGAAATGAATATCGTATAATCTTCCGGGAAATGGTTTTCTTTGTTATGTATTCATATCACTAATCTCATATTCTGCATTAAAAAATAAAAAGAAATGGAAGAGAATAAACAAACACTTTACAATGATGAATTACTAGATATCTTACCTGACGGAGTTATTATATTTAATATTAGTGGAGAAGTAATACAACTTAACCGGCAAGCTCTGACCGAACTTCATGTGCATTCATCAGTCAATGCAATGATGCCTCTTCCAACCAATATTCTTTTCAAATTATTAAATAATAAAGAAGATATTCTTTCTGTCATCTTAGAAAAGATTCGTCAGGGTGAACAAACTTATTCGCTTTCTGAACATACTTTCATGCAAGAACAGGTGGATTATACACAATTCCCGATCAGAGGTGATTTTGCAACGATCAAGGAAGATGGCAATCTGAAAAAGATATTATTCTTTTTTCGTAATATCACTGTAGAACTGACACAGGAATATATTCTGAACACAGCCTTACAAAGAACCAGGATATATCCGTGGTATTATGATATAAACCGAAGTGAGTTTACCCTTGACAACCGTTATTTCGAACATTTGGGTATTTCGGCCGGAGAAAATAACACTCTGACTATGGAGGAATACGTAAATATGATTCATCCGGACGACCGGCAAGCTATGGCTGACGCCTTTATTGTACAGCTTAGTGGCATAGAAACATTCGATAAGTCTGTCCCCTTCCGCTTGCATCGTGGAGACGGAACTTGGGAATGGTTTGAAGGACAGTCTACTTATATTGCCAATATCTCGGGGCACCCCTATCGGTTGGTCGGTATCTGTATGAGTATTCAAGAATATAAGGATATAGAAAACACCTTAATCGAAGCACGTAAGAAAGCTGAAGAAAGTGACCGTCTCAAAATGGCTTTTCTGGCAAATATGAGCCACGAGATTCGCACACCACTAAATGCAATAGTCGGCTTCTCTGATGTAATTGGTGCTACGTATGATGAATTAAGCGAAGAAGAACGTGCCGATTTTGTGAGACTAATCAGTATCAACAGCGAACACTTGGTAAGACTGATTGATGATGTACTTGATTTATCCAAGATTGAATCAAATACCATTAAATTTACTTTTACTGACTGTTCTCTCCAGTCTCTCATGATGGATATAGAGAAAGAACAGGCAATGAAACCTATATCGGAAATAGAGATCAGAGCATCATTACCCAATGAAGATGTCTATATTAACACAGATGCTACACGTCTGAAACAAGTCATATGTAACTTTATTAATAACGCCCGTAAATTTACCGAAAAAGGGTATATTCATTTTGGTTATGCAGTTGATCCAGTCAATGCAGACTCTGTGAATATCTTTGTGGAAGATACCGGTTTGGGGATTCCTCAAGAATGCCAAAAAGAGATATTCGACCGTTTTTATAAAGTAGATACTTTTAAACAAGGAACCGGCCTGGGACTTTCTATCTGCAAAACGATTGTGGAACATTTGCAAGGAGACATCTCTGTAGAGTCTGAAATGGGAAAAGGCAGCCGGTTTATCGTTACTCTTCCATTTGAAAGGCAGACAGAAGATTAATGTCCTCTGTATTCCTGCGGAGTGACACCGGTATGCTGCTTAAAGAATTTATTGAAGAAAGAGATATTATTGAATCCCAAAGACAAAGCGATATTCTTCACAGGTTCATTACTTGACTTTAAACGAGACTTAGCATCCATCAGAATGACGGAAGCAATGACTTCCAGCGGGGTATTCCCCGCTGCCTTTTTAATTGTTGAACAAAAATGAGGCAGACTAAGTCCCAAATGATCAGCATAAAAAGAGGCACCATGATGAACTGTATAATTCTTCATGACCAGTTGCAGAAACTCCTGATATATCTCATATTTTCTTGATTGAGTAGATAAATACCGATTGCTCTGTAGCTTATAAATCTCTGTTGCCCCCTGAATAAACATAGTGAGTACAGCCTTTACGATTTCTTTATTGGCCAATGTCTTGGCAGAAGCATACGCAAGAATCAATGACTCATAAAACATCTTATAGCTACAGGCTTGCAATGGAGACAAATTGATAACCGGATTTTCTACTATTATCGGAAGCAGATGCTGGGTGGACTTCATCAGATTTATATTTTCTATGAACTGAGATGAAAAGCCTGCATAATAAATATGAATATCAGATGAAAACTCATGAATTTCCATGAAATAATTAGGTGGCAGAGTGATTAAATCATTTTCGACCATATTATATCGTTCTCCATTAATTGTTGCCTGTATTGTTCCTTTCACACAAAGTATGAAGAATCCTGCCTCTATTTTACAATGAAAATTCTTATACCCATTCAGTAAGTTTATCCCAAATCCTTCTCCCACTATATAATCAACTGTTAAATCGTACCTCGGTATATCGCTTTCCATCGTTATTTTGTTTTTTACTTCAAATATAGAGATTATTTAAAATCTACGCTCGAAATAATTAAAATCTGACTATCGAATCATAAAAAAATAACATATATATTCTATTTATAGGAAAAAGGTTTCAAAATAAGAAACGGGATGCAGAAAGCTATACAAGCTTCTTTGCGTCCCGCTTTTTTACTACTATTGCAAAAGTTCAGTCTGCTAACAGATTTATTGAATATCCAGTGCATCAAAAGCCAGACCGTCCATATTTTCCGCTGAAAGTAATACTTTATAATGTCCGGCGTTGATAAAAGTTCCGGTGGTGGTACTCATCATCTTCCATTTGTCCGGTGTTTCCGGGAAGGTCAGAATGTCTTCTTTGAGCACTACTCCCTTTGAATCGATGAACTTCATTAAAACAGGCATTGGTTTTCCGGTAGTATTCATATATTTAAAGCGAAGGGCATAAACCTGTGCCAATCCGGTAGAGATATTCCATTCAATACTGTTACCTTTTCCTTTATCAAAGAATACTCCCGTTTGCTTGCGATGTTCTTTCTTCCGGAACTTGCCTTTCAAGGTTGCCGTTTCAGCTTCATACGCTACACTGACACGGGCATTCTTATCTTCGGGAAGCAACTCTTTCGGAGTTTTCTCCATCACTTCTTTGCCGGCCTTTTCCCAGCTCCAGTCGGATGCGGGGAATACTGTAGGTTGCAGATTCGAATCAACAGAAGCAATGGCAATACCTGAAATCAGCCCCTGTCCTGCCTTTACTTCCGGGAAATGAATCTTCAGTACTCCACCTTTTACTGTAGCGTACACTACTTTCTTGCATACTCCGTCGTGGCCACTCTCTGCCCAAATATCAAGATCATCCAATACTACCGAATCATTTACTGCCACATCGAAGATGCGCAATCCCTCGCAGTCGGTGGAAGCACTGCCTCCCGTCCCATGCCAAGGCTCTGTGAAATAGAGTTCAATCCGATATGTTCCGTCAGTTACCGGGAAATTGTACTCCAGTTGATGACGTCCGAAACGGAAGTGCTGGAACAACTTCCAGTCACGGCTTCCTCGAATAGGATCATTCGTCGTGCGCTGACTGGCAAGGTATGGATTCAATTCTTTAAAGTTCGCTGCCCACGAACGGGAATAATGGGTATTATCCTGCATCCATAACTGACCGAAACTATCTGTATAGTCGTCTCCTCCACAGTTGATACGGTACAGGTAATTATATCCGTCTTCTCCTTTCAATACAGGTTTAGCATTCTGATATAGTACGTCAAAGTGGGGAGCTTGCTCCAGTCCGTTGAGTACAATTATGTCTTCGGCAACCGGTTTCCCTTTGTAATATCCTACAGCACGAAGTACATTATAACGAATATCCCGATTCTCCCACATGAAATGGGTGCCTGTTCCATTATTCTTTTTACGTCCCAGATAAGTCACTTTGTCATTGACCATGTCGTTATAAAGCAATACGGAATCACAATTGCTGTAAGCCTCGATAGTAGCCCGACGACGTCCTTTCTCAAAACGATCCGCCCAGGTATGTGATACCAGGTATACCATCGGGTCCTTTGCCGCCGGCACATAGTTGGCACGATACATATAATATACATCCAGTGGCTCTTCCCACGGAGTCACCAGTCCTTTATAGTTGAACGGACCTACTTTATCTATTTTCCGGAATGCTTCATCCGGCTGGCGACGTCCGGGATTGTCGTGGCTGCTGAAAATCCATTGGAACTGTCCGCAAACACTGTCTTTGGCCTGTTCTGCCAGACGAATCTTTGTTTCCATCAACTGGCACATACGACTTTCGCTCCATACTCCATTCACTTCAAATTCGCCGGGTTCCGTATGCAGATCAATACTTCTCCATGCACCGTATTCTCCATTCAGCAACTGGTTCTTCTGCGAAAGTTCCTTTCCGTATTTCGTAACGTCTCCTCCATACGTGCCGCTCCAATTCTGAATTACATTCCAGTCGGTTCCTTCACCACCGTTGCAGGTGGTGATGATACGCATCGTACGTGCTGTCGGGTCCATTTCGCGAATGATTTCACTGCATTCCTGTGCAAATTCACGAGGCAATGTACTTTCATTCTGTAATCCCCATATCACTACTGACGGAGAATTACGTCGTTCCTTCACCCATTGACGAAGCAGCTTTTTAAAGTTCTCTCGAAACTCCGGTATGTCATACCATACATGGGCAGAAAGTTGTGTCCAGAACAAGACGCCTTCTTCATCCCAATATTTCTGATAATCGAGATGATGGGGCTGATGGGCATCACGGAAAGCGTTGAAGCCTGCCGCACGTATTTGTTTCACTCTCGCAGCTACCTGCTCCCGACTGAAGGCATGACTTTGCCCGAATTGATGTTCATACTCGCATACACCATTGATAAAGACAGGCTTTCCATTCAGATAGAAACGACCATCTTCGTCATTTCTCTTTACCGGCCAACTGATTGTACGGATACCGAAGGGCGTAGAGATCTCGTCCGTTGTTTTGGTATCACGCTTAATCATACTTGCCAATTTATAAAGATAGGGATTCTCCGTATCCCATAAAACTGGATTCTCTACAGGAGACTGTTGGCGAATCACCTTCATCTCTCCCGGTGCCAATGTTACTTTCTCTACCAAACGGAACACTTGTTTACCGTCCGCATTGCTCAACTTATTGACTACTTCTATTGTCTCCGTGGTCTTGCCATAGTTCTTTACTTCTGTTTCGACAAAGACATTAGCCGCCTTTTCGTCATTCCAGATGTGTACTCCGAAGGGTTCAATACGGATCTCGTCTGTTGCCTCCAGTACCACCGGACGGAATATACCTAACGGCTGAGATCCTTCACTGAATCCCCACTCCGACGAACAGCCACCACATACCCACGGCATATCGGCTATCATTTCCGGATGCTCCGCTTTTACTTCCAGACGATTCGTTCCTTGTTTCAATGCATTGGTCACATCCAGTGTCAACGTGGTACGTCCTACCGGATAGCGTCCGAAATCATGTCCGTTCACTTTAATAGTAGCATACGTACCTACCCCCTCAAAACGTAGGAAATAACGTTTTTTTAATTGAGAATTGACAGTTGACAATGGACAATTATCGAGGGAGAAGTCTTTCACATACATGGTTGTTCCGTGCAGGTTGCCATGAGTCAGTTGGCGATAACCGTAATAGTCATCCCAATTATGAGGTATTTGACAATTAATAATCGGGGATTGGTGATTGCCTTTTGAATTGTCAATTGTCAATTGTGAATTGTCAATTAACCAGGTTTTCCAGCCTTCATTCAGTTCAGTGATCATCCGGCGATTCTTCGTTTCCGGCTTCGGGAAGCGAACGGCAGAGCGTCCCATCGGCTTACTTGTAGCAATAGCAATACCACGCTGTTCGGCATTGTTCACCGCGCAATAAAAATGATAAACTACTCCGTCGTGTTTGATCACATAGCTTTTATGCGCAAATAATTCGTCGTAATTCTTGGAAGGAATAATTAAATCAGCTCCATGCCAGTCTGTCCAGTTGACGAGATCATAACTTGCAGCAAACGTATTAAAGGCTTTATACTTGCGTGACGGCTCAAAGGCAGAGAAATAAAACATCACATATACGTCACCCATCTTCTGAATATGAGCATCACCGGTGATCGTTCCGTCCGCTTCGTGTGCAAAGACCGGATTGCCGGGATAACGTTTCCAGGTTTTCATATCCTTGGAAAGTGCGATTCCTACCCGTTCACCCTTTAAATCAGTTTCCGGATGACGTCCTCCCGCATTGTAAAACATCACAAACGGGGCACCCAGTGTTTTGTCTTTATCCCAATAAACGGTACTTTTATATTGAGTCAATTTTTCCCACCACTGCGCATCTTTATCATGGATGCTCAGAATTGGCTTGTCCAGAGATTCCCATTCATGAGCGGTGGAAATATCTCCTTTGGTAGATGCCAGTCCGACAAAGAGTGGTGCTTTTACAGCTTCATAACCTGTACCTTCTCCACCGATATAAGTCATCCAGTGGCGGCCTTTGTAGGTCTGAAGTTCGTAGCTTCCACCCCACTCCATATCCGGCAGCGCGGGGAATCCTCCACGCTGATTACAATCCCATTTACCGTCCCGATAAGAAAGTATACGTCCTAAGGTACGCCAATCAAGCAGATTATCACTTTCTGCAATCCAGGTTTCGTATCCACGACCATCCGTGCCGGTTTTGCCATTATAAACGACATAAGTCATCAGCCACTTGTCTCCCTGGCGAAAGACAGTAGGACAATCAATCTTATGATAATTGTCGGTCGGGGCAACAGCAAGTCCGTACTTATAAGGCGTCTTTACCTCTTCATAAATCTGCTCCATCCGTTTCTGCGTGACTTCACGTTGGGCATACAGTGAGCAGCATACGGCAGCTATACTTAAAAATGTCAGTAATAACTTCTTCATTATACTTTTGTCTATCATCTTTTTGTTGAGTTGCCGCTATTTGTTTCGAGCTTTGGAACAAATGGTTTCAAGGCATGAAACTAATAGTTTCAAAGAGAGAAACCAATAGTTTCAAGCCTTGAAACTAAATAGCGGCTTACAGCAATTGTTCATTAGTAAAACATCCAGTCCATCGTTTCTTCGTCTCCGGCAAGTCCGGCATTACGAGTTTTCATATCCGCAGCCGTAAATCCAAGAACTTGAAGGTAGCCTTTGGGCAACATCAACGTATGTTTTCCTGCCGGAAAGCTATATGCGTGTACATTCGCTAATGGCATTCCATTGATATGGATTGCATTGGTCAGTACAGGTTCCGCCTGACCGTAATCGTTGGCAGATGCATCAATCTCCAGTTTCGGAGCTTTGGCATACTTCTTCTGATCGTCTTTAAAGTAGGCTACTAATAGTTTGACCGGAGCATTTGTTTCAAAAGTAATGCTTGTTCCTTTTTCCCGTTGTTCATTTCCATTAAAGCGGAATGCCTTCATTCCCTTCAGTTCAGGAGCTATTGCTTCTATTTTGCCCGGAAGATCCGTGAACAAGGAAGTTCCTTCATTCAGTTTCACTGTCGGATAATTCGATATTAAGTTCACATACGCAGGAGCCCAGGCAGCGATCTCTACCGTTTCAGTCACCGCATTGCCATTTTGCTTTTCTTTCAGCATGGCAAGGTTCGCCTTGAAGTTCTCCAATTCTTTTTCGTAGTGTACCAGCAGTTCTTTCCATGTCTTATTATGGCCATCGTCCCCGCCGATAGGAATACGGCGCTGGGCAGTCTGCATACTGTTGGCATATAAATAATGCTCGTCTGTCAGTTCCACTAGTTTGCGGTAATGTTCCAGACTTTGTTCCATCAGAGGGATAGCTTCTTCCAGATTCTTCATGTCTTTTCCCCACTGATAGTCCAATACCAGTTTCGCAGCTTTCACTTTCAGATTAAACGCATAGGCAAACTCACGGTAACAATGCATATCATTCTGCAGACGTGCGAATTCTTCTTTGTTAGAGGAGATGGAACCGGCTGCCTTGTCAATCGCTGCTATTGCCTTATCACCGTGTTCAATCACCTGAGCGACAATGTCCAGCGGCATCTCACCTACATGAGGCTGATTCTTCCATTCTTTCTCTACAAATTCGATCAGCTTTTCGCCTTCCGGTCCGCAGCTTTCATAGAATCCCGGATAGATGGTATATTTGTACGGATTGACAAGCTGGCTCATAAACATACCCAACAATAACGTCTGACGGTTTCCTTCTGTGATACCAAAACGACGTAATAACTTCGGGGCAATTTCTCCGCTTTCTTCATAAGCAATGCGAATATTGCCTGCATTCTCGTCGGATGTTCCGTAGAACTGTCCCAGTTGATGATTCCAGTAACCGATCTCGTCAGCACGATCCCGATGGCTGTTCCACGCATAACGTCCCCAGGTCTGATACCAGATCCAGTCGCGGTCCAGTTGGAATTCCCGTTCGCCATTCGGCAGTTTGTCGGCTGTATACGGCCAATCCCAGTACGAAGCCTGCGGATAAAGGTGCAGTGCATTGGCACCGTGCACGTTGTGCATCGCTTGTACCGCCTTCTGTACGAAGTCCGGAGAGCCCCAACGGAATGGTTCCAGATTTGCCAGGATATGTACATTACTGATATGAATAGACCCTAAAGAGCTCAGATCCGTATGAATCTTCGACCAGGGACCACGAGGTTCGTAAGTTGTCAGTGATTCACCATTATACTTATGCATCGTATAAAGATTCTTATATATCGGTAATGCCGCATCCATTACCAGTTTGCAGTCCGTATCGTGTGCGCGCAGCAAAAGAGGCGGTTCGTCGGTACGTCCCAATGCCTGTAATCCGTCTTTTACACCCGGAATGATGGTCTTTGTGAACCATTCCACATCATCTTCTACCGTACACATGGCTTCTCCCAGGCAAACCAGCAGTCCCACATTCGGATATTTCTCTATAAATGCGGCAATGCTTTTACGGGTATAGTCTGCAATCAGAGGGGTGATGGGACGGTTACGGTCCTGCGTTTTCAGTCCATAATGCTCTGCAAATGGTTTGGAAAGGATGATATTGTAGAACATCTGTATCACGAAGATACCACGTTTGTCCGCTTCTTCCGTAAGGAAAGAAAACATCTCTTCATTCTTCTTGAACGTCTCTTCGTCTACTTCCAGCGCAAACGGATAATCTTCCAGTTTGACCAACGATGCAAACGGATGACCATTCCAGAGATACAGGGAATTCATGCGATTGGCTACCAGCATATCGAGGTATTTAATCCATTGTTCCTTATCATAAAACCAAGGGAAACTTTCCGGAGTATACGGATACTCATACACACCGTGTCCCGGCAGGTAAGTCATTTTCTGCAGACCGACACAAGCACCGCGGAGCACCATTTCCGGACCATCTTTCAACTCTTCCGGAAAGTCAAGCTTGCCATCAGAGTCGTTCACACGGTCTATCAGTTCGCGACTTCCGTAGATCACTCCGCTTCCGTCTCTGCCGCATACTCTTGTCAGATTACCGGCAGTCGTAATATGAAAGCCTTCTTTCTTAAGCGTCGTATCATTCACTTCCGTCAGCAGAATCGTCTTTATTTCAGGATCGGAGAATGTGGTATCCCCTTGTTGCATCATTACCTGATAACCGGCTTTATTCAGGGTAGACTGTAACTGTTCCGCACTGAACAGAATACGATTTGACGCATCCGGCGGAGTCATTATTTTCACGGTTTGCTTACCACACGCAGCTAAGAAAAGGGTGCATGCCGCAAACATGAACAATTTGGTATTTTTCATTCTTCTGATGTATATTATAAAATGTATAATTTCGTCCTTTTATAAAAGAAAGACGAAGTAAGTCCTTGTTTGTACTCATTTATCCACTCTTCCACTTTTTGATACCATATTACCACATTATTCATCCAAAACATCTGTAATCCCCTTTATTCTTTAAAATAATATCTATATTTGCCGGACAGTATTCTATAATAAAAAAAGAAAACAAGAGCAAACAATATGGAAGGGCAATTGAATTTGGACTGTGAACGATTTCAACAAATTACTCAAATGGCGAAAATGGGATGGTGGGAGTCTGATGTAAAAAATCAACAGTATATTTGCTCTGATTTTATCGTTGATCTGTTAGGACTTGAAAGCCATCGGATCAGCTTTCAAGAGTTTCATCACAGGATACGCGAAGATCACCGCACGCGTCTCAGAAACGAATTTATCTCTCATTCAAATCTTGAAACTTATGAGCAAATGTTCCCTATCCAAGCTAAAAACGGAGAAATATGGGTATATTCCAAGATCAGTTTCAGAAAACCTGATAAAGAAGGATACAGAGACATATTCGGTTATTTGCAATACGTGGACAAACCTGCGGAAAACAGATGCGGAAACATCGACTTCTTTCATGTAAACAGTCTGCTTTATCAGCAAAACAGCATCTCCTATTCATTGCTCGCTTTTCTGCAATCCGATAATATCGCGGAGATAATCAATCAAATATTAGGTGACCTGCTTAAACAGTTCGGAGGAGACCGTACCTATATCGTCGAAATAGACAGAAAGAAAAGGGTTCAGAATTGCATGTATGAAGCTACGGCGGAAGGGGTATCCGAAGAGCGGGATAATCTGCAGGATATACTTTGGGATGAATCTTTTTGGTGGAACAGGCAGATTTCAAACAGGAAGTCCATTATTCTGAATACTTTGGACGATATGCCCCAAGAGGCTCAGGAATACCGCAAGCTGCTCGAATCACAGAATATTAAGTCACTAATGGCAGTTCCGCTCATATCCAAAGACAAAATATGGGGATATATGGGCATTGATATGGTGAAGGCTTATCGCAGTTGGAGTAATGTAGATCTTCAGTGGTTTTCTTCATTGGCAAATATTATCAGTATATGCATAGAACTGCGCAAGTCTGAACTTCAAGCGAAGGAAGACCGGCTGGCACTCGATCATAGAGAAAAGATTCTCCGTAATATCTATAAGAATCTACCGGCTGGTATCGAACTTTACGATAAAGACGGTTATCTGATTGATATCAATGATAAAGAACTGGAAATATTCGGCTTAACCGATAAAAATGAGGTCTTGGGGATCAATCTGTTCGACAATCCCAATATTCCGCAAGAAATAAAAGAGAAGTTAAGGGCGCGGAATGATGTAGACTTTTCAATCAATTATGATTTCTCCAAAGTAAATAAATATATAGAAACTCAACGGAAAGGAGTCATTAACCTCACTACGAAAGTGACGACACTTTATGACTCTCAGAATCAGTTCATCAACTATCTGTTTATCAATATAGATACAACGGAAACCACCAATGCATACACCAAGATACAAGAATTTGAGAATCTGTTTCTCCTGATCGGCGATTATGCCAATGTGGGGTTTGCACACTTCAATGTACTGACCAGGGATGGCTATGCCCAAGATACATGGTATCGGAATTTAGGTGAAAAAGAAGGGACTCCCATGACTGAAGTAATTGGAGTATACTCACATGTACATCCTGAAGATCAGGCGGTTCTGAAGAACTTTGTCCGCGGAGTCAAAGAAGGAAAAGCTACCAGTTTGCGGAAAGAAGTCCGTGTCTGCAGAGAGAACGGGAAATATACATGGACCAATATCAATGTTATGGTCAGAGATTATCATCCGGAGGAAGGCATTATCGAAATGCTGTGTATCAATTATGATATTACCACTCTGAAAGAGACTGAACAGAAATTAATTATCGCCCGTGATAAAGCGGAAGAACTGGATCGTCTGAAATCTGCTTTCTTGGCTAATATGAGTCACGAAATCCGTACTCCGCTTAATGCGATTGTCGGCTTTTCCAGTCTGTTGGCAGAAACCGAAAGCAAGGAAGAATGTCAGGACTATATCAAGATTGTACAGGATAATAATGACCTTCTCTTGCGACTGATATCCGATATTCTCGATCTTGCGAAGATAGAGGCAGGAACATTCAACTTTGTATATGCGGACTTGGATGTAAATGAGGTCTGCTCTGAAATTATCAAGTCCACTGGTATGAAAGTGAAAGGAGATATCAAGCTCCTTTTTGAAAAGCAAATCCCCGAATGTCATATCTATACAGATAAGAACCGGTTCATGCAGGTGATCACTAACTTTATAAATAATGCGCTAAAGTTCACCCATGAGGGGACTATCGCTTTGGGATACGAACAGATATCTTCTCAGAAAATAAAGTTCTACGTGCGCGATACAGGCGTTGGTATCCCTGCCAATAAGATAAACAGCGTATTCGAACGTTTTGTAAAACTGAACAATTTTGCCCAGGGAACAGGTCTGGGACTTTCTATCTGTAAAAGCATCATAACACAGATGGAAGGAGAAATCGGGGTAGATTCAACTGAAGGAGCAGGCTCCTGCTTTTGGTTTACACTTCCTTACCATACAAATGAATAAAAAAAGGTGTATCTTTGCACCTCATTTATTACCATTATTATGCAGACTTACATAGAAACATCCCGTTTAATTCTCCGCGATTGGAAAGAAGAAGATATTCCGGCTTTTGCCCGCATGAACGCCGACCCTCATGTTATGGAGTTTTTTCTCCATCCGCTGACTCCGGAAGAATCGCTTGCTTTTTATCACCGTATCCAAAATGAGTTTCAGACCTGTGGCTTTGGCTTGTATGCTGTAGAGCGTAAAGAGGATCATGCTTTTATGGGATATACCGGACTGCATCAGATCACATTTGACGTTGATTTTGCTCCGGGTATAGAAATCGGCTGGCGATTGGCGCACGAATATTGGGGACATGGTTATGCTCCGGAAGCAGCAACCGCTTGTTTGGAGTATGCTCGTGAGAGTTTAGATATCAAAGAATTGTTCTCGTTTACTTCTCTCCCCAACCAACGCTCGGAACGGGTGATGCAGAAAATAGGGATGGAACGGGTTAGAGAATTTGGTCATCCGCTTGTTCCTGCTGAGCATCTGTTACATAAACACGTGTTGTATCACATAAATTTAAGAAAGCATTCATCGTAAGGTATTCAGTTTAATGACAAAAAAAGAGAAAGAGAATAGTGTATCAATAATTTACCGATTTACTTAGAAGATAAAGAACTTTTCAAAATCAGCACCAACATCTATACGAAATACATTGACTAATGATACAGTAACTTCCAGTCATTTATTAATAAATTCTTTCATCGTTTATTATAAACGTCCTCCAAGTTTATTATATTATCAATGTTATCGAATTTACTTCCGGTTTTCACTTACAAAGATACAACATTAAAAGCGGTTTGTCAAGTCCTCGATGCTTCTTTTATACATCTGATTTTCTTCCATTCAGATTTATTTCGTCTTTATAATCTCCGCTGGATTAATTCGTGCCGCCTTATTTACTTGTCAGAACAATATGCCTGCGGAAATAGCTACGACAACCGGAGGTCTTATTTCAATCCTAATCTCTGACTACATACGATAGGTAACAATCCTTTCTTCCGGAGAATCAATCCAAAGGCGCCATACACCTTCCGAAACCTTCTCCACTGTTCCCATATTGGCTTTTGGCTGACGGCGACTCTGGATGGTCAGATAACCTTTTCCTTCCGTGGCTTTCACTTTAATGGTTTTATTATCCATGTAGACATGAATGTCTCCGTTCGGGGTAGGTACGGTGCCTTCCATCCATTTCAAGCCTCCCAATACCGGACTGACAGCAAACTCTTTATAGCCCTCTTTCGTTGGTTTGACTCCCAGATAGTATTTACCCAGCAGATAAATAGGGCTTGCTCCCCAAGCGTGGCACAAGCTCTTCCCGTATGGGCGACCATACATGGCAAGATGCTGTGTTCCGCTTTCCTCCGGATTATATTTCTCCCAAAAAGAGGTTGCTCCTTCTTTCAGCATTCCACCCCAGTAAGCTTTCATTTCTTTCATTACAGTCTCCTGCTCACCAAGAGCACAAAGGGCTTCCAGTTCGTAAAAACGCATATAAGGCGTTGTTATTTTCAGAATCTCATCATTCAGGAGAACGGACTGTTTAATGGCCTGCTGCTTATCCGCATTCAGATAATCAAAGAAAACAGAGAACATATTAGCGTATCGGGTTACGGCATCACTCTGACGTCCGTCCACACAGTTGTGCACAAATGCCTGTTTCTGATTATTCCAGAAAGCCGGCTCTAATTTTGCTTTCAATGCAGAAGCTAACTTCTCATATTTTTGTTGTCCGTCCTTATCTCCGACTAAATCTGCGCAAAGTGCCATCGTCTCCAGACTCCGGCAAAACAAAACCTGTTCGAAAGAAAGTTCTCCCTTTTTGTCTAAATAGCCATCCGCCCAGTCCACAAATACCCAGTCGCCGGACATTCCTTCCACCATACCATTCTTATTCGTACGTCCCAATACATAATCCATCATTGTTTGCATACGTGGATATAGCTGGTTGACGAAATGCCGGTCACCGCTATACATATAATAGTCATATACGCTTAAGAACCAGTAGAAAGTGTAATCCATAATGGTGTTGCTATGGCTGGTCACCGGATCTTTTCCACGAAGTAGCCAGATGGTACGCTTCACGGACTCACTGTCAAAGAACAGATAGTAATTCATCAGATAACTCTGGATGGCATCGCCACTCCATACCCAACGGTCGCGCTTGATACCGTCTATAAAAAACTCACGTGTAGTAAGATGCATTGTGTATGCTCCCACTTCCCAGATACGATTCAGTTCCTCGTCATTACAACGGAAGTTACCACGATATTCTTCGGGAAGATATTCATATTGCATGGATACTTCACCAATTTGTACTTCCGGTTCGTGAGTGATGTATACATAGCGGAATGCTTTGCTGTTCTCTAGCGTATATTCATTATCAGAATGATGCAAAGGAGATGTGCTGCGGATAGCGAGATCAGTGATCTGTCCCGGCTCCAGCAGGAGTTTATCCAATGTTTCGCAATATGCTTTGTCTTTCGCTTCTTCCGGACTTTCACCATAATAGAGGTCAATCTTTCCCTTGCCCGAAAGATTCTTTAATGTGATAAATCCGAACGTTTCTTTTCCAAAATCATACAGTATGCCTCCTTCCGATTGTTCTGTTTTAGCGACAGGTTGCTGAGGTTCACGCATCAGGCTGAATTGGGAAGGACGTTGAGTGGCACCGTCAAAGTTCCAGCATCCGGCATCCATATAGATGGTGGCAGATGTGTCACTAGCCTTACCGCTTTCATCGATCCATTCCTTATCTTCATAAGTTACCCGCCAGGACGAATCAGAGTTTACCGTCTTTCCTTTCACATAGATAGTGGGAGGCGTTGCCTGATTCCATACTTTAATATTCAGACTATGTTTTCCTGCCGGAAGCAGCAAGGTTTCAGGCATTCCGAACTGAAGTTTCCCGTCCAGCTTCACATTATATGTTCCCTCGGCAGCAATAAACACTTCTTCCGGTTCGGAAAGATTCAGTTGCTTGCTGAACTCTACGACTACATAATGACTGTCCGTTTTCCAAAAAGGAGGAAAAAAAGCACCACGTTCCGTACGTCGGTTGTTCATCTGGTTGCCCAGCCAGATTTCATAGTCCCCCGGATACCATATCCAAGTTTGGGCAAAGGTGCTGCTTGCCAATGACAAGGCACCCAGAAGTATCATGCATTTCTTTTTCATTTTTTCTTATTTCTTCAAGTCCCTATATTCGGCTTCCAACCCTGCACGTTCACGAATGACTGTATCTACCTGCGGACCATTGTTCTCCCATACATTTCCGGGACCGTTCGCATTTTGCAGATACTTCTCCCCTTCCGTCCAGTTATCGCGTACAGTGATAAAAGAAGAGCCTTCATCCGTATAGAGATAAAACCAATGATTGGGATCGTGTACATAACCTGGCTTATAAATGCTATGTACGCAATTCTCAGTTACATAACTTTTCGGCTGCGAGCCCAGTGTATAAATTCCGGCTACGTCGTACATATGCTTTGCATAGTGATGAATCAGATTCGCGTGCACTCTGTTGTTACGCATACAGTTCACTGTCTGCGTCCAGCCCCAGCCAAGGCTGATGCCGCTATAAGGAACTTCGCAGATTTCATTGTGTTCTATATTAATATCTTTCACATACCCCGCAGTGATGGCTAGACATCCCCAATCTTCATTACCCACTTCGGTAAAGTAGCAATTACTGATTTGTTGATGCGCGCATACTTCCCGAAGGTCGGCAGGGTCGTAAGGCAAATGTGTTTCATGGGCAGCCGGAGAGAAACTGCCGACCACCAGTCCGTTCCCCGCAATATCACGGAAAAGACAGCCACGAACGACACCGCCCTGCACGGCTTCTTCATAATCCAGTCCGGTTGAGCCTAAATGCTCGAACCGGCAGCGCTCAAAGTCGATCTGATTGGCAGCAGCCACGCTTACAGCCGTGGCAGGACGCCCCAGCCATCCTTGATTATCCAAAGCATGATTCAGATAGTCCCGTTCCATTTTCGGGTCAATACGATAACCGTCTGTCAGATACATTCCTGCCTGAAGAGGAACATGGCCTTTCTCAGACGGACGCATCCAAGTCGTATGAGAGAACGTGATTTTCTCAAAACGGATATGTGAAACAGGACGGTCAATGGTCCCTTTTACTTGTACCAATGTCTCTATGGCCGGCACTATCACTTCCGTGCCGGCATCCTGCATCTTCTCTCCTTCCCGAGGATAATAATAGACCTTACGGGCATCTATGTCGTGATACCATTCTCCCGCTACATCCAATAGTTCACGGGCATTCGTCAGATAAAAAGCAGAATTATGCCCATCTGTCGTTACCATCGGACGCGGCCAGGGATGCTCAAACTGAATCCGACTCTCCGGCTGATGAAAACGTATTGCGGCACTGTCTCCAGCCAGTTCGACAGAACGAATACGAAGATTAGTCACACACCACATTTGATGCAATACCATCTCTGCATATTTAGCCTTCAAAGCCCCTTTTCCGTCTACCAGCCTGCGTATGGCAACCGCAGGAACATAAAGAATCTCATTCTTTTCGTCCACACTGCAAATGCGGTTCATCTTCTCAAAATCCTCTACATCACGGGCACGGACAGCTTTCTTCCCATTCACCCATAACTGACGGAAATCCAATGGCCGCCCGTTGAACATGGGCACATCCGCTACCCAAAGTTTTCCCTGCTTCTTCCATCCACCGATCCGGATGCCGCCACTCAATACCACTTTTTCATCAGCTACCGGACGGATCACCGTGGGAGAATCCTCCGTCCCGCTGTCTTCCGGACGAATAAACACCGGTTCATAGAGTGCATATGTACCGCCTTCCATGCAGATCGTAATTCCTCCCCGCCCCCGTTCATCATCTGTCCGGCGCCATTCGCGTGCCTGACGCAAAGCAGAAGTCAACGTCGCTTTCGGAGATGGACGTGTGCCGTCATTGAAATCATTCCCTTGCGGCGAAATCCAAATTTCGCCTGCTGACAGCAGATGTGCACCCAACAGGCATATAGTTGTTACTAATAACTTTTTCATTTTTCTTTTGTACAATGGGTTATCTTGCAAGCGGCATCCAGACTGTCATCTCTCCTTTACCTCTGTTTCCCCATGCATAATAAGGAATCAGACGAATATCCACTGTTTTCTCTGCTTGGGCAACCGGACGATAAAGCACGCCTTCCCAAGACTCAGACGATGCCAGACGTGCTTTCCCTTCCAGGGCTACTATCGAACTGCCTTCAATCGTCGTTTTCTTCGGAGTCAGCTTTATGTCGGCAGGAATCAAGATGTTATCGATCTTTTCTCCATTTGCAATGTCCATACTCTCCAGACAGTAAACCAACGGGCCACGTTTCACTACCACCTGGTTACGGATTTCTTCTGCCAACGGATGAGCTTCGAGCAGACAAACAGGCATATCCATGACCAGTTCTACCACATCTCCTTTCTTCCATGTACGGTTCACTTCCGCATAGGTATTTGCCTTGGCATTCATGGACACCGGTTGACCGTTCACTATCAACGCAGCCTTCCCACACCATTCGGGAATACGGAAGAAGAGGGAGAAAGCACCTGCTTTACGGGGCACTTTGTCCAACGTTACACGTATATTACCTTCCCAAGGATAGTCCGTTTCCTGCACCAAAGCAAGTTCCCCCTTATCTTTCCAGTTTGTAGTCAATGTATTTGCACCGTACAGGTTGCAATAAATCCCTTCCGGACTCAATGTATAAGCATAATTCTGCGCCTGACAAAGCGTACGCAATGTATTGGGCGGACAACAGAAACAACTGATATATTCCGTCCGTTCTTTCGGCCAACGGAGTGTATAAGGCAGATCGGCACTGATACGAAGAGGATTCGTATAGAAATACTTCTTTCCATCCAGGCTTATGCCACTCAATACACTATTATAAAGGCAAGTTTCCACAAGCTCCGCATACTTGGCATCTCCCGTCACTTCCAGCATGCGCCAGTTGAACAGCATATTACCAATGTTGGCACAAGTTTCGTTATGTGCCGTACTGTTCGGCAACTGATACGGACGACCGTAGCTCTGATGCACTTTCTGAATGCTATCCGGTTCATAGCACGTTCCATCCGGTGAGGTGCCGTCATACAAAGCACCGCAAGCTCCGGTCACGTACATCTTTCGGGTGACAATATCGTTCCAGATACTAGTCAGGTTCTTCATCAGTTGTTGTTCCCCTGTCTCCGCATACACATCTGCCACACCTGCATACAGGTAATTGGCACGTACGGCATGTCCCATTGCACGATATTGGTCACGGAAAGGGATACGGTCCTGATTATCGTCCGTGCCGCTTTCTACCATACCGCGAATGTCAATCAGGTTTTTTGAAAGTTCTAGATAACGGGGATTTCCTGTAGCACGATACATCTCCACCACTCCCATATAGTGTGAAGGGCAAATTGCATTGCGTGCCAACTCGGCGGAAGCCGTCTCATAGAAGTGACAAAGGAAATCCGTAGCTTTCACGGCAGCATCCAAAAGAGTTGTTTTTCCGGTAGCACGGTGGTGAACGATACCTGCCATCATCAGGTGTCCCAAGTTATACGTTTCAAAATTCAACCGATTGGCAAATGCACCTTTTTCGTCCTCAGAGCCTACTTTCGTACCAATCACTGTCTGTTGTTGGGAATCAGCCAGCGTATGGCTGTCTATTCCCTTATTCAGTTCTTCTATAACAACCGGTGTATGTATATAACCATCTGCACGCTGGGCTTTTACGACACAAGCAATAAAGTTGTCCATTAACTTGTCCAATTCCGGATCTTTATTGACAGCATACACAGAAGCGACTCCTTCCATCCACTTGTACATATCTCCATCATGGAACGGAGGTCCCCAATGTTCTCCCTTGCATACACCGGCAGCAATCTCAAAATTACGGAAACCATGAGAAACTTCCGGCGTGTTCCATGTATTCCACATACTCTGCAAGGAAGTTCCGCTAAATACATTAAAACGCTCTCCCCAGAATCCATTCGTCCAGTGTACGGCATCTATTCCGGTATTCGCCATCTTTGCATAACGGCTCTGACTCATATCCGTCAGCCCATTGCTCTGCGCAAATGCTCCCGTGACGGAGGCGGAAGCTAAAAAAAATAACAGCTTTATCTGTTTCATTTAATATGGATAATTTTAAAATTTACACACTATCTCTTTAAGGAGAGACGTGATTATCCATATTTTGTACTCAATAAAGGAATGCGAAAGCTATCCGACAGCCTTCGCATTCCTTTATTCCTGTTTGTTCTTTCGTTATTTTTCGGGAGTATAATTCAGTTCCGCTTTCCTTGCCTGTGAGTGCTGGAACTGTCGGGCGACTTTATACTCATGCCCATCTTTCAACAGATAACTTCCTGTCTGCTTGAACCAGAAACCGACATGAGCTTCCACACATTGACGGCGAATGTCCAACACCCAGTCATAATTGCAAACGCGGGCTTCCTTACCAGACTCTCCTCCTGCCACTACCTGCTCTACCCATCCTTCCAGTTCTCCCCTGAAATCAATCTGACTAAGAAGGGGTTCACAGATAATAATTTTATGTTTAATAGGGATTTCTTTATAAATAGGTAAGCGATAATCGACTCTGTCCTGATTCTCCATTGTGCAACAAATCGTCACATTGTCGTATCCATCTCCCCAATCCGGTGGCAGGCACTGTTGCAGCCTTTCTATCCGCTTAGTTATAAACATAAAATGAAGGTCCTGCCGTATCCGCATCATTTCCCATGCTTCGGCACGCCATTCATCCGCATCTTCAATCAGAAAATCAGAGGTAAAACAGGTATATACCAGATTTCCCGAGGGTATCTTATATTCTCCATTCTTTTTCTTCTGCAAAGGCAAACCGAACTTTTCCGTCTTTGTCACCACCGAACTGTCTTTTCCATATTTGCCATCCGTACGATATACATAGCAGTGGCGGCAGCCTTCACTCCATTTGTGACAGCCGTGCCATAAGTTCCACATTGATGCTTTCCCGCCCATCTTCTTTTTTTTCTTCAAATGTATGCTTTATCTGTTTCATAGGCAAATTTTCATTCAATATCCGCTAGTCAGGGTAGATAGATATAAATAGTGCATCTTCTTTCTCGCTTGAAAAAAGATGCACCAAACACAAACAAAACAAACAATAGAGCTACCTTCACAGGCGGCCGGTCCGAAAGGACCAATACTTTTGATAGTGAAATCTCACTTCACAAATATCCGTATATTTGGGGACTAGCCAAACTCCATCCATGTCGGATACAAACAATAAATGTTTCGAAGGTGACTAATACTATGACACAAAGGATGAAATGTTGCGGAATATAAAAAACAAGACCAAACAAGAAGATTCTTTTGTACTATTTGTATAATCAGGAAAAAATAAATTTCATTTATTAAAAAACGATTAAATCACGTCGGTAAGCATCATTCATCCCTTTACTCCGGCGGATTATGTCAATTAAAACGGAGATATGCTTGGCATATCTCCGCACATCTGATCATCTAATAGGATTCACTTTAATATTAATTGTTATCTGGTTAAAGCAACCATCGTCCAATATTCCTTTTCTCCGCACTGAACTCCACTCCTACTTTCACGACTTCACGTCTGTCTGATAAGGAATCAGATAGCCTTTTTCATCAATCTGCTGCAAAGCCTGCTCGGCAGTCCCATTCAGTATATATATATTTAGGCGTTTTTACTACTGCGTCCGTGCCATCAAATCTTACGATAAACTTCCTCAAACGGTACCCTGCACCGTTCTCCCCAAATTCCTTTATTTCCATTCCGGATTCCACAAGAAACTACCATATTTATTTCAGCACCATGAGGCAACTTAAGCAACCTTTTGAGTCGTCGGCTATCCAAGCCTTCCAAGGGGCAGGTATCATATCCTTCGTTCGCCATAGCAATCATAAATGTCTGAGCAGCAAGTGCACAGGATTTATGTACCACCACACGCACATCACCTTCAGATACTTCGAGCATCATAGGGCGGAAAATGCTGATAATATTAGCAAGTAGTACTCTGAAAAGTCCTAAGATACCGCAGAAACGGGCATAAACAAACGGCATCAATATCCCATAGTACAGTTTTCTGTCTTTAATACGTTTCTCCTGCCTGTCTATAGGACTATTCCGCCGTATATTTCCTGTCTCAAAATCAAGAACGAATTTCGCCCGCTTCCGATACAAGTCACGACGTGTGACGAAAACAACAATCTGCGAAGCCGTGGAAGTTGCTTTTTGATCAAGACAAGCTCTTGATACCTTTGCCATCAATTCAGGCTGTGTGATGTGATAAAACTCCCATAGTTGCATATCAGAACTATTGGGAGCCAAAGTTGCCAATTCCAGGCAATGCTTTACTTTCTCTATATCTATTTCCTTTTCTTTATCATATACCCGTACAGAGCGACGATAATTTAAAACTTCATCTAAATTCATATACTACCTGACTTAATTGAATAATATTTCATAATGTGCAATATCAGAAAATACAGATAAGCCCATATAAATAAAACAGATCTGCAAGTTAATTGTATCTTGGCTAACTATATTTTTAACATATAGTCATTGTATATACTTCAATAAGAGATCTATGAATGTCTAAATAAAAGCGGGTAAATATGTGATAAATAACATATTTGCCCGCTTTCTATAAAAAATAAGATTCGTATCTTACTTACCGGTAATTGAATTTTTCTTCCCCTGCTTATTTACAACTGAAGGACTTCCTTTATATTCAATATCACCGCTACCACTAACTCTTGCATCCAACTGTCTGGAAGCGTAGCATACTATATCACCCGAACCGGCAACTGTAGCAACGACATTAGTTGCAGCCAGTTTTTCAGCACTAATATCTCCGGAACCATTTACTGTCAGTGTCGCCTTCTGTGCAGAACCTTTCATATTGATATCACCGGAACCATTAACTTCTGACATCACAGTAGTCGCTTTCACATTTTTCAAATCAATGTCCCCGCTTCCTTTTACCAAAGCAAATATATTAGCATATTGCAGATTCTCCGCTTCGATATCTCCGGAACCGGCTATATTCAAATTCAAGTCATTCCCTTTGATTGTACCTTTCAGATATACATCTGCCGAACCTTTAATATCTACCTGATTCAATGAAGGAGAAGAAGCTATCACTTTCAAACGACGCTCTCCACTAAGAATCTTGACACCTTTTTTGATATTCACCTGCAATACTCCATTTACTGTAGAAACTTCCAACAAGTCTACCAAATTATCCGAACCGTATATAGAAACTGTCGTTTTAGAACCATTACTCTGACGATACTCAACATCAGGACTGCCTAATACTCTGATTGAACTGAAGTTGCTTACGTTATTCAGTTCTTTTGTGATATATTTCTTACTGGGAGTAACGGTCTGCGCCTGTATTCCTGTGACCAACAAAAACATCAGCACTACCAACATAGATGTAACCTTTGAATTTCTCATAATTTCTTTTCATTAAATATTCTAATGACAAATATAGGAAGTATATTTCGAATTACAAGAAAAGAATTACAATTTTGCCAACCATTCTCCAAGCTCCTGAAGCCACTCTTGCTTATACACAAAACTATCATTATAACCGAATCCATGTCCTCCCGCAGGATAGATGTGCAGAGAAATGGGGATATCTGCTTTCTGTAGTCTGGCAGCATACATAATACCATTCAGAGGGCTTACCACAGCATCATCTGCAGCTGCTACAATGAAAGCGGCAGGTGTGCCGGAAGTAATATGCTCAATCGGTGAATACTGCTCCATTTTATCCGGTGAATAGGAATGACCAAACATTCGTTCACGACAAGGAAGATGTGTCAAACGATCATCGACACTGACTACCGGATACATCAATATCTGAAAATCCGGCTTCTCATCATCAGGCAAAAGCGTAGCTGAAAAAGTTGCCAGATATCCTCCGATAGAAGCCCCCATCACTCCCAGCTTATCACAAAACTCCGGAAACTTTTCTCGCACAACCTTCAATGCCAACCGGATATCTTGTTCGGGAACATCAGGATTACCATGAGGCATTCTATATTTAAAGACGATATATGTAATTCCCAGCTTCGTAAACCATTCGGCAAAATCAATGCCTTCATTCTCCAGATTAGTCTTCAGAAATCCACCTCCGGGACACATAATAACACTGCTTCCATTGGGCCTGTCACAAGTAAAAACAAATAAAGTTCCTTCGGAAGCATTTTCTACGATTCCAATCAGTTCGACATTGTCCACTTCCGACAAATCATAGGTCGTCATGGATAAGTCCTCATACAAGCTAATACAAATTAATTTCTTCATATCGATTAATGTTTAAGTTTCTTCCCTATTTTATGAACAACAGACGGACCAGAATAGATAAATGCCGAATAAATCTGTATCATATCGGCCCCTTGGGAAATCATATCAGCTGCATCCTCTGCTGTCATTATTCCTCCTGCCCCGATAATCAGAAAGTGGTGGTCGGTGTGCCCGGACAGATAACGCACTACCTTCTGCGATTTCTTTCCGATACCCCGACCACTGACGCCACCGTTACCGATCTTTTCCAACCGTTTTGTTTTTGTATGATGCAATTCTGAGCGGTCCATCGTCGGCCCCGTAGCTATAAAGCCTTCTATGGAATATTTATATGCAAGGGAAATGACCAGATCCAATGCCTTCTCATCGATATCCGCCGGGAGCTTAATGAAAATACTGCACCGTTTGTTCACTGCCTGACGAAATGTTGTGAGGTTTTCTAAAACTTTAGCAAATGATTCTTTATCTATACTACCCCAGTTCAGCGTAAAATAATCTACACTTTCATATAAGCGAGTGAAAACCAACTCAAAATCTTTGATGATTTGCTCACCGGCAGAAAGCGGATTCTTATTGATATTTACTCCGAGTCTGTAAGAATGTTTTCTGTATTTTCTGATATGCTCCAGAGCTACATCGACACCGCAATTATTGAACCCTGTACGTGAGATCAGTGATTCGTCTTCTACCAGTCTGAAGATACGGGGAGAAGGATTTCCCGGCTGATAATCAGGAGTTACAGTCCCCACTTCCAGAAATCCGAAACCAAAATCTGCCAACTCATCAAATGTTTCCGCATTTTTATCGAATCCGGCAGACAAGCCTATCCGGTTTTTGAATCGCAGGCTTCCGTATGAAAAAGGTTCGTCCACTTGATAGTGTCCTCTTACGCAGGCACGAACCGGAAGCAGATAACGATAGATTTTTAACCAGTTCAAAAGCATTCGATGTACTTTTTCAGGATCAATGAGAAATAATAACGGTCTAACGATTAAATTATACATTTTCAATTATCTGTTTTTTAGATTAAAGAAATAAATCCACACTCAGGAAATAACTTCTTCCTAGTGCTCTTACGTATACAAAGTAAGACCTTTTTGAGCAGATATTGAAGTTCATTTTTTTTATACCCGATAACTTTTGATTATCCCTGCTTCTTATTGTCTGTATATTGGGTACAAAATTCCTTTTTAATCGTCCTCCTATAAAAGTATAAAAGCGATTAGATGAAAATGAATAAAAAGAGATTAATCGGATATCTGTTTGTAATGGTCTCTGCAGGATGTATTCATGCGCAGGAGAAAAAAGTATCTGCACAGGAATATAAGCTATGGTATGACCGTCCCGCACAGGTATGGACCGAAGCTTTACCCTTGGGAAACGGGCGTCTGGGGGCAATGGTATATGGAACGCCGGGAATAGAACAAATACAACTAAACGAAGAAACCATTTGGGCAGGACGCCCCAACAACAACGCAAACCCGAACGCACTGGAGTATATTCCGAAGGTACGTGAACTTGTTTTTGCCGGAAAATATCTGGAAGCACAAACGCTCGCTACGGAGAAAGTGATGGCAAAAACAAATTCGGGAATGCCTTATCAGAGTTTCGGCGACCTGAGAATTGCCTTCCCCGGACATACCCGCTATTCCGATTATTATCGGGAACTGAGTCTGGACTCGGCACGTGCCATCGTCCGTTATGAAGTAGACGGAGTGCAATATCAACGTGAAACGATCACCTCATTTACCGATCAGGTAGTTATGGTACGACTGACTGCCAACCGTCCGGGACAAATTACCTTCAACGCACAGCTCACCTCCCCTCATCAGGATGTAATGATTAACTCTGAAGAAGGAAACTGCGTAACCCTTTCAGGGGTGTCTTCCTTGCATGAAGGACTGAAGGGAAAAGTAGAATTTCAGGGAAGGCTGACCGCCCGCAACCAAGGAGGAAAAATAGCTTGTACCGATGGCGTCCTCTCTGTAGAAGGAGCTGACGAAGCCACAATCTATGTGTCTATAGCCACCAACTTCAATAATTATCTGGACATCACAGGCAATCAGACAGAACGTGCAAAGAGCTATTTGTCGGAAGCGCTGGTTCATCCATTCGCAGAAGCCAAAAAGAATCACGTCGAATTTTATCGTCAATATCTGACCAGAGTATCTCTGGATTTAGGGGAAGACCAATATAAAAATGTGACAACCGACAAGCGTGTAGAGAATTTTAAGGACACACATGACGCGCATCTGGTTGCCACTTACTTCCAGTTTGGCCGTTATCTGTTAATCTGTTCGTCACAACCGGGTGGACAACCCGCTAACTTGCAGGGTATCTGGAATGATAAACTTTTCCCTTCCTGGGATAGCAAATATACCTGTAATATCAATCTGGAAATGAATTATTGGCCATCAGAAGTGACTAATTTAAGCGACTTGAACGAGCCACTTTTCCGGCTGATAAAAGAGGTGAGCGAAAGCGGAAAGGAAACGGCAAGAATCATGTATGGAGCCAACGGATGGGTATTACATCATAACACGGATATATGGCGTATCACAGGAGCACTGGACAAAGCCCCTTCGGGTATGTGGCCGAGCGGCGGTGCATGGTTGTGCCGTCATCTATGGGAACGATATCTGTACACCGGAGACACAGAGTTCCTGCGTTCCGTTTATCCGATATTGAAAGGATCCGGACTGTTCTTTGACGAGATTATGGTAAAAGAACCTGTACACAACTGGCTGGTAGTCTGCCCGAGCAACTCACCCGAAAATGTACATTCCGGCAGCGATGGCAAAGCAACTACAGCCGCCGGATGCACGATGGACAATCAGTTGATATTCGACCTTTGGACAGCTATTATTTCAGCTTCCCGAATTTTGGATACGGACAAAGAATTTGCCGCTCATCTGGAACAACGCCTCAAAGAAATGGCTCCTATGCAGGTAGGACATTGGGGACAATTGCAGGAATGGATGTTCGACTGGGATGATCCGAACGATGTACACCGCCACGTATCCCATCTATATGGATTATTCCCCAGCAACCAGATTTCCCCTTACCGTACTCCGGAACTATTTGACGCTGCACGCACTTCTCTGATTCATCGTGGAGATCCGTCCACCGGATGGAGCATGGGATGGAAGGTTTGCCTGTGGGCACGCCTCCTTGATGGTGACCATGCCTACAAACTGATAACCGACCAATTGACTTTGGTACGTAACGAAAAGAAAAAAGGAGGCACCTACCCTAACCTATTCGATGCTCACCCACCTTTCCAAATCGACGGAAACTTCGGTTGTTCTGCAGGTATAGCCGAAATGCTGATGCAAAGTTACGATGGCTTTATTTACCTGCTTCCGGCACTTCCGACTCTCTGGAAGGACGGTTCTGTCACAGGTATCATTGCCCGTGGAGGTTTCGAACTTGATTTAAGCTGGAAGAATGGAAAAGTAAATCGCCTGGTCGTGAAATCTCATAAAGGTGGTAACTGCCGTCTACGTTCACTCAACCCGCTGACCGGAAAGGGCTTGAAACGTGCCAAAGGAGAGAACCCGAACCCTCTCTATGCAGTCCCCACGATTCCCCAGCCATTGGTGAATGAAAAAGCCAGCCTGAATAAAGTGGAAATTGCAAGGACTTACTTGTATGACCTGCCTACCAAAGCAGGGCAAGAATATATATTGATTGGAAAATAATAACTCTACCTATATGAACAGAAACTTGTTAAAACTGATTGTTGCTTGCGGAGCTGTCTGCTTCATCGCCTGCACAGCACCTCAGAAAGCAGAAACAGAAAAATGGAGCGAACGTATGGCACGCTCTGAGATGAAACGTTTTCCCGAACCCTGGATGATTGAAAAAGCAAAAGTACCCCGTTGGGGATATACCCACGGACTTGTTGTAAAGTCTATGCTGGAAGAATGGAAACATACCGGAGACAGCACTTACTATGAATATGCCAAAATCTATGCAGACAGTCTGATCGATACGGACGGCCATATTAAAACGATGAAATATCTTTCATTCAACATTGATAACGTCAATGGCGGCAAGATTCTTTTTGATCTTTATGCACAATCAGGAGATGAACGCTATAAAATAGCTATGGATACCCTACGTAAACAGATGGCAGAACAACCCCGCACAAGTGAAGGAGGATTCTGGCATAAGCTAAGATATCCTCATCAGATGTGGCTGGATGGCATCTTCATGGCTTCTCCTTACTTGGTACAGTATGGCAGTACTTTCCAGGAACCGGCACTATACGATGAAGCTGTGAAACAGATTCTTCTGATAGCACGCAAAACTTACGACCCCACCACAGGGCTTTACTATCACGGATGGGATGAAAGCCGTGAGCAGAAATGGGCAAATCCCGAAACCGGTTGTTCTCCTAACTTCTGGAGCCGCAGTATTGGATGGTATGGAGCAGCCTTGGTAGACATACTGGATTATCTACCTCAGGAAACGACCGGACGAGACAGTGTAATGCAGATTCTCCAGAGATTGGCAAAAACTTTAGTGAAATATCAGGATCCTCAGTCAGGCACCTGGTATCAGGTAACAGATCAAGGAGCGCGTGAAGGAAATTACCTGGAATCTTCGGCAACCGCCTTATTTATCTATACACTTGCTAAAGCTGTCAATAAGGGATATATCGGCAAGGACTACATCCAACCTACCCGCAAAGCTTTTGATGGAATGGTCAAGACATTTACCCGTCTTGAAGAAGACGGCAGCTATACCATTACGAATTGTTGTGCGGTAGCCGGACTGGGCGGAGACTCCAAAAGATACCGTGACGGTTCATTCGAATATTATATCAGCGAACCGGTTATAGAGAATGACCCGAAATCAGTAGGATCGTTTATTCTGGCGGCCATCGAATATGAGAAAATGACAGACAAATAAATGTAAAGATATGAACTCCAAAAACGATAAAGTACAATGAGAAAATTTAAGATTCTTCCTCTCTTATTGCTGCTGTTGACATTGGCAACCTCTGCCGCAGCACAAAAGAAAACACAAAAGACGTATATCCCATGGAGCAACGGCAAACTCGTCGTTTCTGAAGAAGGACGTTATCTGAAACACGAAAACGGCATTCCTTTCTTCTGGCTGGGAGAAACCGGCTGGCTGCTGCCTGAACGTCTGAATCGTGACGAAGCCGAATATTATCTGGAACAATGCAAACGCCGCGGATATAACGTGATTCAGGTTCAGACATTGAATAATGTCCCGTCTATGAATATCTACGGACAGTATTCAATGACTGACGGCTACAACTTCAAGAATATCAATCAGAAAGGTGTATATGGTTATTGGGATCATATGGATTACATTATCCGTACCGCAGCAAAGAAAGGTCTTTATATCGGCATGGTCTGCATCTGGGGAAGTCCGGTAAGTCATGGCGAAATGAATGTAGATCAGGCAAAAGCATACGGCAAGTTCCTGGCAGAACGCTATAAAGACGAACCTAACATTATCTGGTTTATCGGTGGGGATATCCGTGGTGATGTGAAGACTGCCGAATGGGAAGCATTGGCAACCTCCATCAAAGCAATCGACAAGAACCATCTGATGACATTCCACCCGCGTGGCAGAACGACTTCTGCCACTTGGTTCAACAATGCACCATGGCTGGATTTCAATATGTTCCAGAGCGGACACCGCCGTTATGGACAACGTTTCGGTGACGGAGATTATCCCATCGAAGAAAATACGGAAGAAGACAACTGGCGTTTTGTAGAACGCAGTATGGCTATGAAACCGATGAAGCCCGTTATAGACGGTGAACCCATCTACGAAGAAATACCGCACGGTCTGCACGATGAGAACGAATTACTTTGGAAAGATTATGATGTACGCCGGTACGCTTACTGGTCTGTATTTGCCGGTTCTTTCGGACATACGTATGGTCATAACTCCATCATGCAGTTTATCAAACCGGGCGTAGGCGGTGCTTATGGTGCTAAAAAGCCCTGGTATGATGCTCTGAATGATCCCGGATACAATCAAATGAAATATCTGAAGAACCTGATGCTGACTTTCCCATTCTTTGAACGAGTACCAGATCAGTCTGTCATCGCCGGACAGAATGGCGAACGTTATGACCGTGCCATCGCAACACGCGGCAATGACTATCTGATGGTATATAACTATACCGGACGTCCGATGGAAGTTGATTTCAGCAAAATCAGCGGTGCCAAGAAGAACGCATGGTGGTACACTACCAAGGATGGTAAACTGGAATATATCGGTGAATTTGACAACGGTGTGCACAAGTTCCAGCACGATAGCGGCTACAGCAGCGGAAACGATCATATCCTGATTGTAGTAGACAGTAGTAAGGACTATGTGAAGAAAGACTGGACAGAACTGCCGGACCGTCAAGGTGCCGGAGTCTAGTTTCCATTCACTCTATCAAATTGACACTCATGAATAAAAAGATACTTATATTATCATTCTTATCTGTTCTGTTTCTTGCAGCAGGTCCGATACGTGCAGCCATAGACGTAACCAACCTGCGGACAGAGCAGCTAAAGAATCCGTCGGGTATCGATACGCGCCAACCCCGACTGGGTTGGCGTATCGAATCGGACGAACAGAATGTGATGCAAACCGCATATCACATTCTTGTTGCATCTTCCCCCGAGCTATTGGCACAAGGGAAAGGAGATATGTGGGATTCCGGAAAAGTAGAAACAGATGCTTCCCAATGGATAACCTACCAGGGAGAAAATTTGAAACGCAATGCTCCCTACTTCTGGAAGGTGAAGGTTTACACCAATAAAGGTGAAAGTGATTGGAGTAGTCCGGCTTTCTGGAGCATGGGACTATTCAATGAAGCAGACTGGCAAGGTCAGTGGATCGGTCTGGACCGTGCAGCTCCGGGGGACAGTGAAACTCAATGGAGCCGCCTGGCAGCCCGTTATCTTCGCAAGGAATTTGCCTTGAAGAAAGAAATAAAGCGTGCCACAGTGCACATCGCCGGAATGGGATTGTACGAACTGTTCATCAACGGACAACGCATAGGTGATCAGGTACTGGCCCCCGCTCCTACCGATTACCGGAAGACAATCTTGTATAACACATACGATGTCACTTCCCAACTTCAGCAAGAGAACGCCATCGGTGTTACTTTAGGCAATGGTCGTTTTTATACCATGCGTCAGAATTACAAACCATACAAGATTCCGACCTTCGGATATCCCAAACTACGCCTGAATCTGATCGTTGAATATGCTGATGGCAGTAAGGAGACAATCGCGACGAATACTTCATGGAAACTGACAACCGAAGGTCCTGTCCGCAGCAATAACGAATATGACGGCGAAGAATATGACGCCCGCAAAGAACTGGGAAACTGGACGCAGACAGGTTATGACGATACAAAATGGATGCCGGCAGAACGCGTCAGTATTCCTTCGGGTACACTTCGTGCTCAAATGATGCCGGAGATGAAAGTAACGGAAACGCTGAAACCTGTTTCTATCCAAAAAATGGGTGACAAATACATTATGGATACCGGTCAGAATCTGGCAGGATGGGTACGTTTCCGTATCAAAGGTCAGGCAGGCGACAGCATTCGTCTTCATTTTGCAGAGCGTCTGGAATCAGATGGAGAAATCTTCACGAAAAATCTGCGCGACGCACATTGCACCGATATATATGTAGTTAGCGGACGTGAACCGCAAGGTGCCACCTGGGCTCCCCGTTTTGTGTATCATGGTTTCCGTTATGTGGAAATCAGCGGATATCCGGATGCCAAAACCGAGGATTTCGTAGTGGAAGTCGTAGAAGATGAGATGGATCATACAGGCTCTTTTTCCTGTTCGAACGAAACATTGAACCAAGTTATACGTAATGCATTCTGGGGGATTCGGAGTAACTATAAAGGTATGCCGGTAGACTGTCCCCAGCGTAACGAACGTCAGCCCTGGTTGGGAGATCATGCAATGGGCTCTTGGGGAGAAAGTCTGTTCTTCGACAATCATGCCATGTACAACAAATGGACACGTGACATCCGCGAAGCACAGCGCGAAGATGGCTGTATTCCTGATGTAGCTCCGGCTTACTGGAACTATTATTCGGATAATGTCACATGGCCTGCTACCCTGCCCCTAGTCTGTGATATGCTCTTCACCAATTATGGAGACATACGTCCGATAGAAGATAATTATCCGGCTATCAAGAAATGGGTATCGCACATCCGTGAGTATTATATGACAAAGGACTACATCATCACCAAAGATAAATATGGAGACTGGTGCGTTCCACCTGAATCGTTGGAAATGATTCACAGTCAAGATCCTGCCCGCAAAACAGATGGTGCCTTGATCGCTACCGCCTATTACCTGAAAGTGTTGCAACTGATGCATCGCTTCGCCAGTCTTCAGGGATTGACTGCGGATGCCAAAGAGTGGGAAGACCTGGAACATAAAATGAAGGATGCATTCAATGCACATTTCCTGCATATAAAGGAAGGTACTTCACTTGTACCCGGTCATACTTTATATCCGGATAGTGTTTTCTACGGGAATAATACTGTAACAGCTAATATTCTGCCACTTGCCTTCGGTCTCGTGCCTAAAGCGCATATCAAAGAAGTAGCAAAGAATGCAGTAACCACCATTATTACAACGAACAAAGGGCATATCAGTACCGGAGTAATCGGTACGCAATGGCTGATGCGTGAATTGACTCGTCGGGGCCATGCAGATATAGCTTATCTGTTGGCTACCAATGATACATATCCTTCGTGGGGGTATATGGCGGCACAAGGTGCCACCACTATTTGGGAACTTTGGAACGGTGACACGGCAAATCCCGGAATGAACAGCGGAAACCATGTTATGTTATTAGGAGACTTACTTCCCTGGTGTTTCAACAATCTGGCAGGTATCCGTGCCGACCGTTGGAAATCCGGTTACAAACATATTGTTTTCCAGCCTGCTTTCGAAATTCAGGAATTGAGTAACGTGGATGCTTCTTATATGAGTATCTACGGAAAGATTACCAGCCGATGGAAAAAGACTCCTATGCATCTGGAATGGGATATCGTACTTCCTGCCAATACTACAGGAGAAGTGCATCTGCCAGATGGACGAAAAGAAAAAATAGGTTCCGGAAAATATCATTTCAGCGTAGATATACCGACACGGAATGCTGCCATCATCAGCGATGAATTTCTATATGAGAAAGCTTCTTTCTCGGAATGCCACGGGGCAACCATTGTAGAACTGAAAAACGGTGACCTCGTTGCTTCTTTCTTCGGTGGAACCAAAGAACGTAATCCGGATTGCTGCATCTGGGTTTGCCGCAAGCCCAAAGGTGCCAAAGAATGGACGGCTCCCAAGCTGGCTGCCGACGGAATTTTTTCACTCAAAGATTCGCAGGCTGCTTTAGCCGGCATAGATTCGACCTGCACTCCTGTAGTGGATGCCAAAGGAAAACTGACTGCCCGCCGGAAAGCTTGCTGGAATCCTGTACTTTTTCAGATACCGGGAGGAGATTTAATTCTGTTCTACAAAATAGGACTAAATGTAGGCGACTGGACCGGCTGGCTGGTTCGTTCAAAAGACGGTGGAAAAACTTGGAGCAAACGTGAAGCCTTGCCGGAAGGATTTCTAGGTCCTATCAAGAACAAACCGGAATACATCAACGGTCGCATCATCTGCCCGTCAAGCAGAGAGGGCAAAGGGGGATGGCGCATTCATTTTGAATATTCGGATGATAAAGGCAAAACCTGGAAAACGACAGAGTCGGTACCTGCCGAACTGTCTGTCCCGACTCAGAACCGTAAGAAAGATGGTATTAACGTAGATGATCAGGAAGCGGGAGAAGCTATTCAGGGAAAAGGGGCACAACCGATTTTTGCTATCCAACCCAGTATCCTAAAGCATAAGGATGGAAGATTGCAGGTACTTTGCCGTACACGCAATGCAAAGATTGCAACATCATGGAGCAGCGACAATGGTGAAACATGGAGTAAAGTGATATTAAGCAATGTTCCGAACAACAATTCTGGAACAGATGCCGTGACAATGAGTGACGGACGTCACATTCTCATTTACAATCATTTCTCCACATTGCCAGGTACACCGAAAGGTCCCCGTACTCCTCTCTGCGTAGCCATATCAGAAGATGGAATCAACTGGAAACCTATTCTCACATTAGAAGACAGCCCTATCAGCCAATATTCTTATCCAAGCATTATTCAGGGAAAAGATGGAAAGTTACATGCAATCTATACCTGGCGTCGCCAACGAATCAAGTATACAGAGATAGATCTCTCAAAGCTTAAGTAGTAGCTGAATAAAAGAAAAACAGATTCTCTGTTATCATTATACCGCACTGACAATTATCGTATCAGTGCGGTATTTTATTGTTTACAGGTTTATCAATACTCCTTATTGCTGTATAAATTGCATAGACCACATAAATATATTATTTTTGTTCCTCAGATTTAAATGTAAAACAATCATGGCAGATAATTATATAGAAAGACAACAAGAGCAATACGAGGCCAGAAAAGCAGCTTGGAAACAGGCACAGAAATATGGGAAAAAGAAAACGGCTACCAGCAGTCAAGTCAAAACAGAGGTAGCAGGTGAAATTGTTTCAAAACCGGACAGCCTGAAAAAAAAGGTATTCGTGACAGGCGGAGCAGAAGGCATAGGGAAAGCAATAGTAGAAGCTTTCTGTAAAGACGGACATCAAGTAGCCTTCTGTGACATTAATGCTGTGTCCGGTCAACAAACAGCAAGAGATACCGGAGCCATATTTCATTCTGTTGACGTTAGTGATAAAGAAGCACTCGAAAGCTGTATGCAACAGATATTGGATGAATGGAAGGACATTGACATCCTCATCAACAATGTCGGTATCAGCAAATTTTCTTCCATTACAGAAACAAGCGTCAAAGATTTCGACAAGATTCTTTCCGTCAATCTTCGTCCTGTATTTATTACTTCACGGTTACTTGCCATTCATCGTAAGACACAGTCTGATTCTAACCCTTATGGAAGGATCATTAATATCTGCTCAACACGTTATTTGATGAGTGAACCGGGAAGTGAAGGTTATGCAGCTTCTAAAGGTGGTATCTATTCTCTGACTCATGCATTAGCTTTATCATTATCCGAATGGAATATCACAGTAAACTCCATTGCTCCGGGGTGGATACAAACACAAAATTATGATCAACTCCAACCAGAAGACCATTCTCAGCACCCTTCCCAACGAGTGGGCAAACCGGAAGATATTGCCCGTATGTGTTTATTTCTCTGCCGGGATGAGAATGATTTTATCAACGGTGAGAATATAACCATTGACGGAGGTATGACGAAAAAAATGATTTATACGGAATAAAGTTCTGTATTCAACGCATCCCGGGTAATCTCTATTCCCGTCTCCACAATAGAAGCTGCATGATGGAACTCCAGCATATCATAAGCATTGCCGGACATCTGAATTAAGATATCCGGCTGACAACGTTCTATCTGATAACGGGTAATTTGCTGCATCATCATTCTTGAAGATTCTGTCAACAAGTTATAAGGACTCATTTTCTTTTTCTTACCGCAATCAATCGAAGCATTGACATCGACTGCTATCAGAATATCCCCTTCCGTACGATGCACCTGATTCAGCGGAAGGGGATTCAGTATTCCTCCGTCAATCAGAACCATACCATCTTTCCGTAAAGGCCGGAAGAGCATCGGTATAGAAATAGTAGCACGGATAGCATCATACAAATTACCGCTATCGAACCTCACTTCCTGATCGCAAACAATATCAGTGGCCATTGCTACGTATGGTATAGGCAAATCTTCAATATTCATAATGGGAATAATCTGCTTCAGTTCTTTGATAAAACGATCCCCCTTCACCAAGCCGTCCCGACTTAATGTCAGATCCGCCAGTTCCCACATCTTACGTTTATCCCAGCTATAGAGCCATTCTTTACATTCCTCCAGCTTACCTGAAGCATACATTGCGCCTACCATCGCTCCCATCGAGCTTCCGGCAATAGAAGTTATCTCGAAATTATGACGTAACAATTCTTCAATGACTCCAATATGCGCAATACCACGTGCGCCACCCATAGAAAGGACTAATGCTACTTTTTGCTTATCCATATAATATACGTTTTTATTAGCTGTCCACAATATAACACATTTTCCGCAATAAAAGATGTCCGACCAGTCTATTATTCTACAAGCAAATGAAGCAAAAAGCAGCAATCCTCTCTATGTCAGAGGTATTGCTGCTTATAGTATGCATTAATAAAAAAGTATCTTTGATTCTCTATTTCCCCTCCTTTGCTTTTTCCGCCTTTCGCTTTTCTGCATAGTCTTTATACATTTGGCGCCAGTTACGGCCATGTTCATAGAAATACAGTTCGATCTTTGTTTTATAAGCTTTAAAGATAGCAGATATCTGTTTCATGCTTTTGTAATCAACAGCTTGTTCGCGAGCCAGTTTCAGCTGTTCAAGTATAAAGGCTGTTTCTTCCTCCGTCATATCAGGAACAATCTCCTGATACCCTTTCATGGTAAATGCTACCTTACCAACTGTATATTTATCTAAAATCTGATCAACTTGTTCCTCCGTCAGTACTCTGCGCAGCCCTTTCATCAGTCTTTCATGAACTTCCTTGGGCATAGCTGAGTCTGCTATTATCTCACGTTCGAGCTGAGTTAACGGTTTGCCCGTTGTAGGATTGATGCCCGCAGGTATTGTCGTATATGGATGATCATTATGCCAGTCTCGAACCTGGCGAAGATGATTATAAATAGTCGTCACGGCAAAACCTGATTTCTTCTCATCATCCAGATTGAGTAAAGCTACCCACTCCATTGCTTTCTTTTCAAGAGAAGCATCCGATTTCAATTTGGCAAAAGCCTTCTTATCAAAATAAGCAGCCACCTTGTCGAATGAACGAATTGCATTTTCCGGTAGTAGCTCCCCTTTCTCTCCAAAGCTGTACATGGCAGACTCCGGTTCGATAGTTACTTTACTCTCATCCAACATCTTTTTATCTAAATCGAAGACTTCGGCAAAGAAATCATAGACTGCATTTCTTTTATTCGGACCGAAATCATGTTTTTCTTTGGGAAGATGAACGTTCGTCACATTGGTTTTCGTATCATAGAATCCATAGATACGCTGCAAATACGGAAATTCAAGTGCAGGAACACTTGCTGTCCAGTCCCCGCCATCAGAAACCACTAATTGCGGACGAGGAGCGAATGTTGCAGCCAGTTCAGCATTACAAGTACCTCCTGCTGATAGCTGAATAGGCATACCACTTTCACAAGGACAACCGCCATCGAAATGAGAAGCCAGACTAACCACCGGGGCAGAAGCAGTAAAACGCCCATCCAACGTTGTCAGTAGTACAGTATGCGTTCCACCACCAGAACCACCATTGGCACCAATACGCTTGGTATCGATATCTTTACGGGAAGCAAGCATATAATCGAGAATCAACAATCCATTCATTGCCTGAATAGTATGTGCCGCACTACTGCGATGCGCTGCACTCCCCACCTGGAGAATCGATTCTCCCCAGCCAAACAAATCATAATCGACACAAACAGCTCCCATACGAGCTAATGTGCCCATACGCTGCTGCTGATCTTCCCGATAACGACCTCCACCAAAATGTCCGTTCGGACAAATAATCAGAGCGTGTTTCCCTTTCGATTGAGGCGTATAAACAGATCCGCAAACATACAGCCCCGGTAGAGTTTCAAGTGCAAAATTCTGCACAGTATAGCCATCAAACTTCCGTATTTTCGATAGAATGGGGGTTGAGTTTACACATTGGGCCAATAAAGTATCAATTCCCAAACGTTGACGTACCTCTTTTCTCAATGAATCGGCACGAAGTTCAAAAGCCTGCTTATCTGCATAAAGCGTATTGAGATAAGCCAGCATCTTTTCTCCGTCAGCATCTGTACGACGAGGATATTCATAAGCCTTCAACTTATATAGATTACCGCTCTGTCTGACAAATTTGTAATCGAATGGTGACAACACATTCGTCAAAGATTCTTCTACAGAATAAGGGCGGATACGGAAATCAGCATAAGGTAAAATCTTTCCTACCGTATCAATATCATATTTCAGACGGATTCCGAAACGATTTTGAATATCTGCCAATACTTCATTCAAGGGACGGGCAAATTCCGTCTCGTATGTCTGCGTCTGTGCTTCTGCCGAAAGAGATGCAGCGAGAAGCAATGAGAAAAGGATTCGTTTCATTTTCTTATATTTATAAATATGTAACCTCCCAAGAGGTTTATTTCAGTTTTATTTCTTCACCGTTAATGATTACGTCATCCATAGTGATACGTTCACAATCTTCAAAGATACACTTCTGTTTGGCTCCCTGAATATGGATGTCACGCAATACAATGTCAGAAATCGGAGCTTCTTCCAGTCCTACTATTTTAATCGGAGTCTTTACATCCGTCACAGTCATACCGCTGATATGAACATTACGAAATATCGGAGTACGCTCACTCTTTGCTTCTGCAGGCATTTGGCTGTATTTCAGATTCAAGACGACAGCCTCCTGCTTGATGTTACTCATTACGATATTGCTGACACGGATATCCTCTACGACTCCTCCCCTTCCACGGGTTGACTTGATGCGGATACCACGGTCGGTTCCGTCAAATACACAGTTAGAGATCGTGACCTTACGCACACTGCCACTCATTTCACTGCCGATCACTACCCCACCATGACCGGCAAGCATCGTACAATTGGTAATAGTAATATTCTCACACGGCACTCCCAAGCGGCGGGCTTGTGCGTCTCTTCCAGATTTAATCGTAATGCAGTCATCACCTACAGAAATATGGCAATCACTGATATGTACATTCCGGCAGGACTCAGGATTGATTCCATCCGTGTTGGGAGAAGGGACATTATCTATCGTGATTCCTTTGATAGTCACATTGTCACAAAACTCCGGATTAACAGTCCAAAAAGGAGAATTGACAATTTTCACTCCTTCAATCTTCACCTTCTTGCAACGAACAGGCTGAATGAACGGAGGGCGGAAAAAACGACGCTGCAAAGTGCTGACATAATCCTTATTCGTCTCTGCATAGATGGCAGTCGTATCATTCTGAGCATCCCACATCGGCTGATATTTATTAATATCACGCATACCATTATCTTTCAGGTCAATCATTACACGAAAGAACTCCATCCACCACTTCTTACCTTGACCATCCAGTGTACCTTCTCCCTTGATAGTGATATTTTCCGCATCAACCGCATAGATTAACGGCTGGAAACTTTTCATCATGACTCCTTCGTGACGAACTTCTACAAAAGGAAGATAGTCGTCAAAGTTGTCTGAAAAAAGCAGGATAGCTCCGGCTTCCAGTTCCAGCGTAATGTTACTTTTCAGATGGATACTTCCCGTCAGATACGTTCCGGCAGGAAAAAAGAGCGTACCTCCACCTCCACGATTCAAACGGTCAATCGTTGAATTTATCAGCTTTGTATTGAGAGCTTTCCCATTTGCTTTTGCACCCGCTTTCAACATATCGACGCGTTCGGCACGGAGGATCACCGTTGCGCAAAGGCAAAGAAAAGTCAAAAGAGTAATTCGTAAATTCATATTCTATATTATTAAATAGTTCTTCTTTTTTATATCTTATTCGGCAGCAACAAACTTATATGTCCCACTTTGTACTTCTTTCGGTTCTTTTTCACCTGGAAGATAAACGATAGCAGTGGTATTCACCGGTACAGATACATTCAGAGTAAAAGTACCGTTCTGACGAGTCCAGTCTACCAGAATCGTACCGTAGAGAGTCTCGTAAGTTGATTTAGCGTATTTCAAGTCTCCTACCGGCTTCGGAGCAATGACAAACTTCTGATAACCTTGCATTGGCTCATCCTTTTCATTTACAGAAGCTGATAATGTTGTAGACGGACGAATACCAATCAATGAATTAAAGAACCATTCATCAATCTGTCCCATCATGAAATGATTCCATGAAGAACCTTGACGCGGGTCCCACTGCTCCGTCAATGTAGTTGCACCAAACTTCAGCTGGAAGCCGTATCCGGGAGCTTCTTCATGATTGAACATCTTATAAATAAGCTCATGCTGTCCATTACGTGCCAATGTCTGAATCAGATAGCGGTTTCCCACATCTCCGGTAGTCAAACGATTGCCGTGTGATTCCACATCTTTAATCAGATTCGTCAACACTTTGGCAGTCAGACTTGCATCCGGTGTGTAATCTCCTTTATCTCCTGTACTTTGAGTCATCTGAAGGAAGATGGGAAGCGCATTACTAGCTTGACTCCCTGTACCATATTGTGCTGTATTACTATCCAGAAACCGTTTGTTAAACGCTAGCATTATATCATGTGCTAATGAACTGTAATAACGAACGTCAAATTCATTGCCTACCATTCGGGCAGCCTTTATCAGATACATGACAGTCATATAATAATGTGCCGTAGCCACCAACGGAACAGGTGTATTACGGGAGAATCCGGCGCGGAAATCTCCATAATCATACCAGTCACCCAATCCGAAAGAAAGAATACCGTTATCTGCCCGAGTCTTAAGATAGTCTGTGTAACGACGCATATGCTGATAATATTTCATTATCAAAGAATCATCTCCGTAAGTTTCATAGTACATAAACGGGAAAATAACCAGTGAACCTCCCCACTCCGGGGATTCGGCAAAAGCATCCATTCCGGGGCCTTCAAAGACTACATACTCCGGAGCCGTTGTGGGCATTGCTCCATTCGGATGCTGGGCGTCTGCCATATTCTGCATAATCTGTGGAGCATAGGCCGTCAGATCATAATTATAGAGTAGTCCTGGTCCATTGAGGTGCACCTGTTCCAGCCATCCGAGTTTCTCCCGATGCGGACAATCGGTAAATACGGATTGCATATTACTGCGAACCGCCTTCTCAATCAATCGATGAGCTGCATTGAATATTCGGTTGGAAGATTCGAATGTAGAGACTTTCTTTGCCGAATTATAGACAAAACAGGATTGAATGTTTTTAAGGACAGGCAGTTTCTGAGGATTTTTCTGTCCTTTCAAGACAGCACCTTCTACCTGAATGTACCGAAAACCATAATATGAAAAACGAGGATGCCAGATTTCATCACCTTCACCTTTCAGTGTATATTCATAATAATGCTGACGCCCTGTCTGACGCTGATTACAAGCTCCTTCATCCGTCAATGCTTCCGCTACTATCAAGGTGACTTTCTGTCCTCGTTTACCACGTACGGTTATCTCCGGAAAACCGGCCAGATTCTGTCCCATATCCAACACAACAGCAGAAGGGTCTACTGTTCGTTTGGTAGATTTGGAAGCAGCCATCACCTGTTCTGAATTCAACTTGGTTACTTTCTGAATATCATACCGTTCCATAATCTTCACCGGAGGTGCCATCTGCGGACGGATCACTCCTTTCGGCGCTTCCTGAACCACTACCGGACGCCAATGGCTATCATTGAAACCAACTTGATTCCATCCTTTCTGTTCGCGACGGGCGTCATAATCTTCCCCTCCATAAATACAATTAAAGGTTATCGGACTCAGATCATATTTCCACCCCTGATCCGAACGGATCGTCTCGCGTGTCCCATCCTCATAATTGATTACTAATTCAAATAAAAGTGTGGGAGGACCAAAACTAATCTGCAATTTACGATAGCGCCCTCCCTGTACATTGTAGAATCCATTCCCCAATAAGATTCCTACAACATTCTCACCATCCCGTAACTGCTCCGTTACATCGTATGTATTATAATAAACACTCTTATCATAATCGCTCCAAAGCGGAGCAAATTCACTATCTCCTATTTTTTTGCCATTCAGAGAAAACTCATAAAATCCCAGGCCACAAACGTACGCAGTAGCTTCCACGATTTTCTTTCCGGATTTCTGATTCGCATTCTTCCCTTTTGCCTCTCCTGTCTGAAACGTTCTTCGCAAGCAAATACTTTTCTTTGCCAAAGTATCTACCGCTTCCCAAGCAGCTTTCACCTCCGGTTTCTTCAATTCACCGCCATGAAACTTTCGCCCTTCGGGAAGGTGCGAATCCTTACGAGTGATGGCTCCGATCCATTTCCCTGAAGAAAAGTCATCGGATGCCAAACGGAATTTTGTTTCTTGACTCCATTCGGAAGGAGTATCCGTCTCATCCCAAACACGCACACGCCAACTATAATTAAATGGATTATTCAAACATATATCCGCTCCTTCAGTCGGAACCAGCTGACTCTGTGAAGAAGTTACCTTTCCACTATTCCAGACGGAACGTCCGGTAAAAGCCTCTCTAATCTCTATTTCATAAGCAGTCTGTCTCGTGCCATTCTCCGGTGATTCCATTGTCCATCCCAAACGGGGACAACTTTCAACGACCACCAGCCCTTCCTGCATTTCGCAGGTAAGGCGGCTAATCGTTATATTCTTTGCCTGTACGAAGCATGGCAGACAAAGTAAAAGAAGAAGATATTTCTTAAAAGTCATTATTGCTCTGTCTCTTATCTGTTATAAATATATCACTTTAATGCATTCTCGCAAACAAGTCTTGTCAACGTATCTGCATGTCCTGCTTCTTTTCCATTCACAAAAATACGCAATCCTTTTCCACAATGATAGCGATCACCATTTTTATCCCAAAGAATCGTTAGATTATAACCATGATATAAAACATTATCCAGACAGAACCAATCCCATTTATCTGTCGGAATCAGCGGATTCACCTCTATCGTATCATCCAGACGCGGACGAAGTCCGACCAGTCCGGTAATCATCAAATCATTGAAAGTAGAATGGTTATAGTAACGGCTCCGTTCCTGATCGCCTTTCAGCCAATATCCGGTTACTTCGTCCAGATACTCGCCAATATATGGACGTCCACGATGATACTGCGACTCTACATACAATTCCATCTGACGGAAATATACGCTGTCAGACAAAACTGTGTGAGGATAATTATTCATGAAATTAGCCATGGCAGTTAACGTCTGTGCAGAAGCAAACGGCCAGATAGCCCCGTCCCATTCACATTTACCGACTCCGCGCGTGCGGAACTCAGGATGACGGCGTTCTGCCGTAGTCAATCCATAAGGAGCAGAAAATCCTTTCTCATCCATAATTTCTTTCCAGGCAACTTCATATTTCTTTGTTGTGTCCGGTAAATTGAAATACCACGGGATATACCCGATTGCCTCGCGCACATTGGCGGAAGAGTCAGTACGCATCGTTTCAAAGAACTGATGGCGTGTATTCCATAAATCGTTTTCTACGAGACTCTTTAATGTATCCGCTCTCATACCATACCTCATAGCCATTCCTTCATCACCGGAAAGGATTCCCATTATCGAAAGGGCTTTTGCATTACCATACATATAGCTGTTAATCGTCGGACGGGCATATTTCTTTTTTCGGCCGCCACTGATGGATTCCTCCATGCCATCCTGTACATCACCCTGCCAATACAGTCCGTTCTTCAAACGGTTGGTACGTTCCCAACGCTGATATTCCGTTTCCAGATCCTTCGTCATATCCAGCATGAAATCCTTATCGCCATCCACCATATAGCGTGCCAGTACAGCATCTGCATTCCATGAACTAAACTTATCCATCTTCTTCATCGGTCCTCCATCATTGCCACGATACCATGTATGGATAATCTGATCCAGATATTTCGGATCACGCAACCAACGACTTTCATAAATATGATGTCCGATAGCACAGGCAATCAGGTTATACTTATCCGAATAAGAACGCTGAACCAAAAACTCGGTCATACCATATCCGACGGGAGTCTCCTTGATATGCTTGCGCAATGACCACCAACGATAATAATACATTTCTTCAAAATTACGCTGCGGGCATTCAAACAAAGGGATATTTTCTTCCATCCATTCCGAAGCTTTGGCATTGGGAATTGCCTGAACAATATTTTCATCTTCCATGCCATTGAAAGATTCGGCATAATGACTAAAGTCTGCATATTTCAAAAAAGCGGAAGAAGCGTCCTTATCAGTGGACGAAGTCTTTACATTGGCTATACGATATTCTGCCAATGGTTCCTGTCCGCCTGCATCGGGCAAATCATACGTTTGGTCGGCAGGAGTATCCACAGTCGGGAATGTACGCATTTCTCCGGTACGGAAAGCAATCCGTTCAATCGTTGCTACCGGAGCATAAAACATACGCAGCCCTACCCTCTTACCATCCACATACACTTGAATATTACGATCGGTAGTCGAAAGAACTGCTTCTACATGATAAGTCTTTCCCGCTTCATATTTCATCATATTCGCAAAACGTGAACCACCTTTCATACGGAAAATGCCGTCCGGAGTGAGTTCCAATCGCGAACAGGCAATGCTGTTCTCATCCAGGAAATCAATCTGAAGTATACCTTTATCATTCTGTCCTGCCAACAAATCAAATGAGACTTTCAATTCTTTCGAAGCCGGAATCTTACGTTCTACCTTCGCATAGTCGAAGGGATCTTTATCCTGTAGCTTCAACCAAGCTCCTTCTAAAGAAACCGGTGCCCAAACCGGAGAATAAATATTCCAGTTGGTCAACTCAGCTATCGATCCAAACTTCGTAAAATCATCATCTGCGTGTGCAGAAGCATTAATCTCTACCGGAACAGGAATGCGGGAAATCCACATATCTTCTTTATTTACGCTATATGAAACCCATAAATCACCATCTGCAGGCACTCCGTTTCCTTCCTGAATGCCACGGGGATATTGAGGACCATATGATTTGTAATTTCCTCCATAGCGCATCGGAGTAATTTCACCATGTACCAAGTTTAATGTAGTATACTCCAATCCGTCCTTACTCAATGAGATAGCCAACGGCCAGCGGAATTCCGACGGATTATAAACCGTAGCATAGGTTCCATCGCTCAGACGTTGTCCCCAGATTTTCGCATTACTGTTGACAAATCCTTTTGCACGAAGCACAGGTTCTGCCCAGGTATGTCCCCCATCTTCACTGATCGAAGTCAAAGCGTGTTTCCAAAGACTCGCAATGCGTCCATCGGGCAATGTATAGCAATTGAATGCTTTATATCCTTTTTTCAGTGGAATGATCGGATCTTCACGGTCAGCTTCTTCTACCCATTGCATCATATAAAGCGGATTATCCAGTATTTCCTGGCAAGCCTTTACGAATTCCCAGTCTTTGCTCTTTTTAAAATAGGGATAATCGGTATTCTTTTCGTTGAATCCATGATTGTAATAAATGAAATAAATCGGTCCGAACGAACCGTCCTTCTTTATCTCACGTACTACCCGACCGATACCGTTTCCGTCGTTCGGATCATCTTTCTTATCCAAAGCTACTCCATAATTTCCCATCGTAATCAATCTGCCCGACTTAGATACATAAAAGCCTACACGCTGGTGCATGATAGCAATCAAGTCTTTTGCCTGCATACCCGGACGGGATTCTTTGGTATATCCGTCCGGCACTCTGTAAGGAGGAAACACTATTTCCGGATTTGTCCATTGATAACCGTCTTTCGAGGTCATGAGGAACGTTTGGGAAGGTGGTACATGTTCATCTGACGGATCTGCCAGATACTGATAATAAAACTGACCGTTCCAGTAAGCCAGCATAGGCTGATGGTTGTAAGTCCATCCATTGCCGTTCGACGCTTCCGGATGCTCGCGGTTGGCACGCACCAGTTGAATATTATGCACTCCCACTACCGGAGATAATTGTCCGTCGTGATAGGTGGGATTCGATAATTCTTTTCCTGTGTAATGGATTCTGTCCTGCGGAGTCTGCGCCTGAATGGTAGTCGCCATCCATCCGACAGCCAATACAAGAAGAATCTTCGTTGAGTTGTTCATGATTTATTTCAGGTTTTAGTTTATTCCGGATTCAACTTATCCGGTTTAAGTTTATTTCTTCTTGCTTTCTTCCAGCAATGTTTTAACATCTGATTCTGAAGCTCTAAAGATGGTTCCGTGTTTATGCCCGACAGGCACACTCACATTTTCTGTGATATCCGTGAAGTTCTTAAAATCACGGGTACGCATGGCACCATATATTTTCTTTTTATAAACATCAAAATAGATCAGATAATCATCACCTAATTTTTCGACAGTCGGTCCCTCTACAAACGATTCGGTAAATGGTTGTGATGACGGCGAATAAGGTCCTGTCAGAGAGTCTGAAAAAGCAATTTTCAGATTACGTTCGGGACGTGTATTATCTTTGAGTACCATTACATAATCATTTTTCGCACGCTTTACAATGACAGCGTCGATTGAGCTGAAACCGGGATCATATAATACTTTCGTCTTGGATATTGTCTTAAAATCCTTTGTAGTGATGTAGTATAAACGATGATTATTCTCTTCTTCTTCGATCCCCTTTTCAAAACGACCTGGTACACATGAAGCCCATACTACCATAAACTGTTCGCTCTCGTCATCATAAAAAATCTCCGGAGCCCATACATTGACAGTGGTCGGTTCGTCTGCCATTACAGGAATCATTTGTTGCTCCGACCAGTGAATCAAGTCTTTGGAATTTGCATAACCAAAGCCTAAATCCCCTTTCCAGCTGGTGGTCCATACCAAATGATAAGTACCATCCGGTGTACGCACCATGGAAGGGTCACGCATCAGGCGATGTTGTCCCAATTCCGGCTTCAGCCAGACACCGGGAATACTGTCCCAGTGCATTCCGTCTTCACTATACAGATATCTCAAACCTTCATCAGCCGGCTCATGAAATGAAGTGAACATATAATAATCTTTATTCCCTCCACAAGAAGCTAAAAGCAGGATGCTTATTGCAGCTAATGTATTTCTTAACTTTCCCATTTCTATGATTGATTCTTTTACACTATACTAATATCCTTTATACAGAGACGATGAAAAGCCGGATTTGTACTCAAATAGATTGGAAGATTCGTCAGAATCAAAATTTAGAGACGATAAAAAGGGCGACTCTCCGAGCCACCCTTTCCTCCATCAAACAAACTAACCATTTAATAATGGGAAAGAATTCCACTTCTTTTTATAGTATCTCATTGGTTACCAATCCTTTCTTACCAGATTCTATACTTTTACAGCGTTCCTCCCCGTGCTTTCACACGTTTGGCCCACTCTTCACGTTCTTTCGTCAAATTATATCCCCGCTTAGCCAGATAATTGTTGATACGTCCTTTGTACTTGCCGAAAGCCGCATGTTTCTTATTTGAATTTTCCGCATCCATGGCAAACTCACGCGCTTCCACCAACCAAGCATAGATTTGTACCTTTTCTTCTTCTTTCAGAGAAGGAATCATATCAAGCGTAGCTTCATAAGTCACTTTCACCACGCCATAAGTCATTCCATCTTTTACGGCTTCTATCTGTTCCTCATTCAAAAAGAGAGATAAACTGGCAGGAAAAGCAAAGTGAGAACGGTACAAAGCTGCATCTTTTTCATTTTCAGCAGCCTTCAACGCTTCATTTTTCGCATCACCGGTCAAACCTGATTCCTTAACGGTTTTTACTTTTGCATCACGTATTTCATAAATATCATTCAGTTCGAAATAGCGATTGGCAATAATATTACAAACGTCTTCGGCTGCTTTCACATCCGTAAGTCCTAGTTTATCTACAATTTTCTGCGAACGATTGACTATAGACTCTACATATTTCGGATCACGATTCTCTTTGTTCAAATCGACTGCTCCGGCAGATATCCAACCGCAAAGCAACAACAGAGACATTAAAACTATCTTTTTCATTTCATCTTATTTTTTATACCATATGCCAAAAGGAAACCCAGTTCCGGCATCTTATACCGATACCAGTTGCAGATTACATTAATTTTCCTTTCTCAGCCAATGTATCGTAGTTATTTTTTAAATCTCTCCAGTCTACTTTGTGTTTTGTACTGATTCCATTGATATACTTTTCAATATTCGTATATCCGTCACCTGTACAATCTTTATTAGCATCACTTGGATCATTCGGATTCAATCCATTAGCAATTTCCCATTCATCCGGCATACCGTCACCATCCGTATCCACATACGGAGTTCCTTTATATTCGGGGAAACCACCCATCTGACGAATATCAGTAATGATACCTATCTTATAAGAATCTTTAGGTAAACGACGATATTTAAACTGACCGTCTTCTCCCATTGACTTAGGAGACAAGCCTGTAAGATCACCATTAGCATCCTTCGCAAGTTTCTTGTCATAATAAGGAATACCTGTTTTTACTTCTTCTATGATGCGTTCGTCCACGATATCACGGCAGGGTATATTGGCACCAACATGTTTTGTCACATAATCATAAGCATCATTAGCTGATGTAATTTTGATATAAGGCATTGCAAACGGCTCATAGCTCCGCATATTCTCAGTATATCCCTCTGTATTTGGCTGACTCTCGATTTGGATACCACCATTCCAGTTATCTTTCGTGATTTCCGGATAGCCTTCCATAACGTTACCATCAGCATACACGCGACCGTATACCTTATAATTCAGTTTACTGCGTCCGGCTTCCGGTTTCAGAATACGGCAGCCTACCGTATTATTCTTTGGAGTAGCAGGACCGGGTTTATAATAGTTATTGATCATATTGAACATGGCGGTATAATCGCCACCATCAGAAGAACGATGCACCCAATTAAATACTACATTATTAACGAAGTTGAATACTCCATTCCAGCCTACAGACGGATTGCGACCAGAGTTGCTGGCCCAAAGGTTACGCATAAATGCACAGTTCTCACCTCCCAGCGTACTGCCGAATGCATGGTTATAGGTATCCAGCGCTTTCGCAGAAATTGTATTCTGAATAGTTACATTGACTGTCGGAAGCTTCAAATCCTTGCTTTCATATTGACCTTCACTCGGATCGTACATATGACGGTAGAAAGATATATTTTCGTCCAGTCCCCATGTACATGAACAGTGGTCTATCATGATATTACCAATCGGATTACCACCGAAAGAGTCGTCACGATGCCATACTTTTGTTTCTCCACGACGGAATCTCATATGACGTACAACTACGTCGTGTGTATCCACCCAAAATGATTCTCCGGCAATGCAGACACCATCACCCGGTGCTGTCTGTCCGGCAATAGTAACGTAAGGTGCTCGAACAATAATCGGAGATTCCAAACGAATGATACCAGCCACATTGAATACAATAATACGTGCACCACCTGTCTCACAAGCTTCGCGGAATGAACCCGGACCACGATCATTCAGATTAGTAACCGTAATTACTTTACCACCACGGCCACCGAAACTATACATTCCGCCTCCTTCAGCACCCGGAAACGAGGGAATTCTAGCTTGTGGCAAATCATAGGGACGACCAGCCCATGAGATATAAGGACGTCCTTCTTTTGCTTCTTTCAGTACTATAGGTAACGCTTTCTCCCATGCTTCATCAGAACGTTTCCGTTCCTCGGTCATCATCTTTGTATAATTCGCTTTGGCTTCGTCAGTTATCTGCGGGTATTGTGCCCATACAACGGTCGGAGTCAACATTGCAGCTGCAAAAGCTACTAAAAGTACATGTTTCTTCTTCATTTTTATTAGGTTTTGTGAGATTGATCATTCTAAAATACAATAATAAGACGTAAAACAAGGAAATATGTAATCAGAAAATATAATATATTTTTCTATTCTAACTTTAAATACAAAAGGACCACTTATTCCTTAATATTCTTTTCAAAAGATCAAAGTGATAAATGGTCCTTAGGTTTATTTCAGAATGAACATTCTTCAGATCAAGTAATTATTTTGATAAACGAATTCACTCTGCCAAAGGATCAAAGGTACCATCAGCTCCACCTCTCCAATAGTCGCCCCATCCTATATTTTGTTCTAATGACACATTGTTTTGCATCGCATTCTTCTTAAAACCTAAGATATAATAATAAGGTTTAAATGTTGGAAGAATAGTTTCATCATTACCGTCAGTACTAAGATTTTTACGTTTAAAATGTTCTTGATAAAACTGAGCCAATGCCTTTACCTTTGCATCTGCATATGTTATTTCATCATCGGCTGATTCTGTACAAGTTATATCTTCAGTCAAACTTAATGCTGTCGGACGTTTATTCCATAATTCATCATAGGTTTCTTTTATTGTTTTATCTTCATTGTAGACATTATTACTTTTAGCAGCAATAAAATTTTTTGCATAAACCTCAATCCGATGTCTTCTCTGACCATTCAATGGTTCAACTCCTAAATAGTTACATGTATTGCCATTAAAACCTGTAAGTTTCCAAGTCGATTTCAGTGCTTCTTGGCCCACTCCACCATCAAATAACATCCAACGTCGCACATCGTGGAAACGTTTACCTTCATAAGCAAGTTCTATTTGACGTTCATAAAGTATAGCCTCAAATAGTTTAGCACGATCATTAAAAATAGCTGGATCTAATCCACAATTATCTGTATATCCTACACGCTTACGAATTCGTTTAAGAGCATTCACTGCCTCGTCAAAATGATTTGCCCCACAAGCAGCCTCCGCATAATTCAATAATACTTCGGCAAAACGTATTTCCATATATGGAGCAGCAGACTGTCTGAATCCATTACCTGAAGTCTTTTCAAAGATATATAAAGGATTAGAATTGAGTGCTAAATCATCTGTACGCTTACGCAAATAAATCCCCGTATTTTTGATACCTAGACAATCAGCTGCATAGCCTGACTTAGAGTTACTATTACGATCATCTACATTATCATACCAACAATAATTCCACAACTTGTAATTATTCCCTGTAGTATACCCATTAATGCCATAAGGTAATTGACCTTTTTCACCAAAAGATTTCAAGTCATCACTATCAAACTTCCATTCTACACCAGGGAACGCAAAAGTGCGATAAAATCTTGGATCACGGTTTAAAAAGAAAAGTTCTTGATTATAATCATAAGATCCATTCATGTCATTTGGTTTCTTCCCATCCGCCATTGGAAAAAGATCAACCATTTCTGCAGTGGGAGTCATACCACCCCCACCTCCAGCATTAGCTGGGCGAAGAGAATGTTCCCATCCATTCCATTTTTCAAGCTGTAAGTGCTCGGCTGGTGATACATTATTATATAAAGTTACTAATACTGCCTCAGAAACAGTTCCTCCACCACCTTCTGAGCCAATATAATCGGAGAATATCTTTCCCCAACCTGCTGCATTCTTTCCTGAATTGTTTTCATAAGCCAATCCAAAATTACCTTCTTCCAGTTTTTTTACAGCAGCTAAGTTTGTTTGATATGCAGTTTCCCATCGTGTAACATCATCCGCCCTATTAAAAAGCGGACTGGCATATAACAATTCCACACGACCTTTTAAAGCCAATGCTGCCCCCGATGTTATGCGTCCAAAATTCTTATTTTCAGACTCCCAACGTGCTGGCAGATAATCAGCAGCTGTTTGCAAATCTTTGCAAATAAAATCAATACATTCTTTTGTAGACGAGCGTGGAACTACCAAATGAATACCTTCACTATCTCCAATTATAGGATTTTGTACATTATCAATAATAGGTACACCACCATACATCATTACCATTAAATAATAACGCCATGCACGGAAGAAAAATGCTTGTCCCAACAATAACTGCTTTTGGTGTTCAGTTAAACTTTCACTGCCAATCACTCCTTCGATCATATCATTACACTCACGAATACGCACCCAAGGAGAATAATTGTTATCTAGATTAAAATAATCAGTAACAGTTTCATAATCTAGAGGAGAATTAGGATTCATCAAACCTGATATCCCTCCATATTCTTCTGTACATTTCGAATATTGATCACTTGTTCCCGTGCTTGGCATATCACCCATAGAACCAGTCAGATCAGATCCACCCGTCGCACTCGGCAGCATGATATAATACAAGTAAGCTATACGGTTATCAGCTGACTCATAATTTTCATAAATAGTCGTACCGTTAAAACTTCCATATAATTTTTTGTCTTCCAAAAATTGATCACTACAACTTGTAAAGACGGCAACTGTTATGGTCAGTAATGCAATTGAACCATACTTATTTATTTTCTTCATCATTGTATTCAAATTATTAAAATGAAACATTAACACCTAACGTGAATTTACGTAAGTTCGGATAATATCCATAGCTTCCCGCCCAAGAAGCCCATGCTCCTTCTGGATAAGGGTTTAGGAAGTTAAATACATTTTGGCAAGTAAGATTGAAACGGCAACTACTAATGCCAATTATTTTTAGCCATTCTTTAGGCAATGCATAAGCTACTGTCATATTACGAAGTTGCACTGTTGCTGCACTTACTTTCCAAAAAGTAGAGGGTGCACCATTTACGCTACTATAGCGAATATTCGGGTATTTTGCATTTCTGTTTTGTGCTACAGTTACTATATTATTAGCGTCATAAATATCCTCATATACAAACATATCTTTCCACATTGCCGACACATTACTATATTCAGAGTAACTTTCTTTACGCATAGTTGTAGGAACTAAGGAATATGCTCCCCAACTTGCACCAAACTGCGCACTAATAGAAAAATCTTTATAAGAGAAACCGAAATTTAAAGTTCCACCGTAAGGATTACTAGCACGGTGAGAAATTTTTATATAATCTTGTTCATCAACAATACCATCTGCCGGACCAAAAGTTCCAGTTGATTCATCATATTGTCCACGTACATCCTTATAAATCAGCATACCAGGATGTACATTTTCTTTTGTATTTCCTAAATATTTAGTAATACTATATTTATCAAAGTACTCATTAATTTCCTGATAACTACGGAACATACCTATACATTCATAACCCCATAGTCCTCTATCAGAACGTTCATTTCTCACTAATTTATCAAAATCATATGCAGCCTTCCAACCTGTCTCTCTGATTTTATTATCATTGTATCCTGTTGTAAGCTTTACCCAATATGACATGTCTTTTCCAATTTTATCCTTCCATCCTAATGACAATTCAACACCATATGTATCTACCTCACCAAAGTTTTCTGGAGCAGGCTGTATTCCTACCGTATTCGGATAATAAGAAGTTCCTTGATGTGAAGCAAACATTTCACGGCCCATATCATAATAGAAGTCCAAATTAGCGCTCATTCGATTCTTCAAAAAGGCCATATCAATACCAAAATTAGTTTTATAAGTCTTATCCCAATGTACATCAGGATTTACTCCTTGTTTCGGCATACGAATCGTAGCACTTGTATTTGTACTAGAATTAGTTCCAAAGATCGGTCCTTTGTCTGGATTACGGGTGTAAAGCTGAGTCCAAAGCCAAGCATTCACATTATCTTTACCAAGAATACCAAACGAACCACGTATCTTCAAAAAGTCGATTTTTGTCTTGTCTTTATCAAACCATTTTTCATCTGAAATAACCCAGCCGGCAGACCATGAAGGGAACATTCCCCAATAATTCTGAGGAGCAAATTTGGCAGAGGCATCAGAACGGAGCATAAACTCAAACAAATATTTATCATCATATGAATAATTCACACGACCAACATAAGAAAGCATACCAGACTCACTGCGGTTAAACGTTACAGTTTGAGCAAAACCTTCTGCATTGGAATCCACAGAACTAGATTGGCCATCTGTAAAAGGTAATGGGTCTGTAAGACTACCATTCAAATCTTCCCATTCTGATTCTGCTTTTTCAATAGAGAACAAACCACTGACATAATGCTTACCAAACTGACGTGCATAGCTTACTGTTAAGTTCATTTGATAACTATCTGAGCGATTCATACTACGCCCCAAAGAGTTGCCATTATTCAACTCATACAATCCCAATGTATTAGCATTGTATTCAATCTCGTCACCAACATAAAGGTGACCACCGCTGCCACCACGGGATATAAGGCGATATACATCGATTTTTGTACCGATAGTATTTGTTTTTCCTGTACTTATATTTTTTGAATAAGAAGCTTTTACCTTTAAACCACGTAAGTATTTACTCCAACCAAAATCATACTCTAATGAACCGTTAAGAGAAAAATTCTGATTCTGATTCTCAACATTATCTGACGCATTCTGTACTGCTGCAAAATTATACTTCTGCTGATCACTTGGATTAGTTATATTTTCCATACCTGAATGAAAAATATAATATCCATTTACTTGATCAGGCACATAAGGTACATGTAACATTAAAGATTCAAAATCACCATCAGAGCCACCACCTTTTACATTTTTAGGTTTATTTGTCTCTCCATAATTACCAGATACCTGCAAAGAAGCTTTCATCCATTTTGAAATATTAGCATTTACACCAGCACGATAGTTCCAACGATTATAGTCCAAGCGCCCTATATTACCTTCTTGCTGATAATACGAAACACCACCGAAATAAGTTGCTTTTTCTGTTCCCCCGCTAATGTTGACACTATGACGCTGCGTCAAAGCCGCACTCCATTCTTTATCTAATAAATTATAATTCATACCCTTCATTGCCTCCAACTCATCAGATTGAAAAAGTTGTACCCTCAAGTCATCGGATTCTTGATCCTTAGTAGCAGTATTAGCAGCACGAGCAGCATTGTATATACGACCGTAATCATAGGCATTTAGCATCTTCGGTAACATCAATGCATCTGTATAACCAAACTGTCCTGAATAAGAAATTTTGGGAGCACCTACTTTTCCTTGTTTAGTCTTAACCAGCACAACACCATACGCAGCACGTGCTCCATATACAGCCGCTGCAGCATCCTTTAAAACAGTCACATTTTCTACTTCATTTATATCTAAATTATTGAAAGCACCTTCATCTGCAATAAAGCCATCAATAACATATAGTGGAGTAGGGCTTGCATTACCTCCTAAATCAGAACTTGGAGTAATGGTAGTATTCACTGAACTTTGACGAATCTGTAAGCTTGGTGTACTACCTGGACGCCCACCACTAAGTGATACATGTAAACCATTTATTTTACCAGCTAACGCGTCACCCAAACTACCCACTGACAAATCTTTCAATTCTTCTGTGGAAATCGTTTCAATGGCACCTGTTGCATTACGTAATTTCTGAGAACCATAATCACCAAGTACTACAACTTCATCTAATTTCAGTTGATCTTCTAAAAGTACAATCCTAGGATTTTTTAAATCAGATATAATTTGTGAAGTATATCCAACAAAGGAAACTTTCAATTTGCTTTTTGGAGCAACCTTAATATTAAATTTCCCATCAATATCTGTCACTGTACCTACTGTCCCATTTACCACCATGACAGTAGCACCTATTATCGGTTCACCACTTACATCTACAACAAGTCCAGTTACTGTCTGATTCTGGGCACACAATGGCATAACAAAAGTCAACAGTGTACCGATGAATAAACTGAGAATAATATTTTTCTTATTCATTGTATTTAATTTTTATTGTCATACTACTTTACTTACTCTTCAACAAGTGGAAGCCATCGTGGATCACCGGTTCTCTTTTCAAGCTGGCTTGCTCCAGTTACAGTAAAATCACCATTTACAGCATTAATGAAGCCAGGATCTGTATCAAGAGTATTTGTATCATATTTGTCATTACTTTGACTACCATTATACCAATAAGTATTATATTCAAAATTTCTAGACATATTTGCATTACCCATTATTTTATTCGTCATATCTCCTTTACCACAATCTACAAAAATAGTTCTGGAGAAATTTAGTGTTAAGCATGCTTGTCCTCTATAGCTATTCCAATTAGTAAAGTCTTTGCTATAAGCAAGATTGTATACTGTACAATTATAAAAATTAAAAGTTCCATTTGAATATCCAGTAATCTTGTTAGGTCTGTTACCATTTACCTGTGCAAAATAACTTCCATTCTGTACAGTACTACAAAGAGTACTCTCTTTAAATGTTATATTAATAAAACTACCTTTATTAAAATACACAATCGTATTAGACTGATTACATCTAATAAAAGAAGCTTTTACTGTAAAGTTTTCTACACAATATTTTTTCCCTGAATCATATAATAAATGCCTATTAAGGTCATATACATTACAAGACTGAATAACGATGGGATCTTTAATAACGTATTCTCCAGAAGATACTTTTAATTGTTCATTTGGAGTCTTACTTAATCCAATTAATGAAGCATCAGAAGAACCTTTCTCCATTGCATTACAATAGAAATCCATAAACTTTATCTTCAAACCATTCTGTGTTAATATTCTACCACTTTGACCAAATGTAATTTTCGAATGATTAATTTTATTTCCACGAATTGTAACTTTACGTGCTCCAAAATCTATTGGACCTGATATAGTATATTCACCGTTAGCCTCTAATTCATATGCCAACTCTTTTAAAGTGCCATCTTCATTAGGTTCCATATCAGTCTCTGGAAGCGGATTATCAATAAACCATTGAGTCAAATCTACTCCACTAGGAATGGATGCATATGTTTCAAGTAAAGTTGAAAAACTTATTTCACAGGCTTTTTCTGCATCTTTGTTATTAAACTGTTTATTTCCAATGGTTTTAATTAAGAATTTATATTTTGTATCTTCTTCTACTTCCAATTCAACGCTACAACCATCGATAAACTCTCCTTCAACTACAGCTATCGGATTTTCAGGATCATCAACTACATACCAAGAAAACTCATAACCTTCTGCTCCATGCACTACAGGCCATTCAATAGTTGCATTTTCTCCTGTGGCATCAAGTTCCACTTTTACATTCTCCAATTGGGGAGATTCCAGTGTAGCATTTTTCACATCCGACTCAAAAGATTCGTCTTCGTGATACCCTATGGTACAGCTACTTAAAAGAAATAATAACGTAGCGAATAACAGTCCACGTGTTCTTCTTCGTAAAAATAAACGATTACTTTTCATACATTAAATTTAAATTAAACAATACGTTCTTATGTTATCAATATTTAAGTTGAATATTATATACAATAGTCCGTTAAACATTTCATTCACATTTATGCAGTAATGGCTGCAAAGCTAATGGCTTCTTTCTACAGTCTTCGATTTATTTCTTTGTTCGGTTTGATTCCTATTATTCAGCTCCCTACTTTGACAGTCAGTTAATCTTGTGAATTGCTTTCCATCTCAATAAAAATTATAAGAAGCTTCCCATGAACTCTTGAATGAAGACATGTTAGTAAACTACTTAAATAATCATAAAATACATATACCACTCTTCTTTTTCTTCATACATAAAAAGGACGTATGATTTAAAGATATGTAATCACATAAAAAGAACAAAAATGAAGTTAATTGGTAATTATATGCAAAAAAAGGCCTCAAAACACTTTTCCTATTAAAAGGAAAGTGCCTTGAGGCCACCTTTTTATATTAAATTACTTTTTCCGGGAATCAGAAAAATCTTTTATTCTGCCAATGGGTCGAAAGTACCCATACCACCGTGAGCATAATCTTCCCAACCAATGGTCTGATACAATGTCGCATTAGTTTGCTGTGCACTTTGACGCAATCCAAAGAAATAATATCTGGGTTGGAAATAAGGATTAATGTCCAGCACATTACCATCAAGACTGATATCTTTACGTGAGAAATAGGTATCATAGAATGTACATATACTTGACACAGCCGGATCAAGAATCGTTTCTCCGTCTGCTTCCGTAGCAATCTTCTCATTCAATGTCAGTGCTGCTGGTCGCTCTACGTTTTTAATCGGATCACTGTCATTATTTGCAGACCCGGTACCTTCAACATTGATTTCTATGCGATATCTCTTACCACGTTCATTCATCGGAGTCACACCCAAATAAGTACAAGTATTACCTCCAAAGCCACTCAATGTCCAACTTGCATTCAAAGCACCTTGTCCTACACCTCCGTCAAATAGCATCCAACGACGCATATCATACGCACGTTTACCTTCAAAAGCCAACTCTACCTGACGTTCATACAATATAGCTTCAAACAATTTAGCACGGTCAGTTTCAATCGCCGCATCCAGGCCATAATTATTTGCACTCGTATAGCCTACTCTGCCACGTACGGCTTTCAGCGCCTTGACCCCTTCCGCATGATAAGTGCCGCCCGCACCACAAGCTGATTCTGCCAGATTCAGCAATACTTCCGCATACCGTATCTCCATGTAAGGAGCTGCCGATCGTCTGAATCCCTGCTGATCACCACTGCTGTTATCAGTAAACACATAAAGACTAGTGCCCAAATCAAAATCATCCGAACGTTTACGAACATAGACTCCTCTATTCTTAGTGCCCAGCATATCGGCTGCAAAACCGCTTCTACTCGGATTATTACGCTCATCAGCCGTAGTATACCAACAATAATTCCAAAGTTCATAGTTCGCGCCACTGGTATAACGGGTTGGGCATAAACCAGACATCGTTGCTCCTGAAAAATCGACATTGCCACTGTTGAATTTCCACTCTACCCCCGGAAATGCAAATGTACGGTAGAAACGCGGGTCACGATTTAGAAAGAACTTTTTAGGGTCATAATGAACTCCTGATTCCATCGGTTTCTTACCATCAATCATCGGGAAGATGTCTATTATTTCCGCTGTAGGAGTCTTTCCTCCGCCTCCGTTTATATTTCCTGGTCGGATTCCCTGCTCCCACAAGTTGTATCGGTTGATGTTTTGTGAAGCAATAGGAGACACATTATTATATAAAGTAACAAATACGGCTTCGCTTCCACCTGTATAAGTGGCGAACATTCTGGCCCAATTCTTGGCATTGTCTTCTCCGCCATTGCCTTCATAAGCAAGTCCGAAGTTACCTTCATTCAGTTTAGTGATGGCAGCAAAATTGGCGTCGTAAGCATCTTTCCAACGAGATGCGTCATCGGCACGGTTAAAAAGTGGACTAGCATAAAGCAACAATGTACGACCTTTTAGAGCAAGTGCTGCACCGGCGGTTATGCGTCCGTAATCCTGCCCTTCATTCTGCCAACGTGCAGGAAGATAGCTGGCTGCCAGTTCCAAGTCATCGCATATAAAGTCTATACAAGCCTTAGTCGAGGAACGAGGAATGACCAGATTCTCACCATTACCATCACCTATCACCGGATTCTGGACGTGGTCTACAATGGGAACACCACCATACATTTTCACCAACAGATAATAACGCCATGCACGAAAAAAGTAAGCTTGTCCGAGTAATTGTTCTTTCTCTGTCTGCGAAAGAGTCGCACTTCCCGTCACACCTTCAATCACATTATTACATTCGCGGATACGTCCCCAAGGACTTCTTTCACTGTTGATTACATAAAAATAATCGGGAACAGTCTGAATAGTAAGAGATGCCGTAGGATCATTGAAAATAGAGTAGTCTCCATATTCCTCCGTACATTTGGAAAAATCGTCATCAATACCCGCACTGGTTATATCGGTCAAAGCATTGGAACCTCCGGTAGAACTAGGCAATAAAGACTGATATAAAAAGTCCACACGACTTTTGGCTGTTTCATAATTTTCGTACACAACCGAAGCGTCATAGCTTCCATATACTTTCTTGTCTTTCAGAAAATCATCGCTGCATCCAGTAAAACAGATTAGTCCTGTCACCATCGATGCTGTCAAACATATTTTATTTATCTTTTCTTTCATAATCTTCTTTGATATTAGAATGAGACATTAACACCTAAAGTTACTTTACGCAAATTAGGATATCTTCCATAAGTGCCTCCCCATGTACTCCAAACACCATCAGGATAAGGATTGTAAAAGTTTAAAAGGTTCTGAGCAGTCAAATTCAGACGGCAACTGCTGATGCCGATCCGATTTGTCCATTCCTTCGGAAGGCTATAAGCAACTGTCAAATTACGTAATCGAACGCTGGCTGCGCTAACTTTCCAAAATGTAGAAGCCTGACCGTTTATGGCACTATATCTTAAGTTTGGATATTTAGCACTCCGGTTCATTGGCGCCACTACATTACCACCGGCATCCAATACATCTTCATACACATACATATCTTTCCACATGGCAGATACATTTTTATATTCCAGATCATCGTATTTTTCCTGACGTAAGTCTGTCTGTACAAGAGCATAAGCACCCCAGCTTGCACCAAATTGAGCACTGAATGAGAAGTTCTTATACGAAGCACCAAAATTAAAAGTCAATCCATAAGGATTATTGGCACGATTGGAAATCTTCACATAGTCATTCTGATCAATCACGCCATCTGCTTCACCATAAGTACCATCGGCATTACGCTGACCACGTACATCACGATAGATCAACATACCCGGATGAATGTTATCTTTCGTATTCCCAAGATAAGAAGTGATCTTATTCACTGCGAAATACTCTTCGATATCCTGATAGGTGCGGAACATGCCAATACATTCGTATCCCCACACACCACGGTCGGAACGTTCACCCCGAACAATGTCATCAAAACCGGGAGTAGCCTGGAATCCGGCTTCTTTAATCTTGTTATCACTGTAACCGGTAGTCATTTTCACCCAATAAGAAAAATCTTTACCGATTTTATCTTTCCAATTCAAAGTAAGTTCTAAACCATACGTATCAACTTCTCCAAAGTTCTCAGGAGTAGCCTGCGTACCTACAGTAGTCGGATAGAAAGAAGTACCCGTGAAAGTTGTGAACAACTCACGTCCCATATCATAGTAAGCATCTAATGTAATACCCAGTCTACTATCCAGCATCCTGACATCGATACCTAAATTGGTCTTGTAGGTTTTATCCCAATGTACATCTGCGTTGACCCCTCTTTGCGGCATTTGGAATGTTGCACCACTATAGGTATTGGTGGCTGTACCAAATATAGGACCTCCATCTGCATTTCGGCTATAAAGTTGTGTCCACAACCAAGGTTGTATATTATCTCTTCCCAAAATACCGAATGAACCACGAATTTTCAAGAAATCAATACCTAGTTTTTCTTTATTAAACCAGCTTTCTTCCGAGATAACCCAACCTGCTGACCATGAAGGGAACATTCCCCAGTAGTTACTAGGAGCAAATTTGGTAGATGCATCCGAACGAAGCAGGAACTCAAACAAATACTTGTCTGCATACGAGTAGTTCAGACGACCGATATAAGAGAGCATACCCGATTCCGTACGACCGAACGTAGTCGTTTGATCCGCACCGGTAGCTGTCGAATTAGATTGTCCATCGGTAAAGCTGAAAGGATCAGTTACAGTACCGGTCAGATATTCATATTCCAATTCTGCCTTTTCAATAGAAAACAATCCATTCACATTATGCAAACCAAACTGACGTGCGTAGCTGACTGTCAAGTTCATCTGGTAGTTATCCGTTTTATTCATCGCACGGCTCAATAAATTACCATTATCCAAAGTAAAAGTACCAAAATTGCTATCATCTATATTTATATCATCGCCAGTATAAAGGTGATTTCCACTGCCACCACGTTCCAGCAGTCTGTAGACATTCATTTTAGTACCGATATTATTACTCTTATTATTGATAATGCTCCTCGAATAAGAACCTTTCACTTTTAGCCCCTTCAACCATTTGCTCCAACCAAAATCATATTCCAATGAACCGTTTATGGACATATTATTTGTCTGATTTTGAGTATTGTCAGGAGAATCCTGAACTGCTCCAAAATGGAATAGTCGTACAGCACTTAAGCCCGAAGACACATTTTCCATACCTGTATATACAACAGGACGTCCACCTACATATCCGGGCACAAAAGGCAAATGTGTCATTAGAGAATTAAAATCAGCATCTGTCCCACCACTGGTTATACCATTACGTGAGTTATTCTGTTCACCCATGTCACCTGAGAACTGTAAGGAGGCTTTAATCCACTTACCGATATTAGCATTAACACCCGCACGGAAGTTCCAACGATCATAATCTAAACGTCCCATATTACCTTCTTGATTATAGTAAGATGCACCCGCAAAATAAGTAGCCTTCTCTGTACCGCCATTAATACTGAAACTGTGGCGTTGCGTCCAAGCCGCACTCCACTCATCATCCAGCAAATCGTAGTTCAGTCCTCTCATTGCTTCCAATTCGTCAGCCTGGAAATATTGCGTTCTTCTATTATCCGATTCCGATTCACCGGTAGAAGTTCCAGCTCCACGTGCGGCATTATAAATACGTCCATAATCATAAGCACTTAGCATCTTAGGTTTTTTCAAAGCATCAGTAAAACCGAATTGCCCTGTATAAGATATGGAAGGTGTACCTACCTTACCGCGCTTGGTTTTCACCAATATGACACCGTAAGCCGCACGTGCCCCATATACAGCTGCCGAAGCATCTTTCAAAACCGTAATACTTTCTACTTCACTCACATCCAAATTATTAAATGCATCCTCTGTAGAAATAAAATCGTCAATTACATATAATGGGCTAGGATCTGCATCACCTCCACGCGTTGAATTGGGAGTAATGCTGGTATTGATATTACTTTGGCGTATTTGTAGACTTGGGGTACTACCCGGACGACCACCACCCGAATTTACATGCAAACCACTCATCATTCCGCTCAATGCATCACCTAAGTTACCCACCGAAAGATCTTTAATCTCATCCGGAGTAATGGTTTCAATCGCCCCCGTTATGTTTTTCATTTTTTGTGTACCATAACCTACAATAACCACCTCATCCAGATTAGCTACATCTTCTTTCAGTACAATCTTTGGATTATTCAAATTCGTTATTGTTTGAGAAACGTATCCTACAAATGAAACAGCCAATCTTCCCCCTTCCGGGACGGGAAGGCTAAATTTACCATCAATATCACTTATCGTGCCTACCGTAGAATCTACAATCTTAATTGCAGCCCCAATAATTGGGTCACCAAATTCGTCCACAACAACCCCGGTCACCGTACGTGCATTTTGGGCATAGACGATTTGCGCAAAGGCTTGTATAAAAAGCATACATAAGCCTAAAATGAAATATCTTTTACTCATAGTATTCTGTTATTGTTTATACATTGTATTCATTCTGTTGTCGGAAGCCAACGTGGATCTCCACAACGATTCGCAATATGCTCCGAGCTACTCAAAGTAAAATCACCGTTAGCAGCATTCACAAACTTTGGCTCTACCTTAATAGCTGTTCCCGAATGGTCTCGTCCATTCTCATCACTAGTATCATAATCAAGGAATCCTCCCGGAACAGCACTATAATAATAAGTATTATATCCAAGTGTATAATTTACATTACCATAATTTCCCGCATTACAGATCCGTCTGAAAACACCTTCAGTTCCTGTGGCCGAACTTACGACACAGTCTGCAAAAATAGTATTCTGCATTTCCAAAAAGAACACAGCACTATTACTGTTTATTACATTATTAAAGAAACGATTGTTAGTGCCAATTTGATAGAACGTACAATTACTCATTTTCCGAAGCGATGTACTCCAGCCAGATCCGCTAAAGTTTGACGGAGTACGTCCTCTCATCTGAACAAAATAGGCAGATCCGGGAACCGTATAATAAATAGTACTGTTTGAAAAGCTCAAATCTTTGATCCAACCTTGACCGTTGAATGCTATAAATATAGTACTTGCTGTATTAATGCTAACCAAGCAATCAGTAATAGACAATGACGACAAAGCATAACCATTATTACAGTAATATAATGGTACGGGAAGATCTTTTATAGTACAAGATTGGAAAACATAAGGCTGCTGCACTATACCGGCTTCTGTGCTATTGAACATAACGACACCTCTACTATTAGAAGTACTGTAAGTATCAGCATCAAAATCAAAATCTATAAACTTAATTTTTAGACCAGCTCCGCGATTTATAAAAGAAGCATTTCTTTTCATTGTCAGTTTGGCATGATTTACTTTGTCGCCACGAATAGTCAATGTAGTCGTTCCTAAATCAATATTACCATCCATTTCATATACACCACCTGCCACTAATTCATAAGCTATTTCTTCTTCTCCTTCTGCAAGAGGCTCAATCGGATTTGCCGTAAAATATTCGGTCAGATTAGTTCCTGTTGGTATTGTTTCACGTACTCGAACCAATGTATTATAAGTCATTTCCGTAGCTGCAACAGCATCAGCGTTATTATACTTCTGATTTCCTAATGCTCTGACTGCAACCTTATACTTTGTATCTTCAGTAATATCACGCGTAATCGTACATTTATCCACGACTTCATTCTCTTCGCCTATAACAACTGGATTGTCAGGATCATCAATATTATAAAATGTCACTTGGTACCCACCGGCTCCTAGCACTACCGGCCATTTAATTTCCAGAGACGTAATATCTACGTTTCTGGTAAAAGTCCAACCTTCAGTCGACGGTGATTCCAAGGTTACCCCCTGAACTTCCGATGAGAAGGTCCAATCATCCTTGTATCCATCGACACAAGAACTAAAAAGAAGTATAGCTGCCGCAAATGCCAAACTATCCCTTTTTACTCGCAAGAATAAATGTTTACTCTTCATAGATTAAATTTTAATTTATATAAAATGATATATTACATCATCAGACATCTATTCACATAAATAAAAAGATACAACTAAAAGAATCGTAATCTCTTAAAAAGAATAAAAAATAGAATCTGAAGTTTTTTCTCTTAGTTTTATTAAACTATATCATAATTCCCCTCCCTATCATTGTTGAAAATTTTCTTTTAAATATTTTATATTCCAATCATCGTTCTTCTCCACATCTTCACATCGTTTTAACTTCCACTTTAACCGATTCATATAAAGGACGAATGGATAAGATCATTGTAATCCACCAAAATTCTGCTGATTGATACCATAACGGAAACAGTGAATTAAATAAAAAACAAAATGGTTACAAGCATCCGAAATAAAGGATGAGAAAGCATCAATATCTCTATAGGATTAGGATTTGATTCGCATAGTGAAAAAAAAGTCCGAACTTTTTTAAGTTCGGACTTTTAATATAGTAAGAGGACATATAATGTTTGAAGTCCCTCCTACCTATTATCTCAATTATTATATTACTCTTGAAACACCTTTTTCAAATACTTTATATTCGTTCCATAATTCTTCTTCACGTTCCTCACATCATCCTTGTCTCGTGAGCGTTCTACAACCAGCCAGCCCCTCCAGCCCATTTTGTCAAGCGTCTTTTTTACCTTATTCATATCCAGCCGCTCATTGAAAGGAAGAGTCACTCCATCCGTATCTGTACAGTGAATCTGGCAAATTCTATTTTTTCCAAGAATCTTGAGTTCCTTACATAGATCCCTTCCATTCTCTAATGCATTCTGAAATTTAAAATAGATCTTGATACCGGGAGAATTAATCTCTTTCAATAGTTTCACTTCTTCTCTTGCATCCAATTGAGTTTCAATGCCAATTACAACTCTTTCCGAAGCAGCCATATCCCCTACTTCCTTCAGCCGTTTTATTAAAGCTGTCCGAAGTTCCGGAGTTTCCTGCCAGCCTGCTTCCACTCCACCCAAAGGGAGAAAAGCGACCTTGGCACCCATTACTTTCATTGCATCCAGACAATCCCGAACTAATTCTTTATAATTAGCACGATCTAAAAAAGACTGTCCATAAAAACCGGACATAGCAATAGAAGGAACCTCTAAATTATAGTTCTGAGCTGTTTCACGAAATAGCTGCTGGAAATGGGGCTCACGCAATTTGTTATCGAACATTTCTCTTTTACCGAGACTACCCATATCCAACTCGACTCCATCTCCTTTCAACTCATGCACCAATTGGAACGAACCAATCTTCTGACGTTTCAATATCATCCAGTCACATACGGCGATCTTGTAACGTTGTTTTTTTTGTTTCGATGCAGCAACAGCCAGCATTGGAAAACATTCTGCTACGATTAATATCCAAAGGATATGTTGAAATAATTTCTTTCTATTCATCATCTTAATTATACGCTGATCGTATAAAAGACGGATGAAAGGAAACTTTGTAATCGGCTACATTCCAAATATTTAATACTAAAACGGAAAAGGGGATATTTATAAAAATAAGATAATGACACTATCCTAGGTAAATGGTGTCACTATACCACTGATATAGTGTCATTATCGCAGACATATAGTGACACTATCTTTTTGAAAGGATTATTCAGGTAAGATGTAAAAAAAATAGGCTGCCGAACCCTGAAAAGTCCGACAGCCTTGTCAACCCAAAAACGATACCTATGAAACACTGTGTGTTATTTCAAATCAAATATCAAGCGTTTACCATGAACAAGTTCATCGTGGGTAATGCGGTATTTATTGAACTTCTTACCATCCAATAACACCTTATTTATATAAAGAGTTTCCGATCCGGTACGATTACTCTCAATTACCAGCTCATTTTCCTTATACCATTTAGGATCCAAGCGGATCGTTACTTTATTAAATACCGGAGTAGTCAATGCATATTCCGGCAATCCCGGACAGTCGGGATAAAAACCTATCATATTGAAAATAGCCCATGCAGACATCGTACCTGTGTCATCATTTCCAGGGATACCGTCCGGTTTGGTCGTAAAGTACTTATCCAGCAGTCGCTGTGTCTCTTTCTGTGTACGCCATTCTTCACCTTTAAAGTAAGAGAACAGATGAGCGTAAGCAATATCCGGTTCGTTAGCCGGATCATATAGTCCTTCATCAAACACCATTTGCAGCTTATTGACAAAAGGTTTCTTTCCACCCATCAGTTTAGCCAATCCATATACATCATGTGGTACATAGAAAGTATAATTCCAAGAATTACCTTCGTGGAAACCGGGATTCGGTTCAAAGTTCTCTCCCTGCCTCGGATTGAACGGACTGTAGAAAGTTCCGTCCGGAAGAATAGGTCGGAATGTACCGAACTCCTTACTATAATAATGCTTATATCCCAAAGAGCGTTTATAGAACATTTCCGCATCTTTCTTCTTTCCTAAAGCATCCGCAAAACGGGAAAGGGCAAAGTCTGCGATATAATATTCCAGTGCATGAGATACGGAGTTATCATATTGTTCACGAAGCGGCACGTATCCTTTTGACATATAGTCATCATTGTCCGGACGCATCAGATTTTCCGCCCCGGGTAATGTAGCCGACTTGTACATAGCTTCATAAGCCAGATCTACGTCAAAGTCACGCAATCCTTTCATCCATGTATCCACAATCACTGGGATACTTGGATCACCTTCCATCGTAAGAGTCTCTCTTCCATACAATTCCCATTTAGGGAACCAACCATGTTCACGATACATATCGAGCATGGTACGTACCATTTCCATCTGACGTTCGGGATAAACCAAAGTCAAAAGCTGATGTACGTTACGATATGTATCCCACAAAGAGAATACAGTATATCGGGTACCTTTCGTTGTCAGAATCTGATCGCTCTCCATAGCCGGATATTCACCATTTACATCCTGCAGAACGTTCGGATGAATCAACAAATGATAAAGTGCCGTATAAAAAACTGTTTTCTGTGCATCCGTTCCTCCTTCTACAGTGATACGTGACAAGTCATCGTTCCACTGTGCACGGGCATCGGAAAGCACCTGTTCAAAGTTTTTTCCCGACTGTTCTTTATCCAGATTCAAACGGGCATTCTCTATGCTTACAAAGGAAACTCCCATCTGTACTTCGACCTGTTCTCCTTCTTCTGTTTCAAAAGTGAAGTAAGCGCCCACATCGTCACCTGCTATTTCTTTTCCATAGCGGGTATACAATTTATATTTGCCTTGGTCGCGATCCCATTCTGCTTCCACACCTGTCATCGGACGTTGCTTTTTCCAATATCCGGTTGTGGCGGGAACTTTGTTCACTCTCATCACAAAATAGATGGGAAATACAGCTTGGGGATTATAACAGAAAGTACCCAATAGTTTCATTCCCTCTATTTCGCTGTCACTTACACGACGAAGCATGGCTCCACTCTCATTGGTCAGGCCTTCGCCCAAATTCAGAAGTATATGACTCTCTCCTTTAGGAAAAGTGAAACGGGCAATACCTGTACGCGGAGTAGCAGAGACTTCTGTCTTTATATTATACTTCGTCAAATAATTGGAATAATAGCCGGGAGAAGCCTGTTCATCCTTATATTTGCTCCCATATTCCTTATAGTCTACATTCAGTTCTCCGGTAGTAGGCATCAGCAATAAAGAACCCAGTTCAGGACAACCGACACCACTCAGATTCACATGAGAATATCCTGTAAAGAAACAATTGGTATGTTCATAAGGCGTCGACCACCAACGTGCATCTTTATCGTATGTATTATCGGCAGAACCCATCACATTAAAAGGTACTACGGACATCATTCCATTCGGGCAAACAGCTCCGGGATTGGTGGTGCCGAAGTTTGTCGTTCCAATAAAAGGATCTACATAGTCTATCAACAGACTCTTTTCCTTATCCATAGGGGGGGCCTTACCCTCTCCCCCAAATACGGGGAGAAGGGTGAAAGCCAGTGTGCAAGTTAATAATATACGTCTCATATCCTTCTTAGATAATGCTCGTTCGTTTTGTAAAATCAATTATTTCCTGGATATAGCCGAAAGCCATTCCTACAACGGTATCTGCAGCTCCATAATAAACAGCTACACGCTCACCATCCTGCAATGCCGCACATGGGAATACCACATTGGGCACATCCCCTTGAAGTTCATAAGGTGCAGCCGGACCTATCAGATATTCACGGGTACGATAAAGTACCTTTTCGGGATGATCCTTATCGAGTATCGCCGAACCCATTGCATAACGGAAACCGTTGCAAGTAGTGATAACACCATGATAGAAAAGCAACCAGCCTTCATCAGTAAGGAAAGGTACCGAACCTGCACCAATCTTGGTACACTGCCAGGCACTTTCAGGGAAAGGAGTTACTTTCATGACACAACGGTGTTCACCCCAGTATTTCATATCCGGACTGTAGCTGATATAAATATCACCGAACGGTGTATGTCCATTGTCGCTGGGGCGACTTAACATAGCATATTTGCCATCTATCTTTTGCGGGAAAAGTACTCCATTACGATTGAAAGGCAGGAAAGCATTCTCGCATTGGAAGAAATCTACAAAATCAAATGTATAGGCAATACCGATAGTAGGTCCATGATAGCCGTTGCACCAAGTTACCCAATAACGGTCTTCAATCCACGTAACACGCGGGTCATATTTATATTCGGATTCAATCATTTCCGTGTTACCGGCTTTGAACTGAATCGGTTCATGACTAATATCCCAATGAATACCATCTTTACTGAATCCTGTGAAGATGTTCATCTGTACAGCTTTGTTGTCACAACGGAATACGCCGGCGAATCCATCTTTGAAAGGTACGACAGCACTGTTGAAAATACTATTGGATGAAGGAATATGATAGCGTCCGATGACCGGATTTTGCGAGTAACGCCACATTACATCTGTACATCCGACAGGACGTTCTTCCCAGGGAATTTGAATCTTATTCATAATAATTATTTATTTAGTAATTGGTTATCTATTATCACTCAAAAATAGCAATTTATTTTTTCTTTTTTGAATCATCATACGTAAAAGGTATAAAATAGGTCATCAAAAAAGCAGGAATTGTTGCGATCAGTACATAGATAAAGAAACTACGGTATCCCAGTAAATCACTAAAATAGCCGCTGATCATTCCCGGAAGCATAACTCCCAGATTCATGATTCCCGAAGCAAATGCATAATGTGACATCTGATGTTTGCCAGGAGCAATCTGCTGCATCATGAACAAGGTCAGTCCGACAAATCCGAAACCATAGCCGAAATACTCCATTGTGATACATGTTCCGATCAGATAAAGACTGGTCGGCTGGACTACAGCAAGGAAAGTATAAGCAAGGAAAGGAAGGTTGAACACGCAACAAAGCATGAATAAAGTTTTCTTCAATCCATATCTGGCAACAAATATTCCACCCAGCAATGAACCGATAACAAAGGCGGCAGAACCAAAGACGCCATTCAATGTTCCGATTTCTGTCAATGACAGCCCCAGACCTCCGACCTCTCTGGAGGCACGCAGAAACAAAGGAGCAACCTTCATTATAAATCCTTCCGCCAATCGGTAGAGAATAATGAAGAAGATATAATATACTATATGTTTTTTAGTAAAAAAGTTCCCAATCACATTTACCAAATCCTGCATGATTTCTGAGGTAGACTTCTTGCCGGTAGCGGGAACTTGTGTAGAAGGCAACATCTTTATATGATAAAGACCGAGCAATACCATTACTGCAGCAATTACGGCAAAAATAATCATCCATGCAGATGAATACGCACCCTTATTGGCATCTATCGAAGCTCCTTCTATCGCTCCGAAATATTCGGCCAGCATACCTGCCAAAGCAACTAATCCACCGTTGGCAACCAATTTTGCCACATTATAGAAAGCTCCCTGTACTCCAATATATTTAGCCTGATCCTCTTTATTCAGTTCTGCCATATATACACCATCGCAAGCGATATCATGTGTGGCTCCACTGAACGCAATCACCGCCATAGTGGAAATACTGATAGCAAAGAAATAATCAAAGAATAACGAAAAAGCTACTACTCCAAACAATATACCACTCAACAGTTCGGTTACCAGTACAAAAAACTTTTTGGTCCGATACATTTCAAGAAAAGGGCTCCATAAGAATTTGAGTGTCCAGGGCATCATGATAAGAGAAGTCCAAAACGTTATCTGAGTATCAGAAATACCCAAATCCTTAAACATGAATACGGAAACCAAATTGATGGCAATAAAGGGAAGTCCCATTGCAAAATAAGCGGTAGGTACCCAATAAATCGGGTTGATAGTTTTTCCTTGAGAAGCAGTTTTATTCTGTTGCATAGTTCAATAGTATATAGATGAAAGGGTCATTTTTCTGACCCATCTATATATAATACAACTAAGAAGGGCAAACTACTAACGCTTGCCCCTACTTTTTTTTATTTTATTGTTACTTCGTCGATAAAGAACCACGAAGGATGCCCTACACCATAATGCCATTCGGGACATTCTTTCGTACCGGTGACCTCAACTTTCACATAACGGGCATGCACTGGCATTTCCGATTCAGTCTTCACTCCGCGGAACTCCACTTTCCCCGAACGGTTTTCCGGCATATCATGTGCTCCCCAATGTGTATAATTCTCTCCATCTTCAGAATAGGAATAAACCACCTTCAGAGGGAAAAGAATCCAGGCTCCGATCTGATGCAGGAAATCCGTATCTATACTATGTATTTCTTTCTCTTTACCCAAATCTATAACAAAAGCACCGTCTGTTCCTTCCCAGCCAATCCAGCTTTCAACGAAAGTAGATCCTCCGAATAGTCCGTCCACTAATGCCGTTTTTCCGATTTCTGCATATTTACCGGTAGGAGGAATAAGATAAGTAACCTTCGCTCCTATCGCAACACTTTTTTCTGCACGGGGCATATATCTCTCCCGATACAACTGGCAATATTCCACAGGAGAATTGGAACGTTCATTCAATGTCGGTACATTAAATTCTTTCACCCGTTCTTCAAAAAGTGCCAATTTCGGACTGATCTCATTCATATCTGTACCAGTCTCAGTACGGGCAATTTCCAATTCCGAATACTGAATGGGCAAGCGTGCACGCTGCACACGCTTCAGGAATTTATTATCTTCAGCCACCGCTTTCTCTGCATCATCAAACAGTTGATTATAACGTCGCATCAGTTGTGGTTTCAGCATTCCGTATTTATGGGAAACAGGAGAATCATAAATCCACAATCTTTGTCCGCTGCCTATCAACGCTCCCTCCATCACCTTGATATACTGATAAAGGTATGGCGCAGCCTCTCCATAGTATCCATGCAGGAAATGCTGCATCAAAGAATCAACATTCGCTTCGGGGTTCCACATTAACTTAGATACCAGATAGGCACGTAACTCAGCGAAGTCTCCTCCCCTGCTTCCTGCAATCTGTGAGAAATGCATAGTGGCATGATTCTTTTTGAACAGACGAATATTATCCTGCAAGATATGAAAATTAGGGAACGGAGCCAGATAATTATCAAAATTAATACCATAATCCCACACGAAAATATTATTAGTGATGGCAGCCCAGCCTTCCATTGCTTTCACAAACTCTTTACCTGAGGCATTTTCCGTCAAAGTCACTTCACGGTCACAATCTATATCACAAAGCATGATATTCACATTCGGCAATGGCTTCACATGTTTCGGAGGATTCATCGTATACAGATAGGCAAGCGTGGAAAATTCCTTATCGGGAAAACGGGCAGCCAGCTTATTCAAAAAAGTAATGATACTTCCTGAGAGTGCTCCTTCATAATCATCTATCGCTTTGCAGGCATCACATGTACAATTGGTATAATTACCATCATTCTGACTCACAGACATAATATGCTTATCCGGATTTGCCTTAAAAATAGAATCAATCCGCTGAGCCACGATTTCAAAAACTTCCGGGTTACTCAGACACCATTGGCTTGCTTTCCCGGGATGGCGTTTGCCTTTAAAATAAGAATAATATTCCGGATGGTCTTTTCCATATACGGAAGCAGGAAGCAACTTATCAAAAGTATGCACCCAATAACCGGCAGCAAACACTTCGTTTGGCTCTTCCAGCCTGTTCCACCATTTATATATGGAGTCTGTACGAATAGCATAACATTGTGTCTGGCGGTAACGGAAAGCCGGATTATCTATTTTATCGATAAGCGGCAGTTCGATTGTCTTCGCAGGGTTAAAAGAGTATTCGTTTTCTCCCCAGTAATCCACTCCAAGATATTGTTCGAGTAAAGTTACAACTCCGTAGACTGTCCCATTCCCACTGCCTGAAATACGTAAGATTCCATCTTTCGTAGATAGGCTGAAACCGTCTTCTGTCACTCCAGCTGGGGTTTTGCTACTGATTATAATATCTCCTTTTTTTGCATTCTGCCCTTTTACAATGGGAAATGTACAACCTGAAATTCTCTGAAGGAACAATTGAAATAAATTTGCTGATATTTGATTAATCTGGTCATTTTCTGATAGAATAATCCTGGATTTAGTTTTTCCATTATCAACTAAAACGACTTGTGCTGTTGCAGGAATATAACAACATGCTCCCAACAAACAAAGCAGCTGAAAAATAATACGGCGAATGATTCTCATAGCATTTCCTTTAATTAGTTTTTAGATAATACAATCCAAAAATATAAGATACTCAAGAAAAAAATCAGTTCTAAGTTTTATTAACAAAGAAAACTTAGAACTGATCACAACATGATATAAACAGCAAATAGCCCAAGCTCATTCAGTAATAAACTTGGGCCATTTTTTATTCAGTTTCAGTATAAATACCTACAGTATTAATATAAGGAGAATAATAAAGAGCTCCATGGAAAGTTACTCTTATATATTGCGCTTGTTTAGCCACAAGAAGAAGAATGTAACTTGTCTTATTTGCAAATCCTGAAGCTACACCAAGATCCTCATATTTCTCTCCATCATTACTTATCGCTATACTTGCACTTTCCGAAGAATAAAACCATTCATAGAAATGTAAAGCAATAGTTTTTATATTCTCTTGTTTTCCCAAATCGATATCAAGTATGCTGCCATCCGGAACATAATCATACAAGTCGCTAGATTGTCCATTCAAAGTAAAACTCCAACCCGAATGGTCATTTATTACAGAACCTACCGGTTTGTCTACACAAGATAAAAATCCGACAAGTGCTGTTTTATAAACAATATATATAACTTTATTCTCGCCTATATCTGCTCCTACTCCATCAACATTCGTGATTGTCACTGGAATAACATAGTTAGTACCCAGCTGCACAGAAGCCATATCATCCGAAAAACTCAAGGCAACACTCTCTTCCGGAGTTGTTTTTCCTTGTTTAATCATTATTGTCGATTGCTTCAAACTTGCACTAGTCAGTAAAGAATAATCTGTGCCATGCAATGCATTATACGTTCCAACTAATGCCGGATTAATAGCAAGAGTAACTTTGGTGTCACCATCTGCGGCCCATGCCGATTTTAAGATACCGTCAAGCTTCCATTCACTGCTTAAATTTGTAAATCCTTGACTATACTGATACTCTAACAGATATTCTTTACTTGAAGTCAGTGTGACATGATTTGGTTTGTAAGTCGATTCAAATGTCAAGAATATCTTACTATTACTTTCACTCGCTGATACTCCTGTTCCATTAATAGAAGTTATAGCAATCGGGAGAATATAATTTTCCGATCCGTTCTTAAATTCTTCCATATTAGTATAATGCACTTTTAAAGTATCTACAGAGATATATTCCCCTTGTTTTATATACAAAGTTGCATTTTCCAGTTCTGCATTTTGTAAAGCTACATAGCTCGTTCCATATTCACTGTTGTATGCATCTACCAATGACCTGTCAATAGCTAATTGGATGGTCAAATCTTGTGGTGCAGGTTTAGTACACCTGACAGGAGACAAAATATGTTCGGTGGCGATTTCTTTCAAAAAAGTTCCGTCTCCTTTATACTCTAAAGTAGCATTTGTTTCACTTGGTTTATAAATATAGACATAATTGATATCATACGGATCTGTTGCTTCGTCATCGTCACATGCTGTGACTAATGGCAATGACATAGCAAAAAATGTACTGTATAATATATATTTAAATAATGCTTTCATATCATACTGTTTTAAATTATTGAGCAAATGAATATGTTTCCCATGTCACCTTTTGACGGTTTTCGTTACCTAGGTTAGAATTGCCAATTTCCACATCATGACCATTACCGGTTACATCGTGTAGTATTGTAGCTCCTTCACCTTCATTCATTGGCAGATACAACAACAAATTCTTGTCTGTATAATCAACTTCGGTATACATAGATTTCTTTATCTGATTAACTGTGCGTGTAACTTTCCAAAAACGAACCTGACACATTTCACAGAAATCCGGAAAATATTCTTCTCCTGAAGAAATCATCTGAAATTGATCAATATTCATCGGTTGTCCTATTGAAGAAGATAATGAGGCAACTACAGTACCATTTTGGTACAATAAAGTAGTACCGGATGCTGCATCATAACTCACTGCAAAATGATACCATTTTTGTGCTTCTAAACCTTTTCCCTTAGTTGGATCACCTGTATCAAATTGAGACCCCATCGTTTTTACTTGTAGGAAATTATTTTTATAGCTACCATTCTCGGAATAGATTAAGTCACCAAACCGTATATATAGTTCTGTCCCTAAACCTCCTGAGTTTATTATAGCCTGATTATTCTTAGTATATCCACCGTTCCCTGATTTAGAGGTGACTTTACTCCACCATTCCAATGTATAATTTGGCAAAGCTAACCCCCAAGCTCCTTCCGGGGCTGCATGCATACCATTATACCATGTTAATTTAGGAACAGCTTGTTTCAAAGGCTTCACAAGAACCAATAAAAAACTGGAAGAGGATTCCGACTTCTCAATACCTCCTTCCACATTCTTAATACTGATGGGAATTGCATATTGAGCACCGCCTTCAGCTTCAAAACTTTTAATATCAACATTCACAGGATCTGCACTTACAGAACCTGCTTCAATTGTCACTGATTCAGGAAATGATATATATTCTTTAGGAGGCATTTTATAATTAGTTTCATTCTTCTTATTATAAGCATCTAATACAGATTCGTCAATAAATAAATTAGCTTTTATTGTTTGATTAATAATATTCACCAAACGTACAGTTAACGAAGTACGCGTCGTACCCTCTGTCAATGTCAATTCTTTAGTTTTGGATGTAGACGCTTCATTTATATAGACTAAATTATCTATAACATCATACTTAGCATTTTCACATGCAGTATGGACCAGTGCCAGTACCCCAAATGCCATTATTTTAAGTAAAGATATTCTCTTCATTGTTTAACCCTTTCTTTTAGTTATTAATAGGAGGATTCTGTGCAGCAATAGCTGCACGCACTGTGGGATAATCAGGATTTCCAGGATAATCATACTCAATATGATAAGCCCCCATACCTGCATGTTCTATTCCACAAGCCGGATGATAGCTCTGTTGCTCGGTAAAGTAATGCTTATCCACTGCTCTTTCAAAAGTTGCAGTCACAATAGATTTCCCCATAGCTTCTTTAAAGACATTAGGGTGACTTCTACGTACAGCTTCAAAGAAAGAATCCAATCCAGAATGTCCTAGTTCATAGGTCTGCCAAGCTATATAATCAAGACTTAGAACTGTTTCCTCTGAAAGCACTTCATAAAAGCTCAACCAACCTGCACCACCAGGGATATCAGCAACCAACATTTTCCCCGTCTTATCAAACTCCTCACGTAAAGTCTTCATAAACGCATTGGGTACTGATGGCATACTGGAGTTCATTAAAGTCCCCCAATCCTCAATATCATAATCAAATCCATCGATATTATATTTGTTACATGTATCTACAATAGCAAGTGCATATTTCTTAGCAGCCTCAATGCAAGATTGCTCATCTTTAGGATCAAAGCCCCAAAACGCTTCCTTCACTGCATCATCGTTACCCCCCGGTGTGAGATTATCACCAATATCTCCTGCGCGCCAACAAAGCACTGCTCTGGAACCCTTAGCCTGAAAGTCTTTTAAATCAGCCTGTTGCTCAACCGTCAGATTTCCCCAACAGAGCCAAAGGCTCACAAAATCCGTACTGTCCGGTAATCCACATAAAGCATATTGCATGGAAGAACCTCCCTTACCTGCCCAGTTACCAAACCAGCCAAACATAATCTTATGTGGAGAGTTAAAATAATCCTTCAAATTATTTTCATAACCTTGCGTAGGAGGTTCATAATAATCTTTCGCCTCTATGTCGGTCCAATCACTACATGCGATATTTAAGAATCCCTGCGAAAAAAAGAGAGAAATTCCTATTCCGTATATTATTTTTTTCAATTTGCTCGTATTCATAATAAAAATTATTTTAACGTTCTGATTTAATTTTTCTTAGCCCACCAAAGATCTGTGGCAGAGTTATCTGCACCACCTAACATTGATACAGCTGCTTTCACATTTGCATTATTCGTATTATATTCTGACTGAGGGAAAGGCAAACGACGCATACCACGCTGCACTGTCACCCCATCTGTATTCAGATTATTCACGATAGGGAATAGTTTAGGATAACCTGTACGACGAATGTCAGCCCACGTTTCCCAACCATTCGGAAAATTGGCAATCCACTTCTGAATCAAAATACGCTCCAAATTCTCTGTAACACTTGCTGATTCATTATATTTCGGAGTTACAGTTGACACTGCTGCTATATCCTTACCTGAATCCGAAGGATCACTGTAAGCAGCAGGAACCTTTTCACTTTTCAAATAATCGCCAATAGTAGCTTTACGTTCTTCCATAGACACTGTCACTCCTGCGTCATAAAGTTCTTTGGGAGTTCCTCCCATATTCCATTTATACATCAATGCAGCTTCTGCACGTAAAAAATAAGCTTCAGATGCAGACATAATGAGCAATTCATCATCTATACCAATATTCAGGCGGGAGAATTTTGTATAATTTGCCTGAGTTGTAGCACTTTGGTAAATACCATTTCGCACTCCTATTTGTCCTCCACCGATAGAAGCATCTGCTTCTGATGCATATTTAGCCAAACGAGGATCATTATAACCGCTTAAATATGAAGTGATATTAGCACTGATACGAATTTCATTCCATGAAGAAGTAACACGATAATATGGATTCATACCGTCATTATATTTACTATATGCAGCATCTGATGCAGATGTCATCACACCAATTACATCAGAAACAGCTTCTTCTGCTTTCTCCTTGGCAAGTGCTGGAGAAACACTAGAAATGCGCATTGCCATACGAAGCTTTAAAGAATTGGCAAATTTCACCCATTTGTTAAAATCTCCATTAAATACAAGATCGTATTCTGATAAAGAACTCATATCTTCATTACCTAACACTGCTACTTTAAAAGCGGAAATCGCTTCATCCAAATCATCAAACATGTGTTTATAAAGATCCTCCATATTGTCATATTCTACAGTAAAAGCAGTTCCTGTAATTTGAGAATAAGGAATCGGTCCATAACAATCACTAATTTTAAGTGAAGCTGCCACACGAAGAATCTGTGCCCATTGATAAGCCAATCCTTTGCCATCAGAAAGATCACGTATCTGGAAATATCCGGTATAAATCTGTGGCATAGTAGTATCAAACATATTTCCATACCACCCAACTCTTGGATTGTAAGTATAATAATTACCTCCATTACCCCATTGGGCGATACAAGTAATTTCTCCACCATATTCAGATCCAATCATCTGATCCAACATCTGTGAATTGTTCTGTTGTCCTTGTACTAATGCAGGAATCATGCTTTTAATCAATGATCCGGTGATTGCATTATCACCCAGCATTTGGTCAGGTTTAGGTCCAAAGGGATTTGTATTATACTCTTCAAATTTATCGGTACAACCTGTTCCTAGTGCTACTAACAAAGTATACACAGACAGTTTTGCAAACTTCTTTATTATCTTATTCTTTTTCATAATCTAAACTAGAATGTTAGTTTGACATTAAATCCGAGACTTCTCAAACTAGGTTGTTGAAAATAGTCAACCCCCTGATAGAAATTACTAGTGACAGAAGATGTACTTTCCGGATCATAAGGTGCTTTACAATAAATCATCCATAAATTCTTTCCTGTAAGCCCCAGTGTCATATTTACATGATTTTTGAACCATGTTTTAGGAAGTTGGTAGCTCAAGCTCAGTTCAGAAAGGCGAATATTCGTTGCACTATATGTATAATAAGTACCAACAGCAGTAGTTACTTTACTATAATATTCCTCAGCATCCACTTTACTGTCTCCAACCCATACACCGCCTGCCTGACGAGCAACTGCAGAACTTTCAGATACACCATATTTATCAATCATGGCTTGTGTATCCGATACAACTAATCCTCCAAAACGCCCGGTGAATGCAAATCCAAGATTCCATCCCTTCCAAGCAACACTACCATTCCATCCCAAATAATATTTAGGAAGAATAGAGCCAACCTTGCGGTATTCCGTATTTTCAATAGCCAAACTTCCATTAGAGGGGTCTTTCCAAATATATCCATTAGGAGACTGACGCAAACGCTGATTGATATAAATATCTCCCATTGATCCGTTTTCATAGAGTCTTAAAGTCGGACCACCACTAGTTCCCAATGTTCCTTTTGAGTAATACTCCATTTCGATAGCTTCGCCGGTTTCCGGATTGATGGCACCATTCGCTAAACTAACGATCTTGTTTTGATTAAGAGTGTAAGTGAAATTTGTAGATACCTTCACTTTATCAAATGTATCAGAATATCCTAAAGCCAGCTCAATACCCTGATTCTGAATATTACCAGTCTGCACAATATTATTCTTATATCCAGATGAAGCCGATGCATCAACATAGAATGTCTGATTGAAGGTATTAGAACGATAGAAGGTCATATCTAAATTAATACGGTTGCCAAGGAATTTAGCATTGACGCCTAGTTCCCATGATTTTGTATTTTCTGGTTTCAGATTAGTATTATAATGACTTGCAGGATATTCATATGTATTTGTTTGCTCATTATAAGTATATTGCATTTGGGTAAGGTATCGATTAGGGGAAGAAGCGACCTCCGCCCACGAACCACGAACTTTCAAATAAGAAATAGCTTTTGGTAGCTTTACAGATTCACTAACAAGCCATGACAGACCAACAGACGGATAAAAGTAGGAACCTTTGCTGGTAAAAGCTAATTGAGATGCCCAGTCATTACGCCCAGTGACAGTCAAATACAATTGATGATTCCATCCTAATTCTGCACTTGCAAAAACACTTTGTACTTGATCATGCCATTTTGATTCATTACGCTTGGAAGTATTGACATTAATATTGCCATAATGGAAGAAATTAGGAATTTGCTCCAATCCTCCCTTTAGATACATAGCATCTTCCTGAATATCATTAATAGAAGCACCAACAGTTGCATTCAATGAAAGTTTGTCATCAAAGAAATTCTTATTTATGCTAGCCATTACATCAGCATAAACAGACCGATCATTTTGTTTAGTATGTCCATAATAACCTTTAGAACTACTTTCTGTAAAAGTACCTCGTGTACTAGCATAATACTTTTCATAACTATCGCTATCTGAATTATCCACACGTACTCGCCCTGTTACATTCACCCAATCTGTTATATCCCATTTCAGACTAGCATTAAACATATAACGACGTTTAGAAAGCTCATTCTGCATTCGATTCATAATCCAATATGGGTTTTGCATATCCAAATCAGTACCAAATATAGATTCCGGCCAATATTGTACCATAAGGTTTCGAGCCTCACTATAGCGTTCATACATCTGTACTTCCTGAAAGTTTTCACCTCGTGGAAAAAGATAAAGAGATACCAAGGGATTAAAATATTGTCCACTACCTACCATATTCTTATTATTTTGAATAATATATTGAGCTCCCAAATCAAGACTCAACTTATTATCACAGAATTTAGCGGTATTACGAATAGAGAAATTATAGCGGTTATAAGCATTATTAGGTAAGATACCTGTAGAGTTTGTAGTAGAGACAGATGCGTAAGTTTGATTTTGTTCAGTACCAGTGGTCAACGTGAAACCATTCATCTCCGTCATTCCCGTATTGAAAAAGTCAGATGGATCAAAGTTGCTAGGAGTATCCATCAAGCTCCCCCAACTGCCTAACTCTCCTTCACGATTACCATAAATATTCTGAAACTTCGGCATCATCATCGGAGATGAAAAACTTGTACTATTACTATAAGAAATTTGCACTTTTCCTACAGTACCTTTTTTAGTAGTGATAAGAATAACTCCATTAGAAGCATCCGAACCATACAAGGCTGCAGCGGAAGGTCCTGTTAAAATTGTCATGCTCTCAATATCTTCAGGATTAATATCAGCTACGCTATTAGATCCTGGCTGTTTGTTCATCGTACCTCCAGCATTATCTCCTGAATTTACATTAAACATTGGAATACCATCAATAACATAAAGTGCATTATCATTTTTCTCCAAAGACTTTGTACCACGCATAACTACACGAGCCGCAGCCCCAGCACCGGCTGAAGAAGCATTTATTGTTACGCCAGCTACTTTTCCTGATAAAGCATTAATAAAGTTAGTACTTCGTCCAAGGTTTGCGTGTCTTCACCCATTGTGACTTTTAGGGGTTGGGCGTTGGCAAGCGTGATTGATTGGGAGATATGCGGAGTAGTATGAGAGAAGAACATCTCATACTAAATATAACCATTGATATTTGTATTTGATAATTTGTATATTTGTGTAAATATATGAATTGTTGAGTGGATAGTTCTGTCTCTTTATTTATGTTGTTATTATTTACAATGTATAGTAAAAACAAAGGCTGCCTCATTCCAAAGGCAGCCTTTTCTATATGTACAATTTATTGTAGTTTGTTGCTATTCTTGCGGTGGGAATATAAACCCGTTCCCTTTGTTATCATCAAAAGAATAACTTGATGGCTTGGGTAAATTCTTACCATTCTTACTCCAGTCCCAAAGCAGAGTCTCATCCTCTGTAATTTCTCCGGTAGCACTATCCCTCTTCTTCCCATTCAATGGATAATAAAGCAGTAAATTGTCATCGTCAGGATTTACCATCTTCCATATATTCGAAGCTATCTCTTGCGAAGTTCTGGCCGTTTTCCAAAAACGAACCTCACGAATCAGCTCGTTTGAACCACCAATCCAAAAGCCAATCAATCCATAAGGACCTGTTCTGATTTCCCGGTCAGCAACCAGCACTCCGTTCACGTATACATAATTTTTTTGACCATCATATACGAAAGCTAACATATACCAAGTGTCAGGCTGTGCAGAGAATTTGTCAGCGGGAACATCAATCTGAGAGCTTCCCGTCTTAATTTGTAATTGATTAGGGTTAATAGTTACATCACCGAAACGAGTATAAATCTCATCCATAGGACCAGCATTGGCAACCAATTTAGTTCCACAAATAGAACGATTGTTACTTTTGTAACTAGCCCTGTTGACCATAACTTCCATTGTCCATTGATCAACTTTGAAATCGTTAGGGAACATTTTATCATCCTCGCTCCCCGAACCACTTCCACTTGTACTTATCCGGAGCGCTTTTGTATTCACTCTTTGCTCAAGTACAAGTAAAGTCTCTTCTTGCCCTCTGATAATATTCACGTCACCTCCTGTAATACGTATAGGCAAAGCATAGTTACCTTCTAGTGAGAATTTTACATTCTTCAAAGAAATAGGAACATCCATCATTGCATAAAGAGGCATAAATGTTATTTTCTGTGAGATCTCATACATCTCTTTAGGAAGTACTATATAGTTAGTTCCATTTTTAGCATTATAAGCATCTAACTGAGCTTGATTACCAGCCTCCAATGTAACTTTTATTTCTTTAGTATCTTGAACAGCTAAAGCTACTTGCAGCCCTTTAATTTCCACATCTTTGCCTTCTTCCACAAAGCTTTGTAATACGCCGTTATTAGCTATATATACTCCTTGCTCACTTTGAAAATCATCCAAAGGATTTTTATATAACTCATTTTGACAACCTGTTAAGAATAACAGAACAGCTAAATAAATATTCTTTTTCATAATAGTCATTCTTTAATATTAATCGAACTTACCAGGATATACCTGATTACCAAAATACAAGGCTTTTCTCAACCATTTGTAAGGAGGGTCATTCGGGTAGTCATACTCCATATGATAAGTGCCTATACCACCTATTCTCTTACCACTGGGCAAATCGAGTGTTGCATAGTCAAGAATCTGATTCCCTTCCATGCTGTTCAATTCAGGACGTACACTTGTATAATGAGTTATACCACCAGTTTTCCACCCTTGTTCAAATTCTACGGTAATAATTGTTTTACGCTCCCAGTCGTCTAGATTCGGTTTATTTATTTTATAAATTACAGAACTAGTACTTGATTCCCAGTATGCCTGATAGATGTAATGATCAACCAATTTTGAAGTTTCTGTAGATAAGAGATCCGGCTGACCATCCATAACTAACATTCTTCCAGCAGGACGTAGGCGGGCACTTAAAGTTTCAATGAAAACCTGCATCTTATTATTACCGCTAGGACTGATTGTCTGGTAGTTTGCTAAAGTTCCGGAATGTCCATATCCAGGTTCGTAGTCAATATCAAAACCATCAAGATTGTACTTTTCAATACTATCACAAATAGCATTTGCATATGCTTTTACTCCTTCAATGAAGTTTCCTTGTCCCTTTTCTTCTACCCAATATTGCGTTGCATTCAATCCTTTAGGAGTCAGCTGATCTCCCAAATCTTGAATAATCCAACATAATAATGCCTTTCCTCCTTTCACTTCCTGGAAGAATTTCAAATCTGCTTTCTGTTCATCAGAAAGGTAACCTCTTGTTCCCCAGAGAGATACAAAATCTACACTATCGGGTAACATCTTCAAATAATTTTGAGCGTTGTTTCCTTTTCCAGTCCAGTTACCAAACCAACCAAAGCCTTTCACATGAGGAGTTTTTCTATATTCTCTTATTTGAGCGAAATATTCACGCATGGTCGGTGTAAGATCTTCTTCGGTTTGGGCTTCTATTAGGGGAATCAGACGGTGCATTCCTTCTTGATTCTCAAAAACCTCTCTTTCTTCAGATGTCCAGTCAGAACAGCTTAGTATACTTAAGGCAGATATACCTATACACAAATACTTTAATAATTTCATAATTTTCTTTTCTTAAAAATGAATATCATTATTACTGATTAGGTTGTTTGGGCCTGTTTGAACGTACCCACCATAATTTAGTAGCTCCTATATCTCCACCTCCCAGCAATGTTGGAATTTCAGCCATATTAGGATTGGAATTATAGGCTGTAGGAGCAAATCTAAAGCGTTCAGGAACTCTGCAATCTTCTATTGAGGCGCCAATTCTTCCAGGAGCAGCTTCATCCATAGGTTTCATTAAATATGGGAAACCGGTTCTGCGATATTCGGTCCAGGCTTCCACAGCGTTCGGATATAGTGCCAGATATTTTTGCGTAATAATTTTCTGTAACTGTTCTTCTTGCTTACTCAAATTTCCTGTGTAATCATCCCATTTGGGTGAAGTATTTCCAATGCTTAAATCATGGTTATAAGTGCCATATTTGTAATTACTACCAGTGAGTCCGGTTGGTTTACCTGTTCCTGACAGGTATGTGGCAACTCCACTGACTCCTTGCTCTTGAAATGAAATATTTATTCCTTGTTCATAGAACGTTTTGGGGTCACCACCTATCAAATTGTATAGAGCAGCTTCTGCTTTCAGAAAATAAGTTTCGGATGCTCTGAACCAATATAAAGGAGAATTGGAATCTACTTTCGGACGCGATGCAAATTTTGCAGAATATGAGGTTTCCGATTTAGATTTACTATTCGTCGGTGCAACCGGAAAATAACCTGTTTGCGCCCAACTGCCAGAACCATATGTTCCTTCAGTAAAATATGCACTTAACCTAGGGTCTTTATATCCATCCAAATATCCCCAAATAGTGGCGCCCATTCTTGTTTCGTTATATTCATTGACAGATGCTAACATTGAATTCAGCAATGGCATTTTATCAGAACTTTTGATCTTTGCTTCACTTGAAATATCTTCGATAACACCGCCATTTTTAGGATCTAATGCTTTCGTAATATATTCTTTAGCCAAAGTCTCATCTATAAAATGTACTCTGACAGCTATTCTCAACATTAATGAGTTAGCCAGTTTTACCCAGTTTTGAACATTGCCATTGTATATCAAATCGTACTGAGCCATCACACTATAAGATATTGTATTCAGCAATTCTACTGATTTTGACAGATCAGCCAGCATGCTTCTGTAAACAACTTCCTGGCTGTCGAATTTTGGCGCAATACTTCCATCACCTGCTGAGTTATAAGCAATAGGACCGAAAACGTCTGTAGCTCGCAACCATGCTATATTTCTGACAATATTAGCAATCTCCAATATAGCTTGTTCTGATGGGGAATCCGAATCTTTAGCGATTTCATATATTTCATTCCAGGGCAAAAAGATTTGCGAGTAAAAGTTCTGATATGCATAATTCATTCTACTATCTGTAAAATTCCAATTAGCCTCATTATTAAATCCCCAATTATTATTATTGCCAAAATAACCAATATAGTTACCGGAAGATATCAAATCAGTATTTTGTAAATCATTTCCAGGTCCAGTTGTCAAACTAGGTGAACCTATAGGGATCACTCTTTGCTGCATATTCATGAAACGGGCACCATATTTAAGAGGACCTAATTCCCCATCGGAGACACCGTAAGGATTGGTATTGACAGCTTCATAATCACAAGCTGACATAGAACAAAGTGCCAAAAGCAGAATTATATATTTTTTCATATTCAATTCCTTTATTTATTTTAGAATCCAAATTTCAAACTCAATCCATAAGTAGACTGGCTGGGTAACATAAAGTAATCGTATCCTTGACCAAAAGTACCAGTGGAAGCTGTTAGTTCAGGATCATAAGGGGCCTTATTGTATATCATCCATAAATTAGTACCGTATACTGACAAGCTCAAATTATTAACAGTTCCTTTAAACCATTTATTGGGGAAAGTATAAGTTAGTCTGGCTTCCTGCAATCTCACATTAGTTGCTGAGTATGTATAGTAGGCATCCAAATTAGAAACTGCATCATAATAAGTTTTTGGATCAACTTTGAAATATCCTAATGATACACCACCTGCATCACGTGCATCTGCTGATGCTTCAGATACTCCATATCTGTCTAACATAGCTTGTGTTTTAGATATTACGATTCCTCCAATACGAGCTGTGAACAACAAGTTAAGATTAAATCCTTTGTAACTAAATCCATGCTGCCATCCCAAATTCCATTTAGGGTTCACGCTACCTAGCTTGTAGGGTGAGGTGGTTTCTGTAGTTAATGCCTGACCTGGCTGATAGTCTATATAATTATCACCATCTCTTTTTAGCCATTCATTTGCATATACAGTACCAATTTCTCCTCCTTCTCTCAAACGGAAACGCCCAACCTGAATATCCGTTAAATCTATCAAGGTATTTGTTACCGGATTCAAGACATCACGTGCCAATTGGATTATTTTATTTTTATTTGTCGTCGCAGTGAACGTTGTATTATAATTAAAATCACCAAATTTCTTGTCAAATCCTAAACTTAATTCAAGTCCTCTATTCTGAACATTACCGGCTTGTACAAACATATATTCAAAATTACTACCCAATGTAGCTTTCAGTAACTGATTATATGTATTTGAATGATAATACGTAACTCCGAAAGTTATTGTATTATTAAACCATTTGGAATCAAGACCTACTTCATAAGAACGAGTTCTTTCAGCTTTCAGATTGGAAATCGGATAATATTTAAAAGGTTTAAAGGTTCCTCCTTCAAGTTCGTGAGTGAGAGTTCCAGGAGTTAACCCTGTATAGGGGATCGGCGAACCTACCTCTGTATAGGAAGCTCTGACTTTCAGGAAACCTAAAGTTGGCTCTAATTTCTCTTTAATATTATTGGGTAACAGTTCAGTAACGATGGCAGACAAACCAACCGAAGGATAGAAAATCCACGGATCATCACTGTTTACCAATTGAGAAGGCTTATCGGCTCTCCCTGTCAAGGTTAGGTATAAGGCCGAATTCCATGATAACTCAGCAGAAGCAAATACAGCAAAATTTCTCCTGCGGCTGTCTCCACCAATTTGACTTGCGGTGCTCTGCGTCGGGTCTATATTACTATATACAAATTTATTCGGTACTAATAGCAACTGCCCTCCATATCCACGTCCTTTTGTATCATATTCTTCGAAAGAAGTTCCTGCATTGATCGTAGCATGATAGATTTCAGCAAACTGTTTATCGAAGTTTACCATTATATCTGCATATTTCTGTCGAAACGTCTCGTTAGAGTATGTATAGCGTCCGTTTGTACTAGCATATGTGTTTATGGTAGATGCATAACGTTTATCTTCCTTTTCAGTATAGGTATTATCTAAACGTACACGACCTGCCACATTCAAATAGTTGGTAATATCGTACTTTAAAGAGGCATATAACATATAACGGTCTTTTACTTCCGGACGAATGTTACGATAGGCAATCCAATATGGATTTTGTATATCCATACCAAAATCTCCGGGACTCCATTGCTGTTGAGAATATCCGAGTTCACTATTATAGCGTTCAAAATACTTCTCTTTCTCAAAATCTTCACCGCGCGGATATAAGTATGCGCCAACAATTGGATTAAAATAAGTTCCATAAGAAATCATATTGTTATAATACTCACGTATATAACTTGCAGATGCATCTAATGTCAGCTTATCATTCAAGAATTTAGCAGTATTTCTCAATGTCACATTGTAACGGTGGTACTTGTTATTGGGGACAATACCATCAGAATTTACAGCAGCAATCGAAAAATAAGTCTGATTCTTATCGTTTCCGGTTGAAAGATTAAATGAATTATTAAAGGTTGCCCCTAATTCAAAGAAGTCTTTAGGATCATACGATGATTGATTTTCCAGTTTATCTCCCCACGAATAATAGTTTCCTGATATTCCATATCTATTTTGGAATTTAGGCATTGTGAGCGGTGTCATAAACTCTACTGAAGAAGATACATCTATACGCATTTTTCCAGCTTCGCCTTTCTTCGTATTGATTAAGATAACTCCATTTGCTGCACTTGCTCCATACAATGCTGCAGCAGACGGTCCAGTCAATACTGACACACTTTCAATATCATCCGGATTGAAATTGGCGATACCTTCACCTGAAGTTCTGCCGCTTCCGAATCCTGTTCCGTCGCCAGTTCTGTCAGCTTGATTACCAATTGGTACACCATCAACTACATATAGAACATTGTTATCTCCGCTAATAGATTTGTTACCACGCATTGTAACACGAGTACTACCTCCTACACCGGAAGCACTGCGTTGTATATTCACACCAGCCACTTTTCCGTTTAGACTATTGACGAAGTTAGCATCCTTTACGGAAGTTAAAGCATCATTGTTAACTTTCTGCACATTATAGCTAAGTGCTTTTTCAGAACGTTTGATACCCAAAGCAGTAACAACAACTTCATCCAATTTTTGTGTATCTTCCCCCATTGTTATTTTCAATGGCTGGGCATTGGTCAACGTGATTGCTTGGGAG